>Ga0207882_1000003_pt1 | contig 731628 bp, 640 predicted proteins | sample MalvirmetaMSP103_FD_184228 | JGI IMG/M metagenome (GOLD analysis project Ga0207882, IMG submission 184228) | Marine viral communities from the Deep Pacific Ocean - MSP-103 (SPAdes) | ecosystem: Environmental > Aquatic > Marine > Oceanic | place: Pacific Ocean | collected 2011-05-15 | reverse complement strand
TCGTCAGAACGCCGGTATCCACCGTGATCGTCGCGCCCGTCACCGGATCAACCGTATAGCTTACGGTGTTGCCCGACCCATCCGTATACTCCACCGACGTCACGCTGGCACCATCGGCACCAACCGTGTCATTGGCATCAACAACATTGCCGCTGACAGACTGGCCCTCTTCTACAGGACCCGCACTGTCATCCACCGCAACCGGAACGTCATCGACGATCTGAACCCCGAATTCATGCTGGAAGACCAGACCATCCAAAGCAGCCGGATCAAGGTCATAGTCGGTTCCGGCACCGTCTTTCGGCGTTCCCAGAATATCGAAGTTCAGCGTAATCGTGTCTTCCGCCGTCGCCTGCGGATGATCCAGCGTATCGATCAGTTGGAACGTATAGCTGGCATCCGGATTCAGGGTAACTGTAAAGACCGGGCGCGTCGCACCAAGATCATCGGTCGCAATTGCTGTCAGGACACCGTTATCCTGAGTGAAGGTAATTGCATCGCCCGCTGAGGTCAGATCCGTCGGCAGCGTGGATTCATCGAAGCTGAAGTCCAGATCATCGTATTGCAGCGCTGTCGGGGCGCCATCAGCAGGGCCATCGGCACCATAATCAATGGTGATCAGATCTTCACCTGCCAGGTTCAAATCGCCATTCGCGGACAGACCTTCCTTATCGGTATCCGACCCATCGGCCAGATCATCTTCGTCCAGAATGACGGTCTCGCCGGTGACAGTGGTTTCTCCGGTACCGCCACTATTCGGATCGATATAGGTGTAATCAATCCCAGTGATCCAGTAGTCAGAACTGTCTACGGTCGTGGTCTGTCCGTCGTCTGCATCCGGAATGCCCTGAGCATAAGGATTGGCGCTGAACACCAACTGATTGATCGTCACGCCTTCTGGCAGGTCCAGCGTATAGCTGCCCTGATTGTTACCCACATTTGCAGTGAAATCGCCCTCTGCGACCAACTGACCGTCATTATAGGCGGCCCAATGGCCTTCCTCGACACCTTCGCCCTGCTTGAACTCGTTATTATACAAGTTGGCGACGGTGAAGCTGACACCGGTCACCGCACTGTCAAAGTCCACAACCAGTTGCTCAGAGATAACTTCGGTCGGGTCATACCCCAACTGACCCGCAACACCGGATTCCGGCGTTGCCTTAACACCAAGGCCTGGCCCCGCTGTTGAATTCCCAACCGAAACATTGTCAATCGACTGGGAGGTCAGATTACCACTGGCATCGATCTGGCGCGCCGAAACGGTAAAGCCCGTACCCGGGTCATTATAGGTTTCAGTATCAATGCGCCCGGTCAGAATGGTTGGTTCACCACCAGTCGTCAGGTCATTGACAGTTGCCACCGGCACGTCGTCAACAACCGAGACCGAGAAGGTCTGCGAGACGCTGGCATCAGACAAGCCGGAAATTGCATCCTGATCATAATCGGTCGATGCCAGAGCTTCCGCACTGGGCACACCGGTGACGGTAAAGCCCAGATCCATCGCGTTTTCACCCTGGGCGTCAGTATGATCCAGGCTGTCCTTCAACGTGAAGGTATAGCCACCCTGACCGTCCAGACTGACGGTAAAGACTTCGCGGCCCCCCGCCGTACCCGTCAAGGTATCGGTACCTGCATCATAGCTATAGGTTACCGGCTCACCCTGGCTGGTCAGATTTTCCGGTCCAGAGATAGTAAAGTCCAGATCCGCAACACCCAAGCCCGTCGACGCCGCTCCTGCAGCCGCGCCATCCGCGCCATAGTCAATGGTGATCAGATCCCCTGAGCCAAAGCCCAGATCGCCAGAGGCACTGAGACCTTCCTTGGTGTCATCCGTCCCATCGGCAAGATCGTCTTCGTCAACAATCGCATTGGTCGCCTGACCAACGCCACTGACATCAACAATCGCTTCAGGCACATCGTCGGTGACATCCACCCCAAAGGTCTGGGTGATCTGCGCAGAGGCCAAGCCATCGGCGGCATCGGCATCATAGTCACGCACCGCATCCAGTGCCGCCTGATCCGGCGTGCCGGTCAGGGTGAAGCTCAACTGGTCAACATTCTCCCCATTGGCATCGGTATGATCGATGGCGTCCTTCAGTTCGAAGGTATAGGAGCCGTCTTCATTCAGCGTCACCGTGAACACGTCACGACCACCGGCCGTTGCCGTCAGGACATCGCCAACCTGGTTGTACGTCACCGCATCACCATGGCTGGTCAGGCCCGCAGGACCATCAATCGTATAGGTCAGATCGTCATAGCCCAGACCCGTCGGGGCCCCGGCAGCTGCACCATCCGCGCCGTAATCGATGGAAACCAGATCGCCATTGCTGAGACCCAGATCACCGCCCGTCGTCAGGCCCTCCTTGGTCTCATCCGTGCCGTCGCCCAGATCGTCTTCATCAACCGAGCCAGTAACAGCCGTGCCAACCGCATCCTGATTGACCACTGCAACCGGGACATCATCGGTGACATCCACCCCAAAGGTCTGGGTGATCTGTGCTGACGCCAGGCCATCGGCGGCATCGGCATCATAGTCACGCACCGCATCCAGTGCCGCCTGATCCGGCGTGCCGGTCAGGGTAAAGCTTAACTGGTCAACATTCTCCCCATTGGCATCGGTATGATCGATGGCGTCTTTCAGTTCGAAGGTGTAGGAGCCGTCTTCATTCAGCGTCACCGTGAACACGTCACGGCCGCCGGCCGTTGCCGTCAGGACATCGCCAACCTGGTTGTACGTCACCGCATCGCCATGGCTGGTCAGGCCCGCAGGACCATCAATCGTATAGGTCAGATCGTCATAGCCCAGACCCGTCGGGGCCCCGGCAGCTGCACCATCCGCGCCGTAATCGATGGAAACCAGATCGCCATTGCTGAGACCCAGATCACCGCCCGTCGTCAGGCCCTCCTTGGTCTCATCCGTGCCGTCGCCCAGATCGTCTTCATCAACCGAGCCAGTAACAGCCGTGCCAACCGCATCCTGATTGACCACTGCAACCGGGACATCATCGGTGACATCCACCCCAAAGGTCTGGGTGATCTGTGCTGACGCCAGGCCATCGGCGGCATCGGCATCATAGTCACGCACCGCATCCAGTGCCGCCTGATCCGGCGTGCCGGTCAGGGTAAAGCTTAACTGGTCAACATTCTCCCCATTGGCATCGGTATGATCGATGGCGTCTTTCAGTTCGAAGGTGTAGGAGCCGTCTTCATTCAGCGTCACCGTGAACACGTCACGGCCGCCGGCCGTTGCCGTCAGGACATCGCCAACCTGGTTGTACGTCACCGCATCGCCATGGCTGGTCAGGCCCGCAGGACCATCAATCGTATAGGTCAGATCGTCATAGCCCAGACCCGTCGGGGCCCCGGCAGCTGCACCATCCGCACCATAATCGATGGAGACCAGATCGCCATTGCTGAGACCCAGATCACCGCCCGTCGTCAGGCTTTCCTTGGTCTCATCCGTGCCATCGCCCAGATCGTCTTCATCAACCGCACCCGTAACAGCCGTACCAACCGCATCCTGATTGACCACTGCAACCGGCACATCGTCGGTGACGACTACCTGAAAACCATGATTGATTGTAACGGCACCAGCAGACGTTGTGTCGCCGTCGCCATCGGTCGCTTCAAAGGTGGTGTTGACTGTGCCAGTCAAACCAAAGTCGAGCGTGGTTGCGTTTTCATCCAGACCCGCCGGGTGATCGATGCTACCGATTAATTCAAAGGTGTAGCTGTCATCGCCATTCAGGGTAACAGTGAAGACCGGCTGTCCGTCGGCAGACGCCGTCAGAACATTGCCAACCTGATCATAGGTAATCATTTCCCCATTTGAGGTCAGACCGGTCGGCCCGGTAATCGTCAGGCCCGACGGATCCAAATCCACGCCGCCCGTGACGGTCGCGCCATCGGAATCCGCGCCTGCATTAGACGTGAACGTAATGCCGCTGAGACCCAATGCACCAATCGCGATGGGCAATTGGCTGCCATCTGTACCTTCTGTGGTATCGTCTTCATCTACCGTTACAGTGGTCGCAACAGACGGACCTGTGGCCTGGGTAACGGTCGGGACATCGTCAACAACATCGATATTAATGACGCCTGTGGCAACAGAACCATTGCCATCGGTGACAACGACATTGATCGGAATATCATTGATTATGTTCTCACCATTACCGGTGGGATGATCCAGATTTCCAGTCAGATCAAAGGTATAGCTATAGCCATCAACCGGATTGCCCGACAGCGAAACGGTAAAGATATCTTCCGTACCATTCGACGCCGTGATCACCTGGCCATCGGATGAAACCGTATAGCTGAGTTCCTGATCGTCAGACTTCAGGTGCATGTCTTCCAGCGCTTGTGGCACTTGCAAGACGACCGGGTTGGTCGCAGCGGGTCCGTCATCGCCAAAATCAATCGTCATGCCCTGAGAAACAGAGGATGTGCCGGTGCCATCTGTACCCGTTTCCACATCGCCTGCTTCCAACCCCAGATCGTCTTCGTCGACAGCGCGGTTGCCGGTAGGAGAATCCGGCTGACCTGGTTCTTCCTTAAAGCTGATCGTCGGGACATCTTCGCCCACTTCGATCCGCTGGCTTGCGAAGTCTGTATCGCCATCCCCATCGACGATGGTGTAGGTGAACCCGTCCGCAACATTTGTTGCTTCGTTGTTGGGGATATCGCTGTCTGCCTGATAGGTCCAACTGCCATCTGAATTGACCGTCAGTGTCCCAAACTCAGTCTTTACAGTGGTTCCAGCGGCGGCACTTTGGGGCGTCCCGGCTGCGTCGTTATAAGTGAAACCGGTCAGTGTGATGCCATCGGCCCCGGCGCTGTCATTGGTCAGCACGTTACCCGTGACGGCATCGCCACCTTCCTGAGCAACAACGGTTCCATCATCAACTGCATTGGGCACGTCATCGCGCACATCAATTTCGATGGAGCCCTTAGCAACAGACCCGTCACCATCGGTCGCCACCAGTCCGAATGGGATATTCTCGATCAGGTTTTCAGCTTGACCCTGGGCGTGATCCAACGGTCCGACCAGATCGAATGTATAGCCAAATCCGTCCGTCGCATTGCCAGACAGAGACATGGTCAGAACCGTCGCGCCGTTGGCCGAACCGGTAATCGTCATACCATCGTTTGACAGGGTATATGTGACCGTCTCGCCGCCCGATTTCAGGCCGAAATTGGTCAATTCCGGTGTAATTTCCAGTTGAACCGGATCGGTTGTCGCCGGCCCATCTTCGCCAAAATCGATATCGACCGGGCGCGTGATTGACGAGGCCGAAGATCCATCCGATCCATCAACGCTGTCACCCGCGTCCATGGACAAATCATCTTCATCCACAAGGCCAGAGCCAATTGCCTGAGGTCCCTCATCCGTCGGGAAGGAGATTTCAGGCCCGTCATCACCGATCACCAGATGGACCGTCGCTGTATCGGAATCCCCATCCCCATCAGTCAACGTATACGTGAAGTCATCGCTGACATCCGCACCGCCGACATTCTGCACATCGCTGTCGGCAGTATAGCTCCAGGAGCCATCCGCATTGACGGTCAACGTCCCATTTTCGGTATCGACCGTGACACCATTGATCGGATCGACAAGAGCAGAGACAGCCGCACCGCCGCCTTCCGGCGTATAGCTGATTTCTGTGATAGATGACTTCGCCGCATCGGCGCCGGTGACATCATTTTCCGTCAACAGATTGCCGGTAACGGTATTGTCTACCGTTTCACCCGCCTGCTGCAGGCGGTACTCACCATCGTCGATCGCGTCAGGAACATCATCCCGAACATCGATATTGATCAGACCGGAGGTTACCGATCCATCGCCATCTGTCACGACCACAGCGAAGGGAATATCTTCAATCAGGTTATCCGATTGACCCGGGGCATGATCCAAATTGCCTTGCAGATCAAACTGATAGCTGTAGCCATCTGTTGGATTTCCAGATAAGGTCATGGTAAAGACCGGCGTGCCGCTGGGATCTGTAACAGCTGTTATCGTCGACCCATCGGTAGACAGTGTATAGGTCAGCCCTTCGCCATTCGATGTCAGCCCACGATCTTCCAGCGCCTGGGGAATTTCCAGAACGACAGGATTGGTCGCAGCAGGTCCATCCTCGCCAAAATCAATCGCAACTGGCCGGGTTACGCTGGACGCGCCTGTACCGACAGATCCGGTTGTGACATCCCCTGCTTCGCCGCCCAATGCAGCCTCATCCACCAGGCCATCGCCGGTGACCTGCGGGCCATCATCCGTCGGGAAGGAGATTTCAGGTCCGTCATCCCCAACCACCAGATGCACCGTTGCGGTATCTGTATCGCCATCGCGATCCTGCAATGTATAGGTGAAATCGTCTTCAACATCCTGACCGCTGACATTCACAATGTCTGTATCAGCGGTATAGCTCCAGGAGCCATCCGGCCCAACGGTCAATTCGCCATACTGGGTATCAACCGTGACGCCATTAACCGGATCAACAACCGCGCTGACCATCGCACCGCCGCCTTCAGGCGTATAGGTGATGGCCGTGATCGTGGCCCCATCAGAATCCGCCCCAACCGTATCATTGTCGGTCAGCAGATTGCCGGTGACGGAATTGCCGATGGAATCCCCGGCCTGATCCAGGCGATATTCGCCATCGTCCTTAGCATCCGGCACATCGTCCTGAACGTCGATCTTGATGTCGCCCTTGGTGACCGTGCCATCGCCATCGGTCGCAACCAGGGTAAAGGGAATATCTTCGATCAGATTGGTTCCCTGGCCTGACGCATGGTCCAGATTGCCCAACAGATCAAACTGATAGCTGTAGCCATCTGTTGGATTTCCAGACAGAGACATCGTGAACACAGCCTCTGTCCCCGCCAATGCGGTAATCGTTGATCCGTCGGTTGACAGCGCATAGGTCAAGGTCACGCCATTCGACGTGAGGCCCATATTCTCCAACGCTGGTGGAATTTCCAATACCAACGCGTCGCTGGCTGCCGGGCCATCCTGACCAAAGTCGACAGTAATCGGCCGGGTTACACTAGAATCGGGGGTTGGATCGGAACCGGTGACAGTATCACCGGATTCCAAGCCCAGATTGGCTTCATCAACCAAGCCATCGCCAACGGCCTGCGGGCCGTCATCGGTCGGGAAGGAGATTTCGGGGCCATCATCGCCAATAGAGACCGAAACATTGGCGGTGGATTGATCACCATCGCCATCCTGAAGGGTGTAGGTGAAGTCATCATGGACATCCGCGCCGCCGACATTCTGTACATCGTCGTCTGCGGTATAGCTCCAAGTCCCATCGGCATTGACCGTCAACGTGCCGCTTTCGGTATCAACGGTCACACCATTAACGGGATCAACCACCGCCGAGACAGCAGCCCCGCCGCCTTCGGGCGTATAGGTGATGGATACGACCGCGGCCCCTTCACTGTCGGCGCCCACAGTATCATTGTCGGTCAGCAGATTGCCTGTCACCGTGCTGTCGGTTGTGCCACCGGCCTGTTGAACACGGTATTCACCATCGTCCCGCGCGGTTGGTACATCATCAATGACATCCACTTCCAGCGTCGCAGACGCCTGAGAGCCGTCATTATCCGTCACTGTTACCGTGAACGGGATATTGTTGATCACATCTTCCGCGGTTGCCGTTGGATGATCCAGATTGTCCTTCAGATCAAAGGTCCAGCCATAGCCATCCGTCGCATTGCCGGTCAGCGCCACGGTGAAGACCGTAACCGTTCCCGCCATCGCGGTGATGGTCTGACCATCGGTGGAATAGGTCAGCGGCACGCCGCCGGACTTCAGTCCCATATCGGTCAGTTCGGTTGGAATAGACAGGGCAACACCACTGATTCCATCCTGTCCGCCATCAATCGTCAGCGTACCGGAAACGGCGCTGCTGCCGGTTCCATCGCTGCCAATCGCCGTATCACCCTGAGCAGCGGTGAGGTCATCTTCATCCACGAAGGCGCCGTTGACGTCCACATTCGGGTCGCCACTGGGCGGTGGGTTGATGGTAATCGTCGGCTTATCATCGCGGACGCGGATCGGCTGATCCGCCGTCGCCGTATCGCCATCCCCATCAACAATGGTGTAGCTGAAATTATCATTCAGCGCGGCACCACCTGTCGCGGTATGGTCGGCATCTTCATTGGGTGTATAGGACCAGGTTCCATCGGCCTGAACATTCAACTGTCCATACTGCGTATCGACGGTTGATCCGGCAGGCGCGGTGGCTGAATCGCCATTCACATCGGTATAACTGAAAGCGGTAACCTTGCCGCCTGCGCTGTCTGCACCAAAAGAGTCATTGGCCAGCAGGTTGCCACCAACTTCCGCGCCGCCTTCTGTTGCAAAGACAAGCGGATCACTGTTGGCGACAGGAATATCATCGGTGACATCAACAGAGAAACTCTGTGTGACCGTCGCGCCCGACAGACCCTCCACCGCATCACCATCATAGTCAGTCAGCGCCAGTGCATCTGCATTGGGAACGCCAGACAGGCTAAACTGCAGGTTCTGGGTGTTCTGACCATTGCCCGGCGCATGATCCAGCGTATCCTTCAATTCGAAGGTGTAACCGCCATTGCCGTCCAGGGTAACGGTGAAGACTTCGCGGCCATCAGCCGTTGCGGTCAGCACATCGCCGGTCTGACTGTAGGTAATTTCTTCACCCTGGCTGGTTAGACCTGTGGGGCCAGTGATCGTATAGGTGAAGTCATCATATTGCAGAGCCGTCGGCGCGCCCGCAGCAGGACCATCGGCACCATAGTTGATGCTGACCAGATCGCGGCCCGCAAGCCCCAGATCGCCGCTGGACACCAAATCATTGCCATCGCCATCGGCAACATCAACGGTCTGAGAATCCACGCCTGCAATAATGTCATTACCACCCGACAGATCATCTTCATTCACCGTTGCGGTCGTGGCCGTGCCAATGGCGTCATTGTTGACGGTCGCGACCGGCACGTCATCAACAACGGTGACGCCAAATGTCTGACTGACTGTTGCGGAAGACAGATCAACCGCATCGCCATCCCCATCGACAATTTCAACACCGTCTTTAACGGTGCCAGACAGACTGAAAGTCAGATCGGTCTGGTTTTCGCCCTGGGCGGTATCGTGATCAATATTGCCTTGCAGATCAAACGTATAGGTTCCGTCAGAATTCAGCGTGACGGTAAAGACAGTCTCGCTCCCCGCACTGGCGGTCAAGACATCGCCAACCTGATTATAGGTAATCGCAACCCCATTGGAGGTCAGATCCGTCGGCCCCGAAATGGTGTAGTCAAAATCACCATAGGTCAGCGTGGTTCCGCCCGTTGCGGAGTCAGAATCCGCCCCTGTATCGACCGTGAACAGATCTTTGCCAATCAGCCCAAGATCGCCGGTTGCAGAAGAAGAATCGGCGCCATCAGTGCCCCCCGTCGCATCGTCTTCATCGACCGTGACGGCGGTGGCAAGGCTGGGCGCGTCGCCCATTGCCAGAACTGGCACATCATCGACAACATCCACCTGAATGATATCAGATACCGCTGTGCCATCGCCATCCGTCAGCGTAACAGTAAAGGGCAGATTGTTAATGACATTCTGACCTGCACCGTCTGGATGATCCAGATTGCCAACCAGATCGAAGGTCCAGCCGAAACCAGAGGATTCATCACCAGTGATCGATACGGTGAAGACAGTCGGACCGCCAGCACCCGCAGTCGCGGTCAGAACGTCACCATCTGAGGTATAGACCAGACCAACGCCATCAGAAGACAGAGTCATGGCATCCAGCGCAGCAGATCCCGCAATGGTCAGTGACCCGAAACCAGCATTACCAACATCGATATCAATCGTACCAGATACAGCGGAGCTGCCGGTTCCATCCGTACCAACATCGCTGTCGCCTTGCGCAGCAGTCAGGTCGTCTTCATCAACAAATGCACCATTTGCACCCAGATTCGGATCACCCGATGGGGGTAGATTAACCGTGACACCGGGACCGGAAACAACTGTCAGGTCCAGAACGGCACTGTCCGTGTCGCCGTCATCATCGGTGATCGTATAGGTGATGCCCTCGGTCAGGGAGGTTCCGCCAGCGAAATCAACACTGTCGGACGGATCAAACGTCCAGGACCCATCGCTGTTCAGCGTGAAGGAACCGTATTGCGTATCAGCAGCCTCACCGATTGTACCAGTCTGGGTTGCCCCATTCTCATCGGTATAGGTGAAACTGGTGACTTCCAGGGTCGCGCCATCATCATCGGCACCGACCGTATCGTTCGTCAGGACATTTCCAGACAGCGTGCCATCAACTTTCGTCTGGCCCCCATCGTCATCCAACGCAACGGGCACATCATCAACGATTTCAACAGCAAAGCCCTTGCTGACCGTCACATTCGACAGGTCAACCGGATCGCCATCACCATCCAGAATTTCCACACCGTCCTTCACTGTCCCAGACAGGCTGAACGACAGATTCTGGGTATTTTCCCCCGCGCCGGTTGGATGATCAATCTGGTCCAGCAGGGCAACTGTATATGTCCCGTCCGCATTCAGCGTCACGGTCATGACATCGTTGCCACCGGCAACACCCGTCAATGTATCCCCACTTTGGGTAAACACGATTGGTTGACCATTGGAGGTCAGGTCGGTTGGGCCCGTGATGGTATAATCAAAATCATCGTAATTCAGGCTTGTCGGACCAGTCGATCCGGCGGCATCCGCGCCAAGATCGATGGTATAGAGCGCATGCCCGGCCAAGCCCAGGCTTCCGCTTGCAGACGCCGGCCCCGTCCCATCGGACCCATTGCCCAAATCGTCTTCGTCCAACGATACCGTATCGGCCGCAACGACCGTATCGGTTACGATGGCGACAGGCACATCATCGGTGACATCAACCGCCAGAGTCTGCGTAATCTGCTGGGACGCCAGACCATTGGCGGCATCCTGATCATAATCCGCGATATCCGCAATGGCATCAGCAGACGGCGTACCGGTCACGCTGAAGGACAATGCCTCAACATTCTGTCCATCAGCGGTTTCGTGGTCGATCTGATCCAACAGTTCGAAGGTATAGCTGCCATCGGAATTCAGCGTAACCGTGAAGATATCACGCCCGCCCGCCGTCGCGGTCAGCACATCGCCAGCCGGATCATTATAGGTGATCGCCTCCCCACCGGAGGTAAGACCCGCAGGACCTGTAACAACCCAGTCCATATCGTCATATTGCAAGGCCGTTGGCGCATTATCCGCCGCGCCATCCGCACCATAATCAATCGTGACCAGATCGCGGCCACCGGCCAGGCCCATATCGCCACCGGTTGTCAGGCTTTCCTTGGTCGCGTCGGTGCCATCGGTCAGATCGTCTTCATCGACCGCACCGGTGACAGCCGCACCAACGGCATCCTGATTATTCTGAACCTGGGGAACATCGTCGACAACGGCGACGCGGAATTCCTGCGTGACAGTCATCCCGTCCAGATTGCTAACAGCATCCTGGTCATAATCGGTCGACGCTAAGGCAGCCGCGTTCGGCTCCCCCGTCACCCGGAAGCCAAGTTCCGTGATGTTCTGACCCGAGCCATCCTGATGATCGATGCTGTCGAGCAGGTTAAAGGTAAATCCACCAGACCCATCCAGGGAAACAGTGAACACATCGCGACCATCCGCCGTGCCGGTCAGCGTATCTGTTGTTTCGTCATAACTGTAGGTTATCTCTTCACCCTGGCTGGTCAGACCAACCGGTCCTTCTATGGTGAAGTCCATATCATCGAAGCCAAGTCCGGTCGGAGAGCCGGCGGCAGGCCCATCGGCACCATAATCAATGGTGATCAAATCGCCCGCGTCGAACCCGATGCTACCAGAAACAGAGGGTGAGTCGGACTGATCCGTACCATCGTTCAGATCATCTTCATCCACTGTTCCGGCCAGTTCAGACGGATTCGTGGTATGGGCTACTTCCGCGACCGGTACATCATCGGCAATGCCGACATTGAACGATTGCGTAACAAGAACGCCATCAATCCCCGTTGCCGGGTCGCCATCGCCATCAATCGCAGCGGCTTGAGTGGCCGCATTTGGCGTCCCATTGATCGTGAAGGTCAGGGTCTCAGAGTTATAAGAATCGCCCGCGTCGTGATCAATGGTATCTTTCAGCTCGAACGTATAGGTTCCGTCTGAATTCACCGTCACGGTAAAGACATCACGGCCATCCGCCGTTGCGGTCAAAACGTCGCCGGTCTGGCTATAAGTGATCGCGTCGCCCTGACTGGTCAGCCCCGTTGGGCCGACAATGGCAAAATCGAAGTCTTCGTACGACAATGTTGCCGGCGCGCCCGCGGCCGGACCGTCTGCACCATAATCGATTGTCGCCAGAACGCCGCCTGACAGGCCCAGATCTGCCGAAGCAGACAAGGAATCCGACTGATCGCTGCCATCGGGCAGATCGTCTTCACTGACAGCAACAGAGGTCGACTGAACAATCGACCCGGACTCCAGCGTGATCTGAGGTACATCATCGCGGATACCGATTGCGAAACTGGCATTCGCGGTGGACCCATCACCATCGGTGACGACCAGGGTCAAAACGCCCTGTCCGGAACCGTTCACATAGCTCAGGACATCCTGCTCACCCGCTGTGGGATGATCCACTGTCCCAACAAGGTCGAACTCAATGTTGTAATTGCCAACTGTGCCGGAAACGCCGGTCGGAACCAGCGTAACCGTAAATACCGTGCCTTCAGACGTGCTGGCGGTCAGAACCGTGCCATTGTTTGAAAGCGCATAAGTCAATGCCTCCCCATCGGACGTTACGCCCAGGGCGGTCATTGCAGACGGAGTCCCAGTGCTGAACACAAGCGCATTCGCAGCAGCAGGGCCATCCGCGCCGAAGTTCACATTAACCGGCAATGTGCCCTGGCTGATCTGGTCAGCCGCTGTATTGGCAGCATCTGTGCCATCCACAAGGTCGCCATCTGCAATCGCCAGATCATCTTCATCCACGGTCAGACGGGGTACCGTCAAATCACCAGGCGCGGTATCCGCTGGCGGCAGCGGGGGCGGCGTGGGGATAGGGGGCGGCGCCGGAATCGGGGGCGGCGGCGGCGGGGGTGGTGGCGGTGGGGGCGGTGGTGGGGGCGGCGGAGGCGGTGGGGGCGATGACAGGAATCGCGGCACATCCGCAATGTCGCCTAGACCAATACCGCTGAAATCTTCTGCACTGCCATCGCCGTAATGGGTCACGGGACCGACCGACGAATTCCCAGCTGCAGAATCAACACCTTGCAAGGCATCTGCCAGGGCATTGATATCTGACCCCAGGCTCAACAATTCCTGCGCCGAGACAAGGCCCCCATCGGGCATCAACAAGATTGGCGGCGCATCAGAGAAGGCCGCCTCTACCATCGACTGGAATCGAACCTCTTCCCCGGTGGGGAACACAAGAACGATATCATTGTCGGTTTGCAGGATTTCTGAAACGTCATCCAGGCTGAAAGTCAATTGCAGCGGCTGCCCGGGCAGAATTTCATAGAAGGCTGTACCGCCAGCCTCAGGGCGATCAACCGTGATCGCATCTCCTGCCAAAACGGCGTCATCTGACGACCCGAACTGGAATACATTATCGCCCGCAGCCTGCGTAAATTGCGCCTGATTGCCATTGCCATCCACGCCAAAGGTCTGCAGCGCCTGCTCAAAAGACCCTTGGGGTGTTAACAGTACCGGCGGATCCGCCGTGAAAGCGCCCGGCGTGGGTGACTGCAAGACAATCGTGCCGCCATTGGCAAGCGTCATGGTGATTTGAGAGCCATCCCCGGACACCTGCGCGCTTTCGACATCGAAATCGACCTGCAAGGCTTGCCCTGGAGTAACCGTCATTGTCTGCGTTTGACCGGGCCCGGGTTCTGGTACCGTCACCGCAGAGGAGGCTATGGGATTTTCGTCGCTAACGAAGTTGAACTGATCGTCCGCGCCGTTTTCGTAGCCCATTTTTGGGATTTCGCCATCAACAGCCATGTTGCTTCCGTCCTTTGCAGTTCGCGCCAAGTCAGATCATTCTGTATCGCGCGTAGATCAAAATTTACTTTGGTTACTTGCACTCAATCTTCTCTCGGCAGACCAAAACCCTGTATTCTCAACGCCAATTCGACCCAATCTCAAATCCAGCCTCTCAACCGGCAAACGCCCCTGGCGCTTCTTGAAATCAGACCTGACATCAGACAGACTTGTGGCCCGCGTACATCTCTCCATGCATAGAGTGCACACAGGTACAGGAAGATTTCCAGAAAAACATACAAATATTTAATTAAAAATTATCTAAAATTGTTACTATTTTGATAATACTAAGAAATTCGCACAGAACCTAAGTCATACAGGGACGCATGAAGCCCCATTGAAAGCTTGAACGAAAGGAGAATTTCGCAAAACAGACTCTCCATTCAGAGATCGCTGAGGCCTGAAAGCCATCAGAAACGAACTCTAAAGAAAGTGTTTGGAAACGCCCCCGGAATAGAAGGAAATGATCCAAGCACAGCACCATAACGGATGCCACGCACCGAATTCACCATTAGCCATTAGTATACCGGGGAATGATCTTATTCGACTAAAGAGCATCATACACTGGCATGAGCTCACACCTGATGTTCTTACATTTATTTTTTCAGCAAGAACGTCGTCGCACCGACTCCTTGTGCAACCTATATGCTCTAGTCAAACAGGCCGTAGGGCGTTCCCGTAACTTTTCGCGGCTCAACTGCCACGGGCTGACCAACCGGCTGGTCCGCCACCGTTGCCTGATAGGGCAGTTCCGTATCGCCCATTGCGTCTTCGGTGAAGCCGACACGACGGCTACCAGTAGAAAAAGCGTCATAGGATACGACGGGACCTGACACGGCCTCCATCGGCGGAGGCGGCTGCACATCTTCGGCACGCACCAGAGGAAGTGGCTCTCCACTTTCTGACTGGGATGACGGATCCAAGGGTGCCAAGGGGTCCAACGGCGCCAAAGGATCAAGATTGGGATCCAACGGCGCCATCGGGTCGAGACTGGGAGCCAACGGCGATAAAGGATCCAAGGTTCCAGACGAATCAATCGGTGCTAATGGATCAAGATTTGGATCCAACACCTCACCGCCCGGAACACCAGTACCAGCGCCTGCGCCCAAAGATTTTTCCAGATCAACACCTTCAGGTGGCAACGGATCCAGGACACTGCGCCCTTCCCCAATTTGCGGCACATCCAGAGACGCCAGCAAAACACCACCAGTAGCCAGAATTCGATACACACTGAAAATCTCAAGAAATTCAGTCGTTACCAAATTTCCCTTGGCGATAAACAGTTCATTTTCTGCGTCCAGCAACTCCAAGAGATTGCGACCGCCAACATCAAACTGTTGCTTATAGGTTTGCCGCACCCGGTCATTCGCCTCAACCTCACGCCGTTGGGCCGCCAAGCGATCTCGCGCACTGGTCAAAGCGTTCCACGCCAGGCGCATCTCTTCTTCAGTAAGGCGGATGGCGCGGTTCAGGCGTTGTCGGGACTCCCCAATCCGGTGAACCAGTTCGTTCACCCTGTTGGAATCCCTAAAGCCCCGGAATAAATTGTAATTCACCCGTATCAAAGCGGCCGCACTGAGATCAGCCCCGCGCGTCCCGCTTTCATTTCGCGTCGCATCGGCGTTCAGTTCTAGATTCACCGTTGGCCAGAATGCGGCCTTACCGGCGCGATATTCCTGTCGTGTCGATTCCAGATCTGCCCGCGAAACCGCAATCGTGGGATTGTTTCTCAGCGCAAGCTCAACGGCATCCTCAAGCGTTGCAGGCAAAGCCCAGGTCAGGGGCACCGGCCGCACCAGTTCTGTCGGTGCCTCCCCAATCACGCGGGCATAGGTCGCGTCCGCATCCCGCAGCCGCCCCTCTGCTTCCGTCAAGGTCGCCTGTGCCGCCGCAAGACGCGATTCCGCCTGCTGAACATCCGCCGTCGTCGCAGCCCCACCGGCCGCCTTTTGCTCAACAAGCTGCAAGGTCAATTCATGGCTGCGCACATTATCTTCGGCAATTGCGGCCAACTCCCGCTGCCGCAAGGATTCCAGATAAGCCTCAATCGCATCCTGACCAATGAATTCAGATGATTCCCGGACCCGTCGGGTCGCAGAGATAACGCGCCCCTCTTGCCGGGCCACATCCGCATCGGTCGCACGACCGTCAAACAACATCTGCGTCAACGTCAAACCCGACTGATAGGTCGGCATTCCAAGACTGCCTTCATTGGTACCACGCCCAAACGCAACACCGTCGCGCGTCGCCTCGTATCCGGCAAAGCCTGTATAATCCAAAACCGGAAGGTACTGACCGCGCGCCTGGTCCAACTCATATTCCACGGCACGCTTGTTTTCGGCCACGATCCCGACATCTGGATTGGTCTGCAGCGCAGAGCGAACAGCATCCTTTAGGGACGTCGCAGACGCCGACCCCGCCCCACCAGCAACCAATGCCGCCAGCATGACACCGGTCAACAGACGCGCCCGGAGCAGACCGCCCCGCGACCTGCCCTGCCCGTCGTGATGGTGTTCACTGCCAAGAATCATGTATTCTGCCTCCACCTTGCCGAAAGCCCTGTCGCCTAGCTGGACCACAAGCACTCGACCCCAAAAGCACTGCACGCTCTTTACTTTGAAACACACAGTCTAGCGATTAAACAAAGCAAAATCCGCTACAGCTAGTACTCAATACTAGATACAATAACGGCATTCCGTTTCACATGCAATGAAACCAACGAAGATTTATCAGTATTTAACTCTGGAGACTCGCTCAGCGAGAATACAGTTCTATGTTTACCCCGACCGTTTAAAAACACCCATCCTCAAGTGTCGACATTAACTATAACTGTAACACAAAAGTAAAATTCACCCCATTTTTGTTCCAGGAATGGCCGAATCACTGGTCAATTTCCTATGAACACGCGGTCAATCTGAAATATTTGCGTGTTGTTAGGCTGTTAAAAACATTTCATACTCTGATCAAGGGTGACACACGAAGTTCATATTTAGACCTATAAATATGACTTCACCAAATGGCCTATCGCCAAATTAAAGAGCCGAACAAGCGGCCAAAGGCGGGGGCAAGAACAGGGCCAGGGGTAATAAACGGGTATGTCTCAAGCCGATGCGACACTCGTCGTGGAAGATATTCATAAGAGCTTCGGGGCAGTTGAGGTTCTGAAAGGCATCTCGCTGACAGCTCAAAAAGGAGATGTGGTCTCCATTCTGGGCTCTTCCGGATCTGGGAAGAGCACGTTCCTGAGATGCATAAACCTGTTGGAAACCCCGAATTCCGGTATCGTCTCGGTGAATGGCGAAGTGATCGAAATGCGCTCTGGCAGCAATGGACAGCCAATGCCTGTCAGCAGAAAACAGGTTGAACGCCTGCGCACACGTCTAGCCATGGTCTTCCAAAGCTTTAATTTATGGTCCCATATGACTGTGCTTCAGAATGTCATAGAAGCCCCTATCCATGTGTTGGGCCTATCAAAAGCGGAAGCCACGGAACAGGCCAAAGCGCTGTTGGATAAGGTCGGGATCCTGGAACGGATGGACTATTATCCCGCGCATTTATCGGGCGGTCAGCAGCAGCGCGCAGCGATTGCGCGCGCTTTGGCAATGAACCCGGATGTAATGCTGTTTGACGAGCCAACCTCTGCCCTGGATCCGGAACTGGTGGGGGAAGTATTGAAAGTCATGCGTGACCTTGCGGATGAGGGACGGACCATGCTGGTCGTCACCCATGAAATGAGCTTCGCACGCGACGTTTCGAATAAGGTCATGTTTCTGCATCAAGGTCGCGTCGAAGAGGAAGGCGATCCGCAGCAAATGTTCAGTGCCCCTAAGACGGAGCGCTTTAAAGGCTTCCTGGCGAATACTCGCGATTAAGCGGTGCATTATTCGCACAGGAAATGCAGGGGACCATTGGGATGGCGGTCAAATACCGTGTCCTTGATGGCCAAAACCGAATCCATTGTTCGATAACCGCGATGGATCGACAGTGGGAAACAAGGGAGTGTGTGATAATGCGTTTTGCAAAAATTGGGTCTTTGGTCCTGGCTGGGGCCTTTTCGTTTGGTTTGGGCACAGCAGCCCAGGCTGAGGATATGCGCATCGGTGTGGAAGGGGCATATCCTCCCTTTTCCGAAAAAACCGCCAGTGGTGAGTTGATCGGTTTCGACATCGACATCGCCAATGCGCTGTGTGAGGAAATGAAAGTCACTTGCACGATGGTTGAACAGGATTGGGACGGAATGATCCCAGCGCTGCAGGCGAAAAAGTTTGATGCCATCGTCGCATCCATGTCGATCACGCCGGATCGCAAGAAAGTCGTCGATTTCTCCAATAAATACTATAACACCCCTGCAAAATTTGTCGCCAAGGAAGGGATGTTTACATCTGATACGCCCGAAGCTTTGGCTGGCAAGCGGATCGGTGTACAACGTGCGACAATCCATGACGATTTCTTGACCACGAAATACACCAACTCTGAAATCGTACGATATGCGACCCAGGATGAGGTTTATCTGGACCTTACCGCCGGTCGGCTGGATGCCATTCTTGCCGACTCACTGGCAATGGAAGAAGGCTTCCTGAGCCGGGATGCAGGCAAGGGCTATGCCTTCTTTGGCGTAGACCACAATGATCCGGAATTCTTCGGTGAAGGTGCTGGTGTGACGGTTCGCAAAGGGGATGATGCCCTGCGTGAGCGCCTGAACAAAGCCATTGCCGCCATTCGTGCCGATGGCACCTATGACAAGATCATGAAGAAATACTTCAAAATTGATATCTACGGCGGCTAATGCTGCTTCCGTTTAGGGCCCCAGGCAGAATACTGCCCGGGGTCCTTTTCTGACTTCCCACCCTTTTCGGACATCGGATCAGCCCATGGAAAACATCTGGGAATACAGGGATCTGATATTTATTAAAGGCGGACTGCTGACCATCCAGGTCGGGCTAGGATCCCTGGTTATTGCCACTATATTTGGCCTGCTGGGGGCGTGGGCAAAGCTTACCACCAATTTTCTTCTGAATTGGTTGGCCATGGGATACACGACGATTATTCGTGGTATTCCCGATCTTGTATTGATGCTGATTATTTTCTTCGAAGGTCAGATCTTTCTGAATTTCGCGGGCGAATGGACGGGGCTTTGGACCTATGTAGAAATCAGCCCGTTAAGCGCCGGGATTGGCACCATCGGTTTCATCATGGGCGCCTATTATACCGAGACATTCCGCGGGGCGTTTTTGTCGATTCCGAATGGTCAGATTGAAGCCGGCATTGCCTGTGGCATGAGCCGCCCCCTGATATTCCGCCGGATCATCTGGCCGCAATTAGTGCGCTATGCCCTGCCCAGCTTCACGAACAACTGGCTGGTGCAGTTGAAAACCACCGCCCTGGTCAGCGTTATCGGCCTTCAGGACATCGTTTATAACGCCAATTCAATTGGCCGCAAATTGCGCGAACCCTTCACCTTTCTTTTTGCCGCGCTGCTGTTCTACCTGGTCCTGACGGCAGTATCGGAAATCGTGCTGCGATCCATGGAAAAGAAATATTCCGCCGGCGTTCGGCGCGTATAGGAGAGGCCCATGGATTTCACCCTGATCAGCGATAATTATGATTTCCTGCTGCTGGGCCTTATCAACACGATCTGTCTGGTATCGCTGGCCTTGCTGTTTGGCGGGATAATATCGATCCCGCTTGCCATTCTCAGTGCGGATCGACATCGCATTTTCGGTCCCATTATTTGGGGATACACTTACTTCTTCCGGGGAACGCCGCTGCTGATCCAGGCCTATCTGATCTATTACGGCATGGGGCAATTTGAATTCGTCCAGAACAGCTTCGCCTGGCCGATTTTGAGGAGCGCCTGGTGGTGCGCCTTAATCGCCTTCTCTTTGAACACAGCGGCCTATACGACAGAGATTTTCCGAGGCGCAATTGAGGCGACCCCGTTGGGAGAAGTCGAAGCTGCCAAAGCCTGTGGCATGTCGCGGTTTACCATGATGCGACGCGTCATCCTGCCCAGCGCCTTTCGTCGCGCCCTTCCCGCCTATTCAAATGAAGTGATCTTCATGCTGCATGGTTCCGTCGTCGCATCCACGATTTCCGTGATTGATATTCTGGGGGCCGGGCGCGTCATCAACGGCAAATTCTATGTGTTTCGGGAAGGTCTCTACAGCGCCGCTGTGATCTATCTGGCGCTTGTCGTTCTGATCACACAGGGGTTCAGGATTTGGGAGAAGCACTGGCATGCCCATTTGCGCGCCCGTCCGACATCCGCCCCTAAACGCGCACCACACTAGAGAGAGGGCGGTCAGGGACTCCAGACTCAAATTGTTGAGTCCCTAGCGCCATATGGTGTTGATGCGGCACATGATGCCCATAATTTGTGGTTAACGACTCTAAAACATTGATTCTGTGACATAATTATCAACTCTCTATGACTCTATTACCTAATTTTTCAGTTTTCCATCGCCTTTGAGGTGAGGGATTCCTATGATTCAGCGTCCCCAGAAGGGGAGCGTTATCTGTCGGATCCACGAGGCCTAGGAGGGGCGCGCCGATGATTTGGAATTATGTCCGTGAGCAGAAGCCACGCGCGACAAACCGCAGGCGGTATCGTCGCCACACAGTCGCCCAGATGCGGGCGGAAATCGATCAAACAAAGGCCCGAATTCAGGATATTTCTGAAGCCTCAGTTCGTGTAATCGGAGCCCCGTCCTGGTTGGTTCCGGGACAAGGCATCGCCATGCGGTTGATCTTTCCGACGCCTAAGAAAGAAATCCGCATTCCGATCTACGGGCAGGTTCTGCGCCGCAGCGAGATCGGCTTGATCGTGATTTATTCACGCCCGCTGGATCACTGGAGCATTTCATTCAAGACGCTGATCGATGCGGGACATAATCTGGTCAGCGCCTGACTCACAGCCCCTTGTTTGCCCGAACGGGAGCAACAGTGCGATCAAACACTGAAATCACCCCGGTGAGCAGGAACAGCAGTGACAAGCCATAAGGCAAGGCCGTGCTGCCCAATTCCTGCATCGCGACGCCAAAACCCATTGGACCAACGGTGCCGCCAATACCCCACATAATGGCGAACAAGGCGCTGCCTGCAGCCAGTTTCTGACCCCGATACCGTTCCCCCAGGATGGATAAGGCCAATGTATAAGGCGCGAAAGAAACGCCTCCAAACAAGGCCATTATGACCAGTCCGTGCCATTTGGTCAGATCCAGTTCCGGCACCACCAGGCCAAAGCCAACCACGATGAACAAGATGATGGTCAAAAGTCTGGTTCGGGACATCCGGTCGCTTAGATATCCCAATGGAAACTGGAACAACACGACCCCCGCTGCCATGGCTGCCATTGGCAGGGAGGCATTGCCATCCCCAACCCCCTGTGACAGCGCATAGGACGGCATCAAGCCCAGCATCACCCCATCCAGAACGCCAAACAGCCCGACCACGACCATCAGAATCACGGCTTCGTAAAAGACACGGACCAAAACGCCCTTCCGGCCCGCAGTATCTCCTTCTTCCAACAAAGGGTCACGGCGATGAAAAGGAAGAATGGGTATAAAACAGACCAGGATCACTAAACTTGCCAGGATATAGGGGGTATATCCCTGATACCCAACCGCCTTTACCGCCAAAGAACCCGCAGCAAAGCTGGACGCCATCGCCGCGACATAAATCGCGACCGTGCGGCCCCGACTGTCATCCTCTGCAACGGCATTGATCCAAGCCTCGCCCGCACAAAACAGCGCGGTAACCGCTGCCCCAAGAAAGAAACGAAGGCATAGCCACAGGGTGAAATTGTCGACCAGAGGAAACAACAGAAGACAGAAGACTGCCAGCAACGCACTGCCCGCCAACAGGGAAAATGTTCCATACGCACGGGCCAAACTGGGCACCATCAGGCCCGCGACCAGAACACCAATCCCCGTCGCCGTCGCGCTGATGCCAATCGCCGCCTCATCATAGCCTTTCGCCTCCAGGGCCAGGGCAATCACCGGATAGACGAACCCGACACAGAAAGAAAACGCGCAGATCGTGCCGATCACCGCAACCAGTTCAAAACTTTTGGAATCACTGAGTTTCATCATGCACGCGACTTATCTCAAAGCCGGGGGGCAGGCAATCGGTTATCGATCCCGGTTCGATTTTGAGTAATGATCCCGCGCCCAATTGAGATGTTCACGCATGGCACGGGCGGCCCCTTCCGAATCTTTTGCCTCAATCGCTTCAACAATCGCTATATGCTGGGCAACAACCGTCGCGTCGTCCTGAGCAGACGCAAACAATTCCGTTCGGTGATAGGTCAGCATTTCCGCCAATGTTCCCCGAACAAGGCTGAGCAGATGCCGGTACACAACACTGTCCGACGCCTTAGCCAAAGCCATGTGAAAGGCAACATCCTGCGCCGCCTTGTCAGCCCCTGGCCTGGTCATTGCGACCACAGTTTCCCGCAACATAGAAACTGTTTCCGGGGTCATCGATTCCGCGGCCCGACGCGCGGCCCAGACTTCGATTTCACAGCGCAAATCCATCAAATCCAGCATATTGCTGCGATCCAGGCGCACCAGTTCCGCCAAAGCGGGATCCGCCCCAGACGCACGGCAGACGACGCGCGTGCCGCCCCCTTGCACGGCGTCGATGAATCCCTGCGCCTTCAGCGTCTGCAACGCCGCGCGGACAGAAACGCGGCTGACCCCCAGCATTACCGATAATTTTCGTTCCGCAGGCAGGTTCGATCCGGGTTCAATATCGCCCCCTGCGATCAATTTCAGAATTTCCGCCGCCACACGGTCAGCAACAGATTCCCGGCGATCCGGAACACTCACGGCATCCGACACGATATGCTCCCTTAACCAACCGCCCCAACCAATGAATTCCTCTGAATGGGCAAGAATAGCATCGCTGTCAGGGATATACCGCTTTTTTCGAGGATCAGCGTCGGGCACGCCCTTCCGCGCGCATCAGCATCCAAATCCGCGCGACTTCATTGGTCGAGACATCCGCCAGGTCCGCCGCCCGGCGCAGGCTGGCACCGTCGCGTAACAATCCTGCGACCAACCGGAATCGGTCATCATCGGTCATGCGATAGTAGCTGCGGGTAAAGGTTTCAGGCCGACGTTGCTGGGACGGACGACGCGACGGCGTTTCTTTATCCAGCCCCCTTGCCTCGGCCTCTCGTTTCGCCTGTTCATAGCGATACCGATCGGCGCGCTCCTGCGCCTCTGTCATACGATTGCGCGCGGCTGCCCAGGCGTCGAAATCATCCCTCCGCGCCTTGCGTTCAGCGGCGCTCAGGCGGCCATCATCCCGTTCCGGATGCGATTCTTCGACCGCTTCTTCCAGGGTCATGCCGTGAATGGCGGCCATGCGCACCGCTGCCTCGCGCGCCGCCGCACGTTCGCCCTCAATCGTGGCGCGCTCCATCACGCCAACGATTTTCCGAAATCGCTCCCTATTCTTCTCATCAAAACCTTGCGCAGGCATGCTACTCACTTCCCTAAACAAACTGTATGGAGACCCATACATAATGGGGGATTCGCCCCCCGACCACCGAGCTTTTCAATCCCATCAATCCAACTATACTTCCACCCTATGCGAAGCCTCAGTAACCCTGCTGGAAATGACAATGCCCTGCTGTGTGCGGAAGACCCGCCAGCAGTAACCCTGCGCAATTCCCAAGGCACCGGCCCTGGTGTCATATTATGCGACCATGCGTCAAACGCAGTGCCGAAATCCCTTAATTTTCTGGGCCTTCCTCCCGCCACCCTGAAACGGCACATCGCCTATGACATTGGCGCCCAGGGCATGGCGGAAGTAATCTCAGACCGACTGGACATGCCAGCCGTGATTGCGGGCTATTCCCGCCTGGTGATTGACCTGAACCGCCCCGCCGACGATTTCACCAGTGTGCGGGAAATTTATGACGGTGCCGTGATACCCGGCAACCGCCGCCTTTCCGCACATGCCCTTCAGGCCCGTATCGATGATTTGTTCCATCCCTATCACGATACAATACAGCAAGCGATTGTGCAAAAGTCCAAAAGCCAGCCGCATCCGGCCATCATATCCGTTCACAGTTGCACGGATGTTTATCTGGATCAGAAGCGCCCGTGGCATATCGGTGTCTTATCCAATCGCGACCGGCGCATGGCGGAGCGGGTGCTGTTGCGCCTGGCGGCGCATCGCCCTGACCTGACAATTGGCGACAACAAACCCTATTCGGGCCTTAATCCCTATGGCTTCACGGTGGAAACGCACGCCCTGCCCCAAGGCCGCCCGAATGTCCTGTTCGAGGTACGCCAGGATATTATCGCCAGCCCTGCGGGACAGCGGGAATTTGGCGAATTGATCGCCACCGTCCTGGACGAGGTTTTGGGCGATCCAAGCCTTTTCACCCGCTATCCATCGTAATCAAAGGTGACCCATGGCGCGCTATGAACCACCCCCCTATACCGTTGGCATAGAGGAGGAATATCTACTCGTTGATCCTGCGACCGGCGAATTGGTCAGCGAACAGGAACTACAGGAAGCCATTATCGAAGAAGTGAAGGCCACCGTCTCAGAAGACGATGTTGGGATGGTGACGCCGGAATTCCTGAAGGCACAGGTGGAAGTCGGCACAGCGATCTGTCATTCCATTCAGTCGGCACGGGACCGCCTGCGCATTTTGCGAACCGCCGTCGCGGAAGCCGCTGGCAAGCGCGGTGTCGCCCCCATTGCGTCATCCACCCATCCAACTGCCCGATGGTCCCATCTGCAGCATACCGACAAAGAACGCTATGCGATGCTGGCCAATGATCTGCAGGAAGTCGCAAGGCGGCTGGTCATCAGCGGCATGCATGTTCATGTGGGCGTGGCAGATAATGAACATCGGATCGACCTGCTGGGTCAGATCGCCTATTTCCTGCCCCATCTGTTGGTGCTGACGACCTCTTCCCCGTTTTGGCAGGGCCGCAATACCGGGCTGAAATGTTATCGCCTGGCGGTATTTGATGAATTACCCCGCACCGGATTACCGGAACATTTTGACAGTTGGTCGCATTATGAAAAACACGTCAAATCCCTGGTTGCGGCAGGCGCAATCGAGGATGGATCAAAGCTGTGGTGGGACATTCGTCCCCATTTCAAATTCCCGACCCTGGAAATGCGCATCGCCGATATCTGCACGCGATTGGATGATGGGATCGCCGTGGCGGCGACGTACAGTTGCCTGATTTCCATGCTTCAGCGGTTGCGGCGCAAGAATCAGCGTTGGCGCAATTATTCCAATATGCTGATCCAGGAAAACCGTTGGCGCGCCCAGCGGTATGGGGCGGACAAGGGGCTGATTGATTTCGGTGTCACACAAACTGTGCCGTATCCAGACCTGCTGGATGAGATCCTGGAACTGATTGCCGAAGACGCGGATCGACTGGACTGCACAGAAGAAGTCGCCCATACCCGCACGATCCTGCAACGCGGCACCAGTGCGGACAATCAATTGCGTGTGTTCAATGCGGCTAAGGCCGCCGGAAAGTCAGACAGCGAGACATTCAAGGAAGTTGTCGACTGGCTGATCACAGCGACGGTGGCCGACCTCTAGCAATGACCCGCCATTGAAAATCATTATGCGCCTATCAGATTAGTGTGGTGCGCGGTTATTTGGGATCGACCAGGACGCTGTTTGCGGTGCTCCGGTTAGGAGCGTTTCGCGAAGAGATGCGGGGCATCGCAAGCGGAAGGCGACGCGGCCCGGAGCGCCGCAAACAGCGCCTTTGGTCCCATTATCGGCCCATCGGACGGCGTCGAGAGCGCTTGACGATGAACCACATCGCCTGCACGCTCTCTTCTAGCCGACAGGCCGATAAAGGGATCCTGGCGATCCCAAATAACCGCGCACCACACTAGGCATAGACCCATCATCCGACCGGGAGAATACACTCATGACGCAGCAAATCGACGACCAAACCCGTCTGGAGCTTGAAGCCGCAGCTTTTCGCAGCCTGCGCGACCATCTGCGCGAACGGACAGATGTGCAGAATATCGATCTGATGAACCTGTCGGGCTTCTGCCGCAATTGCCTGAGCCGCTGGTATAACGAAGCTGCGACGGAACGGGGTATCGATATGGACAAGGACGAAGCGCGCGAAATCGTCTATGGCATGCCCTTTGCCGAATGGAAGGCAAAATATCAATCAGAAGCCACACCGGAACAGAAGTCCGCTTTTCAGGATAGCCATAAAGGCCATTGACCAAGCGACTTTATTCGGTTTGAACATCCCGCATCGTCAGGGCTGTGCCTGCGCCCAGCAGCGCCAGAATCGACAGAACCGCAATTCCAAATTCCAGCCCCAGCGCCAGGGTCAGGCCGGAAAAAACGCCAAGGATCAGCAACAGCACGCCAATGATGCTGTTGCTGAGCGCGACATATTCCGCCTTTTTGTCTTTCCCTGCCATATCCACGATATGGGTTTTGCGCCCAATGCGGACGCCGGAATGGGAAACCCCCAGCAAGAAGACCAGACCAGCGTATAAATAAACCGTTCCGGCCACAGCCGGTGCCAGATACAGGATCACCAAAGTAACCCCTCCCAACAGCCCGGCCCCACCGGCCGCATAGGCCATAGTGCGACGGCTGGAGATATCTGAGAACCAGCCCCAAATACTGGAACTGAGCGCGCCCGCCAGGCCTGTTGCCAGCATCAGCCAACCCAGGCTGGACAATTCCGTTCCTGATTCCCGCTGCGCCAGGGCGACGAATAAGGGGCCCATCAGGGCCGTTGAGATCATAAAGGTACGCGCCAACAGAAAACGCTGTAGGTCCCGGTCTGACATCAGGGTTCGCAGCTGATCGCGAAACACATCCTGTAAAGTCTGGCCCCCTTCTGTCGCGCCTTCATGTTCGTGCAGTTGTGCGTAGCTGCCCGCTGCCAAAAGCCAGGTAACACTGGCCCCAAACAGCAAAACATACAGCATCCAATCGGGTCGAATTTCGGTGGGAGCAAATGCAAGATAGAACCCAACCAGACTGGCAGTCACGCCAGACACTGTTGCAGCATAGCCGCTGACGCGACCCCGTCGTGTCTTGGATACCGTCTTCCCCAGAACATCCTTAGCGGCAATGGAGGCAACGCCGCGCGCCAAACTGAACAGGACCAACAAGGCGACAATTGCCCACCCGGCCGCGTGTCCCTGCAAGCCTGAAAGACCCACCAACGCCATGCCAGCAATACAGACGCCTTCTACCAGACTGCTGATGGACCAGAAATGTTTGCGAATGGAAAACCGGCGCAACACGCCGCCGACCAGAATTTGCGGCAACAGCGCCAGGGATTCCCGGATCGGCACCAAAAATCCGATCAGATAGACCGGTGCCCCTACGGCCCCGATCAGCCAGGGTAACACAACCTTTGCATCGGCCAGCGCATCCCCTGTCTTGCTGAGCGCCTGTGATACGATCTGCAACAGGAAATTGATCGGCTGATCATTACACTGACTGTCTGGAATATCCTTACAGAATCGCGCGCCATCCTCTCCGGTGGCCAGGGTGTACAGCCGCGTGGCAATTGGCGTGTCGGACATCGAATTTCCTTGAAAGACAAGATCGGTGACTAAGGATATAGCAGATCGACCAAAAAAAAAGTGCGGAGCTTTCGCCCCGCACCTGATCTTAATCCTGTTTTAGTGTTTAGGCAGAAGGATCCCAGCCGCTGATGGCTTTCACTTCCAGGAATTCCAACATACCCCAGACGCCGCCTTCACGACCGTTACCGGACTGTTTGTAGCCGCCAAACGGGCTGCCTGCCGGACGGGAGGCCCCGTTCATGATCACCATGCCAGCACGCAATTGGCGGGCAACCTTCTGCGCCCGGGCCTGATTGCCAGACTGAACATACGATGTCAGACCATAGGCCGTATCATTGGCGATGCGGATGGCTTCTTCCTCATCATCAAAGGGCAGCATGGACAGAACCGGACCAAAAATCTCTTCCCGCGCGATGGTCATTTCATTGTTTACATCAGCAAACACTGTCGGGCGCACATAATAGCCCCGATTGACGCCTTCCGGACGACCAACGCCCCCTGCGACCAAACGGGCCCCTTCATCTATACCAGCCTGGATCAGGCCTTGAATCTTTTCAAACTGCGCCGCGCTGACGACGGGGCCGATGTGGCGCCCTTCTTCAGTCGGATCGCCAACCTGTGTTTTCGCTGCCGTGGCCGCAGCAATCTCTACGGCTTGATCATAGACAGAGCGTTCGACCAACATACGTGAGGGCGCGTTACAGGACTGACCGGAGTTATAGAACATGCCGATCGAACCACCCTTCACAGCCTTTTCAACATCCGCATCCGCGAAAATGATATTCGGGCCCTTGCCGCCCAATTCCAGCGAAACCCGCTTGATCGTATCAGCAGCCGCCTTCGTGACCGCAATTCCGGCACGCGCAGATCCCGTCAGGGACATGATATCGATATCGGGGTGCACGCTCATCGCGTTACCAACCGTCGGTCCATCACCATTAACCAGATTGAAAACGCCTTTCGGGAAACCGGCTTCATCCATGAATTCAGCAAACAGCATGGAAGACAAGGGCGCGATTTCGGAAGGTTTGAGCACCATCGTGCAACCAGCCGCCAACGCCGCGCCTACCTTCAACGCAACCTGATTCATGGGCCAGTTCCATGGTGTAATCAGACCGGCAACGCCAATCGGCTCATGCACGATCCTTTCCTGGGGGTTTGCCTCATTCAGGGCATGTTCCCATGTGAAATTCTTCATGACATCGATAAAGGCGCGCAGATGACCGATACCCGCAGCGGCCTGGGCGCTGTTGGCCATAGAGATTGGCGCACCCATTTCTTTTGAAATCGCCTCAGCCATTTCACCGGACCGGCTCTTATAGACTTCAACCAGCTTTTCCATCAGCGCCATGCGTTCCTGGGGTGCCGTATAGCCCCAGGTCGCAAACGCAGCCTTAGCCGCAGCGACTGCCTTGTCCACGTCTGTGGCACTGCCCAGCGCAATTTGTGCACAGGGCTCTTCGGTGGCGGGATTGATGACATCAAACGGCTTCGCATCATTGGGCGAGACCCACGCGCCATCAATATAGAACTTCATCAGATTTGACATGCTGTATCTCCTACAGAGGTAAGGTTTGAGTTGATCGGGGGCGACACTATCAAATGCATCCGCCTTGGAAAGCCTCTTGTTTCCTCAACACCCTTGCCTTGCAGGCACGGGTTATTGCTAGGGCTTAAAGAAGACCAGCGCCGCGCCTCCGGCGATCAGCGCAAACCCCAGCAATTGGCTGGGGGCCATGGGTTCCTTCAAGTACAAAAAGCTGAAAACGACGAATACGCATAATGTCACGACTTCCTGGATGGTTTTCAACTGGGCGGCGGAATAAACCGTGTGACCAATTCGATTGGCCGGGACCGCAAAGCAATATTCAAACAGCGCGATTCCCCAACTGATCACTATCACCAAGATCAGAGGCGCCGCCTTGAATTTCAAGTGACCATACCATGCAAATGTCATGAAAATATTCGAAATGCCCAAAAGAACTGGGACTGCAATATAGGGAAGTAATCCGGTCATGGCATTACATCTTTCTCGCTGAATGCAGGATGGTGACAACATCAAAGCGAGTTAAGCCCCTGTTTGGCAACACTCTATTTTCAGACTGCCTGATGCCAAACCTACCCTCTTATCTGCAATTTCAGAATGATTGTTCCAAAAAATTTCACCATCGGTATGAATTTTTTAAAGGCCATATAAAATGTCACATTTCCCGATTAACATTTTCTTTACGCAAACCTGTCAGTATCCAAACAGTGATACCTTTGGATGAATAGGATCAGGCACAGCAGGAGCCGACGGGCATGGGTAAGGTGGACCGTGATGCCGCAGAATTACTTCGCGACCGGGGCGTCGCAGCAATCGCATTTGCGCAAGCCAGAGCCTTGGAATGCTTGTATTATTGCGACGAGCCGGGTCAGGCCTATTGGTGCGCAATAAGAAGTCGTCTTGCTGCCAACCGATCCTACCCTAACAATTGTCATGCATATCATACCTGACCCTGACAGCATCCAATCTCCGTCATACTTGACCGCCGCGTCGCGGTAGGTATTGTGCCGCTATTCCACGGCCTAGGTCGTGCTGTCTTACTATCCCAAAATATACAGGGGGCCCGGGCCATGGCACATGAAGCATTGCAAGCAACAATCGATACCGCCTTTGACAACCGCGATCAGATCACAACCTCCACCGGGGGCGAGATACGCGATGCTGTTGAAGAAGCATTGAACCTGCTGGACAGCGGACAAGCGCGTGTTGCGGAAAAAGGTGCTGAAGGCTGGACCGTCAATCAATGGCTGAAGAAGGCCGTTCTGCTGAGCTTCCGGCTGAATGACATGACGACAATTGCGGGCGGCCCTGGCGGCAACGCACCTTGGTGGGATAAGGTTCCTTCAAAATTTGAAGGCTGGGGCGAAACGGAATTCCGCGCCGCTGGCTTCCGCGCCGTGCCAAACTGCACCGTGCGCCGGTCGGCCTATATTGCCCCCAATGTCGTGCTGATGCCCAGCTTTGTTAATCTGGGGGCCTATGTCGATAGCGGCGCGATGATTGACACCTGGGCGACCGTTGGGTCCTGTGCCCAGATTGGCAAGAATGTTCACTTGTCTGGCGGTGCTGGCATTGGCGGGGTTCTGGAACCGCTGCAGGCCGGCCCTGTGATCATTGAAGACCATTGCTTCATCGGAGCACGCTCCGAAGTCGTCGAAGGCGTGATTGTTGAAGAAGGCTCCGTCCTGTCCATGGGTGTTTTCATCGGCGCATCCACCAAGATTATCGACCGCACAACGGGCGAAATCTTTATGGGTCGCGTCCCGGCCTTTTCCGTGGTTGTTCCAGGCAGCCTGCCCGGCAAGCCCCTGCCCGATGGCAGCCCCGGCCCGTCGCTTTATTGCGCTGTCATCATCAAGCGCGTGGATGAACGCACCCGGTCCAAAACCTCCATCAATGAATTGCTGCGGACCTAATCACTCATGACTGTTACTGCCCTTGATCCCGTTGCCATGACCCAGGACCTGATCCGCTGTCCCAGTGTGACACCCGCGGATGAGGGGGCTTTGGACCTGCTGCAGCGTGTTTTGGAAGGGCTCGGTTTTGCCTGTACACGTTTGCCGTTTGAAGAAGATGGCACCGATCCAGTAGACAATCTCTATGCCCGTCTGGGCACGGAATCGCCTAATCTGTGTTTCGCTGGCCACACCGATGTGGTGCCGGTCGGCAGTGCCGATCAATGGACCGTCGATCCTTTCGCTGCTGAAATCAAGGATGGCATGCTGGTCGGGCGCGGTGCGTCGGATATGAAAGGCGCAATCGCCGCCTGGGTCGCCGCTGTGTCTCAAAGACTGTCACAGGTCGGCCCTGTTCCGGGGTCGATCAGCCTGTTGATCACCGGGGACGAAGAAGGCCCGTCGATCAACGGGACCCAGAAAATGCTGCCCGCCCTGGCTGCCCGCGGGGAAGTCATCGACCATTGCATCACCGGCGAGCCGACCAACCCAACGGATCTGGGCACGATGATGAAGATCGGTCGCCGAGGCAGCCTGAATGGCTATATCACGGTAGAGGGCGTTCAGGGTCATACCGGTTATCCTCATCTGGCTGACAATGCAGCCCATCGCCTGGCCTTGATGATGGCTGCCCTGGTGAACTGGAAGATTGATGATGGGTCCGATCATTTTGAACCCTCCGTCCTGTCGATCACCCAGGCCCTGGTGGATAATGCGGCTACCAATGTGATCCCGGCCAAGGCAACCGCGCGGTTCAACATACGCTTCAATGATCTGCACAGCGGGGCCAGCCTGACCAAAGATCTGCAAAACCTGCTGACGGACGCTGCCGGTGAAGGGGCGAAGTTCAAACTGGATGTTATCATTTCCGGCGAAAGCTTCCTGACACCGCCGGGTCTATTGTCGGATCTGCTCAGCGAGGCGTGCGAATCCGTCACGGGTCATAAGCCGGACCTCAGCACCACTGGGGGCACATCGGATTCTCGCTTCATTAAGGATTACTGCCCTGTTGTTGACTTTGGCCTTGTTGGACAAACCATGCATCAGGTGGACGAACGTGTCGCCGTTTCCGACATCGCAGCCCTCTCTGAGATTTATGCCAGGGTCATAGATCGTTACTTCGCTCAAGGTGCAGCATGAAGCCGATCAGCCTTGCCGAAATGGCAGGGCGATTGGCAGCCGGCGCACAGGTTTTCATTGCCCGTAAGCCTGCCCTGTGGACCTTCGGCGATACACGCGATGATTTCCTGAAAAGCTTCTGGTGCGCAGCGCTGCTGTTTCCCTTCTTTCTGTGGGCAATCTATTCTGTCGAGAGCGCGCGCTATGGTGACGCCCAGTTTTTCATCCGCCTTATCAGCCATACGATTTACTACATCATCGCCTGGACCTATTGGCCGCTGATCATGGCCGCCGTATCCCAAAACACCGCCCATCCGGAAAACTGGATACGCTATGTCGTGGCGGTGAATTGGATGATGGCGGCCCCGATCCTGCTGCAATGGATCATTATCCTAACCCTGGCCGACGATGATCCTGTTATGGCGAATGGGCTGCTGACCGGTCTTCGACTGTGGGCCTTGTTGGTGCATGGCTGGATTTTACAAACCCTGTTCAAAACCAAACTGGGCTTGACCATCGGTCTGGTCATTGCCGACTTCCTGATCAATCAGGTACTCAGCAAAATTGAGGATTTCATCATCCTCAGCCACGGCTAAGTGTCGTAAGATACCCGTGTCAGATACAGGCCCTGTGGTGGCGCGGTTGGGCCTGCCACCGCGCGGTCTTTGGCGTTTAGGATGTCGCTGACATCATCAGGGGTCCATTTGCCGCGACCGACCCTTTCCAGGGTTCCTGCGAAATTTCGAATTTGGTGGTGCAGGAAACTGCGCGCCTCTGCAACGATATGGATTTCCTCCCCAACACGGGAAACATCCAGCCTATCCAGCGTTTTGATCGGGCTGGCCGCCTGGCACTCTGCAGCGCGGAAGCTAGTAAAATCATGCAGACCTACCAGCCGCTGGGCAGCCGCGTGCATCGCATCCACATCCAGATCGCGGGGCACCGGCCAGACGCGACCGATATCCAGCGCGGCGGGCGCGCGGCGGTTTAGTATACGATACAAATAGGCGCGCCCCGTCGCGGAAAACCGCGCGTGAAAATCCTCTGTCACCGGCTCAACATGGGTGACGGCAATAGGGTTGGGCTTCAAATGTTGGTTGATTGCATCCCGTACTGTCCGCGCCGTGGTCTGTCGCGCAATATCGACATGGGCGACCTGAGCCAGGGCATGGACGCCGGTATCAGTGCGCCCTGCCCCCTGAACACCTGCTTCCTCACCACAAAAGGCGAACACCGCAGCCTCCAGGGCAGCCTGAATGGTCGGACCGTTTGGTTGCCGTTGCCAGCCCACAAACGGCCCGCCATTGTATTCGATTGTCAGCTTCCAGCGTTGCATCCCTGCGATTTACTGGATTGCGGGGATTAAGGAAAGCATGACAGGCACATCAGCGGTCTGACGGCTTACTGTTTCATCTTGCTGTGGTCCATTTCGCCCATCATGGCGCCTGGGGCCATTACCGGCACATCGACTTCAACCTTGCCTGCCTTTTCGAAAACCAAAGTCAGCGGCAATGTTTCCCCTTCAACCAACGGCGCCTTTAGGCCCATCAGCATCACATGATTGCCACCCGGTTCCAGTTGAATTGTACCACCGGCTGGAATTTCTATTCCGCCTTCTACTTCTTTCATGCTCATCACACCATTCGTCATCTCGGTCATATGGATCTGAACCATCCCGGCGGCATCCCCTTCTACCCCGATCAACCGATCAGGGGATTTACCGGTATTGGTGATGGTGACATAGGCCGCCCCGGATTTTGCAGCCGGAGACGCACTGGCCCGGGCAAAGGAGCTTTCAACATGGATCGGTCCACTATGCGCCTGCACAGGGGCATTGAATGCAAACAGAATGGCCGCAAGCAGGGTTAAGACCGCGCCATGGCGGATCGTCGTTACAGTCTTTATCATGTGATTGTACCTTCTTTGAACGCTGAATGAATAAGCTTAAGGAGCATTCAGGTCTTAAGAGGGGGGGCCCTGACTGGTGGTCGATGCGCCCTATAGGCAGCGATAAACCCGTTATCTACAGAGTCCCATGACACGCGGTACGCAGCGATCTGCACAGACCCCAGGGCGGTCGGAGGGATCGCCAGGACAGGGGCGACACAACACCCGCCTGGCATGGCGCATGTGTGCCAGGGAACAACCGGTTGGTCATCAGGATCGGTCTGAGGGGCCCCGCCTAGACATTGAAAGACGATCTGAGTATCAGAATGACCATCAGACAGGCCCGCTGCGATCGCGGTTCCAAGCGGCAATGTAAACTGAATCAGAAGCGCAAAAAGCGCCAGACATCGGGCAATGCTGCCAAGGGATCGATATCCGCGCCAATGCTGCACCCTAAGGACTCCCCACCCGTCTATACCATGCCAATCAAATCGAGATCGAATGGTGTCGACTGATACATATCATTGATCCAGTTTCCGATAAACAAATGCGCATGACTGCGCCAGATGTTTGCCGGATCCCGGCCTGGATCATTCTGTGGGAAATAATAGCGCGGAGGATCAATTTTCAAACCTTCATCAATATCGCGCTGATATTCATCCCTCAGGGTCCAGGCATCATATTCCAGATGATTGAGCATGTAGATGTGACGGTGGGCCGCATCGTTGATCACGCACAATCCGGCCTCTTCCGACTCAATCAGAACCTCCAGACCTGGCACTTTTGTTATATCTTCAAGCCGCGTTTCTGTATGGCGAGACACCGGAATGGACAATTCATCGGAAAACCCGCGCAACAGGCTGGATGTGCGGTTGACCACACGATGCGGGAAGACACCAAACATTTTCGATGGCAGTTCATGTTTGGGAATGCCATGCAGATGATACATCGCTGCCTGCGCCCCCCAACAGATATCCAGGCTGGAATGCACATTCGATTGCGTCCAATCCAGGATCTGTTCCAATTCGGCCCAGTATTTCACCTGATCGAAGGGCAGTGTTTCCACCGGCGCACCCGTGATGATAAAGCCGTCGAATTTTTCTTCACGGACTTCTTCCCAGGCGCGGTAAAAGGTCGACAGGTGATGGGCCGACACATTCGATGGCACATAGCTGCCGGTCGTCACCAGGGTCAATTCAATCTGCAGCGGTGTTGCCCCGATCAGGCGCGCCAATTGGGTTTCTGTCTTCTGTTTCTGTGGCATCAGGTTCAACAGGCCAATCTTCATCGGGCGAATATCCTGACGAATCGCATTCGCTTCAGACATCACATTCATACCTTCGCGCTCAAGCTCCAGGCGGGCAGGAAGATTATCCGGGATTTTAATTGGCATAACAGATCGCTCTCATTCACTTAAACAGACAGACATAATTTTCCCAGTGGGAGGCGGAGTATTAAACCCCACCGACCGGAATTTCCACAAAAAAGTCGTAAATTAAATCAACCCCGCGAAGTCGATGACGGTTTAGACAAAGACTCTTTTATTTTGATTTCAGGCAGTGGGCGCGCTACGTCCTAGCATCCAACCCTATATTGGTGTTTTAACGAGACGATCAAGCTGGGCAAGACCATGGCAAAACCGACACTGGATGAACTGCGCCAACAGATCGACGAAATCGATGATCAGATCCACGAACTGATCCTGAAACGTTGGGATGTTGTGCAATATGTCGCTGCAGCAAAGGGCAAAGGGGCAAAACTGCCAGTGCGCCCGACGCGCGAAGCATCCATGCTGCGCCGACTGGCGGAACGGCATCGCGGCCCCTTCCCTTTCGCGGCCCTGGCGCGTATGTGGCACGAAATGATCGCCGCTTTTACCATGTTGCAGGCGCATTATTCCGTCGCGGTGCTGGCAAATTCTGAGGAACACACATTGTGGGATCTGGCGCGCGACCAATTTGGCAGCCAGGTACCCATGACCGCCTATCCCACGGTGCGCGATACGCTGGCGCAGGTCTTTGAAGATCGCCACCAGATCGCCGTGTTGCCCGCCCCACGGGAAAGCGACGACGATCCCTGGTGGGTCAAGCTGTCGGGTGCCAACGCACCCAAGGTGATTATGCGCCTTCCCTTTGCCGGTGTCGGCAGCGTGCGCGGTCAAATGCAGGATGCCTTTGCCGTCGCCCGCCTAAAGCTGGAACCAACAGGCAGCGACCGCACCCTGGTCCTGATGGAAACAACGGAACCCCTATCACGCACAGCCCTGAATGCCATATTGCAACGGGCGAAGTTACATCCCCTGTTCACAGCCTCCGCGCCACAGGAAGAAAGCTGGGTCCATCTGATCGAATTAGGGGATTTCATCGACAGCAAAGACTCGCGCCTGGAATTGATCGAAGTGCGCGATTCCGTTGTAAGAGTGGAAATTGTCGGCGGCTATGCAGAGGTTCTAGGCCCTGAAAAGCGGCCCCCACTGCCCCTTCCGAAAGAAAATGAGGATGACAGCGCAAAATGACGAAGAGCCCGCTAATCCTGCGCCCCGGCATTGCGGAAGCGCCTATCTATGTGCCAGGCGCCCATGGCGACGACACAGCCGCCATTCCCCCCGCTGTCCTGTCCGCCAACGAGAACCCGTTGGGGCCCAGCCCAAAGGCAATTGCCGCCTATGGCGAAGCGATCCATCTGAACCGCTATCCCGACGGTGGCGCGACCCAATTGCGTCAGACTTTGGCCACCCAGTTCGGTCTGGATGTGAACCGCATTGTCTGCGGCGCGGGATCCGATGAACTAATCACCCTGCTGATCCGCTGCTATGTGGGGCCAGGGGATGAAGTCCTTCAGACTCAGCATGGCTTTCTGATGTATGGCATTACCGCGAAAACTGTTGGGGCCACGCCGGTTCTGGCACCAGAGACACCGGACCTGCATACGGATGTTGATGCCTTGCTTGCCTGTGTCACCGACAAGACCCGCATTTGCTTTGTCGCCAATCCCAACAATCCAACCGGCACCTATATCCCCGGCAGCGAATTGCGTCGTCTGCGGGATGGGTTGCGAGAAGATATCTTGCTGGTGATCGACGCCGCCTATTCTGAATATGTCGATGCGTCCGACTACTCAGATGGATGTGATTTGGTTGAAGATTACCAGAATGTCGTGATGTTGCGCACATTCTCTAAGCTTTATGGTTTAGCGGCATTGCGGCTGGGCTGGTGCTATGCGCCCGAAGCCGTAGTGGACGCGCTAAACCGTGTGCGCAGCCCGTTTAACGTCAACAACTCTGCTCAGGCAGCCGGTATCGCCGCCCTGGGGGATCAGGACCACGTTGAAATCAGCCTGGCGCAGAATGCAGAACAATTGAAGCGCCTGTGCGGGGCCTTATCCCAATTGGGACTGGGCTTCCCGCCATCCGTCTGCAATTTCGTGCTGATCCGTTTTAACGATGCCGACACCGCCAAACGCGCCCTCAGCCATCTGGCAGATCAAGGCGTTATCGTGCGATCCGTTGCAGGCTATGGGCTGGCCGAAAGCCTGCGCGCCACAATCGGCACCGCGGCGGAAAACGACCGCTTAATCGCCGGGCTGACAGATTTCATGAATAAAGGCTGAAGACCTGTCCGTTTATTGGGCCGGAGCCGGCGCAGCCTGTGGGTCGGTGCCTTGCATTTGATTCGATCCTGCATCCAGGGTCTCGTCACTGACGGTCGGCGGCGGGGCAAGATCGGGAAATGTGGTGATTTCACCCGTCTTTGGCGCGGGCACAGCGGGTGGCAGCGGTCCAGCCCCGGCGACAATGGGCGGTATTTCCGTCAATGCGACAGGTCCCAACGACAAAATGCCATCCTGTATTGTTACCGGAAAGCGGACCATTCCCGCCTGACCGGAGCCCAAGGATAACAGGCCGACCCCCATTTCGATATAACGCCGTATCTGCCGATCGATCAGACCCGCCTCTTCAAATCTTCGCGCGGTTTCAGAAAGCCCGGTCGCCTGCATGCCAAAAGCAGCCAGGGGGCGCAGATACTCATCCAGGCTAATCGTCCCATCACCGGACAGATTAAGGTCCTGCCACGCCAAGGCGATCTTGCTGACCTCAACACCGCCCCCGGCGTCCCGCCAATCAGACAGGCGCTTTGCCATACTGAATTCTGGATTGGGTTGGGGACCAGACACAGTGAAATCAAGGATCGCCGCCTCGATTTGTTCTGACAGGCCCTGCGGCACAAGACCAGGCATCTTAGCGCCGACCAACTCCAGATGCCCTGTCATAATATCCGCATCACGGTCCTGTGGCGCATGGAATGGCATTGTTCCAGAGACGCCAATCGTGTCGATGGTCAAACCATTGGGCCCAGATACATCTGCCGCGATCAGACGCAACTGGTGCTTGGCCCCATCTCTGTGAAACAGATAATCACCGGTTAAATCCTGAATCACCACCGGTGTTTTCTGGCTTTCCGGTATCATCACCGCAGAAAGGCGAAGAGGTTGATCACTGGAGATCTGATATCGATCCAACTGCCAGGGCTTAAACGTGACCGTCAGCGCATCGCCAGAGACTGTCCAGGCCCGCAGGGGGGCCGCGACACCAAATCGGGTCGCCGTTAAGGCCAGGGAGAAGGGGTACCCGCCGGTATCTATCCGCTGAAAGTTGATATCATAGCCTTGGCTACGCTGTTCCGATACCCAGTCCTGAAAGCTGGATATCGCCAGACGCGCGGAATAAAACCACCAAGCACTCCAGGCCCCGACCAGAAGCACCAGAATACCAACCACCGACAGAAGCAAAGATCTTTTTCCCATAAGTCCCGATGTACGCGCCAGAAACCGGCTTGGCAAGCTGGGCGCGCCTTGTCAGGATGAAAGGATCATGACAAAGCGGCCCCAGCATCCGATACCTCCCCTGCCAGATTTCGACCGCGCCTCGGACGACACGATCTGTCAACGGGCGGATGCCTGGATTGCCAGTATGCCGGACCCACAGAATGTTTGGATTTTTGGCACCGCTTCGTTGATCTGGAACCCCGAATTTCCCTATTGTGACCGGCGGCGCGCAGCGGTTCAGGGCTGGCATCGGGCCTTGTGCCTGTTTTCAACCAGGTATCGCGGCACGCGGGAAAAACCGGGCCTGGTCATGGGGTTGGCCCCCGGCGGTACATGCGAAGGCTGTGCATTTAGAATCGATCCAGATCGCTTACAGGAAGCCGCCCGCGCAATTTGGCTGCGTGAAATGGGAAATTCCAGCTATGAAATCATTCAACTGACAGCCCAAACCGATATCGGCGAAATCCAGTGCTACAGCTTTGCCCCAGTATCGGGTCACCCGCAATGCGCCCATGGCCTGCCCATTGATATGATTGAGGCAACCGTGCTGAATGCCTGCGGTCAGCGAGGGACCAACCTGGAATATGTTTTGAAAACGGTTGAGCATTTGGATCAATTGGGAATACACGATCCTGATTTGCATGCGCTGGCCGCCCGATTGATCCACCTGCAAAACCAAAATGAAGAGGAGCCAGAGGCATGAGCGAGCGCCCAAAAGCCATTCCCACGGTCCAGGTTGACGATGATCGCGTCCGCGTCACCCAATGGCATTTCCCACCCGGTGCGGAGACGGGACGGCATCAACATGAAATGGATTATGTCGTCGTCCCCATGACAACGGGGGCCCTGACAATTGAATTTCCGGACGGAAAAATCCTTCAGTCCGACCTGAAGGCAGGCCTGTCTTATGCGCGGCAAACCGGCGTTGACCACAATGTGATCAACGACAACGACTTCCCCTTCACCTTCGTAGAGGTGGAGATCAAGCAATAGACCTTATTCAGCGGCGGCCGGGGTGGTCCAGGGTGCTGTGCGGCTGCGGTCATCTTCGTATCCGTCGATGGCCGCCCCTTTCTGCAAGGTCAACGCGATATCATCCAGGCCGTTCAGCAGACAATGCTTACGGAACGAATCCACTTCGAACGGGATTTCCGTGCCATCGGGATCGACGATAACCTGACGGGGAAGGTCGATTGTGAACTGGGCATTCTGACCGCGCTCTGACTTTTCCATCAGCGACTTTACGGTCTCTTCCGGCAGCCGGATCGGCAGAATCCCGTTCTTGAAACAATTGCCGTGGAAAATATCGGCAAAACTGGGTGCGATGACACAGCGAATGCCAAAATCTTCCAATGCCCACGGCGCATGTTCCCGACTGGACCCACAGCCAAAATTGGCCCCGGCGATCAGGATTTGCGCATGGGTGTAAGGCTCTTTGTTCAGCACGAAATCTGGCTTGGGAGTGCCATTGTCATCAAAGCGCATTTCATCAAACAGGTTCTTGCCAAGGCCGGAACGCTGAATGGTTTTCAAAAACTGCTTGGGGATGATCATATCGGTATCGATGTTGATCATATCCATCGGGGCAGCGATGCCGGTCAATTCGGTGAAGGGTTTCATGACTGTCTGATCCTCTCTTACCGCTTGCGGCGTTTAATCAGGGACATCAGGATGGCGGCATCCATCGCGCTGATCATGGCATCATCATTTGCAGGGGCCGGAACATCGATCTGCCAGGCGCTGTATTGCATATCGCGGCCAAACAGGCGGTCCAGATGATCCTTGGGCAGGGGCATTTGGTGGGTCATGACAGGAACTCCCGAACATCGGCCAGGTGGCCTTTCAAAGCAGCCGCAGCGGCCATGCCTGGGCTGACCAGATGGGTCCGACCACCCCGGCCCTGACGACCTTCAAAATTGCGATTGGACGTTGAAGCACAGCGTTCCTTCGGGGCCAGCTTATCGGCATTCATGGCCAGACACATGGAACAGCCTGGTTCCCGCCAATCAAAACCTGCGGCGATCAGGATTTTATCCAGGCCTTCCGCTTCCGCCTGTTGCTTTACCAGACCAGAGCCTGGGACCACCATGGCGCGGACACCGTCTGCAACCTTGCGACCCTTGGCAATTGCCGCGACCGTGCGCAGGTCTTCAATCCGACCATTGGTGCAGGACCCGATGAAAACCGTATCGATTTTGACATCGGTCATCTTCATGCCCGCCGTCAGCCCCATATAGTCCAGGGAGCGTTGCGCGGCAGCAGCCTTACCCGAACCATAGGATTGCGGATTAGGCACCGTTCCGGTGATCGCAACCACATCTTCCGGGCTGGTGCCCCAGGTGATTTGTGGTGGGATATCAGCGACATCCAGGGTGACTTCCTTGTCATAAAGCGCGCCCTCATCGCTGGGCAGCGTCTTCCAATAGGCCACAGCTTTTTCCCAGGTCTCTCCCTTGGGCGCCATTTCGCGGCCTTTCAGGTAGGCGAATGTCGTCTCATCAGGCGCAATCAGACCAGCGCGTGCACCGCCTTCAATTGCCATGTTACAGACAGTCATACGCCCTTCCATGGACAAATCGCGGATCGCCTGACCGGCAAATTCAATGACATGGCCGGTCCCGCCCGCCGTGCCAATCTTGCCAATGATCGCCAGGATCAGATCCTTTGCCGTAACACCAGTGGGCAATGCGCCATTGACTGTGACACGCATATTCTTTGCCGGGTTCTGCTGCAGCGTCTGGGTCGCCAGAACATGCTCAACTTCCGACGTTCCAATACCAAACGCCAGAGAGCCAAACGCGCCATGGGTCGCGGTGTGACTGTCGCCGCAAACAATCGTCATGCCAGGCAGGGTGAAGCCCTGTTCCGGTCCGATGATATGAACGATGCCCTGGCGAACATCGCTCATTTCAAAAATCGGCACGCCGAATTCTTTCGCATTGGACGACAGGGTTTCGACCTGGATGCGGCTTTCCTCATCCTCGATCCCGCTGGCGCGGTTTGCGGTCGGCACATTGTGATCCGGCACAGCCAGGGTAAGCTCTGGACGCCGCACTTTGCGACCGGAAACACGCAGACCTTCAAAAGCCTGCGGGCTGGTCACTTCATGCACCAAATGGCGGTCGATATAAATCAGGCAGGTACCATCATCCTGTCTATCGACAATGTGGCTATCCCAGATTTTATCAAACAGCGTTCTTGGCTTCGTCATGCTTTCCTTACCCCTTTTCTGCCTCGCTTTGCTCAAGGTCAGCGGATCACGCCACAGCACCAGTTCTGAAAGGCCCTGATCCATTCATGCGACTTGCCACATTTCTGGACAGGTTTGCTACCACCCCGAAAGGCAATCGCATATCCCTTAACGGTCACAAGACTTCATCCGCCTCGTGAAAAGATAAAAGTACTCTTTCCAAAAGGCATCGACCTGCGCCTGTACCGACGTAATCCGGTACAGGCCCGATGGTCTTTAGTCGCCCTGATAGCGGCCGTTCTTCATGCCGCGACCGGTGGTGCGTTCGATGATACGGGCGGACTTACCGGTACGACCACGCAGGAAGTACAGCTTCGCACGGCGGACTTTACCGCGACGCACGACGTCAATGCCTTCGATCCGCGGGCTGTACAGCGGGAACACACGTTCCACGCCTTCACCATAAGAAATCTTGCGGACGGTGAAGTTGGAATTCACGCCAGCATTCTTGCGGCCGATGCAAACGCCTTCGAAAGCCTGGATACGCTCGCGCGTGCCTTCGACAACCTTCACACGGACAACGATCGTGTCACCCGGCGAAAATGTCGGGATCGCCTCGCCAGTGGTCAAACGCTTTTCGACCTGCTCGGCATTGATCTGTTCAATGATATTCATGACCTCGGTTCCTTTCTTCGCAAACCTTTTGCGTTACGCAACATGATTAGCCCCGGCGCTGATATAGCGGGACCATAAATCCGGCCGACGCCGCTGTGTCACGGCTTCGGCTTGGGCCCGTCGCCAGGCCCGGATGTTTTTGTGATGACCAGACAGCAGGACTTCCGGCACGTGCCGTCCCTCCCATTCCGCTGGCCGCGTATAGTGCGGATATTCTAACAATCCGCCTTCAAAACTTTCTTCGTCCAAAGACTCGCGTGACCCCATGACACCCGGCAGCAACCGCAGACAGGCATCCAGCATCGTCAGGGCTGCAGGCTCGCCACCAGACAGAACGAAATCGCCAAGGCTGACCTCTTCGATTTCCCATTTGTCCAGCACCCGCTGATCCACCCCTTCATACCGACCGCATAACACCCGCACCCCTGATCCTGTCGCCAGATCCCGAGCCCGTGCCTGATCAAAGACCCGACCGCGTGGCGACAGATACAGTAAGGGCCCCGGCTTATCAGCCACTGAGGCAATCGCTGCATCCAACACATCAGGGCGCATGACCATACCGGCCCCACCCCCCATTGGCGCATCGTCCACAGTTGCATGACGATCCGTTGCAAAGCCCCGGATATCAACCGTTTCCATCTGCCACAGACCGGATTGCAACGCCTTGCCTGCGATGGAATGACCCAGCACGCCCGGAAACATTTCCGGGAACAGGGTCAAGGCCGTCACATGCCAGGGCGTTGCGGAAGGGATGGTATGCGCCATGATATCAGGCCTCCTCCCCTTCTTCTTCACCCTGTGTCGCTTCGACTTCCGCCGGGGGCAGAATGGTCAGGCGACCGGCATCCAGGTCAACTTCGGGAACAACCGCTTCCATGAAGGGATACAGGACAACTGACCCGTCTGCGCCCACCACTTCCAGCATATCGCCGCTGCCAAAATCAAACACCGCCCGGACTGTTCCCATATGGGTTCCAGCCCCGTCCAGTGCAGCCATTCCGATCAGATCCGCGTGGTAGAATTCTTCCTTATCCGCCTGGGGCAACAAGGCCCGATCCAGATAGAATTCCGTTCCCCGCAAAGCTTCCGCAGCATTCCGATCCGTGCATCCGGCCAGGCTGGCGATCAATTGCCCCTTCACTTCCCCTTTCAGGGTCAGCTTATAGACAGTATCACCGGTCTGATCGGTCAGGGGTCCATATGCCGTTAAATCGGCGGGATCGGCGGTAAAGCTCTTCACGCGCAGTTGTCCGCGCACGCCATGGGCGCCCGTGACAACTCCGACGATCAGTTTGCTTTCTACCATCTGTCCGATTCCATCCGGCATGATGCGACCTCTGGGCCGATGCAATCCGTTACCGGATTACTCGGTCTTTGCTTCCTCGGTCGCTTCTGCAGCCGCTTCTTCAGCAGGGGCTTCTTCAGCCGGGGCTTCTTCAGCAGGGGCAGCAGCAGCTTCCGCCGCTTCTGCTTCCGCAGCAGCAGCAGCTTCGGCAGCTTCAGCCTTGGCAGCTTCCGCAGCTTCAGCAGCTTCCTTGGCCTTCTGTTCACGCTCGCGGATACGTTCCTGTTCCTTGGCGCGCGGCAGATGCTGTTTGGTCTGCTCTGGGATCGACGCCTTTTCCATCACGCCGGCATCGGCCAGGAAACGGTGAACGCGCGGTGACGGCTTCGCGCCGACCGACATCCAATATTTGGCGCGGTCCAGATTGATGCTCAGGCGTTCTGCATGATCGCGGGGCATCATTGGGTTGTGGAAGCCGATCTTCTCGATGAAGCGGCCATCGCGCGGTGCGCGGGTATCCGCAACAACGATACGATAAAAGGGACGCTTTTTGGCGCCACCACGGGACATCCGGATTTTAAGGCTCATTCGTGTTCTCCAGTCCTAATTGAAACGCTGGTACTCGGTTATTATTTGATCGGAAAACGCATCCGACCGGGTTGTAGCTTTAAACGCTATTTCTTCGGAAAGCCGGGGGGGAAACCAGGGGGCATCCCTCCCAATCCTGGAAGCTGACCCGGGCCCTTGCCCATGGATCCGCCCCCCATATTCGCACCGCCCATCAGGGCGCTCATATCTCCACCCATGCCGCCGGGCATACCCATCATGCCCTTTTTGCCCATTTTGGAGACCTGCTTCATCATCTTGGCCATCGTTTGGTGCTGTTTCAGCAGCTTGTTGATGTCCTGAACACTGGTGCCCGACCCAGCAGCCACGCGACGCTTGCGCGAGGCGTGCAATACCTTCGGGTTGCGTCGTTCCTGAGGGGTCATGGAAGAGATGATCGCTTCCTGCCGGATCAACGCCTTCGGGTCCAGATTGGCACCGGCCATTTGCTTTTTCATTTTGGCAATGCCGGGCAACATGCCCATCAGACCTTCCATGCCGCCCATTTTGCGCATCTGTTTGAGCTGCTGGGCCATGTCTTCCAGGTCGTATTCGCCCTTCTGCATTTTGCGGGCGATCTTTTCGGCCTCGGCCTGATCAATAGACTCGGCAGCGCGCTCCACCAGGGAAACGACATCGCCCATCCCCAGAATGCGACCGGCAACGCGATCAGCCTTAAAGGGCTCGATCTCGTCCATCTTTTCGCCGGTGCCCAGGAATTTGATCGGCTTGCCGGTGATCTGACGCATGGACAATGCCGCACCACCGCGGGCATCGCCATCAACGCGCGTCAGGACGATACCACTCAGGCCCACGCGATCCTGGAAGCTTTTAGCGACCGTTACCGCATCCTGACCGGTCATGCTGTCGGCCACCAGCAGGGTCTCGCGCGGGACAGCCGCATCGCGCACGGCGGCGACTTCTCCCATCAATTGTTCATCGACATGCAGGCGACCCGCGGTATCCAACAGGACGATGTCATACCCGCCCAGTCGCGCTGCGTTCAGCGCCCGCTTGGCAATCGCGACGGGCTGTTGCCCTGCTACGATCGGCAAGGTCGCAACGCCGGTCTGTTCGCCCAGAATTTTAAGCTGTTCTTGTGCCGCCGGGCGATACACGTCCAGGGACGCCATCAGCACCTTCTTGCGGTCTTTTTCCGTCAGGCGCTTACCAAGCTTCGCCGTCGTCGTCGTCTTACCAGACCCTTGCAACCCGACCATCAGGATCGCAAAGGGCGGCTCCCCGATCAGGTTCAGGTCCTGATCGTCTGAACTCAGCAACGCAGTCAAGGCATCGCTGACGATCTTGACCACCTGCTGACCCGGCGTCACGGATCGCAGCACAGCCTCGCCAACGGCCTGTTCGCGCACGCTGGCAATGAAGTCTTTCACGACTGGCAGTGCGACATCGGCTTCCAGCAGCGCCACGCGAATGTCACGCATAGCGGCATCAACGTCGCCCGCCTTCAGCGAACCCCGTCGTTTCAGGGCATCGAATACGCCGCCCAGCCGATCTGACAATGACTCAAACATGCACGCTCCTGCTTCAGCAAAGCACACACAACGCAAAACGCGCCGGTGCGCGAAACTCGCGGACCGGCGGGACCCCTTAGGACCTTCTGCAGATGTGACTGCCTGATGTGAGGCGGTTTCTAAGGCGTTCCACCCCGCCGGTCAAGCACAACTGTCACACTTGCTTGGGGGCCGGACGGTTCAGCGGCAAACCCGGTGATTAAATTTCCCCTTTTACGTACAAATAATTTTTTGCGCCATTAAACATTGAATAACCGATTTCGGTGTGCAAATAATAGTTATACCATTAAAGAGGGAAATTCATGGCTCAGCAACACAAAGGCACGCGCCGACAGCCAACAGATGTCGATAAATTGGTTGGGGCGAATGTCAAACGCTTGCGCCGCGCCCAAAAAATCACACAGGCGCAGTTGGGTCAGGATATCGGCCTCAGCTTTAAGCAAATCCGTAAATATGAATCGGGAGAGAACAGAATTTCCGCCAGTGCGTTATTTCTTATCGCGCGCGCCCTGAATCACCCGGTGGAAACGTTCTATGATGGATTGGACTTGGTTGAAGGCACCAATCCGGATTCCGATGATGAAGCGCGCATGCTGGCCGGATATTTCAATGCGATTGAGGCCCCGTATCAACGCCGCGCCTTTTTCAGAATGGTATTGGAAATCAGTGAGAGCGAGCTTTACGCATAACAACCTACCGAGAGTCGCCCCCTGCATTTGCCCTGAAACAACAGTCAAATTGCGTCAGCAGCCAACCCGTCTTATATAGGGCCCTGAAACGGGCACCCTGATTGCGGGTGGCGCAGCTATTTTAAGACTGTTTTGGCGAGGACGACCATGGTGGCGTTCAAGAAGATGCATGGGCTTGGGAACGACTTTGTCGTGCTGGACGCACGGGCAGAGCCGATTGACCTGCCGGAATCCCGCATCCGCCTGATTGGGGATCGACATTTCGGTATCGGTTTTGACCAGTTGATGGTGATACAACCGGCCCAGTCGCAAGACGCCGATATATTCCTGCGAATCTATAATCCAGATGGCAGTGAGGCAGAGGCCTGTGGCAACGGCACGCGCTGTGTCGCCGATCAGGTGATGACCGAACTGGGCAAAGCCACCTGCACCATCGATACGATCAGGGGGCGCCTGTTGGGGCGGCGTCAGGATGACATGGTCACCATCGATATGGGCGCTGCCTTGCTGGACTGGCAGGATGTGCCTTTGGCCTCTGCTATGGACACACTGCATCTCAACATTTCCCAAGGCCCCCTTTCCGACCCGGTCGCCGTGGGAATGGGCAACCCGCATTGTGTGTTTTTTGTTGAAGATGCCGAGGCGATTGACCTGCCAACGCTAGGACCGATCCTGGAACATCATCGGTTGTTCCCAAGGCGCACAAATGTCGAAATCGCATCCCTCTCTCCCGATGGGCAGTTGCGCCTGCGGGTCTGGGAGCGTGGCGCGGGAATCACGCTGGCTTGCGGATCTGGCACCTGCGCAACGGCTGTTGCCGCCCATCGACGCGGGTTGGTCGATGCAGCCTCTGCACCCGTCAAAATTCGCGTGGATGGCGGTGAAATGTCTATCCAGTGGCGGCAGGAGGATGGTCATGTCCTGATGACCGGGCCGACCGCCCTTAGCTTTATCGGGGAGATGGCGCTGTGACCAAGACCCCCGACACAACGAACGCCCTGGAAATCATCACCTTCGGCTGTCGCCTGAATGCCTTTGAGTCAGAGGCGATCCGTAATCTGGCTACGGCAGGCGGTCGTGAGAACCTGATTGTCGTCAATACCTGCGCTGTAACGGCGGAGGCAGAACGCCAGGCGCGCCAGACAATCCGCAAGCTGCGCCGGGACAATCCCGACGCTGAAATCATGGTCACCGGTTGCGCGGCCCAGATCGACCCAGGCACCTATGCCGCCATGCCGGAAGTCAGCCGCGTTGTTGGCAATCAGGAGAAGCTGCGGCCAGAAACCTATGGCGCCGCTGCTGAAGAGCGTGTCGTGGTCAATGACATCATGTCGGTCACCGAAACCGCCGGACATTTGATCGATGGATTTGCCGAGCGCACCCGGGCCTTCGTTCAGGTACAGAATGGCTGTGACCATCGTTGCACCTTCTGCATCATTCCCTATGGGCGCGGCAACAGCCGATCTGTGCCCGCCGGAGAGGTGATTGGGCAGATTCGGACCCTGGTGGAAAATGGCGTACAGGAAGTTGTCATCAGCGGCGTCGACATCACCTCCTATGGCGGGGATCTGCCGGGGGAACAGGGTTTGGGACAACTGGTTCGGCGCATCCTGAAGCTGGTGCCGGACCTACCCAGACTGCGCATTTCTTCGGTGGATTGCATTGAACTGGACCCGGACCTGTTCCGCGCCATGGCCGAAGAAGAACGCCTGATGCCCCACCTGCATCTGTCGCTGCAATCAGGCGATGATATGATCTTAAAACGCATGAAGCGACGGCATTCCCGTGCTGATGCGATCAACCTGATTGAAACCCTGCGCGCCAATCGGCCGGAAATCGTCTTCGGGGCGGATCTGATCGCCGGATTCCCCACCGAAACCGAAGACATGTTCCAGAACAGCCTGAACATCATTGAAGAGGCTGGCCTGACCTGGATGCATATCTTCCCCTATTCGGAACGCCCCGGTACGCCCGCTGCCCGCATTCCCAATCAAGTGCCCAAGGCGGACCGCAAGGCCCGCGCCCGCAAACTGCGCGAAGCAGGGGCGAAGGCAGAGGCGAAGTACCTTTCCTCTCTGCGCGGAACAGAAGCCAATGTTCTGATAGAGCGCAATGGCCTGGGACATAGCGAAGGTTTCGCGCCCGTGCGCCTGATCGGCGATATGCCCGATGGCACCCTGGTCCGCGCGCGATTGGGAGAGATCAAAGATGGTGTTATACGAGGAGAAGTCCTAAGCAAGCTGGCGGCGGCGTAGAACGTATTGATTTGTGCTGGCGGTCCTGGATTCCCGCCTGCGCGGGAATGACGTCTTCAAAAAATGATACCTTCAATGCGTCCCCCCCGGACTTGATCCGGGGTCCAGGGGCAACAAACCAAATGCGGAGCCTGAAATAGTAAAATCGAAAGACAGTGAGACATGGCGTTAGGGTGGTTTGAAAAACTAAAGCAGGGTCTGGCGAAGACCTCCGCACGGCTGACCGATGGTGTTGCCGGTATCTTTACTGGCAAGCGTCGGCTGGATGATGCTGCGCTGGAGGAATTGGAAGACGTCCTGATCGGCTCTGATCTGGGCCCTGGCATGGCGGCGCGCATGACCGCCGAACTGGCGCGCACCCGCTTTGACAAGGAAATCGGCGGCGATGAAGTGCGCGAAGCCTTTGCAGCCCATGTGACCTCTGTCCTGGAACCGGTTGCGAAACCGCTTGTGATCGACAGAACGAAAAAGCCGCATGTCGTTCTGGTTGTCGGGGTGAATGGATCAGGTAAGACCACCACGATCGGAAAATTGGCAAAGCATTATAAAGACCAGGGCCTAACGGTCATGCTGGCTGCCGGGGATACGTTCCGCGCCGCCGCCGTTGAACAATTGAAGATCTGGGGCGAACGCACCGGATGCCCCGTCATTGCCCGCGATACCGGCAGTGACGCCGCCTCCCTGGCGTTTGAGGCGCTGACCGAGGCCAAAGAGGCTGGCGTTGATGTCCTGCTGGTCGACACCGCCGGGCGGCTGCACAACAAGGCCGGCCTGATGCAGGAATTGCAGAAGGTTGTGCGGGTTCTGGGCAAACAGGATGACAGTGCCCCCCATGACACGATCATGGTGCTGGACGCCACCGTTGGCCAAAACGCCCTGCAACAGGTCAAGGTCTTTGGCGAAATGGTGAAAGTGACCGGTCTGGTCGTAACAAAACTGGATGGAACCGCCAAGGGCGGCGTTCTGGTCGCACTGGCCGACACATTCGGCCTGCCGGTACATGCCATTGGGGTTGGCGAACAAGCCGAAGATATGCGCCCCTTCGAAGCCCGCGATTTTGCCCGCAGCCTGATGGGCTTGAGCGTGACTTCCTAGAAGACATGCTCCAGCAAGGGCAGCATTCGGCCCGGAATACTGTCTGACGCAACCTCCCCAATCAGGACCGCGCCTCTGCTTTGATAGAACGGCACAGCATGCGGGTCAGATACGATTGTCATCCGTGTACATGCCTGCGCCTTTGCGCGTATCACAGCATCTGCATACAGGGCAGCCCCGACTCCCATCCCGATTGCGGTATCATCCACAAACAGCTTATCCAAAGACGCATCGGGGGAAGAGCAAATCACATGCTGGACACCCAGCAATCGTGAATCCGCATCAGAAACAGCGACAATCACTGTATCGGTCTCTATCACACGGCGCTCGATAAACAGGGTCGCAAGACAATGTTCCATGAACTCCTTTGAATAGCCCCAATGTGCCTTGGATCGCAGCATCAAGGCCGTGATCTCTTCCGCTTCTTCTGGCGCGGCTTGACGCAGGGTGACCCTGTTTTTCATTCGGATATAATCCCTGAAGGGGCTGGTAACTTGGAGGGGGCATAGTACAAAAAACCCCTCCCCCAGCAAGGCTGAGAGAGGGGCTTTGTAGTCGGTATGTCGGAAAGGCTTAGTTCTTGGTTTTGTCGACCAAGGCCTTTTCAGAAATCCAGGGCATCATGGCGCGCAGCTTGGTGCCGACTTCTTCAATCGGATGCGCGTCATTCAGGCGACGGGTTGCCTTGAAGCTGGTCTGGTTGACCTTGTTTTCCAGCATCCAGTCACGGGTGAATTTGCCCGACTGAATGTCATGCAGAACACGCTTCATTTCCGCCTTGGTGTCATCAGTGATGATGCGCGGACCGGTGACATATTCGCCATATTCCGCCGTGTTGGAAATCGAGTAGTTCATGTTGGCGATGCCGCCTTCATAGATCAGATCGACGATCAGCTTCACTTCGTGCAGGCATTCGAAATAGGCCATTTCCGGTGCATAACCGGCTTCGACCAGGGTTTCAAAACCAGCGCGGATCAGTTCGATCAAACCGCCGCACAGAACAACCTGCTCCCCGAACAAATCGGTTTCACATTCTTCCTTGAAGCTGGTTTCGATGATCCCGGCCTTGCCGCCGCCATTGGCGCACGCATAGGACAGCGCCAGTTCCAGCGCATTACCAGAAGCATCGCGATCGACAGCAACCAGGGTCGGAACCCCGCCGCCCCGCAGATATTCAGAGCGAACCGTGTGGCCTGGGCCTTTCGGGGCGATCATGAATACGTCCAAATCGGCGCGGGCTTCGATCAAGTTGAAATGAATGTTCAGGCCATGGGCGAAAGCAATCGCTGCGCCTTCCTTCATGTTGCCATGCAATTCGTCCCGGTAGATGTCGCCCTGCAATTCGTCAGGGGTCAGCATCATGACCAGATCCGCCCATTTCGCGGCTTCCGTTGCGGTCATGCATTTCAGGCCGGCTGCTTCCGCCTTTTTGCGGGTGGCAGAGCCTTCACGCAGGCCAACAACAATGTCTTTCACTCCGCTGTCCCGCAGGTTCATCGCATGGGCATGGCCCTGGCTTCCGAAACCGATGATCGCGACCTTCTTGGTCTTGATCAGATTAACATCGGCATCACGATCGTAATACACGCGCATGATTGGGCGCTCCCTTTTCAATCTGTCGTTCAAAATAGATGGCATTGACTGCCAAAACCGCGTCTCTCTAGCGGTCTTGGGCGGATGGATCAATGACAGAGTTGTGTCATTGCGATCATAAGGCTTGTGACGCAACAATCTGTCGCGAAAATTGCCGAAAGTTCTGCATCAGGACTCTTAAACCAGGCAATAGAGTCATATGCTAGCAACCGATACACGGCGAAGGAGCGTTACATGACCTTACCGCAGAAAATGAGCGGCGTTGTTCTGACCGGTCACGGCGGGCTGGAAATGCTGGAATGGCGCGACGACCTGACCGTCCCCACGCCCGGAAAAGGGGATGTGATTGTCCGTGTCAGCGCTGCGGGGGTGAACAATACCGACATCAATACCCGCCTTGCCTGGTATTCAAAGGGGGATGGCGATGCAGACGACGCCACATGGTCGGGCGCGCCGATAGCCTTCCCACTGATCCAGGGGATTGATGTCTGCGGTCAGATTGTTGCCACCGGTGAAGGTGTAGACCCCAAGCGCATTGGGGAACAGGTCCTGATCGAACCCTGCTTGCTGGAAGCCAATGGGGAAAGGTTGAAAACGCCGTGGTTTCTGGGCTCTGAATGCAATGGCGGCTTTGCCGACTACACCCGCGTGGCGTCCCGTCATGCCTATCGGATTGTGAGCGATTTAACGGATGCGCAATTGGCGTCATTTCCATGCTCCTATTCAACGGCGGAAAATATGCTGACGCGCACCAATGTTGGTCCGGATGACACCGTGTTGATCACCGGCGCATCCGGCGGTGTCGGCTCTGCTGCCATTCAACTGGCCCGCGCCAGAGGGGCCACAGTGATTGCCGTCACAAGCCCGTCAAAAGCCGAGACTCTTAAATCCCTGGGCGCGATCAGAACCGTTGATCGCAGCAATGATCTGATCGCCGAATTGGGTCGAAACAGTATGGATGTCGTGATTGATCTGGTCGCCGGTCAGAAATGGCCCAGCCTGCTGGACGTGTTGCGCCCGGCTGGGCGGTATGCGGTTGCAGGGGCCGTCGCTGGCCCGATTGTGGAACTGGATGTTCGGACCCTGTATCTTAAGGATTTGAGCTTTTACGGATGTACGGTTCTGGAGCCACAGGTCTTTGGCAATCTGGTACAGCGAATCGAGCGCAAGGAAATAGCCCCCCTGGTCGCGGAAACCTATCCATTGCGCGATATTGCCGCCGCTCAAAAGGCTTTTGGAGAAAAAGGCTATGTCGGGAAAATCGTGTTAACGGTGCGTTGAAACAAGAACCATCAGACAACGATATTCAGGTAAAACCCGCGCCGCACACCTTCGCGCGGGCCTTTGTCCCCATCGAAAGCCAACAAGGTGCGCAATCGATTGAAGGCGCCTTCCAGAACGGATGTCGAATCAACGGACCGCCCATCGCCTGGCGACGCATCCGAATTGCCCGACCGACCAGCGCCAGGACGAGTCAGCCCAACGCCACCGCCGATGCCTTCCTGCGGGCGCGGTTGAATGCGGGTACCAATGCCTGATCCAAAATCGCTCATACACAGAGTATACCGATAGAAACCCCCTTTTTGCAATGATTGGAAAAGGCTGAAATCGGAAGGGTGACGGCACTGGAACAATCGCTTATATAGGGTGCCATGACAGATCAACGCCCCCCTTCTTCGCGCACGCCCCAGGATGCCAAGGCTCCAAAAGCCCCGGCCTGGCTGAAGCCAACAATCGAATTTGCCCCATTGGGGGCATTTTTAGTGACCTGGCTGACAACCAAAGACCTGATGCTGGCAACAGCGGTTGTCATGGTCGCCAGTTTCGTCGCCGTCATCGTCTCCTTTGTTGTGCAAAGGCAAATTCCATGGATGCCGCTGATGACAGCTGGAATTGTCGGGGTCTTCGGTGGATTGACGCTGTATCTTGAGGATGAGAGCTTCATTAAAATGAAGCCCAGCATGATCAATACCATGTTCGCCGCCATCCTGCTGGGCGGGCTGATGATCAAGAAACTACCGCTGCGGGCTGTGATGGGCCAAGCCCTGGAAATGCCTGAGCGGGCCTGGAAGTTATTGACCCTGAGAACGGCGATCTTCTTTCTGGCGCTGGCTGCCTTGAACGAGATTGTATGGCGCACACAAGCCACGGAAATCTGGGTCTATTTTCGCTTCCCGGGTCTGATGCTGCTGACCTTTGGATATTTCGCAACACAAATGCCATTCATGATGCGCCACGGTAAAGAAAAGCCAAGCGAGTAACGCGACAGGGGATTCCAGAGTTTCTATGGCTAAATTGGAAAAATTGATCGAAGACGCGGAAGAACATTATCGCCAGGGCCGATTGGATGCTGCTGTTGCCACCTATGAAAAAGTCCTGAAACAAGAACCGGATCATTTGGAAGCCCTGGAATGGCGCGGGGAATTGGCCGTGCAACAGGACGACTATGAACGGGCCGTGGAAACACTGTCCCGGGCACGCCAATTGCGCGGCGATGATGCCTTTACCGAATATACCAATCTGGGCCTGTGTTATTACGAATTGAACATGCCGGAAGAGGCGGTAGAGACGCTGTGGCGCGCCGTGCGGCGAGATGCCGATGATCTGGTTTCCCATTCCAATCTGGGAAAGTCGCTTTACGATCTGTACGCCCATGACAGGGTGGAAGAAGCGGTCACCATCGCTGCGGAATGGATGCGGCGCTTCCCCAATGTGCCCGACGCCCAACATATCGGGGCGGCAATTTCCGGTCTGGGCCTGCCCGACACCGCCAACGCTGCCTATGTCGAAGATATCTTCAATGACTATGCACCGATCTTTGATGAGAAACTGGCTGAGCTTGGCTATCGCGCCCCGGCACTGATCCTGCAAGCCTTGCAGCCACATCTGCCAAGCCCCAATCGGGACCTGGTCATTCTGGATGCAGGTTGTGGCACGGGCCTGTGCGGCCCCCTGCTGGCCCCGTATTGCCAGCGTCTGGACGGGGTGGATCTGTCACCAAAAATGCTGGAAAAGGCCAAATCCAAGCAACTGTATGATCGCCTCAGCAAGGCGGAACTGACCGCCTTTCTAAACAATGCGCCTGACATGTATGATGTCATCGTTGCGGCAGATGTCCTGTGCTATTTCGGCGATCTCAGCCGCGCGGCAGCCGGCTTCCTGAATGCCCTGGTACCGACCGGGCGATTGGGGTTTTCCGTGGAACGCATGGATGATGCCACCGCTGATGAGCCTGGGTATCGGCTGGATCAAAGTGGTCGCTATAAGCATGACCCCGCCTATGTTGAACGCGTCCTGGAGGAATCAGGCCTGCTGATCATCGATATCACACAGGAAGACCTGCGCAGTGAATATGGTGTATCCGTCGGCGGCTTGATCATTACCGCAGCGAAGCCCGCGTAAGGATGCTTCCCCGACCCGGCGTTCCCAGTGTAAGCTTGCCCTATGGATAAAGACGATACGATAGGCGCACGCGACGCAGGACCAAACCCGACGGAGTCTAAGACCCCGCAGACGGATGACCCAGTTTCTCCAAAATCCGACTCTGCAGCGGCCCAGACAAATCAGAAAAAGGCTGCGCCGCGCCGCGCGGTTGCAAAGGCAGTTGTTGCCAAGGCTGTCGCGAAACGCCTGCCGACAAAACAAGCCCCTGCTGCGCAGCCCGCATCCGCCCGCACTGTGGCGAAGGCAACCTTCACCAAACGCACCACGACCAAGCGCCCAATTGCAAAGGCGGTCATTAAGGCGGCTGCAAAAAAAGCGCCGGTGGCGATCCAGGATCAAAAACCCGACCCCCTTCCCACCCCGGAACAGAAGAGACCGGCAAAACCGCCAGAAAAACCGGTAGCTCAAGTTATCTCCCGCCCGGATCGGGACCCTAAACTGTTGCTCAGACAAGCGTTGCGCGCCCATCAGACCAATAAACTGGAAGAAGCCGAAGAGCTGTATCAGCGGACCCTGAAACTGGATTCTGACAATGCCGCAGCCTGGATTAATATGGGGGTATTGCTGCGCCGCCGCGGCCAACTGGAGACCGCTGTTACCTGTCTGAAACGGGGGATCGCACTGACCCCAAATGATGGTCCTGCCTGGTCAAATCTGGGCAATGCGTTGCGATCATCCAACAGATTAGACGATGCCCTGATGGCGCAACGCCGCGCCCTAGACCTGTCCAGTGATGTTGCGCGCATCCACTATAACTTTGGCTTAACCATGCGCGACAAAGGGGACCTGGAGCAAGCCGCCAGCGCCCTGCGTCGGGCGGATTTGCTGGGGTATGATGCACCCGAACTGGGATGGGACATCGCCTTGACGCATTTGTTGGCGGGCAAGCTGCGCGACGGTTTCCAGGCTTATGAGAACCGCTGGAATTTACCCGAATCCACAAAGTCGCATCAGTCCCTGCCCGCCTGGGATGGCAAACCCTTAAAGGGTCGCACTCTATTGGTTTGGGCGGAACAGGGTATGGGCGATACGATCCAGTTCTGCCGATATCTTACCGATGCTGTCGATGGTATCGGCAAATCGGGAGAAAAAATCGTGCTGGAAGTTCAGGCTCCCCTGGCGCGGGTCCTGCAACGATCCCCCAACTTCTCCAAGATCACCGTTATTCCGCGCGGCACAAAACTGCCCCGCTGCGATTTACAGGTGCCCCTGTTGAGCCTGCCCCGGCTGTGCGGCACAGAAATGGACAGCATCCCGGACCATTGTCCCTATATTATCGCACCAACCGACACCACCAAACCCAGCGGCCTTCGCCGGGACAGACTGAATGTTGGTCTGTGCTGGGCCGGAAAACCCAGCCATAAAAATGATCGCAACAGGTCCAGCGCCTTGCATCACTTCGCCAGCCTGCTTGACCTGCCTGGGACAGATTTCATCTCTCTGCAGAAAGGTCCCGCTGCGCAGGATATTCAGGACTTGTCCTTAGCACCATTGTTGCGGGACATGGGCAGCGGATTTCGGGATTTCGCTGACACAGCCGTCGTGCTGCGGGATTTGGACCTGATCATTACTGTTGATACATCCGTTGCGCATTTCGCCGGGGCAATGGCGCGACCGGTTTGGGTCCTATTACCCTATGCGCCCGATTGGCGATGGATGCTGCGCCGGGATGATAGCCCCTGGTATCCATCCATGACGCTGTTCCGCCAGACCAGCCCCGGCGATTGGCCCGAGCTTTTCACACGGGTTCGACAGGCCCTGATCCGAAAACTGCGCAGTTTCGGTTAACCTAATCGGGTTTCCCTTCCCCGAAAATCAATTGGCCCGATTTGTTCTCCTAAGTTAAATGGGAACAAAACAAGAAATAGCGCCTTCTTTGCTTGCCCGCGCGCGCTCAAATCATCGCCCTTCACTCTAAAGCGGTACCCGCTAACTTCCAGCGGCGGTTTTTATCTTGTCTTATTATTGGACAACAACTTGCTGTTTGCCTGTTTTTAGCACCATATTCGTTGACGGATAGCGTATTCCCATGATATCCCATAAATACCCATAACCGTAGTATCTGACATAGTATGCGTGATGTGTTTCTGAAGACATTCGCGGAAAATGGGCAACCCGTTGTTATCAAATGGGTTTTTTTGAATACGTACCGGAATCGCCCATCGGGGGAGATATCCAGACACAAGGGGTGGCCTTCAGCATGACGCTGTTCGCTGGCACATTCGAAAATAAAGTTGACCGGAAGGGACGTGTTTCCTTGCCGGCCGATTTTCGTTCCGAATTGCCGGAAGGGGGCGAGCGGATCGTCTATATCTACCCCTCTCCTCGCCACGAAGCGCTGGAAGCCTGTGACAAGGCCTTCATGAAGCGCATTGTTGAAGCGATTGAGGCGCGCCCGCTTTACTCCGATGACGAAGAAGACCTGAATCAATCTATCGTCGCGACGGCCCGCAAGGCGTTGCTGGATGAAACCGGTCGCCTGGTTCTGCCGCCGGATCATGCCGCCCATGCCGGGATTTCCGATCTGGCGGTCTTTGTGGGCCAGGGCAATCGCTTTCAGATCTGGGCACCAGAGCGCTTTAAGGATCACAGCGAAAAAGCCCGTGCCCGCGCGAAAAACAAAACCCTGACATTGTTGCCCGCTCGGGGCACAGAAGGCGGTGACGCATGATCGCCCCGTCTAAAGACCCTCATTTCCCTGTCATGCTGCCGGAAGTCCTGGCGGCATTGAAACCGGCGGCTGGTGAAGTTCACCTGGATGGCACTTTTGGCGCAGGCGGCTATACCCGTGGTATTCTGGATACCAGCGATTGCCGCGTCTTTGCAATCGACCGGGACCCGGATGCTATTGCCCGCGGCCAATCCCTGGTTACCACGTATGGTGATCGTCTGACGTTACTGACCGGCACTTTCGGGGATATGGAACACCTGTTGTCTGGCGTTGGGGTGACCCAGTTGGACGGCGTCGTGCTGGATCTGGGTGTGTCTTCGCCTCAGATCGACACACCGGAACGTGGCTTTTCGTTCCGGTTCGATGGCCCTTTGGACATGCGCATGGGGCTGGATGGTCCCAGCGCCGCCGATGTCGTCAATGAATGGCCGGAAGAAGAACTGGCCCGCATCATCTGGGAATATGGGGAAGAGCGTTTTTCGCGTCGTATTGCCAAGGCTGTCGTGCGGGTACGGGCGGAAAGCCGCATTGAAACCACCACACAACTGGCGAATATCGTCCGGGGGTGCGTCCCCCGTGCGAAAGACAAGATCGACCCCGCGACACGGACATTCCAGGCGCTGCGCATTCAGGTGAATGATGAATTGGGAGAATTGGACCGCGCCCTATTGGCCGCAGAACGCCTGTTGGTGCCAGGCGGGCGGTTGGTCGTCGTCGCGTTTCACAGCCTGGAAGACAAACGCGTGAAGGCCTTCCTGCGCGCCCGGTCCGGTCGGGCCGGCGGGGGTGGATCACGCCATCTGCCCCAGGGTCACGCGGAAACCCGCAGCCCGTCTTTCACCCTGATGACAACCGGTACCGTCAAACCATCCGCATCTGAAACCGCAGTCAATGCCAGGTCCCGCTCCGCGCGCTTGCGCGGCGCATGGCGCACCGATGCGCAACCTTGGACCGATGGAGGATCGCTATGAGAGTTTTAGTAATCGCCATTTGGATCATCATGGTGACGGTCACCGGCTATACGCTGTTTCATATCAGCTTTCAGGTTGAGGCGCTGGATGGGCAATTGGCTGAATTGAACCAGCAAATTCGCGACGAACAAGAAACGATCCATAATCTGAAGGCGGAATGGTCCTATTCCAGCCGCCCGGATTGGATTGAATCCCTGGGCAAAGAATTTCTGCCCGACATGCATTCGATGGAGCCATCCCAGGTGATGGCCATTGAAGATATCCCGTTTCGCCGCACCGATCCGCAAGAAGCGGATGCGGGCGCTGAAGCCGCCTCGGCGGCACCATCTGGCACGACAGAAGTTTTGCCAGCGACCCTAGTGAGGACCTCACAATGATCGGACCGTTCAGAAAGACACGGCGTCCGAAGCCACCGGAGTTCGCTCCGCCCCGGCATCGACCGCATTCAGATCGTCGCCCAGCTTTACCTTGTGCCCCCATTCGATCCGACGGCAGCTTCCGTCGTGCGATAGAGATGGGGCGCGCCCGGTTGCTGATCACCGGCGCGGTGATGGCATTCGCCTTTACCGCCGTCGGTGCCCGACTTGTTGATTTAGGGGCGTTCGCCAATCAGAACGTGGCCTCTGTCCAGACCCACGCCATCATCAACCCGGATTTAAGAACGGAAAAGGCGACCATCACGGATCGCAATGGCGTGATCGTGGCAACCAGCCTGACCACGACGGCGCTTGCCGCGCGCCCGGACCGCCTGTTGGATCCAGTGGATGCGGCCCGTCGCCTAGCCCAGCTATTTCCTGAGTTGGACGAGAGTGACCTGCGGGCAAAGCTGACGTCCGATTCTCCCTTCGTTTACGTGAACCGTAAATTGACGCCGAAAATGGAACAGGCCGTGATGCAATTGGGCATCCCCGGTCTGGAGTTTGAACGTGCAGAAACCCGCGTCTATCCCCATGGGCGGCTGTTGTCGCATATTCTGGGTTATACCGATGTCGACGGCAAAGGGCTGTCTGGCATCGAACGGGGTCTGGAAGATCGGCTGCGGGCCAGCAAAGAGCCGTTGCGCCTGAGCATTGATCTGCGTTTCCAGCATGTCGTGCATGAAGAATTGAGCAAGGCTGTCGAAGAATACAGCGCCGAAGGTGGTGCTGGTATCGTGATGGATGTGAATACCGGTGAAGTCATGGCGATGGTTTCCTTGCCGGATTTCGACCCGAACCGTCCTGCAAACACACCTGAAATCAATCGCTTCAACCGTGCGACCTTCGGGACGTACGAACTGGGTTCAACCTTCAAGATATTCAACACGGCGATGTCCCTGGATTCCGGTGCGGCAACCCTGAATGATGGGTATGACGCAACGAACCCAATCAAGATCAGCCGTTTCACGATTTCGGACTATCACGCCAAATCGCGTTTCCTGACATTGCCTGAAATCTTCGTGTACAGCTCCAATATCGGGTCTGCGAAAATGGCGTTGGATGTTGGTCCACCGGCACAGAAGGCCTTCATGGACAAATTGGGCCTGTTAGAGCCCATCGCGCTGGAAATTCCCGAAACCGGTCGTCCGATGTTTCCAAACCCCTGGAATCCGATCAACACGATGACAATCGCCTTTGGTCATGGATTATCGGTAACGCCGCTGCATTTGGCCAATGGTGTTTCTGCCATGCTGAATGGCGGAGAATTGCTGCCTCCCACGCTTCTGGCCCGGGACCATGCTCCCAAAGGGCGTCGCGTGATTTCGGAACGCGTAAGCTTTGACATGCGCCGTCTGATGCGTTTGAACGCCACCGAAGGATCCGGCAAGGCGGCGCTGGTACCCGGCTATATGGTCGGCGGCAAGACTGGAACGGCAGAGAAACCCAGCAGCGGTGGCTATAAGAAGCGGGCGCTGATCTCTTCCTTTGTCGCGGCCTTTCCGATGAACAGCCCCCGCTATGTGGTCTATGTCGTTTTGGATGAACCACATGGCACCAAGAAAACCTTTGGCTTTGCCACGGGTGGTTGGGTTGCAGCTCCGGCGGCTGGCGCAATCATCGAACGGGTTGGTGCCATTGCTGGCATCAAACCGATTCAAGAGAATGCGCCCGAAATTCAACACGTATTTGCCATAGACCTGCCAGAGGAAACCAAGAAGCTCGCCTCGCTGCAACAATAGGCGTTGGGGTGATGATGTGAATGAGGACACAAGGACGGAGATGACCGCAGACAGGATCCTACCGGATATCCCCCTCACCGGACTGACGGCTGACAGCCGCCAGGTCCGGCCAGGATACCTGTTTGCCGCAATTCCGGGCACCGTCGCTGACGGTGCCGCCTTCATTTCTGACGCCGTGGCAAAAGGTGCCGTGGCGGTACTGGCCCCGCCGGGCATTTCCGCCGGTCAAGTCGGGGCCAATGTGACCCTGATCACGGATGCAAATCCCCGTCGTCGTCTGGCCCGAATGGCCGCGGCATTCTATGGCCCGCAACCCGATACGATTGTTGGTGTGACAGGCACCAGCGGCAAAAGCTCAGTCGCAGGGTTCACCCGCCAGATATGGGCCGCGACTGGCCTGAAGTCGGCCAGCGTCGGTACCCTGGGCATTGAAGGGCCCGGCTATACGGGCAGCGAAGGGCTGACGACCCCTGACGCAACCGACCTGCACCGCGAACTGGCTGAAATGGCAAGGGCCGATATTGACCATGTGGCGATGGAAGCGTCCAGCCACGGCCTGGATCAATATCGACTGGATGGCGTCCGGTTCAGCGCAGCGGCCTTCACAAATTTAAGCCATGAGCATCTGGATTATCACCCAACCATGGAAGCCTATCGCCAGGCCAAGATGCGCCTGTTCGAAGACTTGCTGACACGCGGCGGCAGTTGCATCGTCAATACGGCTTCCGCAGAGCACGACCATATCGCCGCCATCGCTCAGGAGCGCGGATTGCGCATGCTGTCCTATGGCTTGGTCAATGGTTCAATCCGCTGCATAGATGCGATTGAAGGCCGCGGCGGCTATGCCCTGACGCTGGATGTGATGGGCGACCGGGTAAAAGTCGATTTTCCCCTGCCCGGCAAATTCCAACTGGAAAACGCCCTTGCTGCCTTGGGCCTGGTCATCGCCACAGGCACCGATGGTCGCCGCGCCGCCCAAATGCTGTCCCGCCTGGAAGGTGTGCGGGGGCGCATGCAACTGGCTGGAACCCGTCACAATGGCGCGCGGATCTTCGTTGACTACGCCCATAAGGCAGAAGCGCTTAAGACCGTCCTGAACACCCTTCGGCCCTTCGTGAAAGGTCGTTTGGTGGTGGTGTTTGGCTGTGGTGGCGACCGTGATCGGGGTAAACGGTCGGTCATGGGCAAATATGCTGCGGAATATGCCGATCAGGTGATTGTCACCGATGATAACCCCCGCACGGAAAATGCCGCCGCGATCCGCGCAGAAGTCATGCAGGGCTGTCCCGATGCCACCGAAATCGGTGATCGGGCCGTTGCCATTGCGCAAGCCGTGTCTGGTTTGACCGGTGACGACATTCTGCTGATTGCAGGCAAGGGCCATGAGACTGGCCAGAAGATCGGCACGACGATACATCCTTTCGACGATGTGGTTCAGGCGAAGACGGCAATAGCCCTTTCTGATGGCACGGCAGCGGGAGGGGGCGTATGAGCAACCAACCAATCCTGTGGACGTCTGAAACCGCCCATGCCGCCTTAAAAGCGCGATCCAACGCAAAATGGGTTACGACCGGTGTCTCCATCGACAGCCGCGCCGTCGCGCCAGGGGATCTGTTCATCGCCCTGAAAGGTCCGAACCATGATGCCCATGATCATATCGCCCAGGCGATTGCTGAAGGGGCCGTCGCTGCAATCGTAAATGCTGATTGGGCACAGGGCCAATCCTTGAATTTCCCCCATCTGATCGTCCCCGACACGATGCAGGCCTTGATAGACCTGGCCCGGTTCAAGCGGGACACGACGCAAGCCAAGGTCATCGGTATTACCGGCAGCGTTGGAAAAACCGGCACGAAAGAAGCGCTGGCCGCCGCTTTGGCAAAGATTGGCGAGACCCACAAGACAATGGGCAATCTTAACAATCACATCGGCCTGCCTTTGACTCTGGCGCGCCTGCCCGATACGGCGCGGTTTGCCGTCCTGGAAATGGGGATGAACCATTCCGGTGAAATCGATGTGCTGTCCCGTCTGGGTCGCCCTGATGTGGCGATCATCACGACGGTCGAAGCCGTGCATCTGGAATTCTTCAAAGGAATTGAAGACATTGCAGATGCAAAGGCAGAAATCTTCAGCGGCATGAATGCACAGGGAACTGCAATCCTGTTTCGTGACAGTCCGGTTTTTGACCAGTTACGGGACCGTGCAGAAACATCAGGCATTCGAAAGATCCTGACCTTTGGCGCGCATATGGATGCCACTATCCGCCTGATCGACAAATCCCTGCATTCAGCCTGCAGCGCAGCGACCGTCCAGATCAATGACAAGACCCTGGACTATTGTCTGGGGGCACCCGGTTTGCACTGGGTCATGAACAGTCTGGCCGTTCTGGGGGCGATTAAGGCCCTGGGCGAGGACCTGATTGCAGCCAGTGCCACATTTTCTGACATCCGCGCGCCGCGCGGTCGCGGGGCCTATCGCCAGATCACACTGTCCAATGGCGGCAGTTTCGGCCTGATCGATGAAAGCTATAATGCAAGCCCTGCCTCCGTCCGTGCCGCTATTGCCGTATTAGGCGGAACACATCCAAAAGACGGTGGACGCCGCATCGCCGTTCTAGGCGACATGCGAGAGTTGGGTGCGGCTGGACCAGACCTGCATGCGGCCCTGACCAAAGACCTGCAACAGGCAGACATCGATCTTGTTTTCTGCTGTGGCCCGTTGATGAAATCGCTGTGGGCTAAATTGCCCCCGGCGCAACGCGGCAGCTATGCCGAAATTTCCACCGATCTTGTTGATCCTATCTGTGCCGCCCTGAAGGCCGGGGACATTGTCACGGTCAAAGGATCCCTGGGCACAAATATGGCCCCAATCATTCGCGCACTGGATATGCTGGGCGCGGAAACCAGCCGGGCCGCAATCGCCCAGGCTGCAGGAGGATAATTCTATGCTCTACACCCTCCTGGCCCCGTTTGCCGATACCTTTCCCGGCATCAACCTGTTCCGGTACCTGACCTTTCGCACGGGTGGCGCGATCATGACGGCTTTGCTGATCAGTTTCCTGATCGGCCCAACGGTTATTCGCTGGCTAAAGTCAAAACAGCGCGGATCCAGCAATATTCGCGAAGACGTGCCTGAAGGCCATCTGGTGAAGGCGGGAACGCCAACAATGGGCGGCTTTCTGATCCTGGTCGCATTGGTTCTTTCCACCCTGCTATGGGCTGATATCAAGAACCATTATGTCTGGATCGTCCTGCTGGTGACGGTTGGCTTTGGCGCTATCGGGTTTGCCGATGATTTTCTGAAACTGACCAAGCGCAATTCCAAAGGGCTGCCTGGCAAGATGAAACTGTTGGCGCAGTTCATTATCGGAACTGCAGCCGCCTTGTGGTTTATGTCCGTGACCAACGAACCCTTATCAAGCGGCCTGGCGATCCCCTTCCTGAAGGATACATTGATCAACCTATCCTGGTTCTTCCTGCCTTTCGCCTTGTTTGTCATGATCGGGGCGTCCAATTCAGTGAACCTGACCGACGGGCTGGACGGGCTGGCTATTGTACCGGTCATGATTGCAGCAGGATGCTTCGGCTTTATCGCTTACCTGGTCGGAAACACTGTTTATGCCGGCTATCTGGGCATCCACTATGTTGAAGGCAGTGGCGAACTGGCGGTTTTCTGTGGCGCCGTTCTGGGCGCAGGCCTGGGCTTTCTGTGGTTCAATGCGCCTCCGGCCATGGTCTTCATGGGCGATACAGGATCCCTATCTTTGGGCGGCGCATTGGGGGCAATCTCCATCGTCACCAAACATGAAATCGTATTGGCTATCATCGGTGGCCTGTTCGTGCTGGAGACCGTGTCGGTGATTGTTCAGGTGGCCAGCTTCAAGATGACCGGCAAGCGCGTCTTCGCCATGGCGCCGTTGCACCATCACTTTGAAAAAAAGGGCTGGAAAGAGCCGACCATCGTGATCCGGTTCTGGATCATCGCCGCCATCCTGGCCCTGGTCGGCCTTGCCACCCTGAAACTGCGGTGAGGCAATGACACACAGACCTGACATTCGCCCGCTGACCCTGTTTGCTGACAAGCCCGTCTATGTCGTCGGGCTTGGTGCGTCTGGCATGGCCGCCGCACACGGTCTGCGTGCCGGTGGCGCGAAGGTGTTGTGCTGGGACGACAATCAGGCGACCCGCGATACGGCCACAGCGCAGGGATTTAACATCGATGATCCGGCAACCTCTTCCCGCCTGGAAGAGGCAGCCGCGCTGGTACTGGCACCAGGCATCCCCCTGACCCATCCAGCCCCCCATCCTGCCGTATTGGCCGCACAGACAGCCGGTATTGAGATTCTGGGGGATATTGAACTGTTGTTCCGGGCACAGCCGAAAGCGCGCTATGTCGGGATCACCGGGACGAATGGCAAATCCACCACCACGGCCCTGGTCGGGCATATCCTGCGCCAGGGCGGTGTGGATGTTGCAATTGGCGGTAATCTCGGAATTCCCGCCCTTACCCTGCCGAATGCCGCCGTCTATGTGCTAGAAATGTCCTCTTATCAACTGGAGCTGACTCCCAGCGCCATGTTCGATATTGCAGTCCTGTTGAATATCACACCCGACCATTTGGACCGCCATGGTGATCTGAACGGATATATTCAGGCTAAGATGCGCATCCTGCGACCACGCGACGCTGACAGTTTGGCAATTATCGGAATTGATGAGCCGCACAGCGGCAGCATCGCAGACCAATTGATGAAAGATGGGCGCGCAATCAGCCGCATCGCGCATACGACCCAGCCTGTGGCGGATATGATCGATGACGGGCAATGCCCTGCCCTGGCGGGTGATCACGGCAAGCAGAATGCCGCCGCAGCCTTCGCCATCGCCCAGGCGCTGGGCCTGTCACAGGAAAGCATCCTGGAAGGCCTGCGCAGCTTTCCTGGTCTGGCCCATCGCCAGGAGCGAATTGCAACACTGGATGGCGTCACATTTATCAATGATTCCAAGGCCACCAATGCGGAATCCGCTGCCCGCGCCCTGTCGGCTTTTGATGGGATCTACTGGATCGCCGGCGGCAAGGGCAAGGATGGCGGTTATGGCGCACTGGACGCCTATCTGACCCGCGTGCGCCATGCCTTCCTGATTGGGGATGCCGCGGCAACCATGGCCGATTGGATCGGCAATCGCGTCCCGACAACTCTTTCCGGCACGCTGGAAACCGCGATTGGTGCTGCCTTTCAAATGGCCCGTACAGAACCGTCCGCTGGACCGGTTATTCTGTCGCCCGCCTGTGCATCCTTTGATCAATTTAAGAATTTTGAGGTCCGGGGCGATGCCTTCCGTGACCTTGTGCTAGCGCTTCCTGCCAATTCCCGCACGGTTTTCTCAACAAGGGAGGCCGCGTGATGGCCATCGCACGTAATGATACTTCTGTCTTGGGTCGCTGGTGGTGGACCGTGGATCGGTGGACACTGGCCGCCCTGCTGACGCTGGCATTGCTGGGCCTGTTGATGACCCTGTCCGCCAGTCCCTCCGTGGCGGAACGCATTGGCGCGGACCCAATGCATTTTGTGCGCAAACAGGCGATCCTGTTGATCCCATCCCTATTGGCAATGATCGGCGTTTCCCTGATGGATCCCCGCGCCATTCGTCGCCTGGCCCTGTTGATGCTGGGCGGTTCCATCGTCCTTTTGGTCGCAACCCTTTTCATCGGCGCAGAAATCAAGGGCGCGACCCGATGGGTCTCCCTGGGCGGATTTACGGTACAGCCGTCAGAATTTGTAAAGCCCGCCTTCGCAATCATCGCTGGCTGGATGTTCGCCTCTCAACGGATGGGGGAAACGATGCCCGGCTATGCGTTTGCCGGGCTTCTTTACCTGCTGGTGGTCAGCCTGTTGCTCTTGCAGCCCGATGTCGGACAGGCCGCCGTTGTGACCGCGATCTTTGGGGTGCAATTTTTCCTGGCTGGCCTGCCGATGATTCTGGTGATCATCATGGTCCTGGGGGGCATTGGCATGCTGGTCAGCGCCTATTTCGTCTTTCCCCATGTGCAGAGCCGAATTGACCGCTTTCTGGATCCCGCTGCGGGAGACACTTTCCAGATCGATAAAGCCCGGGAAGCTTTTATGAATGGTGGCCTGTTTGGACGCGGCCCCGGTGAAGGCATTGCCAAGGCGAACCTGCCCGACAGTCATGCGGATTTCGTGTTCGCCGTTGCAGGTGAGGAATTGGGCCTGATCGCCTGTTTGATCATTGTCGGTATCTTTGCCTTCATCGTATTGCGGGGCTTCTCTCGGGTGCTGCAAGACAATGACCTGTTCGTCGTCGTCGCTGCGACGGGTCTTTTGGTCCAGTTCGGCTTGCAGGCACTGATCAATATGGCCTCCACCCTAAGCTTGATTCCAACCAAAGGTATGACGCTGCCGTTCCTGTCCTATGGCGGATCGTCCTTACTGGCATTGGGGATTGGTATGGGAATGCTGCTGGCCCTGACACGAAAGCGACCGGGGGTGCTGTCATGACATCCGATACCCCATTGATCGTTCTGGCGACTGGCGGCACAGGCGGGCATGTTTTCCCGGCCCAGGCACTGGCCGAAGAATTAAAGAAACGCGGCAATCGCCTGGCCCTGATCACGGACCGGCGTGGCGATGCCTATTCAGGACCCTTAGGGGAATTGGATGCCCATACGATCAGTGCCGCGGGTGTTTCCGGAAAAGGCCTGATTGCACGGGGTATGGCGGCCTTTCAATTGCTGATCGGATATTTTCAGGCCCGGTCCCTGCTGTTGCAGATGAAACCATCCGTCGTCGTAGGCTTTGGTGGTTATCCAAGCGTCCCCACGATGATGGCGGCCAGTCACCTTGGCATTCGCACTGCCATTCATGAACAAAATGCCGTCCTGGGCCGCGCCAACCGCCTGATGGCGTCGCGCGTCGACAAGATTGCGCTCAGTTTCGATGAAACGGATGGATTGCGCCCCAAGGATCAGGACAAGGCGCTGCGCACCGGTAATCCCGTTCGCCCGGAAATCGCCGCCCTGTCCGGGCGTCCGTTTACACCGCCGGGCCCGCAAGACCGCCTGAACATATTGGTCGTGGGGGGCAGCCAGGGCGCGCAGATTTTGGGGGAGGCCGTTCCCGCTGCCCTGACCGGATTATCCCAGGATTTGCGCAATCGCCTGTCTGTCGAACAACAGACCCGCGCAGAGCAATTGGATGCTGTAAAGGCTGCCTATCAATCGGCTGGCATTCGTGCCGATGTGCGCAGCTTCTTTGACGATATGCCCGAACGCCTGGCGCGGGCGCATTTGATAATCGGGCGCGCAGGGGCGTCGACCATGGCGGAAGTCGCGACCGTCGGCCTGCCCGCCATCCTGATCCCCTATGCCTATGCGATTGATGATCATCAGGCAGCCAATGCGGCCCGGCTCAGCGATGCAGGCGGTGGATGGGCTATTCCCCAGATGGATGTAACAGCCGCCGATTTAGGGCGCCGATTAGAGCAATTATTGGCCAACCCCTCCGTGTTAAGCGCCGCCGCACAGGCTTCGGCACGAACCGGCATTCCAGACGCAACGGTTCGACTGGCAAATCTTGTTGAAAGCCTGGCGACGGGCGAAGGCAGTGTTGGCGCGGTTCGGGCCGGAAATGCCAGAAAGGAAGCCGCATAATGCAAATTCCACTCTCCCTTGGTCGTTTGCACTTTGTCGGGATTGGCGGCATTGGCATGTCTGGCATTGCAGAAGTCATGCACAATCTGGGCTATGCCGTATCCGGCTCTGATATGGCAGAAAATGCCAATGTTCTGCGCCTGCGCGGCCTGGGCATCGATGTGAAGATTGGACACCTGGCGGAAAATGTTGCTGGCGCAGCCGTGGTTGTCGTCTCCACCGCCGTTAAGCGTGAAAACCCTGAAGTCGCCGCCGCCCGCGCAGCCTTGATCCCGGTCGTGCGTCGCGCGGAAATGCTGGCGGAAATCATGCGCCTTAAATGGTCCATTGCGGTAGGCGGCACCCATGGCAAAACCACAACCACCTCTTTGGTCGCGCAAATGCTGGACAGCGCCAAAATGGACCCGACCGTCATCAATGGCGGCATCATCAATGCCTATGGCACGAATGCCCGCCTGGGTCAGGGCGACTGGGTTGTCGCCGAAGCGGATGAAAGTGACGGGACCTTTGTAAAACTGCCCGCCACGATTGCGATTGTGACCAATATTGATCCCGAGCATATGGATCATTACGGGACATTCGATGCCTTGCGCGATGCGTTCCGGACCTTTGTCCAGAACATCCCCTTCTATGGATTTGCCGCGCTGTGCCTGGACCATCCAGAAGTCCAAGCCTTGATCGGGCGCATCGAAGACCGTCGTATCATCACCTATGGCTTCAGCCCGCAAGCGGAAATTCGCGCGGTAAAGGCCCAGCCTGGACCAGATGGATATGACCTTACCGTCGAAATTTCTCCCCGTACCGGTAACAAGCGGCAGATACCCGATATCCACCTGCCGATGCATGGTGACCACAATGTTAAGAACGCCTTGGCGGCGATTGCTGTTGCGGTAGAAATGGGCCTGTCGGATGACACAATCCGCAAGGGGCTGGCGGATTTTACCGGCGTTAAGCGTCGTTTCACTAAAACCGGCACCTGGAATGACATCGCCATCATTGATGATTACGGTCATCACCCTGTGGAAATCGCAGCGGTCCTTAAAGCGGCACGACAAGCAACCACCCACAACGTTATCGCGGTCGTTCAGCCGCACCGCTATACACGGCTGCATGATCTGTTCGAAGATTTCTGCACCTGTTTCAACGATGCAGACAGCGTGCTGGTCGCGCCGGTCTATACCGCAGGCGAAAACCCTATTGAAGGCGCAGACCGGGACCATCTAATCGAGGGCCTGCGCGCACGCGGCCACCGGTCCGTCGCTGGGATTGAGGGGGAGGACGACCTGCCCGCCGCGATCCGCAACCTGGCAAAGCCCGGCGATATGGTGATCTGCCTGGGGGCGGGTTCCATTACCTATTGGGCCAATGCGCTGCCGACAAAATTGGCGGGGGGTGCATGATGATGGCGCTGCGCACCGATCCATTTGGTGACGACCTGATCAGCCGCCTGCCCAGCACAACCGGGCGACTGAGCGAAGGCAGCCTACTGTCCAAAGTCACCTGGTTCCGTGTCGGGGGCCCTGCGGAGGTTCTGTACAAGCCCGCCGATCAGTCGGACCTGCAAACTTTCCTGGCCGCCCTGCCCAAAGATATTCCGGTAACCCCGATTGGGGTTGGTTCCAATCTGTTGGTCCGCGACGGCGGCGTCGCTGGCATTGTTTTGCGTCTGGGCGGAGCTTTTGCCGACATCACCGTAGAGGGAAATGAAATCGAAGTCGGCGCAGCTGCCCTGGATGCCAATATTGCAAAAACCGCCGCCAATGCCGGATTGACCGGCCTGGAATTCTATTCCGGTATTCCTGGCACGATTGGCGGGGCCCTGCGTATGAATGCGGGGGCTTATGGCACTGAAACCAAGGATGTTCTGATCTGGGCGGAAGCACTGGATCGTTCAGGAACCCTGCATCGCCTCAGCGCAGATGAAATGGGCTTTAGCTATCGCCATTCCAGCATTGATGACGACTGGATCTTCGTGCGCGCCCGCTATCGCGCGTCCCCCGGTGATAAAACTGAAATCCTTGCCAAGATGGCGGAAATTCAAGAAAACCGCAGCGCCAGCCAACCGATCCGCAGCCGCACCGGTGGCTCCACCTTCCGCAATCCCCCCAATGGCAAGGCCTGGCAGACGATTGATGCTGCGGGTTGCCGGGGCTTGGTCTGGGGCGGCGCGATGGTATCAGAACAACACTGCAATTTCCTGATCAATACCGGCACCGCCACTGCGGCAGACCTGGAAGGGCTGGGCGAAGAAGTGCGCCGCCGGGTGAAAGACAGTCAAGGCATTGACCTGACCTGGGAAATCAAACGGATCGGGAGGACCGCATCATGACAAAGAAAGTGACGGTCCTGATGGGCGGTTGGTCGGCAGAGCGGGATGTGTCTTTGGTTTCTGGCACAGACTGCGCCAATGCATTGGAACGCGCAGGCTATGATGTCACCCGTGTGGACATCGCGCGCGATATTGGTTCGATCGTGAAGGCCTTGGACCCCCGTCCCGATGTGGTGTTCAACGCCCTGCATGGTCGCTGGGGTGAAGATGGTACGATCCAGGGATTGCTGGATATCATGGCCATTCCCTATACCCATTCCGGACGCGTCGCCTCCACTTTGGCGATGAGCAAGCCACTGTCGATCCAACTGTTCCGCGATGCCGGTCTGCCGACGGCCAATCATGTGACAATGCCAATCGAAAACCTGCGTGCGGGTGTTGATCCCCTGCCGCGCCCCTATGTGGTGAAACCCGCACATGAAGGATCCTCAGTTGGTGTCTATATCGTTGAAGAGGGCAGCAACGGTCCAGACTTCGGTAACTGGAAATACGGCCTGGCCATGGTCGAAGACTATATCCCCGGCCAAGAACTGACCGTCGGTGTTATGGGCGGCAAGGCCATGGGTGTTACGGAACTTCGTCCGCTCAGCGGCTTCTACAGTTACGAAGCGAAATACACCGATGGTAAGACCGAGCATCTGTGCCCGGCGCCAATCTCGGACAGTCTGGCACAGAGTTGCATGGATATCGCAGAGCGCGCCCATATTGCTTTGGGCTGTCGCGGCGTCAGTCGGTCTGATTTTCGATACGATGCAACGACGGAACGATTGGTGATTTTGGAAACCAATACCCAGCCCGGTATGGCCCCACTGAGCCTTGTACCCGAGCAGGCGCGGCATATTGGCATGAGTTTTGAAGAGCTGGTCACATGGATGGTGGAGAACGCGGAATGCGATTCATGACACGGGGCAAGAAACCAAAGGGACGCGCCGCAAAGGCGACGCCAGCCCGGCGTCGCGGCGAAGCTGCGAAGCAACGCACACGGCGCATCGATCATGATCGCCTGAAGCGGGGGCTCAGATTTGGCGCAGTCGCAGCGATGGCACTGATGCTGGTCGGCGGCAGCGCCACCGCCTGGCATTTGAACCTGCCTGGACAGGTTGCAGCTTGGGCGGAAGCGAAAACAATGAACGCGACGGCCTCTATGGGTCTGGCGGTAAAAGAGGTCTATGTTATCGGTCGTCAGGAAACCGCACGGGAAGATCTGCTGACCGCGCTTAACATTCACGTTGGCGACCCTATTCTGGGGTTCAGCCCACAGGCGGTCAAACAGCGTGTTGAACAATTGGGATGGGTGAAATCAGCAGAAATTCGCCGCACCCTGCCCGGCATTGTCGTCGTGAAAATCGAAGAACGCCGCGCGGTGGCCATCTGGCAACATGAAGATGAGTTCGTGCTGATCGACAGCGAAGGGATAACCATTGGCGCAAAGGATGTGCATCGCCATGGTCATCTGAAAGTCGTCGTGGGTCCAGACGCACCGGAACATGCGATGGACCTGTTAAATATGTTGGCGCAGGAGCCAGAACTTGATGACCGTGTAATTGCCGCTGTGCGCATTGGCGCGCGTCGATGGAATCTGCGCCTCAGTGGCGATATCGATGTAAGCCTGCCGGAAGAAAATGCGGCAAAAGCCTGGCAACAACTGGCGATTTACCAGCGGGACCATGAAATTCTATCGCGCGCGATCCAGGAAATCGATCTGCGCAACATCGATCGCATGACCCTGGAATTGACGGAACCCGCCTTGCAAGAGGTTAGCGGACGCAACTTGGGTGAACAGACATAGCCTTTTAAAACACACGACCGACTGGCTCAGGAAAGTATATGGCATCCGGCCCAATGCCGGGGGATCAGGGTAAGGAAGAACGAAAGTGGCAACGCGCAAACTAACGGCTTTAGACATTGGATCTACCAAGATTTGCTGTTTTATCGCGGAAGTCTCGGAAGCGGGACGTATTCGCGTCACGGGGATGAGCCACCAGCAATCCGCCGGGCTGAAAGGCGGCATGGTGGTCGATATGGAAAGCGCTTACCGCGCCATCCTGTCTGCCGTGCATTCCGCCGAACAAATGGCCGGGACGACGATTGAAGACGTGGTCTTGTCCATCAATGGTGCGCGCCCCCACAGCACGACCCTGACGCGGGAAATGCAAATCGGTGGTGGCGCGATTCGCGATCCTGATATTTCAAGACTTTTGCAGGAAGCCCGTGAAAGCGTCGCTCTACAGGACCGGATGTTGCTGCACGCCATCCCAATCGGTTATTCCGTCGATGGCGGTCCATTGCTGAAAGAGCCACGCTCGATGCATGCCCAGACCGTGGGCGTTAAAATGCATGTGGTCACAGCGAATGAAAGTGCCGTTCAGAATTTGGTGAACTGTGTCGCGCGTTGTCACTTGACCGTATCCGATTTCGCTCTTGCCCCCTATGCCGCGGGTTTGTCCGCGCTGGTCGAAGATGAAAAGGACCTGGGCGCTACCGTGATCGACATGGGCGGCGGCACGACCAGCTTCAGCGTCTTTTATGAAGGGGCGGCGGTTTATGGGGACTGCATCCCGGTTGGGGGTCAGCATGTGACATCCGACATTGCACGGGGTCTATCAACCACCCTGCAACAGGCAGAGCGGTTGAAAACCCTGTATGGTTCCTGCCAACCCGCACCGTCGGATGATCGGGAATTGATCGATGCGCCGCGTATTGGAGAGGAAGATGACACCTCTCCGAATCGGGTTCCCCGCAGTTTTCTGGTGTCCATCATTGCACCGCGGCTGGAAGAGACCTTCGAATTGGTGCGCAAACGCATGGAAGCGTCCGGGGCCAATGGCATGGCGGGTCAACGGGTCGTCCTGACCGGCGGGGCCAGCCAATTGCCAGGTGTTCGGGAAATGGCCGGACGGATCCTGAACAAACAGGTGCGTCACGGGCGCCCTTTGAAAGTTTCAGGTCTTGCGGAAGCGACCGGCGGCCCCGCTTTTGCGACCGCTGCAGGCCTTTTGCACTTCGCCGTAGACGATTGTGGGGAGGCCCGGGGCAGCACCTCTCAATCAACTGCGAATCAGAATGGACTCTTTGCCCATATAGGAAAGTGGTTTAGTGGCTTTTAAGCAACACTCAAACAAAAAAATGCAAATTCTGTCCGAAAATGCACCTGAAAAACGGTCCTTTTTCGGCGAATCACGTGAGACTCGCCTCAGCTGTCGCGTTTCACGAATCCAGTACGGCTGTTAGACACCATCGCTCGAAGGAGGCGAATATGAGCATTAACTTCCAAGCACCCCAGACGGATGCTGATCTTAAGCCGCGGATCGTGGTCGTAGGCGTCGGTGGCGCCGGTGGCAACGCCGTCAATAATATGATTCGCTCCAACCTGGAGGGCGTCGAATTCGTCGTCGCCAACACGGATGCGCAAGCCCTCAAACACTCGCAGGCGGATCTGAAAATCCAACTTGGCGCGACCTTAACGCAAGGTCTTGGCGCCGGGGCCCGCCCGGAAGTCGGCCGCGAAGCTGCCGAAGAATCCATGGCCGATGCGATGGAACATCTGGCCGGGGCCAATATGGTCTTCATCACCGCCGGTATGGGCGGTGGCACTGGAACTGGTGCCGCACCTGTTCTGGCCGAGGCCTGCCGCGATCATGGTATGCTGACGGTGGGTGTTGTCACCAAGCCCTTCCATTTCGAAGGCGCGCACCGCATGCGCGCCGCCGAACAGGGCATCGAAGAACTGCAACAATTCGTTGATACGCTGATCATCATTCCAAACCAGAACCTGTTCCGTGTCGCCAATGAAAAGACGACCTTTGCCGATGCCTTTAAAATGGCAGACGATGTTCTGTATTCAGGCGTTCGCGGCGTCACCGACCTGATGGTCATGCCGGGCCTGATCAATCTGGACTTCGCCGATATTCGCACGGTAATGAGCGAAATGGGCAAGGCAATGATGGGAACGGGCGAAGCGGAAGGCGACAACCGCGCCATCATGGCCGCGGAAAGCGCGATTTCCAATCCGCTGCTGGAAGATGTGTCGATGGCCGGCGCGCGGGGCGTGCTGATCAACATCACCGGCGGTCCGGACATGACCTTGTTCGAAGTCGACGAAGCTGCAAACCGTATCCGGGAAGAAGTGGATTCGGACGCAAATATCATCTTTGGCTCGACCTTTGATGAAAATCTGCAAGGCATCATGCGCGTTTCCGTGGTCGCAACCGGCATTGAATCCGAATCCGCTCAAATGCCACGTCCACAGTCCAAGGCAACGGTTTCCCCGCTGCGCCCTCGCCATGTGGCCCCTGTTGCTGAAGAAGCCCCTGTTGAAGAAATCGCACAGGTTACAGCGGCAGAACAGGACGATATTGCCGCCCACAGCGATAATGCCGCCTATGACCAGGACACCTATGATCACGACGACGCAGAGGTGGATCCTTATGCCGATACAATGGCACAGGAATCTGACGTCGCAACCGAAACGGCAGCCGCTGACGATAATGCATATCTGGAGGAAGACCTTCCAGAACCGGCCCTGTTCGATGCCCCTGCAGCAAAAGCCCCGGAAGCGGCACCTGCGATGCAGGCAAAAGAGACGGCACAGACCACGCCTCAGGCGGCTCCTCAGGCCGCCCCTCAAGCGGTTCGCCCTAAGGATGCCTTCATTCCACCACGCCCTGTTCGCCCGGAAGAACTGAACCGTCGCGCAACAGAACGGAATGCGGAACCATTTCGCGAAGCCGACCTGATGAATGCGGGAGAGCACGCTGGAAAACCGAAAGAAAAGCAAAGCCTTTTCAGCCGCGTTACTGGCTTGGGTTTGAACCACACCGCCAAAGCGGCCCCGGCAAAGCCAAGTGAACCATCGCTTGTCCGATCCGAACGGACATCGCCGACGCCAGCCCCGGCCCCACAGCAGCAGGCCCCAACCCCAATGCAACGCCCCGCTGCGGCCCCTCAGGCGCAGTCTCACCCTGTGGAAAAAGATCTGGCGCCGTCCAAGGCGGAAGAGGAAATGCTTGAAATTCCAGCCTTTTTGCGCCGTCAGGCAAATTAACAAATATCGCATCCAGCGCCTGTAATAGGGGGCTGGATGCGTTAGATTTACCCCCTTGCATAAAAATTCCGGCCGCGACCAATAACAGGCGCGGCCGGAAATCTGTCTGGTCCCTGATCTTGTGTGGTACAAATCTTGCTCACACAAATTCTAGACGGAGCATCCTTGAAACAATACCCGTAACTGGCTAGAAGAATGCGCTGTGGAAGGAGCAAAAAAGCCAAACAAATCAAGCTGATATTTCTTCCGGATAGAAACAGAACAATGCAACAAAATGTAACACTAGTTGATTTGAGGCTTTGAGAGCACAGTGCTATCCATCGAACATACCGATCACCTGAGTTTAGCGTAGGCTTATTCGCTGCGGGGAGATGGGTGAAGAATACTGAAATAAATGTTTGGGCACCGTCGGAAACCCAACACACGAGATAGATAAGGCCGGTGATAAGAATGTTGGATGGTATGAGCGACCTGATGGAAGCGTCCACCCGCTCGGTAACGACCGGGTTGTTACAGCGGACGCTGAAGGCACCGATCCATTGCAATGGCATCGGCCTTCATTCTGGGTCGACCATCAATATGACGCTTGTCCCCGCTGATCCCAATACGGGCATTCTGTTCCGTCGCATCGATCTGAAAAATGGCGCCCGGGATATTCGTGCCCGGTATGACGCCGTTGTCGATACACGCATGTGCACCACAATCGCCAACGATCATCATGGGTCGGTGGCAACGGTCGAACATTTGATGGCGGCACTGGCTGGTTGTGGTGTCGATAATGTGGTGGTTGAACTGGATGGACCAGAAGTGCCGGTTATGGATGGCAGTTCAGAACCGTTCGTCTTCCTGATTGAATGCGCCGGTGTGGTTGAACAGGCTGCCGAACGCTCCGTCTTGCGGATCAAGCGTCCGGTCGCTGTTGAAAATGGTCTATGCACGGCTGCGCTGGAACCGGGTCATCGCTTCACCATGGCAATGGGGATCGATTTTGACAGCCGCGCCATCGGTCGCCAGGATATTTTCCTGGAAATCAGCGATTTGACCTTCAAACGGGAATTATCCCAGGCCCGTACATTTGGCTTTCTGCACGAGGTAGAGGCCATGCGTGCGGCAGGTCTGGCGCGCGGCGGCAGCCTGGACAATGCCGTTGTGATTGATGGTGATTCGATCATGAATACGGATGGTCTGCGCTTTGATGATGAATTTGTCCGTCACAAGGCCCTGGACTGTGTCGGCGATCTGGCCCTGGCTGGTGCCCCGATCCTGGGCCATTTCAAGGGACGCCGCACGGGTCACGATTTGAACAATCGCCTGCTGCGGGCTGTTTTCTCAGATGCGGATAATTATGAACTGGTTCCCAGTTCATCCGTACTGACCAGCCTTTAATCCAATTCCGCATCCTGGTTCTTGATATGGCGCTAATCGGTCGCAGATTATCGCTATTGGCGTTTTGATCCCCCGCCCGGAATGCTATAGTCTGTGCGTTCGTTCCCACTGCAGAAATGAGCGGTCCCGATGCGTCTGAGAGAATTCATCTCACCCAATCGTCTGATTCTGTCCATCGCGGCCTTGATGCTGCTGGCATTGACGGCCTGTTCCGATGAAGAACCGGTCTATGTCGAACGTCCGGTTGAAGAATTGTACAACGAAGCCATGGACATGCTGGAGGTGCAAAACTATACCGGCGCCGTTGCTTCCTTTGAAGAAGTCGACCGTCAGCACCCCTATTCGGTTTGGGCGACCAAGGCACAGTTGATGTCAGCCTATGTGAATTACCGCGCCGATAAATATGACGAGGCGATCATCGCCCTGGACCGGTTCATAGACCTTCACCCCGGAAACCGTGACATTGGATATGCCTATTACCTGCGGGCAATTTCCTATTATGAACAGATTGTCGATGTTGGTCGCGACCAAAAAATCACCCGTCTCGCCCTGGACTCATTACAGGATGTCGTGCGCCGTTTCCCAAATTCTGAATATGCGCGCGACGCACAATTAAAAATCGATCTGGCGCGGGATCATCTGGCCGGCAAGGAAATGTCCGTTGGCCGATATTATCAACGCCAGGGGGAATATCTGGCCGCGATTAACCGGTTCACCACCACGATCCGGGACTATGAAACAACAACCCATGTACCCGAAGCCCTGCACCGGCTGGTCGAAAGCTATGTCGCCCTGGGTATCCGGCCGGAGGCTGAGCGCACCGCATCGGTTTTGGGGTATAACTTCCCGGGCAGCGACTGGTATTCAGACTCCTATGCGCTGCTGGAAGGAAAAAATTTGGATAAGCCGGAAGACAATTCCTGGCTGAGCTGGACCTGGTCCTGGATCTTTTAGAACGGCGCGCCATGCTGACGAGTCTAACCATCCGAGATATCGTTTTAATCGATAAACTTCGGCTGAGTTTTTCCAGCGGCTTGTCTGTCCTGACGGGCGAGACCGGGGCGGGTAAATCTATTCTTCTGGACTCACTGGGCCTTGCACTGGGCCGCCGATCAGAAGCCAAGCTGGTGCGCCCTGGGGCCGAACGCGCGTCCGTTACCGCAGAATTTGACCTGCCCCCTGATCATGCCGTCCACGCCCTGCTTCAGGAAAACGATCTTCCCAATGAAGACCGACTGCTGCTGCGTCGCACTGTATCCGCAGATGGGCGCAGCAAGGCCTTTATAAATGACGAGCCGGTTGGCATCGCCCTTTTGAAGCAAATCGGGGAGAGACTGGTTGAGGTGCAGGGGCAATTTGACCAGCACGGCTTAATGGACCCAAACACCCATATAGACCTGCTGGATGCCTATGGCCGCCTGACGATGGAACGCGAGGCCGTCGCCCGACACTATACCGCCTGGCAGGCGGCCCGAAAGGCGTTGGACCGCGCCAAGGCCGCTGCGGAAGCAGCACGACAGGAAGAAGACTATCTGCGGTTTGCGGCAGATGAATTGGACAAGCTGGCCCCCCAGCAGGGCGAAGAGGAAGAACTGTCTGAAAACCGCAGCATGATGCAAAATGCAGAACGCCTGACTGAGGCGATCACCAGTGCGGTTGAGTATCTGACCGGTCCCAAAGGGGCTGATCAAGGCCTGCGCCAGGCCCAGCGGGCACTGGATCGCATGGCGGACAAGATGGGCGAGCAACTGAATGATCCGCTTTCGGGGCTGGAACGGGCATCTGTAGAAGTGGCTGAGGTCATCGCGACGCTGAACCGCATTGGATCGCAATTGAATGCTGATTCCACGACATTGGAGAATATTGAGGAACGGCTGTTCGCCCTGCGCGATGTGGCGCGCAAGCATAATGTCCCCGTCGATGACTTGGCGCGCCTGCGGGATGATTTCTTTGAACGCATCGCCCTGATCGATGCGGGGGAAGAGAAACTGGCTGACCTGACGGAAAAGGCTGATCGTGCCCGTGCCGATTATGAAAAAGCTGCGGAGATCTTGAGCATTAAACGCCGCGCTGCTGCGGAAAAGCTGGATGCCGCCGTCAATGCGGAACTTCCGCCCCTGCGCCTGGAACGTGCAAGGTTCACCACTGAAATTGTCGAACTGGAGCCATCCCGCTGGGGGGCTGCGGGCCGCGACAGAACAGGATTCACGGTGACAACCAATCCCGGCATGCCGGGGGGACCCCTGGACAAGATCGCATCGGGGGGTGAGTTAAGCCGGTTTCTTCTGGCGATTAAAGTCGCCCTGGCAGAGGTTGGGACCGTACCGACCCTGGTCTTTGATGAGGTCGATGCAGGCGTCGGCGGGGCAACTGCTGCCGCCGTTGGTCTACGCCTTGGACGATTGGCGGAGCGCCTTCAGGTCCTGGTCGTGACCCATTCCCCGCAGGTCGCGGCCAAGGGTGCGGCCCATTGGCGGGTCGCCAAGGCGACCGCAGAAGATGGGCGCGCTGCCACATCGGTCGACAGTCTGGACCCGCATCACCGCCGGGAGGAACTGGCCCGCATGCTGTCCGGGGCGGAAGTCACCGACGAGGCCCGCGCTGCAGCGGACCGATTGATGGAAGAGACCCATCCATGAGCCAACAAAAGGACGTGTCTGAGCTGACTGAACGGGAAGCACGCGCGGAACTGGCCCGCCTTGCGATGGAAATCGCCTATCATGATGCGCGGTATCACAAGGAAGACGCACCGGAAATCACCGATGCGGATTATGATGCCCTGCGCCGCCGCAATGATGCGATAGAGGCGCAGTTTCCGGAACTGGTGCGCAAAGACAGCCCTTCCCTGAAAGTCGGGGGCGGGCTGAAATCCGGCTTTGGTAAAATCCGCCATGTGAAGCCGATGCTGTCCCTGGGCAATGCCTTTTCAGAACCGGATGTCGCCGAATTCCTGTCCCGCGTGCGCCGGTTTCTGGGCCTTGGCGATGCGGAAGAGCTTGCCATACTGGCAGAACCAAAGATCGACGGCCTGTCTGCGTCGCTGCGCTATGAAAAGGGGCGTTTGATCTATGCCGCAACGCGCGGCGATGGCACAGAGGGCGAAGATGTTACCGCCAATATGCGCACCCTGGCCGATGTGCCCGAAACCCTGGCGGGCAGTGACTGGCCGGACGTTCTGGAAGTGCGCGGTGAAGTCTATATGCGCAAGGATGAGTTTTTGGCCCTGAACGAACGACAGGAAGCGGCGGGCAATAAGACCTTCGCCAATCCCCGCAATGCCGCTGCCGGGTCCCTGCGCCAGTTGGATCCATCCATCACGAAACAGCGGCCCCTGCACTTCTTTGGCTATGCCTGGGGGGATTTGTCGGAACCGCTGGGGCCAACGCAATCGCAATCCAGAGACCGCCTGAAACAGCTGGGGTTCACATTAAACCATCCAACAACCCTATGCCACAGCCTGGATGACATCATGGATCATTACCGGCTGATCGAACATCAGCGGGGCGAACTGCCCTTCGATATTGATGGGGTGGTCTATAAGGTCGATCGGCTGGATTGGCAGGAACGCCTGGGTCAGGTCAGTCGCGCGCCACGCTGGGCCATTGCGCATAAATTTGCCGCAGAAAAAGCGGAAACAGTGATTGAAGAAATCACCATCCAGGTCGGTCGCACCGGGGCATTGACGCCTGTTGCAAATCTTAAACCCGTCACGGTCGGGGGCGTCGTGGTATCGCGGGCGACCTTGCACAATCATGACGAAATCACCCGATTGGGCGTGAAAGCGGGCGACACGGTGCGCATCCAGCGGGCGGGTGATGTGATCCCCCAAGTATTGGAAGTGACCGCCGATGGCGGCGGCGCGCCCTTCGAATTCCCGACCCATTGCCCGGTCTGCAACAGCGAGGTGGAACGCGAAGCGGGTGAAGTCGTCTATCGCTGCACCGGTGGGCTGATCTGTGATGCCCAAGCCGTTGAGCGCCTGAAGCATTTCGTCAGCCGAGACGCCTTTGACATTGAAGGTCTGGGCACCAAAAGCATTGAGGAATTCTGGGGCGAAGGCCTGATCAAGGAACCTGCGGATATCTTTAAGCTGGTGGCCTATCGCGATACCATTCTGGGGCGGGAAGGATGGAAGGAGAAATCCGTTTCCAACCTTTTCAATGCAATACAAAGCCGCCAGGAAATCCCCCTGGACCGGTTCCTGTTCGCCCTGGGCATTCGTCACATTGGTCAGACCACGGCCAAACTGTTGGCGCGCAGCTACACGTCCTTTACCGCATGGCGTGACGCAATGCAGGCCGTAGCATCCGAACGCAAGGCCAAGCCTGATGAGAAAAAGCCAGATCTGATCGGCCCACATTATGCCGAACTGGTAGCCATTGATACCGTTGGCATGGCCGCAGCAGACAGCCTGTCGGCCTTTTTTAATGAGGCCCATAACATCACCGTGCTGGACAACCTGGTTGCCGAACTTCACATCACCGATGTAGACGCCCCCCAGGCAGGCAATTCCCCCATCGCCGGAAAAACCGTCGTCTTTACGGGTTCCTTGGAAAAGATGAGCCGGGGGGAAGCCAAGGCGCGGGCGGAATCCCTGGGCGCAAAGGTCTCCGGGTCTGTGTCCAAAAAAACGGACTATGTGGTGATCGGTGCAGATGCCGGGTCCAAGGCAAAAAAGGCACAAGAACTGGGAGTAACCATCCTCAGTGAGGAAGAATGGCTGTCCCTGATCGACCAAACACCCCCCCTGGTATCAGAAGCACCAGAAGCCTCCGGCAGCCCGCAAGGAACCCTATTGTGACCCAATGGTCCATCCGCCTGCTGTATGCCCTAACGTTCTGTATCACGCTCACCACCACGGGCGCATATGCGCAAAATTGGAGCATCCTGGAATATGATAAGGACGGCAAAGTCACAGGGGTAAGGGAAGGGACGGACGATACACAAAGACCCAATGGCCTGGGTGAAGAAAGCCAGCGCGCAATTGAGCCAGGTGAAATCCTTGTGGTTGACCCGACAGACACGGATCTGGCTGCTATGGAATCTGCCGGTTTCAAACTGATGCGCAAAGACACCCTGTCAGGGCTTGAAATGATCCTTGCCCAATTCAAAATTCCAGAAGCAATGAGCGTACCCGACGCACTGGAATATTTTGCACGGCAATTCCCAAATTTGACAGTTGGAACAAATGACCTGATGGATTTGTCCGGCGGCGCGCGGGTGCAAACAGCGCAAGCATTTGATTATTCACGCAATCTGTCGGGATGGGGCATCGTTCCAGACACATGCGGGAAAGGCATTGTACTGGGCCAGATCGATGGCTTCGTGGACGAAAACCATCCCGCATTACGCGGTAAGAACCTGGTCTATAAAAGCTTCCTGAAATCTGGCCGCCTGCCAGCGGCGGAAAATCATGGGACCGCCGTCGCGATCCTGTTGATTGGGCGCAAACTCCCCAACTATGGTGGTGGCCTTTTGCCCGGTGCGAAACTGTATGCGGCCAATATATTTGAGCGTCGCAACGGCAAGGATGTTGGTAACCTTGCCGCCATGATCCGTGCCGTCGATTGGCTGGTTACACAAGGGGTGCAGGTCGCCAATTTATCGATTGCCGGTCAGGATAACGTCATCATGCGATTGGCGATCAAGCGTTCATTGGAAAAAGGCATACTGTTGGTTGCCGCCGCTGGCAATAATGGGGCGGGTGCGCCCCCTGCCTGGCCCGCCGCCCATCCTGATACGTTCTCGGTCACAGCGATTGATGATTCGATGCATCTGTATCAATTTGCCAATCAGGGAAAGTATATCGATTTTGCTGCACCGGGTGTGAATATACCAACCGACACCCCAAACGGGCTGATGGCCCAAAGCGGCACATCCTTTGCCGCACCCTTTATAACCGCCATGGTGGGCCTACATTTAAAGGCCGGGTTCAAATTGGACCCGGACCTTATTCGCCGCAGCATGCAGCGCTATTCGACCGATCTTGGGTTAGCCGGAAAGGATGACCTGTTCGGCTGGGGTCTGGTGCGGTTGCGCCCAGCCTGCTGATTGGGGCCTGCTGATTGGGAAATAGCCCCCAAATTGCCTAAATCCATCCGCATCACCGCCCAGAAGCACTGGCAATGTGCCTGGCATGACATACCGCATCCTTCCTATGCTTGCCGTCAGCATGATCGGCATCGGACTGGCCATCGCCGCCCCTGTGGGGGCATATTTTTGGTCCCGTGATCCTGGTCCGGCCCAGACGATGGAACGCCTGACAGCGGAACGTCTGTTGCCGGAAGATATCAACCGTCCGCACACGGTCAAAAGCCGGCTGAACAGTTTCGGACCCTCAGCGCGTACCCGCCTGAAAAAGGCGTTCCTTGCCGCGCCCCTGCCCTATCCACCGGCAGAAATCGTACTGTTGGGCCTGAAACATGAAAGATTGCTGGAATTATATGGCCGTGCGCCGGGGGATGAGCTGCGCTTTATCAAATCATACCCCTTTGCCGCCTGGACTGGCCGTTTGGGCCCGAAGCTGCGCGAAGGAGACCGTCAGATACCAGAAGGCGTTTATGGTATCGATTACCTGAACCCGAATTCTATCGCCTATGTCTCGTTGCGCATCGGCTACCCCAATGCGTTTGAACGCGCCCGCGGTCAGGAAGATGGACGCACTGAGTTAGGGGGTGATATCATGATCCATGGCAAGACCGGCGGATCTGAGGGCTGTATCGTCGTTGAGAATTCAGACATAGAAGAACTGTTCACCCTGGCCGCCGATACCGGCATTCATAACATTCGCGTCCTGCTGGCCCCAACAGATCTTCGGCGCAACCCTGCCCCGACCCATCCGGGAAACCCCTCCTGGACAGACCGTGTCTATGCCGATCTGATCCAGGAAATGGCAGAAATCCCTATGGGTAAGATACAGGTGGCCGGGGATTGATTAGCGCATACCCAGGGCGGACATATAGGTGTCCAGCAGGGCTTCTTCTTCCGCGCGATCATCCGGGTCCTTCTTGCGCAGACTGACGATCTTCCGGATGATCTTTACGTCAAAGCCATGACCCTTGGATTCTGCATAGACTTCCTTGATATCTTCAGCCAGGGCCTTCTTTTCTTCTTCCAAGCGCTCAATACGCTCAATGAACGACCGCAGGCGCGCGCCGGTGGCGGTTTGGGTCGCGTCTTCAGGACTGGTGTCATTGTCGGCGGTGGCGGCGATATCAGCCATGCGATCGGCTCCCTATTCATATCTTCGGGGTGAGGTGATGTTGGGGGGACTGTACCGGTGCGCCCCCGCTGCTTCAAGACGCAACAGCACTTTGATCAGGATCAAGGCACGCATTTTATGAACCGGCGATAACACGGCATGACACATGATCTGATCAGCCGCTATGGCGGCAACGCGCCGCGCTATACCAGCTATCCCACCGCCCCACATTTCAGTGCGGATATTGGGGAAACACCCTATCGCGCCCGCTTGGCCAGTCTGGCACCAGAGCCGATTTCGCTTTATGTCCATATCCCCTTTTGCGACACACTGTGCTGGTTTTGTGGGTGTCACACCAAAATCACGCGCCGGTATGAACCTGTCCTTGATTATGTTGATATTCTAATTCTGGAAATGGCTGAACTGGCACGCGCCGCCCCGCCCAATATGCAGATGAGCCACATGCATTGGGGCGGTGGATCGCCAACCCTGCTTACCGCCAACGATACGCTGCGCCTGGCCCGAGTCGCAAAAAATCTGTTTTCCCCCACCGAAGCATTTGAATTCGCGGTAGAGATTGATCCTAGAGAGACCGGCGAAGATCGGATCGCTGCCCTGGCAGAAGCGGGTCTGACCCGCGCCAGCATCGGTGTGCAGGATTTTGACTCCCAGGTGCAGCAGGCGATCAACCGAACCCAAAGTTTTGAAGAGACGGCCGCCGCCGCCCATAGCCTTCGAAACCATGGGGTTCAAAGCCTTAATCTGGATCTGATGTATGGCCTGCCCTATCAAACCCTAGAGCGAACCCTGCGCACCATTGAACAAGCCCTGACACTGGCACCAGATCGGGTCGCGCTGTTTGGCTATGCGCATGTCCCCTGGATGAAGAGCCATCAGCGGCTGATCCCCGAAGAGGCGCTGCCAGGCCCGCTAGAGCGCCGGGAGGCCGCCGATGCCGCTGCGGAACTGTTGATTTCTGCGGGATATCGCCAGATCGGGATTGACCATTTCGCCTTACCGGGAGACAGCCTGTCCCAGGCCAGCGATGCCGGCATGTTACGGCGAAACTTTCAGGGTTATACGACGGATCAGGCAACCACCCTGTTGCCGGTCGGGGCCAGTTCCATCGGTCGCCTGCCCGATATGTTCATTCAGAACGAACCGTCCCTGAAAAGCCATGCCCGGCGGGTGACAGAAGGGCATTTGCCAATCGCAAAAGGGGTTCTGCTGAGTATGGATGATCAATTACGCGCGGCGGTCATCGAGCGTCTGATGTGTGCCTTCTCCGTCGATCTTGCGGCAATCTGCACCCTGTTTGGCGCAGATATCGCGTGCCTTTCCGATGCCTTTCCCAGGCTGCGCGCAATGGAACAAGACGGGCTGCTGACCCATAACAGAAGCCAGATCACCGTGACCCCCGTTGGCAAGCCTTACATCCGCCAGATCGCCGCCTGCTTCGATACCTATTTCAGCCAAGGCACCGCGCGCCATTCCAGCACGGTCTGATATCGTCAGCCTCCAGGTGTTGGCAGCGTTGCCTTCACATTTTCTGGCTTGCCGACAACGACAAAGGTCAGTGCGTCCGGGTCCAGCAGATCTTTGGCCAGAGCATTCACATCCTCCAGGGTTACCGCCTCGATCAGGCCGTTCCGGGTTTCGAAATAGTCGATCGGAAATCCGAAATACTGCATGGATTCCAATTGCCCTGCAATGCGCGAAGAGTTTGTGAAGCGCAGTGGAAAGGATCCTGTGATATAGGTTTTCGCATCGGCAACCTTGTCGGCGTCCAGACCATTTTCCTTGAAGTCCGCGAAGACCTTCTTCACCAGATCAATTGTTTCCCCCACCCGCGCATTCTGGGTCCCAGCACCGCCACGCAACAGGGCGGCGTGATCCATGGACGCCATATAGCTGTACACAGAATAGGCAAGGCCTCGTTTGACACGGATTTCATCGGTCAGAACAGAGCTGAACGATCCACCCCCCAGCACATAATTCATCACCATGCCGGTATAATAGCGCGGATCATCAATCGACAGGCCGGGCTGAGCGAAGGCGATGGTGCTTTGGGGCACGTCCATATCAATCACAACCGTGCCACCTGGGGTCTTGCCATTAAAGGCCGGGACTTTGTCGGAGGCGCCGGTCTTAGGCAGTTTGCCAAAAATCTTATCCAGCATAGGGCCCAATTCTTCCGGCGTGATCGCGCCAACAACGCCAATTTTCAACTTATCGCGCGTCAAGGCATCGGCCATATAGGCCTTCATATCCGCCACCGTGATTTTAGGAACACTGGTCAATGTGCCTTCATCCGGGCGGCCATACGGGTGATCCTTGAATATCGTTTCCGCCATCGCCTTACCGGCAATCGCATCAGGGTCCGTTTGGGCCTGTTTCAACCCGATCAGAATTTGGGAACGAACGCGTTCCACCGGCTCTTCATCAAACCGGGGTTCTGTCAGGGCCAGAGAGAGAAGCTCAACAGCCTCATCCCGATATCGATTGAGGGTATAGAAACTGCCTGAAAAGGCGTCCTGTCCGGCATTGAAAGAGATGGTGATGGACTGATCCGACAATTTCCCCTGAAAGGTCTTGCTGTCATAGGGGCCAGCACCTTCATCAATCGTGCTGGCTGTCAGGCGTGCAGTGCCTTCTTTGCCGGGCTTATCATGACCTGCGCCGCCCCCTTTGAAAGAAAACTCGATCGCGGTGACAGGCACAGTCTCGTCCCGAACCAGCCAGGCCGTGATGCCCCCGGGGCTGACCACTTCCTCCACCTTTACTTCCGCAAAGGCTGGACGCAGGGCCAGCAATAGAATTAACGAAGCCAGAGTCACTAAGACGGCGACTTTTGCCATCACGGCGGTTTCGAGGGTCACAGTGGCGGTCGTTTGGGTGCCAGATTGTCTCATTGCGTGACCTCCGCATCTGATTTCGGTAACAGAATATCAACCACCTCGCCCGGTGCACCCAGCACGCGCCGTGCAACCTCATTGACTTGATCCACGGTCACCTGCCCGATTTTGTCTGGCCAGGTTTCCACATCGTCCAGGCTGTAGCCCACCGACAAGGCGCGACCAATGTTCATGGCCGGCCCGCTTAAGCTATCGCGGGCAGTCGCCGCCGAATCCTGAATACGGGTGATCGCACGGGTTACCTCATCCTGGGTAACCCCCTCTTTCAGAACCAGGTCGACTTGCGCGCGCAGGGCGGCTTCCGCTTTATCCAGGGGGACATCCTGGGCAGGGCTGACATACAGGCCCATCATACCGGGCCCCCGACCATCCCCGTCATACCAACTGCCAGCACTAATTGCGATGCCCTGATCGATGACAAGGGACCGATACAGACGGCTGGTGCTATTGCCGCCCAGGACCTGCCCCAGGACCTCCAGCGCATAAGCGTCGGCCTTATTATCCGCCTGAACCCAACTGGGGGCCTGTTTTCGGATCGACAGGCTGGGCTGGCGCACGCGGTCATCGCGATAGGTCACACGGCTGGACACCAGAAGCGGTGGCTCACGCAGGTCGGGCCGATCCGGCAGGGCTCGCGATGGAATGGCGCCATAATACTTTTTCGCCAGATCAAAGACCGCGTCGGCTTCAACATCGCCTGAAACGACCAGAATGGCATTGTTGGGTGTGTAATAGGCATTGTAGAAATCAACCGCATCCTGCACTTGCAATGCTTCGATTTCGTGCCGCCACCCAATGATTGGAACAGCATATGGATGATTGCGATAGAAGGCAGAGGCCGCCTGCTCCCGCAATATAGAGCCTGGATCATTGTCCGTGCGCATGCTTCGCTCTTCCAGAACCACCTGTTTCTCTGGAACGAATTGATCCTCTGCGATATTCAGATTCGCCATTCGATCCGATTCCAGCTTCATCACCATTTCCAATCGATCACTGGCGACAGATTGGAAATAGGCTGTGTAATCCTGACTGGTAAAGGCGTTGTCCTGGCCCCCATTGCGGGCCACGGTCGCAGAGAATTCTCCCGGAGCGACAGTATCGGTACCCTTGAACATCAGATGTTCCAGAAAATGGGCGATACCAGATTTTCCCGGCGGCTCATCCATTGCGCCAACCCGGTACCAGACCATATGGGTCACGACGGGCGCCCGGTGATTTTCCACCACAACGACCTGCATCCCATTATCCAGGACCATCTGTTTCGCATCATAAATTTCTGCCTGTGCGGACCATAAGGTCACACCCCATAACAGCATAGACGCAGTGATTGTCTTCCCAAGATTGGCTATAAAGGGGAGTCTCATTAAGCCTCCTAAACCGGTGCGACGCGGGCATCCGGAGTCATAAATAAAGGAACCCATCTGGGTCCCGGAACAGGATGTGGAGATAACATAGTGTCGACACTGCGCGTGTTCCACAGCCTGCGGTCATAAACCGGCACACTTTTCATAATTCGCAAAAATGTCGCAGAACACGATATCGAAAAGAGAAAAACTCAGAACGCCCTAGAACGGCCATTCGAAGAGTGATTTTTCACCTTCGCGGGTGATGATGGGCGTGTTTCCGTCGGTGACGGGTTGTCCAAGGGCTGAATTGCCTTGCAGACGGCGGGTTTCTTCCCCGGCGTCTACCACATCCCCGGCAGGTTCCTTGTCACGCCAGAAGACCAAGGTATCCACAAAGGATTCCTGTTCCGCGGTCAGGGCCGCCGTCTCCTGATCGACCACACGGCGTATGCTGGAATCCGCGTCCAGACCACCGGTGCGCGTCAACAGGGCGATTTCCCCCTGGCTGCTGCCGGCGCGGCGCATATCCGCTTCTGTCTCAAGGCGTCTCTGTACGGCGTCTTCACCAAACACGGCGCGCTGCGCTTCCAGCCCTGGCTTCAGGTCCTGGGTCCGCTGACCATTGGGATCTGGTGGACGCAAACCGAATTCCGGCGGCAGCGTTAAAGGTGCCCGGGTCACCACAGCAAATTCATCTGGAGTCTGACGATCCAGTCCCAGGATTTTGCCCGTTTCTCCACCACATGCTCCCAACGCAAAAAGCGAGGTCAGGATACATGCCGTGCCGACGTGACGCCGTATCTTATTAAGCCCAGCAACCATTCGTTTCCACCACTACTGCAATCACCCGTCGATTTTAACACATAAGACGTTGGATCGCATTATTTACCCTATCCTATTTAGGCTCTTTCGCTGTCCCAAACAAGCCATCGTATGCAATCAGAAAAGCCCCCACCACGATTGCGCAATCCGCTACATTGAAGGACGGCCAGTGATATCCCGCGACATGAAAGTCTAGAAAATCAACAACTGCCCCATATAACAGCCGGTCCAGCGCATTGCCAAAAGCCCCCCCGATGATCAGACCACAGGCAATGGCCATGATCCGCTTATCGGTTTTACGCAGCAGGAAATAGTATATCGCCACCGCAATCGCGATAGCCAATCCGGCCAGGATATAGGGCCCCAAACCACTGTCATTGGACAGCAGACCAAAGCTGACGCCCCGATTGTATACCAGCACCAGATTGAAAAAGGGCGTCACCTCGACAAACCGTACGCCCCCGTCGAAGACCGACAGAATCCAGGGCTTGGAGATCTGATCCAACCCAAAAATACATACTGCAAGAATTAGCCCAAGGCGCTGCATTATAGACCCGATACTTTCTAAAGGAGTTATTCCGCCGCCTGGGGCGAGGCTGAGACAGCATCCGCGCAACGTCCACAGATACCTGGTGTCTGGGGACGGCTGCCGACATCGGACAAAACCTTCCAGCAACGCTGACATTTCGCGCCATCGGCCAGCTTGAAAACAACCGCGATCCCTGGACAATCCGGCAAGGTGAACGCCCCTTCCGGCGGTGTTTCAAGGCTTAATGTGCCAGCAGACGTGATCAGAATATCGGCCAGATCCAGATCGGCAAAAGCCGCCTGATGCGCGGCATCGACATAGACCGTCGGGGCCGCATCCAGGTTGGAGCGGATGACTTTTTCCGTGCGTTTCTGTTCCAGGGCGGCCAACACAACACGTCGCACCCGACGCACTTTGCCCCACCGGGCAGCCTCAGCCTCGGGCAACAGCCAATCGTCGGACACTTGGGGCATTTGGCGCATATGTACGGACACATCCGGCCCATCGCCGTGCCGTGTCAGCCAGGCTTCCTCCGTCGTGAAGCACAGGATAGGGGCCAGCCACGCTGTCAGGCTGTTGAACAATGTATCCAGCACAGTCAATGCCGCCAGCCGGGTCGGGCTGTCCGGGGCATCACAATACAGAGAATCTTTTCGGATATCGAAGTAAAAGGCCGACAGGTCCACCGCACAGAATTCGTGAACTTCACGGAAGATCAGGGTGAAATCATAGGTTTCGATGCCCTTGCGGACGATTTTATCGATTTCCGCGACACGATGCAGGGCCCAACGCTCCAATTCCGGCATATCGGCGGGATCGACCCGCTTTTCCGGCTGGTAATAGGCCAGGCTGCCCAACAGCCAGCGCAGCGTATTGCGGAACCGCCGATAATAGTCGGTCAGCTGCTTAAGCATGCTCTCCCCGATGCGAAGGTCACCGGAATAATCTTCCGACACGACCCACAGACGCAGGATCTCCGCACCATATTTATCGTTTACAGTGGCCGGAACGACGACATTTCCCAGGGATTTGGACATTTTGCGACCGTCTTCCGCCATCACAAAACCATGGGTCAGGACGGCGTCATAGGGTGCGCGCCCCCGCGTGCCACAGCTTTCCAGCAGGCTGGAATGGAACCAGCCGCGATGCTGATCCGACCCTTCCAGATACAGGGATGCCGGCCATTGCTGGTCTTCGCGCCCTTCCAGCACAAAGGCATGGGTGGAGCCGGAGTCGAACCAGACATCGACGACGTCGCGGACCTGCTCATACTCTTCAACATTATACTCATTGCCCAGGAATCGGGACGGATCGCTGGAGAACCAGGCATCGGCCCCTTCCTCCCGGAATGCGGCAACGACACGATCCACGACCGCCTGATCCCGCAAGGGCTCCCCGGTTTCCTTGTTCACGAAGACAGGAATAGGCACACCCCAGGCCCGCTGACGGCTGATGCACCAATCCGGGCGTTCCTTGATCATGGAATGCAGCCGGGTTTTGCCCTGTTTCGGATAGAAATCCGTGTCGTCAATGGCCTGCAGCGCCACATCGCGCAAACCATGGCTTTCCATGGAAATGAACCACTGGGCCGTATTGCGGAAGATCAAGGGTGCCTTGGAGCGCCAGCTATGGGGATAGCTGTGACGCAGGCTGCCCTTGGCCAGCAAGCGTCCGACAATGGCCAGTTCCCGCATGACGGATGGATTGGCATCGCCTTCCTTGCCTTCCTGCGTGATCACGACCTTACCCGCCATCAGCGGCACGAAGTCATAGAAGCTGCCATCCTCGCCAACGGTTTGCGGGATTTCGATATTGTTCTTTTTGCCCAACTGCCAGTCATCGGCGCCGTGGCCCGGCGCGATATGGACAAAACCCGTCCCGGTATCGTCGGTTACGAAATCTGCCAGCAGGACCGGCACGTCAAACCCATAGCCATCCCCCGCTTCCGAATGATCAAACCAGGGGTGACGACAGACAGACCCTGCCACATCCGCCCCTTTCAGGGTGGATAGGATCGTGTGTTCCGTGATCTTGGCCTGTGTGCAGACCGCTTCAATCAGGGATTTGGCGATGACCAGCTTCTCCCCGACAACAGCGCCTTTAGCGCCCTCATCCACCGCATCGACCTGCATCACGACATAGTCGAAATCCTCGTGACAGGCGACCGCGCGATTGCCCGGTATCGTCCAAGGGGTCGTGGTCCAGATCACCACAGACGCCCCCGCCAAAGCAGGGGACTTTGCGGTGCTGACCGGGAACTTCACCCAGATCGTGGTGGATTTATGTTCCATATATTCGGCTTCGGCCTCAGCCAGCGCAGTTTTCTCAACTGCCGACCACCAAACAGGACGCGCGCCCTTATACAGGCTGCCCTGCATCAGAAACTTGCCGATTTCAGCCGCGATCTGCGCTTCGGCGCCATAGGCCATGGTGGTATAGGGATTATCCCAATCCCCCTGCACGCCCAGGCGTTTGAACTGAGTGCGTTGCTTGTCGATCCATTCATCGGCAAAGACGCGGCATTCCTGGCGGAATTCGACGATGGGCACATCGTCCTTGTCCAGACCCGCCGCGCGATAGCGTTCCTCGATCTTCCATTCGATGGGCAGGCCGTGGCAGTCCCAGCCTGGCACGTAGGGGGCGTCATAACCCGTCATCTGGCGAGACCGAACGATGATGTCCTTCAGGATCTTATTCAGGGCATGGCCGATATGCAGGTCCCCATTCGCATAAGGAGGACCATCATGCAGGATGAATTTCTCACGGCCCTTGCTATCGGCGCGCAGACGGTCCCACAGCTTGGTCTGGGCCCAGCGATCCAGAATTTTCGGCTCAAGATCCGGCAGCCCCGCCCGCATCGGAAATTCTGTCTGGGGCAGATTGATGGTATCTTTGTAATCGACGCTCTGTGGCGTTTCAGCGCTCATCGTTTTCAGACTCTCTGTCTTAAATCTATAGAAGGTGGACTGGGTTCAAAGGGGTCGACCGAACCAAGTGGTGGCCGCAGCAACAGCAAACCTATCCCGACGCCCGCGAGCCCCGCCCCGCGAGGGCCGGGCCGATAATTCGAGTCCCAAAAGCGCCAAAGCGCGAAAGGCTGGTGAAGCGGTGTTTCATAGCGGCGCGACTGTATGGGCTAGCCTGCCTGAAATCAAGCATCTGAATGCCGCATTGATCGCTTTGTGCCTGTTTTAGGATCGGATCATTGTTAAGCAGTCCTTAATCTATTCCTGCTATCAAAAGATCATGCGCCCCGATCTGACAAATGCCTGGAAGGAAGTCCTGCGGATGGCTCAGTTAGAATCAATATCGCTGGAAAACCTGCGGGACCGTCGGGGGGAAACGCGCCTTACAGTCGTTCTTCCGGTATTGGAGCTGGATGGACATCAATACCGGTTGATGGATTTCAGCGACCATGGCTTTCGGGCAATCGTCCCAATGGAATACCGTGTCATGGGCAGGACAGGGCGCGCTATATTACACCTGCACGCGGCCGGCTATAGCGTCCATAAGCATGTCGACTTTACAGTCGTACATGTCACACGCTCTGAAGTCGGCGTCACATATCAGACCGTTGAAACAATATCAGAAAACAGCGCCAGCTTATTTTAAAGCGACATGGAACAGGCAATCCCCCCGAATGACCCGCGCGGGCACGCGGTGCGCCAAGGCAATGCTTGGCTGATCGAAATGAACATCCAACGGAGCCTTACCCGGCGTCTCGGGAAAATGAATGCGCGCGACCACTTGACCTGCTGCGATCTCTCCGCCTGCCAGAACCAGCGGTTCGTAAAGGCCGGGCTCTTGTGCGAAAATGTAGTCTTCCCTTTGAAAATCACGGTATGTTGGGGACAGAACATCCCCGACAATCTGGCCGGTGTAAGATCCAACTGCGGCCAATGCCCGCAAGATGCCGGTTTGCGCGCCCTGTCGGATAGCGGGATCGACCGTTCCACCCCCGCCCAATTCCAGGGTGAAGCCCGCCGCCCCGGCCCGCCAGGATGCAGAGGACGAATACCACCCTTCAGCTTCCGGTCCATGACGCAGCACGAATGGCAACCCCAATGCCTCCAGAACCTTCAGACGCATGGAATTTCGGGCGTTTCCTTCAACCCAGGATGTCATTGCGAAGGGCACACAATACAAAGAGGATCCGCCTGAATGCAGGTCAATCACCATATCCGTACCGACGATCAGATGGTGTTCGATATAGAACGCAATCATTTCTGTCGGTGCCCCCACCGCCCGACCGGGAAAGCTGCGGTTCAGATTGCCACTGTCCAGGGGCGATGTTCTAAGTCCAGCCTCCGCAGCCGAGAAGTTCGCCATTGGCAAAAGTGTCAGGCGACCACATATATCTGTTGGGTCCAATGTACGGATCAAATCCGACAGGATGACCTGGCCTTCGTATTCGTCCCCGTGATTACCCGACATCAGCAAGACAGTCGGCCCAGGCTTTGGCCCGACGAAAGATACAATGGGCACAGGAATATGCCCATACGCTGATCGATGGACTGAATGAGGCACTCTGAGAAATCCCAGATTACGTCCTGGGATGGTCAAATCAACGGTGCACTGAACCGGGGAAAGGGTCATAAACTTGAATCCATCACGTTTTTATAAAGATCTCAGACAGATAGAGTAGACGTCCCAATTCTACGATTGGCAAGAGGCGCCAATCACATTGGGCAATCGTGACAGACAAAATTGTAACTTTACGGTCGGCATGGGCCGAAGCGAATAAAAATGGCATCGGATCGGTTAATGACATCAACACAAGCGCACTTATCTGATGCAGATCCAAGAATTCTGGATTTCCTGAATGCTTGGCGTGCGGCACGACGGGGAAATGAAATCGTTCCCTTGAAGAAGAACTTCGACCCTATGAGGGTCCCAACACTTTTGCAATTTATGTGGCTGTATCGCTTTGATCCCTCCAATGGCAATTATTTGTGTCGCTTGGCGGGAGAAGAAGTCAATGCGGCCTGGGGTTACAGCATTAAGGGCAAGAGCCTGGCGCAGATCGTTGGCCCCGTGGACTATCCAACGGTTCTTAAGCGCTGGCACATGATCACCAACACACCCCTTGTTCAGTATGGCACCGCCAGGGAAAGACTGACGGAACAAACCACGCAACAAGCAGAGCGGATGCTGGTTCCTCTGAAAGACACGTCCGGGGCAACGTCCTATGTATTAGGCGTCAGCCTGTATCGGTATGTGAATTTCGAACCCGTTCACATCCCGCCGTTATCAGGGAATATTGTAAGGATCGCCTGCGCGGATATCGGATAGCGCTGCTCTAACCCGCCGCCCGAACAGGTTCACCCTCCCGCTGTTTGGTTTCCCAATCCGGTGCAATCCAAACCGGCGCGTTTGACGCAGGCAATGGGTCGCGCCCCCGAAGCAAATCCGCTGCCTTTTCTCCCACCATAATGGTTGGTGCATTCAAATTTCCATTGGGAATTGTTGGAAAGATCGAGCTATCCACGATGCGCAGGGCTTCAATACCGATCACGCGACAATCCGTATCGATAACAGCGGTAGGATCGTCTTTCGCGCCCATTTTACACGTGCAGGACGGATGATACGCGCTTTCAGCATTTTCCCTGATCCAGGCATCGATCTCCTTATCCCCGGCGATCGCTTCGCCTGGTTGGATTTCTGACCCCCGGAAATCATCCATTGCTGGTTGCGCCATAATCTCCCTGGTTAATCGAATGCAGGCGCGGAACGCCTCAATATCTTCCTGTTCTGTCATATAGTTATACAGGATCTCCGGCTTTGCGGCCGGGTCCGGGGATGTGATGTGAATATGTCCCCGGCTCTTGGGCTTGTTTGGCCCGACATGAACCTGAAAACCATGCCCGTCAAAGGAGGCTTTGCCGTCATAACGCATTGCGGCTGGCAGGAAATGATATTGCAGATCCGGTGACTTCAGCCCTGGTTTTGATCGGATAAAGGCACAGGATTCAAAATGATTGGTCGCCCCCAGCCCGGATTTGAAAAAGAACCAGCGCGCCCCGATCATGAACTTGCTGAACGGATCCAGTTTTCCATTCAGTGTGATGGGCTTTTTACTGCGGAACTGGAAATAGACTTCCAGATGATCCTGCAAATTACCCCCGACGCCCGGCAGGTCATGCACGACATCCACGCCAGCCTTCTTCAGAACATCGGCGGGGCCGATCCCTGACAGTTGAAGTATTTGTGGCGACCCGACCGACCCGGCGCTTAGGATGACTTCCCGATTGGCCCGCGCCTCTGTCACCTTGCCATTGACCTGATAGCGGATGCCAACGGCCTTCTTACCCTCCAGCAGGATTTTTTCTGTCAGGGCTTTCGTTACAACGGTCAGATTTGGGCGGCCCATGGCAGGTTTCAAATAGGCATTGGCTGTCGACCAGCGAACGCCATCCTTCACTGTCATATGCATCCGGCCAAAGCCTTCTTGCCGATAGCCGTTATAGTCTTCCGTCTTGCCATAGCCAGCCTGCTCCCCCGCCTCAATCCAGGCGCGATAGAGCGGGTTTTTCATATTATTTCCATTGCAGGTCGATAAAGGGCCATCCGTGCCGCGATAGGCATCCTGCGGGCGATCGTCCGGGTCCGACCATGTTTCCGCCCGCTGAAAATAGGGCAGGCAGTGGCGATAGGCCCAGCCTTTAGCGCCCTGCTCTTCCCATTCATCAAAATCACAGGCATGCCCGCGCACATAGACCAGACCATTGATGGAAGAAGAGCCCCCCAGCACCTTTCCACGAGGCGTGTGCATCAGACGATTATTCAGTCCTGGTTCAGGTTGGCTTTCAAAGAACCAGTTGAACTTTTTCATATTCATTGGGATCGACAGTGCCGTTGGCATCTGAATAAAGATCGAAGAATCACTGCCGCCTGCTTCGATCAGCAGGACCCGCACATCAGACTCCTCAGTCAGGCGCGCCGCCAGCACACATCCGGCCGACCCGGCCCCCACAATGATGAAGTCATACGTCTGATTTTCCGGCATGTCCGTTCCCCTTTGTCACACCCTACGGGTTTGGGTCATCGCAACCCGATCGTCAAGGATGGCGAAAGGTGCGCACACAGAAAAAGTTAATCGGTGTTTTACATTTCGGAAAATCCGCTAGAGCATATCAGTCAGACCACGTTGGGGAGAAGTGTTCATGCGATTTGCCATATCTGTATCTATTCAATTCAACACCCTGGGCCTTGCCTTGGGATCTCTGTGATTGGGGATACTGTTATGACTGATGCTGTTCGCCGCCCCTCCCTCAGGGCCTGGGCTGCCTTTGCACTGGGATGCCTTTGTTTCGGCTATGCCTTCACACAACGTGTTGCCCCCAGCGTCATGACCGAAGACCTGATGCGCGCTTTCGCCGTTGGTGGCGGAGCACTGGGATCGCTGAGCGCATTCTATTTTTATGCCTATGCAGGCATGCAGATGCCGGTTGGTGTTCTGATGGATCGTTTTGGCCCCAGAAAATTGCTCAGCGGGGCCATGACGCTGTGTTTGATCGGCAGCCTTATCTTTGCCCTGGCCCACAGCCTGGGCATAGCCTCAATCGGGCGCGCAATTATCGGCGCTTCGGTTGCCTGTGGGTATGTCGGTACGATGAGCATTGCAGCCGCCTGGTTTCCGGCCCGCCGCTTCAGCATGCTGATTGGCATATTGCAAAGCGTTGGCATGACCGGGGCGATGGTCGGGCAAGCACCACTCAGCTTCTTCGTCTCGTCTTATGGATGGCGGGAAACGATCATCAGCCTTGGGGTGATCGGCGCTATCCTGGCGGTTCTGATCTTTTTTGTGGTCGCTGAGATTCCCAGATCCAAACCCCAACCTGTTACCGGAAAGCCTGCCACAGGAGGGGGGGCATTTCAGGATGTCCTGTCCCGCCGCGACAGTTGGGCCTGCGCGATATTGGGATTCACGTTGGCCGCGCCCATGCTGTCCTTTGCAGGCCTTTGGGCGGTTCCATGGCTGGTTCAAACACAAGGATTTACAAAGGCCGATGCCGCTGCCTGTACATCCCTGATTTTCCTGGGATGGGCCTGTGTGGGGCCCGCCCTTGGCATCATGACAGAGAAAATCGGACGCCGGAAACCCATCCTGTATGCCGGGTTCATTATGGGCGCACTGTCATTGGCAATCATGATTTATGTCCCAAATCTGTCGCCTACCGTGTTGGGGGTTCTATTCTTCCTTAACGGCGTTAGCGGCTGCACGATGATCTTATCTTTCACCTGTGTGCGCGAAACAAACCGACCCAGCCGAATGGGGGCCGGGCTTGGCTTTGTGAATATGGCTGTTGTGGGATCAGGCGCGCTGTTCCAACCGCTGCTTGGATTCATCCTGGATTTGCGATGGACCGGCCTGGAAGAAAATGGGGCCCGCATCTATGAAAATGCGGCCTATGTCACCGCTTTCTCAATGCTGATCCTGGCTTATGCCATTGGTTTTATTGCCTGCATCCTATTGCGAGAGACGCATTGCAAACAGCTTGTCCAAGAATAACCGGGATCGTTTAGAGCCTAAGACGCGACAGAGAAGCTCTCGCCACAGCCGCAGCGCGCGGTTTCGTTTGGATTACGGAAGGTAAACCCAGACTGAAGCTTGGATTCCTCGTAATCAATTTCCGCCCCGATCAGAAACATCGTTGCCGCCGGATCGATCAGCACCTTGGCACCATCGACATCGACTTCTTCCTCAAACTGTTTCTTATCCTTGGCATATTCGACAACGTAAGACAGGCCGGAGCAGCCCTTGGAGGATACACCAATCCGCAGGCCGATCACGCCGTCACCACCCTTTTCCATCAAACTGCGCACCCGTTCAGCGGCAGTATCGGTCAGGGTCACTATGGCTTTTCCAGTCCCAAACATATCAGTTCCTCGCATTCCTATAACGCACTGTACACTATATCATAACGCTGTCAGAAGAAATCCAGTGCCATTTTGGCATCTTCCGACATCATTTCCGGGCGCCAGGGTGGCGTCCAGGTCAGGGTAACACACACCACCCCGATACCTTCAACCGCCGCGACGGCATCGGCAACCTGTTGCGGCATCTCGCCCGCCACGGGACAAGCCGGGGCGGTCAGGGTCATGGTGATGTCGCAATCCCCTTTTTCATCCACCTCACAGGCATAGATCAGGCCCAGATCATAGATATTCACCGGGATTTCCGGATCATGGACCGTGCGCAAGGCCGCTTCTACCGCATCCGGGCTGGCAACAGCGGTGCCCTCTGGCAGAATATCACCTGACAGGGCCTGCATGCCCTCTTCAGCCTGTTTCTCGCCAAAGCCGCCCAGATAGGGATGCGCAAAATCCGCCCCCGTCTGTGGGGCCGGGGCGACTTCCAGCCGGTCTCGTTCGTTGGTACGGTCGTCCATATCGATCTTCCTATCCAAAAATCGCGTTCACTTTTTCCAAGGCCTGGGCCAAGGCATCTATTTCGCTGCGGGTATTGTACATGCCCAAAGAGGCACGAGCGGTGCCCACAACCCCCAAACGATGCATCAGGGGTTCGGCGCAATGATGTCCGGCCCGAACGGCAACGCCCTGTTGGTCGATGATTGTCGCAATGTCATGCGGATGTGCTTCGCCCATCACAAATGAAATCACCGCAGTTTTGTTAGGTGCCGTGCCAACCACGCGCAATCCATCAATAGAAGCCAGCCGCTGCATGGCATAGGTCAACAAGTCGTGCTCATGGGCAGCCACACGCTCAATTCCAACCCCGGTCAAATATTGAATGGACGCGCCAAGCCCGATGGCTTCGACAATAGGCGGTGTTCCGGCCTCAAATTTTGATGGCAATTCAGCCCAGGTCGATTTTTCAAAGGTAACGGACGAAATCATATCCCCGCCCCCCAGAAAGGGCGGCATGGCCTCCAACAGCGCTTCCTTGCCATACAGAACACCAATGCCTGTCGGGCCATACAGTTTGTGGCCCGTAAAGGCATAGAAATCGCAATCCAGATCCTGCATATCAACAGACATATGCATCACGGCCTGGCTGCCATCAAACAGCACTTTCGCTCCAACGGAATGGGCCATTTCCACAATTTTCTTTGCAGGCGTGATCGTACCCAAAACGTTGGACACATGGGTAACCGCCACCAGCTTCACGCTGTCATCCAGCATGTCGGCATAGGCATCCATGCGGAATTCGCCTTCATCGGTGATCGGCACGACCTTCAGCGCAACACCGGTGGCATCCCGTAACAACTGCCAGGGGACAATATTGGAATGGTGTTCCATCTCCGATATCAGAACCGTATCTCCTGCTTTCAGGATACCCCGACCATAGGAATACGCGACCAGATTAATGGCCTCGCTGGCATTCTTAGTGAAAATGATTTCCCGCTCGCTTTTGGCATTCAGAAAGCCGCGGATAATCTCTCGCGCGCCCTCATAGGCCGCCGTGGTGCGTTCCGAAAAGTCATAGGCCCCGCGATGCACATTGGCATAGCATTCCTCAAAAGACGCACGCATCGCCTCAATCATCGCCCGGGGCTTTTGCGCCGATGCGCCACTGTCCAAATAGACCAGCGGTTTACCATGGACGGTTTGGCTGAGGATCGGGAAATCCGCGCGAACAGCCTCGACATCATAGGCCAGGTCATCTGTCAGTCGGATTGCGGCGTCGTTCATACCAAATCTCCTTCCAACCGATGGGCCAGCGCGTCACGGAAGACATCCCGAATTGCCGGTCGGGCGATATGTTCTACCGCCTCAATCAGGAAAGATTGCGTCAACAAGGCACGCGCCTGAGCCTCTGGAATGCCGCGCGCACGAAGATAGAACAACTGGTCTTCATCCAGGGCGCCAACGGTTGCGCCATGGGCGCATTGCACATCATCGGCATAAATTTCCAATTCCGGCTTGGCATCGACCTCTGCCTGACCGGATAACAGCAAGGCCTTGTGTTGCTGTTGACCATCCGTCCCCTGAGCGCCTTCCCGCACCAGGACCTTGCCCTGGAAAACGCCGCGGGACCGGTCATCCAACACACCCCGGAAAAATTGTCGACTGGTGGCATTTTCTGCGACATGGGTGACAAAGGTCGTCGTATCGATCAGGGCATCGCCTGTTCCAAAATAAGCCCCGGACAAGGCAGCTTCGCCTCGTTCTCCGGCCATGGTTAAGCGTACTTCCCGCCGGGCCAGGCCCTTGCCGATCGACAGGATAAAGGAATCCAGCACCGCCCCTTTTGACACACCGATATCGGCAAGGCCGATCTGAGATGACCCCGCCTTTTCCATCAATGCGGAATACAGGCCCAGTCTGGAATTTTCACCCAGACTGACGCCCAGGCTTGGCACCGTAAATCCATTACCGCTGGCGGTCACATGGCTTTCCACAACGGTTGCCTCAGCCCCCTTGTCCAGCGTGATCGTCACTCGCGCCGCATGGGCGATGGCCGCATCGGCATCTGCCCCCCATGTGATATGATGGATATGGATGGGGGCCTCAATCACCTTGCCCGCATCAACCCGAAGGGTCAGTTCCTCCTGTGTCAGCGCGTCGCTCAACCGATCCGTAAAGCCATCACCATAGGCTTCAGAGGCCGGTCCAGCCTCCAGCGACAGGCCCATTGGCAGATGATCCAATGCGGACAGATCCCGATCCAGGAAACCGTTGACCAGAACAATATTGATCGCGCCCTCAATCTTAAGGGCCGCATCGGGTATCGCTGTCACGCCATGGCTGTCTTCCGCCAGCCAGACCGACCAGCCGAATTTATCCAGCCGTTTCAGGTCGGTATATTTCCATGCTTCCGCCTTGCGGGTAGGCAGCGCCTCCTTAGGGTCAAACCGCCCGGAGTCGCCCCGCTGGCGCAGCAGATCTTGCAGCAGGTTATCCGTCATGCCGCTTCATCCTCATAGGCTGCGTAACCGGTCTTCTCCAATTCCTGCGCAAGCTCTTTACCACCGGTCTTCACAATCCGACCAGCGGACAGAACATGCACCTTGTCCGGCACGATATAGTCCAAAAGCCGCTGATAATGAGTAATCACCAGGAACGAACGATCCGCGCTGCGCAGCGCATTGACGCCATCGGATACCAGCTTCAGGGCATCGATATCCAGCCCGCTGTCGGTTTCATCCAGGATTGCCATGCGCGGCTCCAGGATGGCCATTTGCAGCGTCTCATTGCGCTTCTTTTCCCCGCCGGAAAAGCCGACATTGACCGGCCGTTTCAGCATATCATCTGGGATATTCAACTCTTTCGCCTTTTTGCGCAGCGCCTTCACGAATTCCAACGCATCCAGTTCAGCCTCACCCAGATGCTTCCGGCGCGCATTCAGGGCGTGTTTCAGAAAGGTCGTATTGGCAACACCGGGCAGTTCTACCGGATATTGAAAGGCCAGGAACACCCCTTCACAGGCGCGCTCTTCCGGGGCCATCTCCAGCAGGTTCTTGCCCTGATAGGTGACCGATCCACCGGTCACTTCGTATCCTGGGCGACCCGCCAGAACATAAGACAGGGTCGATTTACCTGAGCCATTGGGGCCCATGATCGCGTGCACTTCACCCGGTTGAATATCCAGGTTGATCCCTTTCAGGATTTCCTTGCCACAGACAGTCGCGTTCAAATTTTCAATCTTCAACAATGACATTACCGTTCTTTCCATTCCTCAAAAGACTCACCGTCTCCCCGGACTTGATCCGGGGTCCAGAGCGCCACGCTGGCTTCCTGCATTTGGCTCTGGATTCCCGCCTGCGCGGGAATGACGTATTAACTTCTCTCGACTTATCCAACGCTGCCTTCCAGTGAAATGCCGATCAGCTTTTGTGCCTCAACGGCAAATTCCATAGGCAGGGTCTGCATCACTTCCTTACAGAAACCATTGACGATCAGCGCCACGGCCTCTTCCTCGCCGATCCCACGGGACAGACAATAAAACAGCTGATCCTCGCTGATCCGGCTGGTCGTTGCCTCATGTTCCAATTGCGCCGAGGGATTGCGGCTTTCGATATAGGGGATGGTATGCGCCCCGCATTTGTCGCCAATTAAAAGGCTGTCGCACTGGGTGAAATTCCGCGCACCACTGGCATTGGGCAAGACCCGCACCAGCCCGCGATAGGTCTGATCCGCACGCCCGGCCGAAATCCCCTTTGAGATGATACGCGACCGGGTGTTTTTGCCGATATGGATCATCTTCGTACCGGTATCGGCCTGCTGACAATTATTCGTGATCGCAACGGAATAGAATTCCCCGACCGAATTGTCGCCTTGCAGAATGCAGCTTGGATATTTCCAGGTGACCGCAGAACCGGTTTCGACCTGGGTCCAGCTGATTTTGGAATTGCGCCCGCGACAGGCACCGCGCTTGGTCACGAAATTAAAGATCCCGCCCTTGCCGTTCACATCTCCGGGATACCAGTTCTGCACCGTCGAATATTTGATTTCCGCATCGTCCAGCGTGATCAATTCCACCACGGCGGCATGCAGTTGATTTTCATCGCGCATCGGCGCGGTACACCCTTCCAGATAGCTGACATAAGATCCTTCGTCAGCAATGATCAGGGTGCGTTCAAACTGCCCGGTTTCCTGGGCGTTGATGCGGAAATAGGTGGACAATTCCATCGGGCATTTCACGCCCTTGGGGATGTACACAAAGCTGCCATCGGTAAACACAGCGGCATTCAGACAGGCATGTTTGTTATCGGAATACGGTACGACAGAGCCCAGATATTTCTTCACAAGGTCTGGATGCGTTTTCACCGCTTCTGAGATGGAACAAAAGACAATACCGTGTGATTCCAGCTCTTTGCGATAGGTCGTCGCAACCGATACGCTGTCAAAAACAGCATCCACGGCAACCCGGGGTGCACCTTCAACACCGGCCAGAACCTCTTGTTCCTTCAACGGAATGCCCAGCTTGGCATAGGTTTCCAGTAGCTTCGGGTCAACCTCATCCAGCGATTTCGGGCCGTCCTTCTTCGGGGCGGCATAGTAGTAGACATCCTGATAATCAATCTGCGGCACATCGGGCTTCTGCCAGCCGGGTTCCGGCATATCCTGCCACAGCGCAAAAGCCTTCAGCCGCCATTCCAGAAGCCATTCGGGTTCTTCCTTTTTGGCGGAAATCAGGCGCACGATGTCTTCGTTCAAGCCCTTGGGCGCGAAATCCATCTCAATATCTGTTGAGAAGCCATAGCGGTACTTTTCCGCTTCCAGGGCGCTTACGCGTTCAACTGTGTCTGTCGTAGCCATGATAAATTACCGTCCTACTGTCGCCAGCCCGGAAGCGGGCGCATCTTCAAAATGTCGGATCATGCCACTGTCACTGATCAAATCCGCCAGACTTACATTGTCCAAAGCCGACTTCACGGCCAGGTTGATGCGGTTCCACCCCCCCGCCATCGGGCACAGGCTTTCCACCGCACAATTATCATCCGACCCGTCTACACAGGCCGTCAGCGCGACCGGTCCGTCCAGGGCCGTAATAATCTCTGAAACGCTGATTTCCTGTGTGGGGCGGGACAGGACATAGCCCCCCAACGCCCCGCGTGTCGCCGCCAAAACGCCTGCTTTAGACAGGGATTTCAATATTTTGGCAACTGTTGGTGCAGGCAGCGTCGTGCGATCAGCCAATTCCGGGGCTGTGCATAACACATTGGGTTGCTGGGCCATATAGCTCAACAAAACCACACCATAATCTGTCATTCGTGACAGGCGAAACACACTGAAAACCTTTCGCTTTCTCATACTGGACTAAATAAGTCCTGTTTCTAGATGTAGCGGAAAAGGTCGTCTTTGCAAGGCCTGAAATGGGATTTGGGAAATTTATTCCGCTGCTGCGCCGGCCCCCAGGGCCTCGTGTGAGGTACCCACATCCGCAATTGCGATTTCATAGTCTTCGCTGTGCGCCAGAACGCCGGTCGGCGTGGTCAACAGGATGCCATAGGCCGCCGGTTCATCCACCGAAAGTGATACATCCATCGAATCCATATTCATCGGCATCTGGTGACAGGGACTTTTGAATATGTTGAACGGAACACCGCGATGAGACCCAGAAATCGTGCGATGCACATGGCCCGCCACAAGATGCTTCACACAATTGAAACGCCCGATTACGTCATACAGGGCCGGACCATTCTTTAACTTGATGGCATCCATGCCGGGAAACCCGATATCGTGGGGCGGATGATGCAGGAACAGCAGCACGGGTCGATCCCCGGCTTCCCTTAACTGCCCCTGCAGCCACTCCAGCCGCGCCGGACACAGATAGCCACTATACGTTTCCGGAAATTCATAGGGGGGTGCATTCAATGTGTCTAGAAAGACCAGACGCCAATCCCCAACATCCAGCACGCTTTGGACAAAGCCATTTGGGTCCACGGACACGTCAGGGAAGCAGGACAGGAATGTTTCTCGGGAATCGTGATTGCCGATCAACAGGCTGACGGGAATATGCGTCCGGTCCAACAGTTCCGCCAGGCGCAGATAAGAGTCTGCATCCCCCCGATGGGTTAAGTCGCCGGTACAGACAATACGGTCTGCATCTGGATGAATTTTGGTCGCATGGTCAATACCAGCAGCAAGACGCGCATAGGGATCCAGACCAATGATCGTCTTGCCGATGGGCAGGATGTGCAAATCCGTGAACACAATAATCTTCGACATGCCCGATCCTTAAGAAGCCTCTGTCTAAATCACACAAACAACCCTGCCAAACACACCGACATCTGGCGAGTGAAGATTGTAAGACGATGCGGACAGCAACACCAATCGGACAAAAAGAAAGGGCGGCGCCATTGGCACCGCCCCTCTTCACCGCTGCGCGGTACCGGTCTTAAGGATTACTCCCCAAGATCGGTTCGCGCGGCGTTAGGATGCGCGCAAATTCACCGCCTTCGGGCCGCGACGGTCGGCTTCGACCTCGAATTCCACGGCTTGGCCATCGCTCAGCGTGTCCATGCCGGAAGCCTGAACAGCAGTGATGTGAACGAAAACGTCCTTTTCGCCGCTATCTGGTGTGATGAAGCCGAAACCTTTGGTGGTGTTGAAAAATTTGACGGTGCCTTTGGCCATTTTCTCGTAGTCCTACTTGTTTGATTCGCTGGTCGGCCTTCCTTCATTGAAAGACCAAACCCGATATGCATTCCCGGACCGCGCTCGTGCGGAACCGGGGCGAGTCGCCCTGATTAGGATTTTTTGAGGAAGGTAGTCTCTAGCACGGTCGCAAGCGAAAGCTTAGTATCGTCTCTAAAGTCAAACATCACTCGCAAACCAGGTGCGGGGTCATCACGAGGCGGACCATGCGCCGGAACCATACGGAATGCAAGGGGAATCTTGCGTTCCTGCTGTTTGCTGCGCGGAACAGCCCGATTTTTGTAACGGTTTGCCCACACAAGCCCTGGCAGTATTAACCATAATTCCCAAACAATGACCTATTTGTCAGAATACTGACCAAATCGGATCAAATGTAAATTGGCTGTCAAAGGGGTCAGGTTTCTTCCGGCACGCGCAAGCGAATGCCATCCAGCGCATCGGTTACGCGAATTTGACAGGTCAGGCGGGATGTCTTGGTCAGACCAAACGCCAAATCCAACATGTCTTCTTCATCTTCACTGGGCGGATCAAGCTTTTCATACCAATCCTGATCTTCAACGACCATATGACAGGTTGCGCAGGCCAGGGACCCTTCACAGGCCGCCTCGATCTCAACATCATTCTCGACAGCGGTTTCCATGACCGACAGGCCAGCTTTCGCATCAACAATGGTCTCGCTGCCGTCGCGGTGAATAAAGGTGATTTTTGGCATCCCGGTTTCCTTACGCCTGACTATTCTTCGCTAACGCGGTTATTTGGGATAAAGCCCCGGTGAAGTCAATCGCCTAACTCAGGCCGGGCTATTTCTTGCTTACAGCCGCCAACAGCATTTCAGCCGCAGCCGCGATGTCATTCTCTGTGGTAAACCGGCCCAGTCCGATACGCAGGCCTGCTGCAACCTTGGCCGGATCGTGGCCCAGCGCCTGCAGAACATGACTGGCGGCCTGCGCCCCGGAAGAACAGGCTGAGCCACTGGAAACCGACAATCCATCCAATGCAGCCAGCAATTCACTGCTCTCCACCCCCGGCACGGTGATGTTCAGATTGCCCGGAAGGCGTTGATCCATATCCCCATTCAAACTTAAATCCGCATCAGACTGTTGCAGCAGGTCCCACAACCGGTTGCGCATCCGGGTCAGTCTTTCAGCCTCCTGCCCCATTTCGGATTTGGCGATATCTGCCGCCGCGCCCAACCCAATGCAAAGGGGAACGGGCAAGGTGCCGGACCGCAAGCCCCGTTCCTGGCCCCCACCATCCATCAACGGGTCCAGTTCCACCTTCGGTTTGCGGCCCCGTACATACAGCGCGCCAACTCCCTTGGGTCCATAGATCTTATGGCCGGAAATACTCATCATGTCGATGCAGATAGCATCAACATCCAGCGGGTACTTCCCGAAAGCCTGTGCCGCATCGGTATGAAACCACGCGCCGCACTCCCGCACCATCGCACCGATATCGGCCAGGGGTTGGATCACCCCGATCTCATTATTCGCCGCCATGACAGATACAATCGCAACCCGGTCATCCAGCGCCTCTTTCAGGGTCGAAAGATCCAGCAATCCATTCTTCTGAATAGGTAAAATCTTAACGTTAAAGCCTTCCCGGCTTAACCGTGCGGTGCTTTCAAGGACGCATTTATGCTCACTGGCCAGCGTGATTACCGTGTCGCGACCGTCCGCCTGCCGTCGATGCCGGGCTGCGCCCTTAATCGCAAGATTGTTGGATTCTGTCGCACCGGACGTGAAAATGATGTCCCTTGGCTTTGCCCCGATCAGGGCTGCTACCTGCCCGCGCGCCGTCTCCACGGCGGCTTCCGCCTCCCAACCATGTCGATGATCTGCAGAATGAGGATTCCCAAAAATATCGCTGAAATAGGGCATCATACGATCCACGACACGGGGATCACACGGCGTTGTCGCCTGATAATCCAGATAGATCGGGCGATTTGGTCGATTGACAGTCATTATACGATCCTATCCCGCCACCTGGCCTGCATGGGGGGGGTCCTTCGGCAGCAACCGTTCCGCCATCGCAAGATAAGCGTTCACAAAAGCGTCTATATCATCTCCCGTGGTGCGCCATCCCAGACTGATCCGGATCGCTGACCCGGCGATATCGGCAGGTAATCCCATTGCCGTCAGGACAGGACTGCTTTTCACCTTACCAGAAGAGCAGGCCGATCCGGCGCTGACACAGAACCCCGCCAGATCCAGGCTAATGACTTGCTTTTCAGCGGGCGCGCCAGGCAACGACAGGCAAGATGTATTTGCAACACGTGGAAGACCAGCCCCAATGATCCGAAGCCCCGCACAATTCTGTGCAAGCCGATGTTCCATGTGGTCCCGCAGTCCTGAAAGGCGCTTTTGTTCCGGTGCCATATGATCCAGAACCCATTCTGCCGCCGCCCCGAAACCAGCGATGCCGGCGACATTTTCTGTGCCGCCCCGTCGCCCCTTTTCCTGACCACCGCCCTTTGTCTGCGCGGTAAGGGCAAGACCTTCATTAAAAACCAACGCCCCCACGCCGGTTGGCCCACCAATCTTATGGGCGCTGAGGCTGAGTGCTGCGAGGCCAAGGGCGCGTATGTCAAAAGGAAGCCGCCCGGCGGCCTGAACCGCATCAACATGCAACAGCGCCCCTGCCGCCTTCACAATTTCTGCGATTTCTTCAATCGGTTGGATCAGCCCCGTTTCATTGTTAACCGCCATAACCGATACCAGATCCCCATCGCACACAGACTGTCGCAAGGCGTTCAAATCTATCACGCCCTGCCCTGTGGCAGGTAAAACCACGGCGTCGGGGACGGCGTTTAGTACGCTGTCATGTTCTATTGATGAGACCAGAACGCGGTGACGGGGAAGCCCCCGCAGGGCCAGGACATTTGCCTCACTGGCGCCAGACGTAAACACAACCGCGCCTGGGCGCGCCCCAACCAGGGCTGCAACCTGACGCCGCGCCTTTTCTATCAGGGCCCGTGCGGCCCGCCCCGCGCCATGTATGGATGACGGATTACCGCCAACAGCGATGGCGTTCCCGACGGCATCGGCTGCAACCGGTAAAACCGGGCTGGTGGCATTATAATCCAGATATATTTGCTGAGTTTGCATAAGGCATTTTTCGCATGCCTTTGACCTTAAGAAAAGGATGCTGACGACAGATCAACCAGCCCTGCTTTAGCGGCTATGCCCAACCATTGACTGGGGCCGTTGCTCTGGACTGAGGATATGCCCCTCGCAGACATCTTCCAGGCTGACCGATGACAGCGCCGCATCCATTTGAATCGTCAACATTTCCCATAAGGCATGGGTCGCACATCGTTGATTTCCAGGCATGCACTGATGCGGTGAACTGGGGGAACAGCGAACCGGGCGCGCGGAATCATCCACGGATTTTATGATGGTGGATATCAGAATAGTCGAGGCAGGAGCCGCCAACATATAGCCGCCGCCCGGCCCCCGCACACTTTTCACGACACCACCCTTTTTCAGCTTCGCGAAAAGCTGTTCCAGATAGGATAAAGAAATGTCCTGGCGCTCCGCTATATCTGCAAGTGGCACTGGTTGACCGGCGCTCATGCTGGTCAAATCCACAATAGCCATTACGGCATAGCGCCCTTTTGTCGATATCTTCACACCAAACCTCCAAACCCTGATTTTTGTAAAAACCAACAGGGCTGATCCCATGACAAGGGAGGCGCGACATCTGCACAGCACACAACAGTGCACGCCATACCCGTAAGTCTGTAAGCACTGTTAAACAAATATACGTTTGGGATACCCCTCGTAGATCAATACGAGGGGAGATTAAGGCTGGATCACATCAGTAACATTATTGTCGAAAATCTCATTTTTTCGCGGAACGCGCAGAATCATCTGGGGCATCATCAGCGCCAAAAGAAAAATTCGGGCGCTGTTCTGCATCCGTCAAACGACTTTCCAGATCACCAACCTGTGCTTTCAGCACATCCACTTGCGCCATCAAGGCTTCTATGGCGCGGGCGGCGGGATCTGGCAAATCTCCCAGCGGTGTCCCATAGGGCGCAAAGCTGGAATCCGCGCGATTGGCCTGGCCAGCAATAGGCTTTGCTGGAATACCGACCATGGTTGCCATTTCCGCAACATTCTTGATCACAACAGCATTTGCCCCGATACGGGCACAGCGGCCCACCGTGATTGGACCCAGAATTTGAGCACCGGACCCGACAATCACATTGTCACCCAGTGTAGGGTGACGCTTCTGGCAGCGCTGACCGTCCGAATTTTCAGACGGGGAAACACCGCCCAATGTCACATCATGGTATAGGGTAACATTGTTGCCTATTTCCGCTGTCTCCCCGATCACAACGCCCATACCGTGGTCGATGAAGAAGCCGTGACCAATCTTTGCCCCGGGATGGATTTCAATACCGGTGAACAACCGGGCGACCTGGGATACGAAACGGGCGAAGAAAAACCACTGGCGCTGATACAACCAATGGGCCACGCGATACAGGATGATGGCGTGAAATGCCGGATACAACAGCGCAACTTCCAACCGCGACCGGGCGGCCGGATCACGGGAAATCATTGCATCAATATCGGACTTCAAAGTTTTAAACATCGCATCACCCGCTTGGTTAGGGTATTCATTCATCCCGCCGAAAAAGCCTAAGGCCGCCTGTTTCCGCCGGAATGAAACCATAAAGTCGCTCTTTAAAGACACGACTTCACGCCTTAGATATACTGCCTGTTTCGTCAGCGTCAAGCGACGCCCAGAACACAACACCGCGATAACGCTTGTATCTCAAGGTCTTGACGTTTACAGCCAATGGCTTGGTAACAACAGTTTTTCCATCCTCTCACTTCTACCGGGGATTCTTTATGCCTGAAGTTACAATTAACGGTCCAGAAGGTCGCCTTGAAGGGCGTTACACCCACGGAACCGACAGCAATGCGCCCATCGCCCTGTTCCTGCACCCGCACCCACAGCATGGCGGCACGATGAACAATCGTATCGTCTATGAAATGTATCATACTTTTGCCAAGCGCGGGTTTTCGTGTTTGCGCTTCAATTTTCGGGGGGTTGGGCGATCGCAAGGCGTGTTCTCCCGGGGCGAAGGCGAGTTGTCCGATGCAGCGACGGCATTAGACTGGCTGCAGACCTATAATGAAAACGCTCGCGATTGCTGGATTGCCGGATTTTCCTTCGGGGCTTGGATTGCGATGCAATTGCTGATGCGCCGACCGGAAATCAATGGGTTCATTTCCATCGCGCCGCCTGCCAATCAATATGACTTCACCTTCCTGGCACCCTGCCCCTCTTCCGGGTTGATTTTGCAGGGTGATGACGATGACATCGTCCCCCATGAAACGGTTGGCAAGCTGGTGGACAAGTTGCGGGCGCAAAAGGGCATCACGATCGATTACGAAGTCATGCCCGACACGAATCATTTCTTCACCGGTAAAGTCGATGATCTGAAGGACAGCGTCAGCACCTATCTGGATAAACGCCTCAGCAACGGCCCTTTCTAAGGTTTTGACACGAAGCGACCCCCCGTCAAAGGGGCTTTAACGCCAGTTGTCATTGGGAAACTGATCGGCAGCCCCTGGCGGCTGCGTACGGCCATATAGGCGAAAGCCTGTGCCTCCAGCACATCCCCGTTCCAGCCAACGGCCTCAACAGATTGCACGGGCAGGTTCAGGTGGTCAGCCATGCCTGTCATAAAGGTTGGATTATGACGCCCCCCGCCGGTGACCAGGATTCGAACCGGCCGGACCGGCAGCAACTCGATACCTCTAGCCACGCTTTCAATTGTAAAGGCAGCCAGGGTCGCTGCACCATCCTGAAGAGACAAATCCGCCACAGGGCCGGGGTCAAACGCATTGCGGTCCAGCGATTTCGGGTAAGGCTGATCAAAATAGGGATTGCCCATCAACTGATCCAGCGCACCAGCATTCACCGATCCTGAACCGGATATCCGGCCATTTTCATCCATGTGGCCCGCACCATTTCGACTGATCCAATCATCCAACAAGGCGCTGGCAGGACCAGTATCAAAAGCAATGGGATCGCTGTCGGGGCCTTCAAGGAAGGTGATATTGCCGACACCACCCAGATTCAGGATTGCCACAGGCATTTCCAGGGATTTTGCAAGGGCGCGATGATAGACCGGTGCTAAAGGGGCCCCCTGTCCGCCTGCCGCCACATCCGTGCGCCGAAAATCATAGACTGTATCGATCCCCACAGCCTTTGCCAGCCGCCCCCCCAGCCCCAATTGCCAGGTCCATCCCAGATCAATGCGATGATTGATGGTCTGACCGTGGAACCCAATCACATCAATGCAAGGGGCCGATAGCCCGGCCTGATCCAGCAAACGGGTTACTGCAACAGCATGCAGGTCGGTCAATTCCCGCTCTAGGATATCAATTGCGGCATTGCGTTCCACTGCACCCAGAACCGACCGCAAGCGCGATCGAAATGCCGGGTCATAGGGCAGCGTCAAATACGGACCAAAGGACTGAACTCTATCCCCGTCGGTTTCAATCAACGCCGCATCAATACCGTCCAGGCTGGTGCCGCTCATCAATCCAATAGCGCGACTGTTTTTTGTCAATTTTAGGTTCCTCCCCAACCCGGTTTAAAGCAGCTTGGTTGCCGGGCCGTGACCGACATGCTATCTCGCGCTTCCTATTTTCTACAAACAGCAGTTTGCACATTATGACACAAATACGCTCGGAATTCCTGAAAGCCGTCCGTGACCGGGGCTTTTTGCATCAATGCACGGATATGGACGCCTTGGATGCGCGTGCCATGGAAGGACCAGTTCCCGCCTATATCGGTTTCGATGCGACGGCTGATTCGCTGCATGCTGGGTCTCTGGTGCCAATCATGCTGCTGCGTCTGCTGCAACAGACCGGCCATAAACCCATCGTCTTGATGGGCGGCGGTACGACCAAGGTTGGCGACCCCAGCGGCAAGGACGAAGCACGTAAGATGCTGACCGATGCCGATATCGACCGCAACATTGCTAGCATCAAACAAATTTTCCAGAAATTCCTGACCTTCGGGGACGGTCCTACTGATGCTGTGATGGTCAACAATGACGAGTGGTTATCTGGAATCAACTATATCGATTTTCTGCGTGATTATGGTCGGCATTTCTCTGTCAATCGCATGCTGAAATTCGACAGTGTCGCGCTGCGCCTGGAGCGAGAACAGCCGCTGAGCTTCCTGGAATTCAACTATATGATTTTGCAAGCCTACGACTTTGTGGAGTTAAATCGGCGTCACAAGGTCTGTCTGCAAATGGGGGGATCGGACCAGTGGGGCAATATCGTCAATGGGGTCGAATTGGGGCGTCGCACCGATGACAGTTCGCTTTTTGGCCTAACGGTTCCACTGCTAACGACATCTTCTGGCGCAAAGATGGGCAAAACAGCCTCTGGTGCTGTCTGGCTAAATGCGGATCGGTTGAGCCCTTATGACTATTGGCAATACTGGCGCAATACTGAGGATGCTGATGTCGGGCGCTTCCTGAAACTGTTCACGGATCTGCCGCTGGACGAAATTGCACGTCTGGAAGCCCTGGATGGCGCAGAAATCAATGCCGCGAAAATTGTGCTGGCCAATGAGGCAACGCGCCTGTGCCATGGTGATGATGCCGCCCGGGCCGCGCAGGAAACCGCCCATAAGACCTTTACCCAGGGCACGATTGGTGATGACCTTCCAACCATCGATGTGACCGCTGCGGAAATAGAGGCAGGCATCGGGGTTCTGGAAGCCCTGACACGTGCGGGTCTGACACAAAGCAACGGGGATGCCCGACGCCAAATCAAAGGCGGCGCGGTGCGCATCAATGACGAAAAAGTGGACGATGATCGCCGCGTTCTGGGGTCGCTGGATGTTTCAGAGGGCGTGATAAAACTGTCTTTGGGCAAAAAGAAACATGCCCTGATCAGGGTTGCCTGATCAGGATTTGCCGCAGCGTTGACGTCAGGAAACGGGGGCCAATGCGGCGGCGATGGCCTGATCGGCGATCTGTCGCAGGGCGCGGGCATCCGGATTCACTTTCGAGATAACCTGCAGGCCCTGTATCGCGGCCAAAAGCAGCCGAGCGCGGGCGCGGGCATCAGCCTGTGCCGGCACCTCCCCCGTTTGCTGGCCCCATCGCAACAATCGATCAAACGCGTTTTCGACACCGGCCAGTGCTATGCGTGTCTGGGCCAAGATATCGGCATCCTGACTGCCGAACTCCGCCACTGTATTGGTTATAAAACAGCCCCGGTTTCGCCCATCTGACATCAAGTCCAGGACCTGATCGATATAGGCCTGTAAGGCGGCTCGCACCCCACCCTTGCGGGTCGAGGGATCCAATTCAATGATCGGCCCTGTTTGGACATAAAGCTGAAGCGCTTTCAGAAACAGGTCCCGTTTGTCCCCGAACGCGCCATACAAGCTGGCGCGGTTGATCCCCGTACACGCGACCAGATCCTCAATGGACGTTGCCTCAAATCCCCGTGCCCAAAAGGCATGCATCGCCCTGTCCAAAACACTATCAGGATCAAAGGATCGCAACCGGCCCATGCATTATTCTCCTTTTCTTTACCAAAAACAGCTTATCAGCATTTACTGGAATGATCATTCAATAATTATGGGAATTTTGGTGTTTGTCCGGACCGTCTGGCATTGCTAAACCTAATTTAAGACAGGAAGGAACAGGCAATGACAGAATTTACAGGCACATCGGTACATCGGGTTGAAGATCAGCGACTGCTGACCGGCTTGGGGCAGTTTGTTGAGGATATTCAACTGCCAGATACTGCCCATGCCGTAGTCCTTCGTTCCCCCATTGCGCATGGTCGGATCACCAGCCTGGATATCAGTGACGCAATGGACATGCCGGGCGTTCTGGCGATCTATACGGGGGCTGATCTGGAACGGTTGGGGTGTCACCCCATGCCCTGTGTAACCGCCCATCCCAGCAGCGATGGCACCCCGTTCCAGGCACCAAACCGGCCCCTTCTGGCACAAGACACGGTGCGGTTTGCAGGCGATCCCGTCGCCTTTATTGTCGCCGAGTCAGAAGCCATGGCGATTGAGGCGATGGAACTGATTATGGTCGATTATGAAGAAGAAGATGCCATCACAGAACCGACCCAATCACAGGATATCGCCTGCATCTGGGAGGAAGGCGACAAAGCGGCTGTAGATCAGGCGTTCGCTGGGGCCTCACGGGTTGTGGAAATCACCCAGCGCAGCGACCGTATTGCCGTTAGCCCGATTGAAACCCGCTCTGCCCTTGGCACGTTTCAGGACGGCCAGTACACATTGCATACCCAAAGCCAGGGTGTGCATTTCATGCGCGACATGATGGCAAAGACGATTGGCGCGGACCCGGCCACGATCCGCGTGATCACCGCCGATGTAGGGGGAAGCTTTGGCATCAAGATTACAAATTATCCCGAGCAGAGTCTGGTTCTGGTGGCCGCCAAAGACCTAGGTCGTCCAATACGTTGGGTTTCCAGCCGCTCTGAAGCCTTCCTGACCGATGCCTATGGGCGTGGCCAGGCCAGCACAGCAAAACTCGCCCTGGACAGCGAGGGCGGTATTCTCGCCCTCTCCGTCGACTCCATTGGGGATATGGGGGCCTATGCCTCTGCGCTTGGGATCAGTGTCCTGACAAAAGGGTTCGGGAAGACGCTGGGCCATGTCTATGACATTCCCATGCTGCATTACCGGGTGAAGGCGGTCTATACTAATGCCGCCCCGACGGATGCCTATCGGGGGGCCGGTAAGCCCGAAGCGCAGTATCTGGTGGAACGCCTTATCGACAAGGCCGCGACTGAAACCGGGCTGGGAGCCATTGCCTTTCGCCAGAAAAACCTGATCCCGCCCAGCAAAATGCCCTACACAGCCGCCAACGGCTTCCCCTATGACTCCGCGCATTTTGAACAGGCCATGATGGCGGGGGTAAAGGCTGCGGATTGGGTTGGCTTTCCAGCACGCCGTGCGGCCTCCGAAGCAAAGGGTCTGAAACGGGGCATCGGTATTGGTGTCTATCTGCATCTGACTGGTGGAAGCCCTAAGGAAAAGAGCGAAGTTCTGTTGCAACAAGACGGATCAATCCTGATCCTGACCGGCGTCCAGGCATCAGGTCAGGGGCACCAAACCGCCTTCGCCCAAATGGTCGCCGACCGGCTGCAAATCCCGATGGAGCGCATTGATGTCGTCGAAGGCGACACCGCACAGGTCAAGACCGGTGGCGGGACTGGCGGGTCGTCGTCTCTGCCCATCGCCGGGGTCACGATCCTGAAGGCGACGGACGCCCTGATTGATCTGGCAAAGGCACAGGCAGCCGAGCAATTGGAAACGGCCATCGGGGATATTGAATATGGCAATGGGGGCTTCACCGTGATCGGGACCGACAAGCGCATCAGCTTGATCGAACTGGCAGTTGCCCAACCGACTGAGGGCGAAAAACTGTGTGGCATGGCCGACAGCGATCATGAAACCCAGACCGTGCCCCATGGTGCCTATATCGCAGAGGTTGAAGTGGACCCCGAGACGGGACATGTCGCATTGGTAGCGCTAACCGCTGCAGATGATCTGGGCCGCCGCGTTAATCCAATGATCGCAGAAGGCCAAATTCATGGCGGTCTGGCCCAGGCAATCGGTCAGGCGATGTTTGAACGCACCATCTTTGATCCCGATACCGGGCAATTGCTCAGCGGCTCCTTCATGGACTATCAGCTGCCCCGCGCCGGGGACCTGCCCAATTTTGATTTACATGATGTCGATATTCCAACGGATAATAATGTCCTGGGGATGAAAGGCGTTGGGGAAAATGCCTCCATCGGTGGCCCCGCCGCCGTCATCAATGCCATTGCAGACGCTCTGGGCACACAGGATATCGATATGCCCATGACCCCGGAACGGGTCTGGCGTGCGCTGTCGCGTTAAGTGATATTTCGTTAAGGTTCCACAAAAGAACAGGACCTCAGATTTCCTGAGGCCCTGTACCAACTCCCACCCTTAACGAGATATGACTTTAGCTGGCCATGCTGGGCGCTGTGCTGGCAGGTGTCGCAACTTTCGGGGTCTTCGAGGTTTTGCGCATGTCCTTACGGATATGTTTTGTGCTGTAGCCGTTGAAGATGTGCCCCAGCAAACCGCGATTGAGATCCGATGTCCCGAAGAACCAATCCGCAATCGGGAAGGTCAGGTTCATATTCCGCTCCATCATTAAGGATTGATCATGATGGGCGGTATGGTGGCGGCGGATCGTGTTCACGAAGGGCATGTTGCGCACGAAGGAGTTTTCCTCCACATGGCAGCAGAAATGCATGAATTCATAGGTCAGATACATGCCGGTCGTCGTGCACATTGTCAGCCAGCCCACGGTCGGGGAAATCAGCCAGCCAAGTACCAACGCGCCTGGGATGGTTGCCAGAATGAATGTTACCAGCGCGTAGGGCGGGAAAAATGTAACACGCCAGTCTCGCTGATCGGCGAAGCGCATTTCATTTTCCGTGAAGAACTGGTGATGCATCAGGGTGTGGCGCGTATAGATCGCCCGCAGGCCGATGATGTTCAGCGGCCGGTGCATAACATGGCGGTGCAGGAACCATTCAAACAGATTGCATAACAGGAACACGACCGGCACGGTCAACCATTCCCACCACAACGGCGACTGCATATTGCTGATGTAAATGTACAGGGCCGCGATGCCGATCGTATAGATCACGGCGACATGCAAGAAACCATTGTACCATCCGGCAATACGATCCCGGTACTCACCACGATACTTGCGCTGGCGGTCCGACATGGGAGACGTTTGAAGTTCCATTGCTCTCTCCTTTAGATGCTCTGCGCGATGCCCGATGAGATAATCAGGTTCGCCCCTTCATCTGATATATCAGTTGCACATCATATATTCAATGGTAAACGCATATGACATCACATCTGTTCGCGCTGTTGTGTCGCAAAGATTGAGGTATAGCCCCCGCTCCAATCCGGCGGAACGATGTAATCGCCATCCTCATGATGCGCCCAACGCGCCTGTTGGCCGCGAATAATCGCCTGCTCATAGCGCGATGGCAGCGGTTGCGAGGTATAGGGCAGTGAATCCGCTGCGGATACGACATTCAGCAGAAGGGGTCGCCCCCGCCCGGTCAGGTTCGGTTTGGACCCATGCACCGTGCGATAATTATGGAATGTCACGGACCCGGCTGGACCGTGCAGATAGCGGACATTATCGACATCCAGCTTACCCAGATCCTTGTCCTGAATGTCGCCGGTCCAGTGCCCGTCTTCTGTATAGTGATCATAGATCGGGCCTTTGTGACTGCCCGGCAGGATGGCCAGCGGCCCCTGATCCATATCGCAGTCGTTCAGATACAGGCCACAGGTCAACACACTGGTATTGGTGTGGGGAAAGAAGGGGGCATCCTGATGCCATTTCACCTCTGCCCCACCCTTGGCCCATTTGAAATTCAGTTTGGACTGATAGAATTTCACATTCGGACCCAGCAGATCTTCAAACGCATCCCCAATCTTGGAATCTGTCAGGAATTGCCAGAACACCTCATCCTGATCGCACGGGCTGGAAACACGACGCAAGCGCGGCTCTTCTGCGGTATGATCACGCTCCAGATCAAAGATTGAACCGCTTTTGGTTTCTGCGCGGCTCAACTCGATCTGCCGATCAATCGCTGCGCGTAGTTTTGCCAGCCATTCCGTACCAATCAAGGCGGGAACCACGACCGCGCCATCATTGAAATATTCGTCGCGTTGCGCCTGACTCAATACTTTGGCCGGACGGCTCATTATGTCTTCTTTGCGCATCGTCCCATCACCTCATCAGTTAGTTAAAGCCGAGAAGCTGCTTAGGCAGCCACAGCGTGATTTGGGGGAAAGTCATGACAATCGCCAGGGTTATGCCCTGTATGACCAGGAATGGCACAACGCCCTTATACATATCCTTCAGCGTAATCTCCGGCGGCGCGATGCCCCGCAGGTAGAAGATCGCCGGTGCCATAGGCGGGGATAGATAACTGGATTGGATCATGACCAGAATCAGCATGCAGAACCACACTGGATCGAAATATCCGCCATAGCCGGTCGCGGCCCAGCTTTCCCGAATGAACGGGATGAACAGAGGCACAAAGATCAGCAGGATCGAAATCCATTCCAGGAAGAAACCGGCAATAAAAACCAGGGCCAGGAACAGAAATAACAATCCCCATGGACCCAGATTTACCGCTTCAATCAGCTCGCGCATGATACTCATGCCGCCAGATCCAACAAAAACCCCGGTAAAGATGCTGCCGCCCAACAGGATCAACATGATCATCGCCGTCACGGTCAGGGTTTTTACAATGGCTTCTTTAAAGGTCTGCCAGGTGCATTTGCCATATAGAACCGTCAACAGGAACGCACCCAATGCGCCTAGGGCGGATGCTTCCGTTGGCGCAGCCCATCCCATCATGATGGAGCCCAGTACAGCGAAAATCATCGCAACCGGCGGCACCAGAGCCTTTGCCGTGATGATTAGTTTTTCGGCAAGCGGCAATTCGACTTCACCAGGTGCCAGAGTCCGGCGCGGGCCCGCTTCAGGCTTCAATATGCACAGGCCCAGAATGTAGACGATGTACAGGAAGGATAACAGTAAGCCGGGGAAGATCATCCCGACCATCAGGTCGCCAATGGATACATCGGCAATGGGACCCAGAACGACGACCACGACGGAGGGGGGAATAATTGTTCCCAAGGATCCGCCTGCACAAATCGTCCCGGAAATCAGGGACTTGTTGTATTTGTACCGCATCATCGCTGGGATCGCCAACAAACCGACCACGGTTTCCGTGGCCCCGACCACACCGGTCGATGCGGCGAAGATGATGCACATGATGATCGTCCCGATCGCCAGACCGCCTGGCAGTCGCCTTGTCCACAAATGGACGGCGCTGAACAGATTTTCGGCAATACCAGACCGTTCCAGCATAGCCCCCATAAAGACAAACATAGGAACTGCAGCCAGCACGAAATTACTGGCTATATCCTCAATCTTCTGGGTGTACAGAAAGAACGACGCCTCACCAAAGGCAAACAAGCCAAAGACAAAGGCAACCCCCATCAAGGCGAAGGCGACCGGCACGCCCATAAAAATCAAAAACAGCAATGCCGGGAACATCAAAAGGGCTTCCATTGCCTTATCTCTCCACGTCAGAATAGGGTCGATTGAGCAGGGTCAGCAGGCTTTTCAGGCATTCTGCGATGACTTGCAGTGCCAACAGGGTAAAGCCACAGGACAACAGCACGCGAAACGGCCAGATCGGCGGATTCCATGCAGAATTACCGGACCGCTCTCCACTGGCGAAGGCCGCCAATGCGTAATGCCAAAGCGCATCGTTCAACAAAACGAGGAAAGGAAGAAACAGCGCCACATAGAAAGCCAGGTTCACAAGCGCCCGCGACTTTAAGGACAGTCGATCATATAGGATATCAATTCGAACATGGCTGTCGCGCGCCAAGGTGATCGCTGCGCCAATCAGAAAATGCGTACCGGTGATCATGTACCCCAGTTCATAGGCCCAGATCGTCGGCGCGCCAAAAACATAGCGGGCGAAGACCTCATAAGTCGCGGTCAGCACCAGCGGAATAATGGTCAATGAGATCAAAAAGCCTGTCCGTGTTGTCAGGCTTTCGATCAGGCGAATGATTGAGTGCATCATAGCCCTCTTTGTAAAAAGATACCTAAGAAGGATTCGGTCGAGAGGCCTGTTGCACCTCTCGACCGAACTTATTCACAGTGCTATTCGCTGATAACGTTGCGATAGCGGTTGGCATCTTTCCAAAGGTCTGCGAAGGCTGCCTGATCATCCAAAACTCGTTTGAACCAGGCATTTTCCGCCGCGATTTTATTTGCCCAATCGATCCCCGCATTATGCGCGGCAATCTGGGTTTCTGCATCCAATTCAATGATTTCATTGCCCTGGGCCCGATAGAAGGCCAAGGCTTTGGCATCTTCCTGACCAATCGTCAGCCAGGAATTCATCGTTGTATCAAACGCAGCATCCCTGATCAGCTTCTGGTCCGCTTCGGACAAGGATGCCCAGGTCTCGCTGTTGATCACCAGTTCAAACGGGGCGGTCGGCTGATGCACACCCGGAATGATCACATATTTCGTGACACGGTGGAAACCAGGAGAAATGTCTTCCCACAAAGTGCCCCATTCCGTTGCATCGATTGCGCCGCGTTCCAGGGATGCATAAACGTCACCACCCGGCATCGTGACCGGAGCAGCCCCCATGCTTTGTGAGATTTCCAACCAGGCACCGGCCGTACGCAATTTCAGGCCCTGCAAGTCAGCCAGGGATTTCACAGGCTTGCGGGAATGCAGGAACACTTCCGCAGTCCGGATGAACAAAGGCATTGAAACAAGGTTGAATTTTTCCTTGCGCCATTCCGCCTGCAGTTCAGCACCACCGGCACGATACAGCCAATGCAGCATCCGTTCCGTGTCGAAGCTGCCGGCATAACCGCCGAACAACACAGCCGTCGGATCCGCGCCCCAGTCATATCCTGCCCAGGTGTGACCCATTTCCGCCACACCACTGCTGACTGTTTCTGAAACCTTCAGACCCGGGCCAAGCGTCCCGGCGGCAAACACTTCAACTTCAATCCGGCCATTCGATGCTTCTTTGACACGATCCGCGAAAGCCTTCGCGCCGATTTCCATCAATGGCCCACCGGCCCAACCGGTCGCCATCTTGAATTTATGCTCCTGCGCGAAAGCCGTGGTCGCCGCAAAGGACATCCCAAAAACTGCCGCACACAGGGTCGATACGACCCCAATCTTTTTCAGGTTAAACATAGCAATCCTCCCACTCTTCCTTGGGGCCCCGCTTGGCCACCTTGTTGATGAAATCTGGTGACTTTTTGTCACCTTATTGCGCGGTTGTTATTTCAGTGCCACCTGGTCCGACACGGCGTCTTTAATATCGCCTTCCGTCATGACCCATTCATTGGCAAAATTCGCGACCACCCTTTTCATCAGGGTGTCACAGACCTTCAGGGCCAGCGCGTCATCACCAAAAACATCTGCTGCCAGCGCCAGGGCCAGTTGTGTCGGGGCTGTTCCTTCATATCCCCATTCAAACCCCAATTCGCTGAGCGTTTTCAGATCAAATCTGGGGTCAAGGGGCGCGCCATCCACCATGACTTGAACGCCATCTATGGTGCGGTCTCCGGTATAAGTTTTCACAGTCGTTTCCCCTGGTCGTCCGCAGGTTTATCCCTGCGGTTTTCAATGTTGTTTACGCTTCTCAATCAAGGTCTGGAATTCCTCCAGCACGCCATCGGCGACCGAATAGCTGTGATCGTCATCGGGGAACTGGCTTTCCTTAACCTCCCGCACATATTCTTTCAGACCCGCAACAGCGACATCGGTCAGATTGGCGTATCGTTTTGTGAATTTGGGTTTGAAGTCGGTAAAGACGCCCAGTAAATCGTAGCTGAGGAGAATTTGACCGTCGGTGCCAACACCGGCCCCGATCCCAATTGTGGGGATTTCCAACTGTTCAGAGATCAGCTTGGCAATCGGCGCGGGAACGGCTTCGAATTCCAGCATGAAACATCCGGCATCCTGAATGGCCAGGGCATCTTCCAGAATCACCATGGCGGTTTCCGCCGTGCGCCCCTGAATTTTGAACCCGCCAAACATGGCGATCGTGTGGGGCGTCAATCCGATATGGGATGCAGTGGGAATACCTGATTCCACCAACGCCTTCAGGATATGTGCTTGCGACTTACCGCCCTGGGGTTTGACCGCATCACAGCCTGCATCCTGCATGAAGCGGGTCGCATTCATCAGCGCCCGATCCACCGTGTTATAGCTTTGATAGGGCATACAGCCCAATGTGAAAGTATTTGGAGCCCCGCGCCGCACGGCAGCGGCATGCATCACCATCATGTCCATCGTCGCGGGGATTGTGCTGGGATATCCATGGGCGACCATCGCCAGGCTGTCACCAACCACACAAACATCGACACCAGCAGCCTCTGCCCAGCGCGCCGACGTATAGTCTGGCACAGATGTGTAGACCATTTTCTCGCCACTGGTTTTGGAATCTCGTATCTCCCCGATGGTCCGCTTCTTTTTTTCTTCGGCGGTCATCAAACTCTCCCTTTTCACAAACACGCAACTGATATATCTGTAATATCTGTAAGGGATATTGAAACAGCTGGTCAAGTAGTGATTTCACCAAAGTCCAACGAATTCACGGAAAGGACGCCCGAGCCGTGTTTGTGCAATTCCTTCCCGGTCTGATTACTCTGTTTGGCACGGTGGCCCTGTTGACGGCAGGCATCATTCTGTTGGCCGGGTTTCTGCCAATGGATATGTCAAAGAGGGATGGTGCCAGCATCGCAATGACCTTGCTGGTCTGTGCGACAGGCGTAGCGATTGCGGTCTGTGCCGTTTCTCTGATTGTGTGGTGCATAGACAGCCTGCCCGTCAGTTGGGCTATTGTCGCCGCCGGGCTGGGACTGTTAACCGGCCCTTTGGTGTTTCAAATACTCCCGAACCCGTTGCGCAATCAACCAATGGGGTTGATCTGTACAATGGGCGTAAGTCTGATAACAGGTTTCCTGCTACACGGGACCATCCCGGTATGATAGAAACAGAGCAAAAGAATTAGGAGGATTATTCATGCCAGTTCCCTTTAAAATTCTACTGACCGTCTTGGTCGCGCTAGTCGCAGCCACCGCCCATTTCTGGCAAATGGATATCGGGAATGTTGTGCCTGCCTGGGTAGTGCTGGGTCTGGGCGCCTTCATGATTTTTGCACTGTGGCTTTTTCCGGAAACCAAACGCCGCAGCCCTACCAGTCGCAAGTGAGCTCATCGGAACTAGGAATAGATGTATTCCATTGCCGCATGTCAGGGACTCCGCAATACTGAGCGAACGACAGTTTGATCACGCGATTGAACTGCACAGATTGCAGGACGGGTTTTAGATGGATCGTGGTTTGGAGCGCAAAGAAGGGGTACCTGTAAAGGCAGAGGCACGCCTTAGTCTGACAGAACAGGCCTATCGCCAGATAGAAGAGCGAATCGTGACGTTGCGCCTGGAGCCTGGTGAGGTTTTGTCCGAAGCATCGCTGTCGCTTGAACTGGGAATTGGCCGCACCCCGATCCGGGAGGCGCTGCAACGGCTGGCCCGGGAAGGATTGGTCAATATTCTGCCCCGTCGTGGCATTCTTGTATCTGATATCAATGTGCGTAACCAGTTGGAGTTGCTGGCCGTTCGGCGCGAAGTGGAACGACTGATGGCGCGTCTTTGCGCTGTTCGTGCCAGTCAGGAAGAGAAAAACGCCTTTCTGACATTGGCCGCGAACCTGGAAGAAACGTCGCACACTGCCGATGACGTTGAGTTCATGCGCCTGGATCGTCGCATGAATGGCATGATCTCCCGTGTCTGCAGAAACGACTATGCGCGCAGTGCCATGGGCCTGATGCACGGACTGTCGCGCCGATTCTGGTATCAACACTACAAGCAGGTGTTGGACCTGTCGCTATGCGCACGCCTTCATGCGGCGGTAGCCAAAGCCATTGGCAATGGCGATTCCAGCGGTGCGGCAGCGGCATCCGACACCCTGATCAATTACATCGAGAAATTCACCCGGGCGACCCTGGATCAATCGAATATCAACTGATCCTTCGTGAACAATCGACGATTCCCTTGCGCGTTGACCGACCAATTGAGGAGGCGTAAGTCTGCACTCCCTTCCCTTGGCATCGCAACGGAGCTCCCATGACCGACACCCCCACTTTCGTTTCCCATCTGGAATGTTCCATGACTGGAAAAACCTATCCGGCAGATACGGTGCAAGGCCTGTCAGAAGCTGGGCGGCCCTTGCTGGTTCGCTATGATCTGGATGCGCTGGCGAAAGCCGTGACCAAGGAAGACATCGCCAAGCGCACGGATGGCTTTTACCGCTATCGCGAGTTTCTGCCGATACGCCGGGATGAAAATGTTGTCAGCCTGGGCGAGGTTGTGACGCCCCTAATTCCCCTGCCCCATACAGCAAAGCGCCTGAATGCGACGTCGATTATCGTGAAGGATGAGGGACGCCTGCCAACCGGATCCTTTAAAGCACGGGGCCTGGCGCTGGCGGTTTCCATGGCAAAGGAATTGGGCCTGACCCATTTGGCCATGCCAACCAATGGAAATGCAGGGGCGGCGATGGCGGCCTATGCCACCCAGGCCGGAATTCGCAGCACTGTTTTCTGTCCCGCCGATACGCCGGAAGTCAATGTCTCTGAAATAGAACTGCAGGGGGCGACTGTTTATCGCGTCAACGGGCTGATCAACGATTGCGGCAAGATTGTTGGCGAAGGCAAAGGCCCGGTCGGCTGGTTCGACCTATCCACGTTAAAGGAACCCTATCGAATTGAAGGCAAGAAGACGATGGGGCTGGAACTTGCCGAGCAAATGGGCTGGCAAGTACCCGATATTATCTTTTATCCGACAGGCGGAGGCACCGGTCTGATTGGGATGTGGAAGGCGTTTCAGGAGCTGGAAGCAATTGGCTGGCTGGGCCAGAAGAAGCCCAGAATGGTAGCCGTTCAGGCAACAGGCTGCGCACCAATCGTAAAAGCCTATGAGGCAGGCGAGGAGCACGCCCCCCTGTGGCAGGATGCCCATACATACGCGGCGGGCATTCGTGTCCCCATCGCCGTCGGCGACTTCCTGATCCTGCGGGCCGTGCGCGAAAGCGGTGGCTTTGCCATTGCTGTAGAGGACGAGGCCATTGCAGAGTCTCTGGACGAAGTGGGCAAACAAGATGGCCTGCTGTTATGTCCGGAAGGGGCGGCCACGATGGCGGCCTATAAACAAGCCCTGGCAAGCGGCCTTGTGGATCGTGATGAACGGGCCCTATTGTTCAACTGTGCAACGGGGTTGAAATATCCCCTTCCCAAAATTGACCGCGCCCTGGACCGACACCAGCCCATCGATTACACGCAGTTCTAGGGTGTGGACTCAATTGATCCAGCATTTGATAGCGAAGAGATGTAACATGTTTCGGAAGTTGTTTCCGTGTTTCTCAAACCGCGTTGGCAGTCTTCGCATATCCTTCATCTTGCAGAAGAAGCGCTCAACGATGTTGCGCATGGCATAGATGTTCTTGTCATGGGGGACTGGAGTTTGGGCATTGCTTTTCGATGGGATCACCGCCAATGCGCCTTCGTCTGCGATTTGACGTCGTATTTTGGCGCTGCCATAGGCTTTGTCCGCGACGATGGCGAGAGGTGGTTTCGTCCAGTTTAAAAAGGCATCCATGACCTGGCTGTCATGGACGTGTCCGCCGGTGATCTCCAGCCTGTGCGGGCGACCCTTGGCGTCTACGGCCACGTGAACTTTGCTTGTGCGACCGCCGCGTGAGCGTCCAATACCTTCTGCCAGTTCCCCCTTTTTGAGCCTGACGCAGCGCGATGGGCTTTAACGATGGACGCATCAATGAAGAGGAAACTATCCTCGACCTCTTCGGCCAAGGCATTAAATATGCCTTTCCAGACACCCCGTTCGCCCCACCGCACATAGCGATTGTAGACCGTCGTTCGAGGCCCATAGCGCTCTGGCAAATCCCGCCAAGGCGCACCGGTCCGCAAAATATAGAATATCCCGTTGAGAACCCGACGATCATCCTGCCGACGCGGACCACGGACATTTTTTGGCAATAAAGGCGCAATAACCGCCCACTCTTCATCACTCAAATCAAATCGACCTATCATTCCCTCCTGTGTTACAGAAGGTGAATCATGATTTGCTAAGTCTCATCAATACCTTGAATTGGGTTCACACCCTAAAAGAATGGGTTTTCGACAAACTCAGTCTCACTTGCCTTCACCTTACCTATATTATTCACATAGTAGTGAATTTTCTGATCGGATCTATCTGCTCCATCGAGATACAATCCGTCTAAATTTTCAATGTATTCTGCATTTTCTAATCCACCACAAAAATAAATACTTGGAGATAAGTTATATTGTCCATCCGTCACAGAAATAACAAGAATAACCTCAGAGCAACCACTTCCGCCCGTTGTGGCGGCAAAAACAAAATAAAAATTATCTTTCTTATCACGTTGTATTTTACGAACCGAAAGATCAATCGAAGTTATTTCACCAATGCTGCTTCCATTGTAAGAAAAACTATAGGTTTTATAAATACCATCACTACTTAATTCCTCAACTGCAAGGCTGTAGTCATTTAACAAAAATTTACCTGACGCACTCCCACTACTTGAAAAAAGCATCAAACAAACCATCCCAATTAGAATCTTTTTGAACATGTTTTTTCCCATTTTAGATGCATCCAAATATCAGGCATTCACAAAAGCTTTATCAAATCCACTTCCTGTCCTTAAGAGGTGGTTTGGATATAGTGTAATCAAAGACTACTTCACGTTTTACGGGCAGTCTAGAGCGCAGTTAACGTCTTTACACTAGGGCAATGACTTTGCCAGGAACATCGAGACAATCAATCCCGATTCTCGCGTCTCCCTGGTCCTTTCCCTAGGCTCCCAGCAAACTAACTGTAAACTTCTAAAGAAAGCACTGTTCAGGTTCGATGTATCGGAGTCGGATAGTCAATAATACTGGAGGTAAAGGAAGCGCAGCGCATCTGCTGAAAGAGCAGAAGGCCAGAAAAGGAGTTGTGTTTAGGGTGTGAACCCAATTCAAGGTCAGAAAATTATATTTGCAGTGGGGCCTTGTCCGCCTCTGGAAAGTCCATTTGGGGCAACCGATATCCGGGCCTCACCCCTTCTGGAGTTTTCTGTCATCATGGCGGGCAAGCTTTCCTGGTATGTCACAGCAGCGGCTGCGTCGCTGCTGACTGGCATCGTGGTTTTTGGAACCATCACTGCCCTGGTCTGGGCGATTTTCAACAATTTCACCTTTTCTGTGCCGATACTGGATATTGCAATGCTAGTCGCAGCCCTGCCCAGCGCGGCATCGATATGGTTTCTGGCCGGCGCCGCCTATCGAGTGGAACAGCGGTTGGACCCGCTTTAGAGGTTGGAACCCTGTGCCTTGTTTGCGCGATTCAATCAGATTTGCCGGGCTGTATTCTAAAACAGAAGCGCAGATTTTGCATTCCTGGCCTGCTGTTTAGCCCCCTGCTCAAACGATCACAGTTGCCGAATCATAAAATCCGGCAGTCGATGAAGACACAGCCTGTCTGCGCACTGCCCTCCTCTTTCTTAGAAAGAACCATCATGTCACCGGTGCTCATGGATTTCACGATCGCGTTGGGTTTTACTGGTTTTGCTGCCCTTATGCTGCCCTTGGCCTATGCTTTTTTTGAACGTGTCCCGGCCAACAGGGATATCAGCATCCAACTCTCACTTGTCGCCTTTGCGATCACAGTGATTCTGTCTTTTGCCCTTCTGTATTTCGTAACAGCAGCGTTTTCTGCTGAAACTGTTAGCGCCACTCTAACTGTTGCGACCCTCAGCCCAATTGCTGTGGTTCTGCTTTTAGTGGTGATCTGGAAGCTAGTGGTTCCGTTTCTTGTTCACGATACATCAAAGCGTATTGGCCTGATGCAAGCGCCAATCGGTCACCTGCCCGCCTGAGAACCAATAAGAAGCAGGCCTTCATCGAAAACCGTGCTGCGGGAGGTAACGTGATTTACCTCCCGCTTTGGCATGTCCAATTCTCATTTGAATTGCATCTCCCCTCGTTTGGCGGGTAAGAAAGATGGGGGAGGATTTTCATTGTCTGATGTTTAGATGACACAATTTTGAGGGTTGCACCGCAATGGCGCAGATAAAAAAGCCTGAAATTCAGCAAGCTATTCTTGATGCCGCAGGAAAAATGTTTCGGGAATACGGGTATCACGGTGCCTCAATGGCTCAGATTGCGAAACATTCGGGCGTTTCCAGTGCCAATATCTATGTCTATTTCGCCTCTAAGCTGGAAATCCTTTTTACCCTATTTGATCCATGGCAACGGGCCCGGCTGGAACAACTGGAAGCCGATGTCATGAAAATCAAAAACCCCCGCGAACGGTTGCGGTTTATTCTAAAGACCCTGTGGCATGAAATTCCGGGGGAAGAAAATTGCTTTGCAAATAACTTGATGCAAGCGCTGTCAACCGCCTCTCCAAAAGACAAATATTCCCGTGAATTACTGTTTTGGGCCGAACAGAAATTATCCATGCTGATCGCATCCTGCCTGCCGGAAGAACGCCGATACCTGTGCGAAAGGGGCAGCATTGCGCATATACTGTTTATGGCCTTTGACGGATTTGCCATGAATCATAAATTGAATGGTCCGTCCAAACGGATAGACCACTCCGTTGATCTGATGGTCACCATGTTGGCGGGAAGCCATCCAGATCCAATTTCCGATTAAATAGAGTATTTTCGAAAATTTCTTAAAAAAATTATTGACGCTGAATTAAAACCGAATGATAGTCGGTAATAGAAATTCAAACGATCCCGCCACCCCGTGTTGGCGACAACCAAGAGAGAGAAACCAATGCACGTTGCTTCAATCCGACCTCAGGAAATGAACCCAGCCAAAATGGCGTCACTCTTTGAACGCCAATTCAAATTGTCCAATGTAAAAAAGGGCGAAACGATCTGTTGTGTCAGTGACTTGACGACACGCCGCGAATACATCCAGGCGTCCTTTGCCGCTGCCGATACATTGGGCGCAGATGTCTATGAAATGTGTGTCAATTCGATTCCCGGCTGGACCAAGGTCGGTGTTCCAACCATTGGCCAGTGCAAGGGCACATTAGAAGCAGCCAGAGCAGCCGATATTATCGTGATCTTCCATGTGCCGCTGTTCACCAGCTGGTTGAAGGATGTGCGGGATAATGGCACCCGTGTGCTGATGATCATTGATGCGCCCGATGATCTGGAACACCTGATTGCCCCTCCGGGATTGAAAGAAGCCTGCCAATACGCAGACGACCTGTATTCAAAGACGAAATCTGTTCGGGTTACGTCAGCCGCCGGGACAGATTTGACCTTCACCCGGGGAGAGTATCCAGTTATGACGCAATGGGGTTTTGCTGACGAACCCGGCCGTTTCGATCATTGGGGCGGTGGTCATATCCACACCTTCCCGGATGAAGGGTCCGCCAATGGCACCGTTGTTTTCGCACCAGGCGACATTATCATCCTTCCCTTCTGTCGCTATGTCGTGGATGAGGTTCGCCTGGAAATCAGGGATGGCTTTATTCGCAAGATCGAAGGCGGCCTGGATGCAAAACTGATGCAGGACTGGCTGGATGATAACAAGGAAAGCCCGGACGATATGGATCCATTTGCAGTTTCGCATCTGGGCTGGGGCTTGAATCCACAGGCGCTATGGTATGGACTGGCCCTGAATGGTGACCAGCCGGAGCGTAGCCGGGCAGCGGCGCGCACTTTCCCAGGCAATTTCCTGTTTTCAACCGGACCCAACACGCAAGGGGGCGGCAATCGCAGAACGCGCGGTCATTATGATGTCCCAATGCGCGATTGCACGATCTCCTTGGATAACAAGGTCATCATTGAAAATGGTAAGATTGTTGACCCGAAGATGATTGTGGAACGCGTCAAGATCGTGTGATGTCTATACGGTTCCCAAAAGGATCAGATAATGCAGATTGAACAATCTTTTACCGTCAATGCGCCGCGATCCAGGGTCTGGACTCTGATCCGTGACCCAGAGCAGATGATCACCTGTGTACCGGGCTGCGAATCCATCGAGGAAACCGGCCCGGACACCTACAAGGCAGCGGTCGTTGTATCGGTGGGGCCTATTAAGGCACGGTTCAGCATGACCATTAAGGTAATTGAAGAAACAATAATGGAATATGTCCGGACCGAGTCAAAAGGTGAGGAAGGGTCCCGCGCCAGCGTCGTACAGGCCATCAGCGATATGCGCCTGACCGACACGCCGGAGGGGGGAACAGAAATCCACTATTCTTCAACCGTTGAGATCAGTGGCAGATTGGGTCGATATGGGTCCGGCATGATGAAAAAAATCGCCACAAAATTGGCCGCGAAATTTGAAGACTCCTTCCGTGCCATGGCTGAAAAACAGGAAGAAGTGTGCTGACGTCTATGACGAAACAAGATTTTCATAAGCCAAAGACCGTAGAAGACGCCATAGCCTTGTTAAGGGAAGCTGGCGAAGATGCCCGCCCTATTTCAGGGGGCGCCACATTGGTCGCACTGATGAATGCAAGGCTGGTTCAACCATCACGGTTGGTCAGCCTTTCTGCTATTGAAGAACTGACACAATGCACGCATCAACCCGATGGGTCGGTTCGCATTGGCGCCATGCGCCGCCATCGCCAGACCGCCTTTGAAAGTGACCTGAAGGCGGCGCATCAGGTCGTATCCTGTGCGGCATCCCAAATCGCCAACCCACCCGTGCGCAATATGGGCACAATTGGTGGATCCATTTCCTTTGCCGACCCGGCGGCGGATTATCCGCCATCCCTGGTCGCCGCAAATGCGGAAATTGAAATTGCCGGACCGGAAGGACGCCGCTGTATCCCGGCGGAGGAATTCTTTCTGGGCTGGTACGAAACCGCCCTGGAACCCGGCGAAATCGTCACCGCCGTCATCCTGCCCCCGATGCCTGCAAGCTCGATCGGTCACTATGAAAAGCTGTGCCGTGTGGCCGGTGACTTTGCCCTGGCATCCGTCGCAGTGACGATTGATTTCGATGACAACAACACCGTCTCCAGCCTGCGCCTTGCCGTTGGGGGATGTGGCGGTGGCCCGGTTCGGGTTGCAGCCGCTGAAGACACCCTGATCGGCACCGAACTGGAAACCGACGCAATCACCGCCGCTGCGGAATTGTTGGTCGCGGAATTGGATCCGGTTGATGATGTTCGCGGTAGCGCAGAATACCGGCTGAAAGTTGTTCCGCGCCTGTTACAGCGCACTTTTAATAATCTTGTTGATATCCGGGAGCCCGCGCAATGAGCCACCCCGTCACCCTGACCGTAAATGGAAAAGAAAATGAAGTGTCCTGTGGGGCGACGACCACCCTGCTGACCGTGCTGCGCGACACCCTGGCGCTGACCGGCAGCAAACGTGGCTGTAACCAGGGCGTCTGCGGCGCGTGTACTGTTCTGGTGGATGGCACCCCTGTGCGCGCCTGCCTGACCCTTGCGGTCAATACCGAAGGCCAATCAATCACCACCATCGAAGGATTGCCCGAAGGCGGCGAATTAAAACCAATCCAACAGGCCATTATCGATTCTGATGCCGTCCAATGTGGCTTCTGCACGTCGGGAATGATCCTGACCGCCCATGAATTCCTGCAGCGCAACAACAACCCATCGATTGATGATATCCGCACGGCGCTGTCTGGAAACATCTGCCGCTGCTCTGGTTATCGTAAAATTGTCGATGCTGTCGCTCTGGCGGCGTCCCGGGGAGGTGCATGATGGACGGTCTGGATTTTAACGGCGTCGGCAGCAGCCCCCATCGTCTGGAAATCATGGAAAAGGTAACCGGTGCGGCGGAATACATCGCTGATCTGTCGCGCCCGAACATGCTGCATGCGGCGATCACGCAAAGCACCGTCGCCCATGCGAAAATCCTGGGCTATGACCTAGAAGATGCGCTGTCAGTGCCAGGCGTTGTCTGCATCCTGACCGGGGAGGATTTCCCCGATGGGCGCATGGGGGCGTTCATCAAGGATGAGCACGCCATCGCCAAAGATAAAATCCGCTACTTTGGGGAACCTGTCGCCGTCGTTGCCGCCGAGACCGAGGCCATTGCCCGCGAAGCTGCAAAACGCGTCATTGTAAAATATGAAGAACTGCCTGCCATCCTGTCGCCCGAAGAAGGCCTGGCAGAGGGTGCTGCCATCATTCATGAAGAGTTGGACGATTATATCAAGGTCTTTCCGGCGATCAGTTCCGGCAACATGGCATCCTATACAGAGTTAAACGAAGGAGATCTGGAAGCAGGCTTTGCGCAAGCGGATCTGATCGTTGAAGGCACCTATGACACAGCCCCGCAGGCGCATCTGGCAATCGAACCCTGCGGCGCGCTGGCGGATATCGACAAACAGGGACGTGTGACCCTGTGGTCGGCCAATCAATCCGTCTTCCGGGTACAGGCGAATGTCTGTGAAAGCCTGAAAATGCCCATGGGCAAGCTGCGCTGTCTGACACCGCGTGTTGGCGGTGGCTTTGGCAACAAGATGGAGCCCCACATCCAGCCGCTGGTCGTACAAATGTGCCAGGCGACGAAACGCCCCGTGAAAATGATCCTGAACCGAGAGGAAGATTTTGAATGCGTGCGCGCCCGCCATCCCTTCAAGGTGCGCTGCAAGACCGGCGTGAAAAAGGACGGGACCATTGTTGCGCGCGAAGTAGAAGTGTTGCTGGATTGTGGTGCCTTTGGTGACGATAGTCCGGGCGTGCTGGGCTACAGTCTGTTGATGTGCCTTGGCCCCTATCGCATTCCCAATTCCAAGGCGCATGGCAAGCTGGTTTATACCAACAAGCTGCGGTTTGGTGCTTTCCGTGGTTTTGGCAATCCACAGGTCGCCTTTGCAGGGGAAACTCAATTGGATCAGATCGCAGAAAAGCTGGGTATGGACCCGCTGGATCTGCGCCAGAAGAACCTGATTCAGCCAGGCGATCCTTGGTTCGGTGGCGGTAAAGTGGCCTCCAACGGGCTGCAGGAATGCGTGGATAAAGCCCGTGCGGCCTCTGATTGGGACAACCGCAAATCCCGCACCGCGCCCAAGGGCAAGCGTCGTGGCACCGGTGTAGCCCTGGCCGCCCATATCTCCGGCCTGCTGGGCACGGGGGCGATCATCCGCGTGTTTGAAGACGGCAGTGTCGCGCTGAACACAGGGGCAGTGGATATCGGTCAAGGGTCCGATACCGTGCTGAGCCAGATGTGTGCCGAAGCCCTGAAAATCCCGCTGGAAAAGGTCAGCCTGGCCAGCCCGGATACGGATGGTTCCCCTTATAACTGGGGCACCACAGCCAGTCGTGTCACCTATACCACCGGTCGCGCGGTTGTCGGCGCTGCGGCGGAAGTTGAAAAACAATTGAAGGAACATGCCGCACAGATGCTGGAATGTTCAGAAATGGACCTGGAACTGCGGCCCGGCGGCATTGTCGGAGTGTCCGGGTCAGACAAGGAAGTCTCCTTCCACCAGATATCCCTGCGTGCCCATTGGGCGGCGGGTGGACCGATTGTCGGTCATCACACCTGGGTCTTCAACCAGCCGACTGTCGATCCCAAGCGGGCTGTGTGCAGCGGCATTCCCTTCCCTCAGGTCGGTGTTTTCAGCTTTGGCTGTCTGATCGTTGATACCCTGACCGACGAGGCCAGCGGCAAGACAGAAGTGGTGGAAGCCTGGTCTGCAGTCGATGTTGGCAGGGCAATCAATCCGTCTTCTGTCGAAGGCCAGATCGTGGGTGGTTTCGTCCAGGGCATGGGCTTTGCCCTGACCGAAGAAATGGTCTGGGATGGTGCCAAATTGGCCAATCCCACATTGCTGGACTACAAGGTGCCGACCGCCCTGGATACGCCCTATGACATTCATTCGATCATTGTAGAGGCTGCCGAACCGGACGGGCCATTCGGTGCCAAAGGGGCGGGTGAAATAGGACTTGTCCCTGTCCCCGCCGCCATTGCCAATGCCATTGCCGATGCCATTGGCGGCCATGTGCACAGCCTGCCCATGAAACCGGAAAAAGTTCTGAACAAGATGTTGGAAATCGAAGATGCGACCTGAAGACTATCCACCGCAGGAGCCGTTCAGCGAATTGGGCTCGCGCCATCAAAAGGAAATCGCATCCCGTATCGCTGATATCGAGGGCGAAAACTTCATCATTGGTGAAAACCCCTATCAGTCCGTTGTTGTCTATCCGGCGGACCAGCCCTCAGGCGTGGTTATCGGCCTGATGCATGGTGGCGGATGGACCAATGGCTATAAGGAATGGATGGCCCTGATGGCACCGGGGCTTAACGCACGGGGTGTTACGGTGGTTTCCATTGGCTATCGCCTGGCCCCACAACATGTCTATCCCGCGTGTTTCGATGATTGCGCGGATGCTGTCGCGTGGATGTACAAGTCCATTGCAAAATGGGGTGGCGATCCGGACCGGATTTATGTTTGTGGTCATTCTGCCGGGGGTCATCTGGCCGCCTTGCTGGCACTGAAGACCGACTGGCAAGGCGAGCGTGACCTTCCCGCCACAGTCATCAAAGGGGCGTTGCCGATTTCCGGCACATTCCAGTTCGGCCCGGAATCGGGCCTGTCGATGCGCCCCAGATTTCTGGGCGATCCAGCCGATAATGCAGAGGTGGATGCCTCCCCGCAAACGCATTTGCGCGCGGATGCACCCCCTTTTCATGTGTCGTACGGCACGAAGGATTTTCCACATCTGATCAAACAATCTGAAAAGTTCGCAACGGATTTGGAAAAATTGGGCGTCACGGTGGAAACCTTGGCGCTAAATGAATGCGATCATCTGGGCGCAAGTTATGCGGCCGGGGAACAAGACGGACAATGGGTCAAGTCCGCGGTTAAATTTATGAATTCGGGGACGTAACAGGTGCATGGCGGATATTCCGCAGGCCTGCAAATCTAAGCCAAATGGCTTAAAATGGGAGAAGAAGGAATGTTAAAAAAGATTGCACAGGGACTGGCATTGGCAGCCGCGCTGTCGCTGCCGACCGCAGCACAGGCTGCTGATACACTGAAAATTGGCTATTCCATCGCCAAAACCGGACTGTTCTCACAAGCTGCGCCGTCACAGGTCAATGCCTATGACCTGTGGGCGGAACAGGTGAATGCTGCCGGTGGGTTGGATGTCGCCGGGGTGAAGCATCCAATTGAACTGGTCTGGTATGACGATGAATCCGACCCGGTCAAATCCGCACAGATTTACGAACGCCTGATCAGCGACGACAAGGTCGATCTGCTTCTGGCGCCCTGGGGCACCCCCCATCACCTGAATATCGCGGGTGTTTTGGAACAGCATGGCTTCCCCATGGTTGGCAACACTGCAGGCTCCGTCGCCATCCGGGAAGTTGAGCCCGGCAATATCTGGTTCCCAACCGCTGTGCTGCCCGACCGGATCGGCCCTGCGCTGGTTGATATGCTGGCGGCAAATGGCGTGAAATCCGTTTCGATCATCGCCAACGTCCTGCCTTTCAGCCAGGAAAACCTGCAATTCCTGGTCCCGGCCCTGGAAGCGGCGAATATCGAAATCAAAATGAATGAAAGCTATCCGCCGGATATCAAGGACATGACCCCCCTGCTGACGCAGATGAAATCTGCCAATGCCGATGCGGTGATCGCCCTGACCTATCCGTCAGATGCTTTCCTGTATACCGGTCAGGCAAAGGAATTGGGGATCACCACACCCTATCAGTTCCTGCTGATCGGCCCGACGATTGCTGCCTATAAGGATGCTTTTGGTCCGGTTGCCGACGGGATCATCACTCTGGGCCATTGGTCACCTAAGCAAAAGGACTGGCCACGGGCACAGCCTTTCTTCGACGCCTATGTTGCAAAATATAACAGTGCACCAGATTACTTGGACTCCGCGCTGGCCTACATGTCCTGTGAAATTCTGCAACAGGCAGTGGCGAAGGCAGGACTGGACCACGACAAACTGCGTGAAGTCATTTCCAATGACACATTCGATACCATCAATGGTCCGGTGAAGTTCAAAGGCGTGGAAAACATCATCACCCCCAGCGCCTTCCTGCAGATCCAGAAGGGCGATATGGAACTTGTCTGGCCGAAATCGATTGCTACAGCCGATCTGATCAAACGCTAAGACCAGCGCGTTAAATCCCCAACGGCACATTTGTGTCGTTGGGGTCGTGCTGTTGCTTCATAGAAAGCCCCTCGATGGAGAGTCTTCTTTCAGGACAACTATTATTCGCCGCGCTTGTTCTGGGCGGGCTTTATGCGTTGATCGCCCTGGGCTTGAATCTGGTCTATGGGACGATGCGCCTTTTGAACATTGCCCATGGCGATTTGCTGATGATTGGCGGCTATGGTGCGTTCTGGTGTTTCACGCTGACCGGCATGTCCCCCCTGTTGGGCCTGCCCGTCATTGCGGCGATCACCGCCGGTCTGGGCATTGCCCTGTATTACCTGCTGTTTCGCGGCCAATTATCCTCAGGCAAGCCGATCCCGCAAATTGAAGCAAACTCCCTGTTGTTGTTTTTTGGTGTTTCTGTCGTCACCCAGAATGTGATCGCGCTGGCCTTCAGCGCGACCCCCCGGGCCTATCGCTATCTGGACGATGTCTATCAATTCGGACAGGTTGCCATGACCGGTAATCGTATCGCGGCCCTGGCGATTTCTCTGACCTGTCTGGTTGCCATCATTCTGGTTCTGAACCGCACCATGTTTGGCATGTCGATCAAGGCCCTGATCCAGAACCGGGACGCCGCACGCATTGTCGGCATCAATGTAGAACGCGTTCAGTTAACCAGCATCGCGCTTGGCTTTGGCGTGGCTGGCATCGCTGGTGGCCTGGTCAGCATGGCCGAACAGATCTCCCCCTTCATGGGCTTCCCTTTCACCATTGCCAGTTTTGTGGTGATCATCATGGGGGGGCTGGGCAATGTGTTTGGCGGCATTATTGCAGGGTTCCTGCTGGCCTTTATTGAGATTTATGCCGTTGCCCTGACCTCTGCCAATATGCGATCGATCCTTTTATACGGGATCTTCGTGGCTGTCTTGATCCTGCGCCCCCAAGGCCTTTTGGGGAAAGCCCGCCAGTCATGACCATTCCCTTTATCAGGACCAACAGCTCGCTTCCTGCTGTAAGCGCCACGCTGATCGGCGCCGCCCTGATTGTCGGCCTGGGGGTCACGATGGGGTCCTATTGGACAGTCGTTGCCCTGAACCTGTTCATGTGGATCGCGTTGACGCAAAGCTGGAGCCTGTTCAGCGGCATGACCGGCTATATCTCTCTGGGTCATGTGGTCGCCTATGGCATCGGGGCCTATCTGGTGGCAATCACCTTTAAGATGATCCCCCTGTGGCTTTCCATCCCTCTGGGCGGATTGGCCGCCGGGTTGTTTGCCCTGATTGTCGCCATCCCTGTCCTGCGGGTGCGCGGCCCCTATTTCGTGATCCTGACATTCGGCCTGGCGGAACTCGTAAAATATATCCTGCTGTACACAGAAACCACCTTCGGCAAATCCAGCCGCCTGCTGTTCGGGGCCCCGAAGACCGAAATCCTGTTATACTGGGTCGCAGCCCTGGCCGTCATCGCAACATTGATCACCTATTTCGTCGGCCGTTCCCGCTTTGGGAAGGGACTGGCGGCGGTGCGTGAAGATGAGACGGCGGCAGAAACCATTGGCGTCCCCGTCACCCGACTGAAAGTGCTGGCCTTTGCGGCATCGGCCGTCATTCCCGGCATGATCGGTGGATTGATGGCGATGCGATCCACCTATTTCGATGTGCTGCAGGTCTTCAATCCAACCATCTCCTTCTCCATTGTGACCATGGCGATCATAGGCGGGGCGGGTGATGCGCGCGGTCCGATCCTGGGGGCGCTGTTCATGCTGGGACTGGCGGAACTCCTGTGGAGCACCGCGCCACAGCTTTATTTCATCCTGCTGGGCCTGTTCCTGATCGGCTTTGTCCTGTTCGCGCCCAACGGTCTGATCGGCTTGATCAAGCGGCGCAAACAGCAAAAGGGCGCTGTGTCATGAGCCTGCTGTCGATCAAATCACTCAGCAAGAATTTCGGCGGGTTGCAGGCCTTGAACCAAATCACCCTGGATGTGGCGGAAGGCAGCGTCCATGGCCTGATGGGCGCGAATGGGGCCGGCAAGACAACCTTGTTCAGCATCATCGCCGGCAATCAGCGGGCGTCGTCTGGCGCCATCCTGTTCGCGGGCCAGACGATCAGTGGACTGCGCCCGGATCAGGTCTGTAAGCGGGGGATTTCCCGAACCTTTCAGATCGTGCGCCCCTTTGCCGGTCTGACCGTGCGCGAAAATGTTGAAATCGCCATTTTATATGGCCGCCAGGCGCCCCCAAAAGTGTCTGAAGCCGCTGCCCTGGCCCAGGACATCCTGGCCGATATCGGCCTGGACGCCGTATCGGACCAACCGGCCGGATCTCTGACTCTGTCCGGGCGTAAACGGTTGGAGGTTGCCCGCGCCCTGGGCACAGAACCGCGCCTGTTGATGCTGGACGAGGTCATGGCGGGTCTGACGCCGGTGGAAGTCACCGACATGATCGCCAGCCTGCGCCGGGTCAAGGACGGCCACGGCCTGACCATCCTGATCATCGAACATGTGATGAGCGCCCTGACCGATATGTCAGATACCATCACGGTTCTGCATCATGGGGAAAAGATCGCCCAAGGCACACCACAGCAGATTGCGGATAATGCGGCGGTCCAGGAAGCCTATTTCGGTATTGCGGAACCCCTGGAGGCACCGGTATGACCCCATCCCTTCTGGTCACCGATCTGACAGCTGGCTATGGCGAGGTGCAGGTCCTGAAGGGTGTCTCCCTGACGGCCAGGTCTCAAGGGGTCACAGCGGTCATCGGCTCCAACGGGGCGGGCAAGAGCACCCTGATGCGCCGCCTCGCCGGTCTGCTGCCCCACACAGGCGGACAGATCACCTTTGAGGGTCAGGATATCAGCACCCTGGCCAGCCACGATCTGGTGGCCCGTGGCGTCGTCCTGGTGCCGGAAGGCCGATTGATCTTCTCTGACATGACGGTTTTCGAGAATCTGACCATCGGCGCGGTCAATCCCCGCGCCAGGGCGGACCGGGACAATACGCTGGAAACCGTCTTCGACTTCTTCCCCCGCCTGAAAGAACGCCGCAGCCAGTTGGGCGGCACCCTGTCTGGCGGCGAACAGCAGATGCTCGCCCTGGGCCGGGGCCTAATGGCCAATCCAAAACTGCTGCTGCTGGACGAGCCCACATTGGGCCTGGCCCCTGGAATCGCCAAACAGATCTTCCAGATCATCCCCAGCCTGGTCAAACTGGGCCTCAGCGTCATCCTGGCCGAACAGGACGTCCACAAGACACTGGCCATCGCCGACTATGTTTATGTCCTGGAAAACGGCACCATCGGCGCAGAAGGCCTAAGCGCCGACCTGCAAAACGACCAACGCATCAAGGATGCGTATCTGGGTGCTTAGGCCGAAAAGCCGACCAACCGCATAAAATTGTAGCATTTTAGGTATGGTTATAAAGCGAGATAGGCATTTACTGAAGTAACACGTTCGGCGGCTAAATTCATAGAAACGACAATACAATCATACCCGCATACGTCTGACTCAAAGTTTAATCGGCTATTTTCGGTACTTCATATCAAAGTAAAATATAGAATCGACGGCTATACAGAAAACGACCTACAAAAATCTTCCTCATCAACCAGTTTCGACCAGAATCTTCCAATCGCAGCATGTTTATCCCAGAATTGGTCAATAGAGACAAAATGATCTAGCAATACTCCTGGGTCATGTTTGGCTTTGTTAACCTGAATACGCATAGAATCTATCTCCACCAACTCGTCTGCCAAACTTTGTACATCAAAGGCGGTTAACTGCCTCACAACGACATCGACAATCGACTCATTTTTCTTTTTCTCAAACTGACATCGTATATCTGAAAATGATAAACCATTATTAAAAAATTGATCTGAAAAGTATTCCTTTGCCTCTTTTTCCCACAAATGAAACTCTCGCACATATGCTCCTTGCACCAGTGTTTCTAGTATCGAATTCCTATTATACACCTCAAATTCAGCGAAACATGGGTCTTCTTTATAGTGTTCTAAGATTTCCCGATGGACTAATGAGGTACCATGAACTAGATACTCCAAAGCGCTTTTGCGATGCAAGGATTGCATTAGATATTTGAGCGCACTTGGCATTATGAACCCACGAACCAGCTTTAGAGCCATTGTGTCCCTATGACGCGATAATAAGTGAAGAAATTTCCGTTAGGATTCTGATTAGATTTCGGAAATGTGAGCATTGGCTGTTCTCACAATACGCCTAAAATTGAATTATGTTGTCAGTGTTGCTTCCATAACTCCTCAATTTTCTCGGTCCTACGTCTCTGACCTCCCAGTTACTTGCTAAAATGAATACCATACAATTCATTAAAACGACCAGTCGTCGCTTAGTGACACTTAAAATTATGTTAGTGTCAGAGAGTCGATTGATCTTTATCGACATAAAAGTCTTAGAAAGTATGACCACCGGCGCATAGGCCCAGCAGGTCAATGAACGCATAAAATCATAAGAATTGGGGAGAAAAATTGGAGCGGGCGAAGGGATTCGAACCCTCGACCCCAACCTTGGCAAGGTTGTGCTCTACCCCTGAGCTACGCCCGCTCCGAAGACCGTCCGCCGTCACTGGCGGGGTGGTCACGCCTTATCTCTAAGGCAGCGGTCGTATATACCCTTAGTCCCTTTCCTGGCAAGCCCGATTTCGTCAAAAATTTATCATATCTTGGAACACGCCGCTCTCTGCGGGTTTTCTAACCCTTCCGAATGGGTTAGCACAGCGCAACACTTGCACAGCGGGAGAGAGAATTGCCATGCCGAAACAGGATCACGACCTTTTTGCGCGACTCGATGACCTGGGAATCGCCCATGAGACCATCGAACATCCCGCCGTCTTTACCGTTGAGGAAAGCCAAAAGCTGCGCGGGCGGTTGACCGGTGCGCATATTAAGAACCTGTTCCTGCGCGACCGCAAAAAGCGCCTGTTCCTGTGCAGCGTGCTGGAAGACCGGGAGGTCGACCTGAAGGCCCTGCGCAAGCGGTTGGGGGCAAAGGATTCGCTGAGCTTCGGATCACCGGAGACATTGATGGAGGTGCTGGGCGTCCTTCCAGGCTCTGTGACGCCGCTGGCGGTAATCAATGATACAGACCGCCAGGTCACTGTCGTCCTGGATGAGGGAATATTCGCCCAGCCCGTCGTGAACTGTCACCCGCTGCGCAACACCGCGACCACCACAGTGGCGGTCGGTGATCTGCTGCGTTTTCTGGAGGCAGAAGGGTATCAGCCGGAGCGCATTGATTTTGGACAGGCGCTGTTTCCTGACAGCTAAGGACTTGAGGGAGACGGGCGGAACGCCTAAGTGATGGGACATCAATACGGCGAGCCGCCGAGCTACAACGAGACAATTGGAGTGATGCGTCTATGGAACCCTTAATTGGACAAGCTGATGCCCAAGCGGGCGCTGCTGCGATCATTGATGGCAGCGATGCGACCTTTCGCCAGGACGTGATGGAGCCCAGCCAGACGACCCCGGTTATAGTCGATTTCTGGGCCCCCTGGTGCGGCCCGTGCAAGCAATTGGGCCCAGCCCTGGAAAAGGCGGTCACGGCCGCTGGTGGCAAGGTCAGGCTGGTTAAAATCAATATTGATGAGAGCCCCATGATTGCCCAGCAATTGCAGGTTCAATCCATCCCTGCCGTATTTGGATTCGTCGGTGGGCGTCCGGTGGATGGCTTTGCCGGTGCACAGCCAGAAAGCGCTATCCGCGATTTCATTGCCCGCCTGTTAAAGGCAGCAGGCAATGATGACAGCCAGGATCCGATTGAGGCCGCACTGGAACAAGCGGATGCAGCCATTGAAGCCGGCGATTTCGCCATGGCTGCTGGCATCTTCGGACAGGTTCTGGAACACGACCCGGAAAATTTCAAAGTCGCGGCCAAGTTGGCACAGGCCTATATCAAATTGGGAGAGGTCGAGGCCGCCAAGGCCATTCTGGCGGAAATCCCTGTCGCAAAATCTCAAGACCCGGACGTCCTGTCAGCGCATGCTGCCTTGGAATTGGCAGATAAGGCAGCAGAGGCCCATAGCCAGTTGGCAGACCTGGAGGCCAAACTGGCCGCAGACCCGAAGGATCATCAGGCAAGACTGGATCTGGCGGAGGCACAAGCAGCCGTTGGACAGTCAGAAGAGGCCGTTGATAACCTTTTACACATTATTCAGGTCAACAAGGACTGGAATGATGGCGCGGCCCGCCTACAGTTACTGAAAGTATTTGAGGCGCTGGGACCGATGGACCCTGTCGTGCAATCTGGACGCCGTCGCCTGTCGTCATTATTGTTCAGCTGACACCATTGTATAGCTGACAACGACAGACACCAGCGCCTGAAGGCCGAAACAGGGCGGCAGAGACCAGTCCTGAGCGCGGGCCAGTATGCGAGGTGACTGAAACGATGTGTGGTCAAGTATGAGCCATTTTGATGTTAGTTTCGAAGATCTGCCAGCCAGTGTGCCGATTTTTCCCCTAACCGGGGTTTTGTTGCTGCCGCGCGGTATGCTGCCACTGAATATCTTTGAACCTCGCTATCTGAACATGGTCAAGGATGCGCTAGCTGGGGATCGGTTGATCGCGATGGCGCAACCCTGCCAGAAATCTGCCGCAGTTAAATGCGATCCCCCGGTATATCCGATATGCTGTGCCGGGCGGATTACGGCATTTGAAGAAACAGACGATGGGCGCATCCTGATCTCCCTGAAAGGTCTCAGTCGTTTCCGGATATCTGAAGAACTGGCGACCACACGCGGTTATCGGCGTGTGATGGCAGATTGGCAGGACTTTGAAGCCGATCTTCAGGAAGATGCGGGGGACGGCGTTGATCGTGACGCCTTGTTTAAAAGCCTGAAGGCCTATTTCACCGCCCAGGGCATTCAGGCCAGCTGGGATGCCTTATGCGGAACCCCTAATGAGCGTTTGATAAATTCTCTGGCGATGATCTGCCCTTTTGCGCCCCCGGAAAAACAGGCCCTGTTGGAGGCGACCAGCCTGGCCGACCGCGCCAGGGTCCTGACCACGCTGGTCGAGATGGCCGTGCTTGACACAGGCGGGGATGGCAGCGAGAAATCTAAGCAATAGTCTGATGCATGGGAACGGCAGCGATGCCGCAATAAGAGGAAATGGACGCGATGGCTGGCGATACGAACAAGGATGTTCCTGGGGGACCCCAGGCTAAAACGCCCGGCATTGACAGGAACCTGTTGGAGTTTCTGGTCTGTCCCGTCACCCGCGGCACCCTGCGCTATGACGCCGCCGCGCAAGAGTTGATCAGCGATACGGCGGGGCTTGCCTATCCAATCCGCGACGGCATCCCGATCATGCTGCCCGAAGAAGCGCGGGAGATTAAGGCTAAATGACCGCCGGTTCCGATAATGGGTCCGACGCAACTGCACAGGATCGCTTTTCCACCAAGGCCTGGCCGACAGAGGTCAAACACATCAAGGCGGAAAAGCGACTGGAAGTACAATTCGACGATGGGGTGCGGTTTTCCTATCCCGCAGAATATCTGCGGGTCGAAAGCCCCTCTGCCGAGGTGCAGGGCCATTCTGCCAGCCAGAAGCAACTGGTCCCCGGTCGCCGCCATGTCGGCATCATGAAGCTTGAGCCCGTCGGCAACTATGCCATGCGCATCCTGTTTGATGACATGCACGATACGGGCCTCTATAGCTGGCAATATCTGTATGAACTGGGCGTCGAATACGATGAACGCTGGCAGTCCTATCTGAACGCCCTGGATTCAAAAGGCCTCAGTCGGGATCCGTGAACAGGGGAACCGTCTCCATAACCGCCGGTCGCGCCGCCATATCCTGACGCCAGTGTTCCAAGCCGGGATATTGGCGGATCATTTCCGCCCCTTCGGGTACCATCGCCAGATAAGCCAGCATTGGATATAAATGGATATCTGCCAGGGTTATCGCGGATCCCAGCATCCAGGGGCCATCCCTCTTCAATGCGGCGATAACATGCAGAATGGCAGGGGCAGTCTTAAGCCCCGCCGCCAGGGCGTCCGGATCCACCCTTTCCCCGAACTGTGGCGCAAAAAACCCCTGTGCAAAGACCTGACGCACAAAAGGCCAATAGGCATAGCTGTCAATGATTGAGAGGATCTGAGACTGCCTGGCGCGATCAACGGGGGTGGACGGTTGCAGGTCGGGGCCAGCGAATGCCTCATCCACATAACGGGTGATGGCGACAGTCTCATACAGGCTGAAATCTGCATGCTGCAGCACAGGCACACGCTTGAACGGACTTAGCGTCAGGAATTGATCTGGCAGGTCTGCCGCAAAGGGATCTGTTTCAACCCACTCATACACAATCCCTTTTTCCACCAAGGCTAGCTTGGCAATCCAAGAGTAAACACTGTAACGATAACCAATCAGGGAAAGAATCATCCTGTCTGTCCGTTCAATCTAAAAACCCCAAAAAATGTTGAACTCAAACAACACCTTATACCATCACAACCGTTAGCAGTTAACGGCACACGAAACATCAACTGTACCAACAAAAAATTGCATAACCGACAAAAGATTCAAGCGACTCATAAAGCTTTTGTTAATCAAAATCCTATAGTAAATAGCGCGATGATGCATCATCAGAGGGTGGGAACCTGAAACTCTGTATGAGACGCATGAAAAATGGAAAATGTGAACGCCCTGAATTATCCTATCCCATTCGATGAGGACTATCGCCTCCAGGTTCTTCATGAATTGAACATTCTCGATACTGAGAAGCAGACAGAATTTGACAGACTCGTCATACTGGCCAGCAAGTATTTCTCCACGAAAATGGCGCTCGTATCGCTCGTCGATAAAGACCGTCAATGGCTGAAATCAGCCTGTGGCGTGAATGTCACGGAAATGCCCCGGGATGCCTCATTTTGCACCCATAGTGTGGCAAAAAGGCGCCCTTTGTTGGTATTGGATGCGACGGAGGACTCCCGCTTCTATGACAATGATCTTGTGACCGGACCACCACACATTCGATTTTATGCTGGTTTCCCGATTTTCTTTGAAAATGCGGCTATTGGCAGCTTCTGTATCATTGATGACAAGCCACGCGACAACTTTTCCGAAGAAGATCAGGCCGCATTGAAAAATTTTACAGAAATCGTGCAGGATCAAATCAAGTTATTTTCGATTACCCGTTCGAATTCAAAAACCGCAGCAGAAGCTTTGCAAAGTTCCAAACGCTTGACCAAGGCTGGTACCCTGGCAAAGAAGCAATTCTTAGCCCTTATGAGCCACGAGTTGCGCACCCCCTTGAATGCCGTCATTGGATTTGCCGATGTCATTCACAACGAGCTGTTGGGACCCATCGAGAATTCTGCATACACATCCTATGCGAAAGAGATATCCAGATCTGGGCATCGCCAGTTGGAACTTATAAATCGGGTGTTGAAACTCGTTCAAACCGGGTCCCTCGAACTGGAGAAAACCAGATTTGATCTGGTGGAATTGGTGAAAGACTGTGCAGAGATTTTACGCAGCGAACAACTGCACAAGAAAATTGAACTATGCTTAACCCTGCCGTCGGACCCGATTTACATCAAATCAGACCAGACGATAACGCAGCAAATTATCTTGGAGCTTTTTGCGAACTGCATCAAGTTTTCCCCGAACAACAGTAAAATTTACGCCTATGCGGCAACCGACAGCCTGGGCCAAACCGTTTTGACAACCAGAAATCCTGGAAGAATAGAACGAGAGCTGGAACCAGAGTCCGATATCCAAGAAATTGGGGATATCGGCGATGTCTATTCGAGAAAAAAAGACGGGATCGGGCTCGGCTTACCTTTGGTGCAGAAGCTCTGCAACCTGCTGGGCGCGAAGTTCTTCATCGAAAATGAGAACAACAATCTGGTCCAAACAAAGGTCTTTTTCACCAAGAAAAATCAGGCCCCCGGTGCCAGCGAAAGACGCCAAGCGAGTTAGACAAGGTCAGACAAAAGTGCTCTAAAGCGCTTCGCCCCGCACCATGCGAGGCAGGTCTCCAACGACCCCCATGGCGTGGCGCATCAGGAAGTTTTTGGCGGGGGGCAGCCGATTGACGGCTGCCAGCCCAATATCCCGGATGGTGCGCAACGGCGGTACATCATTGGAGAACAATCGAACCAATCCGTCCGTCACGACCGTCAACAGAATGTTATCAAACCGCCGCCGCCGCTCATAGGCGCGCAAGGTCGCCGCACTGCCAACATCCAGGCCCAGTCGATGGCTATCGACGATCACCTCCGCCAGGGCGGCGACATCGCGCAACCCCATATTCAGCCCCTGCCCTGCAATCGGATGAATGGCATGGGCGGCATCTCCGATCAGAGCGAACCGTGTATCAGTATAACGGTCGGCCTGAAGCAGGCTAAGCGGATAGGCAAAGCGCGGGCCCACCAGTTCCAGGTCGCCAAGCCAGTCGCCAAACCGCAACGCCAGTTCCTGCAGGAACGCGTGATCGTCCATCGCCATAAAGCGTTGCGCAAGATCTGTCTGTTCTGACCAAACAATGTTGCAACGATTTTCCGTCATGGGCAGCATTGCAAACGGACCACCGGGCAGGAACAGTTCCACAGCAACCCCGTCATGGGCGCGCTCATGGCGCACGGTTGCGACAATGGATGTCTGATTATACGTCCATCCACTGGTTTTGATGCCCGCTTCTTTGCGGCGCATGGAGAATTTTCCATCCGCAGCAATCGCCAATGACGCATGGATTTCCCGGCCATCCTCCAGAACAACCGTGGCACAATCTGCATCGCGATCAATGCGCACGACGTCGGCGGGTGCGATCAGGGTCAAACCGTCTGTTTCCGCCGCAACCTTCTGCAAGGCCGTGCGCGTGATCCGGTTTTCAATGATCCATCCAAAGGGATCATCACCGACATCGGCGTGATCATAATGCAGGAATAAAGGCGACACACCGCGCAACGGATGACCATCAGCGACACGGATATCCCATATCGGCGATGCGTCAGCGGCCATATGCTGCCACACGCCCGCTGCTTCCAGCACCCTTTTGGATCCCAGGGCAATCGCAGATGCGCGACCGTCATAGGCCAGGTTCAGCACGGATGCCGGGGGTTCCCGATCCACCACGACAACCGATAGGCCCGACCGTGCCAAGGCAATCGCCAGAGTCATTCCCACCATGCCGCCGCCCGCAAAGACAACATCAACACGCTTGTTTGCCATTCGGCCACCCTTCGTCAAACACCAAATCCTTCCGTCAAAGGTTGCGCCATACGACCCGGAAGTCCAGCGTTCGATTGTCGCATTATTTTGCCTAAAAAATATGCAAATTTTATTTTCGGCTATTAATTGGGCATGAAAACTGTATCAAAAATTACCTAACCCTAAATAAATTTTACCTTAATGTATTGATAATTAACAATATTTCAAATTCATGACGGTTTGGCACGCATCTTGTTATTACCAATGCGAGCCTCATGCGTGGTGCAGGGTTCGCGCAAGCGAGCCATCGGGGATGTCGGCCGGGGGGTCGGTGATCATCCGGATGTCCCGAAGACTGTAGCGGCGCGTGGGAGGGAGCAATATCGCTTCAATAGAGAGGGAGCCCTCGGGGAAATCTATGAAACTGATCATGGCGATCATCAAACCCTTCAAGCTGGACGATGTGCGCGAAGCACTGACCGGACTTGGTGTACAGGGGTTAACCGCTACCGAAGTCAAAGGCTTCGGTCGTCAAAAGGGGCAGACAGAAGTATATCGCGGGGCTGAGTATTCCGTGAACTTCCTGCCAAAAGTCAAAATCGAAGTGGTTGTGCCATCTGATTTGGCCGACCAGACCGTCGAAGCAATTCAGAAGGCCGGCAACACCGGTCGAATTGGCGATGGCAAGATCTTCGTCCTCGACGTCGCTCAAGCCGTGCGCATTCGCACCGGCGAGACCGATGCCGACGCGCTTTAAGGGGAGATAATTCGATGATGACCGCATCAATCAAACGTTATGGTATTGCAGGAGCTGTCGCCGCTGCGATCAGCTTTATTGCAATGCCCGCAATGGCGGATGTTCCGCTGGAAACGCAGTATATTTTCAACAGCCTTTCCTTCCTGATGCATGGCTTCCTGGTCATGTGGATGGCGGCAGGTTTCGCCATGCTGGAAGCGGGTCTGGTTCGCTCTAAGAACACTGCGGCGCAATGCCTCAAGAATATCGGTATCTATTCGATCGCCGGTATCATGTTCTACCTGATCGGCTACAACCTGATGTATATGGATGTCAGCGGCTATTTCGGCAGCTTCGCAATTTGGGATGCCGGAACAATCGCTGCTGCAGACACCCTGGAAGGCGGCGAGTATTCCGCTGGTTCAGACTGGTTCTTCCAGATGGTCTTCGTTGCGGCAACAGCCTCAATCGTCTCTGGTACAGTGGCAGAGCGCGTCAAACTGTGGCCGTTTTTCGCATTCTGTGTCGTGCTGACCGCAATCATCTACCCGATCCAGGGTTCCTGGACCTGGGGCGGTGGCTGGCTCAGCGAAATGGGCTTCTCAGACTTCGCTGGCTCTACAATCGTGCATTCCGTTGGTGGTTGGGCAGCTTTGGCCGGTGCCCTTGTCATTGGTGCCCGTAAGGGTCGCTATGGTGACGGCGGACATCCAATGCCCGGTGCGAACCTTCCCCTGGCCACGCTTGGGACGTTTATCCTGTGGATGGGCTGGTTCGGCTTCAATGGCGGCTCTCAGCTTGCTATGGGCACAATGCAGGACATCTCCGACATCGGGACGATCTACATCAACACCAACCTGGCCGCAGCGGCTGGCGTTGTCGTGGCGATGATCCTGACCCAGATCCTGTATAAGAAAATCGATCTGACGATGGCTCTGAACGGTGCTTTGGCTGGTCTGGTCTCTATTACGGCTGAACCTTTGGCACCAAGCCCGATGCTGGCGATCTTCATTGGTGCCGTTGGCGGTGCCTTGGTTGTCTTTGCCGTGCCTCTGCTGGACAAGCTGAAAATTGACGATGTCGTCGGCGCAATCTCGGTCCACCTGGTTTGTGGTATCTGGGGCACGCTGGCGGTTGTCTTCTCCGGTGCGGACTTTGTTGTCCAGTTGACCGGTATTGTTGCAATCGGCGCCTTTGTCTTCGTCACCAGCTTTATCGTCTGGACGGTATTGAAACTGGTGGTCGGTGTCCGCGTCTCTGAAGAGGCTGAAATGCTCGGCCTCGACAAGGCGGACCTGGGCATGGAGGCCTATCCTGAATTTGGTGCGGGTTCGGCTTCTAAGTAAGAAGCCTGACGAAAACAAGGAAACAACCCACACCACACTGTTTCCACCCCGCAAACCTTATCCCCCGAGGAGTTCGCTCTTCGGGGGCCTTTTTTTTGCTTTGCAGCTAGCTGCGAACAAGCGCTGTTATTTTCCTCAATATCTAGTATATGGTACCCTATACACGGATTGGCGCGCATATTGCTTCTAGGGCTAGAAGAGTGAGGTCCTAAGCGAGCGCCAGAAGACCTTGCGGCACAAACAGCAATACGGATCGCGATATGGCCGGGCATCGGCTTGATCAATTGAAGAATTTTCCATTTCGTCGCATCGACGAATTGCTGACCGGCCTGGCGCCGGGTTACCCCCCTGTATTCATGCAAGTGGGCGAACCACAGGCCGCCGTACCTGCCATCGTTGCCCAAACGGTTACACAAACAGCGGCACTGTTTGGCAAATATCCCCCCCCCGCCGGATCGCCTGGATATCGGGAGGCCGTTGCGCGCTGGCTGGAACGTCGATACGGATTACAGGCAAACGCGATCAATGCAGCAGCACAGATTTCTGCCCTGTGCGGATCACGCGAAGGGTTGTTTCAGGCAACCCTGATGGCGATCCTGCGTAAGCGGGACCGGCTGGGCGATACCAGCATCACGCCAACTGTACTGGTCCCCAATCCGATGTATCATGTCTATTTCGGGGGCGCGATTGTCGGCGGCGCGGAACCGATCCTGGTTGATACAGTGGCCGAAAATGATTTCGTCCCGAATTATGCGGCACTGCCGCTGGAAGTATTGGATCGCGCAGCCATCTGTTTCTTTTGCACGCCTGGCAATCCAACGGGTGCAGTTGCAACCCGGGCAGCATTGACAGAAATGCTGGCCCTGGCCCGAAAGCATGACTTCGTGCTGGCAGTCGATGAATGTTATTCGGAAATCTGGTTTGATGCTCCACCGGCTGGCGGCTTTGACGCGGCCCAGGATTTGGGGGGATCGCCCGATAATCTGCTGGTCTTCAATTCCCTGTCCAAACGCTCTGGTTCTCCCGGCTTGCGGGTGGGATTCGTTGCTGGGGACCCCGCCTTAATCGAGCCCCTGCTGATGCTGCGCAGTTATGGCGGCGCGCAGGTGCCAGGCCCCCTGATGGCGGCGGGAGAGGCCCTATGGCAGGATGAAACCCATGTGACCGCAAATCGCGCCCATTACCTCAATTTGGTCGAAATTGCCGACTATCATCTGGGGCGGCTCCCCGGTTTTCATCGACCGGAAGCAGGGGTTTTCCTGTGGCTGAACACGAAAGCCACAGTCGGTGACGGAGAAACGGCGACGCGCCTGCTGTGGCAGCATGCCGGAATCAAGGTTATGCCAGGGCGATACATGTCCCAAACCGACCCGAATACCGGAAAAAGCCCAGGGGATGACTATATCCGCATTGCGCTGGTTCATGATCCGAAAACGGTTGAAGACGCCATGGGGCGCATTGCACAAGTTTTAAGCACACATAACTCGATCAATTGACGACGACACAGAGAGAGTAAGAGATGGTGGCAAAGACACAGGAAAAAGCAGCCTTTCTTCCAGATGGGGCAACTGATTACCTGAAGAAGCGAGGCATTGAATGCCTTGGCATCGGGCTGATCATTCTTGCCTTCGCGCTGTTGACGGCGCTTGTCTCCTATAGCCCTGCAGACCCATCGCCGAATAATGCCACCAGCCAGCCAGTCAGCAATCTGTTGGGGTATCCCGGTGCAAGCATTGCCGATGTCGCGCTGCAAAGCCTGGGCTTAGCCAGCTTCCTGGGATTCCCGCTTCTGGCCGGCTGGGGATGGCGGCTGGTTATGGATCGCGTGCTACCGCGCGCCTGGATCCGACTGGCCCTGACCCCGGCCCTGGCGGCCTTGACCGCCCTGGCACTGGCAACGCTTCCCCGCTATGACGCCTGGCCTTTGGGGGCCGGATTGGGCGGAATACTGGGGGATGTTATCCTCTCTGGAATAAGACCCCTGTTGGTTGGCATTGACCTGTCCTGGATCGGGCTGGCGGCTGCGGTTCCGGCTGTGACTATCGCCTTGTATGGATTTGGCATCACGTTATCAGAATGGCGCACGGTCATTGTGAAATCCTGGGCCGGTGCCAGGCGGGGTGCCGGCGCGCTGCGTAATGCCGACCAACTTGCCCCTGCCCTGAAAGAACTGGTTCTGCGGCGGGGCGATGGCCGCGTAGAGCCAACCCTGGCCCCGGCGATAAAGCGCGCAACGCCGCCGCGCGCCGCACCTTCTGCTCCCCGCGCCCAGCGAGAAGATCGGGTTGAAACACCGGAAAGCCCAAAACCATCCAAACGCGCCACAGAAGAGCGTCAGATCAAACTGGCCCTGCCGCCGCAGGATGGGGAATTCCACCTCCCTCCGTTGGATATTCTGGTCGACCGCCACCCTGATTCAGAGGCACAATCCAAGAATTCTGAAGGATTGGAACAGAATGCCCGCATGCTGGAAGGGGTGCTGGAAGATTTCGGCGTCAAAGGAGAAATTACCAAAGTACGCCCCGGCCCCGTCGTCACCCTGTATGAGTTGGAGCCCGCGCCTGGAACCAAAACCAGCCGCGTGATTGGTCTTAGTGATGATATCGCACGATCCATGTCCGCAATTTCCGTGCGCATCGCAACCGTTCCAGGGCGCAGCGTTATCGGGATCGAACTCCCCAATGCGCGCCGGGAAATGGTGGGCTATCGGGAACTGGTCGCATCCGACACATATGATAAGTCAAAGGCGAAATTGCCCTTGATTTTGGGGAAGGATATTGGCGGCACGCCGGAAGTTGTTGATCTGGCAACCATGCCCCACCTGCTGATCGCCGGGACCACCGGGTCCGGGAAATCCGTGGGCATGAACACAATGATCCTGTCCCTGCTGTATAAGCTGACGCCCGATCAATGCCGCTTTATTATGATCGACCCCAAGATGTTGGAATTATCCGTCTATGATAACATTCCGCATCTTCTGGCCCCGGTGGTGACCGACCCGAAGAAAGCCGTTGTCGCCTTGAAATGGGCGGTGCGTGAAATGGAAGACCGCTATCGTTCCATGTCCAAGCTGGGCGTGCGCAATATCGAAGGATACAACAAGCGCGTTGCCGAGGCGGATCGCAAGGGTGAGGTCATCACAAGGCGCGTACAGACCGGATTTGATTCCGAGACCCATAAGCCGATTTTTGAAGAAGAGCCGCTGGACCTGACCCCCCTGCCCTATATCGTCGTATTGGTCGACGAAATGGCGGATTTGATGCTTGTCGCGGGCAAGGATATTGAGGCATCCATCCAGCGCCTGGCCCAGATGGCGCGTGCGGCGGGGATCCACCTGATCATGGCAACCCAACGCCCATCCGTTGATGTTATCACGGGGACGATCAAGGCGAACTTCCCGACACGGATTTCATTTCAAGTCACCTCGAAAATTGACAGCCGCACAATTCTGGGCGAACAGGGCGCGGAACAATTGCTGGGCAAGGGCGATATGCTGCATATGGCAGGCGGTGGGCGCATCACCCGCGTCCATGGTCCTTTCGTCGATGACACAGAGGTTGAGGCCGTCTGTCAGTTCTTAAAAGCACAAGGTGTGCCGGCCTATGTTGAAAGTGTGACCGATGAAGACGATATGTCAGGGGGATTCGATACCGATGTCAGCGGCGCAAGCTCTCTTTCCGGGGGCAGCGGTGGTGACGACGGTGGTGAAAACGCGCTGTATGACCAGGCGGTTGCCCTGATTGCACGGGAAGGCAAATGCTCTACCAGCTTTGTCCAACGTCATTTACAAATCGGGTATAATCGTGCCGCCAGGATCGTTGAGCGCATGGAAAAGGAAGGGGTCGTCAGTGCGGCGAACCATGTTGGAAAGCGTGAAGTCTTGGTTGGTGATCATTCCCGGTAATCTTAAATACACTGCATCGCACCGCCGAAGCCGCGGCCTATTGGCCGCGCTGATTCTGGTGGCGGGGCTTGGTCTGTCCGGTCAAGTGAAGGCGGAATCCCAGGCCGTCGATCCCAACGCCGCGATTGAACGGCCAGAACAACACCAAATGGGCTCCGTCGAGCAGAAAATTCTGCTGTCAGAGATCGAAAGCTATTTTGACAAAATCAATACGCTAAAGGCGCGATTCCGCCAATTCAACATGGATGGAACTGTGTATCAGGGCGATGTCATGATGGACCGTCCCGGCAAGATGCGCATCGATTATGATGCCCCCCTGCCGTTCAAGATTATCGCAGATGGCACATTCTACATTTTCGTCGATGAAGATTTGAAAGAGGCGAGCCACATTCCTCTGGGGCTGACCCCGGCCTCCATGCTGTTGCGCCAGCCAATGAAACTTGGTGAAGAGCTTACAGTTCTGGATGCCGCCAAAGATAAGGGTTTCCTGCATATCACAGTTGCCCAGAAGGATGCGCCCGATGCAGGGTCACTGACCTTCACATTCTCAGAACAACCGTTGAGTCTGGTGCAATGGACTGTGGTTGATCAGCAGGGCACTGTCACCCGTGTCCTGCTGGAAAATGTACAAACCGGGATTGATTTGGATTCTGACCAGTTCTATTTCGTCAATCCGTGGATCACTAAAAACAATCGATAACCTGCGGTCTTACCCGAACGCATATGCATCCATGGCAAGAACATTATAGCATATGCTGTGATGCAATCTGCGCCCTTGAACAGCAGGATGCCCGCCCGCCATACCAGCCCCCAGGGCGACAAAGAAGGGCAGGAAATGTTCTGGTGTCGGATGGTTTTCGCGCCCCATCGGGGCCTGCATGAAATCCAATAGGGCCGGGATATCAGCGGCTGTTACCTTGTCATAGACCCAGTCCTGAAAGGTTGTAACCCAATCAGGCACTCCATCCTGCCCCAACTGACGCAGGCGCGCCCAGGCCCGCAGGTTATGGGTGATATTACCCGAGGCGAGGATCAGAATTCCCTCGTCGCGTAACGGAGCCAACGCCCTGCCCAGCGCCAGATGATGCGCCGCCCCAAGGTCTGTCTGGATGGACAATTGAATGACCGGAATATCCGCCTCCGGATAAATCAGGGTCAACGGCGTCCATGCCCCATGATCCAACCCCCGTTCTGAATCGCCATGGGTGGGGAAACCTGCATTTGAAAGCATGTCTTGAACCTGCCGGGCCAGATCGGGGGATCCGGGCGCGTCATACCGCATTTGATACAGGGCATCCGGGAACCCATAGAAATCATGCAAAACTGTCTGGTCAGGCCGAGTCGTGACCGATGGTTCAGCGGTTTCCCAATGCGCAGAAACCGCCAGGATCGCCTTCGGCCGAGGCAAATCCTTGGCCATGCACGACAAGAATTCCCGTGCCGGAATGTCTTCGAATGGAAGGGTCGGTGGGCCGTGGGACACAAAAACGGCGGGTATAGTTTCCTGTAACGTCATCGGGCCTCTCCATCATCACCAGAACTGTATAGTTACGAGAAGGACAAGCGGACGATAAGCCCTGTTGAAGGAAACGCATCGTCGACAAACAAGTGGCAATAAGAACAACGCCATTGTCTTAATACAAGAGCGCCCCGTCTCAGGGGGAGGGGAGAGACGGGGCGCATGCCTGTTTAAAGGCACCCAGGGCAACCACCTAAAAGGTTTATGCACCTGGTAGATACGCCGCTTGGGGTTTGGGGGAGGAGGTCAGCGGCGCATCCTCTATACCAAGGATATGGCCCGAACCGAGGCTTCTTAAAAGGTGAACAATATGCACCCCCGCTATGTTACAGGTGCATAGCTATTGCTCATTGCCGCGACCGTATCTGCCGACTCTTGCTATTCATAAAGTGACTGGTGCGATATTTACAAGGTACTGTCGCTTGCAAATGGCCCACGGCCTTCATAGCTTATTCTAAGTATAGTTCCCCAAACACCAGGATCCGCTTCTATGACATCGGCCACTCTTTTTGATCTACAGAAAATACTCCAGGACGCAGATATCATACGGGATGAAGCAGAAATAGAAGCGCTGTTGCGCGGTGCCGCCGCCGCCCCGCCAGACTCTCAAGACCGCTGGACGGATTTGATTGCCCCAAATGCGACCACGGCTGTGCGCGCCCAATTGGCCCAGGCTGGTCGTGCTTACATGGACGGGCTGGGCAGCCCCTTTACCGATGGGCCAGCGCCAAAGGAACGCCTGGACGCCCTGCGCGTTGAAATGCGCAAACAGGGATTGGATGGGTTGGTCATTCCCCGAACCGATGAATATCAGGGCGAATATATTGCGCAAAAGGCGGAACGGGTGCTGTGGCTGACGGGCTTTGCCGGGTCGGCCGGGACTGTTGTAGTCGGCCTGGACAAGGCGGCAATCTTCATTGATGGCCGCTATACGTTGCAGGTTCTCGATCAGGTCGATACCAGCCTGTTTACACCCCAGCATATGATTGAAGCCCCGGCAACTGACTGGATCGCGGAGAATTTCAAAGCCGGGGACAAAATTGGATTCGATCCCTGGCTGCACACACAACATGGCGCAGGCCACCTGAATTTAGCGGCCCAGCGTGCGGGGGCCAGCCTTGTGCGGGTTGAGCCAAACCCCGTCGATACGGTTTGGCAGGATCAACCCGCCGCTCCGCTGACCCCTGTTGTGCCGCAAACCCTCGAGTTCGCGGGCGAGGCATCAGAGGATAAACGCGCGCGCCTGGGCGCCGCCTTGGCCAAAAAGAGCATCGACGCCGCCGCAATCACCGCGACCGACTCCATCGCCTGGCTGTTGAATATGCGGGGCGGCGATGTGCCAAACTGTCCCCTACCGCTCAGCTTCGCGCTGTTACATCAGGACGGTGCGGTCGATTGGTTCATTGACGAGCGCAAATTAACGCCGTCTGTCCGCGCCTCGCTGGGCAATGCCGTCTCCCTGCGCCCGGAAAGCGACTATGCTGATGCATTGGCCGAACTGGGTCGCCAGGGCAAAACTGTGCAGGCCGATCCTGCCACGGCCCCCTGCCTGATCTTTGATCGCCTGCAGCAATATGGTGCCAGGATCGTGGAGGCCCCCGATCCCTGCCTGATGCCGAAATCCTGCAAGAATGCTGTTGAGATTGAGGGTACCCGCAGCGCCCATAAGCGCGATGGCGCGGCCCTGTCGAAATTCCTGCACTGGATCGCTGAAACAGCGCAGAAGGGCGGGTTGACTGAGTTGGAAGCCATCGACCACCTGCGCAGCATTCGCGAAAAGGGAGAGAACTTCCGGGGTCTGAGCTTCGACACGATTGCAGGCGCTGGCTCTAACGGCGCGGTGATCCATTATCGCGCTGGCCCCCGCACCAATAAGGCCATTGAATCGGGTCAATTACTGTTGGTCGACAGTGGCGCGCAATATCTGGATGGCACCACCGATGTCACCCGCACCATGGCGATTGGCACCCCAACGGCGGAGATGATCCACCGCTTCACGCTGGTCCTGAAAGGCCATATCGCGATTGCCACCGCCCGCTTTCCTGTTGGCGTGACCGGCAGTCAGTTGGACCCGCTTGCCCGCCTGCCGCTGTGGCAGGCTGGTCTGGATTTCGACCACGGCACCGGCCATGGGGTTGGCAGCTATCTGAATGTGCATGAAGGCCCGCAACGCATCGCCAAGGCCCATAACGCCGTCGCCTTGAAGCCCGGCATGATCCTGTCGAACGAGCCCGGCTATTACAAAGCGGGCGATTATGGCATCCGTATTGAAAATCTGGTCGTGGTGAAAGAAGTCGACACGCCCCCCACTGGCGCAGAACGCGCCCTGCTGGAATTTGAGACCATCACGCTGGCCCCCATCGACCGCACATTGATCGATGCGTCCCTGTTGTCACAGGACGAACGGACTTGGCTGAACGCCTATCACGCCCGAGTCTTCGCAGAAGTCGGACCGCAATTGGACGGGGCAGAGAAAGCCTGGCTGGAATCAGCAACCGCGCCAATTTAGGGCACCTTAAAGCCCCGCCTCTTTCCACCAGGTGTCGGTCAGGAATTTGCCGGGCAGGTCTTCATCATTGGGACTGTGCCCAGCGATGGCGATTTGGCGCTGCCATTCTTGTTTCAGGCTGTCGGGCAGTTTTTCCCCGCACCAGGGGCAAAAATCAATCTTCACCATTCGGACGGGGTGTTCATCCTTTAGTCGATCCACCGCCAGACGCCGAATGCCATATTCCCGAGTCCAGGGGATGTAGCAGATCATCACCCTGATATCTTCCATAGCATCTGATAAATTGCGACACAGATGGGCAGGCTTTTCCCTGGACCGATATTTACCAGTTCCCTTTGGATCTTTTAGCAAAAAATGATACCGCACCATGTAGTATCCTTCAGGAACATGAGGACGATGAACCTTCGGGCGGCGGCGGCGGTCTATTTGGCGGGTTACCCACCATTCCTCTGAACCATAAAAGCCATCCGGCAAGTCAACGAGTTTTGGATTCCCCCAATAAGGAAGGTAGATACCATATTCCTCTTTCAAAACCTTGGACCGGGCATGCTTCAGATTCCCAGGCAAGACGCGCCCTGACCAGGGGCAATAATCAATCCTGGCCGTATAACTCCTAAAAAACTCATTGTTCGTGCCGTGGGAATAAAACTCCTTCCAAATAGCCTGATTCACAATATAGATGCCATAATTCCGCGTCCCAGGGTCATACATAAGGCACACTTCGGGGTCCGACGCCGCCGCCTGCAGCGCCTCATGCTGATCCTGAAGTTGTTTTCCCCGTTTCAATCTCATTTTCTGAAACTTTACCATCTTTGATCGTATCTGCCCTGTCGGTCCATTCCCCAGTGACACCATCAATCGCCCCAAGATGACGGCCACTTTTAGAATAAACTTCTATTTCACTATGACCATAATCCCATTCATAGTAGCGGGAGTCTTTGCCTTTGAGACCATCACGCTGGCCCCGATCGACCGCACATTGATCGATGCGTCCCTGTTGTCACAGGACGAACGGACTTGGCTGAACGCCTATCACGCTCGAGTCTTCGCAGAAATCGGACCGCAATTGGACGGGGCAGAGAAAGCCTGGCTGGAATCAGCAACCGCGCCAATTTAGGGCACCTTAAAGCCCCGCCTCTTTCCACCAGGTGTCGGTCAGGAATTTGCCGGGCAGGTCTTCATCATTGGGACTGTGCCCAGCGATGGCGATTTGGCGCTGCCATTCTTGTTTCAGGCTGTCGGGCAGTTTTTCCCCGCACCAGGGGCAAAAATCAATCTTCACCATTCGGACGGGGTGTTCATCCTTTAGTCGATCCACCGCCAGACGCCGAATGCCATATTCCCGAGTCCAGGGGATGTAGCAGATCATCACCCTGATATCTTCCATAGCATCTGATAAATTGCGACACAGATGGGCAGGCTTTTCCCTGGACCGATATTTACCAGTTCCCTTTGGATCGTCGAGAAAGTCATGATACCAGACTTTATAATAGCCTTCCGGCACATGAGGTCGGCGTATCTTCGGGCGGCGGCGGCGGTCAATACCGCGGGTCGCCCACCATTCCTCTGACCTGTAAAAACCATCCGGCAACACTGTCGTATCAGGTGTCTCCCAATGGGCGCAGTTGATACCAAATTCGTCTCTTAGTGTTCGGGCCCTGGCATAGCGCAAATCACCGGGCAAAAGCCGACCAGACCAGGGGCAGTAGTCAATTTGCGCACCCCGCCTATGAAAAAAAATGTTCCCTGGCCCATAGTAGTAGAACTCTCTCCATATGGCTTGGTTCACAACGCAGACGCCATAAGTTCGAATTCCAGGATCATAGACAAGGCACACTTCGGGGTCCAACACCGCCGCCTGCAAAGCCTCATGCTGATCCTGAAGTCGTTTGCCCCGTTTCCGGCTCAAGTTCTGATCCTTTCTTCAAATCCGGTTTAGAAGTCCACTCCCCTGTAACCCCATCAATTGCCCCAAGATGGCGACCAGATTTATTGTAAACCTCTATTTCGCTATGACTGTAGTCCCAATCGTAATATCGATAATTCTTACCCTTAAGCCCATTAGTATATTTTCCATCTTTCATTGGATTTTTCTTGATCTGAGTCCATAAAAAACTCTGAGACGGGGCAATTTTGAGGTTCTCGCGAATTTTCCGCTCTTCCATAAGACGTCCTCCCTCGCCTTTTAAATAGTTATCATAAGCGCGTCTCTGTCCCTCAGTCAGCGAGATATTCGGTTCTTGGGTCATTCCCTCCCTATCGACATCAAAGCCTCTAAAGCCTTTGGCAAAAGGTGTTCTTCCTCCATGAATAATATGACCGCCGGCACCGCCGGGTTTCACATAGGTTCCAGGCAGAGGTTTACTGGGAAGTAATGTAATCTGCGGTACTTCATCGGACTGATCAGGAAAAGGGGATGGGTTGTTAGGCCCTAAGACATCGGATTGATCAGGACGACCGGAGTCACTTGGGTTTTGATCGTCATGAGCCCGTGAACTATCTGGGTAGGTTTCAGGCGCATCCAGGCCCGCAGGCGGGATAGCGGGGAAGGGCGGCATGATCGGGGGAAGAGTTTGGTTTGGATCCAATTGACAGGATGGATTTCTTACCCAACCGAATGGAGCAGACCATAGAAACGCAGGCTGGCCATTCGCGTCTTTTGGAATTTTATTTGTGTGCGCATACTGAACAAATGGGGCCTCCTTTCGCTCATCTGAGATACCCTCATTATTCTCTACAGCCAGTTTCTCCACCTGCGCTCGAATGGGGGTGGTTTGGTCAAAGGTCGCAGCCTGAGCGGGAGAAACACCCAGCGCCTTTGTTACCAGCCCCAGCAATGGGGAGGGGTGGGCTGGTTTGTCATTGAGAGCCTTTGGTGTGAAAAGCTTGTTCCTGTCGCCGGCAGTCGGAGTCGGCGTGCCTGATCCTCCCCGTATAAACGCGTCTGACAGATCGGGCGTTGACCCGGGCAATGGGGTCTTAGTGCCAAGCCGGTCTTGAAAAAGGGCGCGCAAATCCGCGGCACGGACCGCAGGCTTATCATCCTTCCCAAAACTGCCGGGCTTGTACTCGCCTGGATAAGCAAGCTTAAAGCCATCGGTAACCGCTTTGCGTAAACGGTCCCCAGTCTCCCCTTCCGCATGATAATCCGGATGGACCATCAGACCCTTTAGCACTTCATCAGGATCATCTTTTAGATCATTTTGCTTAGAACTTGGTTGATCCCCCATGCCGTGGGGTTTGGGGATGCTCAGGTTGTTAAAATCGTCCGCCGAGGTCTTGCCCTGGGATTGGCGAAATGCCTGCATACCCTGCACCAAGCCGCCCCGGCGGGGTTGCGTCGACCGAGAAAAGAAATCACTAAACGACATCTGATCTTCCTTTGTTCTTTTTAATGGTCGCTTTCGATAAGGTTCCTTATCCCTTAACGACCAAATGTGGGTTTGAATCGATGCTTCCCCGAAACATCGCACTAAAACAGCCCCATAAGGATGCAATCCCTTTAGGCTGAAATCAAAACGTGCAACAAAATATAATTTTTGTCAATTAAAAAGAACAAATAGGAACAAAAAATCGAAAATGGCTGGGAGCGCTTTCTTAGGGCGGGACTAGTCCCCCTGCGCATTCCAAAAGATTTCTTGATCAGTTGTCCCGCGAGCCTACCCGATAAAGGCTCAAGCATCTGGCGACTATAGTCCAGCATCCAACAATGCAGACGCATCAGCCCGCCGAGAGACAAACTTGCGGGGCGCGCCGGGGTGCTATTCCGCAGCGGCGTAGGCGGCCCAGCGGAGGTAGTAGTCGGCTTCTTCGGTATAGATCGAGCCTGTATGGGCCAGGAAGCTGGAATACAGTACGAAGCGGTCCGCCTCGAAGCTGCGATCCAGCGGCAAGCGCCGTTCCGCAACGAAGCGTTCCGCCTCCTGGATGCTGGTCGTTTTCAGGCGGGCCAGCGTCACATGGGGCAGGAACTTGCGGCTTTCAGGCTTGAACCCGCAGCGCACGGCGGCGGATTCGACCTTCCTTTGCAGATGCATCAGCCCCTCATCCTTGCGGGCCTGGGCGATTAGGGCACTGGGTCGACGCTTGTTGCCGAACCAGTTGAGCTGGTCCAGCGTGACGTCGAACGCCGGTGCATCAATGCGCATCAGGTCATGGGCGAGATCTTCGGCAGCGCCGTAATCAATCTCCCCAATAAACCGCAAAGTGAGGTGGAAGTTATCCGGATCGGTCCAACGAGCCCCAGGGAGCCCGTTCTGTAACCCGGTCAGCGCATCCCGAATATGGTCTGGGATGGGCAGGGCGACGAAAAGCCTAATCATGGCGCGCCTCCACTATATCTGGGGCCAAAATCGACCCCTACCCCCTTAATACCCGATTGGCGTAGCTTTGTGAATGGTTTCTATGTCGGAAAGTACATCTTCCGACAATTTCATGTCCCCGGTGGCGATTGCGGCCTTTAACTGATCCATCGTGCGGGCGCCGATAATGTTGGCGGTGGTGAATTCACGGGTGTTTACAAACGTATTGGCCATCTGGGCCGGATCCAGGCCATGTTTGCGCGCAACGGCCACATATTTCGCCGTTTCTTCGACGGCGCGAGGCGAAAGGTAACGCCCGAAATACTTACCAAACAGGGTCAGGCGCGCCCCTTCCGGCCAGGCACCGTCCAGATACTTACCCGACAAAGTGCCCATTGCCAGGGGCGAATAGGCCAGCATCCCGACCCCGGTGCGGCAGGAAACTTCTGCCAGTCCGAATTCATAATCCCGTTTCAACAGATTATAGGCATTCTGCACGGAAACGATTCGCGGCAGGTTCATCGTCTCCGCCATGCGCAGAAATTCCATCACGCCCCAGGGGGTCTCATTGGAAACGGCGATATGACGAACCTTCCCCGCAGTAACCAATTCTTCCAGGGCGCGCAGGGTTTCTTCCAGCGCGACACCATCTTTTTCCGGCACATGCGTGTAATTCATCGTGCCGAATGTCGTGGTTTCCCGTTCCGGCCAATGCAGTTGATAGACATCGATATAGTCGGTCTTCAGCCGCTTCAGACTGGCGTCACAGGCTTCCAGGATCGATTGACGGTCCAGGCGGGTTTCCCCGTCATGCAAGTGCGGGCGCATCCAGGGCAGTCGATTGGCGCGACCGGCGATCTTGCTGGCCAGGATGACTTCAGACCGGCGGCCCGTCTTTTCAAACCAGGTGCCGATGATTTCTTCGGTCCGACCATAGGTCTCTGCGCTGGGCGGAACTGAATAAAGCTCCGCCGTATCCCAGAAGTTAACCCCCTGATCCAGGGCATAATCCATCTGTTCATGGCCTTCAGCCTCGGTATTCTGTTGCCCCCAGGTCATTGTGCCCAAGCAGACAACGCTGACATCCAAATCAGTATGGCCAAGCTTATTGTAACGCATGGTAGATCAGGTCCCCTTTAATGGATTTCAGGGCACACGCCCCGTTATAGAAACAGTGTTAACACGCCCGTATAGGCATAAAGGCGATCCCGGCAGAATTCACCATTAGCGAAAAAGCCCGTGATAGGAAAGGTCCCTAAGGCCTCCGCAATCAATTGTGTTTCCTGACTGGGATCACTGAACTGGTTGGGACCACGTGCCGCGCAGGACACATAAACTCCACCCCGAATGGGTTGCTTGCCAGTCCGGGATTTCAATTCCGACAGCATGCGACGCATATCGGAAACGGCGGTGGTTGGATCGCGCCGACAGAACATCACCCGATCGCCCGGATTAAGATGCGCCGCAATTGCCACGGCCCCTTGATGCGGATCTATGGCCACCAGATTGCGCACGGTATAATCACCCAAATCGGACCCTTCCACGGGCAAGGCGGCGAAAATGTATCCCGCGCACCGATTAAGATCCCGCGCCAGAATTTCACCAATATCCTCCTTGAAGACCTCCAGCGCGGGACGGCCATTCAATTCCAGAATCACATGGTCCTGAGCATTGGTGATAGTGTGAGCGGGGCCAATCGGGCTGCATCCCTGGCTTAATGCTGTTTGCAGCGGGATATGCGCCAGCGACAGCAACGCCCCGCTGAGACCCTGCCCGTCCGGGCCATCTGCGATTTGGGAGCCTGGACCCTGAGCGGCGCTCAATCCCCCGATCAGGAAGCCATCCGTCTCCTGGACGATATCATCCATCAGGCCACCCAATAACCCATTCCCAGGATCGCCATGGGCCAGAACGACCGGCGGCACATCAGAAGACAGCCAATCACTGTATTGCGCGCTGATCCGGTCACTTTCACCCCGCAGGCCAGAAAAGACCCGAAAGCCATCATTCTGGAACGGACACAGCATGACCGACAGGCTGGGGGTGCCGAAATTTTCTGCAAAATCTCCAGTCGCCGCATCCGTCCCAATCGTCCCGTAGCCAACAGTTCCCACCCAATGGGGAACACCCGTGGCCTGACCCAGCGCAGCCTCTATTTCTGCGGAATGCGTCGCATAGTGGGGCGTCATGTATATCAGGCCCAACTGGTGATCGGAATTCGCCCCCCGCAATGCCGGTAACAGGGAGTCCAATGCCTCCTTCCAGGTTTGTCCGGTCCCTTGTGCTGATAAGAAGTCTGCACCCGCCGTCACGATGCGCCCTTTTGGCTTAAATCGGACAGGGCCTTTTCAACAATGGGCAGAATGCGGGTCACGATCACGTCCACCCCCGCCCCTGTCGGATGCATGCCATCCCCCTGATTCAAGCTGGCATCGGCGGCAACCCCATCCAGAAAGAAGGGATAAAACAAAGTATCATATTCTGCCGCCAGGTCTGGGAAGACCGCATTGAATTCGTCGCTGTATTCCCGCCCCAGATTTGGCGGTGCCATCATTCCGGTCAGGAGAACCTTAACTCCGGCTGCCTGAGCTTTTTCGATAATAGCCGCCAGATTTTTCCGGGTCTCAGAAGGCGGCAATCCGCGTAATCCATCATTAGCGCCCAATTCCAGGATCATCAGGTCCGGCTTATCAGCAAACAGCCAATCAACACGGCTCAACCCGCCTTTCGAGGTATCGCCCGATACGCCCCCATTGACGACCCGCGCGTCATGGCCCGCCTCGGTCAGCGCTGCCTGCAGCTTGTTGGGGAAACTTTCCGCCTTGGACAGGCCATATCCTGCCGTCAGGCTGTCGCCCAGCGCCAGAATGGTTGTTTCCGCTGAGGCGTGCCCAATTCCCAATGTCCCAAAAACTAAGGACATTGCGACCAGCAATCCATTGATTGTGCAGCGCAACGGGCCATATAGCCTTGAAACGCTGATATAGATCGCATCGAAAGAAAGTGAGTTCATGACATCTCGCGCTGAAACTGAAGAAAACCAAAACGGAGTATCGCCGATGATTGATCTGCGCGATGTCCACCTAACACTTGGGTCTTTAGCGGGCGAGGTCAACATCTTGCGCGGCATTGATTTGTCGGTTGGGCGTGGAGAGACGGTCAGTGTTGTGGGACCATCGGGGTCCGGCAAGACATCCATGCTGATGATCGTGGCCGGGTTGGAACAGGCAACTTCGGGCAGCGTCCGAATTGGCGACCAGGATTTCCGTGGCTTGAGCGAAGATGGTCTGGCAGAATTTCGCCGCGACAATCTGGGAATTGTGTTTCAAAGCTTCCATTTGGTACCCACCATGACAGCGGTTGAAAATGTCGCAATCCCCCTGGAACTGGCCGGGCGACGCGACGCCTATGAGCGTGCCGCTGAGGTTTTGGAACAGGTCGGCCTGTCACACCGGCTGAGTCATTATCCTGGCCAGCTATCGGGCGGGGAACAACAGCGTGTCGCCCTGGCGCGTGCTTTTATCGGCAGCCCTAAATTGATCCTGGCCGACGAGCCGACAGGCAATCTGGACGCCGACACAGGACAACAAATCATCGATCTGATGTTCAATCTGGCACGCGATCATAAAACGACCCTGATGCTGATCACCCATGACGCGGATCTGGCGCAGGCCTGTGACCGAACCGTTGAGATGCGCGACGGGCGTCTGGTCAAAGACGCCGCATTGAAGGCGGCGGAATAAGATGGTTTCTGCACGCATCGCACGACGCGAATTGCGCGGCGGCCTGAAAGGGTTCCGTGTCTTTGTCGCCTGCCTGGCGCTTGGTGTTGCCGCCATTGCAGGCGTTGGGTCCCTGGCTTCCGCTATCGAGGCTGGGCTGAAAGCTGATGGCCGCGTTCTATTGGGCGGGGATATCGATCTGCGCCTGACCCATGTCGCCGCCGCCCCGAACAAACTGGAATGGCTGCGTGCCAATTCAGAACAGGTTTCCCAGGTCGTGGAAATGCGCGCCATGGCCATTCGCGCCGATGGGACGGACCGGCATCTGATCGAACTGAAAACCGTGGATGAGGCCTATCCCCTATACGGTAAACTGGTGCTGGAAGACGGCGTTTCGCTAAATGAACTGGACAAGCGCGATGGGGCATGGGGCCTGATTGCCGCGCCGCAACTGGTTGAGCGCATGGGGCTGTCCAAGGGCGATAGACTGAAAATCGGGGAAGCAACATTTGATTTGCGTGGAACCTTTCTGTCAGAACCGGATAAAGGAACACAGGCGTTTGACCTGGGCCCCCGCGTCTTCATTCCGCGCGCTGCCCTGGCAGAGACTCAATTGGAACAGCCAGGAAGTCTGATCCGATACCATTATCGCATCGCCCTGGCACCGGGCACCGATGTCGCCGCCTGGACGGAGCAACTGAACACTACCTTCCCAGGGGCTGGCTGGCGCGTTCGGGCCCTGGATGATGCCGCGCCCAATATTCAACGTTTCGTTGACCGCGTTGGGCTGTTCCTGACGCTGGTGGGGCTGACCGCATTGCTGGTCGGCGGCGTCGGTGTCGGCAATGCGGTACGGGCCTTCCTGAACCAGCGGACCGCGACAATCGCGACGCTGAAATGTCTGGGGGCTTCCAGCAGCACGATCTTTTCCATTTACATGCTGCAGGTCGGCGCATTGGCGATTGTTGGCATCATCGCTGGCTTGATTATTGGCGGTGCGGGCCCTGCATTGATCATCCCCTTGCTGGCCGACCGATTGCCGGTCGAGGCGCGAATGGGTCTTTACCCCTTCCCCCTGATCCTGGCGGCGGCATTCGGATTGCTGACAACATTGGTATTCGCATTGTGGCCGCTGGCAAAGGCAAGCAACTTGCCCGCCGCGACGCTGTTTCGCGACCTGCTGAATCCGGTAATGGGACGACCCGGCCCCAGAATGGCCATAGCCCTGTCACTTTGCGCCATTGCTCTGGTTGGTTTGGCGGTATTGACCGCAGATCAACCCCTTGTCGCCCTGGCTTTCTGTGGTGGGGCGGTTGGCACCCTGTTGGCCTTTCGCGCCGCAGCCAGTGGGGCAATGACCTTGGCCAGGCGTTTGCCACGCGCGCGCAATATCCGCATCGCTTTGGCGGTCGCAAATCTGCATCGACCCGGCGCGCCGACAGCCAGTGTTGTCGTTTCGTTGGGCCTGGGCCTGACCGTCCTGATCGCCGTTGCAATGATCGAAGGGAATCTGTCCAAACAGGTTTCCGAAACCTTCCGGGGGGAAGCGCCAGGATTCTATTTCATCGATATTCAGCCGGATCAGATTGATGATTTCCGCACAGATCTGGACAATTTCAATGGATTGGATCGATATGACACGGTCCCCATGCTGCGCGGGCGTATAACCGCCTTAGCCGGGGTTCCTGTGGAACAGATTGAACCCCCGTCAGAGGTCGCGTGGATTTTGAGGGGGGATCGCGGCATCACATGGTCGCGCACGCCCCCAATCCAAGGAAGCGAAATCGTCGAAGGTGACTGGTGGCCGGAAGACTATTCCGATGCCAGCCGGACCCTGGTCAGCTTTGATGCAGAAGCCGCCGAACTGCTGAATCTCAAGATCGGTGATAAAATTACGGTTAATGTCCTGGGCCGGGAGATTGAGGCAGAAATCTCAAACCTTCGGGATATCGACTGGACCACTCTGGGGATCAATTTCGTCATGATCTTTTCCCCCGGTGTAATTGAAAGCGCCCCGCAGATGTATATCGCCACCGCCTATTTGCCTGCGGATCGCGAAGTCGCCCTGGAACAGGAACTGACCGACCAATTCCCCAATGTGTCAGCCATCCGGGTCAAGGAAGTCCTGGAAGGCGTCGATAAAATTCTGAAAGACCTGGGGACGGCTGTGACCGCCATCGCTGGCATCGCCATACTGGCCGGTATTCTGGTTCTGGCAGGTGCCGTGGCCGCAGGGCACAATCGGCGGATTTATGAATCCGTCGTGCTGAAGGTATTGGGGGCAACCCGCCGGGATATCCTGATCGCCTATTTGCTGGAATTTGGCCTGTTAGGGCTTATGACAGCGGTGATTGCCGGTGTGGTTGGGGGCATCGCAGCCTATGTTGTGATTGAATTTGTGATGCAGGCAGAATGGATCTTTGTGCCCGAAGCCGCTGCCCTGACAGTGGTGGTCGCCCTGATCGCAACCGTGTCTATGGGCTTTGTCGGAACATGGTCCGCCCTGGGCAAGAAAGCGGCCCCCCTGATGCGAAATGAATAAGCCAAAAAGATGAAATTTTTGGCACATCTTACTGTTGAAACAGTGTATAAGAATGTCCATATGAGTTAAGAAAATCGCGCTTCGGTGACCGGCATGGGCATCACCCTCCCCATACCGGCCACGACCGGGCGCGGCTGGAGAGTTTCACGGGGGTGACTACTAAAGGGGCAATGAGCCATGGCTCTCAATCCGAATCGTTATGCATCACAGACTGGTAGCGTCAGTCAGGCGGAAATCGACGCTGGCCTGCGGTCCTATATGCTGCGCGTCTATAATTACATGGCGCTGGGCGTCGCCTTCACAGGCGTGCTGGTCTTCGCATTGGCGCAAAATCCTGAAATCATGGTCACCATCGCCGTTGGGCCCATGAAATGGGTTCTGTTTGCGGCCTTGATTGGTATGGGCTTCTTCTCCCACCGCATTATCTCAATGAAATCCACTGCGGCTGCACACGCCTTCTACTGGGTCTATTGCGCGCTCTGGGGCGTGATGATTTCCCCCATGGTGGCCTATTTCCTGCAATCAACCGAAGGGTCGATGGATGTCGCGCGGGCGTTCTTCATCACCTCTGGCATGTTTGCGGGTGTCAGCCTGTTTGGCTACACCACCAAAAAGAACCTCAGCGGGTTCGCAACATTCTTCATGATGGCGATGATCGGCCTGGTGATTGCCATGGTCGTGAATATGTTCCTGGCCTCCACGGGCTTTGCCCTGCTGATTTCGTTTGCTGTCGTGGTTATTTTTGCCGGGGTTACCGCCTATGAAACCCAGATGATCAAGAACATGTACCACGAAAATCTGGGTGATGATCAGGTGACCAAGTTCGCCCTGTTCGGTGCCTTGGCGCTGTATGGCAGCTTCGTTACGCTGTTCATTCACATCCTGAACATCCTCAGCATCATGCGGAACTGATCCCGCATCATCTGAATAATGTTACGCCGCCCGGCAGGTCTCTGCCGGGCGGTTTTGCTTTTGGACAGCCCCATAAAGCTGATCCGTGATATCCAGGCGAAAAGCTCTTGCAGCGATTTCGCAAGACGAAGCCCGTCTTCACGTCTATGAAGAGCGCCTAATCTATTCTGGAGTGATCGATATGACATCGGAACGCAACGCCGCCCTGGTTCTATTCGCAGGCTTCCTGATTCTGGCCGTTGGCTTTGGCGCGAGAATTTCGTTTGGCGTTTTCCTGCCCAGCATGCCGGCAGAAACCGGTTTTACCATCGCCTCATTGTCGCTGGTCCTGGCGGTTCAGAATCTGATGTGGGGTGCGGCACAGCCGTTTGCCGGTCGTTTGTCAGATCGATTTGGGGCAGCACCCGTCGTGTTCTTTGGTGCAGTTCTATACGCTGGCGGCCTAGCAATGACTGCAATGGCGGAAAACTTTTGGGTCTTTGGGATGTCTGCCGGTCTGATCCTGGGCGTTGCACAGGCCGCCGTTGGCTTTCCTGTTCTGTTGGGTGCCATCGGGCGCACGGCGTCGGACAAACGCCGTGGTCTGTATCTGGGCATCGCAACGGCGGGGGGCAGCTTTGGACAATTGGTCTTCTCCCCCGTCAGTCAGTTATTTCTGCAAAGTTTCGGATTGATTGATGCATTTCTGGCGATGGCGGCTGTCTGCCTGGCTGCGTCGGCACTTGCCTTAGTCATTCGCCGCGAAACCAGGCCTACTGCCACGCAGCGGGCCTTTATCGCCGCACAGCCCGGTGAAAATCTGAAAGCCGTTCTTGGACGCGCCATGACTGATCGCAGCTTCCAGCTCTTGATCGCGGGATTCTTTGTCTGTGGCTTCCATTTGGCCTTCATCGCTGTTCATTTACCGAATTTCGCCCTGGTCTGTGGCCTATCCGCCGCCGCTGGGACGGCTGGGCTGGCGCTGATCGGTGCGTTCAATATCATCGGCACAATTACGGCGGGCCAGATCAGCGGCACATTTCGCCCAAAATACCCGCTGTCGATCATATATGCTTTGCGCGGTGTGGCCGCGATGGGCCTGTTGATCGTTCCCGTAACTGAAACCGTGCTGCTGGTATTCAGTGCCGTCATTGGTTTGTTGTGGCTGTCCACTGTGCCGCTGACCAGCATGACAGTTGCCAAGCTGCACGGTCCGAACAATGTCGGCATGCTGTTTGGCATCGTCTTCTTCAGCCATCAGGTTGGCAGCTTCACTGGTTTGGTCATGGCGGGGGAATTCTATGAGATGTTCGGCAATTATGACGCCATGTGGATCGCCAGCGCGATCCTGGGCTTTGCCGCCGCCATCGTCCATCTCCCCATCGAAGACAACCGCAAACTGACCCCGGCAGGGGCTTAGGACTCCTCACCTCCTCGTGAGGTGGGGTTGGAATGTGCCGGTTTGGCCCTACATGAGTTTTGTATCGCTATGGTGCGATGCACACTTTAATGGGAATTCTCATGTCACGTTTAGACTCGGCTATCCGGCGGTTGCAGGCGCAGCGGCGGTTATTGGATCAGGCAGCGTCAGACATCCAGTCCTTGGAGGGGGTTGTTCTGGAACTGGGTCTTGGCAATGGCCGGACCTACGATCATTTGCGGCATATTCTGCCAAACCACGACATCTATGTGTTTGAACGGGAAGTTCAGGCCCATCCGGATTGCGTTCCAGAGGATGACCACTTGTTTCTAGGAGATGTGATCGACGGGCTGCACCGCGCGCAGAAAACACTAAGGGCCAGAGCTGTGCTGGTGCATGCAGATTTGGGAACCGGCGACAGTCAGGCTAGCCGTGATTTCGCAAAGAATCATCTTAGCCCCGCCATCATTCCGTTACTGGCCGAAGGTGCACAGATACTCAGCGATCAGCCGCTCTCCCTCCCTGGCGCGACCAAGGTTCCTTTGCCCGAAGGAATGGATGCGGATCGATATCACGTCTACCGGGTGGATGGGCCATTAGAGGCGCACAAGCGCTTTCATAAGGCAGCCTGAAATCCGCCTGCCCCTCCTAAAAGGGCAGGCCCACATAATTCTCCGCAACGACGGTCTGGGCCGCGCGCGAAGACATAAGATAGGCGATTTCCGCCTCCTGCATGCGGTTTTCAAAGGCGCGATCATAGCCAGCCTCATTCGGGAACTTGTGTAACAGGCTGGTCATCCACCAGGAGAATCGCTCTGCCTTCCATACCCGGGCCAGGGCTTGATCAGAATATCGATCCAACAGATCAGACATGCTTTGTTTATAAAACTGGACCAGGGCGCGGTACAGGTAATAAATATCTGATACCGCTAGGTTCAGCCCTTTCGCGCCGGTGGGCGGCACGATATGGGCAGCATCCCCAGCCAGAAACAGCGATCCATGGCGCATCGGTTCGGCGACAAAGCTGCGCATGGGGGTGATGCTTTTATCCAATAGGGGACCTTCATTGATGTGGTGCCCATCTGTATCGCCTATGCGATGGCGCAATTCATCCCAGATACGGGCATCCGGCCATTTCGACAGATCCTCATTCGGGCTGCATTGCACATAATGGCGGGAAATCGATTCCGAACGCATGCTGCACAAGGCAAAGCCCCGGTCATGGTGAGCATAGATCAATTCATCCGCCGCCGGCGCCGCCTTGGCCAATATCCCCAACCAGGCAAAAGGATAGGTCCGTTCAAATGTGCGGATTGCATTCTGTGGCAGGGATTGTCGGCACACCCCGTGAAAGCCATCACAGCCAGCAATAAAGTCGCAGTCCAACCGATGTTCTTGTCCCTGGTGGGAATACGTCACAAACGGCTTTGAACCATCGAAAGCATTCGGCGTTACATCCGCCGCTTCGAAGACGATCTCCCCCCCAGCCGCCAGGCGGGCTGCGATCAAATCCTTCGTGACCTCTGTCTGACCATAGACCGTGACAACCTTGCCATTGGTCAATTCATCCAGCGCGATGCGGTGGCGTCGCCCATTGCCTGCAATTTCAAATCCGTCATGAACCAACCCTTCCCGGTCCAGCCTGTCCGCAACTCCAGCCTCCCGCAGCAAATCAACCGTGCCCTGTTCCAGAACACCGGCGCGAATGCGGCCTTCGACATAGGCGCGATCTCTTCGCTCCAGTATTACCGACTCGATACCCTGTCGGTGAAGCAACTGTGACAACAGCAGGCCCGCCGGACCACTGCCGACAATGCAAACCTGCGTGCGACGTGATTTGCCCATGAAAAGGGTCTCCTGAAATAGCGCGTTTCCTTCCGACAGATTAGGCCTGCCCCGGTCAGGAACCCAGAAAATGAAACAGTTTACGCCCATAGATTCTTTTGGCATACTATATATCGAACAAATGTTCGATATTCGAACAAATTGGAGGATGAGATGATCAATGCAGAGATGAACCGGAAACTGACCGAAATTGGCGCAGGGACAGAGGCCGGGGCCGTGCTGCGTCGTTATTGGCAGCCAGTCGCACTGGTCGATGAATTCGACGGGCCACGCCCGGTCCGCCCGGTCACTCTGTTGGGGGAAAAGCTGGTCGCCTTTCGCAACGAAGACGGAACCTATGGGCTGATCGATCGCCACTGCCCCCATCGCGGGGCAGATTTATGCTATGGGCGGTTAGAAGATGGCGGCATTCGCTGTCCCTTCCATGGCTGGAAATTTGATACGGATGGCCAATGTCTGGAAACCCCTGCGGAGCCAGAGGAAAGCCAACTGGCCAGCCGCATCAAGACCACGGCCTATCCGGTCGCGGTGCGCAACGGCATCCTGTTTGGCTATCTGGGCACGGGCGAGCCTCCAGCCTTTCCCAAACTGGATTGCTTCACCGCACCCGACAGCCACACCTTTGCCTTTAAAGGCCTGATCGAAAGCAATTGGCTGCAGGCGCTGGAAGTGGGGATCGACCCGGCCCATGCGTCCTTCCTGCATCGGTATCTGGAAGACGATGACCCGGCAGATGCCTATGGGAAACAATTTCGCGATTATGTCGGGGATACCGATATCCCGATGACTCGCATTCTGCGTGATTTCCCGCGCCCAAAGATTGATGTGGAAACGACCGATTACGGCCTGCGGATCATGGCGCTGCGGGATCTGGATGGACAGGCGATGCATGTCCGCGTCACCAATCAGGTCTTCCCCCAGGCGATTACCATCCCGATGTCCAACGAAATGACCATCACCCAATGGCATGTGCCGATTGATGATGAAAACTGCTATTGGTATGCGATCTTCACCAGTTTCGGGAATACCGTGGACAAGGTCAAAATGCGCCAACAACGTGAAGCCCTGTATATCATGCCGGATTATATCCCGAAGGTCGGCAAGCAGAATGGTTATGGCTATGACCCGGTAGAACAGAAAATGCGCACCTATACCGGCATGGGCGATGATATTAATGTCCATGATCAATGGGCGGTCGAATCGCCCGGCCCGATTCAGGACCGGACCAAGGAACATCTGGGCCAGACCGATGTTGCCATCGCCGCCTATCGCCGTCTGTTGCTGCGGGCGATCAAAACCGTCGCAAAAGGTGAAGGAACGCTGCCAATCCTGGATACACCGGGCGGCCCTGGCGCTATCAAGGGGCCAATCGCCATCGATACATTGGCCCCGCATGACACCTGGCGCAGCGCATGGCTTGCCAGCGAGCAAAAACGGCGCGAGGCTGCTCCCTGGTATTTGGGCACTGACAGTATTGCTGCGGAATAGGGTCAAACATGAAGCTTTCATTTGAAACCGTCGGTCCATCGGACCGGCGCACCCGGATTCAGGATATCCTTGATCGCGTTTCCTCCGCCGGGGTCGAAAGTGTCCGGCTGTCCTTCGCCGATCAGCATGGATTGTTGCGGGGCAAGACCATCCCTGTTTCAGGGCTTAAAGACGCCTTGGAAAACGGTTGTGCCATGACATCCACCCTGCTGCTGAAGGACACATCCCACCGCACCGTCTTTCCGGTATGGACCAAAGAAGGCGGCTATGACTTGCCCGGCCTGAAGGGGGCCGGCGACATCTTGATGATGCCCGACCCCGACACGTTTCAAATTCTGCCCTGGGCGGAAAAGACCGGTTGGCTGTTATGTGACCTGGCGCTGAAGGACGGAACGGCCATGCCATTCTGTACCCGCTCTCGCCTGCGCAATGCCTTAAGTCTGCTGGCAGAGGCCGGCTATGAGCATCGCACTGGGTTGGAATTGGAATTCACGGTCCTGAAATTGGAAAACAAGAAGCTTGCCTACCAGGATGCGGGCCATCCACCGGCCCCTGTTGAAACATCGCTGGTCACGCGCGGCTATCAATACCTGACCGAAAGTCAGGCAGATGAACTGGAACCGGTTTTCGAGACCATCCGAACCGTCTGTGAAGGCCTGTCCCTGCCCTTGCGCAGTCTGGAAGTGGAATTCGGCCCCAGCCAGGTTGAGGCGACGTTCCACCCCCAGGAGACGATGAAAACCGCCGACTGTACCGTGCTGTTCCGAAGCGCCATCAAACAAGCGCTGCGCCGCATCGGCTATCACGCGACCTTCATGTGCCGCCCGGCCTTGCCAGAAGTATTCTCCAATGGCTGGCATGTGCATCAGTCCCTGATCCATCGCGACACGGGCAAACCCGCCTTTGTCGATGCGCAAGAGCCCCTGTCCCCATTGTGCAAGAATTTCCTGGCCGGATTGCTGGACCACGCGGCCGCAAGCTGCCTGCTGACCACCCCGACAATCAATGGTTACAAGCGCTATCGACCCTTCGTCCTGGCGCCAGATCGCATATTATGGGGCATGGATAATAAGGGGGCGATGCTGCGCGTCGTCGGTGCCCCAGGAGAGTCTGCAACCCGGATTGAGAATCGCGCACCGGAACCCGCCGCCAACCCCTATCTGTGCATGGCGTCTCAAGTCCTGTGCGGTATGGACGGCATGAAGCGCAAGGCCGAACCGCCACCCCCGACCGAAGCCCCCTATGCCGAAGGTGTCTTGTTGCCCCGCACGATATTGGAAGCCATTGATGCTTTCAGCGGCAGCGCCTTCTATCGTAAAGCCTGGGGCGATGCCTTTGTCGATTATCTGGTCACCTTGAAAAAAGCGGAACTGGCCCGATTCTTTGCAGAAGTCACCGATTGGGAACAGCGCGAATATTTCGAGATTTTCTAGAATGAACGATGTCACGGAGGTCAAAGACAGCGAAATCGTCCAGACGCTGGCCAAAGGCCTGACGTTGATTGCTGCTTTCGGTCCAGACACCCAGACTATGACAATTGCGGATGCCGCCCGGTTGACGGGGTTCAGTCGCGCCGGGGCAAGGCGAATTCTGCGCACTCTTGAGGCAATGGGCTATGCATCCCAGGAAAATGGGCGGTTCAATTTAACACCCAAGATCTTAACCCTGGGATTTTCCTTCCTGCGATCCAGCGAGATTGGCGACCGGGTAAACCCGATCCTGCGTAAGGCGTCGAATGCCATGCGGGAAACCTGTTCTCTGGGTCTGCCCAGCGGCACGGATATGGTCTATGTTGCCCATGCTATTTGTGAGGATCGCCTGTTCTCCACACGGTTTACCATTGGGGCAAGATTACCCATGGCGGCCACGGCCATCGGGCGCGCCTATTTGGCCCATGTCAGTGAAACAGAGCGTGATCGTTTGATGGCCCAGATCGCCCCAAGATCAGAAACCCCCAACACCGTGATCGATCGCGGCGCATTAAAGGTGATCCTGGATCGCACTAGAAAGCAGGGGTATGCTGCCACCGATGAAGAATTTGAAATGGGGGCGCTTTCGGTCGCTGTCCCGGTCCTGGGTGTTTCAGGCACTGCGGTAGGGGCGCTGAATGTTGTCGTCAATAAGGGCCGTGTCGCGGTCAAGGACATGATCGAAGAATTCACCCCTGCCCTGAAAGAAGCCGCCCATGATGTGGGTCTGGCCCTAGGTTAGCGTCGCCTTCCCTTTGCCATTCCAACGCAGGCGTGACTCCAGAGCGGAACGCCCGACTCACGACCTGCCGCCCTGGACCCCGGATCATGTCCGGGGTGACTAAATAGAGAGGCCGTCATTCCCGCGCAGGCGGGAATCCAGAGCCACACGCACCAAATTCACCCGCCGCCCCTGAACCCCGCAACAAGTGCGGGGTGACGAAATGAGTAAAGACAACACTGTTCTATGTTTTTATTTCAGTTTTTCGATATATTGAACTTTCGGAATGCTTAGACTTGGGAGAACCCTGCGTGAAAGACAACCTGGTGCCACCGCCACAGCTTGGCGCAATCGTCCGCAAGGCGCGTAAACAGCACCGCCTGACCCTGGAACAGGTGTCGGAACGCAGTGGCGTGTCAAAATCCATGTTAAGCCAGGTAGAGCGCGGCACCGTCAACCCGACCTTTGCCGTGGTCTGGAACCTGATGCAATCGCTGGGGCTGGATATGGCCGATTTGACCGAAACGATTCAGGCGGAAACGCCGGTCATCGAACACAGCCACGCCTATTCGACACCCACCCGCAAGAGCCGCGATGGATTGGTAACATTACAGATGTTAAGTCCCTATCGCACCGTGCTGCCAATAGAATGGTATGAAATGCGGATGGAGCCCGGCGGTGTGCTGGCTTCTGACCCCCATGCCATGGGCACGTATGAGCATTTAACCTGTCTGGATGGGTCTGTTGCCGTCGAAGTTGCCGACACGCGGGTTGAAGCCAGGGCGGGAGACACGTTACGCTATCAGGCAGATCGGGCGCATCAGATCATCAACACAGCCACCGGTCCATCGCGTGCGATCCTGCTGGTTGCCCTGCCCCAACAATATGATGCGCAGGCTAGGCAAATCATCCGTTGACAGTGAATTCCAGTATATCATACAAATTCCTGGATATCGAAAATAAAGGTAATGCCATGACACGCTCCCTTATCCAACATGCACAAGATGCCCTGTCACAAATTGATGCCGACGGGCTGATGAAGCGGGAGCGCACGATCACCAGCGCCCAATCCAGCGAGATTGATACCCTGGATAACGGGACCGCCCAGCATGTTATCAATTTATGCGCAAATAATTATCTGGGGTTGGCCGATGATCCCCGCTTGATCCACGCCGCCAAGGAAGCGCTGGACAGCCATGGATTTGGCATGGCGTCGGTTCGGTTTATCTGTGGTACCCAGGACCTGCACCGCCAGTTGGAAAGTCGTCTGGCAGATTTCCTGAAGACCGAAGATGCGATCCTCTTTTCCTCCTGTTTTGATGCCAATGCTGGGGTTTTCGAGGCATTGTTGGGTCCGGAAGACGCGATTATCTCAGATGCTTTGAACCATGCTTCGATCATCGATGGGGTGCGGCTGTGCAAGGCACAGCGCTATCGCTATGCCAATAATGATATGGAGGAACTGGAAGCCCGCCTGAAAGAAAGTCAGGATGCCCGCCTACGCCTGATCGTCACCGATGGTGTCTTCTCTATGGATGGCATTATCGCGGATTTACCGGCCATTTGTGCCTTGGCCGAACGCTATGACGCCACCGTCATGGTCGATGACAGCCACGCTGTTGGCTTCATGGGACCCCGTGGAGCCGGAACGCCCGACCACCACGGCGTCGAAGGGCGTGTGCAATTGCTCAGCGGCACATTTGGGAAGGCTCTGGGCGGCGCGTCAGGCGGCTATATCGCCGGCCCTGCCCCCATTGTCGCCCTGTTGCGCCAAAGGGCACGGCCGTATCTGTTCTCAAACGCGTTGGCCCCATCGATCTGTGCAGCCACTCTGGCCGCGCTGGATTTGCTGCAGAGTGGTGGGGAACTGCGCGAAACCTTGCGGCAGAATGCCAAACATTTCCGCCAGGGCATAATGCAGGCCGGTTTTGATCTGGTGCCCGGTGATCACCCGATCATCCCTGTCATGACCGGGGATGCGGTTCTGGCAACCAAGCTGGCCGCGGGATTGATGGCGGAAGGCCTGTATGTGACGGCTTTTTCCTATCCCGTCGTGCCAAAGGGCAAGGCACGAATCCGCACCCAGATGTCTGCTGCCCATACCCGCCAACAATTGGATCATGCCATTAGTGCCTTCACCAAAGTCGGTCGCGACATCGGACTGATCGCCTGACCCTCGTTTCTAAGGACCCCAGCAATGCGCGCACTGTACAAATCTGAACGAGCCGTCGGCCTGTCTATGGGAACAGCGGATAAACCTGTTCCCGGCCCGCATGACGTGTTGATCAAGGTTCAGCGGGTCGCAATTTGCGGCACTGATTTGCACATCTATAACTGGGATGCCTGGGCACAGAAGACCATTCCCGTGCCCATGGTGGTCGGCCATGAATATTGCGGAATCGTTGAGGCCGTGGGCGAAGAAGTGACCCTGGTGAAACCAGGCCAGCGCGTTTCAGGGGAAGGGCATCTGGTCTGTGGGAAATGTCGCAATTGCCGCGCGGGGCGGGAGCATTTGTGCAATCACACCGTCGGTGTTGGCGTCAATCGCCAGGGGGCCTTTGCCGACTATCTGACAATCCCTGAACACAATGTCTGTGCCATTCCAGACGGCATTTCAGACGATATCGTCGCGATCATGGACCCGTTGGGCAATGCCGTACACACGGCCCTGTCCTATGACCTTGTGGGCGAAGACGTGCTGATCACAGGCGCGGGACCCATCGGCCTGATGGCAGCCGCCGTCGCCCGGCATGTGGGGGCACGCCATATCGTTGTCACCGATTTGTCCGATGATCGTCTGCGCCTGGCAGAAAAAATGGGCGCGACCCGTGGCGTGCGGGCCGATAAGGAAAAGCTGTCCGATGTGATGCGGGACCTGGACATGACCGAAGGCTTTGATGTCGGGCTGGAAATGTCCGGGGCCGGGCGTGCCCTGAATGACATGGTTGGTGCCATGAACCACGGGGGCAAGATGGCGCTTCTAGGACTTTTTGCGACGCCGGTAGAGCTAGATTTAACCGCCGCGATCTTTAAAGGTTTACAGTTCAAGGGCGTCTATGGGCGCGAAATGTTTGAGACCTGGTACAAAATGATCGCCATGCTGCAAAGCGGCCTGGATGTCAGCCCGGTGATTACGCACCGATTGCCCTTTGAGAAATTCGAAGACGGTTTCACCGCCTTAAATTCAGGCCAAGCCTGCAAGGTCGTTCTGGATCTGGCCGCCTGAAATATCGCCTAGTTCTACAATCATCGGCCTTTGAAAAGGATCGTGTATGGCCCGCCCCGGACGCTCATCAGGACGCTCAACCCGCCTCCAAAACCGCGACACTGCCGATACGGCAAGCGCCCTGCATCAAATGCCCTGGGGACAGCTGACCTATATTGATAAACCCACCGAACCATTGGATGAAGAGGGGGTGAACAAGATCCACGACACCGCGATGCGCGTGCTGGAAGAAGTCGGTATTCTGTTCCTGAACGAAGAAGCCCGGGACATCTTGAAAGAGGCCGGATGTGACGTGGATCCGGTCACATTCAATGTGAAATTTGATCGCAATTTTGTCATGGAAATGGTTGCCCGTGCCCCGGAAAGCTTTTCCATAACCCCCAGAAACCCGGCACGAAAGATTGAGATTGGAAATGGCCGCGCCGCCTTTGGCATGGTCGCAAGCCCGCCCAATACGATGGATCTGGAAAAGGGCCGCCGGGTCGGCAATCGCGCGGATTATCAGAATATGCTGCGCCTGTCGCAGTCCTTCAATTGTATCAATTTCAATGGCGGCTATCCGGTGGAGCCCATCGACATCCATGCATCGATCCGACATCTGGATGCGATCTATGACCTGTTGACCCTGACAGATAAGGTTTTCCACGCCTATTCCCTGGGCCCGGACCGGGTTGAGGATGCGATGGAAATGGCCCGGATCGGGGCCGGATTGACCCATGCGGAATTCGACGAAGAACCCCGCATGTTCACCAATATCAATTCCTCCTCCCCCCTGAAACATGACTGGCCGATGCTGGATGGTGCCATGCGTCTGGCGCGTCGTCGCCAACCGGTGATCATTGCGCCTTTCACGCTGGCCGGTGCCATGGCACCGGTCACGATTGTCGGCTCCATTGTGCAGCAGACGGCGGAATGTCTGGCCGCTGTCGCCCTGTTGGAATACATCACCCCTGGCACACCGGTCGTATTCGGGGCGTTTACTTCCAATGTGGATATGAAGTCCGGCTCCCCCGCATTCGGCACACCGGAATATATGCGCGCCATGCAGATTTCCGGTCAGATGGCGCGATTCTATAAGCTGCCCTGGCGCGGGTCTAACGCCAATGCCTCCAACGCGCCGGATGGCCAAGCGATCTGGGAAAGTCAGAACTCGCTGTTTAGTGTTCTAAGCGGCCATTGTGGGGTGATATTCCATGCAGCGGGCTGGGTTGAAGGGGGGTTGAGTGCCTCCTTCGAAAAGGTCGTGATGGACTGTGAAATGATCCAACAATGGATGTATTACAACCGTCCGATTGATATGTCCGATGATGAATTGGGGCTGGATGCGATGAAAGAAGTCGGCCCGAACGGCCATTTCTTTGGCTGTCAGCACACGCAAAGCCGCTATCGCAATGCCTTCTATAACCCATTCCTGTCCGACTGGCGGAATTATGAGGCCTGGGCCGAAGCTGGGTCGCAGATGGCGCATGAGCGTGCCCATACGCTGTATAAGGAAATCCTGGCGGAATACACACCGCCCCCTATCGATCCGGCGATCAAGGAAGAATTGGAAGCCTTTGTCGCCCGTCGCAAGGAAGAAGGCGGCGCACCAACCGATTTCTAGCATTCTGCAGGCAGGAAGTCAGTATCACCCCCAAAGCTCAGGCTTTGGCGGATGCATCAGGGAGCCTTCGAATTCGAAGCCCGGTTCACGATCCACCGCCAACAGCAAGGGGCCATCCAGATCAACGAATTTGGCCCCCTGGGCGACCAGAAAGGCGGGGGCCATGCCCAGGGACGTCGCCAGCATACAGCCGATCATGATTTCCATACCCGCCGCTTCTGCCTCTGCCCGCAACAGCAGGGCCTCTGTCAGACCGCCGGTCTTATCCAGCTTGATGTTGATCACATCATATTTGCCGATCAGCGACGGCAACCCCTTACGGGCATGGGCGCTTTCATCCGCACATAGGGGCACCGGATGGGCCAGATCGGCCAGGATCGCGTCCTGTGCGGCGGGCAAGGGTTGCTCGATCATCTCAACCCCCAGCGCGCCCAGTTTCTCCGAAAACGGCTCCACCATTTCCGGCGACCAGCCTTCATTGGCATCAACGATCAAGCGGGTATCGGGGGCGGCGGATCGCACGGCAGCAACCCGGTCCAGATCGCCGTCGCCCGTCAATTTCAGTTTGAACAAAGGGCGCGCGGCGTTCTTTTCCGCCGCCTTTGCCATATTCTCCGGCGTATCCAGACTGAGCGTATAGGCGGTCACCAGGGCCTGTGGTGCCTGCTTGAAACCCGCTGCCTTCCAGGCTGGCACCCCACTGCGCTTTGCGTCCAAATCCCACAGGGCGCAATCAATGGCATTGCGGGCCGCCCCGGCGGGCATGGCGGCATTCAAAGCATCACGACCCATGCCCTGACCCAAGGCACCTTCCATGTCCTGGATTTGCGCCATGACAGACGCGATGCTTTCCCCATAGCGGGCATAGGGAACGCATTCACCGCGCCCCGTTACACCATTTTCAGTCAATTCCACGACAACAACTTCCACCGTTGTCTTCGACCCGCGAGAGATCGTGAAGGTTCCGGCGATGGGAAAGCTTTCGTGCTTCGCTGTCAGCTTTATCATCGGGTTACAGCGCGTCTACCAACCGGCCCGCGCCCTGGCGGAAGGCATCGACCGTCGGCAGACCGACCTCCCGTTCCACACTTTCCAGATAGTCGTCCTGACGATCCTTGGGCAGGCCTGATGTGTTGACCGAAACGCCGATCACGCGACAGGCCGGATTGACCATGCGCCCCATCTGTTCGTTGACCGCGATGCAATCCTTAAGAGACGGCAAGGCGAAATCAGGCAGGCCGCGCATATGGGTCCGCGTCGGTTCATGACATATCACCAAGGCATCGGGCTGTGCCCCATGCAACAGGCCAAGGCTAACCCCGGCGAAGGATGCATGAAACAAGGACCCTTGCCCTTCCACGACATCCCAGTGATCGGGTTCGTTGGCGGGGCACAGCTTTTCCGTCGCACCGGAAATGAAATCGGCGATCACCGCATCAACAGAAACACCGCCCCCTGCGATAAAAATTCCAGTTTGTCCGGTCGCGCGGAAACTGGCCTTCATGCCGCGTTCCCGCATCGTCTTTTCAACCGCCAGAGACGTGAACATTTTCCCAACCGAACAATCGGTCCCGACCGTCAGCAGACGCAGGCCGGGGCGCTTTGTGCCGCTGGCGACCTCAAAAGTTTCCGTTGGGTGGCGCACATCATACAGCTTGCGCCCATGTTCCTGCGCCAGGCTGGAAAGCGTTTCAATATCCGTCAGCTTGTTGTGCAGGCCGGATGCAACGTCAAAGCCCATGACCAGCGCTTTTTCCAGCGTCGCCCGCCAGGACGGAGGAATAACGCCCCCGCGATTGGCAACACCAACGATCACGGTCTTGCACCCAGCCGCCTGGGCCTGTTCCAAGGTCATATCGGGCAGGCCAAGGTCGGCCTTGCAACCATCCAGGCGCAGCTGGCCCTTGCACCAGTCCGGGCGCCATTTCGCAACACCATTGGCAACCTTTGCCGCCAGATCATCAGCAGCATCACCCAAAAACATCAGATAAGGATTCTCAATTTTCATGCGCGTGGAGCCTTTTCAATTTTGTGTATTTCACTGTTTCGTCGTTGCACCGCACTATAAAGAGGCCAATGCGGTGCGTCACGCCTTGTTGCAATCAGGAATCGCGCTAGGCTGAATTCCAGCGATAACAGAAAGCTTTTCGGCACCTGCCATGGTCCAGCCTTATCCGAAACAGTTCCCCCCCGGTTTGCGTGATGCTGCTATTGCCGCGTCACGGTTTGGATATGGCGCGCGCGCCGGGGAATTGCAGGGCATTTCCGCTGACCCACAAGGCTGGCTGTTGGCCCAATTGGAAGAAAGCGCCGTACCGACGGATTATTTCCAGGGACTGCCCGAAACCTCTGAAATCACGTCCCAATTGGTGATCGCCCAGGCATCAGGCGATCCTGCCTTACAAGCCCTGAGGCGCAGTCGCAGCACCGAATCCCAGGCGGAGGCAAAAGTGCATGCGGCTTATGCCATGGCAACCGGCGCGCCATTTCGCGAACGGCTGGTGCGGTTCTGGTGCAATCATTTCAGTCTATCGGCCCTGAATCCCCGAATTTTTCCGCTGACCTATGCCTTCGAACGCGATGTTATCCGTCCAAATCTAAGGGGCAGTTTCGTCAATCTGCTGACCGAAGCCGTGCGCCATCCGGCCATGCTGCTGAATTTTGAGAATGCCCGTTCCATCGGGGCCTATTCCTATGCGGGGCTGAAGGGGGCAGCGGCGCTGGATGATCGCCTGGCGCAAGCCATTCTGAAACTCTACACGTTTGGGCCACAGCGTGAACCCACGCCAAAGGATATCTTTTCCCTGGCGAAAATGCTGACCGGCTGGTCGGTCACCGGCCCGGAAGAACCCAATCCAGGCAGTTTTATCTTCCGACCGAAATGGCATGAACCGAATGCGAAATATTTCCTGGAACACAGCTTTCCCCCCGCGGGCGTTCTGGAAGCGGAGGCCGCCCTGGACAAGCTGGGCCGCACGGAACAGGCGGCGACCTATATCGCGACCCAAATGGCGCAGTATTTCATAACCGACACACCACCGTCTGAGTTGATTAACAGCATGCTGCGCGGTTTCACCGACGGCGCGAACAGCCTGGCAGGAATGGCCAAGGGCATGGTCACATCTGAAGCGGCCTGGTCGCCCATACAAAACAAGATAAAGACGCCGGAAGACCTGGTCCTGTCCACCGCGCGTGCGCTGGGGATGGGGGGAGAGGCTGGCAGCATGACCCTGCGGGCCCAGCGGGTTCTGGGTCAGTCCCCCAAACATGCCCCATCGCCCGAAGGGTGGCCCCAGCAGGCGGGGGCCTGGATTGCACCACAGCAGATGATGGATCGGTTGGCCTGGACAGGTGCCATAGCCAGACGCGGTGCCGCCCTGATGCCCGACGCACCGGTTACAGAAACCGCACTGGACATTCTGGGTCCCCTTCTGTCGCCGGTCACCTATCGGCGGATTGCGGTCGCAGCAGACCGGGGTGAAGGATTGGCCGTGCTGTTCGCATCCCCGGAATTCCAAAGGCGGTGAAGAGACGATGACACACGCCCCCCATCATTTCACCCGCCGACGCTTGCTGGCCCTGACCGGCGCGACCGTCGCAACCGCCGCGCTGGCGCCCCAGATCAGCTTTGCCGATGGACCAAAAGACAGGCCCCTGATCCTCATTCTGTTGCGGGGTGGGTTGGACAGTCAGGCCCTGTTCCCGTTATACACCGACCCCAATTACCGATCCCTGCGCGGGCCGCTGGCGCTGGCACCGCCTGGCAGTTATGGCGGATTGCTGGACCTGGATGGCAGTTTGGGACTGCATCCGGTTGCAGAACCGCTATTAGCCTATTGGCAGGCCGGACAGATGGCGGTCGCCCCAGCCGTCGCCAGCCCCTATCGCGGGCAATCCCATCAGGAAGCGCAGACCATCCTGGAATCAGGCCTGCAAAGCTATGACCCTAGCAACGCCGCAGGGGGATGGCTGAACCGTGCCCTATCGGCCAGCGGCGCTGGCGATGGATCTATTCGCGCCCTATCCCTGGGCACGACCGTTCCCCTGATTCTGTCAGGGGCAACACCGACCGAGCCATGGCTGCCATCGGAACTGGCCCCCAATCGGGCCGGATATCTGGAGCGGATTTCAACCCTTTATGCCAATGATCCGATCCTGTCAGAAGCCCTGACGACCGGCATTCGGGCGCGAAGCCTGCGCCATTCTGTCATGGGGCCTGATCATGTCGCCGCTGATACCGCAGGCATCGCCGCCCAGAATTTAAGCATTGCAACCGAAATGGTCGGACGCGCAGTATCGGCACCAGACGGACCGCGCGTGGCCGTTCTGGAATGCGGGGGATGGGACAGCCACCTGCAACAAGGGTCCCTGGAAGGACCGCTGGCCCGTGCGATGGCAGGGCTGGCAAGCGGCCTGAGCGCCCTGGCGGATGGGTTAGGGCCCGTTTGGGACAACACCATGATTGTCACAATCGGGGAATTCGGGCGGACAGTTCGCCCAAATGATCAGGGTGGCACGGATCATGGCACGGCAGGAATGGCGCTGATCCTGGGAGGGGCCTTAAAGAAATCCCAGCGGCTGGGCGATCTGCCAATGCTGCAAGCAGGGGGCCTGGACCCGACCCTGGACAGCCGCGCCCTGTTTAAAGGCATCCTGGCCCAACATTGGGGACTGACCCGATCCGTATTGGATAAACGTGTGTTTCCAGACTCCGCCAGCGTTGCGCCGATCAGCGGTCTTTAAGCGGTCATTAAATAAGTGGGACGGACGGCACCCAACAATACCAATCGGGATCAAAGATATAGCACTCGCGAAGGCCGTGGGGCTTGTCTATCGTGCCTTCCAGCATCTGATAGCCCCATTCCCGCGCCCGTGCCTCGGCTGCATCGGGATCGACACCATACAGGCGCAATTCCACCCCGGCACCGCGCCCCTGCACCGACCGCACCAGCCCGGAAAGACGATGCTTGTTATAGGTATGATCGGCATGCAAAAGCCATTGCGCGCCGCTGACCGGTTCCGCCATCACAGCAAAGTCTTCATCTTCATAGACGGCCTTGGCCCCCAGAACATGGCTGCAAAACCCGACAGAGGCGGCAACATCTTTCACCAGCAGATTGATGCCTAATCCCTTTGGAATAGATTTACCGAAATCCGCCGGCTCCATCCATGGCTCTTTAGTGCTTTTCGCTGTCATTTGCTGTGATCCAATCCTTAAACCTTTTGGGACTTTCGTCCCATGCCTTGCGGCCTATGACAAGCCGTGCCTCGATACAACGTGTGCCAGTCCACAAAGACAAACCTATTGAACAGACGGTTGCACTGATCGAACATTATCAATCTTGCCCAGAATATCTTGAATCGCCTGAACATTGGCCAGGGTCGCGTCAAAAGCAGCGCCGCCCCATTTGTCATTCAGGCTGCCTTCCGGCACACGGTTTGATTGTTGAAGGGTACCCAGAACCGTCCCTGTGGCATCCATCAACCACCAGCGGATGGTTATCTCCTGGAATCCATTCTCGGGCTCCCCCTGAAGGACCGATCCGGCCAACAGTAGGGTCGCATCTTCGGGATTGTCCGCAATGTTCACACCCCCTTCTTTCAGCACGGCCGTCATGGCGTTTGCGAGGGCGGTGTTTCCATCCCCCGGCGCGCCTTCCACCCCCATGACAGCAACGCTGCGTGGTCCCGTCTGTTCTATCAGAACAGCCGTATCCGGGCGCAGGGAATCTACCACCAGATCGGCCCCCGCATCCGCTAATTCCTGGATCAGCAAAGGATAGCCCTGATCATAGGCGGTGCGGGTCGCAGGTACTTCCGCCTGAACCAACGCCACCTGATTGCCCAGATGATCCGTCAGACGCCAATCAACCTGCACCTTGCGGTCCTGCCAATGGGCGGCGCCTTCCAGTAATAGGCCATTCGTAAGCGACCCTCCGGCGGTGGCGGGGATTTCGCGCGCGATCAATGCTGCCACAAGGGCTTCGGTCAACGGACCGGACACATTGGCGTTTGCCCCTTCCACCGGGGTGACCGTCACGCCGGCCCCGTCGGGGATCGCCAGCAAAGGGTTGGACAGTTTTGCCGCCGGGGCGGAATGAAAAGGTTGGGGAATTGGGCCGCACGCGCCGAGCATGCTGAACCCGATAAACAACACAGACAGCCACCCGCGCTTAAACAAGGCACGCCACCATAACAAGCAGCAGGCTGACCACCACCATCTGAATAAGCCACGGCATAGGCGCTGATCGCTTCCCTTATCCTACCTACAGACGAACCATGTCCAGGGGACTGCGTGACACGGTTTTTGACCCGGTTTCATCCAGGATCGAACTGCGCCCCAGACACATGGCCAGCCCTTTGTCAGAATTTACGATAATGATATGGATGAAAAACGCCATATTGGAAGCCAGAACCACCGGATTATCCGCATAGAACATCGGATAATCCATCCAGCAGGGCGTAAAGCGTGCGCTCATGCCATAGCCACAGGCATTCAACCGATGTTCCCGCAGACCATAGGAATCCAGCACCGTCGCATGGGCCTGAAATACATCCCCCATCGTATTGCCGGGCTTCAGCGTCGCCTCACATTCTAACAAGGCGGCCTTTCCGGCCTCATACATATGCAGATGTTCCGGCTGAGGCTGGCCGATAATAAAGGTATTCATCATTGCAGCGTGATAGCGGCGATAGGACCCCGCCCATTCCAATGTCAGTTGATCATTCGGCGACAAGGCGCGACGACCTGATTTATAGCGGCACAGCAAGGCATCCCGGTCCGACCCAATGATGAATTCATTGCCCGCATAATCACCGCCGCCTTCAAACACAGCACCTTGCATGCGCGAGAGAATAAGGCCTTCATCCACGCCAGCCGCAGTTACGGCAACCGCCGCGTCATAGGCATCATCCGCCAATTCCCCGGCGCGCCGGATACAATCCAGCTCAGCAGGGCTTTTCACAATGCGTTGCTGGCTGATCAGGTCATTGGCGGGAACAAGGGTGCAGAACCCGTCCAGCGCCGCCTCAACCTGTTTTCCGCGATAGGCGGTCAGGCCGGCGGCTTCATACTCCACGCCCAGTTTCTTGCCCTTCGCGCCATAACTGTCCAGCAGGTCGCGCAATTGCAGGGCGGGTTGTGCGCCTTCCTTGTCGACCCAGATCTGAATGTCTTCAATAACGCTGGTATGCTGGGCCTGCCGCAGGTCTGGCGCGCGCGTCAACAGGAAGAATTTCCCATCCGCCCCCAGATAGAATGCCTGAAAGAAGCAGAAGCCGAATGTGTCATAGCCGGTGAGCCAATACATGCTTTCCTGAAGGAAGATCAGCATGCCATCCAGACCTTGATCCTGCATCGCCGCACAGGCTTTGGCGCGACGGGCGGCAAGTTCTTCAACGCTGAAATGAACGGCCATGTTGGGGTCTCCTATTCTGATACAAGGGCAATTGCTGACAGTAACCGCCCATAATCAATGGAACCATCCGCGTTGCGCTCTTTTCGGTGCGTCGCGCGACGGAAGCTGTAAAAGCGATCAGGATCGGCATAGGTGTCTTCCGCGATATGGGCAATACGCCCAACACCGCTAACCCGCATACGATCCAGCACAAATCCGGGCAGATCGAACTGAAAATGTCCGACCTGCGCAGAGGACACAAAGAAACGATCCAATGCGGGATCCTGGGCCACAAACTGCGCCTGAAACTCAGGTCCGACCTCGTAGGAGGGTTGATGAATGCAGGGGCCTAGAACCGCCGTGATATTGGATCGATTGGCCCCCAGGCTTTCCATCGCCGCCACGGTCGCCTGGACGACGCCACCAATCGCGCCCTTCCACCCGGAATGGCAGGCACCGATAACACCCGCGCGACCATCCGCAAACAATACCGGTGCGCAATCTGCTGTCGCGATCCCCAGGGCCAGTCCAGGCCTGTCGGTCACCATGCCATCCGCCTTGGGCAAAGCGTCTGGATCAAACGCCCGATCCACCACGACCACATCCGGGCTGTGAACCTGATATAAAGTGTTTAAGACATTTGCGGGTAAGTCCAGGGCCGCCATGGCCCGGGCGCGATTGTCCGCGACCACCGCCTGATCATCAGCAGACCCCAGGCCGATATTCAGACCGGCAAATATCCCCTGGCTGACACCGCCCTTTCGCGTGAAAAAGCCATGCACAATCCCTGAAAGTCCAGATAAAGCATCATCCTGCAGGGGGATCGGCGCATCGGTCATGGATCAGGCGGGCTCCAAACCTGGCAACAGGGGCGTCATTGGACCGGCAAGGCCCAGAACTTTGAACAGAGTGCCCATTCCATCGGCCCCGATCAAGCGATCGCGTGCACTTTCAATCTGTTTCGCCCCTGAACCGGATGCCACCTTCATAAGATTCTGGGCACGGATCTCAATGCCCAGCGCCCGCAGGAAATCCCCCTGGGTGCGCAAGGGCGAAACGCGCGCGCCTGCTTCTGCCGCAGCTTTTGCCAGGGCCGTGAAATCAACATGGGCGGTCAGGTCCGCCTCCCCCGGTGTTTCCAGAACGCCACAGGGCTTATGTGCCTTCACCGCCTGCAAGGTATCGCCTGTAGCGGGACCCGCATAGCCGTAATCGATGATCAGCGCCGCGCCGCCCTGGGCCGCCAAACGTGCCCCCAGATCCGCGGCTATACGCCAGGCCAGGGGGGCCAGTTCAACCACACGGCCCACCTTTGCGCGGTCCCTCAGCGTCTTATCGATCAAGGGCTCCAGGACGCTAGGGCCCGGCGAAAGGGTCAATGCCAAGGCATGGTTTCGGGGGTCAATCGCCAGCAAACGTTCCCGCCATCCGCCTTGAACGCGCTGAATCTGACGGATCGGTAAGGCGTCAAAGAACTCATTCGCGACGATCAACAGGGGCGCATCTTCTGGCAGGGTTGCGATATCACTGTGCCAGGATACAGGCACGGGTGCGCGTTCCAGACTGCGGGCCTGAACATCGCGCAGGACTGGGCTGGTTTCCACCAGATGCAGATCACTGGCCTTCAGGAAGCCCGGCAAACGTTTTCCCGCCCGCAGCAGATCGGCAGACAAGGTGCCGCGCCCAGGGCCAATTTCCACCAGATGAAGTTTATCAGGCGCCCCCATCTGTTGCCAGACTTCGGCGCACCACAAACCAATCAATTCCCCAAACATCTGAGAGATTTCCGGGGCCGTCGTGAAATCGCCTGCCCGCCCGAATGGATCGCGGGTGATATAATAGCCATGCTGAGGATGGCCCAACGCATCCCCCATGAAATCAGCGATGGTCAGCGGCCCTTCATGCAAAATGCGCCGGCGAAGATGTTCCTCGCAAGGCGTCATAAGGGCAGAGACTGGTGTCTGAGCGGGCATAGAATACGGTACCGTCACTTGCTTTGTTAAGCCTTCTTGGGGGATTTCGACAAAGGCGCTTGCTGCAAGGCCCGATAGACCAGATAGGCACCGCCCAACAGCATGGGAAGGGATAGCCACTGGCCCCATGTCGTGCCAAAGGGCAATGTCTGCATCAGGATTTCAGGCTCGCGGAAGATTTCCCCCGCCATTCGCGCACAGGCATACCCAATCAGAAACACACCAGATTGCAGCCCGGGGCGCGCCAATCCATTGAACCGCCGCTGGACGATGATCAGAATGGTCAGCAGCAACACACCTTCCATCGCACATTCATAGAGCTGGCTGGGATGGCGGGGCAGCAAGTCACCGGAATGAGGAAATGCGATTGCCCAAGGCACATCGGTAACACGTCCCCAATGTTCCCCATTGATGAAATTGGCGATCCGCCCCAGCATGATGCCAAAGGGCGCTACGGTGCAGACGATATCGGTCAGGGAAAACAAAGGAATCTTGTTCATCCGGGCGAAAATCAGCATCGCCACAAGGACGCCCAGCACCCCGCCATGGAACGACATCCCGCCCTTCCAGACCATTAGAATCTGGATCGGGTCCGCGAAGTAAGCCGCTGGATGATAGAACAAGACAACGCCCAAACGCCCGCCGACAATCACCCCGATTACCGCCCAGTTCAGGAAGCGATCAACATGATCGGGCTGAATGGCTTGCGGGCTTTTTGCGGCCAATCGCATGCCCCAGCGCCACCCGACGACCAGCCCTACGATATAGGCCAGGGCGTACCAGCGAAGATCAAATGGGCCGATTGAGAAAATCACCGGATCCAAATCATGTATCCAGACGCTTTGTTCCATAATCTGTCGCCTTTATTCAGCGGTACGGATCGTCTGTCGCCAGATAATCACGAATATAGCAGGCAACGCCCGATTCCAGTGTCGTTGCGGGCAGAGTATAGCCCGCCTGAACGATGCGGTCCATGCGCGCTTCTGTGAAATATTGATAATGGCGGCGAATTTCCTCTGGCGTGTCGCGCCAATCAATCGCCTCGGGCAAGCCCATGGCGGCAAAGACAGCCCGTGCGAGGTCCAGGAAACTGCGGGCCTTGCCCGACCCACAATTAAAAATACCGGAAACGGGTTCGTTGTCATACAGCCACAGCATCAAATTGACGCAGTCGTGGACCCAAACGAAATCGCGCATCTGACCACCATCCTCATAATCTGGATGGTGCGAGCGGAACAGCGTCGCGCGTCCTGTCTCCTGAACCTGACCAAACACCTGATGGACGACGGACCGCATACCGCCTTTGTGATACTCATTCGGGCCATAGACATTAAAGAACTTCAGCCCAGCCCATTGCGGCGGGGCCGCCCCTTGATCCGACAACCGTCTGGCATTGCAATCAAATAACTGTTTTGACCAGCCATAGGGATTTAACGGTCGCAATGCGGCCAGGGCCTGGGGGTCATTATCATCGTCAAAGCCCAGCGCCCCATTCCCATAGGTCGCCGCAGACGAGGCATAGATGAAGCGAACATCATTTTCCGCACACCAATACCACAGCTTCATAGACAGGTTCAGATTGTTTTCCAGAATCGCATCAACATCCGTCTCTGTCGTCGCGGAAATCGCGCCCATATGGAAGACACAGTGAATGCTGCCACCATTCTCCCCCAGCCAATCCATCAGGTTTTCCGGCAGGATCGTTGCGGCAATCTTATGCTTCGCAACATTCTTCCATTTGGCATCCGTGCCGAAGCGATCACAGACTGCGATCTGTCGCGTCCCTCGGGCAGCCAGGGCCGCCACAAGGTTGGACCCTATAAAGCCCGCACCGCCGGTTACCAGGATCATTCGGCTCTCCTAACCTGACACACTGAATACAGGGTTCCTTCATAATCCCCAAGACCGGGGCCCGCAACCATTGCCCCACCCGATTACCCCGCCCCATTGCCCTATAGGGGGATCAGGAATATGTATAGGGCAACTAGTCCTTCGCAATCAGGGAGCCTGTATCATGCAGACCAAAGGCAAATTCTTCGACGACGTCGCGAAAGTGGCCGGTGGTGCCATGGGCACCCTGGGCGGCATGAAACAGGAAGCGGAATCTGCGGTGCGGCAGCGGGTGGAACGCCTGTTGTCCGATATGGATCTGGTCCCCCGCGATGAATTCGACGCCATGGCCGCCGTGGCACGCCGTGCGCGGGAAGAACAGGAAAAGCTGACCGTTGTAGTGAAAGACCTTGAGGCCCGCCTGGCAAAGCTGGAAAAGGCATCAGGTACCAAGCAGGCGGCACCTGCCAAGAAAGCGCGCGTCAAGAAGACGACTGTGAAGGCGAAGGCTGCTGAACCGACGGCCAAACCCGCCTCTTAAGCTGATTTCGCTGCAACGACGACTGCGGCCCCGGTCAAGCATCCTGCTGCTGTGCGATTAAGCAATCGCAATGCCTTTGGTGTGCGCAATAAGGTCCGCGCTCGCCCGGCCAGAATGACATAGGGCAACAGGACAAGTATCAATACGACGAATGTAAGCCCAATCAGAAGACCTAAATCCAAGCCCGTAACGCTTCGCAGGTCGACAAAAGTCGGCAACAGCGCAAGATAAAACACAATCACCTTTGGATTTCCTAAGGAAATCGCCAAGCCCCCCAGAAAGCTTACAATTGGCCCTTGCGCTCTCTGCGTCTGGAACTGACTTGTCTCTGGCTTCGCCTGAAAGAATTTCCAGGCCAGAAACAGCAAATAGGCCGCGCCAAGATATCGAATGATCGTAAAGACCATCCCAAATGTGCTGGCAATATAGGCCAGGCCCAGCACCGCAGCGGTCAGATACACCACATCCCCCAGTGCCATGCCCATCATCATAGGCAGGGTCGGACGATAACCAGCCCCTAAAGATCGGGCCACAAGCGCGATCACGCCGGGACCGGGAATAGCCACAGCAATCCCCAGTGCAACCGCATACGTGATAAATCCAGAGACTTCCATCGCCACAAATCCTCTTTGAACTATGATCAGGCTATAGCGTATGGTCTCCCGATTGGGAAGATCAGTGCGACACTTAGGGGGAACAATGGACAGACGGCGCGGCGGCAGAAAATCAAGATCCGTAGCAGCAATTGCCCGGCAGCCAGATTACAGACAGCTACGCCATCCTTTTTCTCAACAATCTGTTTTCTCAGACGAAACCATCGCCGCCATTCATGACAAAGCCTTGCGGGTTCTGGAGGAATTGGGGATGAAAATCCTGCATTCGGAAGCCAGAGAGCTTTTGCAAAGTGCCGGTGCTCTGGTTGATTCTGACACGCATATGGTGCGGATCGGGCGCGATATCGTACAGGCGGCCCTGACCACGGCGCCTAAGTCCTTTCAAATGCGCGGTGCCAACCCTGCACGATATCAACAGTATGAACCTGGCGCGATGTTGTTCGCCGCCGGAGCGGGTTGTCCCAATGCCACAGACTTAACACGGGGACGACGCCCAGGGTCGCTGCGTGATCTGGAGGAGATCACCAAATTGGTGCAGTCCTTTGATGTCCTGCACATGTTCGGACCGAATGTGGAGCCACAGGATGTTCCCAGCAATTTGCGGCATTACGCCACGCTGAAAACGCAACTGGCCTATGGCGACAAGCTGATGTTCGTTTATGCGCGCGGTCGAGCGCAGGCGATGGAGAGTTTCGAACTGATCCGCCTCGCTCTTGACCTCAGTGACGCAGACTTCGATAGCGCTGTTTGGGCCTCCACCGTGATCAACACCAATTCTCCACGCCAGATTGATATCCCGATGGCCGAAGGCATCATTGATTTCGCCCGTGCCAATCAATTGAGCATCATCACCCCCTTTTGTCTGGCGGGCGCCATGGCACCGGTCTCCATTGCCGGGGCGCTGGTGCTGCAACATGCAGAAGCCCTGGCGGCCATCACACTGGCGCAAGTCACCCGCGCTGGTGCCCCGGTCAGCTATGGTGGTTTTGGGTCCAATGTCGATATGAAATCCGGCTCCCCTGCCTTTGGCACGCCGTCGCATATGCAAATGACCATCGGGTCCGGGCAATTGGCGCGCCATATCGGCCTGCCCTGGCGATCGGCCGCCGGATCTGCCTCCAATGCCAATGACATGCAGGCCGCTGGAGAGAACCATATGGGCCTTTGGGCTGCGATGATGGGGCATGCGACACTGACAGTGCATGCTGCAGGCTGGCTAGAGGGGGGACTGACCTTCGGCTATGAGAAATTCATCAACGATGTGGAAGCATTGCAAACCTTAGCCGAACTGTGCCCACAACTCCCTCAGGACGATGACAGCTTGGCCTGGGATGCGATCAGCGATGTCCAACCCGGCGGGCATTTCTTTGACACTGCCCATACAATGTCCCGGTTCAGCACGGCATTCTATGCGCCGCTGGTGGCGGACCTGCGAAACCATGGCACATGGGAGGAGTCTGGCGCAGTCCATTCTGCCGAACGGGCCACTAAAATCTGGCAACAGCGACTGGCACAATACACACCTCCACCGACAGCCGCCGACGCCTGTGACCGCATCGCAGCCTATATCGAAAGCCACACTAAAGCGGGCGGCGCAGCGCCAGTTGGTGGGTAACGCCCGCCTTAATGCTCAGCATTTCGCAGCTTTGCGGGTGGCAATCCATATTCCTCTTTCAAGCGTCGTGTCAGATGGGACTGACTGGAAAAACCAACCTGAAACGCGATTTCCGAAATGGGCATCTGCGTCTCCCTTAGTAACTTAACGGCCTGGGAAAGGCGTATTCTCATCAGATACGCATTCGGGGTTTCACCGGTTGTGGCCTTAAACTTTCTGGCAAAATGATAGGGGCTGAAACCGGCAATCTCCGCCATGTCGTTCAGGCGAATTTTTTCGTTCAAACGGGACAGCAGGTATTGTTTGATTTTGCTTACTTCCCGTTCCTTCAGGCCCGCCTGCAAAACTGCAGTGTTCTGAAGAGCCGTTCCTTCAACAACCCGCAATAATCCCTGGATCAAAACGATGGCCCGCGCGTCCATTTCCAACGTTGTTGGTGGACACAGCGTGTCTTTGGCCCGTTCCAGATAGGTCATAATATCCCGCTGCCATGTGATATCTACCAGACCAAAAAAGTCTTCTTTTGGCTGCTTCTGAGACGTAACAGACACTGTCTCTAACGCCGCATCCAACAGGGATTGTTGGAAATAAAGATGCGCATATTCAACCGCACCATTGCCTAAGGACCGGAAACTTCCCCCACTGCCTGGCAATTGCAACGAAATGGACCCGGTTCTGGCAAGCTGGGTTGATTCTTTACGATCAGCACGTTGCACGGGGGATCCTGAGATATGATAGGTAAGCACATAGTGTGACACACCTGCGAAATCTGCCCCCTCCCCCAAAATGCTTCGGTGGCGCACAACGGGCATATCCCAGGCATCACCCAAGCCATAAATTCTCGGCAAAGGGTCTACTGTGATCCGCCGATAGGCCAGACAATGTTCTGGATCTTCTGTGAAGGCGTGTTTTCCCATGCCGTTAAGCTCTTCGTGTACCAGAACCGTCACAAATTCTAGTCAGCTCAAAAAAGCAAAATCGTGCAAAACCAAATCGTGGAATTATAGAAGATATGGTTTGGGAAGTATGTAAAGACTTCGTCGGAAACAATGACCCTATCACCAACCGACGAATGGATGGCGCATAATGACCAAAAAGCTGGAATTGCTGACCCCTCACAATTGCCAAATCATCTTCATTGATCATCAACCGCAAATGGCTTTCGGCGTTCAATCGATTGACCGCCAAGTGCTTAAAAATAATACGGTTGGATTGGCGAAGGCTGCGAAGATTTTCAATATCCCAACGACCATTACGACCGTCGAAACAGAGAGCTTTTCTGGGCATACCTATCCTGAACTCTTAGCTGTCTTTCCTGAGACCCCTCTGTTGGAACGCACCTCCATGAATTCCTGGGATGATCAGAAGGTGCGCGATGCCCTGGCAACGAATGGCCAGAAGAAAGTCGTCGTGTCTGGTCTGTGGACGGAAGTGTGCAACAACTCTTTCGCCTTCTCCGCGATGCTGGAAGGGGGATATGAGATCTACATGGTGGCGGACGCCTCCGGCGGCACTTCAGCCGATGCGCATAAATATTCTATGGATCGCATGGTCCAAGCCGGCGTTGTGCCGGTGACGTGGCAACAGGTCCTGCTGGAATGGCAGCGCGATTGGGCCCGTCGGGATACCTATGATGCCGTTATGGACCTGGTGAAGGAACATTCCGGTGCCTACGGTATGGGCGTCGATTATGCCTATACCATGGTTCACAAGGCCCCGGAGCGGGTCCCCCACAGCGATCGACTGGCACCGGTTCCCGCGAAGTAACCGTCGCCCCTATCCTTGAAACAAGCCGCGCAGCATTGGCTGTGCGGCTTTTGGAGGCATCATGAAGATGTATATCATCGCAATCGCCGTTGGGCTATTGGTTGGCATTATTTATGGGGTGTTGAACGTCCGTTCTCCCGCACCGCCGATTGTGGCGCTGGTTGGACTGTTGGGCATTTTGGTTGGGGAACAAATCCCACCCCTGGTCAAGAAAATGATCAGCGAGCAAACAGTATCCCTCTCAGTCATCAAAGAAACCTGTGCCAATCATATGTTCGGCGCCCTGCCCGAGCGTCATGGTGAAACCGATAAGAACGATCAAAACCCGCCTAAGACCGTTGGTTGAGTGATCCACTGTTTTTAAGGGACGAAAACATGACAGCGCCTGACACGATCCTGATCAATGGCAAGTTCGCGACGTTGGACCCGGCAAATCCCGCGCCCGAAGCCGTTGCAATTACTGATAAATATTTTTCTGCCGTCGGCGATGCATCCGAAATCCTAAACAGCGCTGGACCATCCACAAAGGTCATCAATTTGTCGGGCCGTCGGGCCATTCCCGGCCTGTGCGACAATCATATTCATGTCATCCGCGGGGGGCTGAATTTTAACATGGAACTGCGCTGGGATGGCGTTCCCAGCTTGGCAGATGCCATGCGCATGTTGCGCCATCAGGTCAGCATCACCCCACCCCCGCAATGGGTTCGGGTCGTTGGCGGTTTCAGTGAACATCAATTTGCCGAAAAGCGGTTGCCGACCTTGGATGAAATCAACGCGGTCGCACCCGATACGCCGGTCTTCATTCTGCACCTATATGACAGGGCCTTGTTAAACGCCGCCGCCTTACGCGCTGTCGGATATACCAAGGACACACCAAATCCGCCGGGTGGGGAAATCCAGAGGGATGCCGCAGGCAATCCAACAGGATTGCTGATCGCCAGCCCCAATGCAGGGATTCTTTATGCGACCCTGGCGAGGGGACCGACTTTGCCGTTTGACTATCAGGTCAATTCAACCCGCCACTTCATGCGGGACCTGAACCGGCTTGGCGTCACCTCCGTGATCGATGCCGGGGGTGGGTTTCAGAATTACCCCGATGACTACAAGGTTATCCAACAACTGCATGATGAGGGTCAGCTAACCTTGCGGATTGCCTATAACCTGTTCACGCAGAAGGCAAAAGAAGAGAAGGAAGATTTCCTGCGCTGGACCAAGGAGAACAAATATCAACAGGGCGATGATTACTTCCGTCTGAATGGTGCTGGGGAAATGCTGGTTTTCTCAGCCGCCGATTTTGAAGACTTTCGCATGCCCCGCCCGGACATGGCCCCGGAAATGGAAGGGGAATTGGAAGATGTTATCCGCATTCTAGCCCAGAACCGATGGCCGTGGCGTTTGCATGCGACCTATGACGAAACCATCTCCCGCGCCCTGGATGTGTTTGAAAAGGTCGATAAGGATATTCCGCTGGAAGGAATCCATTGGTTCTTTGACCATGCCGAGACAATTTCAAAGCGCTCCATTGATCGGGTTGCGGCGCTGGGGGGAGGAGTCGCTGTTCAGCACCGGATGGCCTATCAGGGCGAATATTTTGTGGAGCGTTATGGTGCCACCGCTGCTGAGTCGACACCGCCCTTTAAGGCGATTTTGGATGCTGGCGTGGAGGTCTCAGCCGGAACCGATGCAACCCGTGTGGCGTCTTACGATCCATGGGTTTCGCTGTCCTGGCTGGTGACGGGGCGCACCTTGGGGGGAACGCGTTTGTATCCCGATGCAAATTGCCTGGACCGCGAGACGGCTTTACGCATGTGGACAGAAAAGGTCACCTGGTTTTCAAACGAAATAGGCAAGAAGGGCCAAATCAAGATTGGACAACTGGCCGATTTGGCCGTTCTGGATCGGGACTTCTTTTCTATTCCCGGCGATGAGATCCGCCAGACGACATCTGTGCTGACGCTCTTGGGTGGGCGGGTGGTTTGGGGATCGGAAGAATTCGGCCCCCTGGCACCACCGCCCCCCAAAGCCATGCCAGATTGGTCACCGGTCAATTCCTTCGGGGGTTATCACAAGGAAGCATCCGTTCCCAACACTGTGCAACGGGCCGCCGCAACGTCCTGTGGCTGTGACATTGGCTGTGCCGTACATGGTCATGATCATGCCCAGGCCTGGACAGCATCCGCCCCCGTTTCTGACCTGAAATCCTTCTGGGGGGCCTTGGGATGTGCCTGCTGGGCGGTATGACATGGCATCCTATTCGGTAACGTCCGCAATCAATACTCTGTTGGAAAACAACGTGCTGCGATGGGTCGCCCTGGTTCTTTTGACCTGTCCATACTGGACCAGCGGCATTGCCAAATTGACCGCCTTCTCTGATGCCATGGCAGAAACGGCAGGGCTGGGTTTACCAGCACCAATGCTGATCACGGCTCTGATAATTCTGGTGCAATTGCTGGGCTCGCTGTCTCTGATTATCGGCAGGTTTGGTTGGTTGGGGGCGGGTGCTTTGGGGGTCTTCAGCTTCCTGGCAACCTTGATCGCTCATAATTTCTGGAACGCCCCACCGGAAGACACCATACGTCAATTCATTACCTTTACGGAGCATATGGGGTTAATTGGCGGTCTGATGGTTGCCGCCATCCTGGCCCGAATGAGGGAAATTCTCTGATATGCCCGCCTTCCGCGCAAATCTTCTTCTGTCTTTAATTCTAGCCTTTCTGTCGGGCTATATTGATACGGCGGTTTTCGTGCATATGGGTGGATTGTTCGTCGCCCACGTCACAGGCAACTTTGTTCTGTTGGGTGCAACTGTTGCGGGGTTGGAAAGTGTCGGACATGGCAGTTCAACCGTGCTGCAATTGATTTCCTTCCCCTTGTTCTTCCTTTCTGCCGCGCTTGCAGGCGGTGTTTCCGGGCGCCTTTCCAAAGACAGTCAAACTCTGCTCCTGCTCTTCCTTTCTGCCCTGCTGATCACAGGGATTGGGGCCGCGTGTCTGAGCCCATCCATACCCGATACCATCGCCTCCATGGGCTTGGTGGTCGCGATGGCTTGGCTCAACGCGGCCCATCGGCTTGATAGTCGGCTGGGCGCGCCCTTTACGGTAATGACCGGCAATGTGACCGGCATTGCGCTGGAATTGGCCTATACGCTGAAGATCGGCAAACGTGAAGAGACTCCCAACACTACCAAGCCTAATGCTTCCCCAAAATTTCGCATGCTGTATCTGGTTTTAAGTTTTGCGGTCGGTTGTGCCCTGGGCGCACTGTCTCAGCGTGCATATGGGTTAGAAACCATGCTGTTGCCCGGTTTCGTGTTGGTTTTGGGATTATTGAGTATAACCCTGCGCCGCCCCTGAACAATTTTTCACCATCGGGTAGATTCACAAGCACTTCCTTCCATAAAGTCGCGATTTTTTTACAGCAAACAGCTTTATTTGAGAATGATTATCATTATTATTGTGCAGCTTGATCCTTATCCCAGCCTTGTTGGGACGGGTACATCACCACGAATTTAAAGCCAGCGTGTAAATCGCCGGAAAGGAAAAGAAATGAAAAAGAGTCTCGCATCCGCGCTTCTTGCGGTGTCCATGTTAGCCAACACCCCAGCCTATGCTGCAGAACAGACGATCCATGTCGAATTGAACAAGACCGAAACCAAAGGGGATGCCTGCCGCGTTTATATGATCGTTGGAAATGAAAGCGGGCGGCGCAGCGCCAGTTGGTGAATAGAATCAGCGATAATTCTTTGGTATTTGCAGCCCATCCGAACCATCAATCTGGTGCCTTCCGATAGGCCCGTTAACTTTGCACCGCTTTCTCATTTGCGGGGGTGATGATGGGAAACGTAGTTTGATCAGAGGGAGAATATGGAATTTTGAGATGTTTCGCCACCTGTGCAATCACAGTTTCAATCTCAGATTTCTCTTGCGCAACCAGGGAGGCGAAGGAAATCTTGACCAGACGATGCGGTGGGATCTGAGCAAGTTGTTCTGCGATGGCTATCTCTAGACCGCGTTGCTGTGCCGCAGCGGTTTCCTGCGCTTTCCCAACCGGGGCCACGCGAGGGAAATCAGGTGTGGGGCGTAATCCCCAAATAAATCGCACATCACCGTAGAATGCTTTGTTTGCAGTTAGAACCGATCGAATCACGGCGTCGGGGTCGCGCTCAACATAAACAAAAATTGCCTCAGGCAGAGCCAGGGCAAGCATTCCTGCTGATAATGTCGCCCTGTTATTCTTTGCGAGAACCGCTGTGTTGGCTGCATCTGCCAGACAGGAGAAGTAATTCTGGATGTCAACAGCAGCACGATGCCTGTCATCCGGCATTCTGGGATGGCTGTGATCAACACCAAACCAGCGGTCCCAGACCTCATAACAATCGCTTATTCCAAAAAAGCCCGCAGAAAAGCCGTAAAAGTTCTTACTGGTCGTCGCGACCGTGCCCTTTACGAACCGAAACAGGCTGTAGACGACCGGGGCGTTTGGAAACAGAATCGACATATTTCCCATGGGCGCCAGGGGCAGGGTGTTTTGCAGCACCTGAGCAAGGATTGTTGTCCCACTGCGGTGGTTTCCGATGACGATTACCGGACCAAGATGCCGCGCTGCCCTGTCATCGCGGGGGCCTTGCCAACTGAACCATGAAAGAATGAAATCTAACGGAAAACATACCATGCGAAGAAGCTTGAATAAGATTATCTGATACGCCACCGAATTGCGGCTTCCCAGAATGGTTACAGCGATCATGAGGACCTTGCGGGGGCTGCTTTGACTCCACCAGTCCCGGACATCGCGTCCGAGAGCGGACCATCCAAACGTAGCCAGCAACACTAGGGCGGCGATGAAGGGTGTCCGAAAGCGGGAATCCAATGAGGCACTGGATGACAGCACAATGAAATACGCAGACACAATAAACAGAACGAAGAAAAAGCTCTTGATGTCATTTGGCCAGCGGGGAAAGCGAAGAAGTGCCAGTATCGTCCCCATCGCGACACACAAAGTCAACGCACTGGAAAAAATCAGCACAAGAAAGAATCCAGGGACCTTCGCTATATAGGTTCCCCACAGGGTACGGGTTTCTTGACTGAACCCCAAGAAATCAAGGTTTCCCGCATTACCATCAAGTTCATCCGCAAAAAAGCGTTCCAATGGCCCTTGAGACGGAGCGAGTAACAGCTTTGCACCACCGACAGCGACATCGGTTACAAACGCCACCGGATACCGAGCAATGATTTTAAGGAATTCCTGGCGTTGATAGGCGTCACGGGCTGCGGGATCATCTCGGATATCTTCGGGAATGGCAGCTTCCATCTCAGCCCGGACAACCCATCGATCCTGGCCTGTTGCGCGCGACACAATTGACGGGCCGCGCCACAGATGCAGATGCTGCCCCACTGAGCGGACGCTCTCTATACCCAATTCCTTCTGGTTATAAGCGCTCCAGGCCGTGGCAACACCGATAGACGGGGCTGTCGCGATCACAAATACCAGAAAAGCCTCTCGCCACCGCATCGTTTTGGTAAGCGCATGAATTAGAAAAATAGCTGCGAGAACTGCGGGAAACATCAGCATGACATGCCGAACCGTCAGCGCCAGGGCCGCAATCCCCCCTAATACGACGGCATATAGGAACAGCTTTCTGCGGCTCCCCAATTCCAGCGTCAAAGGGACACACAGAATCCAAAGGATCAATGTCACCAGAAACGCAAAAAGCGTCTCTGTTAAGACCATCGTCTGGTAGTAAAAAAGTGTTGGATCGACACTGATGATCAAGGCGGCAACACACCCGATGCGCCAATGTCCGGCGCGACGCGCAATATCAAAAACCAGCAACGCCATGCCCAGACCAAGCGCCACATTGGCCAATACAAAATGGATTGACTGATCAAATCCCAGCAACCGCATTCCAGCCAGAAATGCCGGATAACCAGGTGCCCGAATTAAGTAGTCTGATGTGTACCAATCAGGACTTTCCTGTGCGATCAACCGCGAAAGATCAATGTAATCTGCGGCATCCCCAACTACTGAAAACTCCGGATTCTGCGTCAGGAATGAAAGAATGAACCCAACCTTAGCAAACGCTATGATCCCGATTGTTACTAATAACCACGCCGGTTTTATTTTTAGTCTACCTGTGTCCATAGGTCCCCAAATATCCAATTCTGAATTCATATCGATAAAATTCAACTCACAACATTATCTAAACAATTATTGAGGATAACCTTCCCATTTCATCGCAAGAAATAGCATGCAATTCAGTGCACGCATATCAGAAAACCCAGTTGCCCTAATGCTTCAATAAATCTGCATGTCACTAATCAGCATGCCCACGGCTCAGGCATTCTGACGCAGATCAATGTGAAAAAGTATTTTCTGTTTAAAGACTTTATTTGAGAATGATTATCATTATTATTGTGCAGCCTGATCCTTATCCCAGCCTTATTGGGACGGGTACATCACCACGAATTTAATGCCAGCGTGTAAATCGCCGGAAAGGAAAAGAAATGAAAAAGAGTCTCGCATCCGCGCTTCTTGCGGTGTCCATGTTAGCCAACACCCCAGCCTATGCTGCAGAACAGACGATCCATGTCGAATTGAACAAGACCGAAACCAAAGGGGATGCCTGCCGCGTTTATATGATCGTTGGAAATGAAAGCGGGCGGGCGTTGGAAACGTTGAAGCTGGATCTTGTCCTGTTTGATACAGACGGCGTTGTCGCCAAGCGGTTGGCAGTTGAGACTGCGCCACTGCCCATCGGCAAGACAGGTCTGAAGATTTTCGACATCGCCGACATGGCCTGCCCGACCCTGGGCCGGATGTTGCTGAATGATGTCCTGGCCTGTGCGGACGCCAATGGCCCTGTGGCCAACTGTCTGAGCTACATTACACCCACGGCAAAAGGGGACCTGACTTTTATCAAATAACCAATCGCATAACGCCAGTGCGGGGTCAGGCAGCCCGCCCCCGCTTCTGGCGTGCGCGGCGTTTGATCCACCACATTGAAATGCCCGTAATCGAAAACAACAGCGGCAGAAAGCCGGAGATAAACACCAGACCATTCCAGATTGGTCCCAGTCCAACGCCCGCATGAAGCGGACGCTGCCATGCGACAGCCATATCCGTTCGGCCAAAGGCTCGGGGATCTTCGACTTTTACAACATCAATCTTCCAAGGATCGATCATCACCGTCACTTTTGGGGCGCCTTCTGCTGAACCAGGCACGTTATACTGAACGCGCAGGGGTTGTCCGGGGCGGAACGGCATCATCGCCAGAACAAAGTCCACATCAGACACGACCGTATCAGCCAGACGCACCGCATCCTGCAATCCCATTTCAGGAACGCCCTCAGCCGCCTTCACCGGGGGACCTGGCGGGGATGAGCGTTCCTCCATCAAGACTGTTTCCATCAGGCTGGCGACCGGATTGGGAAATGCGATATAAACGCCCGTGAAGCTGACAATGGTAAAGACAATCAAGGTCCAGAACCCCACAGCGCCATGCAGGTCACGATGCAAACGCAAACCGCGCGCCCCCCGCTTTATGGTCAGGGCCGCCCATAATTTTCGGGGCTTGGGCCACCAGATAATTAATCCCGATCCACACAGGAACAGCATGATAACACCCAGCCACCCAACAATAGGGCGTCCAATTCCACCCGGAATCAGCGCGTGACTGTGAATATCATGCATAATCCCTGTTAACAGGCTACGCCCGCCAACGACCTCTCCCAAAACATCCAGAGTGACGGGATCAACGGCAATGCTTTTCGCACGGGGATCCCGAAAGCTTGCGCCATCGGGCCCAATGCGCGCGATGACAGGTTCCCCTGCCCCGTCTGGCATTCTGATCATGCGCAGACTAAAGCCCTGGGGCGCGGCGGCGGCGGCCACAGCGATAATGGCGTCAACACTTTGGGATGTGCCATCTGATACTTCAAAAGCCGGCCCCCCCGCCACTAGGGCGTCGAGTTCGTCATGATACATCAGATAACTGCCGCTTAATCCTAACAGCACCAGGGGTGCACATAGAATTAGTCCGAACCATAGATGGATTTCCGCCAACAGCCAGCGCAGCCCTTTGCCACTAACTTTAGTCATAAAGGACTTGCTTTCAGATTGCGTCGTATCAAGGTTGCTCATCTTGGCTAAAGCTCCGCCCATTGCCGCAAAAGGTTGTGATAAATCGCCGTCAATTCCATGATGCTTGAATGATCCGGGTGATCCCGCCCCAGGCGTTGAATGGACTGGTCCAGATCGAACAGGATTGTGCGATGCCCGTCGTCCCGGATCAGGCTTTGCATCCAAAAGAAGGAACACACACGTGCGCCGCGCGTGACGGGGCGGACATGATGCAGGCTGGTGGACGGGTAGAGCACCATGTCACCCGCCCCCAGTTTTGCAGAATGGCTGCCATAGGTGTCTTCAACGATCAGTTCCCCGCCGTCATAGTCTTCCGGTGCACATAGAAACAGGGTGGCGGACAGGTCCGTTCTGATTCGCTCATTGGTGCCTGGAATCTGGCGAATGGAATTATCAACATGGCTGCCAAAGCTGTGCCCCCCGGCATAACTGTTGAAAAGAGGTGGGAAAATTCGCTTCGGCAACGCCGCAGAAATAAACAAAGGATGCCTGTTGAGGATCGACACAATGGCATCCCCAATCTGGCGAGCGACCGGGTGGTCTTCCGGTATCTGCTGATTTTTCTTAACCTGTGCGGATTGATGTCCCGCAGTCACCCGCCCATCAACCCATTCAGCAGCATCCAAATGCTTTCTGCATTCAGCGACCTGATCCAGGTCCAGAACATTTGGAATCTGCAACATCATGAATAGAGCCCTCCGACCGACCCCCCACAGGACGCAGGGGGTCGGGTATTTCCGTCGTTAGAATTTAAAGCTGGTGGACACTACGGCTGATCGACCTGTCCCTACCGTCGCAAAATGGGTCGCATACGGTTTCACATAATAGGTCGTATCGAACACATTGTTCACGTTCAGGCGCAGGTCGACATTCTCCTGGACGGTGTATGTCGCGACCGCATCGAACAACCAATAGGCTGGGACTTTCTTGTCATTTGACGAATTGGCAAAGCGATGGGAGACATAGGTGACCCCACCCCCCAGATTCACATCTGGAAGAATGTCATAGGTCGACCAAATGCTCATGCTATGGGCAGGAACATTGGGGATCTTGTTGCCTTCATCTGTCGAAACGGGGCCGTCATCGACAATTTCGGAATGCATGAAGGTATATCCCCCAAAGACATGCCACGCATCGGTGATATCCCCGGACACGCCAAGTTCGAGCCCATTGACTACCTGCTCACCTCCCAATGCCTGAGGTGCCCCGCGCCCCGGTGCCGTTGAATATCGCGCATTGGTCTTTTCGGTCCGGAAAACAGCCGCCGTTGCCGCAAGCTTTTGTTCGAACAGATCCCATTTTGTCCCGATCTCATAACTGCGGGATTCTTCCGGATCCAGGTCGGCATTGCTGGTTGAGATGTTATCACCCCCCTCTCCAGCGGTGGAACCCGGAGGTTCTGAAGACGTACCATAGGACACATAAATGCTGCCGTTAGACGCCGGCTTGTAGACCGCCCCCAACTGGTAATTAACGAATGTCGATTCATTCTCCAGCGCGCCGGATGTCGTTTTATAGTCATCTACCCGCAGACCAAAGTTCACCAGCCATTGCGGATCCAATTCGATCGTATCAAAGCCATAGATCGACCGCGTGCTGACCGTAGTTTTCGTAGAGTTTGCACTCGGCGTGATGGATCCGGTCCATGGATCGTTTGGATTCGGTGCGGCCAGGGTCGTACAATTGAACCCACCCGCAGCACCGACACCGCCAACAGAACAATCACGATTGCCGGTATCGACAACATAGTTCCGGTTGCGGCTGGTTTCATAGCTGATTTCAATCCCGGCATTGAAGCTGTGCTTCAGATTGTAGGTTTCAAAATCACCAGACAGATCGGTTTGATTGGACACGACTGTGGTGTCTGAATTGCGGCTTTTAATGGCGCGCCAAACACTGCCTTCAGAAATGTTATCCGCCGCACTGTCATTCGGGTTGGTAACGATATAATCATTCTCAGACCAGCTATAGCGCGACACGTTGCGCAGGGTCAGGCTGTCATTCAGTTCATGTTCAAAATCGAACGTGGCTGAATCAACCTGGGTTTCCTGAAAATCACGGTTGGTCAAACCATAGAAGTTATCACGATCAACATCGACAGGCTTTCCGGTCGCAGGATCATAGGGATGACCATAGTCAGGCATATCATCGGTTTGCAGGTGATACAGACTCACCGTCGCCTTGGTCGTGTCATTAAATTGCAGGGCCATTGACGGGGCAAAGCCTAAGCTGCTGGTTGTCACTTCGTCACGCCCTGGGACTTCGCTGTCTTCTACCAGCACATTCAATCGAATTGCCGCATGTTCGGATAGGACATAGTTCGCATCCCCGGCCGCCCGCTTGCTGAAAGGCCATCCAACAGACACGTTCCCACCAAGGAAATCTTCATCCAGGGTGGCTTTCTTCGTCACCAGGTTAATGCTGCCCCCGGTAGAGCCGCGCCCGCTATAGGCGGATCCTGGACCTTTGACAATTTCCACTTGTTCCACATTGAACGTGTCGCGTGTTTGTGACCCGGTATCACGAATACCATCGACAAAGATGTTTCCTTCAGAAGAAAACCCGCGAATATTCGGTCGGTCCGCACTGGGGATGCCCCCCTCACCCGCACCCAAGGTAATGCCCGGCGTGGTTCTAAGAACCTCATCAAGGCTGGTTGCATTCCGTTGTTCAATAATTTCCTGAGGAATGACGGTGACGCTTTTGGGTGTATCAACCAATGGTGCGGTAAATTTGCTGGACGCTGATTTATCCGTCTTGTAGCCGCTGTCTTCTTTCCCTTCGACAGCGATCGGCGCCAATTGAATGGGGGTGTCACTGGCCTGCGTTCCATTGGCGGGCTGATTGGTCGATTGTGCATGCGCCGGTGCGGCCATCATACAGGCCAATAGTGCCCCAATGGCTGTTCCCGCCTTAAGGCGATGACTAAAAGGGATGTCTGTTGCGGTAAGTCTATTCAGGGATAAGTCGTTATACATGTCTTACAGCTCCAATAGCTTCAGGTTTCGTTGAAATCCTGGCTGGCTATAAGAAGTGCAAACGCGCAGATCTTGGCTGGCTGGTTCAGTGTGTGTCACGCGCCCTTCACTGGCTGCGCGACCACAGCGTTCTGTAAAGAGCGAATGGGGTCATAGAGATGAAAAGATTAATATGCAAGTGATAATTATTCGCAGCGTTAAGTCTTAGCGAATATATACAGCGGTTTAGAACCGCAGATTAATCTCCCCTCGCCATTCATCACGTGCAGATATATCGTCGTAAGAAAGGGTGAAGGGTGAGCATATGCAAGAAAAAGACACCTCCCTGGAAACGGGAAAGCCTGCTGAGCTTTGGATCGAAAAGTTTGAAGGCCTTTCAAAACTGGAGGGCACGATCAAACAAACCCTGATGCGGGAAAGCACGATTGTAACCGTACCCGAAGGCACGATTATATTCGGTCCCGGCAAGCCCCCGGAAAATCTATTGCTGCTGTTGGAGGGGCGCGTTCGGGTGCACCAAACCTCAGAAGGTGGTCGCGAAATTGTGCTGTATCGCGTCGAAGCCGGGCAAAGCTGTGTCCTTACGACAGCGTGTCTATTGGCCTATGAGGATTATTCAGCGGAAGGCGTTGCGGAAACAGATATTCGGGCAGCCGCAATCCCCCGCCCTGTATTCGATACCCTGATTTCCCAGTCGGTCGATTTTCGAAATTTTATCTTCACCGCCTATTCAAAACGGATAACGGATCTGTTCCTGGTGATAGAAGAAATAGCCTTCCAAAGGCTGGATATCCGGCTTGCCCAGAAGCTACTGAATCTTGCGCGGGGGTCGGATCACATCAAGGTGACCCATCAGCAGCTTGCAGCAGAGCTGGGCACGGCACGCGAAGTTATCTCGCGCCAATTGGGTGAATTTCAGCGGCGTGGGTGGATTCTACAAGCACGGGGAACCCTGGGCCTGTTGGACAGAAACGGCCTGACGCATCTGGCTTCTTTAGATCCAGCATAGATTTCCACATTCAACAGATGATGCATCAAAAGCCGACGGTTTGGTGACTTCGTCACCGACAGCGTGCTTCCCGGGCGTTACAGTCAGGAACATTCTAACCGGAGGATCATTTTATGACAGTAAATGTTGGAGGTCTCGATCGATTGGTGCGTCTCGTAATAGGTGCCGCCTTGACCGCATGTGCCTTGCTCAGCGGCCTGGAGATTTTCGATGACGCATTCGTCAAATATGGTGCCGTCGTCGTCGGCCTGGTGCTGATCATCACAGGACTGGTGCGTCTGTGCCCACTGTATTCCATTCTGGGTATACGTACCTGCAAAACCTGAAATCTTAGGGGACGGAGATGACCTCCTATCCAATAAACATCACCATCAAACCCAAAGTCGCGGCTTTCTTTGACCCCGCAACCAACACCATCAGCTATGTGGTAGCGGATCCTGCCTCCCCGGCCTGTGCGTTGATCGATCCCGTATTGGATATCGACTATGCTGCGGGGCGGATCAGCTTCGACAATGCAGACCGGATCATCGATCATATCCGCCAGCAGAACCTATCGCTGGAATGGATTATCGAAACCCATGTGCATGCCGATCATCTATCGGCGGCCCCCTATATTCAGGGGCTCTTGGGAGGCAAAATCGGCATTGGCAGCAATATTACCATCGTGCAGGATACATTCGGAAAAGTCTTTAACGAGGGCACTGAGTTTCAGCGGGATGGCAGTCAGTTCGACGCCTTGTTCAAGGACGGGGATACCTATTCAATCGGGCAGATGCAGGCCATCGCCCTTCATACACCAGGGCACACCCCGGCCTGTATGACCCATGTCGTTGGCGATGCCGCCTTTGTCGGGGATACTTTGTTTATGCCAGACGGCGGGTCAGCCCGTGCGGATTTCCCGGGCGGTGACGCAGGAACACTGTATGACAGCATACAAAAGGTTCTGTCCCTGCCGGACGCCATGCGCCTGTTCATGTGTCACGACTATGGTCCAAACGGTCGTGACATTCAGTGGGAAACCACTGTCGCAGATCAGAAGGCACAGAATATCCATGTCGGCCAGGGCAATACCAAAGCTGCCTTCGTGCGGTTCCGGACCGAACGAGACGCAACACTGGGAATGCCGAAATTGATCATTCCCGCCTTACAGGTCAATATGCGTGCCGGAGCCATACCCACTGACAAAGACGGTCGCCGGATGTTGAAAGTGCCCGTCAACGCCCTTTAACCCATAGGAGCATCATGCAGCCCTATCCCGTATCCCCAACCCTGTCCGTCAGCCCCCAAATCTCACCTGATGATGTCATTCAGGCACAGAATCTGGGGTTTCAATCCATCATATGCAATCGACCCGATGGGGAAGAGTTGGGCCAGCCGACATTTCAAGAAATCGAAGCGGCTGCAAACAAGATCGGGCTGCCGATCCGTTATATCCCAATCTCACCGGTAGGAATTTCAGAAGTGGATGCCACAGCCTTCCGCACGGCAATGGACGACCTGCCCACCCCAATCCTGGCCTATTGCCGCTCGGGCACACGCTCCGCCACACTATGGAGACTTGTCGGAAAGAGCTAAAAGGGCAGCCAAACCTCGCTATTCAGATCTGACAACTATGTTGGATTGGGTGCAAGAGAGTGGCTGGGGCGCTAGGATTCGAACCTAGGTATGCCGGTACCAAAAACCGGTGCGTTAACCGCTTCGCCACGCCCCATTCGCCGCTCTTGCTGAGCGGGCCGCACTTTAATCGGAGCGTCCGGTTGGGGCAAGACAGCAAAATCATCAAAAGTGACGATTTTTGTCATGCGGCAAAATTAACTGCTATTTCTGCTTTGCCGCGATCATCAGCATAAAAGGCGCCGGATCTTCGCCATGTTCAAAATGCAAATCACCCATGGCGGTCACAACATGGCGCTGTTTGTTCTTCAATGCCGCGTTCAGTTCATAGTCGACATGCTGTGTCGGCAATACATCGCGATCGATATATTCCATAAAATGACGAACGATTCGCACTGGTGTTTGGCCCATAAGATCGTCTGGCCCTTCAAAATCATATACCCCTTCATTGCCGCTTTTCGCGTCCAAAAGACGGGCCGTATACATCGCCATAATTCCAACTCCTGCGTGAAAGACTGTTTCTGGGGCGCACTATCCACTGTATTCATGACGGTTGCGTGACACCATTCGGCCCCCCTATACCGACCTGGTCGACATGCGCCTTAACAGCCATTCGGGATGTACTAATTTCGCACGATATGTTATGATGCCCGACGCACGGTTTCGCCCGCCCATCCCGACCGGTCGCGCCCAAAACGACACACCCAAACGGACAGGTTCTCGCGTTCCATGGCTTTTCCGCAATCCTTCCTTGATGAAATCCGCGCCCGGGTTTCCCTGTCGCAATTGGTCGGCAGGCGGGTGCAGTTGAAACAGAAGGGACGCGGGGACTGGTGGGGCAATTCGCCCTTTACGAATGAAAAAACACCGTCTTTCCATGTCGTTGACGACAAAGGGTTCTATCATTGCTTTTCCACGGGGGAGCATGGCGATCATTTTTCCTGGCTGATGCAGGTTGAAGGACAGAGCTTCCCTGAGGCGGTCGAGATACTGGCAGGCCTTGCCGGGCTGGAAGTGCCAAAATCTTCGCCAGAGGAACGCCAGCGCGAAGAACGCCGCAAAGATCTGGGCGATGTCATTGCCTTTGCGCGGGATTGGTACACACGCCAATTGGAGAGCCCGGCTGGCAAGGAGGCCCGCACCTATCTGCAAGGCCGCGGGCTGGAGGCCATGACGATTGAGGCGTTCCAACTGGGCTTTGCCCCGGATGATAAGGACGCCCTGGCGACAGCGGCCAAGGAACAAGGCATCGAGATGGCGCAATTGCTGGAGGCCGGCCTGTACCGTGCCCCGGATGATGGCCGCGCGCCCTACCCGCTGTTTCGCAATCGCATCATGTTCCCGATCAATGACCGGCGCGGCCGCCCGATCGCCTTTGGCGGGCGTTTCATGGGCGATGCCAAGGCCATCGGGGTTGGGAAATACATCAATTCCCCGGAAACACCGCTGTTTGATAAATCCCGCACCCTGTACAATCTGGATCGTGCGCGAGAACCCGCCCGCCAGGGTGAGCAATTGCTGGTCGTCGAAGGCTATATGGACGTGATTGGCCTTTGGCAGGCTGGCTTCCCTGCCAGTGTCGCCCCTTTGGGCACGGCGGTAACTGAATTACAGATTGCTGAACTGTGGCGTCATGCAGATGAACCGATCCTGTGCCTGGATGGCGATGTCGCTGGGCAAAAGGCCGCCATTCGCGCCGCAGAACGGGCATTGAGCGGATTGGAACCCGGCAAAAGCCTGTCCTTTGCCTTTTTACCGGAAGGGGAAGACCCAGACAGTCTGGTCAGCGGCCATGACGGCATACGCACCATGAATGAGATACTCGGTGGTGCCCATCCCCTGGCGCAATTTTTGTTTGAAACCGAATCAGATGGGATGCGACTGGACACACCGGAGCGCCGCGCCCGTCTGGAGGCAGACCTTTTTCAACTCGTCTCAGGCATTCAGAATGATCTGGTGCGGAAGGAATATCAGCACACATTTCGCGATATGCTGTTCAATCTGCATCGGAAACACAGCCAGACGCGGCTGAAGCAAGCCCGCCGCCAGGCTATCCGCGAATGGCGTGGAAACCGCGATACATCCTTGGGCCCGAAGGCGGAATCCCCGTTTGGCAAACGCCTGATGGACGATGCCGCGCGCCGCCTGGTGCGCCGCCGCCAAGAGATCGTTCTGGCAACCCTGGTTAATCATCCAGATCTGATTTCAGAGTTTGATGAGGTTTTAGACGTCTTCGCCTTTGATGCCGACCTTGACAAGCTGCGCGCCGAACTCCAAAAACACGCTGTGTTGGGCATTACGCTTGACCCGGAGGCGCTTACACACCACTTGATCGCAAGCGGGGTGCAAGCGTCTTTGTCTGCTGTTACCGTTCCGGGCGTCTACAGTCTGGCTCCGCAGGCGAAACCCTCTGCCTCCTCATCGGAGGCGCGAGAGTTGCTGGAGCATATCCTGTTAATCCGGCAGCAAGGGGCGCTGCTGGGGGAATATCAAACAGCAGGACGGGATCCCGTGGCGCAAGCGTCCTCGGGTCCTGACAGTTGGGGGCCAGGGGACTGGGAAAAGCGAGATGCCCGATTGGCGGCTTTGCGCCGATCGGTGGATGATGGAGAAGGCCAATTGGGCCAGGATCTGTCGGACTATAGTGACAAGAGCTAGGACGCTGGCGCATATCGCGTCAGGGTATCGGTGGAAGGAAGACGGGCAATATGGCGAGCAAAGCCGAAGCGAGTGAAGCGACCGAGACAACAGAAGAACAGGCAGACGGTCCGGTTCTTGAAGACGCGCACTCAGCGGTAAAGAAGCTTCTGCAAAAAGGCAAAGAGCGCGGGTTCATCTCAATTGATGAACTGAACGAAGCGCTGCCGCAGGAGCAGGTATCCTCTGAACAGATCGAAGACGTGATGACCATGTTGAACGACATGGGCATTAATGTTGTCGATGGTGAGGAGCCTGATAGCGACCCGGAAGCAAAGCCGGCGGAAGAGCGGACCACCGAAGCCTCGGGCGATGCCGGTAATATCTCGGATGATGAAGTCGGGCGCACCGATGACCCCGTGCGCATGTATCTGCGCGAAATGGGCTCTGTTGAGCTGTTGTCGCGCGAAGGCGAAATCGCGATTGCCAAACGGATTGAGGCCGGGCGCGAGAAGATGATCGGCGCCCTGTGCGAAAGCCCGCTGACCATGCGCGCGATCACGGACTGGCACGATCAATTGCTGGAAGGCCAGATTCTGCTGCGCGATGTCATTGATCTGGATGCGACCATGTCGTCGGGTCCTGATGCCGATGATATGGCCGATATCGAATCCGGGGATGAAGAAGCCGGTGAATCCGAGGCGCTGAAAGCAGCAGAGAAAGCCAAAGAAGACGCCGAAGAAACGGAAGACGACGACGACACTGAAGAGGCCCCCAAGGTTGCGGCGAAACCAGAAATCGTCAAACCTGTCGAGGCCGCTAAAACAGCCGAACCCGCTGCGGATGGCGAGCCTGTCGATGGCGTTTCGCCATCAGGTGACAGCGATGAGGACGAGGACGGCGAAGAAAACAATATGTCGCTGGCTGCCATGGAGCAGGCCTTAAAGCCGACCGTCCTGGAGACATTCGAAAAGATTTCCGACACCTATGGCAAGCTGCAACGGGCGCAGGACAAGCGCGTCAGCAGCATGCAAAAAGGGGAATCCGTCTCCCGCTCTACTGAGCGTACCTATGACAAGCACCGCAAAGAATTGATCCAGTTGATGGATGAGGTGCGTCTGAACAATATTCGCATCGAGCAATTGGTTGAAGAGCTGTATTCAATCAACAAGAACATGATCACCCAGGAAGGCAAATTGCTGCGCCTGGCACTGGAATGCAAAATTGACCGCGAAGCCTTCCTGGAAAGCTATTACGGGCGCGAGTTGGACCCGAACTGGCTGGAAGAAATGGCAGACGTTTCCAACGCCTGGGCCAAGTTCGCTGCGAAATACGCGATCAAAATTGAAGAGCTGCGCGCTGGTATTGGCGAAATCGCTAATGAAGCAGGAATGCCCATACAGGAATTCCGTCGCATCACCTCGACCGTTCAACAGGGCGAGCGGGAAGCCAGTCGCGCGAAAAAGGAAATGGTTGAGGCGAACCTGCGCCTGGTGATTTCGATTGCGAAGAAATACACCAATCGCGGCCTGCAATTCCTGGATTTGATCCAGGAAGGGAATATCGGTCTGATGAAGGCGGTGGATAAGTTTGAATATCGCCGTGGCTATAAGTTCTCGACCTATGCGACCTGGTGGATTCGCCAGGCAATCACGCGGTCCATCGCGGATCAGGCGCGCACGATCCGTATTCCCGTGCATATGATTGAAACGATCAACAAGCTGGTACGCACATCCCGCCAGATGTTGCACGAGATCGGGCGCGAACCGACTCCGGAGGAATTGGCCGAAAAACTGGCCATGCCGCTGGAAAAAGTCCGCAAGGTTCTGAAGATTGCGAAAGAGCCGATCTCTCTGGAAACCCCAATCGGAGACGAAGAAGACAGCCATCTGGGCGATTTCATCGAAGACAAGAACGCACTGTTGCCGTCTGATGCCGCAATCCATTCGAACCTGCGGGAAACCACAACACGGGTTCTGGCCTCTTTGACGCCCCGTGAAGAGCGCGTGTTGCGCATGCGGTTTGGTATCGGGATGAATACCGACCACACATTGGAAGAAGTCGGTCAGCAGTTCAGCGTCACCCGGGAACGTATCCGCCAGATCGAGGCAAAGGCCTTGCGCAAGCTGAAACACCCCAGCCGCAGCCGCAAACTGCGCAGCTTCCTGGACTATTAGAGCAAATCCCGAGCAAACGGAATCGTTTGTGACGACGTATTTGCTTAGAAAACAAATGGTTAGAATATCCTGTCTGAGTTCATGATGCTCTAATGCCAATCGCTTCCTCTGCCCGGCGCATATCCTCATCATGGGGTCGCCGGGCCAGGGGGTGCTGAATTAGCCCCCAGTCAAATAGTGCAGTATAAATTGCAGCGACCCTCCTGTTGGGGCTTAGCTTATTATCCGATATTTCAATTAAATTCATTTATCCGAAATATCGCTTATATTGATTTATCCGTAAAACCGTGTAAAATAAACTGAGAATCAGGAGATAGGGACCGGACATATCATGACCCCTAAAGTAAAAACCCCTTTTGACATTGGGGCCATAATACGGGCGCGTCGTATGGCAATGGGCCTTACCCAAGCCAGCCTGGCAAAACAGGTTAGAATTCGACAACAGACCTTGTCTGGAATCGAAAACGGCGCGCAAGGAACGTCAATATCCACTCTGCTCGCCCTGTTCCACACATTAGGGCTTCAGATAACATTAGGGGATATTCCCCCCCCTTCTAACACTTCAGACACTATCAATCTCAGCGAGATCGTTGATTAAATGGCACGGGGGCAAAAGCTAGGTCGACTTGCGATCCTGATAGACGATACCTCCGTCGGCATGTTATTCAAAAGGTCAGGGTCTACAGTGTTCGTCTATGATGGAAGTTGGCTCGCCAATCCTAATGCCTATACTTTGTCGATCAGCCTTCCCCTCATTCGCGGGGAACACCCTGCACGAATATCAGAGGCTTTCTTTTGGGGATTGCTACCGGATAATGAGGCAATCCTTCAGCGAATTGCTGAGGACCATAACACATCTGTCCGCAGCCTAATGGGGTTGCTGCAGGCCATTGGCAGCGAATGCCCGGGTGCAATACGCATTCTGCCCGATTTGACCGATGCCGCCTTGGAGGCGGAACCAGAGGAAGTAACCTGGTTGTCGGAAACTGAAATCGCAGATCGCCTGCGAAACTTGGCGCGCCATCCATTAGGACGCAAGACAACTGATCATGGACAGTTCAGCCTGGCAGGGGCGCAGCCCAAAACTGCCTTCATACGAGACTCCTCTGGCCGCTATGGCATTCCCAGCGGACGTATCCCAACAACCCATATCATAAAGCCTCCAGTATCCGGATTTGATGGTTTCGTTGAAAACGAGCATTTCTGCCTATCGCTTGCAAAACGATTAGGCTTATCAACCTGTGCAACTAAGGTGGAGCATTTTGGCGACCAGATTGCCATCGTTGTGACGCGGTTTGATCGGCGGTTTATGCCAGATGGACGCATTCTGCGCATTCATCAGGAAGATTTCTGCCAGGCTGCGGGCATTCATCCTGACAACAAATACCAAGCCATGGGAGGTCCGTCCCCAGAAACCTGCCTGGCTTTGCTGGACTCCTCTGATCGACCGGAGGTCGACAAAACCAACTTTATCCTGGCCTTGGGGTACAATTGGATTATCCGCGGCACAGATGGGCATGCAAAAAACTACTCCATGCTCCATACCCCGAACCAAACACGTTTAGCCCCCCTGTATGACATTGCCAGTGCGACAGCTTATCCTCAAAAATATGAGCGTCGCGATTTAAAGATGGCAATGAAAATAGAACAGAAGGCGGAATTTGATCAGGTCATGGGTCGACACTGGCAACGACTGGCGGAAAAAGCCCGATTGGACGGCGACTATATTCTACATCGCTTAAGGGAAATAGCAGACTCTGCCCCTGATCACGCACTTTCCGTTGCCACACAGTGCCAGCAAGAAGGTCTGGAACACCCGATCCTCCACAGACTTGTCGATGCCGTAACCCACGGTGCAAGGGCCTGCCACCATCAATTGACGCTGTGATACAAATCCCAGCCATGCATTCAGTGCGGGGATATGATCTAATTTTCGCAGCATGAATTCATTTTAAGTTTGCGTTGGTTTGCCCGATATAGCGTTCTGAACGCGCTGGTCCGCTCATCGGGAGTTAGACTAGGCGCGTTGGGATTTCCCCGTTATGGATAGTATTGTTTCCGAAGCAACCATTCGCCCTGCCGTTCTGGAGGACCTGGACGGCCTGGTGGATGTAGAAACCGCCTGTTTCCTGACCGACCGTATCAGCCGACGCAGCTTTCGCCATTTGTTGATCAAGGGCCATCAATCGACCCGGGTGCTGTGTGACCCGACAGGGCAGTTGATCGGCTATGCGATGGTTCTGTTTCATCAGGGGACCTCTCTGGCGCGCCTGTATTCACTGGCGGTCCTGCCGGATCGCCGTGGAAAGGGCTATGCACGGGCGCTGCTGGCGGCCGCAGAAGACGCCGCTGCTGAGGGGGATGCGGCCTATCTGCGTCTGGAAGTCCATGCCGGCAACGAAGGGGCCATCGCACTGTATCGCCAGGCGGGGTACAAGCCCTTTGGTCGCATTACCGGCTATTATGAAGATGGCGGCGATGCCCTGCGCCTGGACAAGGCCCTGATCGGCAGCCGCCCCACATCCGCCGACCGCATTCCCTATTACGCACAAAGCCTGGATTTCACCTGTGGGCCAGCCTGTCTGATGATGGCGATGACCGCGCTTAAGCCCGAAACACCGATGACACGCCGGGAAGAATTGCGCCTGTGGCGGGAGGCGACGACGGTTTTTATGACCAAAGGCCCTGCGGGATGTTCCCCCTATGGCATGGCGCTGGCCGCTGCGGCCCGCGGCTTTGACGTGCGGGTGCATGTGCGCGATCCAGACGTGATGTTCATCGACTCCGTCCGCAGCCAGAAGAAAAAGGACGTCATTCGCCTGGTTCAGGAAGATTATCTGGCGCAATTGCAGGATCTTGAAATTCCCGTCGACAATCGGGCCCTGACATTGCCGGAAGTACAGGAAGTGTTGGACAGCGGCGGCATCCCCATCGTGTTGATCTCGACCTATGCGCTGGATCGTGAAAAGGTGCCCCATTGGGTTGTCGTGGTGGCGCTGAGTGACCGTTTCGTCTTTGTGCATGACCCCTTTGTCGACCCGGATGTGATCCAAAGCCAGACCGATCGGATGGCCCTGCCCATCCCCCGGGAAGATTTCGAACGCATGTCCCGCTATGGCCGGGCCCGCCAGCGCGCCGCATTGGTGCTGCGCCTGACGGCAACAAGCTAACCTTACAGGAGTTTCAGCCAACAATGAGCAGAACCGTTTTCGTCGTTGATGATGCGACTGATTTCCCCTTCCCCGGTCCCGGACGCGAAGCGATCTCCGCCCATGATTACCTGACACGCTCCAAACCCTATCCCATGCGCACCCGTGTGGTGAATTTGTGCAGCGATTACAGCTATCTGGGTCTTGGATACTATTGTGCCCTGACAGCCGAAGCACGGGGCGACAAAATCATGCCCTCTGCCGAAGCGATGTTATGGGTGGGGTGGAAGCGGATTTACCGCCGCGCGCTCGGCGATATGGAACGCTTTCTGAATAAAGCAATGCGCTCAGCCGCCACCGATGCCCCGACACCATCGATCACGGTATGCTTTGGACTGACCGACGAGCTTCGTTTCAAAACACTGGCCCGCGCCGTCTTTGATGCGTTTCGGTGCCCGATTGTGCGCATTCAATATGAACGCGGTGAAACCAAAAGGGGGGCGGCCCTGTATCGCATCAAGGATGTCAAAGTCCCCAATTGGAAGACCCTGCCCAATGCCGACCGCGCCTTGTTTGAGCGTGGCCTGGATCATTATACGAAGCGGCACCGGCCAATGCCCACCATTGGTAAATTACCGAAATATCATCTGGCGGTGCTGATCGATCCGAAAGAGGTCATCCCCCCCTCCAGCCCGCTTGCCATACAACGGTTGACCCGCGTTGGCGCGACAATGGGGGTGAAGGTGGACACAATCGGTCAGCGCGACCTGCCTCGTCTGGCTGAATTTGATGCCTTGTTTATTCGCGAGACGACGGCGTTGGATCACCACACCTATCGCTTTGCCAAACGGGCAGATGCAGAGGGTATTCCCTGCCTGGATGACGCGGCCTCGATTCTGCGCTGCACCAACAAGGTCTATCTGGCGGAACTGTTCCGAACCCATAATATCCCGTCCCCCAAAACAGTGATCATCGATAGGACCAATCTGGAAAAGGTCTCAACCGACTGTGACTATCCCATCGTTCTGAAAGTGCCGGACGGTGCCTTTTCCAAGGGTGTGAAGCGGGCCGACACGCCAGCCCAGATGATCCAACTGGGCCGGGAAATGCTGAACCATTCCAGCCTGATCCTGGGCCAGGAATATCTGCGCACCGACTATGACTGGCGCATTGGCATCCTGAACAATCAGCCAATCTTTGCGTCGAAATATATGATGGCGCGCGGTCATTGGCAGATTATCAACCACGCCAAAAAAGGCGAACCGGATCAGGGAGGCTTTGAAACCGTTGAAATCGATGCCGTCCCGCCCAGCATCCTAAAGGCAGCCCTGGCCGCCGCTGCCCCCATCGGCAATGGCCTATATGGCGTAGATGCCAAACTGATTGGCGACCGCGCCGTGGTGATTGAAGTAAACGACAATCCGAACCTGGATGCAGGAGTCGAAGATAAGCTGCTGAAAGATGAATTATGGCGGATTATTTTGAATGATTTCATTCGCAGAATTGAGGCTGTGCGATAAAAACCTCAAAACACCGTCACCCAACTCTGGTGAAACCCCGAAAGCTTTGCTATAGCGCTCCCTACCGGTCACAGAACCGGTCGGTGGGCCTGTAGCTCAGCTGGTTAGAGCGGACCGCTCATAACGGTTTGGTCGCGGGTTCAAGTCCTGCCAGGCCCACCATTCCTTCCATCTGTGATTTTTCATAGTTAATAGTCAAAATTTGCGCATGAAGCTGCATATACCATATTTGTTCATTTTAAGAAACATATCTAAATTTCAACAATTTTTAAGTAGAATCTTATTGTCGGATTTCACTAATTTTTGCGCTGAATCTCACTAAGGCTTACATATACGAACATAACAAGAATACACTGGTTGTCGGATTTCACTAATTTTTACGCGGAATCTCACTAAGGCTTACATTCGGGAACAATGCATGAATATATCTAAGGGAAAGTTACTTGTAGTTACGCAGCCTTTTGAATAGTGAGCAGGCATCGTAGGGTCGCATTGAACTTCATTAAGCGGACGAACTTTGTCAGGGAATTTTGCGCCGCAGGGGGTCACCATAGAGGTGCATTGCTAGGCAGTCGCGCGGCTCCCCACTGAATTTACCCCGTACATTGGCGTTGGCATCAAAGACGGCATCGATCACCGACGATCCGGAATGCCAAAGTTCAAGGAATATCGGAATCCAATAGGACGGCACTCTCGAGTCCAAGGGCCAGGGTGAGGCGACAACAGACGTACATCCGTTGCTCAGCAATTGGCGCACCAACCCGAGTGTCGTATTGGCCATCGGGTGCTTGTCCATCCGCCCTCCACTGCAAACAAAAAGAATGACCACGCCGACGCCGCTGAGAGCATCGGCCAGTTCGGCAGAAGACGCTTTCAAGTTTGCGTCGTCCTGCACGACCTGAAAGAAGCGCCCTTCCGGAATGAGACCGCCGTGAGCCGTGACGATGGCCAACTCCGCGCCTCGTAAATCGGCAGGAATTATAGCGCCTTCGTCCAGAGCGACTCCGTACTTCGCCAAGGGATCGCGGATGCGGTCTGCCACTGTCGTCAGAGTCGCGCTGCCCTCTGTCGGGCCAGTGGTCGGTATCCAGGCTACGTGGCGTGTATTGGCTGAAGGTTGCGCAGTCCGGGCGCTTTCCAGCCACGCCAGTGAAGGCACTACTGCGAGGCGCCGGGAAAAGCCGGCAAGTTCGTTCCCGAGGCGTAAGAGGTTTGCGGGATAAGGCTGCAGTTCTGCACTCATGACCAGTACAGCACGCTCCAGAAGTTCAGAGACCCCGATACCTTCCGTACTGGTGTAGAACAGGTTCATGGCTTGCATATCGATGCCGTAGCGGAACGGAAATTCCTGAGACCAGTTATCAAGGCGGTTCTCGGAAAATGTTTCAGAGGTTTCGCAGACAGGTGTGTGTAGGGTGCCGTCGGCGGCTGTTGTCCGGAGCAAAAGGCCGCGCGAATCCATGCCGATCATCACTAACGGAAGACCTGTGCTGTCCGAAAGTTCCGCAGCGAGTTCGCCCGGCTGTCTGATTTGATGCGGCGATTGCCAAGCGGGACCGTTGGCACTTGTTGGCAGGGAAATGGCATGATCTGCCATAAGCTCGATCGCGAACACGGCCGTCCAGGGATCGCCCGATGCTTCGGCACTGGCAAGCAGCCGCTCAGCTAATATGACCAATGATCGAACATCATAGGCGGTATCGTCAGCCTGCATTGCTGCTTCAATCTGACGGGCGACAGTCAAAACCTGGTCGGCGGAAGGGCTCTCCGCCCCTATTGCGGCAATAATTGCAGATTGGGATTGTGAGCAACGCTCTACGAGTTGCTTCAGAACGTCTCTGGCTTCCGAAGGTACCGTCCCCCCTTGGATAGTGCTCTGACGGATCGCTTCACTGAGAAGGGCCGCAACTGGCTCAGGTTCGTCGTGCCTTTCAAGGACCGCCTGTGCATTCGCCACGATAGGAGCGAAGAGGTCCTCAACCGCAGCCTGCCCGCCTGCGCCGTTCTCCAGAAAACGGGCCTGAAGAATGAGAGTTTCGATTCGCTGTTCGTACTTGTCGAGAACCCCCAAATTCTGAAGTGCAGCTCTCCCAGCCTCCAGAAATGAAATGGCGAAAGGAATCATCCGAAGATCCCGCGTTATGCGGAAGAGTAGCACGCTCTCGTACCAAACCTGCTCCGACGTCGCCAAACGATCAGCGCTCAATCCGCAGGCAATGGCGACGAACCCCTGGATGATCTCTCCAGTTCGTTGATAGACATCGCTAAAACAAAGCCAAGCAAGACGTACCCTACACGGATCGGCACCGGCAAGCTGAAGAGCGTGCTCGGCATAATCACGGGCCTTCTGAAAATGGCTGGCAAGTGCGAACCGGACTGCTGCAATTCGGATGATCGTAAGGTCGGCGTTCTTGTCCGTTCCGTGAGGTACGATGGAAATGGCTGCAGCGATGAGCATTCCAAAAGTCTCAGCATCGGTTGCGCTGACGACCGGGTCGTAGTGTGCCAACAGAAGCTTGGCACCTTCGATCAGCCCATCTGGAGGACCAGTCAGAAGACTCTCCGGCAAGGTCGTCCGACCCAGATAAATTGGGCCGTTGTCCGAGAGCCAAGGCAGCGCAACGCGCATGAAGGCAAGAACATCCTCGGGGCTTGACGTCGCTGACCGATTCCCAAGCTTGGGAGCCGGTCGCGGGATCGAAGGTTCTCTCGCAAAACGTAGGACTAGCGTGGCGAGCACTGCCAGACCCAGCCCACCCATTGACTGGGCTGACATGACATCGACAAGTCGTATGCGCATTGAGCCGTCGGCCGGATGGTGTGCGACGTATCGGAGGACATGTGAAATCGCGATACTGGCGGTATCCGGGTCAACGCCAATGCGGCCTTTGTCATCACGTGTGAGGACTACACGCTCAAGCGCGGCCAATATCGAGGAGGCCGTTGCCTCCTCGATTTCCGCATTTTCCGAATCCGGAAGGATGGTTTCCAGTGCCTGCGCGGGTTGACCATTCAGGAGGGCCTCCCTGCCAAGAACACGCTTGGTGAGGTCCTTTTGGGAGGGAACACGTGACTCTATGGCCTGAAGAATCGCGGCATAGTCCGTTGTCTCACCCTGCAGTGCCTCGGCGACGATGCCATACATCTCGGCGGCAGTACGCTCGCCATCGCTTGTACTTTCGGCAAGCAGGTGGGCAAGATCACTGTATTGCCGCTTCGCGAACAATTCATTGATGCGGACCTCACGCAAGGCAAGGGATGGAGGATACATCGCGGTCAAAAGAATTTTGCAGCGTGCGAGGACGTCATCCACGCGGGTTCGCTCCGCCAGCAGCAAGGCACTTTCGAGACGCTCTGGCGGCAACCCTTCCAGACGAGTGTTCGAAAGAAGTGTACGGGCAATATCGGGCGCACCGGACGCGAATGCAATACTGGCCACCTGCAATGCAATTGTCGGCGGCAGACCTTCGGTAAGTTCGGGCCTGTTTCGCAACTCGTCCAGTACCATCGGGTAATAGCCGACTTTCTCGAGCGCCTGGAGCCGAAGCAAAGGTTTTGAGCGGTCGAGAGTGGAGGGCAGAGCATCGATTTCGGAAAGGACGGCACCGACTTTTCCCGCAGCGATCTTGGCATTCCAGTCATCGATCCTGGTAGCAAGTACGGCGTCAGGGCTGTCTTTCACTTCCCCGGAAATCACGCCACAGCTGTCGATCGACAAGAGCAGCTTACGATGCGACTCTCTAGCTGGCCACTCCTCGCCCGCATCGAGCGCGACATAAGTCTCCGATTGCCCGGCGGCCCCGATGGCCCTTTGGCATAGCGCATTAAAATGAGGCACCCAGAAATCTTCCGGCATGGCTACGGCACTTTCCGCAGCTATCGGTGCGAGTCCGTCGGCATCGGGAGTGCGGTACAGAGCCCCCTGCGTAACAATGATCGCAGTGCAGGCGGGTGCGGCTTCGATCACGGACAAGACTGAGGAAGCCTGCATGTCGCGGGTCGCCGTGACCTGGAGCCGCTTTGCCAGAGCCCTTTCCTCGCTCTCGTCCAGTGCGGTGCCGCGCCACCTAACAAATGTGCCCCGGATTTCCTCCCGGAGCGCCTCTTCGAAGTCAGCCTCGTTGTCGGTGCCCGGAGGATGGACGAGTATGATGTTTCTGACCGCCAGCGCGCCGTCTTGGTTCTGACCCACCGCCAAAACGGTGATCAGTTCGGCAAATCTCTCAAGGGGACGGTAAGGTCCCACTACAAACATGTCGCCCGCACCCCACTGCATGCCGTGCTTCTGATAGAAAGCGGTGAAATCGACGCCCGATCCCTCGGACATATCTTTAGCGGGTGCATTGGGCATTATAGTATTAGCTACCTCTTAGAACCTGACCGAAAAAGAAGTTGAGTGAATTCTGTCTGTTATGATTCAGTCGGAGTAGCGACTCTTCGACGGAGAATGACCAGTGGACCGAACTCACCCGTAAGTAGCATGCCCGAAAGAGGCTGCGCCTGCCAAGCAACTTTATGGACGCCGAATGGGCGGTGCCGGAGCCGCTGATGCCGACACACACGAGACCGCCCGCCGCTTTGGACCCACTGGCAGATCGACGAAATGTTGTTGTACCTTCTGCACGGCGACTTGACATGGCGAATGCTGCCGCCGGGGGTACCGACAATCAATCCCGTCAAGCTTGATCTGCGATAAAGGGGATAGTTCAACGTTGAGGTCTGCCGGATCATGCTTCCTTCCAGGAAAAAGCCCGATAGAAAACGTAATCGTTCATGATATACGAAATGGAAAACGTAAGCGGTAGTGATACGAAATGAAATTTGAGGTGACATTCCTCGATCAAGAACCCTAGTAATGCATTGTTGCCAACGTAATCGCTAATGAAATCCGACACTGGTGATCTCGCAAATGTTAACTTAGGTAAGTGTGACGTTCCTTCTTTTTCTTCGGTGCCGAGATACTCATCAATTTCCGGCTAGTGGACACAGCAGCCACCGCCAGCTGCTATCTGATGCCAGCGTTGGTCGGGGGAGGCGAGAAGAAAACGATGCCGAACAAGACTGGCCGCGCAATGACGCCCGCGCCTTTCATATCCCTCCGATCCCACGTAAGCTGCCGACTAATGAACACGGCGTCGTCGGCCCAGCCGCACATCCTTCCCATTGACCAAACATAGCTTCCAGGCTATATCAATTTGTGAGAAATTAGACTAGACGATACCTTCGAGATGGAATTTCTGGCCTTCGAGCGACAGGTGCCAAGCGAATTGCTGGCTATTACCGAGCTGCTTGACAATTATGGCTCGCAGCTTGGTCGTCCGCACGCCGACACGCCCAAAAGGTCGAGACACGATAATATGAAGGAAACGCGCTTCGGGGCTACCGATGGCCAATGGCGTGCCGCCTTCGCCTTCGACCCAGAGAGAAAGACAATCCTGCTGGTGGCGGGTGATAAATCTGGCGGCAGCCAGAAGCTCTTCCACGAGCAGCTTAAAGCAAAAGCGGATTTGCGGTATTCCATGCATATGGAAAACCTGAAAGCCGCGAAAAAGGGAATGTGAGATGGGCCGGAGCCTGAATGAAGTCATCGCCGCGCTGCCTGTTGAAGAGCAGGCCGCAATCGACGTGCGATATCAAGCCCTGAAGCAGGAGGTCGAGGGTCTGCGCGAGTTGCGCGAGATTACCGGCAAGGCACAGGCCGATATCGCTACCGCGCTTAACATCAAGCAGCCTTCGGTCTCCAAGATCGAGAATCAGGCTGACATGTATCTCTCGACACTCCGCAGCTATGTTGAAGCAGTCGGCGGCAAGCTGGAACTCATGGTGAAACTGCCGAAGCGGCCGGCCATGCGCATTCATCATCTGGGTGACATCGCACCGACGGTGCGTGCGCCAAAGCCAATCCGGGCGGCCAAGCAGCACCATGGATGAACTGCAGCACTCTATCTATGTCGATCGCTTTCGGCTGGCCTTCCACACCCATCACGGCACGGCGTTCCAAGACTGGTTCGTTCGTCTTGCGGGTTACGCTTTCGGGGCCGATTTCGAAGAAGTGCGCCCCTACGGCCCCTTTGGCGATCTGAAATGCGACGGCCGCCGCATCAGTACCAAGTCCGTCTTCCAGTGCTATGCCCCCGACGCCATGAAGGAAGCCGAACTCATCGCCAAGGTCGATGAGGACTTTCATGGCGCACGCGGCCATTGGAATGCCGACATGGCCGAATGGGTCTTCGTCCATAATGATGGTCGAGGCCTTCCGCCGAATGCGGTCCGGCATATCGATGGACTCCGTCAGGTGCATGCGCCGGTTGTCATCGAGACTTGGTCGGAGCCGGAACTCCTGAAGCTCACCATGGATCTTGAACCGGCCGCCTTGCAGGCGCTGTTCGGCCCCGCGGCTTCGATCGCCATTGTCGATCGCCTGGTAATGGCTGACCTCGTGCCGATAATCGAAGCGCTGCAGCGTCAGGAGCCGAATGCCGGCGATCCACCGCTCACCCCGCCGTCGTTGGAGAAGCTGGAAAAGAACGCGCTTTCCGATGAATCCGGGCTCCTGCTGCGGATCGGCCGGCGCAAGTCGAGCCTCGTTGACATCTTCTTTCGCAAAAGCCCCCGACCGGATCTCGGCGAGAGGATCGCGGAAGCGTTCCGCATGCGCTACGCCGAACTGAAAGCCCTCGATCTTCCGGCCGACAAGATCTTCAAGCACTTGCAGGACTATGCCGGCATGAATGGCGAACCCAAGCGCCAGGGCGCCGCGCTGGCCGTGCTCGCTTATTTCTTCGATAGCTGCGACATCTTCGAGGATCCTCTCGTCTCCGTGGAGGTGTCATGATTCTGCCAACAAAGCATGTCCGTCCAGACCGCGCTCTCATCGGCGTTGGTGCCGAGATCTTGGAAATCCTGAAGTGGCCGATGACCATGTCCCGCCTGTGGGACGAGGTGCGCGGCCGGCGGGCGCAACATGCTCCCAACGCGCCGATCGACTATCAATGGTTTATTCTCGCACTGGACCTGCTCTACACGATCGGAGCGCTCGACTTCGACCGCGGCCTCGTGCGGAGGATCGCGTCATGATCCGTCGTTTTGGCAGCGACCTGGCTTCATTCAAGACCCTCGCTTTCAAGCCGGGCCTCAACATCCTGCTGGCCGACAAGAGCGAGGGCGCAAATGACCGCCAGTCTCGCAACGGCGCTGGCAAGACCAGCTTTGTGGAGCTGGTGCATTTCCTGTTCGGCGCCGACGTCCGTAAGGAGAGCATCTTCCGGTCCGAGGTTCTCACCGAATGGACCTTCGACGTGGTGGTCGATGTCGCCGACGAGGCAATTTCCGCGGCCCGCAGCGGCGCCAAGCCTAGCCAACTCATGATCAACGGCGCCGTCGAAAACTGGCCGCTTGCACCGCAGTCCAACCTGGCGGCCGGACATTTCGAGTTTTCGAACGAACAGTGGAAGGCCAATCTCGGCAAGCTCTGGTTCGGCCTGCCGCTCGCTTCTGGTGACGAAATCGAACGCTTCCAACCATCCTTCCGCTCCTTGTTCTCCTATTTCGCTCGCCGCCAGCTCAGCGGCGGATTCCAACAGCCGATGCAGCATTCTACGATGCAACAGGCATGGGACCAGCAGGTCTCGATCTGTTACCTGCTCGGCCTCGACTGGACCATTCCGGGCAAATTCCAGGAACTGCGCGGGCAGGAGAAAGTCGCCCGAGAATTACGCAAGGCCGCCAAGAGCGGCGACCTTGGCCGCTATTTCGGCAAATCCGCCGATCTGCGCACACGCCTCACCCTCGCAGAGGCCCACGCCATCAGGCTGCTCGAACAGCTGGCCTCATTTGAAGTCGTGCCAGCATACAAGGACCTTGAACGCGAAGCCAACCTTATCACCCGCGAGATCGACGTACTCAATGTCGACAGCGTGATGGACGGTGAATTGCTTCAACAACTTCGCGCCTCACTCGGTGAAGAAGGTGCCTCCGATCTCAGCGACGTCACCAAGCTCTACGCGGAAGTCGGCGTCATCTTGCCAGACATGGTACGGCGGCGTTTCTACGAGGTGGAACGGTTTCATCGCTCGATCATCGAAAACCGCCGCGCCCACCTGAGTGCTGAAATCACCTCCACCGAAGCGCGTATCGACGAGCGCGACCAGCGCACCGCTGAGCTCGATCGCCGGCGTCGCCAGATCATGAATGTGCTGAGTTCGGGCGGCGCGCTAGAGCATTACACGAACCTGCGCGAGGAGGCTGGCCGTGCCGAGGCCGAGGTAGAGGGTTTGCGCCAGCGCCTCGAGACTGCAGAGCGTATCGAGAGTACCAAGGCCGAACTGGACATTGAGCGGGCCAATCTGACCAAGGCGCTTCGGGACGACCTGCACGAGCGCAACGACATCCTGCGCGAGGCGATCCTGACTTTCGAGTACTTGTCGGAATCCCTCTACGAGAAAGCCGGAAGCCTCACCATCGCCGAGACAGGCGGTGGGCCGCAGTTCGACGTCCATATCGATGGGCAGCGGAGTAAGGGCATCACCAACATGCAGATCTTCTGCTTCGACCTGATGCTCACCGAAATCAGCCTGAAGCAGGGTCGCGGGCCCGGCTTTCTCCTGCACGACAGCCACCTGTTCGATGGCGTCGACGAGCGACAGGTCGCCAAAGCCCTTCAGCTTGGCGCCGAGCGTGCCGAGGCCGCTGGTTTCCAGTACATCGTGACGATGAATTCCGATGTTCTTCCCCAGGAGGGGTTCCGAACTAGCTTCAGGGTCAAGGACCATGTCCTGGAGACCAAACTCACGGACGCGACCGACACCGGTGGGTTGTTCGGGCTTCGTTTCAACTAGGAGCGCCGATGCGATCTGCGCCCTTCACCCGTCCTACCCTTGTCGCCGCCGTCGAGTTGCTTGAGCAACACAGCCAGGCGCGGTTCAACCAGATGGTCCTCCGCCTTGGCCTGGAGGACGAGATTTCCTCCAGCTCCTCCCTCAGTGTCGCCAACAAGTGCGCCCTGCTCGGTCGGATCGTTGTGCAACGGGCCGAGGCCGTGCTCGACACGCTCGAAGGCAGCATGACCTTGGGCGAGGCGGTGATCCGGCAAGCTGCGCAGCTAGCGCAGCAAAACGCTACGCAAGCTTTGCAAACGGCCTTCGCACGGGGCCTTGCGCGTGACGGATACATTTTGACGTGGGACGACTTCGGGCGAAACACGTCCATCCGTGCGGCATTGCCCGGCGAAATCCAGCTCCCCCAAACGGACGACGAGGTGCATCAGCTTCTCAAGTTCTTCGGCTTCACAACCCCTCTCGGTCATCTTGACCAAGCCGTTGCAGCGCATACGCGCGGCAATTGGGCGGCTTGCAACAGTCAACTCCGGACCTTCCTGGAAAGCCTGTTCGACGACATCGCACGTAAGTTGCTACCGCAGCAAGCGGGTCAACAGCTGAGTTCAGAAAACCGGCGCGCCTTGCTCGCAGAAATCGGTTTCCTCGCGATGGATCGCAACGAGTGGACCCAGGACGGGAAGAACTACGTCAACGGGCTCTTCAAAATGCTCCACACGGAGGGTTCGCACCCGGGCCTCTCGGATGAAGATCACAGCACCTTCCGCCTGCATGTCGTTCTGGTCACCGCCAGGACCTTCTTGCGGCGGCTGGTCTACGGCAAGTGAGGCCCGACATGGCGTTCTTCTCGCAGGACCAGTTGGAAGCCATTGCCGGCGCCCTGGGCGACACCAACCAAGGCCTTACAGGGCTGGAGATCCAGCACCTGATCGCGTCCAGCAAGATGATCGATCCAGGCCCGGTGATGAAACGTGTCCGCATCTACAATGCCTTCGTAGAGAGCCAGAACACCAAACAAAACCGCACGCACGTCCTGGAATTCATTCGCCTCGCAATGAAGCCAGCTCGATATAACCATGACCCGGATCGGTACGAGCCGATGCGAGCACTTCTAAATCAGGCTTTGGCATTTGCCGGCCTTGTCGTGGATCAGGCCGGAAACCTCACATCGGCAGAATCCGCCCAGACATTGCCGGAGGCACAACGGCGCGCCCGCAACCTTCGAGCCGATCTCGAGGGCCGAGGCGTACATCCGGACGTGCTGAAGTTTTGCCGCGCCGAGCTGGTTTCGGACAACTACTTCCATGCTGTCCAGGAGGCGGTGAAGAGCGTCGCGGACAAGATGCGTACACGCACGGGTCTGACGGACGATGGGGCACCTTTGGTCGATAGAGTGCTCGCTGGTGACCCTCCACTCTTAGCTATTAATCCACGCAGCACAGTCAGCGAACGCAGCGAACAAAGCGGGTTTGCCAACCTTGTCCGTGGCACCTTCAGCATGTTCCGCAACCCGACCGCGCATGAGGCACGCATTCACTGGGTAATGTCCAAGGAGGACGCCGAAGACCTACTATCAATCGTATCGCTGATTCATAGGCGCCTGGACGCCGCTCATATGCCGGCACGCATTTAAGGCTCAGGCCATATGAGCTGAATCGAAAGCGAGCTAGATCCAGACCGCATAGGTCGCATCGGTGAGCGGCAGTTCGAGTTGCTCTAGGAGCGCGAGTGCCTCTAGTTCAATAAGAGCACCGTCGACGTGATGGGCTGGGATTTCATCGTAGAGTTCTCGTTGATTTCTTAAAACTTATAATCAATCTAAATTTTTCCATTTATTTCAACTATGCAGTCGACATTTAATATTACTTTTTTCTTCTGATAAATAAATTGTAGTTAAATACATAGTAAAATCAATGTTGCTAAGGAGTTTCCTTTTGTGGTTTTCCGAGGCAGTTATTGAAAGTCATAAAATAAACTTGGGATTCTCAGTATATAGAACGAAAATTTCTATTATTTTCGGATGATTTTCAGAAATAATTTTTGATTCTTAAGAATCCGTCGGATAATTCCGTTTGGTGATCCCATTGGGTAATTCCATGAGATTAATCCATTGGGGAAATTAAATGGAGGAAAAAAAGAGCCACGCAGTTACCCGCGCAGCCCATTTTGATTTAGTTAGCACTTAATCAATACAGCAGCGGCGGGAATTCTTCAAGTCTGAAACACGATTCAGGCAATGGATTTTTATTGCCTAAAACAAGGAGACTCAAATGCCGATGAAAATTCGCAAGATTATCACCCGCTCAACGGCCCGTGTGATAGGCCGCTTTCCAAGTCGGAAGGCGCGAGGAATGGTTGATTATGAATCACAGATCGAAAAGGACTTCGTATACCGCCTAGAGGCATGTCCATTCGTTATCGATTTTAGGAGCCAGCCGACCAAGATTGAGTTCAGTCACAATGGTAATCCCTCACATTACGTTCCAGATTACTGGGTTAGAACTTGGCATGGGTCGTTTTTCGCTGAGGTGAAACCAGACAGTATTTGGGATGATCCACAGATCTTAAGTCGGCTAAAGAGCATTTCGGTTGCCTTTGGCGAACGCAATGAGCGGTTCCGAATTTTCACTGCGAGTGAAATTAGGCGCTCACCTCATTTCCAGAATGCTAGGCTAGTAAACGATTTCCGATACTCAGCATTTGTGCCTTCTAAAGCTGACCTTCTCGCTGCACGAGCGTTTTTTCATCATACCCCCCAAACAACAGCATCAAGCTTATGGGAGCACTTGAGGGGGGACACTCTTGAGAAGACCGTTTTGCCATTTATTGCATTTGGTCAAATCAGGATGAACTTCGGCGTTAGATTTGGTGAGCATTCTAAGCTTTGGATTCCAAGCTGGGAGATGGGCCAATGATTGATCATCTCTTAAAACATGATTGGGTATTTGATGACGAAAGTTGTGTGAATGATTCTGACAATGAAGAGTTTTCTGAGAAACCGGATTTCAAAAGCGTATTTGATTTTGAGTCTCTACCTACAGATAGAAAATCCGAGGTAAAACAGCGCCTGAATATATTGAAATTAATTCAAGATTTTGGGCATGGTGGCGTGACACGAGAAGCATATGATTTCGTCGTGGAAACCAAGCTGTATTCAGTTCCATCTCAAACAACGGTTCGGGGTTGGTGGCAACGTTGGGTCTATTCTGGCTTTAAAGTCGAAAGTTTGCTCCCACGGTATCACCTAAGAGGAAACCGAACATCCAAGGTTTCCCCTGCAGTTGAAAGGATGATAGCTGATGCTATCCGTTCCAGATACCTGACAAAGAAGTGTCACACTGTGGGTGTGGTATATATCAAGTTGTTGGAAATGCTGGAGAAGGAGAATGTAGGTAGGTCAGTTGAGTTTCAGTTACAAGCACCGGCCCTATCCACTTTGACCAGGCGAATCCGAGCATTAGATCCATACGTTGTAGCTGTTGCACGAAAAGGGAAAGCCCATGCCGACAGGCTTTACAAGCATGTTGGCATGGGGGTAACAAGCCGGTTTCCACTTGATGTTGTGCAAATTGATCATACCGTTTTGGATGTAATTCTAACGGACGAAAACGGTACATTACTCGGTCGTCCTACGCTTACTGTCGCGATAGATGTCTACAGTCGCGCAGTTTTAGGATTCCATATTTCTTTTGACGCGCCCGGGTGGAAATCTGTGATGCGTTGTTTGTCGATGGCAATACAGCCCAAGGATTCAATTTTCAAACGATATAGTTCTCTGAGGTTTGGCTGGCCATGCCATGGCATCATGCTGACAGTGCTGCTCGATAATGGCCCGGAGTTTCATGGCCATGCCATCGAAGATGCAGCTAACGGCTTAAGTATTGAGCTTAGATACTGCCCAGCTAAAAAACCTTACTATAAGGGAATTGTTGAGCGCTACTTTGGAACGGCTAATACAAAGCTGGTGCATCGCCTACCAGGAACCACGTTCTCCAATACTAAGGCACGAGGAGATTACAAATCTGAAAAAGAAGCGTGTGTCACGCTTCCTAAACTCGAGGAGTGGTTTACTCGGTTTGTGATCGAAATATATATGCCTAGCCTTCATATGGGTATACTGGAAGCACCTTTAGATCGCTGGGGGAAGGGTGTTAAGTTAACGTCTATCCGGTTGCCAGATCCATCGATTCCAATGGCCGTCTTGCTTGGTGAAATCGTCTTTCGATCTCTAACACGCAGGGGGATCGAGTTGTATGGGCTTATGTTTTCATCTGAAGAGCTAGCACTGGATCTGCGCAGACGCATCGCTGTGCTTGGGAAAAACAATGCAAAAGGGAAGGTAAAAGTTAAATTCGACGCGTCGGATATGGGACGTGTTTGGGTACACGCAGTCCCGAACGAACCTCCAATTTATGTGCCTTGTATTGATCAGGAAGCCTCTGATGGAATACCCCTCTGGCAAGTAAAAGCAGTTCGAAGCCGGCTCTTAGCGGACGCAAAGATTCAACAGAAGGGGCGGCGTAAATCCCTGGTTGAAGGCACCGCCGAGTTGCAAAATGACATCCAAGAATATGGCGAAACTGCTCGTCGCAAGAAGCGCACGGCGAAACGATTAGGCCGCATGAAGGAAGGCGCCACGATTCGCGCGGCAGCGGATTATTCCAAGTTGAAACCAACCAATACTTTAAATGACGATAATATTTTTCGTGAAAATGAACGGGTGGAAGCGACTGAGAACATCACCTGGGAAGTGGGATTTTTGAAAGGTATTAAGGGAGCAGGCGAATGAACCAGGCTTCAAATGCACAACAACCAAAATCGCCATTAAATCAACTCAGTGACTCTGATATCGCGAGACTATCCAAGCTGGAAACGCTTTACGTCAATTATGATCAAACGCAGAGGGCCTGTGAGATGTTACGTCGGTTTCACATGGGCGCGCGCGAAACATCTGGAGGGAAGTTCATTTCCCTGATTGGAGACTCCGGTGCAGGGAAAACAACTGTCATTGAGCTCTACTGCGCTTCCATTGCTGTTCCAACGGTTGACCTGGACAAAAATGATGTAACCCCCGTTGTCTTTGTGACTGTTCCGGAAGACTGCACAGTCAAAGAGTTATGTGTTCGTCTTCTGGCGGCACTTGGAGACCCTTATTCCCACAGGGGCACAAAGTTTGAAATTGAGGCCAGGATCAAGCCACTTGTACAAAACAAGGGGGTGGAACTTATAATACTGGACGAATTCCAACACATGATTGATCCAGAACGAGGGAAAGTCGCTCATACGACTTTGGAATGGCTTAAGACCCAAATGAATACTTTAAATGTTGGGTTTGTATTGGTCGGACTTCCTGAATTCGAAGAGGTTGTGCACGACAATTTACAATGGCACCGGCGTTCCCGAGGTCGTTTTCAACTTCATCCTTTCAGTTGGTCAACTCCAGATGACCAAAACCGGTTCCTAAGTTTTCTGGGAACGATCGAAGCTTTAGTGCCTGTTCCCAATAACGACGGCTGCCTTCGAACTGGTAATCTGCCGGCAAGAATAATCCACGCTACTGGCGGGCACGTTGCGTTTGTAATGCGCCTTATTCGACAGGCTGCTGAAGAGGCTATTGATCAAGAGGCGGAAACACTTACGGCCCATCACTTCCAAAAAGCCTACAATGTTCTCGAGGGGTTCTCGAAACCAAAAGAAAACAATCCATTCATGCCCAACTTCAAGAGAAAAGGCGTCATACATGATATCCACCGGAAGACGGAGGTGCTGCAATGACTTCGTTTCAGAAAGTTGCTGTCGCTGTTCGACCCTTCGATGATGAATGCCTTATGGGATACATTATTAGAGTATCTGAGATAAATGGATATCCAACCCCCACGTGGGTCACGCAGCTGTGGGGATCAGAGATTTCTAACAAAAGTCCACTGTCTCTCTCCGATCATACAAGCGGAATGTCGATTTGCCTTAGGCAAGATAAAGCAGTGCTCGAGAGGACGCTTATAAGAAATATCGACAATGAAAATCACCGAGTTCTGCTGCCATCTGGCGACTTCGTTCGATATGAAGATCTCTCACTAAAAGAGGTCAGAGTGTGTGAATGTTGCCTGCACGAGTTCGGTTACATCCGATGGCATTGGACAATAAAGGCAATCCCAGTATGCCATATACATGGGGTCACGCTTCGAACCCATTGCAGCTCGTGCAAAACCAAATTTCGGCATTTGAGACCAACAGTAAAGTGTCTTTGTGGCAATCGCTCTAAAGAAAGACCGTGGCCCTTACTTAAGGAAGAGCGCGACATCATAGATTGGCACATTCAGCGGTGGAGTTCGCAGGGGAAGCTGAAAAAAAACAGAGTGGAAGGTTTTCTTCCCCCAAAGGGATACTCCGAGTTACCCGCTGCCCGGCAACTCGCGGTGCTGAAGCTGCTGCGCGCGAGCGCCGTCCTAAAAGAAGATCAGGAAGAGGTTTCTACAACAAACCAGGACCCTTTGTTCGGTTTTCGCCTGCTGGGGGACTGGCCTTACGCCTACCATGCTCATTTGCGTAACATTGTTGATCGTTCAATGTCTAAGGTCACTGTTTTTCACCTGAAGAGTCACTTCAATACTCACTATAGAGCTGTATTAGAGAGCAAGCACTTACCTGGATATTCAATGCTATGGGCCGAAATCAAAAACTTCATGGATGCCCTGATTGGTGAGATTCCAGTCAACAGGCGTGGAAATGCAGCAGCGTTACCTGAAGAGGAGAAGGCAAAATACATTTCTCGTCAGACAGCAGCTCAAAAACTGAAGATGTCAAAAAGCAAGCTTCGAAATTTGGTTGGTTCTGGAATCATTGTTGGGCAGTCATTCCGTTACGCTAACAATACCAAGCAATTTCTCTGCGCTGAATCTGTTGAAGCATATTCGGAGCTTCAATCAAGGGCATTAACATTAGGCGAGACGGAGAAACTTCTAGGTGTTACGGCGCATGTTTTATCTCAGTTGATCCGTGCGAAATTGATTCGGAAAATTCCTGTTCTCGCTGCTGCTGATCGATCTCTGAGCTCCAGGATAGACCGCCGTTCAATTGAAGAATTAATCGATCAACTTTCAGAAATCTCTTCTCCATTCGATGGTGGCCGCATCTCTGAATTCACATCGCTTCCTAAAGCTGTAGCGAAGTATAACGCGAATGGAGTTTCCATGTTGGACATCATCCAGTTTGCACTGTGTTACTCATTGCCAATCTGGCGCGTTGGTTGGGCATCTAATGAGCTCTTAAAGCAATTTGTAATTCATGGAGATGATCTAAGAACAATGGGAACATCAGATACCTCGCGAGCGACCAGAACTTAATCAATGTTCGAAGCGGCACACTTCTGAGTGCATTGAGGACAGTTCATCAAAAACATTTCTCGGCCATCAGACCCGCCCCGAATAGCGGGCAAAGGCGGTAATGTTGGTAATATCAATCCAATCACCGCGGCCAGAATAAATTTCAGATGTTAGCCATTCTACTTCATCCTCCACATGCTCCTCCGAAACATCTCGGTACCAAGCCCTCAGCCGCCCGTCCTCTCCGCCGCTCCAGCGGTACCCACAGCGCTTCAGGGCATCTTTCCGCTCGTAGGGTGAATTAACCGCCCAGAGCCTCTTGGTGGGCATCCTGGCGGCCTCCAGCAACTGTGCAAATCCAGTGCGCCCAGAAATAGGCAAGGTGAGTGATAAGAGCTCCAGGACCGCTTGACAGTCCTGAAGTGCTCTATGGGCTTTAAAAAATAGACCAAAAGTGAGAGCGATCCATTCGAGTTTCCGACTGGTAACCCCTTCCTCTTTCCAAGCGATGTCATTCATTGAACAGGCCCATGCCTTTTCCTGAAATACTTTGCTGAGCCTTTCAACAAAGGGCCGATCAAAGGCTGCGTGATGAGCTATGATCAATACGGCAGGTTCGATCGCAGCCTCCAGGGCAGCGATATCAATCGTCTGTCCAGCAAGATCCTCGTCCTTGAGGCCCGTGACTTTTGATATTTCTGGATCAAGTGGCGCAAGCGGTTCCTGCAGTGCCTGAAAAGCTGTGCCAACTGAGAACAGTCTGCCGTCCCGGGAGAATGTGAATGGCAGAGCGGCGATCTCGATCACGCTGTCATGTTCAGGGTCAAATCCCGTTGTTTCGGTATCCAGAATGATACCAACCAAAACTTCTTCGTTTGGGTCGGGCTCGCCATAGGAATCTTTCGGCACCAGGCGTCTCTGTATCTGGTAGTTGGGCGAAGCTTCTAGAACCTTGGCGGCATTTTCAAGATCATCAGTCATATTTTGAGTTTCAGGCTACCCCATAGGCCCCGTCAATAGGATACACCAATGGGATCAACATTTACCCGAGGGGAAGTTGGATACCCATTACATCGGCTGCGGGCTTAAGGCCGAGGACATAAATATTTTGGAGATTTCTCAGAAATGTCGATGCGCTCTGAATGCAACGGGTATCTAGGGAAAGCCCAACGTGTAACCTTAAAGAAGTGGTTCGATGTTGGACACATCGATCTCTTTGGCTGCTTTTGACATATCAAAGTTGGTTTGCATGTTGAGCCAATAATGCGGTGTCGTGTTGCAAGCGCGTGCCAAGCGCATAGCTGTGTCAGTTGAAATCGCAGCAGTCCCTTTTATAATTCGGTCAATCCGGGTCCGAGGTACACTAAGGTGTTTGGCAAACGCTCCTGCACCGATGCCCATGGGCTCGAGATACAGTTCCTTCAGGACCTCGCCAGGGTGCATTGGGCTTTCTAGCATGCTCATTTTCACAATCCTTCCAGTAAACATTACTGCTTACGGTTTAACCGCAAGACGCGTTTCTCTGATCAGAATTTCAGCTGGGATGTGCCATTCATTGTGCAAAGCTCTAATTTGCGCAATAGACAGCGCCTTCTTTCGCCCTAAAATTTCTGACGCGCGCGATTTGCTATGCAACACTGTTGCGAGCGCCTTTTGGTCCAGATCATTCTGCTCCATGTGAAAGCAAATCATATCTACAGGATCGGGGTTTTGGACGGGATAACGCGTGTCTTCGTAGTTGGACGCCAAGTCGGACAGGACCATGAGGTATTCGAACTCAGGTGTCCCTTCCTCCGCAGCCCAAAACAAATCAATCTGACCAACCGCCCAGGCGAGGTCTTCATCGTTTTTGATTGTTCTTATTTCAAACCTCTTCATAGCACATCTCAGTCCGTGACTCGTGCTCTACATTCTAAAATTTGCTTCTCAATAATATGTTACAAAAGTCGCATCAATGCGATCATAATAAGCATGTACTCGGATAGCCTTCAGGTGAGGCACACTACTAACGCTGTCAAATTGGGAAAAATACGGATGATGAGCGCCACAGAAAAGATTTATCAGGAAGCAATAAAAAGGGGCTTTCTTGCAAGGGAAAGTAATCTGAAAGAGGCAGGCGGAGTTTACAGTCTTGATGCTGTATCGAAATTACTGGGCGTCTCAAAAGATGCCGTTCAGCAACAGGTAAGTGAACGACAGCTGATTGCTGTTCTCGAGAAGGACGAAACTCTGTTTCCGGTCTGTCAGTTTAGTGAAAATGCTCCGTTGAAGGGCCTTAAGGACGTTCTTCAGGAACTTAACACAGGCCAGCCCAGTTGCCACCTGTCTGTCGTGTCTGCGATTTCTGTCTCATCTTCATTCCCCTTCGGGTCATTACGATGAACCAGAAATCCTCTCCTATGCAATTCCACTAATCCGTCCCATAGGCGATGACGTCAGACAGTCCAAATATTTTAACGACGGGCAGAGGGGGCACCGCGTTGTCGTCGTTCGTCCTCTCGCGAAGTCATGGACAAAAGAAGGACCAGCAAGAAGGCAGAACCGGTTAATACCCCGAACCAAGCAACCGGACCCTGCTCCGGACCCCATGCGTCAGCTGAAGCCCAAAGCGATGCTGCAATCATGAACGCGCCTACCCAGCGGAAAATCGACCTATATGACGACGCAGCTGGCGGAAATCCAAGCTGGCGCTGGTGGCGATGCATGGAGAGCGACAAGCACGTCCAGCCAACAAAGGCGAGTAGAAGTGCAATAACGGTCATCCTGATACCTCACATGGGGCGGCAATCGGTCGCCTGTTCACCCGGGCACGGAGTTGCAAACTGGCCGCCGCGAACCCAAACCCGAATAGAATGAACGTGATATCCACGGCCGCCAGATCCCATTGCTGTTGCGATATGGATGCAATGAGATGCCGGTTCGTGCTTATCAGGTTGATGATGGGTATCGAACCGAACGCAAAGGCTGCAAACCCGCACTGAAGGTACCATCCGCGCTTTGCCGGGAAATTCAGGGCATGTATTGCCATAAGCCCCCAAACAATGAAAATTGCGTGTCCTTCCCATGCCGCGCGCTCCGCAAAGTCGGTGGGTATTAATCGGTTCGCCCAGAAATACGCAGCAAGGGCGACGGGAAGACCGCAAACAATCGCGACGTTCAGACGATCGACAATTTCAATGTCCCGTTCTGGCTGATCGCGACGGCGTCGGTTTTGCCGCCTTTTAACGGTCCATAGGATTAGTCCAGAGGATACCATTGCCGCACCGGCCAAACCCGACAGTATATATAGCCACCGGACGAGCGGCGTTGCGAAAAGGCCCTCGTGTAATCCCAAGAACCCATCGAACGTGCCGCGTGCGGCGTTTGTGACCCGGGGGGTCGTCCCGGTAAGTCTGCCGGTATCAGCGTTGAAGTGAAGCAATTCGGCACTGTTGACCGGGGCACGGATGTGATGGGCAAACGTGATATGTCGCGCGGTATCGCCGGGAAAATCGATGGAAATTGACCGAATTGTTTCTTCTCCCCATCGGGATTCGGCCGCAGTGATCATAGGCGTGAAGTCAATCGGCGGCACCGGCGTGCCGGATCGCTCCAACGGGGCCGACTTCTGGTACTGTTCGCTTTCATACTGTTGCATTGGGTCGTCCGAGCCCGCGTAGAACCCTGCAACAATCAATGGCATGTAATAGATGGCCAGAAATACCAGACCGGAATAGGTGATCATGATCTGGAACGGCAGCGTCAGAACGCTCAGGACGTTGTGCGCGTCGAGCCAAGCGCGTTGAGATGCACCCGGCCGAAACGTGAAGAAATCCCGGAAGATACGTTTGTGGGTGATGACCCCGCTCACCAGCGACACCAACATAAACATCGTGGCAACACCGACAATAATAATACCGGCGATCACCGGCATGTAGTGCAGTTTATAGTGAAGACGATAAAGAAATTGCCCGCCCCCGGTGTCACGTCCCACAAGTTCCTCGCCCGTGATGGGATCGAGAAACTTGGTGTGCCTCGAGCCGGTTCCAGGATTCGTGCGGTCAGCCCATATCACGCGAAGATAGGGGTTTTCTCGCTGTCCCGGAGGGTTGATGAACCAACTGTCTGCATCAGCGGCATACTTGCTCAGATAGGCCTGAGCCGTTGCGACGCTGATTGCCGTCTCGACATCGGCGACATTCGGCCGCTCCGGCATCATCCACCGATCAAGTTCCAGATCCGCATATCCGGCGGTGCCGGTCAGAAATACAAAATATAGGACACCGCCAAGAAGAAGCCCGGACCAGCCGTGCAGCCAATCCATGGACTGTCGGAATGTTCCTTTCATTGCATGCCTCCTTGTATCCAATACCAGAGCCCGGCGCTGATGAGCGAAGGGATCGTCAGCCCAACCCAGGCAAGAGTTGCGGTGCGCGCGGAAAATGCCCAGATGGCAGCCGCCGCATGGACGGCGAAGCTGAGCATCAAGGCGATGGCCGTCGCCTCGACCCTCGGCAATGGGAGCATGCTGGCGAGGAAAAGAGGGATCGCCTGGGCCGCAGCATAGCCGCCGAATACCGCCAAGATCGTGCGTGAAGCAATAACCAATTTTTCGTTGAGATGGTTCATGGTCTTGGGATCAGAACTCGCCCCGCAACGTGAACATGACACTCCTGGGCGCACCCCATCGGTTGTTCCGGGTCGTTCCGCCGAGACGCTCGTAATAGACCTCGTCGGTAATGTTGTTGACCGCAAACTGGGCTGAAAAATTGTTGGTGAGTTCATAGCCGACAAAGGCATCAAGTATGGCAAATCCTTCCTGCGTCACCCGCACGTCGTTGTTGGCATAGAAATAAGAGCTCATCACGCGCAGGTTGCCGCCGATCGAGAGACCGCCCAGATCCTCACCGCTGAACGAATAGCGCCCGGACAGATTTAGCATGTGCTTGGGGATGTCTTGGGCGAATACGTTTCCTTGGTTTCTGTTGTCTTCGACGTATTTGGTATTGGTGTAAGCATACCCGACCAGAGCCTGCATCCCTGGCAGGATTTCGCCGCTGACCTCCGCCTCGATCCCCTGGCTGCGAACCACGCCAGCGGCCTCGGCGCAATTGCCGGTGCAGTTGTCGATGGTGGTGACGCGGTTCTTGTCCTCGATCCAGTATGCCGCCAGGTGCCCGATCAGCGCACCATCCATCAGCTCAACCTTGGTGCCGACCTCGTACTGGTTACCTTCGCGGGGTTCTACAATATTGCCGGCTGGGGTTCGATCGGTTTGCGGCTCAAAAATGGAGGAGTACGAGCCGTACACGGACACATGCGGCAGCACGTCCACGATCAAGCCGGCGAAAGGCGTAAACTTGCCATTGATCTGCACATCCGACGATATGGTGCCAGCGTCGATGTCCCGGTTCACAGCGTTCCACCAAGTGAACCGTCCGCCCCCGATGGCTGTCAACCAATCGACACCTGGCTTCAACCTTGCCTGTCCATAAATGCCGAACTGCTCCTCGTCGTTCTTTTCCAGGGTGGTGTGGGCGATGTCCTGTTCGGCGATGCCGTGATCTGGGTTGAACGCATTCTGGGTACCGGCCGCGCCGACTCCTTGCTCCCTGTCCTCGCGCGAAAATAAATAGTCCGATCCGAATATGAACGTCTGTTCTTGCCCCATATAGTCCACTGGCACCATAACATTGGCGTCTGTGCTGACGTCCCACTTGGAATCATCCTGGCTGATCGGGCGAACCGTGACGTTGCCTGAGGTTGTGTTAACCGTGGAGAAGACATAATTGGTTTTGTTCACGCTATTTTGGAAAACGGCGCGGTTCTTCAAATTGGCTTCGATGCCGTTATCGAACCTATGGGAAAGGTCCAGATGAAGCTCGGATCGATCGTCCTCGGCCTTGCTCCAGGGCGCGCCGATGTTCGTGTTGCGTGAAAGCCGCACCGGCGTGTTGTCGGAATAGAGTATGGGAATGCCCTGAAAGGTGTGATGATTGTGTTGCTGATACAGCGCGGACATCGACGCGGTTGTATCTTCCGTCAGGTCAACGTCGACCACCCCGTACAACAGGGCCTTTCTGCTCTCGAACAGATCGACGAAATCCTCGCGATCGTCGTAGACCGCCACCAACCGACCGCGCACCTTGTCCTCTTCGCTTAGCGGCGACGAGACATCGACCTCGCCTCGATATGTTTGCCACGACCCGATCAACATGGATGCGTTTGCTTGCTTGTGGTTGAGAGGCTTTTTGGAAACGAGGTTGATGGCTCCGCCGGGCTCTCCCGACCCCTGGAACAGGCCTGACGGGCCGCGAAGAACTTCAACCCGATCAAAAATAGCCATATCAGGCGCCGCATCCGTATTCGTGCTGTGCAGGACGTTGATGCCGTCGCTCAGGATTGACGCCGTATGCCCGCGTGATCGGAAATCCGCCCGCGCATGGTCGTAATTAGTGACGCGCATACCCGTCGTTTCGGCGATGGCACCTTGTAGATCGGTATAGTTCCGATCTGTTATCCGTTGCTGTGTGATGACGCTGACGGATTGCGGAATTTCGCGGACGTCTAAGGGAATTTTCGACCCGACAGAAGATGTGGGCGAGGCGTAGGAGTCGCTGCCTTCCGTCCGTCCTGGATCTGCGAGCTGCCGCCCCTCCACCGTGATCGGACTCAGCACCATCGTCGCGTCATCGACGGGCGTCTCTACGCTCACCGCGCGCGCCGACGTGAACCGATAGGTGAGCCCGGAGCCAGCCAAGAGGCGATTCAGCGCGTCCCGCGCCGTCATGGTGCCGCTGACGGAGGCCGCTGCCTTGCCCGCGACGGCGTCGGCGGTTACTGCGATCTGCACGCCGGACTGATCACCGAACACAACCAGTGCATCGCCAAGTGGCCCGGCTGGAATGTCAAACAAAGTCGGTTCATTCGCCTGCGTCAGCAAATCTCCCGTCGGTGCCGACGCGTGAACCGTGCTCACCGGCAACGACGCCTCGCCATCTGGGCCGGTTTCGGCCGACGCCGTAAACGTCGCCAACAGCGCCGACGCCGCGACGCCCAACCCAAGCGAATGCATGTACTTCTTAATCGTCATCTCTACCCCCCTAACCCGTGCCCTCAAAGATCGTCGCTCTTGCTCTATTGAAAGTGCGACTTACTCGCAATCATGAAGATGACGGACGGGTGTGGACGTGTTTAAGGGGGGTACGTTAAAAATTTCACAGCGTTTGTCTTCAGCGCCCACCGACCACCAGGAGATAAGGCGTCAGGCGGATTACTGAGCCCTTGCCGGCACGGACGACGGCGTCGAGCGCTTCGGCCGGATGCGCGAGGTCGAAATTGCCGGTTACGCGCGTGCTGCCCAACGCCGGATCGCTAATCACGATCACGCCAGGATGGTAGCTGTTTAGACGCTCGACGACGTTTGCCAACGTCTCGTTCCGGATGATTAGCCGACCCCTGCGCCACGCCGCGATTTCGGCAATGGTCGCCTTTGATTTCTCAATGCCGCCGGACCGCGCCACGATTGCGCGTTCACCGGGCGCGAGACGTACGGGGGCCACGGCAGCACCGATCCGCATCACTTCGACGCCCCCCGACGCCAGCGCCACCGTCACGTCTTCCGCGCCTGTGCGAACGGAAAACTTTGTACCGGTGACTGTCGCCCGCACACCCCCCGCGTCCACCGAGAAGGGACGATTTGGCATTTCGACGATGTCGAAAAACGCCTGCCCCTGCAACAATTCTATTTGCCGCAGCCCATCATCAAACCGAACGTCGATGCCACTTCCGGCGTCCAGCGTCACGACACTGCCGTCGGCCAGCGTCACGTTGCGTACCTCACCGGTGCCGGTAAGGTAATCCGACTTGAGGTAAAGTTCGACCGTTGGAAAAATGGCGAGCAGCAAGCACGCGGCCAGGGCCGCCGTAGCGACAAAGACCACCGGGCGGCGGCGCGACGAATACCGGACGTCCCGCTCTGACATGTGCCCGGCAACGCTCCACATGCGCGAGATGCGCGCATAAGCGTCGGCGTGGGCTGGGTCGGCGTCGATCCATGCTTGCAGCCCGGCACGAACGTTCATGTCGCCGGGCGCCGCCTCCAGCCGCAGCAACCATTCGGCCGCCACGTCCAGCAACAGTTCCCCGTCATTGTCGTTCTCACCGGTCTTAAGATCGGATTCCATATTCGTGCGACCTCGATATTCCTTGCGGAGGTTGGTGTTATGTGGGGTCGATTCTAGGACGTCCCAGCGATTCCGATTTAAGGGCCTAGATCAAGAATTCTTGTCTCCAGCCCGGCTATTCGGACGCGTTGTCGAGACGTTTCGCGCCGTGCACCATCGCCTTGCGCACCAATTGATGCGCGCGCACGACCGAGATACTTAAGCGGTCGGCAATTTCCTGCAGGGAAAGCCCTTCGACCCGATGCATCAGAAAAGCGTCACGGGTCCGGGCTGGCAATTCTTCAAGCGCCGCCGAAAGCCGCCGTAGGTCGTTGCGATATAACAGTGTTTTTTCTGCATCCGGCGCTAACGAAGGAATACTATCGAGATCATCCGCATTCGGGAGTGATCGCTCCAATGACTGTCGGCGGATCCGGTCGATCGCCAAGTTTCGAACTATGCGAAAGAGGTAACCGACGGGATTGTCGATGGCACTGGGCTTACCGTTAGCAGCGTCGAAGCGGATGTACGCCTCCTGTACCACGTCCTCGGCATGTGCCCGACAGCCGACGATCGGAAATGCGTAGTCGATCAGCGCGGTGCGCTGTTCAACAAATATCCTAACGTGCGGACCATTCCGCTTCAGCATGCTGTCCACGCGGTTTCATCCCTATTTCCGGGCGTGCGACGAAGATGTACCTGCGATAAATTTGCGCCAAGTCTCAGCTTCGCCTTTAAGTGCGAACGATTATCAATTGAAGTCTTATCGGGAATTGCCGCAGCGCGCAACCGCATTGGTGTTGCATCTCATTGGCCGTATCACGCCGGGCCGACACTCGCGCGCGGCGGCTACTGATGGCACTGCCACCGCTCCAACCTGGTTGCTGGACTTGTCTAAAAAAATGGACCACACCATGCTCTTTAGGATGTCTGATTTTCTGACACGTCCAATTGGGTAGCGGTCGTACCACCGATATAATGTGGTGCGGGGGATGCCCAGCTTATCCAGCGTCTGTTTGATTGGCAGATGGGATTGCTCAACAAGCCGGATGGTCTCAAGTTTTTCAGATGCGGGATATCTCATTCGTCGTCTCCCCCATCCGCGATCATGCTTTTTTTGAGCAACCGCAATTCCAATGTCTGCTCTGCAACAACTTCTTTCAGATCACGCGCTTCCCGGCGAAGGGCCGTCACCTCACCCGTGGAGGCTGCACGCGCTGTATCACCAGCAAGTCGACGCTTGCCAGCTTCAAGAAACTCCTTCGACCATTTGTAATAAATGCTCTCGGCAATGCCTTCGCGCCGACACAGCTCGGCAATGGATTCTTCGCCACGCAAGCCGTCCAGAACGATACGGATCTTTTCTTCAGCAGAATATTGCTTCCGGGTCGCCCGGCGAATGTCCTTAATGGCTTTGTCGCCACCTGTCTGTCGTGTCTGCGATTTCTGTCTCATCTTCATTCCCCTTCGGGTCATTACGATGAACCAGAAATCCTCTCCTATGCAATTCCACTAATCTGTCCCATAGGTGCTGACATCAGACAGTTCAGCACAGCGCTGTACTTATCAAATGGCAGCAATAGCGGAGCGAAATCAATTTTCCAAGTGAGACCAACTCACGCTAGTTCGCCACTGGGTTCTCCTCGCAGGGTGGTGCGATACATCACGCGCCGGGCATCATCGTGGTAGTCGCCCATCGCCATATGGATGGCACAACGGTTATCCCACATTAACAAATCACCCGGTTGCCAGCGGTGCCGATAGGTATTTTCTGGTTCCGTTGAATGCTTGTAGAGGTACTCCAAAACTGGACGGCTTTGTTCTTCCGTCAGTCCTTCCAATTCAACCGTCGTCATTTCGGCAACATACAAGGCGGGCTTGCCGGTCTCGTCATGATATCGGACGACAGGTTGCAGTACCGGCGGATTGCGGCGGCGGATGTCTGCCAATTCTTCCGCGGAACGGCGTGCCCTGGTTTCACGAGCGACCGTCATGTCGTGCTTTGCGCGCATGCCAACCAACATCCGCTTATAAGGTTCTGGCAGGGTTTCCCAACTGCGATACATATTGCCAAACATCGTATCACCGCCAACTTCCGGGGCTTCGTCACAGTATAAAAGCGACCCCAGCGCCGGTCTTGTCGTGGTCGACAGATCAGAGTGCCATTGTCTTCCAACGACGAGCTTCTTTCCGGTGTTTTCAAAATTCGTCACCAGCAGAATTTCAGGATGGTCTGGATGACAGAATTTTGGGATCGCCTCATGCGTTTCCAATTCACCCAGGCGGCGACTGAACGCAATATGCTGTTCATGGGTCAGGTTCTGATCCCGAAACAACAGAACCAGATTATCCAACCAGGCCTGACGCAGGAATGCGACGGTCTCATCGGACATGGTCTCATCCGCAAGATTGACCCCAACAACTTCTGCCCCGATGGCGCTGGCCAACTTACGAACGACAATGTTGCTTTGCATGACTGGAAATCCTTCAATTCGTTTGTTGTTACGCGGATGGGACATTGCTGTCATTGGACCAGAAAAGCAGCTTCTTCTGGATGAATTTCATTATCAGATGCAGGCAAATGCCAATTGTCGACAGGCAGACCAGCGCACCAAACACACCTGCAGTATCCAGATTGAAGTTCATTTGCAGGATCAAGTTCCCCAACCCCTTATTGGATCCGACAAACTCACCCACGATCGCCCCAAGGATTGAGAAAATGATCGCTATTTGCAGTCCCGCAAAGATCATGGGCAGGGCGCTTGGCAATCGAACGGTCACGAAAATCTGCCAGCGCGTCGCCTGAAGCGACCGCATAAGATCAATCTGTTGCGGATCCGTTGAGCGCAGACCGGCAATGACATTCACCAGAATTGGGAAGAATGCGATCATCGCCGCGATGATGATCTTTGACGTGATACCAAAGCCGAACCACAGAATGAATAAGGGGGCGATAGCAACTTTCGGGGTCGTTTGAATGGCAATCAGATAGGGATAGAGGGTTTTTTCCACAATTCGGAATTGCGCGATGAAACTGCCAATGACGATCCCCCCGACCATCGCCAGCAGGAAGCCCAGAAGCGCCTCTGATAAGGTGTACCATGCATGCTCAATATAGAGCCCATTTCCCAAGCGCTCCACCAAGGCATAGAAGATATTCGATGGTGCCGGGAAAATGTAGATGGGCACGTCCATCCAGTGGATCGCAATCTCCCAGCCCGTGGTGACGATTATAAACAACAGTGGCACCAGGATAATTTCCGGGCGGTTCTTGATCAGACGGATCACGGGATTAGCGCGCGGCGTGCTGATGGCGGCGGTCGTTTCTGTGCTCATTCGATTGCTCCTTGCGCCTTGAACTGGTTGCGCACGCGATTGGTATAGGTGCCAAAGCGGTCGTGGGTCATCGTTTCCAATGTCCGGTCTGTCGGTAGGTCAACGTCAATCAAGTCCGCGATTGTTCCGGGTCGGGACGATAGGACCAACACCCGGGTCCCCAGGAAAACAGCTTCGGGAATGGAATGCGTGACGAACAGAATTGTCTTTCCAGACTCCTTCCAGATGCGACGCAATTCGACATTCATGTTCTCGCGCGTCATTGCATCCAATGCGCCAAAGGGCTCGTCCATCAGCAAAACCGCCGGATCGTGAACCAAGGCCCGCGCGATGGCGACACGCTGTTGCATTCCGCCGGAAAGCTCTTGCGGATACTTCTCTCGGAAATCGCCAAGACCAACCAGGTCCAACAGATCCTCTGCGCGCTTGCGATAGTCATTCATATTCAATTTCAAGATTTTCACAGGCAGAAGAACGTTTTGAATGACCGTCTTCCAGGGAAGGAGAACGGGGCTTTGAAAGACCATTCCGAAGTCTTTCTGGGGGCCTGTAATTAGCTTATCTCGAATGAAAATGTCACCCGACGTGCGGCTCATCAGGCCAGCCAGCATCCGCAGCAGTGTTGATTTACCGCACCCGGACGGACCGACGATGGAGATAAACTCACCTTCCCCAATTTCCATTGATATGGGACCCAGGGCCTGAATGCGGCCACCATCCCGTGTTTCATATATCTTGTTAAGATTATCGAGGCGGATAACAGACGAGCGATCATTTGGCGCTTCTGATGCCGATTCAACGATTGACGTTTTATGCATTGGGAACTCCCTCTGGTCCAGTGATGGAGCGTGCATAGGCAAGCCCGCCACCAGACGTCACGATTTCAAGCAGGAACGGGGAAACCGGATCAACGTTATGGACCTGGCCTGATGTATTATTCCGGATGCGCCCGGATGAAAAATCAACTTCAAGCTGATCTGCATCCTTCAAACTCTCAATGACCGATGCGGGCGCGATCAGAATTGGAATGCCGATATAGATTGCCAGACGAAAGGGCCCGCGTGAGACGGACTGGCAGATCAGGGCAACATTCATATCTTTCAATGCCAGGAAAGGGTGGCTGTGAATGCTGCCAGTCGCAAAATTCCGCCCGGCAACAAGGATATCACCCGACACGGCCTGTTGGGAAAACTCTGGTCGCGCACCTTCCAAAAGATGGCTGCGCAGCACTTTAGGGTCGTATTCAAACACATGGTTTGGGGCGATCATCTCGTCACTGGCAAGATCATCGCCAAAGCGCCAGCAGCGCCCGGTATAGGGTTTCATTTTACATATCCCCCTTTCACATAATTTCGGGGGTCCGTAATCCGGCCAACAATTGCCGATGCGGCAACGGTTGAGGCGCTGCCCAGATAGATATTCGCCTTGCGCGATCCCATGCGTCCTGAATCATTGCGCGTGCTTGTGCTGATACGGGTTTCGCCGTCGGCCAATTGTGCCAAGCCGCCGAAACACGGCCCGCATGTCGACGGCGAAATCACCGCGCCGGCCCGCATCAGACGGGTCAGAACACCCTGTTCGAGCGCCTGCTGATGGATCCGCCGCGTTGCCGGAATAACCAGCAGTTGGACCGATGGATGAACGGTATGCCCATCCAGAATATCAGCGGCCGCAGTCAGTTCGGCCAATGTCCCGGATGCGCAGGATCCGATATAGGCATGCTGAACAGGCGTATCCGGCAGGTCCATAACTGTGCTGACATTACTGGGAAGCGGCGGCATGGACACACGGGGGGACAATTCTGCCAAGTCTATCGTCAGGCGGGCGGCATAGACACAATCAGGGTCACTTCGTTCCATTGAAACGCCCTCGATACCACAGTCCTTCAGGAATCGTTCTGTCACAGCATCGGCTTCCGCGATTGCCGTCTTGGCCCCCATATCGATGCACAGGCCACACAGTGTCATCCGCTCCTGTACAGAAAGGCTGGATAGCCCCGGACCGCCAAATTCAATGACGCGGTAATTTGCGAAATCCGCATCGATCTGTTGCATAACTGAAAGCACTAGGTCCCGTGCCGTAACACCCGCAGCCAAGTGGCCGGTCAGATCGATCCGAATTGTTTCAGGTACCTGTACCCAGATCTTGCCAATCGCCATGATCATGGTGACTTCAAACCCAAAGGGGACGGCAAAGGCACCAGCGCCCCCGATCGAAGATGTATGCGTATCCGCCCCGGCAATGAACATACCAGGCGTGATCAGGCCCCGTTCAACCACCAGCGGATGGGTGATCCCTTCCCCATCGAACAGATGCGCGACATCGGTTTCCTGGGCCAATTGGCGGGTCAAGCGATTGCGCTCGGCCCCTTCTTTCGAATGAACGGGCACTTCGTGATCGATCACGACGACCATGGTTTCCGGTCGGGCCAGTTTTGGAATGCCATTATCCCGCAAGCGCTTAACATAGGCCGGGAAAGATACTTCCGGCACGGTCACGATATCGGGCCAGGCCCAGACGACATCCCCTGGGGCAACACTGTCCGCATTGCTGGCACGCGCCAGGATTTTTTCGACTAAAGTAGCGGGTCGCTTTGTCATACTGTCGCCTCGCGGATCTTAGCTTCGAATGCGGCTTCGCGATCAACACCCAGCAAGGCATTCACATCGGCAAACCGTGTCATGCGATCCACCATATCTGCGGTGGTGCCGGTTTCACGCAGCGCGTCCAGAACGGACTTTTGGGCAGCAACCGCCATCTGTATTAAGGACAGCGCATAAATGGCCATGGACCAGCCTGCATCCGCCAATTCCTGTGTGGAGAAAATCGGGCGTATCGTTTCTGCGGTCAGATAGATCACCGGAACGTCCACCGCATTGGCGACCGCCCGCAATTCTTCAACAGTCGTCAAAGACGGCACCATCACCGCATCCACGCCAGCTTTCTCCATGGCTTGAATTCGGGCAATTGAATCATCCAGCCCCGTCAGCGTCATGGCGTCCGTGCGACCAAAAATCAGAAAATCCTTACTGGATCGCGCCGCAAGAGCAGCCTTGAGGCGAAGGGTCATTTCCTCAATCGGTACCAGTGCTTTGCCTGGCATCGCACCACATTTCTTGGGCATCACCTGATCCTCAAGATGGATTGCAGCGACGCCCGCGCGCTCAAATGAACGAATTGTTTCCGCGATATTGGAGATTCCGCCATAACCGGTATCCGCATCGGCGATCACTGGCTGGGAGGTTGCGTCAACGATCTGTTGTGCGCGCCCAACCATATCCGTCATGGTCAGCAATCCTATATCCGGCTTCCCGAAACTGGCAGAGACCGAAAAGCCGGACATATAGACCGCAGGAAAACCCGCTTGCTCAATCAACAAGGCACCAAGTGCGTCGTGGCACCCCGGAACAGGCGCACAGCCCTTCCCAGTCAGCAAATCACGGATGATGGACCCCGGATGTGTCACGACGCAATCTCCTTGGCTTCTGTTTGATCAGCGTTGGGTTCAGTTCAATTCGGCAGCGCGCTTCAGCACGGCGTCATGATCAAAATCATTGATCTGATCGATGAACTGATTGGTGTACAAAGATTCAGGGTCAACCGTGCCGCCCAAGTCTTCGGTTGCAGACATGAAATCCACCAGATCCACAACGGCTTGCGGTGGGAATTCGCCCCATTTCTCGGCTTCTTCCTTTGTCAGGAATTCTGAGCGTACCTGGAAGATATGCAGGCCAGCCTTGGTCGCTGTTGCATCGTCCACACCGGACTGTTTCGTGGCCGGGAAGACCTTGAAATGGGTGGCAACAGTGCCTTCAGGGTTTTCCAGGGACATCATTGTACCCTGCGCAACGCAACGCAGAACCTTAACAATCAAGTCAGGATTTGTATCAACATAGTCATCCCGAACAAAGTATGAGCTGCCGAATTTCAGTTTTTCAGCATAAGGTGAGCTGAACCGACGCAGCTTCAGGCCCATGTTTTCTGCGGTGGCAATTTGTGAATCCCAGGTTCCCCAGATATCAACCTGACCGGATTCCAATGCCGCGACCGCCTGTGCGCCAACACCGGTTTCAACAATCGTCAGGTCCGCGTTCGGGTCCAGACCGGCTTCAGCAACCATGCCTTTGATGATCGACACCAACTGCGCACCATAGGAAACAACGCCCATGGTTTTGCCTTTGAAATCCTCGATGGATTTGATGTCGCTGGATTCCAGGACGACCGGGAATTGGAAATTCTTACGCATATTCATGTAAACGGCTTTAATTGGGGCCCCTTTGGCGCGGGCTTTCACAGCCGCACCCGGTCCCATCAGAACCATGTCGGCCTGACCGCTAAGGACGGCCTGCATCGCCGCCGATGAATTGGTCGGCTGCAGGGTTACGTCAACGCCTTCATTCTCCCAGCATTTCGTTGCGATGGGCAGCGAGGTATTGTTGGCCTGTGACGTATCCAGAACCTTCGTACCAATGGCCAATGTAAAAGGCTTCAGTTCAGCGGCCGTTGCACTGCTGAGTGCAGATGCGCCGATACCAATGGCGACAAGTGCGCCAAACGCGATAGATTTTTTCACAGTTTCTCTCCCGAAGTTAGATTTAGGCGTCGTCTTCCAGACGCCACGCTATTGTTTGATGTATGTATCCGGCCTTCTTATGGGCGGCTGATTGTCCGGGATGCTTTGTGCATCTACGGCCATAGGGAACGGCTTGATTTAAGCCGTTATTTGGTTCTTCGATAGGGGGCGCATTGGCGTGACACATGACCGTCAACGCCCCACGAATCCAGGTTGCCGTCGCTCTTGAAAAGCGCGGCGTCCCTCGCTGAAATCTCGACTTGAGAACAGCAGTATCTGATGGTCGATTTCTGCCTTCAGGACATCATCCAGCGGGGCCGGCCCGCGTGCCAGAATGTCCTTGGCCGCGGCAATAGACAGGGGGGCTGTCTCCAGAAACGCGCCCGCGGCTGCGACCGCCGCGTCGACAACATCCCCTTCTTGCGCCACCTCATCAACCAGACCCAACTGCAACGCTTGGGCCGCTGTCAGCGTTCCAGACCGAAACATCAAACGCTTTGTTTCCGCGATGCCGATGCGTTGTGGCAATGACCACAACAGCCCCATATCACCCGTCAACCCGACCTTCCCAAATACCGCACCAAAACTTGCATTCGGGGTGGCAAAGACAAGGTCACAGGCACAGGCCAGCGACAGCCCAGCCCCAAAGGCGTATCCCTGCACGGCGGCAACGACTGGTTTAGGCCCGGCGGCGACCAGACGAACCAGCCGGTGCGACGTGCTCAACCGCAGTCGTATCGCCGCTGGATCGGATTCCGGCAGACTGTTCAGGTCACCCCCGGCACAGAATGATTTTCCGCTTCCTGTCAGCACAATGGCGCGACAATCGGCATCTGCGACGGCATCTTCCATCGACCCCAGAAGGGCGTCGCGCAGATCCGGCGTAAGGGCGTTTCGTGTGTCCGGCTGATCCATGGTAATGACCCGGACACCCTTATGATTCACAATAGAAACAGCAGATGAGGTCATGGCTGCACCACCAATCGGCTGGCCTTGTGTTCGGTTCGGGGCAAAGAGCCCTGTGGCATAGCCTGCACTGTCGCGCGAATGTTCAGCTTTTCCTTGATCGCCGCAGCCAGCACAGCGGAAAGTGCGTCTTGATCAGCACCATCCTCCACTTCTGCCTGAATGCGAATTCCCTTCAGCAGACCAGAATCAGGGTCACGCACGCTGTCATCCACAATCAGACGGTATTCATTCAGGAATCCGTCCGTGCCCCGCACGATTTCTTCGACCGCAGAGGGGAAAACATTCACACCGCGCACGATCAGCATATCATCAGCGCGCCCTTTAACGCCCCCCAGAAGACGCGCATGCGTGCGACCACAGGAACAGGGGGACTGGTCGCGAACAACCACATCCCCGGTCCACCAGCGCACCAAAGGTCCGGCTTCTTTGTCCAGATGGGTCAGGACAAGAACACCCGGTTCCCCATCCGCAACATCGTTGCCCGTTTTTGCATCCAGGACTTCTGCATAGACGAAATCTTCGGCGACATGGGGTCCCTGACGTTCTGGACAGTCAAAGCCAATCGTCTGGAATTCCAAACTGCCATAGGCGTCATAGCACCGCGCATCCCAAAGCTTTTCAATCCGTTGGCGCGTCGCCGGAATATTTCCTCCGGGTTCCCCACCAACCATGATGCTGTGCACTTTTGAGTCCGCCGGGTCATAACCAAGCTTCTTTGCCACCTCGCCCAGATACACCATGAAAGACGGCGTGCCGCAGATCACCGTGGACCCGAATTCGAACATGGTTCTGATCTGACGTTCTGTATCCTGGCTTCCAGCCGGAATAACGGCAGCGCCCAGGCGTTGATATCCCGCCGTCGCACCAAGGCCACCCACAAACCAGGAATACGTGAAAAGACACTGGAAGATATCGCCACGCCGGACGCCCTGAGCATAGGCGTATCGCGCATACAGGTCGGCCCAGCGCTCTAAATCACGCGCGGACCAGAATTGCGGTGCGGGTTTTGCAGATGTGCCAGATGAAAAATGGATCCGCGCCAGATTTTCGCGGTCAACCGCCAAAAAATCCCCGAAAGGCGGATCATTTGACAAGGCCGCGACATAGTCGACTTTCTTTGTCAGCGGCAAGCGCTTCAGGTCTTCAAAACCATTGAAATCCCCCGGCTTGAAACCGACTTCCGCAAACTTCTTCTGATAATAGACACTGTTGGCACCCACATAGCCAAGCTGGCGCTTTAAGGCTGCCAATTGATAGGATTCTAGTTGATCGCGAGAAAAGGTCTCCCGCTGATCCCAGAATGTTTCGTTATGGGGAAATGTCGTCATCGCACGCGCGCCCCAAGGCCACGCAAAGCAAAAGTCGCAACCTCATCAACCAGTTTCCGACGATCTTCTTTGGATTGATTGCGACGCTCGCGATACCAGATTGTGGTCCAGTTCAGCGATCCCAGAAACGCCTTTACGGTCAGGCGCGTATTTTGCTGCGGCACCTGACCGGCAGCCATCGCCTCTTCAATTTTTGAGGCAAAAAGGCCCTCATACTCATCACGCAATAAAAGTATTTGCTTCAATGTCTTCATCTGCTTCGGGGTGGTTGCCCCGGTCAAATGCATTTCAAGACCCTGAACAGCGACCCGTTGATACGCAATGTTGGAGATAATGACTGTCAGATGGCCAACCGCCATATGGTATAGCTGTTCCAGCGGGTCGTGACCTTCGGACATCGCCTCGCGAACCGCCCCGATATCCATCGCCATGCCGCATAAATGCACATCAAAGAACAGGTCGGCCTTGCTGCGGTAATGGTGATAAATGCGCCCCTTGGTGCAGCCCAGAATATCGGCAACATCATCAATGCTGGCAGCGGCAAAACCTTTGCGCATGAATGCCTCTGCGGCGGCATTCAGAATATCGATCTTCGAATCATCCATATCGCCAAAGGCAGCTGAATGGGCGCGCATAAGATCACTCATGCCGTCACCCTTTCACTTTCGGAGGAAATTTCCGTATGTTCCGCCTTAATGGCTCTGGCAATGACCAGCCGCTGGATCTCTGATGTTCCTTCATAAATTTCCGTGGCGCGCTGGTCGCGGTACAACCGCTCCACCAAATTCGGCTTCACATAACCGGCACCACCGAAAATCTGCACACCAAGATTAACGGTGTCATGCGCCACCTCACTGCAGAACAGCTTTGCCTGCGCCGCGATCACCGACACATCCTGACCAGCCTGATAGGCTGCTGCTGCGGCATACATCAGCATGCGCGCGGCACTTAACCGTGTGGCAATATCGGCCAAGGGGAATCCGATCCCCTGATGATCAATGATATTGGACCCAAAGGTCACACGCTGCGCGGCATGTTTCGCAGCCGCATGATAGGCCGCCATCGCAATGCCACAGGACTGTGCCGCAACCGAAATGCGCCCGACCTCCAGCGCACCCATGGCAACACGAAAGGCCTGACCCGGCCCTGCCAGCATCGCACTGTCATCGACCAGCGCATCAAAACGCAATTGCGCGTTAACCGTGCCGCGCATCCCCATCTTGTCTTCATACCGGACAACCGTCACGCCGCCCTGTGCAGCATCAACCAGGAATGCAGCGACCCCCCGATGACCGGCGCCAGGCTTGGTTTGGGCGAACACGACATAGCTGTCAGAAACACCACCACCACCGATCCAGCATTTCTCGCCCTTCAGGCGCCACTTGCCACCTTCACGCACAGCGGAAAGAGAAATTGCCGCCGGGTCGGAGCCTGCGCCTTCCTCACTCAAGGCAAAGGCAACAGACTTCAACGCTCCATCCTGTTTCAGCAGGAATCGACGCTTTTGTTCATCGGTTCCCGCCAGAAGAACCGGGCTCACCCCCAATTGAAGGGTTGCGATAATGCCAGAGGTGGACGCGCATCCCGCAGCAACCTCTTCCATAACAGCACACAGCGCGGTGATGGATGCCCCGCCGCCATACGGCTTGGGAAGAATCATGCCGCCAATTCCGGAGTCACGCAGAATATCAATGTATTCGACGGGATACCGCTGCTCGGCATCCAGGACCGCGGCCGCCGGCGCAAAATGATCAGCAGTCAACCGCCGCGCCATTTCCTGCCACTGCGCTTCCTCAGCCGTTAAATTTGGGGCCCAAATCGTTGAATTCACACCAAACTCCATCTCAAAAAAGTCATTTTCAAAGCACTTTTTTAGGCCACCTCCAGAAAAGGTGTTGCAAAGAACCTACTAGGTAGTATGTATTTGTCAACGTGTTTTCACATGGTTAGACGAATTTTCGTTTTCGCTAACCCTGTATTTTCACAAAGAGCATCAGAATAAGCATCTTCGCGACGGGGCCTGCATGACAGCGGATTTACAGAACTTATTGAATTGGTCGATCCCGACGGCACGACAAAAAATCGCGCCAAAGGATGTCATGTTGTATGGGCTGGCAATCGGGCTGGGGGGCGACCCTCTGGACGAGCGTCAACTGCGATATGTTTATGAAAGTGACCTTCGCGTTGCGCCGACAATGGCCGCGGTACTGGCCTATCCTGGCTTCTGGCAAAAGGAACCTGGTACGGGTCTGGACTGGGTGCGCCTGCTCCATGCGGAGCAATCGATAGAAATTCACGCCCCCCTGCCCACCAATGCCGAATTGATTGGAACAACACGCATCACCGGCGTTGTCGACAAGGGGGCCGACAAGGGTTCCTTGATGTATCAGTCTCGCGACATCACCAATGCCGAAACGAATGAGCTGATCGCAACATCTTCCATGACGTCTTTCTGTCGTGGTGACGGCGGCATCGGCAATTATGGGGATGCGCCAGCACCTGCTGCGGAAATCCCGGATACTCCGGCGGATGCCGTGTGTGACATGACGACATTGCCGCAATCTGCGCTTCTGTATCGGTTGTGCGGTGACATGAACCCCCTGCATGTCGACCCATCCACCGCCAGGGCGGCCGGATTTGATCGACCCATCCTGCATGGATTGTGCACGTTTGGCGTATGCGGTCACGCGATCCTTAAGGCGATCTGTGACTATGACGGCAGCCGCCTCAAATCGATGCGTGTTCGGTTTTCCGCGCCTGTCTATCCCGGAGAAACATTGCGCACCGAATTCTGGCGTGTAACGCCGACCGACATCCGTTTTCGCAGTCGAATTGTAGAGCGGGATCTGTTGGTGCTGAACAATGGTCAGGCCCTTCTGACCCACTGATTGACTCTAACGAAATGGAATAAACTGCTGTGCTGGAACAGGAAACACGCCAACAAATTCGCGACATGCTGGAACGCTTTGTTGCAGAGGAACTGATCCCCGCTGAAGCGGAAATGGCTGCGAACAAAGCCGTTCCGGACCATCTGATCACCAAGATGGCCGATATGGGTCTGTTTGGATTGTCGGTCCCGTCCGAATGGGGCGGCTTGGGAATGACGCTGGAAGAAGAGGTCGAAGTTCTGCTGATCCTGTGCCGTGCAAGCCTGTCTTTCCGATCTGTCCTTGGAATCAATAATGGTGTCGGGTCCTATGGCATCCTGGTCCATGGCAGCGACGAGCAACGCGCGCGCCACCTTTCCAGGCTGGCATCCGGGGAAGAAATTGCGTCTTTCTGTCTGACAGAACCGGATTTTGGATCAGATGCCGCAAGCATCCGCACACGCGCCACACGGGACGGCGATAGCTGGGTCCTGAACGGCACGAAACGCTATATCACCAATGCCCCCCATGCTGGCGTTTTCACCATCATCGCCCGCACGGACCCGAACAGCACCAACCACAAGGGCCTGAGCGCCTTTCTGGTGGAGCGCGGGACACCCGGGCTGGAAGTCGGCGCGACCGACGAGAAAATGGGCTTGGTCGGATCCCATACCGCCGATGTCATTCTGAACAATTGCCGCATCCCCGCAGAATCAATGTTGGGACAAGAGGGGGACGGATTCAAAATTGCAATGTCCGCCCTGGAGCGCGGACGGATCGGCATCGCCGCATCCGCAGCAGGGATGAGCCGCCGCCTGATCGATGAAGCAATCGCCTATGCGCAGACCCGGACGACATTCGGCAAACCAATTGCAGACCATCAATTGATCCAGGCGATGATCGCAGATTCAGAGACAGAGGCTTTTGCAGCAGAATCCATGATCATGGAATCGGCCAGACGCTATGACGCCGGTCAGGACTGCTCCCGAGAAGCCAGTTGTTGCAAGTTATTCGCCACAGAAGCGGTCGGTCGCATCGCAGATCGCACCCTGCAGATTTTCGGCGGTGCCGGATATATGCGCGACTATCCAATCGAGCAGCTTTATCGCGATGTGCGTGTTCTTCGAATCTACGAAGGCACGTCACAGATCCAACAATTGATCATCGCAAAAAACCTGTTGAAGCAAGGGGCATCTTCGATGCGCCGGAAATAGGGAGGACCCTCCATGACACAAAGCACTAATCCAGACCGCGTTTTAGAAGGCAAGGTCATCATCGTTACGGGCGCAGGACGCGGAATCGGACGCGGCATTGCCATGCTGGCCGCCCAACATGGCGCAAAAGTCGTCGTCAATGATGTTGGGGCAAGCGGCGACGGTAAGGGCAAGGATGGCTCCCCCGCGGACGACGTCGTGACTGAAATTCGCCAGGCTGGCGGGGAAGCCGTCGCGAACACAGACTCTGTCGCTGAATATTCCGCTGCTGAGAAAATTGTCGCCTGTGCGATGGACACATTCGGTCGCCTGGACGGGGTTATGAACAATGCCGGCATTCTGCGCGACACGATATTCCACAAGCTGGACCCTGCGGATTGGGAGGCCGTCATCGGCGTGAACCTGCATGGCCCATTCAATGTTTCGCGCGCAGCGGCCCCGCATTTCCGCAATCAAAGCAGCGGGGCCTTTGTCCATATGACATCCGCGTCGGCATTGATCGGAAATCTGGCACAGGCGCATTATTCTGCTGCAAAGCTGGGTGTTGTTGCTTTGTCAAAATCGATTGCGTTGGACATGGAACGCTATTCTGTCCGGTCAAACTGTATCTGCCCCTTTGCATGGACACGACTGGTCGCAACGATCCCGGGCGATACGCCAGAGGAAAAGGCCCGTGTGGAACGCATGCAGCAAATGTCACCGGACAAAATAGCCCCCCTGGCTGTCAGTCTGCTGTCAGACCTCGCCGCATCGGTAAACGGGCAGGTCTTTGCGTCTCGCAATCACGAGATTTTTCTGATGGGCCAGCCGCGTCCCTTGCGCGGTATGCAGCGCAGCGACGGCTGGACACCGCATCAGATCGCCACCCATGCTTTCCCCGCAATGGCCGCGCAATTCTATCCTCTGGACCGTTCCAATGACGTGTTCGGTTGGGACCCGGTGTAAGGAAAGTCACACAATGAAAAACCCTGAAAACTCCACTGCGCAAATTGGCATTGTTGGTTACGGTGTCTCCATCCCAAAACGCCGGATCGACCGAAAGGTTATTGCGACCGCACATCGCTGGTTCAATCCAGGTCTAATGGGGGCCGCAAAGGGTCGCCGATCCCAATGTCGTTGGGATGAAGATGTGATTACACTAGCGACGGCGGCAATCCGTGACGCTGTGCCAACTGACAGAATTGACACTGTGCAGGATCTATTCCTGTCCTCCACGACATTGCCCTTTGCCGACCGACAGAATGCAACTGTCGTCGCAGAAGCCTGTGGCATGTCCTCAGAAATCCGCACGCTGGACAACACAGGCTCCCTTCGCGCAGGCACCAGTGCCTTGATAACCGCCTTGGAAAAGGCCTCGACGGGGGTGAAAATTTGTGTCGCCGCCGACAGCCGCCGCGCAAAACCAGGAAGCCTGGACGAGCTTTCTTTTGGCCATGGTGCTGCTGCGATCGCCATAGGCAGCGACACGATCATTGCCGAATTCATAGGCTCCCACAGTGTCAGCGACGACTTTGTGGATCACTATCGCGCCGCACACAGCCCCTTTGATTATCAGTGGGAGGCACGATGGGCCCGCGACGAAGGAACCACGAAAACTTTACCGGGTGCTGTATCAGCGCTGTTGGGAAAAGTCGGCCTTGAAACTAAAGACATCAGCCATGTCGTAATTCCCGCCGGATCACAACGGGACGCCGCGCGACTGGCAAAGGTATCCGGCCTTTCTGACCAAGCCGTCATTGCGCCCCCTGAACTGGAATGCGGGCATCTTGGCGCGGCACAGTCTGGTCTGGTGCTAAGCCGTGCCTTGGATGCGGCCCAGCCTGGACAATATATTCTGGTCGCTGGCATCGGTCAGGGGTGTGACGTTCTGTTGTTCCGTACCACCGATCACCTGCTTGAATATCGTGACAGAAAACGGGCAGAAGACGCGATTGGCAGCGGCATCGAAGACGACAATTACTTTCGGTTCCTAGCCTTTGAAGGCACATTGGAAATGGAAGCAGGCATTCGCGCAGAGGCTGACCTGAAGACAGCCCATTCGGTCGCATACCGAGCGCATGATCAACTTACCGGCCTTCATGCCGGTCGGTGCGGGGCCTGTGGCACAGTCCAATTCCCGAAAGAGAGAAAATGCGTCAATCCAGACTGTCATGAAATCGATCAGATGCAGCCATATCCCTTGGCGGACAAACCGGCAAAGGTTGTTTCCTTCACGCGCGATGCGCTGGCCTATCATCCAGATCCCCCTTCGGTCTATGGCATGATCGCCTTTGAAGGCGGCGGGCGATTGATGATCGAATTTGTCGAATGGGATGACACGCCTTTGACGGTGGGCGCCCCGGTTCGTCTGGTCTTCCGCATCAAGGACATCGATCACCATCGCGGCTATCGCCGGTATTTCTGGAAAGCTATTCCGGCCTGAACAGGTCGCGCTGAATAAAGGGAGAGTTTCATGGCACAGGGCATTAAAGACAAAGTCGCGATCATCGGGATGGGATGCAGCCGGTTCGGCGAACGCTGGAATGACAGCGCCGAAGACCTGATGGTCGAAGCATTTCAGGAAGCCATCGCTGACGCCGGGATCGGTCAATCGGAAATCGGCGCGGCCTGGTTTGGAACATCCTATGAAGAAATTGGCGTTGGAAAGTCATCCATTCCCTTGGCGTCGGCGTTGCGTTTGCAATCAATACCGGTCACCCGGGTTGAGAATCTGTGCGCGTCTGGATCAGAAGCCGTCCGGGGCGCGGCCTATGCCGTCGCATCGGGTGCTTGTGACATCGCCCTGGCATTGGGCGTCGAGAAATTAAAGGATACCGGATATGGCGGTCTGCCGGTCCGTACCCGCGGATCCTTTAACGATTTGTGGATGCCATCCATGTCCGCCCCCGGCATGTTTGCACAGCTGGCATCCGCCTATACCGCAAAGCACGGCGCAGATCCGCAGGATCTGAAACGCGCATTGGCCCATATATCGGTGAAGAGCCACCGCAATGGTGCCCTGAACCCAAAGGCGCATCTGCGTAAGGAAATTTCTGAACAACAGGCCTTGGGGGCCCCGATTGTAGCGGAACCCCTGGGCATATTCGATTGCTGCGGTGTGTCGGACGGTGCGGCGTGCGCGATCGTAGCGACGCCAGAAATCGCGGCCGCTTTGGGCAAGAAAGACATTGTGACGATCAAGGCAATGCAGCTTGCCGTCAGCGACGGCAGCGAGATGTCCCATAACAGTTGGGACGGTACCAGCATCGTCAATACCCGGACGGCCTCTGCCCGCGCCTATAAGGAAGCTGGAATTTCTGATCCCAGCACCGAGATCGGCGCAATAGAAGTTCATGACTGCTTTTCCATCACCGAAATGGTCACTATGGAAGACCTTGGATTCTCAAAAGATGGCGAAGCAATCACTGACATTCTGGATGGGCGCTATGACCATGACGGCACCATCCCATGCCAGATCGACGGTGGTCTGAAATGCTTTGGCCACCCTATCGGGGCGTCAGGCATTCGGATGATGTATGAAATCTATCTGCAGCTTCTGGGCCGTGCCGATGCACGCCAGTTAAAGAACATAGATTTTGGCCTGACCCACAATCTGGGTGGCGCGCCTGTTTCAAACGTTGCATCCGTAAATGTGCTTGGGCGGCTGCGGTGACCAAAGGGGCGACACCCTCTCCTGTCCTAGCTGCGGGATGTTTGATCAATCATCACGCGCTGGTGACAGGCGGGGGCAGCGGCATTGGGCGCGCAATCGCTGTGCGACTGGCAGAATTGGGCGCGACAGTGCGGATTGTCGGACGACATGCCGCCGCCCTGGAAGAGACCTGTGCAATGGGCCCCAAAGACCGCATCCTTGCGATACAAGGGGACATTCGGCAAGAACAGGATCGCCATCGAATAATCAATGCCCTGCCCGTCACCGATGGCCTGGATATCCTGGTCAACAATGCCGGTGGACAATTCTATGCGGCCGCGCGGGATATTTCAGACCGGGGCTGGGACTCTGTCATAGACCTCAATCTCAACGCGACCTTCAAGCTAACGCGCGGCCTGTTTGATCATCTGGCCCAGCGTGGCGGCAGCGTGGTCAATATCTCGTTATCCGGTACGGAACGCGGCACGTCTGGATTGGCGCATTCCATCGCCGCCCGCGCCGGGGTCTTAGGTTTCAGTCGCACCCTGGCCCTGGAATGGGCGAAACATGACATTCGGATCAATTGCCTGTCACCCGGCACCGTTCTATCCCCCGCATTTGTATCGGCTGCGACGCCAGAAACCGTTGAACGCCTGATCTCAGCAACGCCTGCTGGACGAACCACGCACCCGGAAGAAGTCGCCGAAATGGTCGCCTTTCTGGCCAGTTCCAGTGCCGCAATGCTGACCGGCCAGATTTTCATGCTGGATGGCGGTGCGCATATCGGACCCGGTCTTGGCATGATTTGACCTGAAGTACGTGAAAGATTCTAAGAGCCAATCAAGAAAGTGAGTTCTCATGACATATTCGTCCCCCGTTCATATCGAAATCGTGGATGCGATCGCCCTGATTGCAATAGACAACCCGCCCGTGAATGCGACGTCTCATGCCGTTCGCCAAGGCCTGTTTGACGCCATAGAGAAAATCACAGCGCAATCAGAGATCAAGGCTGTTGCAATTTATGGCATGGGCCGAACCTTTATAGCAGGTGCAGATATTCGCGAATTCGGTAAACCCCTGCTGCCCCCGTCATTGCCTGATATCTGCCTGTCGATTGAAAACCTGAATAAACCGGTCGTGGCTGTTCTGCATGGAACCGCGTTGGGTGGCGGACTGGAAGTCGCCCTTTCGGCCCATGCCCGTGTCGCCCTGCCAGGCACAAAGCTGGGCCTGCCTGAGGTCAATCTGGGCATCCTGCCGGGCGCTGGGGGCACACAACGCACACCGCGACTGATCGGCATTCCTGCGGCACTGGACATGGTTACCACCGGACGACATGTTCCAGCAGAAGAAGCCCTTGAATTAGGTCTTATCGACCGCATCCAGGGCGGTGACCCGCGTGATGTTGCACTCTCCATGGCGACGGCTGCACTCAAAGGCGACCTCCCTACGCGCAGCACAGCAAACCTGACAGTCGTTCCAAACGACGCCGCGATAAAGGACACGGCTGAGACCCTGAAAGCCAAAAAACCGCATCTGTTTTCCCCGCATAAATGTGTTGAAGCAATTGCAGCGGCATCCACTTTGCCGTTTGCAGACGGATTGAAGCGAGAGCGCGAATTGTTTCTGGAATGCATGGAAAGCCCCCAGAGAACGGGCCTGATGCATGCCTTTTTCGCTGAGCGTGCCGTGGCCGATATCCCCGAAAAGACTGCACAGGCCAGACCTATTGAGGCGTTGGGCGTTATCGGGGGCGGTCAGATGGGATCTGGCATTGCGACCGCTGCGCTGATTGCGGGCCTGCCGGTGACGCTCGTGGAACGAGACACAGCATCACTGGAAAAAGGGAAAGCTTCGATTGAAAAGAACCTTGCCGCGGCTGTGAAGCGTGGAAAATTGAGCCCGGAAAAGCATGACGAGATTCTAGGCCACGCATTGACCTGCACGACCAACCGACAGAATCTTTCGGAGTCAGACCTTATCATCGAAGCCGTTTTCGAAGATATGGAGGTGAAGAAGGAAATTTTCCGCGCCCTGGATGGTATTGCAAAAGACGGCGCGGTTCTGGCAACCAACACCTCATATTTGGACATTAACGAAATTGCTGCTGTCACCAAACGGCCCGCCGATGTGATTGGCTTGCACTTTTTCTCCCCCGCCCATGTCATGCGGCTGTTGGAAGTCGTCGTCCCGGACAAGACCGCGCCACAGGTTGTTGCGACCGGCTTCGCCTTGGCCAAGAAAATGCGAAAAATCGCCGTGCGCGCCGGGGTCTGTGACGGATTTATCGGCAACCGCATATTGTCACATTACAAGAAAGTGGCTGATTATCTGGTCCTGGACGGTGCGACCCCGCAACAAGTGGACCAGGCGCTCGTGGAATTTGGTCTGGCCATGGGACCGTTTGCAGTTTCTGATTTGGCGGGCCTGGAGATTGGCTGGGCGACCCGCAAACGTCAGGCCGCAACCCGTCCATCGGAAGAACGCTACGTTGCCATCGCAGATCGGATTTGCGAACGCGAATGGTATGGGCGAAAGACTGGACAGGGATTTTACGTCTATCCCGAGTCCGGGAAACCCTATGCCAACCCCGAGGTCGACGTCATTATTCAGGAGGAACGCCAGAAAGCGGGCGTCACTCCCCGTGAGTTCAGCAATGACGAAATTGTTGCCCGATTCACCACTGCAATGATTTCAGAAGCACTTCGTGTGCTGGAAGAAGGCATCGCCCTGCGCCCCATAGACATTGATGCCACATTCTTGTTTGGCTACGGCTTCCCGCGCTTTCGTGGAGGCCCGATGCATTATGCCAACACGGTCGGCGTGCCAAATTTAATTCAAAGTATCGAAACCTGGAGCATAGAGGACGCACATTTCTGGAAGGTTCCGGACCTCCTATCCCAACTGAATAAAGACAGCGCAGATATCGCATCACTGAACTGATGCATATTTTCTGAAAGGCGAATTGAGGTGAAGCAGCATCTCAGAACGGTCCCTTGTGGCTGGATACTGCTATTGTGCCCGGATCTTCAAAACATCAGAAAGCCAGTTCCATTGCGAAGAACCAGCAACCAGCATTGGTGCGGAAAATTTATGCCTATCTCAAAATGAGCCAACCCAATTTAAATCGATCCTACTCTAGCAATTCCTCACCCGCCGCTTGCATCCCGCTTGCTTACCGACGTTGAGTTTAGCGAGGGGAATGAGACAGCAAAAAGCCCCTAACCTATTGGGTCAGGGGCTCATTATTTGATTGCGGGGGTAAGATTTGAACCTACGACCTTCAGGTTATGAGTTCTACGTTTTATTCAAAAATTGGCTTCGTCATATTTTTCATTGATGTACGTTGCATTTTATAACAACCGCCGATCTACTATGGAGCAGGAAAACATGTTTTGTTCTTTTGGTAATTTTAAATTGTAAGAAAAGTAAGCTTTATGCGAAAATTATGCCTATTTATTCTGACAAAAATTTATCTAACTTGTTGATTTATAAGCACTGGTATTTTGCTTATTATTGAAAACCAACAAGTTTATCGGGGCCCAGCGCATATCCTCCCGCCCGGTAAATCAGAACCCCGGATTGGGGGGCAGTCCAGATGCGCGTTGATACATTTAAAACCCTTTGATCCCTTCGGGCGATCAGGGCATCGCCCTTGTCTTTTACCCCCAGGGCCATGGCTACAGCCTGGATGTTCGACCGGACGTCTTCGAAACCTTCAGCGCGATGTAGGAATATGCCCTGCTTTGGCTGGTTTATCCATTGGGCGATTCAAACTGGCAAACAGTCGTCAAAAGACAGTTAAAGACGCTCCGAGGGCTCACGCCATCATTGCCGCAGGAGGTCGGTGGCTGGACGCCGCCTGAGCCGCTGCCGCCACCGCACCGGAAAATCGGGCCTCCGCCTCTTCGGGCGTGTATCGGGCACGAGAGACAGCAACATTAATCGCGCCAACGGGAGCGCCGGTGCTGTCGATGATCGCCGATGCGATAGAGATATCACCCAGAAAATATTCTTCAAATGCGGTCGAATAACCGCGCTTTGCTGAAACCGCGATCTTCTGCAGCAACGCATCCCTGTCACAGGTCGTATGCTGCGTGAATGCCTTTAAGGACGATGCATTGATCACGTCTTCTGCTGCTTCCGGATTGAGCCGCGACAGCATCGCAATACCTGGCGCAGAACAATAGGCGGGCATCCGCGTTCCGATAACGACGTCGGTTGCCAAGACATGACGACTGGGATAGCGCGAGATAAAGACAATATCGGTGCCTTCCAGGATCGTAAGATTGACGGTTTCCTCCGTCTCTTTACTGAGATGAATGAGGTAAGGCTGGGTTCGCCGAATGAATTCATTGCTGTTCAGATAGAAGTTTGTCAGTTGCAGAACCTTAACGCTTAAAACCCAACTGTTCGTGTTTTGAAAGCGTTCAATATAGCCCAGTTTCGCCAGGGTATGCATAAACCTCTGCGCAGCGCTCTTGCCAATCTGAGTCTTGGCGGTGACTTCTGCCAGCGTACAGGGCGTGCCGCTGTTGCCGATCGCGTTCAAGACCCGAAACGCCTTTTCGACAGACTGAACCATCAGCAGATCAGGGTCCGATCCTGCTTCGTCACTCCCTCCCCCACGGTTGCCTGATGCCTTAACCATATTTCTAGATGGATTACTCAAAATGCGCGCTCCCTGACCTTATTCTCATCTCGGATTACTCTTCGCGGACTATATTCCATATTTGATACGTTGCATCGTATTGCGATATATTGTATCGAATTCAAATGCAAACTTTGTGCACCCAAACTCACCAGAGGTTACAGGTCCAATCATGACATTGCCAATACTAACAGAAGTCAGAGACGAAATCGGTTTCATCACACTGAACAAGCCGCATATTTTGAATGCGTGGGACAGGCCGATGCGTGACCTGCTGGTCAATAGTCTGGAAACCTTTGAGGCCGATCCGGCAATCAAGGCGATCATTCTGACAGGCGCGGGGGATCGTGCTTTTGGTGCCGGGCAGGACCTAAACGAGACCAAAACCTTCGATTCAAAAAATGCGGAAGATTGGATTGAAGAATGGCGACGCCTGTATGGAACGATCAGATCCCTAACGAAACCGCTGGTTTGTGCGCTGAACGGGTTGGCGGCAGGATCCGCCTTCCAAGTCACACTCTTGGCCGATCTTCGGGTTGGTCATGCGGATGTAAAGATGGGACAGCCAGAGATCAATTCTGGTCTGCCAACCGCAACTGGTTCGTGGATCATGCGAGAACTTATCGGTCTTTCCCGGACCATTGATCTGACCCTTACAGGCCGAATGGTCCCGGCTGACGAATGTTTGGCCATGGGCCTGCTGAGCCGCATTGTCCCAAAGGAGCAAGTCATGGACGCCGCGATAGCGCTGGCCCGGGAACTTGGCGAGAAAGCACCTATCGCCATGCGCCTGAACAAGCGGCGATTCCAGGAAATGACTGAGGCGTCGTTTCAGGAAACCATGTCCGCAGCCTCGCGCATTCATTCAGAAGCTTATGGTACCGGCGAGCCAAGCATGATGATGGAGCGCTTTCTGAAGAAGACAGAACGGAAGGGCTGAGTTATGGCGGGTGTCAGTGAATTTCTTCGTAATACCGGACCGATGAATGACGCGGAATCTACCGCAAATCCAGCCTCGGTTGATATAACATTGGGGGCGGCGTTCAAAGAAAAAGCCACTCAAGAACCAGATGCAGTTTATGCCGTATTTGAAGGCGTAACGATTACTTTTGGGGACCTGGATCATCGCTCTGATGCAATTGCGAAGGTGATCCGAGACAAGGGTGCTATCCCAGGTGATCGCATCATCACAATGCTTGTGAACAGTCCGGACTGTCTGGCGTTAATATTTGGCATTGTAAAGGCAGGCATGGTTTGGGTACCTGTTAATGTCAATCAGCGTGGCGAAGGTTTGAAAGCAATCTTCGAAAATTGTGATCCGCGCCTGGCTATCATAGAAACCGAATTGGCGGGCGTGCTCTCCGATAGCGGGATCGAATTAGGGCGGGACGCCCTTATACTTCACGATGAAGAGGTCGGGCTGGCGTTTGCTGAACAAGGGCAGACGGCATCTATGCCGTATTCGGTGCCGAATGCGAAACCGGATCAGCATTTCGCCCTGATGTATACGTCCGGCACAACGGGGCCGCCAAAGGGCGTTATCGTGACACATAGAATGTTCCGATTGGCCGCAGAATCCTCGATTCTGGTTTCCGATGCGCAGGATCATGACATTTTTTTTATGTGGGAACCTTTGTATCATATTGGCGGGGCACAGCTATTGTACCTCCCCGTCTTAAAAGCCATGCATCTGCATATGGTTAAACGCTTCAGCGCGAGCCGATTCTGGCAGCAGGTCCGGGACAGTGGGGCAACCCAGATCCATTATCTTGGTGGCATTCTTCAAATGCTGTTGGCCCAACCTGAAACCAATCAGGACACGGATCACAAAGTGCGCATAGCCTGGGGTGCGGGATGTCAAACCGACACATTCGCCCTGTTTACAAAGCGTTTCAATGTGGCAATCCGCGAATGCTATGGCATGACGGAAGCCTCAAGCATCACAACCTATTCCACGTCAACACAGCCGGGTGTCGTCGGCAAACCTGTGCCGTGGTTTGATGTACAAATCCGCGATGAACATGACCAGATTGTCCCAAATGGTCAGAAGGGGCAGATCGTTGTCTCCCAGAAAACATCAGGGGGGCTGTTTCCCGGATATTTTCGGCAAGCGGATGCAACCAGGAAAGCACTGCAGAACGGTACACTTTACACAGGTGACCTGGGATCCCTGGACGAAGCAGGCATGCTGCGATTCCATGGCAGACAATCCGACAGCGTGCGGTGTCGGGGAGAAAATATTTCTGCATGGGAAGTTGAACATGTCGTCCTGAAGCATCCCGCTGTTGAAGAATGCGCCATTATCGGTGTCGCGGCCCAGATCGGCGAACAGGATATAAAGCTGTTTGTGCGTCTGAAGGATGGGGAAAGTTTATCCCAGGATGCGCTGTGCGATTGGCTGGAACCCAGATTGGCAAAATATATGATGCCTCGCTATGTGGTCTTTGCCGATGACTTTGAGCGCACCGGCAGTCAGCGAATAATTAAACGCAAACTGTCCAGCGAGATAGCAGGATGTTGGGACCGTCTGGCCCTGTCGAAAAGTGCCTGAGGGCATGAGACCTTTCACATTGAATCGCACCACACCAATGAAAATCAAACAATGAGCAGATCAAGCAGACCCTTAGAAATTATATGAATTGCAGTTGCGCGATACATTGTATCGGTATACAGTACATTCCTATTGCGATACGTTGTATCGAAATACGGTGAAAATAAGTAAGGCAGCTATGTCTTATTTGACGTCAAACCTGGAGATATCTGATGAATACTCCCGCCTTCGAGATTCGGCCTTGCACCAACGTTCTTGGCGCAGAAATCCTTGGTATCGATTTATCCAAGCCTTTGTCTTCAGAGACCGTGGATCTGTTGCGGAAGACTTTGTTTGATCGCGGGGTGATTTTTTTCCGTGATCAGGACTTAACGCCAGAACAGCACATCGCCTTTGCACAGCGGTTTGGCGAAATCGACATCAATCGTTTCTTTACGCCCGTGGAAGGTTATCCATCCATTGCCGAAGTCCGAAAAGACCCTGATCAGGTATCAAACATCGGTGGCGGTTGGCATACGGATCACAGCTACGATCTTGCGCCGGCCTTGGGGTCTATTTTGTATGCGCGCGAGCTTCCCCCATGCGGTGGCGACACATTATATGCAAGCATGTATGCAGCCTATGATGGGCTATCTGATGGTCTAAAAAAGACACTGGAAGGCTTATGTGCGCTGCATTCAAGTCGGCATGTCTTTGGCGAAGGGCGGACACGCGAATGGGGTGATCTTAAAGGTCGCCTTCAGAATATGGGCGCTGCAACACAGGACTCCATTCATCCGATTGTGGTCCGTCACCCGGAATCCGGGCGCAAGGCACTGTATGTGAATCCAGACTTTACCGTTGGTATTCATGGTTGGACGCAGAAAGAGTCTGCCCCCCTGCTGGAATACCTCTATCAGCACGCCGCACGCCCAGAATATTGTTACAGATTTGTTTGGGGCCCAGGGTCCATAGCATTCTGGGATAACCGGGCAACCTGGCACTATGCCGTGAACGACTATTCCGGCGTCCGCCGACTGATGCATCGCATTACCCTGGCCGGTGTCACCCTGACACCAGACAGCATTGATCTGAGCGCCGAACAAAATCGGGCCTCAGCGTAAACCAGAACCGTCCAAACAAATGAACAAGAACGGTCCCCTTTATTCGACATTGAACAGGAGAAATGTACATGACCCGTTTTTCAAGACGTCAATTCCTTGCAACCACAGCAACCGCTTCCGCCGTGCTGGCGCTGCCAAATATCGCCCGGGCAGATGGTAAAACGCTAACCATCGTCTCATGGGGCGGAGCCTATCAAAAGGCGCAGAGCGAGGAAGTCTGGCAGCCCGCCGCCAAGAAACTTGGCATTGAGCTTATTGAAGAGACCTATAATGGTCTTGCCGACATTCGCCTGCGTGTCCGGTCCGGTGCGGTATCCTGGGACATTGTCAGCATCGGTGCTGGTGGCGCTGCCCGCGCCGCTGCGGAAGACCTGCTGACGCCCATTGACTATTCCGTCGTGCAGACAGAAAACCTGATGCCCGACTATGCCTCAAAGAACTGGTTGGGCGGGGATCTGTACTCAACTGCTCTTGCCTGGCGAAGCGATGTATACGGGGATAATGCCCCGCAAAACTGGGCTGATTTCTGGGATGTTGAAAAGTTCCCCGGAAAGCGCGCCTACCGAAATCAATCTCTAGGTCATCTAGAGCCCGCGCTGCTTGCGGAAGGCGTCGCCGCCGAGGATGTTTACAAAGAACTCTCAACCGATGCCGGTCTGAAGGAAGCCATCAACAAGATCGCCTCCCTTAAGCCGCACATTGCCACATTCTGGGCATCCGGTGCGCATCAGGCACAATATCTTAAAGACGGTGTGATCGATATGACCTCTGCATGGAGTGGCCAGATCATTCCGTTGATCGAAGCGGGCCAGCCTATTGATCTGACCTTCAACCAAGCCATTCTGGATGCGGATGCCTATGTTGTTCCAAAAGGCGCACCCAGTGAAAAACTGGCTATGGCGTTCTTGAATGAAATCTCCAAAGCGGAATACCAGGCGGCATTTTCAAACAGAATGCCTTATGGTGCAGTGAACGAACTGGCCTATACCAGCGGTGCTATTTCAGAAGAACGGGCTAAGCTGCTGCCGTCATCACCAAAGAATGTGGCAACCCAGTTGAGCCTGAATTCTGAGTGGTGGAAAGAAAATCAAACCCGTGCCGAAAAGCTGTATCAGGAAATGATCACCGCTTAAGGAATGATGTGAATTTGGTGGGGAGCAAGGACCGGGTTCTATGAAGGAAGATGTGTCGTTAAAATCTGCGATGTCGTTAAGCATCGTTGATATTGTTAAACAGTATGGCAGCTTCCGGGCCCTGGATTCGGTTTCTGTAGATGTTGCACCAGGAGAGTTTTTGACTCTTCTGGGGCCATCTGGATCCGGTAAGACAACATTGCTGATGGCAATCGCTGGGTTTGTGCGTCCCGACAGCGGGCATATTCATCTTACCGGCCAGGAAATTACGCGCCTTGCTCCCTATCGCCGCGGTATTGGCGTTATGTTTCAGAATTATGCGTTGTTTCCCCACAAGACAGTCGCTGAAAACATTGCCTATCCATTGTGGCTGCGGCGGGTTCCAAAAGACGAACGAAACAAAAGGGTCAAAGAATCCTTGGAACTGGTGCAATTGGCGGAATATGGGGATCGAACGATTGATGCGCTCTCCGGCGGGCAAAGGCAGCGTGTTGCCTTGGCGCGCGCAACCGTATTCAAGCCACGAATCCTTTTAATGGATGAACCGCTTTCTGCCTTGGACAAACGCTTGCGCGAAGAGATGCAGGTGGAATTGCGTAATTTGCACCGAAAACTGGAAATGACCACAATTTGCGTTACCCATGATCAGCGCGAAGCCCTGACAATGTCAGATCAAATCGCCATCATGGAAAAAGGGCGAATTGTTCAAAAAGGGGCGCCACGAGACGTGTACGAGCGACCCGTGAATGCCTTCGTTGCGAATTTCATCGGTGAATCCTGTCTGCTTCCGGTGGATATCCAAAATGGAAAAACTACATTCCGGCAGCACCCAATTCTCTTAAATGATCCACCAAAACTAGAAGGTCGTCACAACCTGCTGGTTCGTCCAGAAAAACTGCGGCTGTTGGGCCAGGAAACACCGGATGACGTGAACATCTTCAAGGGCAAGGTAGATGACCTTGTCTATGAAGGGGAAAGTGTCGTGTTTCAAATCAACATTGAAGACGGGTACTCGCTGCGCATTCGCATGTTGTTGAATGAACATGCCGCCCAAGGTTTTACTATTCCAGAAATCGGGTCGACAGTGCAATTGGGTCTGCACAAGAAAAACAGCGTTCTAGTACCCGGAAATGCGGGGTAACGATGTCGGTTGATCACGCCCCATCTGGTGTCGACAATGCCGCGGACCTGCGCAGCGACGCACGAATGGAGACTATTCTTCGATTTGGCCTGGTTTTTCCCGCACTGCTTCTGATCGGGGCCGTGGTTATGGTGCCCGTAGGGTTGTTAACTTTCCTGTCCTTTACGGATGATACGGGGGCTTTTTCATTTGAAAACTATATCAGGTTGGTGGACAGCCCCACTTATTTACGGGTGTTTCTGACGACCTTCAGGGTCTCATTGCTTACATCTGTGATATGTCTGATTCTGGGAACCCCTCTGGCCTATTTTCTCAGTCAGCTCAGGCCGCGCATTGCCAATATTTTGTTGTTGGCGGTTCTGTTGCCGTTGTGGACATCCGTTTTGGTGCGAACTTACGCATGGCTGATAATCCTGCAACGCAACGGGCTCGTTAATCAGGCTGGTATGGAACTGGGGATTTTGCAGGAGCCTCTGGCGCTGTCCTTCAATGAACTGGGTGCAGTTATCGGCACAATGCATATCATGCTGCCTTACATGGTTCTTCCAATTTACGCGGCAATGCGAAAGATTGATATGAATCTGGTACAGGCCGCAGCCAGCATGGGGGCACGGCCGCTGACAGCTTTCTGGTCCGTTTTCCTGCCGCTTGCAGCGCCTGGAATAGCCGCCGGTGTATTGATCGTATTTGTTCTCTGCCTTGGTTTCTACGTCGTCCCTGAAATACTGGGAGGCGGAAAAGTCGTAATGCTGGCCATGCAAATTGCCAGTGATGTGCAGCTTTTCTACAACTGGGGGGCAGCTGGTGCCCTGGGCGTTGTTCTGATGATCGCGACCGTGTTCATCATGGCAATTGCCAAAAAGCTGACCCCTTAAAGGAGCGGAACCGTGTTGCGCGTCCCCAAATTGCTGACTCTGTTTGCCGTTGTCATTTTGGCCTTCTTAACAGGCCCCACCCTGTTGATTGTGCCTATGTCATTTTCTGGAAATGCGTTTCTGGAATTTCCCCCCAACAGTTGGTCCATACAATGGCATGAACAGTATCTGAATTCATCGGAATGGATGTCAGCGACGCTTGTTTCAATACAAGTAGCCTTGGCCAATGTCGTCGTGTCCCTGGTTTTAGGGACTATGGCCGCGTACGGTCTGCAGACGGGGCGGTTCGCACAGCATAACATTATTTTTGCGCTGTTGATGACGCCAATCATTTTCCCGGTAATCCTTCTGGCGATTGGCAGTTTCTACCTGTATTCGCAACTCGGAATGCTCAATGGCAAACTGGCGCTTGTCTTATCGCATGCGGCGCTATCGATTCCGGTTGTTGTTATTTTTATGAGCGCCGCCTTCAGAAGCTATGACTTCAACCAGGAACGTGTTGCAGCCAGCCTTGGTGCCAATCGGTTCATCGCTTTCTTCACGATTACACTGCCACAGATTAAGTTTTCACTATTCTCCGCAGGACTGTTTGCGTTTCTGACGTCCTTTGACGAAGTTGTCATTTCCATTTTTGTCGCTGGTGGTAAAGCGACAACCCTCACCAAGAGAATGTTCAATTCCTTAAGAGATATTATGGACCCTACTGTCGCAGCAATTTCGACATGGGTGTTGGTACTGACATGCATTCTGCTGCTTTTGTCTCAAATCAAAACGGATAAGGCTAATTAGGAGAGTGTTCCCGAATGGGCTCCGGCATTCCCCTTCTCCCTTTTCGATAAGCGCGTCAATCCATGCGCATCATGACGGTCATGCGGCCCTGCTGCACCGAAACACCGTCTTGATTGAAGACATCGAAAAGAAACCGTGTGATTGCACGGCCTGGCTTCGACGTCGCGCGTGTATCTTCGACTGTCAATCTTGCTCGAATGGTATCGCCAATCTTAACCGGTTTGGCAAAATCCCAGTTCAAATTCAGCAGACCCACCACCCTATCCCCGAAGAATCCGGTTTGGGTAGCCATCCCAATCATTGCTGACATCGTCAATGGACCATGTGCGATCCGCGCGCCATATGGCGTGGAGTGTGCGAACACATCATCCATATGGATCGGGGTGAAGTCCCCCACCAGCCCGGCGAAGGTGTGGATATCACATTCCCCTATTGTCCTGCCGGCTGTCACAACGGTTTGTCCGACCGTCAGCATAGGTTTTAAGTCACTCATGTATCTGTCCCATCTGCACCATAACCTCAATCTCGTGACGCAGGATTTTACCGGTCGTGCTGCGAGGAAAGGCATCGTAAGACATAAAGTAAACACCCCTGGGGCGCTTATAACCAGCCAAAGCGCCGCGGCAGAGGGAATCAACGTCGGCCTCTGTCAATTCCTTGTCCGCGCGCGCGATACAGGCGATGGGAATTTCTCCCCAATGGGCATCTTTTCGCCGAATCACCACAGCTTCGCGTATGCGCTTATCTGATAACAGAACCCGCTCTATTTCTGCCGGATAAATGTTCTCGCCACCAGATTTGATCATGTATTTCGCGCGATCCACAAAATCGAAACCACCGTTGACGGATCGTTGAAACAAATCTCCCATTCGGAACCATCCGCCCTGAAAATCCCGCCGGTTCACATCATCAGCATTCCAGTAACCACTAAAGACAGTGGGCCCTCTTACAGCGACCTCGCCCGGGGTGCCATAGGGAACATCATGGCCATCCGGATCCAACAAACGCACATCACATAAAGAGCTTTGTATCTTAGAAAGGGTTTCAGGCATCTCCCCCGGCGGAATTAACATAGCCGATGCCGGCGCAAGTCCGGTTTCCGTGGCGCCAAAACTGTTCAAATAAGGCGCATTGGTCAGACGGGAGAGTTTTGCCGCCAAGCTGAGCGGGACCAGATCGATCATAGCCCCGACAGCCCGAATACTCTTGGCACATCGACCTGACTTTTCCAATATTTCCACTACCGGCTCAATGGACCCTGGCATCAGCAGCATCCATCCGATGGCGTGCTGTTCCATTATGTCAACGATCCGATCAGCGTTAAACCCATCCACAATATGGACGGTTGCCCCCGACATTAACGCCCCCAAAACTTGATCTGTGGAGCCCATATGGAACATTGGCGCCCAGGCGACAAAACCATCCTCGCGCGTAACATTCAGGTCCATGCGCAGGACGGCCATACGTGCGATTTCCGCGCGATGGCTGATTAAGGCGCCCTTGGGAAGGCCCGTTGTTCCGCTGGTGTAGAGAATGACCAAGCCATCTTCCGGATCAACATTCCCACTATTCGCCAACGGCTCAACCTGGCGCGAAGCCTGTTCATATGCATCACCCAGCGTCAGGCATGTCACCAAACCAGTATCCAAGCGGTTGATAGCCTCTTGATATCGTTCTGATACGATCACCAAACTGGGGGAGACCAGATTTATGCAATGACGCAATTCATCATCGGCCAATCGCCAATTCTGACAGGCAACAATTGCGCCGATCATGGCAGCGGCCAACTCGATTTCTGCATATTCGTGCCGGTTCTCAGCCATCAGGGCAATCCGCTGACCCGGCATGATACCCAATCCGCGCAGCAATGCTGCCGTGCGACGCACACGATCCTGAAGCACACTATATGTCCAGGTTTCGTTCAGCTGACTGATAGCAACTCCATTTGGGTTACGTGCAACCTGCGCGGCAAAAAGCTCATAGACGGACAAGCTGCCTGTCCGGATAACATCGTCGGTTACAGGACGCCCGTTTCGCGCTGCCACAGTCGTCCCCTCCTCGGTCAAGTCCAAGTTGCCGTCTCTGCAATGGCCGTACGATATTCCTCACCCAGCCGACGACACAGGTCAGCAGCGCCGGGCACATCTACAATACTCCCGACCCCCTGCCCCGCCGCCCAAACCGTCTTCCAGGCTTTGACCTCGCTGGTGCCAAAGTTGTAGCCTTCTGGCTTTGTTAAATCATCTGGATCAATACCCGCAGCCCGAATGCTGTCGCGCAGAAAATTCCCATCCACGCCGCTGATCGCCGGCGTGTACATAATATCGCTCGCCTGAGACGCGCAGATCATTTCCTTTTGGGCTTCTGGTGCCAGACATTCCCGTGTCGCCAGGAAACGTGTGCCGATATAGGCCAGGTCGGCGCCTAACATCCGTGCCACGGCGATATGACGCCCGGTTGAGAGGGCACCGCCCAGAATGATCGTACCCGCAAATATTTGCCGAATTTCAGGAACCAATGCAAATGCGCTCAATGTGCTGGCATGCCCGCCAGCACCGGAACAAACCGCGATAATGCCATCCACGCCGGCTTCCACCGCCTTCCTGGCATGACGGATATTAATAACGTCATGAAAAACGAGACCACCATAGGCATGAACCGCTTCCACCACTTTATCATTCGCCCCTAGAGAGGTGATAACAATCGGCACCTTTTGTTCAACCGTGACGGCCAAATCAGCCTCTAAACGCGGATTACTGCGATGAACCACCAGATTAACGGCAAAGGGCGCAACCGGGTTTCCGGCCTGCTGCCTTATAACATCAAGTCTTTTTTGAATGTCCTTCAACCAGTCTCGGTACCCTTCTGTGGTGCGTTGATTCAAGGCAGGGAAAGATCCGATTACCCCCGATCGGCAGGTCTCCACAACCAGGTCAGGGCCAGAGCATAGAAACATCGGGGCGGAAATAGCAGGGATTGACAATTGGCCCTTTAGAGCGTCGGGCAACGGCATGCTGTTACTCCTTAAAATAGTCCGGCTTCCCGATTGTCCAGGTTTCTCCCCAATGCTGGCCACCACCAGCAACATGCAGGACCTCACCGGTAATATAGCTTCCCGAACTCCCTCCCAGATAGGCGCAGGCCTCGGCAATTTCCCAGGGGGACCCATTGCGCATCATCGGGTTGGAACGATGATACAAGGCACGGGCTTCGGGGGAATAGACCTTCCACCCCTCGGTCTCTATCGCGCCAGGGGCAATACAGTTCACCCGAATATCCAATGGGGCCCATTCCACAGCGAGATTCTGACTAAGGCCGATTACCCCAGCCCTGGCAGCAATGGTATGCGCAACACCATAAAGGCCATGGCGGGTTACCACCACGATATTAACAATGGAGCCCTTGGATTCAGTATCACGCCAAAACTGAGCAGCCGCCTGCATCATGAACCATGTGCCGGTCAGGTTAGTAGCGATTACGGCATTCCAACCCTTTTCAGAAAAGTCGATGGCCGCCTGCGGAAACTGTCCCCCCGCACTGTTGATCAGCAAATCAAGCTGCCCGAATTTTTCTCTGACATGGCGAAAAAGGTCCTGAACGTCGCCTTGCTGACGGATATCCAGGGCAATTGTTTCTGCAACAATCTCCTTTTCCGCCAGAGCAGTGGCAAGGGAGTCCAACCGATCCTGCTTGCGTCCGACAAGAATAAGTCTGGCTCCAAGTCGCCCCAGCAACCACGCCGCCGCCCGGCCAAGCCCTCCTGCCGCCCCGGAAATCAGAACCGTTTTGCCCTGAAATGAACCCGGCGCATAAACAGTTGGATGAACTGCCAGATCGGCATCGCTCATCCCGATCACGGTATCAGCTGCTTGCTCCGTCATTTCACTTCATATCCCTGAGCAATTCACCCGCAATAATCATCTTGCGCACTTCAGTCGTCCCCGCCCCAATCTCCAACAGTTTGGTTGAACGGAACAAACGATTGATTTCTGATTCCCAGATATAGCCGGATCCGCCATGAATTTGAACGCCAAGATCCAGGACCTTGTTCGTGGTCTGGGCCGCAAACATAACAGAGGCCGCCGTGAGCATATGGATATCACCACGAGGACCAGAACCGGACTCCAACCCCTCCGCTACGGCCAGCCCGCGATAGGAGAAGGTCCGCATGGTCTCTACATGCACATACATCTCTGCCAACATGGATTGAACCATTTGGAATGATCCGATCGGCTTGCCGAACTGCTTCCTAGTTTTTGCATAGTCAATCGAAAGCTCCAACGCCCGCTCTGCAACGCCAAGACACAGCGGTGAGATCATGGCCCGTTCGATATCAAGGCCACTCATCACAATTGAAACGCCGCGGTTCTCCTCGCCAACAAGATTTTCGACCGGCACGCGGCAATCGGTAAAGACCAGCTCCCCGGTCTGGCTGCCACGATAGCCCATCTTTTCCAATTTCTGGGCAACTTCAAATCCGGGGAAATCTTTCTCAACAATAAAGGCGGAGATTCCGTGCGCGCCCTTTTCTTTGTCGGTTTTGGCATAGACCAGAAGAACATCGGCCACTGGCCCGTTGGTGATGTATATCTTGCTGCCATTCAAAACATAATGGTCGCCGTCCCGCACTGCCGTTGTACGCATTGAACCTAATGCATCAGACCCCGCCCCCGGTTCCGTAAGCCCCAACGCGCCAATTTTTTTACCCGAACATAAATCAGGCAGATATTTCTTCCGCTGGGCCTCATTCGCGTTGCGATAGATATTGTTCAAACACAGATTTTCATGCGCAACCCAACTTAACGCCAATGCATGATTCCACCGACCAAAAGCTTGTAGCAACAAGCCAGACGTGAACAGGTCCATGCCGACACCGCCATATTCCTCTGGCACGGTGATGCCAAAGAAACCGGCCTCCCCCATCTTGGGAAATGCCTCCTCTGGCCACCATTCCTCGGCATCCATGCGATTGGCCAGCGGATAGAGCTCATTACGACCAAACCGATCCGCCTGGTCTAATATTTCACGTTGCGTTACATCGAGATCAAAACTACCGCCATGGTCAAAATTCGCCAGGCGCCCGGATGGTCCATCACCGGTCATATCACGTCCTCCCTGATATCTGTCTTGCACGGTAGTTCCGGCATAGACGGTATTTTTATTGACATCAGGCTAATGAACGATTGTGCCGTTGTCCAGACTTTAAGTAAATCATACTCATTAACTTACTGTATCGAAAAAACCCGTTTTATAGGGGATCAATGCAATTTCTTATGCTGCAGCGCACACTAAAATTTTTCAATTGACATTTTTAATGAGTATGGCTCACTAAAGTGAAGAAGGCGGAAATCGAAACATAATCCGCCACAGGAACGGGAGGTAAATTGTGGAAGACGTTGTGCAGATCCGGACGGATGGCACGGTGCAAACCGTCACCATCAATCGGCCGGAACGGCGAAATGCGCTCAACGAATCTGTTGCGGAAGGCATCATCTCTGCGCTGGATCAGGCAGAGGCAGATCGACGCATTCGGGCCATCGTTCTGACTGGCGCCGGTGACAAGGCGTTCTGTGCCGGTGGCGACCTGCAACTAAATGCTGACGGCACGCCATTCACAATCGCTGCAGAAGATCCCCGTCATTACATTGCGCGTTTGCTGCGACGCATGCGCGATTGTCGTATACCCCTGATCGCACGCCTGAACGGCCATGCTCTGGCCGGTGGATTTGGTCTGGTTTGCGCCTGTGATCTGGCCGTGGCGCGGGATGATATTCTGGTTGGTGTTTCAGAGGTCAAAGTCGGGTTGTTCCCAATGATGATCCTGCCGCTTTTGCTGCGGGTGGTTCCCGAAAGAATTCTCATGGAAATGTGTCTGACGGGTGAGCCTTTTACGGGGGCAGAAGCCGCGGATATGCGGTTGGTGAATTATGCTGTACCCAAGGCGGATCTGGACCAGAAACTCAATTGGCTGGTAGAGCGAGTGGTATCGAAATCCCCGACTGGCATTCGATTGGGCAAACAATCCCTGACCCGCATTCGCGAAATGTCCTTCGATGGCGCGCTGGAATATGCGCAATTCATGCTGGCCAATATGGCAAGAACCCAGGATGCCCGTGAAGGTTTCACCGCCTTTGCAGAGAAACGCCCCCCAAACTGGACGGGGAGCTAGTCAGAATGGCGCAAACAGTCAGGATCGGATGTGGCACAGGGTTCTGGGGCGACTCGCCCGAAGGCGCGGCGCAATTGGTCCGGTCAGATAGCATTGACTACATGATTCTGGACTATCTGGCAGAAATCACCATGTCGATCCTGGCTCGATTAAAGGCGCGAAGCCCGGACCAGGGCTATGCAACGGATTTCATCAGCCATGTGATGACGCCCCTGGCACAGGACATCGCGACAAAAGGCATCCGCATTATCACCAATGCCGGCGGTCTGAATCCGCTGGCCTGCCGGTCTGCCTTACAAACTGTGTTAAAGGCAGCAGGACTGGACCTGAAAATCGCAGTGGTATTGGGCGATGATCTGGCCGAAAACGCGATGACCCTGAGAGAAGACGGCGTGACAGAAATCGCGACTGGCGCCCCTTTGCCAGAGCGGGTTTCCAGCATCAACGCCTATCTGGGCGCATTCCCTATTGCCGCTGCACTTAGAGAAGGGGCGGATATTGTCATCACCGGGCGCGTCGTTGATTCAGCGCTGGCATTAGGCCCCTTAATTCATGAATTCGGCTGGACAGAAGCGGACTACGATAAGCTGGCAGGCGGCAGCCTGGCCGGTCATGTGATTGAATGCGGCCCACAAGCGACAGGGGGCATCTTCACGGATTGGGATGCCGTTCGGGGATGGGATGAAATGGGCTCCCCAATTGCAGTCTGTGCGCCTGACGGCTCCTTCGAACTAACGAAACCATCGGACACGGGCGGATTGATCACGCCCATGACAGTGGCGGAACAGATTGTCTATGAGATTGGTGATCCTGCGGCCTATCTCCTGCCGGACGTTATCTGTGATTTCTCCCAGGTGACGGTAACGCAAACAGCAATCGATCGCGTTCATGTGGCGGGTGCACGGGGAACGGCCCCAACGCCATTCTACAAGGTCTGCGCCACCTATGCAGATGGCTATCGCTCCGTAGCAACAATGACGATTGCTGGTCGCCAGGCAGGCGCAAAAGCGCAAGCTGTCGGAGAGGCAATCCTTACCAGAACCGGCAGAATGATTGCGACAGCAGGATTCGCCCCCTTTTCCGAAAGCCTGATCGAAGTACTTGGCGCGGATGCCAGCTTTGGCATGGACCCGGTACAACAGGGTGCACGGGAAGTTGTACTGCGCATTGCCGTACGGCACGACCATAAAGATGCTCTGGGCATTTTCGCGCGGGAAATTTACCCTGCCGCAAGTTCTATGGCACAAGGCATTACGGGGTTTGCAGGCGGTCGCCCGGCACCCCAACCGGTAATTCGGCTTTTTTCCTGCCTCGTTGAGAAAACCAAAGTAAACACCGCTATCGATATTGATGACCATGCCATCCCTATTCCGGTACCAACGGGGCAAAAAGAAACATCACGCGCTGTCAAAACCCAACGCACACCCTCGATAGGCACAGATGCTGATGCCCCAGACTCAAACGGCGCGATATCCATACCGTTAATCGCATTAGCCCATGGTCGCAGCGGCGACAAAGGTGATATCGCCAATATTGGACTGCTTGCGAGAGATCCGGATTTCCTGCCAATACTGCGCGCAAACCTAACGCCACAGCATGTAAAAGCCATATTCTCCCATGTCGCGAAAGGCGCGGTAGAGCGGTATGAATGGCCCGGCCTGAATGGATTTAATTTCGTTCTGCGCGACGCCCTGGGTGGCGGTGGCGTGGCTTCGCTTCGGAATGATCCGCAAGGTAAGGGATACGCACAAATCCTGCTCGATACCCCTGTTCGAGTGCCCGCTTCTCTTTTAAACGAATTTCCCGCACTGACCGAGTGGTCAATCCCTAAGACTCAACAGGAGGGTCTGGAATGAGCGTTGCGCCGGAAAAACGCAGCTTTGTCAGGCTGCCCCGTGAAAAGCGGATGCGCGATATTGAAAAAGCTGCTCGGTTGGTTTTTTCCCAGCATGGATTCGATGCCGCACCCGTAAACGAAATCGCCGCAGAGGCCGGCATATCCGAAGGATCAATCTACAAGTTCTACACCAACAAGCGCGATCTTTTGCATACCATTCTGCGCACCTGGTATCTGAGTATGATCGACGATTTCAAAGCAAAGCTGGAGGGAATCGAAGGAACACGGGCGCGCCTTCATATCGTTATCTGGCAGCATATGAAATCGATCAAAGAAAGCCCGGATCTGTGCCGCTTATTCTATTCCGAAGTTCGCAATGCTCCCGATTACTATTCGACTGAATTGTATGAAATGAACCGGGAATATACCCGCGTGCTTATGGGCATTCTGGCGAAAGGCATAGCGAAAGGCGACATACGCCCGGATACATCCCCGGCCCTGGTACGCGATGTCATCTTTGGCGGCATTGAGCATCATGTAACCGCTTATCTGATGAACCGCGGGGATTTCGATTATGAACTCGTCGCGGGGCAATTGTCTCAACTGGTCTTTTGCGGAATTGCTGCCGCACCGCCGGAACCGCCACGTGACCTGAACGCCCTGATCGAACGCCTGGAACAAGTGACCGACCGCTTGGATCAAGCGTCGTCTGAGAAGGGATAGCCATGCTGCAGCTTACCAACGTGCAGATCATGTATGACCGGGCCATAGAGGCCGTACGGGATGTTTCCCTGACGGTTGAAACTGGCACTATTGTCGCGCTGCTTGGATCGAACGGGGCCGGGAAATCAACGCTGTTGAAGGCTATTTCCAATGTCCTGTATCCGGAGGAAGGCGAAGTTCTGCACGGGGACATTAGATTCGATGGCGCCGATCTTCTGGGCTTACCCGCTGATGAAATCGTGCGGCGTGGCATCGTGCACGTCCCAGAGGGTCGCCGTCTTTTCCCGCTGATGAGCGTTGAAGAGAACCTGATGATGGGTGGCTTCCTGAAGTCAAACAAAGAACTGGGATCGGATCTGGAACGCGTATATGCGCTGTTCCCCCGACTGAAGGACCGCCGAACGGCGGTTGCTGGATATCTTTCCGGCGGAGAGCAGCAAATGGCTGCAATTGGCCGTGCACTGATGTCCAAACCAAAGCTGTTGATGTTGGACGAGCCGTCCCTGGGATTGGCCCCACAGATCATCGATCAAATATTCGAAACGATCATCGCACTGAATCGCGACGAGGGCATGTCAATCCTGCTGGTTGAGCAGAACGCTTCCCTGGCATTGGACATCGCATCCTATGGCTACATTGTAGAAAACGGACGCGTGGTGCTGGACGGCCCGTCTCAGCGGATTGCCGGGAATGATGATGTGAAGGAATTCTATCTGGGGTTTTCCGAAGCAGGCGCGAAAAAGAACTATCGCGAGGTCAAGCACTACAAACGACGCAAGCGGTGGTTATCATGAGCACACTTCTGTCCTTGAAGAATGTCACCAAGACCTTTGGCGGACTGACTGCGGTCAGCGATGTCGCCTTCGACGTACCGGAAGGGTCCATCTACAGCGTGATTGGTCCAAATGGTGCGGGCAAGACGACCCTATTTAATCTGGTCACCGCCCTTTTCCCCCCAACCGACGGACAGATCATTTTCGATGGTCATGCGATTCACAAATCGAAAACCCATCAATTGGTGGAATATGGCATTGGTCGAACCTTTCAGAACCTGGCGATATTCTCCCACGCTACCGTGGTGCAGAACCTGCTGGTGGGACTGCACCATACGCTAAAAACCAATCCGATTACTGCCGCCCTGTTTTGGGGACCGGCCCGGCATGAAGAAATTTCGGCCCGAAAGCGGGTGGAAGAAATCATCGACTTCCTGGAAATTGAACATTTGCGCGACATGCCTGTCGGCCTGCTGTCCTATGGGCTGCAGAAACGGGTCGAATTGGGGCGCGCCCTGGCAACAGGGCCAAAAATGCTGCTGCTGGACGAAATGGTGTCTGGCATGAACAGCGAAGAAACAGAAGATATCGCCCGCTTCATCCTGGACATTCGTGAGGAACTAGGGATCACGGTGGTGATGGTTGAACATGACATGGGGATCGTCATGGATATATCTGACCGCATCGCCGTGCTGAACCACGGCGCCCTGATTGCTGAGGGCACACCATCTGAAATTTCCTCCAACGATGATGTCATACAAGCCTATCTGGGGAAGAAGTAACGATGCCGCGCGACGTAAAATTTGCCGAACAAACAACAATGCCCGGCCTGTTGCGGTATTGGGCAGAGCGCTATCCGGATCGACTTGCTTTTCGGGAAAAGGATCTCGGAATCTGGAACCGTTTTACCTATCGCGACTATTACGAGCACACGAAAGATTTCGCCTATGGTCTGCTGGCTCTGGGCGTAACGCCTAAGGATTTTGTCGCCGTCGCCAGTGAAGATACGCCGGAATGGATGTTCAGCGATCTCGCAATCCAGGCCCTGGGCGGGGCCTGCATCGGCATTTATCCAACCAATCCGTGGCCCGAATTGCGTTACATTCTGGAACATTCCCAAGCCCGTGTCATTGTCTGTGGTGATCAGGAACAGACTGACAAGGTCCTGGATGCCATAGAGCATGAAGGCACCCTGCCGCATTTGGAAAAGATCATCTGCGTCGATATGAAGGGACTGAATCACTATTCGCGCGACATGTTGATGAGCTTTGATGAAGTGTCCGAACTGGGCCGCACAAAGCGGGCTGACTATGGAGATCGCTTTGAAGAATCGATCGACGCCCTGTCACCCGATGATACGGCCGTCGTGGTTTACACATCCGGTACAACCGGTATGCCGAAAGGTGCCCAACTGTCTCATCGTGGCCTTATCTGGGGCGCGCTGCGGGTTTCCGAGCGCTACGGGATCACAGAGACTAACTGGGAAGTCCTGTGTTACCTGCCGCTGTGTCACGTCGCGGAGCGGTTATGTTCAACCGTGATGCAATTGGTCAATGGAACCCCCGTGAATTTTGCGGAATCGATTGATGCCGTCGCCCAGAACCTGCGAGAAATCGCGCCGACAGGATTTCTGGGTGTGCCGCGCATCTGGGAGAAAATGCAGTACAGTGTCATGGTCCAATTAAAGGACGCATCGCCCCTGCAACAGCGCGTGGTAGAGACCTGTTTACGGATCGGTCGCCCAATTGCGCGCAGGCAAATGGCGAATGGCGGCGACAGAGCCTCATTACGGGATCGGCTGACTTTTTTTCTGTTATGGGTCGCTTGCTTTCGGGCTTTGCAAAAAGCGATGGGGTTGGACCGCGCCAAGACTATGTTATGCGGCGGGGCCTCAATCTCTCCGGAAGTGCTGGAATTCTTTTGGACCATTGGACTTCGGGTCTATCAGGTCTATGGCATGACTGAACTGTCAGGTATATCACACTGTCAGTATCCTGGGCACACCGCATTGGGGAATGCCGGCCCGCCGCTGGATACATATGAACAGAAGATTGCGGAAGATGGCGAAATTCTGGTGCGTTCCAAGGCGGTTTTTCCGGGCTATCTGCATAATGAAGAAGCGACCCGGGCCGCTGTCGTGGATGGCTGGCTGCATACCGGCGATGTCGGCCGAATTGCAGAGGACCAATCGATCCTGATCACGGATCGGAAGAAAGACCTGATCATCACATCGGGCGGTAAAAACATCACCCCGTCGCTGATTGAGAACCGGATCAAGGATTCAATCTATATCCGCGAGGCCGTCCTGATTGGAGAGCGGCGAAATTTCCTGACCGCCCTTATCCAGATTGATTACGAAACCGTTGGGAAATGGGCTCAGGAGCGCAATCTGGCTTATACGACATTCAAAAGCCTGGCCAGCCTGCCCGACATTCGCGATCTGATCACCGGGGAAATCAATACCGTGAACAAGGAATTCTCGCGGGTGGAGAATGTCCGGAAATTTGCACTGCTGGAAAAGGAACTGGACCACGACGACGGGGAAGTCACCGCGACAATGAAGGTGCGCCGGTCGGTCATCGAAACAAAGTTCAAACATCTGATCGACCAGATGTACGGAGGTTAAGGAGGGCGCTATGGATCTGTTTCTCAACTTCGCAGCATCTGGTCTGGTGATCGGTTCCATCTATGGCATCATCGCCATCGCTTTTGCGATTATTTTCAAAACCACCGGCGTCCTGAACTTCGCACAAGGCGAGGTAATGATGTTGGTCACCTATACCTCCTGGAGCCTGGGCACCGAGCTTACGCTGCCCTTCTATGCCTTGATACCCGTGTCAATTGTGGGGGCCGCGCTGATTGGGATCATCATTGAACGCCTGTTTATACGCCCGATGACCGGCCAACCGGCATTTTCCATCGTAATGGTAACCATCGGTCTGGCGGTTTTTCTGCGCAGTATGATCGTTATGATCTGGGGCCCGGACGCCGCTGCTTTTGATGCGTCCATAAAGGATGACATTGTCGAGATCGGGCCCGTCATTCTGTTTTCTGAACAGCTGTATGCCATTCTTCTGTTCTTCGTTATCAGTGGTGTGGTCTTCCTGTTCTTCCGCTTTACCCGCATTGGCGTCGCGATGCGCGCAACCGCGATGGATGAAACGGCCGCCCTCTTGATGGGGGTTGATGTCCGCCGGATATCGTCTTTGGCCTGGGCTATTTCTGCAGTTGTCTCTGGATTGGGCGGCATTGCCTTTGCGCTTATGTTTTCGCGGGCACCCGACCTTTGGTTCGAAGGGTTACGGTCCTTCCCCGCAACGATCCTGGGGGGGTTGGATTCCCCGCTGGGATCCGGCTTTGGCGGCCTGATCATCGGTGTAATCGGCGCGCTTTCCGAAGGCTATATCGGTCAGGGTCTGAAAGAGATTTCTGGCTTCTTCGTCATCATCATCGTCCTCATGATCAGACCTTATGGGCTGTTTGGCGATAAAGATCTGGAGCGCGTTTGATGCGGACTCACCATTTCATCGAAACCTATCAGAAACATGTCGCGTTAAGCGACAACCCGATCACCTGGGGCTGGGTCGGGGTTTTCATAATCGCACTGTTCGTATTTCCTTTCTGGGCCAGCGGTTATCTGATCGCTATGCTGACGTCTGTCGGGATCATGGTGGTGGGTGCGATCGGCCTTAACATTCTGACGGGATCAACAGGGCTGATATCATTAGGTCAGGCCGGATTCCTGGCCGCGGGTTGCTATACGACGGGATTGCTGATCGCCGATTATGGCTGGCCTCCGGAATTAGCCTTGCCTGCTGCTGGGGTTGTTTCAGCGCTGCTGAGCCTGCTTGTGGGTATCCCCTCATTGCGGTTAAAAGGGCTCTATCTGGCGATCACGACGATGGCATTTTCGTTTATCGTCACCCATTTCCTGCTTTACGCGGAAGATATCACCCACGGCCCCTATGGCGTTCGGATCGAAGATTTAAATTTCCTGGGTCTGGACCTTGCTGATCCGGTTCAGTTGTATCTGCTGGTGCTGGCTGTTGCGATCCTGACAGCATTGGCGGCGCTGAATATCTTACGGACCCGGGTTGGACGCGCATTCAACGCGATCCGGGATCATGATATCGCCGCGCGCGTCATGGGCATTAGCCTGACACGCTATAAGCTTTTCGCATTTGCAATCTCGTCTTTCATGGTTGGGATTGCAGGCGGTTTGATGGCCTTTCAATTCCGATTTATCAATGTCGACATCTTTAATGTCCTGCTGTCTATTGAAGCCCTGGCTGTCATCATTGTGGGCGGTCTGGGGTCGGTTGCAGGCGCGGTTCTGGGGTCGTTCTTCATTATTCTGTTGCCGGAAGCAACGCGCGAGGTTCTAGACCTTTTGCCCGATGGCGTCAGTGCAGCGCTATCCACCTATATCTATGAAATCCGCGGTCTTATGACCGGTCTCACGATCATAATTATGCTTCGCATCAAGCCACAGGGCCTTATCGGCCTATGGCGGGATGTGAAGCGTTACTGGACCCACTGGCCCCTGTCAAAATGACAAGAAGGGTAAAAAAAATGAGGGTCTTCACACCAGAGGAGGAAAAACTGATGCGTAGATTAAGGTTTGGCGCTTTATGCGCTCTTACATTGCTGATGCCGCTTTCCCCTGTATCAGCGGAAGAAGGCGTTACGAAAACTGAAATTGTCATTGGCAACGTCCTGCCAATGACCAGTTCAGCCGCACTTGTTGGTCGTGCAGCGCATTTTGGCACAGTCGTCGCCGCTGCGGAAATCAATGCCAATGGCGGCATAAACGGCCGGAATATTGTGATCAAAACAGAAGATGACGGATATGTTCCCGCCCGCACCGTTCAGGGGCTGCGCAAACTGATGGATGAGGGCCTGTTTGGTTTGATCGGCACCGGTGCGGGGGCTGGCACGACGGCGATCCTGCCAATTCTGGAAGATGAAAGCATTCCAGCGATCGTATCATTCTCTCCCGTTAAAGCTTCTATCGATCCGATCAAACCAAGCATTTTTATGATCGGAGCGTCCTATCAGGACCTGTTATTCGCACAACTAAAATACATTCATGACAATGACAGCCCCGAGAAAGCAAAATACGGAATCATTCGTCAGGATGATGACTTTGGCAATCAATTGGAAGAGGCCTTTACCCGCGCAATCGATGCATTCGGGGCGGATGCTGCAGAACCAATCCGCTATAAGCGTGGTCAGAAAGACTTCGGGGCGGAGATCCTGCGAACACGATCAAACGGCGTTAATGTTTTGATTGCCGGCGGCGTCACCACAGAAATTCCTGCCATGTTGAAAGAAGCCAGTAAATTTAAAATGGATCTGCGGATCTCTACTGTCCCAACCGCAACTTTGCCACCAATCATGAAGCTGTCGGCCCCATCCGGTTACACCTATTACAGCGGAGATTACATCTCCCCCATGGGCTCAGAAGGATCGGCGCATTTTATGGAAATGGCCAAGGCACATCTGACAGAAGAGGAACAAGGTGCCCTGAACCGCTATTCTCTGACAGGATATGTTGCTGCTAAAATCATGATTGAGGCAATTCGTCGTTGCGGTGACGAGCCGACGCGTGCCTGTGCAGTTGATAAAATGACATCCGGGGAACCCTTCGATACTGCAGGGATCACCCTACCCCTGACATTCACACCGGACCGTCATATCTCTGCAACGGCGGTACGCGTTTTGAAGGTCGATCCAGAAGCCGGCACGGTGACCCCGGTGACTGAGTTCGAACAGTTTTAAGGTCTATGGCGATGGGCCGCGAAAGCTGTGCCCATCGCCATTTCTTTTCTGATATTTTGGAGCCTTTAGTATGGCGAGTGATACCCCTTATTTTGCAAAGGTCCTGATCGCAAATCGGGGTGAAATTGCGTGCCGGATCATGGAAACCCTCCGTCGTCTCGGAATCATATCCGTCGCAGTTTATCATGCAAGCGAACGCCGCAGCCGCTTTGTCCAAATGGCCGATGAAGCCATTGAAATATTTGGCGATACGCCTGTCTCTGCCTATCTGGATGGGGCGCAGATCATACAGGCAGCCCAGACAGCCGAAGCGCAGGCCATTCACCCAGGCTATGGATTCTTATCGGAAAACAGCGGCTTTGCCCGACACGTCATAACAGCAGGCCTGGCCTTTATCGGCCCGACGCCGGATGCCATCGATTTAATGGGGGATAAAATTCGGTCGCGGGAATTTGCCCGCAAGCATGACGTACCAATTGCCCCTTCTGTACAAGCCGGCGACGACCTTGACCACTTTGTTGCGGCCGCCTGTGAAATAGGTTTCCCGCTGCTGATCAAGGCATCTGCCGGCGGGGGCGGTAAGGGCATGAGTATTGTGCGCAATCGCGAAACACTGGCATCGTTGGCAAAGACAGCCATGAATGAGGCGCAACGCTATTTCGCCAACAGCGCGATCTATGCAGAACGCTATATTGAGCGCCCACGTCATATCGAAGTACAGGTTTTTGGCGACGGCGCAGGAAACGCCATTCATCTTTATGAGCGCGAATGTTCCATTCAGCGCCGCTTCCAGAAGATTGTGGAGGAAGCGCCAGCGGCCAACCTGCCTGAGGGCCTGCGGCAGGAAATCTGCGCAGCGGCGGTTCGACTGACAAAAGCGGCAAAGTATCTGAATGCCGGTACCGTTGAATTCATCCTGGCGCCCGACAACACATTTTATTTTCTGGAAATGAACACCAGATTGCAGGTCGAACATCCTGTAACTGAGATGGTGACAGGGCTGGATCTGGTTGAATTGCAAATCAAAATTGCCGCGGGGCAACCAATATCAATTCCCCAGGAAGCAATCGTTGTAAATGGCAGTGCCATTGAATGCCGGATTTGTGCAGAAGTGCCTGAGCGCGATTTCATGCCAGCAACGGGGCGCCTGTTGAAAATCAACATCCCGACAGGTGAAGCCATCCGGTTCGAGAATGGTTTGCTGGAAGGCCAGGATGTTACATTGAATTTCGATTCCATGCTGGCAAAGCTGGTTGTTCATGGTCATGACCGGACGGCTGCAACTGCGGCGATGCAACAGGCTTTGTCTAAAACGGTTCTGCTGGGGGTCGAAACGAACATCAATTATCTGGCGCGCATTATTGCACATCCTGCCTTTGCCAAGGCACGTCTCCATACAGACTTTATCGTCGAGCATAAAAAGTCCCTGGACGAGCCGGACCATGATGCGGCAACGACGGCAAAGGTTCTGCTGGCCGCCGCCTTGACCTTCCGAGAGTTCAGAAGACTCGCTTTTGAGGCACCGGACCCCTATGCCGCGATGGGCGCGTGGAGGAATTGATCCCATGACATTAAAGCTGAAGTTATTTGAAACCGACCACGAGCTGAACCTGAAACAGTTGCGCCCCGGCCTGACTGTTAACGTGGACGGGCGCGACCATGCCTTGACAGAGCGCAACGGCATAGGATCCGACCGCACCATTGAACTTGATGGAGAGACGATTTCCTATCAACAGGCCCGCGACGGCAATACGGTCCACCTGCATCTAAACGGTCGAAACTGGATTGTGGAATTCATTGATCCCAGGGATGCCGCCAAAGCTGAAGCGGCAGGAACAGATGCAATCCGCGCGCCCATGCCTGGTGTTGTCATCAACCTGGAAAAGAAACCGGGCGCCATTGTCGCGCGCGGCGAAACAGTTCTGACGATTGAGAGTATGAAGTTGCAAACAAATTTGGTAGCTCCCCGCGATGGCATCCTGGCCAATATCCTTAAATCGGTAGGAGAGACGTTCGAGAAAGATGAGGTGATCGCCATGATGGAGACAGATGATGCGTAGGATTCAATCGGCGATCAATACCTCCAGCCCCGAATTCCGCACGCGGTATGCCCATAATACCAAACTGGTCGAGACCTTTCGCGAGAAACAGAATACGGCACGATACACGCGCCCGGAACGGGATTTGAACCGTCTGGCCCGTCAGGGAAAAATGCTGCCCAGAGAACGTGTCGAGAGATTGTTAGATCCCGGCACCCCCTTTCTGGAATTGTCCAGCCTCGCGGGAAATATGGACTATGACGGAGAGGCTCCCGGTGCCAGCATCATTACGGGCCTGGGGATCGTTTCTGGTCGGGAAGTTCTTATTCATGCTGATGATTCCTCCGTAAAGGGGGGGGCATGGTATCCATTATCAGTTAAGAAAATCATCCGCTGTCTGGATATTGCCCTGGAAAACCATATCCCTGTCATTCATCTGTGCGACTCCGCCGGTGGATTTCTGCCACTGCAGTCCGAAGTCTTCCCCGACCGTCATATGGCGGGTCGCATTTTTAGAAATCAGTGCCAGTTGTCCAAGCTGGGGATCAAGCAATTGTCTCTGGTCTTTGGTCAATGCACGGCGGGTGGGGCGTATATTCCCGCCCTATCCGACTATAATGTCATTGTTCAGGGCACAGGCGCAGTGTTTCTGGGCGGTCCCCCGCTGGTCAAGGCCGCAACGGGTGAAGAAGTTGGCGTTGAGGAATTAGGGGGAGCTGCGATGCACACCTCTATCAGCGGCACCTGCGACTATCGCGCAGAAACAGAAGACGAAGCCATCGCCATTGGACGGGAAATCGTCGCGCAATGGGAACATCCAAAGAAATGGGACTGTCAGCGGGAAGAACCGGTCGAACCGTATTATGATCCCACTGAGTTATACGGCATTCTGCCCGATGACATTAAGAAGGGCTTTGACATACGCGAGGTGATCGCCCGCATCGTCGACGGCAGCAGGTTCCACGAATATCAACCGGATTATGGCACGACTTTGATTTGTGGTTACGCCAACATCTGGGGCTGGAAGGTTGGTATTCTGGGCAATAACGGTGTTCTGTTCAATGATTCCGCCCTGAAAGGGGCGCATTTCATGGAATTGTGCAATCAGAACAACACGCCGCTTGTCTATCTGCAGAATATCACCGGCTATATGATCGGAAAAGAATATGAACGATTGGGCATTACGAAAGACGGCGCAAAAATGATCATGGCGCAATCCTGTTCCCATGTGCCCAAATTCACTGTGATGTGCAATGGGTCTTTTGGCGCTGGAAACTATGGCATGTGCGGGCGGGCCTTTGACGCGCGATTCCTGTTCACCTGGCCTAATCATCAGATTGGCGTAATGGGGGGAGAACAGGCAACCAACACATTGGCAGATGTCAAAATTGCCCAGATGCGCCGCAATGGGGAAGAAATTGATGAAGCGGTGATCGAAGAATTACGCAAAACCACCCGCGCCGCCTATTCGGAGCAATTATCTGCGTATTATTCAACATCACAAATCTGGGACGATGGCATTATCGATCCGGTCGACACGCGAAACGCCCTTGGTATGGCGATCACCAGCGCATTAAATGCCCCATTGGCCGATCCGGGCTATGGCGTGTTCCGTTTTTAGAGAATGCACAATGGCAAAGACGGTCGACTTCTATTTTGATTTTGGATCACCCTATACATATTGCTGCCTGAACGAGGTTATCGGGTTGGGAGCGGCGCATGATTGCACATTTGTCTGGCACCCCATTCTTCTGTGGACGGCGCGCAAGCATTTTGGGATGACCCCACCGATGGAAGACGGCCCTAAGGCGGCCTATATCCGCAAAGACATGGAACGGTCCGCTGCATTTTATGGCGTGCCTTTCACTTTTCCCCGGACTTTTGGAAAATCAACCCATATCGCTGCACGGTTATTCTATGGGATACGACAATCCCATCCTGGTCTGGAAACCGATTTTGCCGTAATGGCGTTTAAGGCCCATTTTGCTTCAGGTCTTGATATCAGTGACGCTGCAGTATTGATCGAATTATGTGCGGATTTAAACATCCAGGCGCAAGAAGCACAGACCTTGCTATCCGCGCAGAACTCTAAAGATTCTCTGATCAGAGCAAATCAGCGTGCCATCGAGCTAGAGGTTTGGGGAGTACCCTTTTTCATTTTCAAGGGCGAGAATTTTTTTGGCGCAGACCGGATGCCACAACTAAAGTGGCGCCTGGCACAACAACAAGCGGGGAACCCATGACCTATCAAGATCTAACCGTAGAGATTGACGGCGCCATCGCCACGATCTGCGTAAACCGACCAGAGAAACTGAATGCCCTGCGTGATCAAACCGCAGATGAATTGATCGACGCGCTGCATTCCCTGGAACAAAGCGCTGGGGTCAAAGTTGTCATTCTGACCGGAAATGGGCGGGCCTTTGGCACAGGCTATGACCTCTCCACCGTGGATTTGGATGCGGGCTGTGATTTGTACACGGTACTGGAGGATCATTTCAATCCACTGATCTTGGCCCTGAGGCGCAGCCGATTGCTGATCATATCACGGGTCAATGGTCCCTGCGCCGGTGTATCGGTCGGCATCGCGCTGGCCTGTGACATCGTCATCGCCAGTCAGGATGCGTATTTCCTGGAGCCCTTTTCACAGATTGCCCTGGTGCCCGATGGCGGCAACACATTCTTCTTCCCCGCAGCGGCAGGACGCACACGCGCAATGGCCGCAATGTTGATGGGCGAGAAGATATCAGCACAAGACGCCCTGACATGGGGGCTTGTCTGGCAGGTACATCCCGCTGACATGTTGGATGCAAAGGTTCAGGAAGCCGCGACCAGAATTGCCCGACTGGCCCCAAACGCCATCAAAAGAACCAAACAATTGGTCAATACCGCCTGTGAAACCGGCCTGGCTGCGCAGTTGGACCTGGAGCGAGATTATCAGGGCGAGCTTGGGGGCTCCCCAGAAATGGTTGCAGCCATTTCCCGCTTCGTCAAAGGTGGCAAAAGCCAATAACCGACGACCCTAACCAAATGGAGGCCATCATGGCAGAATCAGTTGTAATCTTAAGCGGCGCCCGCACAGCAATCGGGTCGTTCGATGGCAGCCTGAGCAACATCCCACCCATCGAACTGGGGGCAACGGCGGCAAAGGCCGCGATTGACCGCAGCGGCGTAGATGCCGAAGAGATCGATCAAGCTGTCTTTGGGAACATCATCCATACCGAACCGCGCGACATGTATCTGTCCCGCGCGGTTTCCATCGCAGCCGGGGTGAAACTGGATACCCCTGCCCTGACCTTGAACCGCCTGTGTGGCTCTGGACTGCAGGCTATCATCAGCGGCGCCCAATCGATTATGCTGGGCGATGCATCGACAATGCTGGTCGGGGGCGCGGAATCGATGAGCCGATCCCCCCATGCCACACGATCTATCCGAACCGGCCATAAAATGGGCGACCTTGCCTTCACCGACATGCTGATTGGCGTTTTAAGCGACCCTTTCGATGGGGCGCATATGGGGGTGACAGCAGAAAATGTTGCAAAAGATAAGGGGATCAGCCGTGAAACCCAGGATAAGATAGCCGTAGAAAGCCATCGTCGGGCCATCAACGCCATCGACAAGGGCTTTTTCAAAGACCAGATCATCCCGATTGAAGTGAAATCACGGCGCGAAACCGTCTCCTTCGACACGGATGAACATCCCCGCCGGGATGCGACGCTGGACGGAATGGCAAGCCTGCGTCCGGTTTTTCAAAAGGATGGATCGGTTACGGCAGGCAATGCGTCCGGTATCAATGACGGGGCCGCCGCCCTGGTGCTGATGTCGGAAACAGCCGCCCAGAAAGCCGGTCGCACCCCCCTGGCGCGTATTGTTGGATATGCGCATGCCGGTGTTGATCCAACACGCATGGGCATTGGCCCGGTGCCGGCCGTTCGGCGCCTATTGGAGCGAACCGGGCTAAAGATTGAGGATTTTGATGTCATTGAATCCAACGAGGCTTTTGCCGCACAGGCCTGTGCGGTGGCCAATGAGTTGGGATTCGACCCTGAAAAGCTGAACCCCAATGGCGGGGCCATTGCACTGGGTCATCCCGTCGGGGCGACAGGCGCTATTCTGACCGTCAAAACAGTGTACGAATTGCGCCGCACTGGAAAAAAACTGGGGCTGATAACAATGTGCATTGGCGGTGGTCAAGGCATCGCCATGGCAGTTGAATCGCTGGCCTAGAGCGTTTCCGAACTATCAGGGTTTCTGTTTCCGTTTCAACGGGCTGTGTGCGGCGGCGGGATGGGATTTTTCCTGCTTTTTATCCATCGCTCTGGCGGGTTTGGGTTTGAACATTTTGCCCTTCAGCTTTTTCGGCGTTTTGCTCCAGGGGCGCTTGTTATCGGATTTTTCCGACTTGCGATCCTGCGGGGCGTGGTCGGGGGAGTCCTTGGGTGGTGCGTGCCGGGCCTTTTCCTGGCGCGGCGGCGCCCCCAGGGGCTTCACATGACCCTGTGCAGGCGGGACAGATGGAGCCGCGACAGGGGGCGTCGGTCTGGATGTCACCGCAGAGGACGACGATACGCCGGATTGTTTGCGCGGCGTCCGTGCCGGGCGGGATGATCCCCGATCTGATCCCCGGCCTAATCCACGACCCGGGGCATTTTGCACCGGTGGCGCGCCTTCCAGACGGATCACTGATATCGACTTTTCCAATGTCCCGTTCGGACCCAGGCCTCGCAGAAACTGATCAACGCAATGGGGGGCTAATTCTACATAGGTGATCCGGGGTTGGATACGGATCGGGCCAATATCTGCCTTGGTCAGATTGCCCGCCCGGCATAACAGCGGCAACAGCCAGCGCGGCTCTGCCGATTGTTCTCGCCCGACTGAGAGTGAAAACCAAACCCCATCTTTGAAGTCATCCCGTTGCTTTCGGTTCTGTTCTGGCACGGGGGCGACATCCTGCAATTCTTCAGGGGCGGCCATGGTTGAAAGCTGCTGGCGTATAAAAGCACCGGCAATCTGTTCCGGGCTGTGTCTGGCCAATAATTCCTGGGCGAATTGCGCTTCGCTTTCGCTCAAGACTTCGGTCAAGGACGGGTCAGACAACAAGCGTTCGCGATCCCGCGCAATGACATCATCCGCGGTCGGCGGTGTTTCCCAGGTGGCCTTGATCGACGCATTGTCCAACAACCGCTCTGCCCGTCGGCGCGCATTCTGGGGCACGATCAGCGCGCAAACACCCTTGCGCCCGGCCCGACCGGTGCGGCCGCTTCGATGCAACAGGGTCTCACTGGTCTTAGGAATGTCAGCATGGATGACCAGTTCCAGATTGGGCAGATCAATCCCCCTGGCGGCAACGTCGGTTGCGACACAGACCCGGGCGCGGCCATCGCGCATTGCCTGCAACGCATGGGATCGCTCATTCTGGCTCAGCTCCCCCGACAGGGCGACAACGGCAAAGCCGCGATTATTGAAACGGCTGGTCAGATGATTGACCGCCGCGCGGGTAGCACAAAAAACCAGGGCATTCTTGGCATCAAAAAAGCGCAGCACATTGATGATGGCGTTTTCCTGATCCTTTGGCGCGACCATCAGGGCGCGATAGTCGATGTCCAGATGCTGTTTCTGTTCCGAAACAACATTGACCCGGACAGCATCGCGCTGATAGCGCTTGGCCAATGTCTCAATGGATTTCGGCACGGTCGCGGAAAACATCAAAGTGCGTCTGTCCTTTGACGCCGAATCCAGTATGAATTCCAGATCATCCCGAAAGCCCAGATCCAGCATTTCATCCGCCTCATCCAGGACCACAGCTTTCAGCCCGGATGGATTGAAGGAGCCGCGTTCTATATGGTCGCGCAGACGACCCGGCGTGCCCACGACGATATGGGCACCGTTCTGCAGCGCGCGACGCTCGTCGCGCATATCCATTCCCCCAACGCAGGACGCGAAGGCCGCGCCAGTCATTTCGTACAGCCATTGCAGTTCACGTTTGACCTGTAGTGCCAATTCACGGGTTGGCGCGACGATCAGCGCTAAAGGCGTCGATGCACGCGCGAAACGATCCGCGCCCTCCAGCAGGTCACCCGCCATCGCCATTCCGAAAGCGATTGTCTTGCCCGAACCGGTTTGCGCTGAAACCAGCGCATCGGCCCCCACAAGAGCTGGGGCCAGCACCGCGTTCTGGACCGGGGTCAGTGTTTCATAACCGCGCTTCGTCAACGCCTGTGCCAGCATCGGAACGACGCTTTCGAACCCTATCATTATATCTCTTTCAGTGTGTTGGTCGGTCCAACATCTGCATTACCGTTAAGGATGCGCGCAACTGCGCAATCCAGGGCATGACCGAACTGCCCTGATCAGCGGTCTTGTACGGCGTGTCAGGCCCGGCGTAAAGCACCACAACAATCCGCCGCGAATCGCACCAGGCTTTTGACGTCGCAAAACAGGGTGGCGTTATATGCCGCAGATCACGCAGCCTTAAGCGCGGCCACCGCCTCTTGAACGGCCCTGGCGATTTCGACGGCATTTGGCGTATCAGAATGGATACAGACGGTTTCCGCCCGAACCTGCAAGGAAACGCCATTGACTGAGGTCGTTGTTCCACTGATCGCCGCATCGACTACGCGCTTAGCCGCGACTGCAGGATCAACCGCGTGGTGTTCCCGCGTGATCAACAGCCGACCGTTATCATCATAGTCCAGGTCGGCAAAGAATTCGGCCTGGAATTCAAGCCCCCGCGCGCCATAGACGGTTTCATGCAGTGTATTGGCAAGACCGAGCACCGGCACCTTATAAACATCCGCAGCATCCGCAACGGCGTGGGCAATATGCTCCATCCGCGCGGCCATACCGTATAAGGCACCATGGGGCTTTATATGGGACAGGGGCATGCCTGCCTGATCCAGGAAGCCCTTCAGCGCGCCGATCTGATACAGGATGATATTTGCCATCTCTTCGCGATCAATCTTCATTTCGCGTCGCCCAAATCCCGCCAGATCCGGCAAAGAGACATGCGCGCCAACTTTCACACCATGCTGCTGCGCAAGGTCCACCGTGCGGCGCATATGATTGGGATCAGAGCCATGAAACCCACAGGCAACATTGGCTTGGGAGATGAAGGGCATAACCCCTTCGTCATCCCCCATTTTATAGAGGCCGAAACTCTCCCCCATGTCACAATTGATTTCCACAGACATAAATTTGATCTCCCCAAAAGATTACCGATCAATAGAAAGCGCCTGTTTCAGGCTGGCGTCCAGCGCGTCGGACCAACTGGAAATTGCCTGTTTTTCCTCCAGTACCCGTAATCCTTCTTCGGTGATGCCACCCGGTGTCATCAGATCATCCAACAGGTCACGCGGGGGGCGTTCGCTGCTGTCGATGATAACAGCGGCGGCGGCCTGAACCATTCGGGCGGCAAGCTGCCGGGCGGCAACAGGTTGCAACCCCTGGCGTTCCGCCCAACCCGATGCCTCCCCAATAAAGGCATAGGACAGGGCGTAATAGGCCCCGAAGATACTGGCCGTCCCAAATTGTGATTCATCGTCAAAAGGATGCGCAGTGCCAATGCGGTTAAAGATATCGGCAACCATTGGATCATCAGGGAAAAAGGCTGTTGGGCTGTGACAAATCCGGCTGGCGGCGATGGGCATCGCGCGCACCGCCATCGCCGGCGCGACGGCGGGTTGGAAAGACTTCAGGCTGATACCTGCTGCAATGGAAACGACACGCTGTCCCTCGCGCCAGGGCAATCCCTGTGCGCTGGTGGCGATATCCCCCGGGCGGGTGGCCAGAAATACCAGGTCAGATCCTTCAACAACTTCCTGGTTGCTGGCGGCGACATCACAGCCAAAACGCTCCGCTAATCCAGCGACCCGCTGTGCATTGCGCGGCGACAGGATTGTTGGCGTCTGGGTGGCGGCCAATCCTTCCGCCAGACATTCCCCCAAATAACCAACTCCGATTATACCCACGCGAATCATCACTCTCTCCCTCTTATCGCTGCGGCCAGTTCGGACAGGGGGCCGTAAAGGTCCTCAATAGACCGACAGACAAACGCCCCCTCAGCTGCGATTTCACCGCTGACATCAACCGGAAGATTGGTGTTGGAGTCTGCCGGGACTTCATTGAGTTTTCCCCCCACAAAAACAGGGATATACAAATCCCTTGCGGCGAGTTCGGCCTTAAGAGACCGCATAAAACTGAGTGCCACACCGTTATACGTACTCAGGAATATGGCGTCGCTGCCCCGGGCAGCTTCTGCCAATTGATCCGGATCGGTGCTGACCTCTCCATCGATGGTCTCTATGCCCAGTTCCGAGAAGACTTCCTCCAGAAGGCGTTTGCCATATTCATGGACATCGGTGGTGGCGGTCACCACCCGCAGACCCGATGTTGCAAAACAGGCCCGGTCTGCATCAGACAAGCCGGACAAGGCTTGTGCGGCCCGATCGGAAATCTCTTTCAGGACGGGGGATGGTTGTATCGGAACATGGCCGTTTGGTGCGGAGATATCTTCCCTGCCCGGCCCGAATGCCTGTTCCAACCGCTTGGCCCCGATGCGACGCAGCGATAGAAAAAGCTCGAACGGGTCCTTGATATTGATGCCCGCCTGATCCAATCCGGTCAGCACAGCATCCTTAAACCGCTCCGCCCCTTCAATCATCCGGTCCGCCAGCAAATCCGCCTGTGTCACATCAATCAGGCTTTCCATCCCCTGTGACCGGCGGATCATTTGACCACAGAAAATTTGTGCCGCGACGACTTCTTCTATATCGGGAATTCGCATTGCCTCTGTAATCGGAACCGGGTTGATCGCATGACCGGTCGGGCCCGCCAATTGCGCCTGAATATCCACCATCAGATAGGCACCTAAGGCCGCGTAATTGGCCGCTTCATTCTCCCCAAAACCCGTCGTATTCCCATAGACCATGGTGCCTGGTGATCGGGAAACACGACCCAGCGCACGCTGAAAGGCAAACCGGGCCAGCGGGCCGGAAAAGGTATGCCCATAGCAATGACTGGCATGCCCCCCCAACAAATCATCAACGATATATATTTCCAGCATCACCGCGCCCAGGGCAGAGGCCAAGTCACTGAACCGCGCAGCAAAGCCATCATCGATATTGGAATGAATAAGCACCGGTTGTGGCTGGGCCGCCGCCAGCGCGATTGCAGCAACGGTGGCACGGGTTGTCGCCACATCGTCATGCCAGCCGGGCAATTCAAAGGTGAAATACTGGCCCAAATTACCGATTGAGGTCGATCCAACGCGCAAGGCCGCCACCGTATTTTCCAGCGCTGAGGGCATGCCGATGACGAAATCCCCAAAATGCGGCGCCACCGGTGCGGCATTGGCCAGCTGTGCGAAATCATCGCTGTCATGCAGGATCAAACCGGTTCCCTTTGGTCGCCCGGCGCGCTGATCCTTTGGATAGCCCATGGACCAGTCCAGGCATATTCCATAGCGATCCACCCGGAATCCTGCGGCCGCGACATCGTGATGGATTGTTCGTGCCGCTTCAATGCTGCGCTGCAGGCTGCGATAGCCGATTTGGGCATGCTGCATGATCCGACCCTGGCCTGCCTCGCGTTGCTTGAAATCAGCTTCACACCCGACACCCTGTTCTTTCAGAAAGGCAGAGTCGCCGATTGTGACAGATGCGGCGTGGGCCTGCCCTTCGGCCACCACGTCTTTGAAACAGGGCAGACGTGTCTCTGGTAAAATCTTATCGCGATGAAATGATGTCATTGTGCGCCCCATGCACCCATGCTGTTTTGGCGGTCAGCCCTGAAACACGCCAACAATAGGGGCCCGGTTCTGACAGTGCAAATGACCTTCCCCCAATTTCGCTCCCCCTTGATTACATTGAGACGCGCCAGGCGTCATCTGTAACCACCGTCGCAGCACTTGTGCCCATCCCCCCTGTTCCTTTGAGGGTAAAAACAAGAGATCATTGGGACGGAAACCTTGGCAATTCGGGGCCGGACTGCCTAACATTCAGATATTAAGTATCCCAACCGACAGCAAAATCGGAGATCCCATCGTGAGCCAATCCATCCTATCCGACAAAGAACTGGCACAATTTCAGGAAAAGGGATGGATTGTGCCGAAATGGGAACTGCCCCAGTCCCTGATCGCGGACATGCGCCAGGAATATGCCACACTTTTGGAGCGCAACAGTCATCTAAAGTCAGATATCATGATGGCCCCGCACCAAACCAATGGCGGATCTATGGGGGTTGTCGGATCCAAGAAGTGGTTGGAATTTGCCACCCATCCAGAATTGATCAAAATTGCGCAACAGTTGATCGGTGACGATATCATCCTGTGGGGTACAACAATCTTTGGTAAGCCGGCATTCAGCGGCAAGGAAACCCCATGGCATCAGGACGGGGAATACTATCCCATCAAACCCCTTGAGGTTTTGACCGTCTGGATTCCCCTGGACGATGTAACCCCGGAAAATGGCCCGATGGAATTCATTCCCGGCTCTCACAAGGCCCACAAGCTCTATAGCCATTCCTGGATTGAGGGCGAGAACAAAACCATCAACCTGACATGTGACCCTGAACACTATGACGTTGCCACAGCAGAGCCATTATTGCTGCGCGCCGGGCAGGTTTCATTTCATGATGTGTATATGATCCATGGATCGAAACCCAACACCACAGATAAGCGCCGCGCAGCCTTTATCGTGCGCCTAATGCCTGCAACCAGCTTTTATGATCATGCGCTGGGCGCAGAAACCGGTAAGAAGCATCCCGCCCAGGGATATGGCGTTCGTCCGCTGTATCTGGTCAGCGGTACCGATAAGGCAAACAATAACTTCAGTATCGGTCACTGATTCCCACGGCGTTACAGGTCTTGGCGTCATAACCGGGAAATGTCTGGCGCTTTACCAATATCCCGGCCTCCTCAGGGGCCCCCAACGCCATCATGCAGGCAATCCTGACCAGATCATCCAATTGCTTTTGGGAACGCCGAAGGCGATTGGTTACAATCAAGCCGTCGAATGTCAAAATGACAAATTGGGAAAATTCTGTATTGCGTCCCAACAAGGCGCGGCGATCTGCGGGAATACAATCCTGCAGCATATCATTCAGTCGATCTTCCAGATATAAAGCCGCATTCTGGCTTTCGACATCGCCCGGCGAAGACATCGCGACGCCATGCACAAAATTCGCGGCAAGATTAAAGTTGGCCGCGGGAATGTTCCCCCATAATGCGTATAGAATATGTTCCAGCTTGCTTCTGGGATCTGTGATTTTCTGGGTTTCCCTTTCCAGCTTATCCATTTGTGCAACCAGCCAAGGCTGCAGAACCGCCCAGAACAGATTTAGCTTTGAGGGGAAATAAACATACAGGCTGGCGGGAGAAACGCCCGCTTCACGGGCAATATCCACAAGCGACGTCGCAGCATAATCCTTTTGAGAGAACAGATCAAAAGCGGCCCGCATAATGGCGTCCCGTACGATTGCTTTCTTAACCTGTGCCATTCCTGTGTCCTCCATCATCACGTGACTCAAGATGAACCAACCGCACCGATACCATGAGTGGCGCGGAGTTAACGGCGTGTGCTTTCTTCATCCGGCTCTTCATTCAGGGCCCGCCATGCATCACCATCCAGATCAGTATATTGACCGGATTTCAGGGACCACAGGAATGCCAGAAGGCCGATCAGGCCCAGCACCAAAGCGGCAGGTATCAGGATCACAAGGATGCTCAACCGACCTCTCCCGCAATCTCAGTGGAAACACGCGCCCCTGGGTGAGGATGTCCGACAGACACTTCGCGGGGGGATTTACCGCGCACTGATGGCAGATTCAGGCGCAATGCATTGGCGATCACCAGACAGGAAGAGGCCGACATCGCAATCGCGGCAACCAACGGCGTGGCAAATCCGGCAACAGCCACCGGAACCGCGATCAGATTGTACACCACCGCCAGTCCAAAATTCTGATAAATCAATGTGCGGGCCTGGCGCGAAATTGTAATCGCCATCCGCACCGCATCCAGGCTGTTGGACAGAAAGACAAATCCAGATGCACGCCGCCCGACATCTGATGCCGTAGAGGGCGCAATGGATGCGTCGGCCGCATTCAGCGCCGGTGCGTCATTGATGCCATCGCCCACCATCAACACATGATACCCGTGTGATTGCAGTGCTTGAATCCGCTCAATCTTGTCGGCGGGGCTCATCCCCGCCTGAGCCTGAGAAATATCCAGAGTGTCGGCAATAAGCGCCACCTTGGCAGCAGAGTCACCAGACATCACTTCTGGCGCGAAACCCCGGTCGCGCAGCCAAGCGACGGTTTCCACCGCACCGTCCCGGATTGTTTCATCGAAATAGTACAGATCCAGGGCGCATCCATCGCGGCTGAATACAACGCTGTCCTGACCGTCGTCCATTCTGTCCTTCAAGGCCCAGGATGCCTTCCCCAGACGATAACGGCTGCCATCGCATTCCGCTTCTATGCCTTTGCCTGGTTCTTCCCGCACGCTTTCCCACGGTTCCTGTTCCACAACCAACGACAGGTCTTCGCAGGCCGCCACCAAAGCCCGTGAGTAAGGATGCCGACTGACCATTGCCAAAGATCCTGCACGGCGCAGTACTTTAGGATTATGGCGCTCTGCCTGGCGAAGGGCCGGGTTCCCCGTTGTCAACGTGCCGGTCTTATCGAACAGAACCTTATCGACCTGTGCCATTTTCTCCAGGGCCGACCCGTCGCTGAGCAAAATTCCCTGACGCGCCAACCGACCGGCGGCGACGACCTGCACAATCGGCACAGCAAGGCCCAAGGCGCAAGGGCAGGTAATGATCAGCACGGCAATGGCTGTAAAGATAGCGTGATGCCAGTCACCCGTTGCAATGACCCAGCCGATGAATGTCAGCAAGGCGGCCAGATGCACGGTGGGTGCATAAATCGCCGCAGCTCTGTCGGAAATACGCCGGAACCTTGGCTTTGCGCTTTCCGCGGCTTCCAACATAGAAACCATTTCAGCCAGAAAGGATTGCCGTGCAAGGCGTGTGGCCCGCAGGATAACCGGTGCCCCAACCGCAAGGGCGCCGGCGGGAAAGGCTTTGCCTGGTTTCGCGACAACTGGATCACTTTCCCCGGTCGCAATCGCACAATCCACCTCTCCGTCCCCACTGACAACGATACCGTCAACCGGCAGGTATTGACCGGGGGCGACAAACAAGATCATGCCTGGTACCACTGCATCCAATGGCACCCAATCGCGGCTTCCATCCTCTGCGATCACGGTCGCGCCGCTGGGTGCCATACGCCCCAAACTGGCAACAGCACCGCGCGCCCGTTCACGCATCACATGGTCCAGCACACGCCCGATCAACAAGAAGAACAGCAATGTTATCGACGCATCGAAATAGGCATTTTCGCCATGATTGGAAGTCTCATACACACTCATCCCCAGTGCCAGTATGACGGCCAGAGAGATCGGAACATCCATCGTCAAATGTCCGGCCTTTAGTGCACGCAGCGCTGGCCGAAAGAAGGGCTGACCGGCATATCCAACGGCTGGAATGGCGATCAGGGCCGAAATCCAGTGAAACATGTCCCGGGTCGGACCTTCCGCCCCGGACCAGATGGAGACGGATAACAACATGACATTGGCCGCAGCAAATCCAGCAACGCCCAGGGACAGCAACAACCGACTGAGCGTATTATCCTTGCGCGCCGTCGACCCGTCATCCAAATGCGCCTGGTACCCCAGCCCTGCCAGCGCATCGAAAACCGCATCAGGATCCGCATCCTGCCGCGTCCAATGGACAACGACCCGTTTGGCCGACAGATTGACCCTGACATGTTTGACACAGGGCAGCGCCCCCATTGCCTTTTCAATGGCCGCCAGACAACCGCCACAATGCATCTCGGGGACGAAAATATGGGTTTCCAGCAAGCCATCCCCGACATTGGTGCTGGCAAACAAGACCTCATCCCGGGACGGGTAGCCGTCGGGCCTGCCCGATGGGCTTTGTTGGGATATCTGCGTAGGGACACAACAACTCATTACTGCGATGCTCCGACATCCGTATTCTTGACGGTGAAGCGATAGCGTTTCATCCAATCGGCCTGACCCGGGATTTCGACCCGCACATCCGCCGCCCAAACCCCCAAAGCCAATTCATGCCTTAGGGTGAATTGACCGTCAGGCGTGGTCACAAGACGGACCTCATGATCCTGTTGTTCCGCCACCGGACGACGCAAAACAACATGTACTGTTTCGGCTTTTACCGGCGTGCCAGCGGCGTCGGTCAATCGCAGGGTCAGAATACCGTTTTTATAGGTGAATTCATCTGACCACCCCAGGCTGGCTTGCTTTCTCTCGTTGGCCAGATGCTCATTGAAATGCTGGCTGGCGACATAGGAATTTTTAACCACCAACCCGGTCCAACTGTTACTGGCAAAATAAGCCAGGGTCAGATTCACAATGATGGTGACACCGAAGAACACCACCAGCACCCCCAGCATATGCCAACCCGTAAAGTGTCGCGATTTCAGGGTCAGTGTCGTCATTTTATCTGTCTCCTGCTTCAAAGCGTGCTTCATATTCGGCCCGTTCAGACCCGAAGATATCCTGTGCGATGAATTCAAAACCAATTACAGGGTCCGTCAGTAGTTCCGGTTTCACCCGTATATAGACCCGCTGGCTTTTCAATGTGTCTGGTTCAACATCGATATAAAACACATCCACCGTATGACCCGATGTGCCAGGAAGGGACATTTCGGCACCTGGCAATCCTGACAGGGTAACCCGCACAGTGCGGGGTTCCGGCATCATGTTCAGAATTTTCAGGGTATAGCCGTTTCGGATATCCCCATTGGCCAAAGTCACGAATAACGGGTTGCGATCATGCAGAACGTTCATTTCCAACCGGCCCCGATTGGCAACATGATACGACATCGCCAAACCGATCATGGCCCAGACGACGAAATAAGCGATTGTCCTGGGGCGCAGGATAGAGCGGATATTTGTGTGCTTCACAGAATCCGACAAACGCCCATCCGCCTTGCGAACGCGTTCCGGCTGAATGGCATTGTGACCATCGGGCATCGCCATGCGCATATTGTGATTGTAATCCGCCAGCGTTGCATAGGATATCAGGCCCCGTTCCCGACCGACCTTATCCATGACAGAGTTACAGGCATCGATACACAAGGCACAGGTGATGCATTCCAACTGTTGCCCATCGCGAATGTCGATCCCCATCGGACAGACGGCGACACAGGCATTGCAATCAACGCAATCGCCAATTGATTTCCCTTCCTCCGCCGACCGTTTTTGGTGGCGTGACCGGGGTTCACCGCGCCAATTGTTATAGGTGACGGTTAAGGAATGTTCATCCAGCATTGCCCCCTGAATGCGCGGCCAGGGGCACATATAAGTGCAGACCTGTTCCCGCATCAGGCCACCTAAAACATAGGTCGTGGCGGTCAGAATACCGACTGTCATATAGGCGACTTGCGGGGCTTCCCCAGCAAGGAACTCCATTGCCAGGGTCGGTGCATCGGCGAAATAGAAAATCCAGGCACCCCCGGTCGAAACCGCGATCAAAAGCCAGATAGAATGCTTTGTTGCCCGTTTCAGAAGCTTTGAGGCGGATAAGGGTTCTTTATCCAATTTGATGCGCTTGTTGCGATCACCCTCAACAGCGCGTTCGACGACCAGAAACAGATCAACCCAGACGGTCTGGGGACAGGTATAGCCGCACCAGGCGCGCCCGACCGACGATGTCACCAGGAACAACCCGATCCCTGCCATCACCAACATGCCGGCGACGTAGTAAAATTCCTGCGGCCAAATCTCAATGAAGAAGAAGTAAAAACGGCGGTTCGCCAGATCGATCAAAACCGCCTGATCCGGTGCATAATCCCCCCGATCCCAACGCAGCCAGGGGGTTACATAGTAAATTCCCAACGTGATCGCCATGACGAACCACTTAAACCGCCGGAAGGTGCCTTCCGCCCGCTTGGGATGAATTTTCTTGCGGGCGGTGTAAAGCGGCTGTTGCTTGTCGCGCCGATTTACCGGTTCGACATCATGAATAGGCGCAAGTGGTTCACCAGACATACTCATAAAATCATTCACCCCCACCCAGGGAATGAACATAGACGCTGAGCTTCTTGACTGTCACATCGCCCAAACGATCCATCCAGGCGGGCATAACGCCATGCTTAGGCTGTTGGATTTGCGATGCGATGGCATCGGTATCAGAGCCATACAGCCAGACCGCATCGGACAGATTGGGCGCCCCCAAATCCTGGTTTCCCTCTCCGGCTTCTCCATGACAGGCCGCACAGTTATCCGCAAAAAGCGTTACCGCCGCTTCCGCAGAGGCCGCATCATGGTCCTGGCCGGACAAGGATCGAACATAATTCGCCAGATCCCGGATCTCCGCCGCCGACAGAATTCCATCACGACCAAAGGCGGGCATTTCAGACAGGCGCGTGTCCTCGTCCTGATCATAACGAACACCATGGGCGATGGTGGTATAGATCTGATCGACCGATCCTCCCCATAGCCAGGCATCATCATTTAGGTTGGGATAGCCGACAAATCCCTGTGCGCCCGACCCATGACATTGCGAGCAATAGACCTTGAAAGCCGATGCGCCACCCGCAATCGCGAAACGCTCAAGCTCCTCGTTATTCGCAATTTCCGTGACATCAATGGATGCTAATTGTGCAACAAGCTGGCTGTTGGCGTCGGTTGCCGCCTGCAATTCCGCCGCCACTTCTGCACGACTGGAATATCCACTGATACCCTTCGTGGCCTCATTGACCAGAGGAATCGAGGGATAATAAATCGCATAGCCAATTGCAAAAACGATACAGCCATAGAAGGTCCATAACCACCAGCGTGGCAACGGATTGTTCAATTCCTGTATGCCGTCCCAAACATGACCTGTGGTTTCAACGCCACTGATCTCGTCGATATTTTTCTTGTCATCGCCCATCGCTTAATCGTCCTTCAAGGGAATGTTTGCGGCCTCATCTGCCTTCTTCTTGCCGGTTGGCCAGAATGTGTAGGTCAGGATGCCAACGAACAGGACAAACAGGTACACAAGGCCCCAGCTATCCGCGAAATGTCGAAACTCATTGTAATCCATAGCCCTCTCCTTCAGCGGTAGTTCTGGTCGGCCTGGTATGTCGAGAAATCGACCAACGTGCCCAGCATTTGAAGATAGGCAATCAGCGCATCCATCTCCGTAACCCGGTCTGGATTGCCGTCGAAGTCACCGACCACAGCCTTGGGATATCGCGCCTGAACGCCATCCCAGTCGCCATCGGGAGTCGCCTGTGCATACAGGTCTGCCGTGGCATTCTCGATCATCTCCTCGGTATAAGGCACGCCGACCATCTGGTTTGCTTTCAGGCTGTCGGCTGTCAGATCGGATTTCAGATCATTGTCCAACAGGAAGCCATATTTCGGCATCACCGATTCCGGCACGACAGAGCGCGGATCGGTCAAATGCTGAACATGCCAATCATTGGAGTAACGCCCACCAACCCGGGCCAAATCCGGCCCGGTTCGTTTGGAACCCCACTGGAACGGGTGGTCATACATAGATTCCGCCGCCAGTGAGTAATTGCCGTAACGCTCCACCTCGTCCCGGAAAGGGCGGATCATCTGGGAATGGCACAGATAGCACCCTTCCCGGACATAAACGTCGCGTCCTTTCAGTTCCAGGGGAGAGTATGGTCGCACGCCCTCCACTTTCTCGATCGTATTGTCGAGATAGAACAATGGGGCAATTTCAACGATCCCACCCACTGTGACCACCAGAAAGGAGAACACAAGCAACAGAGAAGCGTTGGTTTCCAGTTTTGTATGTTTATCCAGTATAGACATCTCTGGTTTCTCCTATTCCGCTGGCTGCGGCGCGAGGGAAACGAGCGGACGCTCGTCCCGCACCCGGCCACGGATGGTCTGATAGATATTGTAGGCCATGATCAGGGCACCCAGGAGATACAGGCCCCCTCCCAGCACCCGCAGCGCATAGTAGGGATGCATCGCAGCGACTGTTTCTGCGAAGGAATAGACCAGGAAGCCCTGTTCATCATATTCCCGCCACATCAGGCCCTGAGTGATGCCCGAAACCCACATTACAGACGCGTAAACAACGATGCCCAGCGTCGCCAACCAGAAGTGCCAGTTGACCATGCGCAAGGAATACAGCTGTGTGCGGCCCCACAGTCTGGGCACCAGGAAGTACACAGCCGCGAAGGAGATCATGCCGACCCACCCCAAAGCACCTGAATGCACGTGACCAATGGTCCAATCCGTATAGTGGCTTAAAGAGTTGATTGATTTGATCGACATCATCGGCCCCTCAAAGGTCGACATGCCATAGAAAGCCAGCGCCATGACCATCATCCGGATCAGCGGATCGGTACGCACCTTGTCCCAGGCACCAGACAGCGTCATCAGGCCGTTAATCATACCGCCCCAGGACGGCATCCACAGCATGATTGAAAACACCATCCCCAGGGTCTGCGCCCAATCCGGCAGCGCGGTATAATGCAAATGGTGCGGACCGGCCCAGATATACAGGAAGATCAGCGACCAGAAGTGCACGATCGACAAACGATAGGAATAGACCGGGCGACCTGCCTGTTTTGGCATGAAATAATACATCATGCCCAGAAAGCCTGCCGTCAGGAAAAAGCCGACCGCATTGTGACCATACCACCATTGGGTCAGCGCATCCTGCACTCCGGCAAAGGCGGAATAGCTTTTCGATCCCATCAAAGAGACCGGAACCGCCAGATTGTTGACAATATGCAACATCGCCACAGTGACAATGAACGAAAGATAGAACCAGTTGGCGACATAGATATGAGATTCGCGCCGGGTCATGATTGTACCCAGAAAGACCACCAGATAGGCGACCCAGACAACAGTCAGCCACAGATCCACATACCATTCAGGCTCAGCATATTCTTTGGATTGTGTTACCCCCATCACATAACCGGTCGCGGCCAGTACGATGAACAGCTGATAGCCCCAGAACACGAACCAGGCGAGGTCCCCGCCAAACAGCTTTTGGCGCGACGTGCGCTGAACCACCCAGAAACTGGTGCAGATCAGGGCATTCCCACCAAAGGCAAAAATGACAGCGGAGGTGTGCAAGGGGCGCAACCGCCCAAAATTCAGATAAGGTTCAAAATTCAGGTCCGGCCAGGCCAATTGAGCGGCGATGACAATGCCGACCAGAAAGCCAACGATACCCCAGAACAGGGTCGCGATGACACCATAGCGGATCGGCCCATCGATATAGTTAGGCGGTGCATCTTCTGCACCCCGAAGCGGTATTGCCCCCGCATCGGTCGAAACCGACAGAGGCGCACGGTTCAGAAGGAAAAACGCCGAAGCGGTCAGGACAAAAAACAGGATACCGGAATGCGCCCGGAATAAGTCGTCCCGCCCTAACGCCGCCCCGACCAAGGCTAAAACCGCAGCAACGGCTAATGCGATCACGGTTGCAGTATATTTCATATCTCTCACCCTTTTGCGGTAATCAGGCCAACACCGATGCCGACCAGCCCCGCCGCGATAAACTGAGGCTATCCAACATTTCGATTATGCAGCGCCGGAGATGGCGCGACCTTGATCTGGATCAACGTAAAAGAACTTTCTGGCGTTCATTCTGGTCGCTGTTTAGAGAGAAGGTCACTGTATCAAGTGACTGAGAATGCAGGGACAGGGATACCTGAAAGATGTCGCTAACAGACTCAACCGTAATCCAATTGAAACTGGCACAAATAGAGGGGGAAGAGTCCGCCCCGTCTGCCTGTCTGACGGCCATGCGCGTCTATCACGATTTGCTGTTATCGATGTGTGATCGCCTGGAATGCATTGCTGATACCCTGCCGGTTCCGCTGAACACCGCAGAATGTCAGGTCGTCACACAGGATCTTCTGCCATCCATGACGGCATCCCATCACTTCGAAGAAAACAGATTTTTTCGGGACGCTCGCCTTATCCTGAACGGCGGCCGCGCCCTGGACGATGCCATCGCGCGGCTTTGTGAAGAGCACCGGGAGGACCAGTTCTTTGCAGAGGAAATTTGCGAGGAAATGCGCAGTCTGATTACGGGCGGCAATCAGAGGAATGCGGAAGTTACGGGTTATATGCTTCGGGGATTTTTCGGACAAATGCGTCGCCACATCGCATTTGAACGCGACTTCTTATACATTCCCATGACCCAAAAACTGGTCAACCTTTAAGTCAATTGCCAGATATTTCCCGCAAGCGACTTAGATCCGGTATGATTATATGTCGATTGTTTTCGACCCGGATGACGTCTGCTTTACGCATTTTGGTCAATTGACGGCTGACAGTCTCTATCGTCAGCCCCAGAAAATCCGCAATATCTGTGCGTGTCAGGGGCAGATCAAACGTCACCTCGGTGGCGGCGCGTATGTCAATGGTCGGATCAATATGTCGGGCGATCAGATACAGGAAACTGGCCAGCTTCTCTTCCGCAGATTTCCGGCCCAATGTCAGCATCAGGTCCCGCGCCTCGTCCAGTTCTCCCAGGGCCTGACGCAGCAACCGCCGCTCCAACTCAGGTTGTTCCTTCAACATGGCCTCGATGGTATTTTTGGGGAAATAGCACAAAGTAACATTCGATGCCGCTTCGGCACATACCTGGCTTTCAGCATGAAACGGGCGACCTACGAAGTCGGGGGCAAATTGCAGCCCGACGATCTGCTGGCGACCATCGGCCATGGTTTTGCTGAGCTTTACCACTCCATTCAATAGATTTGCGTAGCTTTTCACCGGCTCTTCTTCTGTCACCAGAATAGTTTTGGCCGGGTGCTGCCTGATCGTCGTGTGCCGACTAAGCCGCGTCAGTTCATCAGGAGTCATGGCGCCGCATACACCTTTATGGCGCGCCTCACAGGCCTGACACAGCACTGGCACCGATGAATTATGTATATCCAGGCGTTCTTGATCTGCCATTACACCGCCGCTTTTGTGCTATGAACTCTAACACGAAGCATAATGAAACACCCGCCACAGCTATACAATCCTTGTGATCAGCGACCCCGCTTCAGGGCAAAGGAACAACGCCGACCTGGTGGGACCTTGCATTTCAGGCCTCCAACAGATCGGCGATAAGTCGCTCAGAATCAATCCTTAGTAAACACTGCTGCGGGCAGTAATTGCGTTCTGCAAATTCTCGATCCAACCGTTGTAATTAGTATGAATCGTTGTGCCGTCATATTTCAGATTGGTGCTGTCCTTGTAGTGGATGCTGTAGCGTTCCACATCGAAATTAATGTCGATTACGGCCAAATGTGACCGGATCGGCAAACGGCCCAGAATATGCCCCGGGCCTTGTTCCTGCATCTGCCAACCCAGGCTGGAACCTGCGCTGCTTATCATTTTAGCAGCGGCGTCAAGAGAGGGGGCCGTTGTTGTAAAGGTATCATTTTCAACATTGTAAACGGGGGCCGTTCGGCACGCTGCTAAGGTGCCAGCGAATGCCAGAACCAGTAAAAATCGGATAATGGTACGAGGCATACTTTCCTCCTGTTTTTTTTAATTTGCGAATTTTATCAGTGCGCGTGAACTTGAAATAATTGCCCCTGTCTTACAAGGGGCATTATCCCAAGCGTAACACTCATACCTCTGGCTTCAGGGACCGATACAGCCCATACGGGTTCATACCACGGCGAATCAATGCCCAGGCAACCATCACCACTATCCGGGTGATATCCCGCACCGGCTTAAAGTGGCTAGGGCGAAACACCTCACCGTCATACAGCGCCGGTATTGGTACTGAAATGCTGGGGAAACCCTTATGCGCCGCGGCAATCAGCAATTCGCTTTCGAACACAAATCCGCTGCTGCGCAGCCTGGAAAAATCCATCATGTGCAACAGCGTGATCGGATAGTACCGGAATCCGCTCTGTGAATCCGATATCCGATGGCCTGCGGCCCAGGATATCCAGAAATTCGCGATGCGATTGGCCCGTAGGCGCGATTTAGGGAAATTCTCGGGCTGATGCAGGCGCGATCCGATCACAATCCGATTGCCAGCCACGAACCCTGCTTCTGAAATCTTGCCGATATCCCCCCATTGATGTTGCCCGTCACCATCCAGGGTTACGACGCCCCGGACGCCCAGGGTCATGGCATAGTGAAAACCAGTGATCAAAGCCGCCGCCTTCCCTTGATTTTCTGACAAACGCAGCACGACAACATCCAGTTGTTCCGCAATCAGGGCGGTGTCATCCTGGGATCCATCGTCCACGACAATCACATGCGGCGTCATGCGCCGCGCGCCTGTCGCAACAGCCGCAATTGTTGTGGCTTCGTTATACGCTGGAATAATCACCGCCAGGGCCGAGTTGGGTGCCCACGAGGCTGATTCTAAGGCTAATTCCGTGGCAACGGTCTTAGAGCAACCCATTAAAACCCCTCCCCCTCATCCACTGGGACGGTAGCTGACACAATGTGCAAGTTCAAGTTGATATGCTGGTATCATTCGAATCCAGCATCACGGTGATCTGACCTGACAACAGGCTTCTATGGGGGGCTGAAACAGACTCTTCCTCAATCACGATACGATAGATAAGCGCACCGTTCGACGCCATCAGCCGGATCGCGGAAACCAGCAGGGCACCCTGGTGGTCCGACAGGTATTTGGTATCCACCCGGCAATCCTTAACACTGACCAGATATCCCGCTGCAGATTGGCCCATCAACGCACCATGAACCGCCGCAGCCTGCGCGCCGTATTCTACGCCAGCGATGGCAGGAAGCGTGTCCCTTCTGCGCAATGGATTACCCAAAGAAAGATGGGAAGTCGTGCGGCATTGGACCCCCGTCGCATCCCAGTGCAAAACCTCCTGCAGCAGCACCATCGCCCCGGCATGGGGGATCAGATCCGCGATTGATGTACGGGGAGCATCCATCAGGAAACCTCAACATCCAGAAAATACCCAGATCCCGCTTCCACCACGATACGGGTTGGTGCGATAAATCCTTCCAGCAACGGTATTGCTTTAGCAGGCGGACAATCCTTCCATAAGGTGCGAACATCATCATTGCGGGGCGGGGTAGCGTCCTGCGCCTGACTGTATGTCACCTCCAGGCATGGCCCCAGCCCGGTATCATGATCCGGAGTAAGGACCAGCGCGACACCGAAGGGCGCACCTATCGGGCGCGTCGCATTCAATGGATCTGGAAACGGATAATCAACCGCAACCAGAATAGTGGGTCGTTTGTCCTGCGATACTGTTAACATCGCCTTTAACAATCCCGCACCAAAAGTGTAATCCCCCGCTGCCAGGCTGGTCGATGCCGCATAATTACCAACGCCGATACTCCAATATCCAGCCATCGCATTATGGACTGAGTTGTGGAACTGTGTCGGGGATACAGCTTTTTCAGGGGATGACAGCGCGGTCAGAATAGCATGTGCGACCTGGCCATCGCCCAGGGCACTGGCGAAAACACAATCCATATCCGCCCCGGATAGTCTGGCATCGTCACAAGCGGCCTGTGCAACACTCAGCGCCAGGCGCACCAGGGGGCTGGCCCGGCGGCGTTCATTCGGCGGCAGGACCATCGCCTTGGGCGGCACCAGGGGCTGCGCCTGCCAGCTTTGCGCACCAGACAGGATCGCCCGTGTTTCTGCCCAGGATCCAAAACCAGCGCCCAGTACCGCTATTCCCGCAACCCGCGCTTTCATACTGCCGCCTCCTGGCGACTGAAAATCAGGCTGCAATTGTTCCCACCAAAGCCAAAATTATTCGTCATGACATGGGTCAGCGGCCTTTCCTGACTGACGCGAACAAGGTTGCAACGGGACCGCGCATCGGGCTCTCGCATGTTCAGGTTACCGGGTATAAGACCGGCCTGTAAGCAGATCAGGGCAATCACAGCTTCGGTCCCACCCGCAGCCCCCAATGTGTGGCCAGTCCAGCCCTTAGTCGAACTGCAGGGCACATCCTGACCCAGAACAGCGGCGATGGCGGCATCTTCTATCCTGTCATTTTGGGCACTGCCGGTTCCGTGCATGTTGATGTAGCTGATCTGATCCGGTGCCAATCCCGCCCTGTCCAAAGCTTGTTGCATCGCCAGCCGCGCCCCCAAACCCTCTGGATGCGGCGAGGACATATGATAGGCATCCGAACTTTCCCCGTACCCGCTCAAGACGATATTTGCGCCAGGGCCTGTGCTTTCCTTTTCCAACAGAATGAAGCAAGCGGCCTCCCCAATACAAATACCCTTGCGGGCCCGATCATTCGGGCGGCACGGTTCCGGAGAGAGGAGTTGCAAGGCATTGAACCCCCGCAACGATGTCTCGCACAGGCTGTCGACCCCTCCGACGACGACCGCGTCACACAAACCAGCCGAAATCAACTGCGCCGCATCCACAAATGTCTTTGCACTGGAAGAACAGGCTGTTGAAATCGTGAAATGCGGCCCTTTCAGCGCCAGTCTTTCGCGAACATAATCGCTGAGTGACGCCAATTCGTGGGTGGTACGAAAATTGAAATCCTGAGGCAGGGTGCCATCATCCCGCTTGTTCTGATACGCGGATTCCGCACTGGCGATACCCGATGTGCTGGTCCCCAACAAAACACCGACCCGTGCCGCACCATAGTCCTGTCTGGCACGAGCGACCTGTTCCAGAAAACCTGGTTGCCCCAAAGCCTGTTCCGCAAGCCGGTTGTTGCGACAGTCATACTGCGACAACGCATTGGGCAGCGTGACATCTTCCACCCCATCGACCTGTCCCACAAAGGTATCCAGATCCGGCAGACAACCGTTCAGGCGACGCAATCCCCCCCTATTGTGCCTCAACGCCTGCAGCAACCCACCCACACCTAACCGGATCGCAGTAACGCAGCTATAGGCGGTTACAAAGGGTGATAACGTTCTCACAACTGAATCCTTATTACTCTGCGCAAAGCACGGTCAACAGGTAACTCAAACCAGTGCCCAGGGCCACGGTCATGCCCATTGCGGATAGAACCGGGATGCTGGACGTGGAAAGAATGCCAAAAACTGTCACGGTCGTAATGCAACACAATGTGACAGAACGAAAACCAAAGACCGCCGTTGCTTGGGCGGACTCGGTTCGCGCATGCAGGGCGTCGAGATTGCGATATGCGGGGAAAAACAAGCTGTAATCAACCCCTACACTGGCGATTAACAAAAAAGCCAATATGTGGAACAGATTTAGCGGCACATTAAAAGCCAGCAACAAGGTTGCTGTCAGAACCACCGCCCCAAAAGGCGGCACCGCGACCCGCAAGATCTTCCGTACATTGCGCAACCCGATTATCAGGATCATAAGGCCAATGCCCAGGCCAGCCACTAACAGGGTGACTGCCTGTTCGCGATAATCAGCAATGATTTGACCGGCGACCTGCATCAAATCAATCAGGTCCTGCGTCAAGCGAGGGTCCTGCAATTGAATGGGGGCGGATAGTGCGATGACACCCGCATATCCGCCCGACACAGGCCAGGGCGCCAAAAAGAACGGCCCCAGCGGGCTGTTCGCCAAAGCATCCGCATCTAATGTCTGCATGCTTTTCTGATCAAGCACATCATTGAGGAAAGGACCAAATGTCGCCGTAGAAACAGGCAAGGATCGCGTTGCCGTTTCCAGCCGCGCCATCAGGTCGCGCCGACCCGGCAAGATAGCCTGCCTTGCATGTTGTGCCGCCTGTGTAGGCAGGATCGTCGCGGCTGCAAAATATCGCCCCAACTGACCATTCGCGACGGCCTTATCCAATAGGGGCAGCAATGTCGCCTGACGTTCCAGAACCGATTGTGTATCCGGTCCTTCGATCAGCAGCATCTGCCGTACGTCGGGAAGTTTGAAACTGTGGCGAAGGTCTGCATCCAATTTACGCTCTTCCTGTTGCGCAACATTCAGGCGGGACAGATCCATCTCCCAGATTGGGGTGGTGGATTGCACCGCAAAGCCAACGGCCAGAATGAACAGGACACCAACAGCAATTCGAGCCCTGCTACGCAAATGTGGTCTTAGGCACAGCCAGCGCCAAATCGCCTGCATGTATCCAGGGTCCGGAGAGCACGCGCGATTTCCCACCAGATAAGGCAGGAAAACAAGGCTGCACAACAAGGCCGTAACCACCCCGACAGCGGCCAATGTGCCAATCTGGGCAAGACCGGGGAAGCTGGACCGGGTTAATGCCAAAAGCCCGACTGCCGTGGTTCCGGCCCCGATAATCATTGGGCGTGAAATACGACGTGCAACCGCGCGGGCAGTATCCCCCGGCTGCCGCAACCCCATCAAGTGTATGGGAAAATCAACGGCCACCCCGCTGAGGACTGCCCCAAAGGTCAGGGCGACCCCATGCACCGATCCAAAAAGTGCCTGGGTCACCAAAGCGCCCACCAGGATCCCCAGGCACACAGGCACGCCCGCCAGTAGAACAGGGCCAAGACTGCGGAATGCTGCGAGCAGGATAATCACAACCGCCCCGCCAGCCAGACTGGTCAGCACGGTCATATCCCCTTGAATACGCTGGCTGGCGCGCAGGCCAAACAGACCCGGTCCACTGGCTTCCCAGGTAAGACCTGCCTGTTCCACCGCCTGCCCAATTGCATCCTGGGCCACGGCCTGGGCCGACAAATCCCCAGCCGACGCGTGCAGCCGGGCCAGGATCAGCGCCCGCCCCTCCGCGTCCTGCCAAATTCCCGCCACACGATCTGACCCTTCCTGCCATTGCAGGCCGGATACGACCTGTCGCAAGCGCCCTGTCGGGTCCCTGGGAAAAAGATCCCGGAAGGCCCAGCCGGTAACAGTTGAAAGGCGGTTGATGCTGTCGGTAATGGATTCTTGTAGTCCACGGGTGGAAAAGGCAGATGGCGCAATGTCTGGTCCCAAAAGATATCGATGCGCCAACAGAAAAGCCTGAATATCCGGAGAGAGGAACGGGCGACCATTCTGCACCTGCACAAAGGCCGAATTCTCTCTTAATGCCTTTGTTATCTGGTCGCTGGCCTGCACCAGGTCTTTTGGATTGCTGCCCGTCACCCTGATCATAATAAAACTGCCGGGACGCTGCATCCCGACCGTCAGGGCCTGGGTTTGGGCCGTGCGTTCTGCAGGCAGAAAGAAGGACATATCTGTGACGACACGGACCCAGGATATGGCAAGCAGGGACAGCCCACCCATCACCGCCAGCAGGACGACAAAGGCAACCAACCGGCCCTTGGTAAGATCAGAAATCGGGTTCACGGTACAGAATGCTGCAGCGTCATAATGCTAGTATCCCCGTTTTCCCCCTCAATCTCTATCGTCTCCACAATTCCTTCCGCACCAGCCAGTGTCAGTCCCGGCAGGCTTTTCCGAACAGAATCGTCCAGCGGTACCAAATGCAATTGCCAACCAGAATCAGCACCAGACAGGGTTACATCAAACTGGTTGTCCAAACCGTTCAGATCGCCGGTCAACGTTGCCTTCAGCGCCATCGCCAGGCCTTTAATCAAACCATGATCATTGATATCAAAACGGTGGTGTTCCCCTTCCGCCGTATCAACCTGGACGGTGGTACCGTCAATTACGATACTTTCCTGCATGGGAGAGACAATGTGTTTTTCAATTCGATCGCCCTGACGCAGGACATAGCCTGACAACGTGATCGGCGCATCCAGATAGGAAACCGTCCGTGTTTCCGTAAAAGCCACGCGCCCTTCTGGTGCTTCCGCCAGCGCCTCCCCCAATTGGGTAAGCCCCCAAGCGCCAGGCCAATCCGCATGCAGCGGAGATGCCCCCCCAAAGAACAGGAGCACAAGACATAAAATTTTAAGCCCAAAAATCATAGAAATTGAACCAGTTATAGGGATGGGCACGAACCCAATCTTCCAATGTCCGGACATAGGTATCAACCTCCGTCTGGAAGGCTGTATCACGCTCGCCCGGGCCTGATATATTCCCTTCCGACAAAAGTCTGAATTTTACCTGATAGCGATTGCCACCCAGATAAACGCCGGCGAACATGACAACCGGCGCCTTAGAAACAGCTGCCAGAATCCAGGGAGACACGGGGAAATCAGCCGACTGTCCCAGGAATGGCACCGCGCGGGTCTTACCCTCCATTACAACACGATCCCCTAAAACACCGATCCAGTCACCCTGTTTCAAACATTCATTCACCCGAAGCATGCTGCCGGATTGACCCAATGGGATGATCATTTCTTTCAGATGCGGATTCAACGTATGAAGAATTGCCGAAATCCTGCTTTCCGCGCCGACATGCATCAAAACCTTCAGTTTGAATTCGGGGCGACCGATGGCTAGGGCGCGCATGGCATCGAAACTGCCGAAATGTGCGCCCACCAGCACGGCACCGCGACCCTGCATACGCACCGCATCCAAGGCTTCAAGCCCCTGATACTCAACCTGTAAGAGGTCTGACCTGTCTGTCAGGAAGTAAACCCGATCCAGGATTGTTGAGGCAAAGCATAAAAAATGGCGATAGCTGTCCCCGATGCGCGCAGGCCGATCCAGCGCATGGTTCAGAAACGCCTGTGACTGCCTGCGCTGTCGCGGTGCACAAATCAGGAAATACAGCGCAATCGGATGCAATAATAGCCGCGTCGGTCCGCGCCCCACAGTAACCGCCAACCACGCGATGAAACGGATCAGAAACGGGCTGCCCCTTTCCTTACGATACAACCAGTCTTGTATCTTGGCGTTGCGCCCAAACGCGGTCATTGTTGCGCCGCCGCAAGCTTGGCAGTCATAATTTTTCGCACGCCAACCCGACATGTCACTGTAATCTGATTTTGTCCACGAACCACTGTTACATCACAGGGTTCCCCCCCTTTCAGGGTTGAGTAGAAACGAACCGACTGCACCATGCAGGGCACCTCAAAGTTGATCAGATTCAACATGTAATCCAAGGTTACGACACCCGGCACAATCGGATTACCCGGAAAATGTCCGGGCAAGGCGGGATGATCGACTGGAACTGAAAACCGCATACTGGATCTATCTTCTATCAGGCCCTTTAAGGCCTGTGCCTGCACTTTACCCAGACTTGTCCTGGGAATCTGGTCTGTAAAAATGATCCGCCGGGGTACAAAAGCACTGGGTATTTCCCGGCGCAAGGCATGTTGAATATCATGGGCAGACAGGGTCGGCGCAACAACAACCGCAATCGGGCGCGCTGGCGATCCGGGACTTTCCTCTTTGCCCATCGCAAAAACCCCATCCTTCACGCCTGGCAAGGCCGATAGAATAGCGCTTAATCCCGACATGGACGCACGTTTACCCGCGACCTTGATCATGTCCTGTCCCCGCCCCAGCACCTCAAACCCGCCTTGGGTTAATCGCAGGTGATCTTGCAGGGGCACTGGCGTTTTAAAATGGGGTGCATCGACCAAGGCTTCGGATCCCGAGTCTGCCAGGGTCACAACTGTATCGGCACGCACTGTGTAGGATGTTTTCTGGGCGGTATGTCTGGTTGCGATCATGCCTGTTTCAGTGCTGCCAAAGACCTCTATCACCTGTGCGCCACAGGCTGCCTCTGCGGCAATTGCCAATTCTGGAGCCAGTGAGGCTGTCGCCGTCACAATCCGATAAATCTCTGGCAGGGCAACCTTTTGCTCTATTAAGGCCCGTAAATGAAGAGGTGTTGTGATTAGAACACGGCGATTGGTGACAGAATTCAACACCCGCACGATATCTGCCGGATAGAATGGGCGTTCCTCCAGGATCGTCACCCAGGGGCACCCCAAAGGCAGCAATACGGTGGATTCCAGACCAAACATATGTTGACCGGGAACTGTTGAAATCAGCGTTGTGTGGCACGCATCGGGTACGATGGCATCGCGCCAGGCTGCCATTGCCGCCAGGATAAAATTACGACCGTGACAATGCGCAACCGGTCGTCCCGTTGTGCCCGACGTGTACAATATGACCGACGCATCATCGCGCCAAATGATATCAGGTGCGAATTGTGGTGAATCCAAAGACTCCATATCGACGATAACGGGCGCAAATTCGCGATAGTCTGTTTCATTTGGCGCAGATAAAACCGTGGCGCCCGGGTTATCGGCTATTACCATGCGCACCGCCGATGCAGCCTCATCATTTGGCAGGATCACAGCGCGCCCGACCTGTTGTGCAGCGATCAGGCCCACCATCAAATCCCCGACCCGACGAAACAGAGGAATGACTGGACCCGGTGGCAGAGCGTCAATAACCCGCGCCAGGGCATGGGATCGCCGGGCGATGTCATCCCGACTGATCGGGACACCGTCTCTCAGCACGATTGGATGTATGGTCACTGTGCGATCCAGGTATCAGGACGAAGCAGCGTGCGCAGCGTGTGATAGGGGGTATTCTTGCCCAGATGGTGATAGGCGATACCCCGATAGGCATGCTCCAACAAAAAGATACTGGCGGAAAAAACCGGCATTGCGATATTGACTGTCCAGGACCAGACAGGAAGCGGGGCGAACAGTCCTAACAACAGGGACACAACCGTCATGATTGTCAGCATGACGGTCCATATAACAGTCAGTCGCCGCGTATAAGTTTCCAATTCCGGTGGAAGTGTACCGCGGCTCAAGCGACTGAACCGGCGGATCAAGGGTTCGCGTCCGGGCAACAAGCTGCTGCCGAACATCCACGCCAACCAGCCATGGATCAGAACCGGCGGCAGAGCGACGATATTGGCCCAATCCTTCTGACCTTGCAGGATGATACTCTGAAGGACCAACAAGACCATTATGATCCCGATCAGAATGAAAAGTATCCGCCGATCAAACCCAGCCCGGTAGGATAGAAACAAATGTAAAGCCACTGCCACGGTCAGACACGATAAGGCATAAATACCATTGCCAGTTACGATACAGATATGAACACCAACGATCGTCAAAACTGGGATGGCAATCCTCAGAATCGTGGGGCCCATGGCATTTATTCTCCCCGACGGGTCTCGATCGCTGCTGTTAAGGATCGCAAGGACCCAAACAAGACGTCAATATCCGGATCATCTGATCGGATCATGCAATCGTAACGCTCTGATATTTCCAGGGACAATTCTAACGCATCGACAGAATCCAGACCCAGACCGTCCCCAAAAAGCGGATCGTCCAAACCGATATCGTCTGCAGCAACATCTTCCAGATGCAAGGCCGTGACAATCAGTTCTGCAATCTCATGCTGAAATGGCGTTTTTTCCGACACAATTTCCCACCCATTTTTTCCACTTTATAACGTTATCTGGCGCGTCACTGAAAGTACTAATATTTTCAAGAAGCTAAAAACCACTGAGAAAGCCAATCATAAGGAAAATCATTCCCGTATGTTGCCGACGCTGACTATAGTGTTATGGGACTTAAGTATGATACAGTTCCTGACCAAGCAAGACGCGAAAATTCGAAAAACGGTTCATAGACTCTTGGCAGCGCGCGCCCCGTCCAATCCAACGCCTACACCCATTTCTCCAGCCACGTCTGTATCCTCAGACGGGGCCAGCCCGGCGGCATCAGATACGCCCCCTGAGAAATCAGCACAACCCCGCCATAAATCCATGGGCCCGGACGGCCTGGCGATGCTGTTGATCTCCAGTGTCGTCATTTTCCTGACAGTCGGGCTCAGTCTTCTGGTGTGTTTGATCCATGTCTTGCGAAAAGCCTGGCTGGCTTCAAGCAACCTCACGCCTACCCTGCAAGCGGACCGATCCCTGATTGTTGTACTGGGGGTGTGTCTGAACGCGGATGGCAGTCTGCCGGATGATTACATCTTAAGGCTGCGCCGCGCAATAACGCTTAACATCCTGCCCATCCTGATCCTAGGGGGGGCGACTCGCGGGCCACATTTTCCGACCGAATCGCAAGCCGGACGTGATTGGTTGCTGGCCCAGCATCTGGCCGGCGACACCATTCTTTGCGAAGATGGGTCCCGCAGCACTCTGGAAAACCTGACCTATCTTCGATCTGCGCTCGCCCCCGGAACTGACCGTCCCGTGATGATAACCAATCGCTATCACATAGCGCGTCTACAGATCATGGCGCGCGGACTGGGCCTGAACTATCCATTATGTGCCGCAGAGGACGAAATCCCCTGGTCCCTGTCGCAATGCGGGAAGCTGTTACTGGAAGCGGCCTATATCCATTGGTATTATACAGGTTATTGGATAGCCCGCCTGCTGCGCCATAAGGGCATGCTGGCAAGAATCAGCTAACGGTATGTTCCACCTTATCCAACCGTGCGCGATGTGCTTTTTGCTGACGCCAGAAGAACAAGCTGGCGACATGATACACCAGTCGAAACACCAGCAATTGCGGCCATATTCGGGTGCGACCATACACATCCCCTGACAGAACGGATATCACCGCCCGACGCAATTGGAACCGTCGCGTTGGATTTAAAAACAGATGGCGCAAAGCCGGATCGGTAAAGCGATAGATAAACCATGAAAACGCCCGCAACCCCTTTCTCACGCGCCTTTCATAGCGCCGCCGATGGCGCAGGGCGGCCTGTGGCTGGGTCAGAATACCCTCCACGGCCTCTGCCGCATACTCGGCACCCTGCATCGCCAGATAGACGCCGCTGGAAAACACCGGGTCTATGAAAGCATAGGCATCCCCGACAAGCAGAAATCGTTCCCCCGTCATTTCAGTCGATTGGTATGAGAAATTGCCGGTCCCGCGCATCTCTCCCAAAAGCTGGGCATTTTCCAGCCGTTGCGCCACGCCCTGAGTGTTGCTGACCGTTTGCCAGAACAAGTTTTGTAAATCCCCATCTCGCTGCTTCAGATATCCGGGATCAGACACCATCCCAACACTGGTGCAACCATCCTGCAGCGGGATCAGCCAGAACCAGCCCTGATCGAACCAATAAATGCTGATATTCCCGGCTTCTTCACCCTCTCGGCGCACCACGTTTGAAAAATGGCCAAACACAGCCGCGCTCTTATGGCGCTTGTTGCGTCGTTTCAGATCCAATCTCTGGCTCAGAAAAGTATCACGGCCCGATGCATCGACGACAAACCGGGCCGTTATCTGCCGTGCTGTGCCATCTGTGCCCAGGATTGACGCTGTAACAGGGTCCGCGTCCAATTCAATGCCCGTTACCCTGGTTTCCTGCACCACCTGAACGCCCCGTTCAGAGGCATTGTCCAACAGCATTTCGTCAAATTCAGCGCGCCGAACCTGAAAAGCAGAAGGTTCATCCGGGGCCATGGCTTCGGAAAAATCATAGACGACGTGGCTTTCCGCCTCATTGCCAGAGAAATCCGCCCCATGCTTGGTCACACCGATGTGACGCAGGCGGTTTTCAACCCCCAACCGCCGCAAAATAGGCAAATTGCGTGGCAACAGGGATTCCCCGATGTGAAATCTGGGGTGACGGTCCTTTTCCACCAGCAAGACTGAAAAACCACGTTCAACCAATAATGTGGATACAGTCGATCCTGCAGGTCCGCCCCCTATCACCAGCACATCGCATGAAAGCGTCATTTCACAGCCTTATGAAACTATCAGGAAATCAGCCAGCACCGCCGACCCGACCAACACCCTACACGGCGACACTTTAACAGCACAAGACTGCCGCCGTGGCGCACCATTGTTTCCTGAAAGCAACCATCGCTGTGAAAGACTATGCGCATTTGAGGAGCAGTGATTGTGGCAATTCTGTCGTTACATTGGGTATAAGCGCTGTTCTGCCCTCAATCCAAGGTACGATATCTTCTGCTAACAAGGGTTTGGCGAACAGATAGCCTTGCATCTCATCAATTCCGAGTTCGCATATTGTCTGTGCCTGGCGATCATTCTCGATTCCTTCAGCAACAGTTTTCAACCCCAATTGCTGCCCAAGATCCTTGACCGACTTTAAGATGGAATAATCCTTTGCTTTATCAGGCGCATGCGTCACGAAGGATCGGTCAATTTTGATACAATCGACATCCAGTGACTGAAGATAGCTCATAGAGGCGAATCCGGTTCCAAAATCATCAATAGACAAGTGCAGCCCTAGAGATTTCAGGCCTGCAATTTTATCCTGAACTAAATCATAGTCATGTAGATCCAGGCCTTCTGTGATCTCCAACTCTAACTTGTTGGGATCAATGCCGCTGCGCGAAATGGTGTTGCGAACCATGCCAACCAGCCCCGGGTCAGAAAACAGGACCGGTGATATATTCACGGACATCGCAACATCCATTGAATGCTGATACTGCCAGTCAGTCCAGGTTTGGCAGGCCTTGCGTAAAACCCATTGGGTCAATTCCCGGATCGACGACCCTTGTTCGGCAACAGGAATAAACTCCATTGGCGAAATGGGGCCATGTTCCGGGTGGTTCCAACGAATCAACGCCTCTAAACCGTGTAATACACCAGAACCAGACAGGACGCGCGGCTGATATCGAACAGTGAAGTCGCGATCAAAATCGGCCTTATCCAGTTCGGTCAGGATCCATTTCTGATCCAACTCATTCTTAGACATGCCCAACTGGCTTGAAACAGTGCGCGTATATTCCGTGACGCTTTCATTCAAACAATCGAAGAACTCTTTGCGAGAAAATGGCTTGTTTAAGAAGCGAAACACGGCAGCCCGATTAATCGACGCAGACAAGATTTCCTGATCCGCATATCCTGACATGATCACCCGCGTGGTCATGGGGGCCACAGATCGCGCCATTTCCAGAAATTCTATTCCAGACATGCCGCGCATGCTCACATCGCTGACGACAACCGCATATGGCCCATCCGCCGTCAGCATGTGAAGGCCTTCCTGACCGCTATTTGCGATGTCTACTTCAAAATTTTGTCCGGCAATGCGTTTTATCCCTTCAAGAATAAAGGCATCGTCGTCAACAATCAGCACCCTTGTCATCACGTTTCATCCTGCTGGTAAATTCATGGCTTCTTGTGTCATGTTAGCGTGGCTGCCTCTATCCGCATTTGAGGGCAATTTTTCCGATAACAGAGCGAAACAATCGGACTTTGGATGGGTGCTTATGAGTGTATTACCAAGTATCGCCTTCGTAGATGATGAACCAAAAATTCTGTCTGGTATTCGCAGAGGTTTAAAAAAACAGCGCCCGAACTGGGATTTAGCATTCTTTGAGAACCCCATTGAAGCGCTACAGAATTTCAAGGCAAAGCCACCCCGGGTAGTGGTTGTTGATATTCGCATGCCCCAAATGAATGGGCTGGATTTAGCGCGCGAGATTAACAAAAGCTGTCCTGGTACATTGTGTATCGTATTATCCGGATCTACCGATTTCGATATTGCCATCGCGTCCATCAACGACGGCAATGTCTTCAGGTATTATGTAAAGCCCTGCAGCCTGGACATTCTAATCGATGGCATTGAAGAGGCATTATCAACGCGCCGCCGGCGTGCTGACGACCAACCCAACACAGCCAGGATGGCTGGTTCAAAAATGGTCGACAGCCTGTCCGCAGGCGCTTTGGATTTGATTCGATATGGTGTACTGGTCGCGGATTCGGACGGACATGCCCTGTTCACCAATGCCAAGGCTGGTCGTATGCTTACAGAGCACGTCGGACTGTCTTTGGATGCAAACGGATTCTGCCGGGCTGCGAATACGAAAGAAACCGAACGGCTGCACCTAGCAATTGCCAAGGCAAGCAATCTTTCGGAAATGACGGCCCTGACGGTGCTATCCCCGGACGGAAAACCCTTGCGGGTGACTGTTCAGCCCTATGAAGCAGAAAGTACCACCAATAATCGATTGGTCTGCTTATTCTTGTTTTCAGACGATCAAGTGACCAGACCCAACCCAAAGTTACTGATGGATATGTTTTCGTTGACGGTATCTGAATCTCGTCTTGCAGCCGCATTGGCTGGAGGGATGTCATTGGAAGATGCCGCCCAGGAATGCGGACTCACACGCGCCTCTGCACGCACTTACTTAAAGAACATTTTTTCAAAACTGGATGTTACGCGTCAATCAGAACTGGTCCGGACAATATTGATTTCATTGGCTAATTCAACAAGCGATAATTCATGAAGACCTATTTCTTCTAGATAGGCCTTATCAAGACCGGGCATCCTTGTGTCATTTTGCGCCGGGTCGCCTTCTGCCACCGCATCAGACTCTATCGCATCGCCAGAGCATGCCAATGCCTGCGCTAGGTGGACCGCAGCCAGACAGCCCTTTTCATGCTGTCGGGCAGCAGTTGGGTTATGATGGAAAGCAACAGCTTCTACCACCGAGTTTGAGAAACCCCAAAGTCCAATCAGATAGGCCCCTAAAGCAGCATGTCCTGCCCCAAAAACCTCTGTTTCAATGTCATTAATTGATTTTTGCTGCTTTTCTGTCTGGATTTGAATCTGCTTAAAATCGACCTGGCGGTTAAGCCGAAGCACCACTGTTCCAATATGACATAACAGCCCCGCTGTTGCTGCATCTTCAACGACCTCCGAACTGCAGCCCATTTTTTCTGCTATCTGGCGCGCCATGCTGGCAATCTTTAAAGATCGCTGGGCCAAAGCCTGGCTTTCCTTAACCAAAGCTGGATCCATATCAGCCCGTAGATAGAACTCGCTGAGCGTGACCAGGGCGCGGATCGTCTCAAATCCTAATAATTCTACAGCATCCCGACATTTTGTAACTCGATAGGGTATGGCAAAGAACGACGAGTTGACGAGACGCAACACAAGCGTTGCCAGGCCTAAATCATTGTCAAGAACGCTGCCAACCGACTTGGCTGATGCAATCGGATGATCCAGTTCACGGATAAGCTGAAAGTATCGTTCAGACGGTATCGGGAGGATGGCAAGTTTTCCGACCAACTGACGCAGTGCATGAATGGGCAGCAAATCCCTGAGTGCCAGCGACGCTTCGATGGCCTTAATCAGGGTTTCAGAATCGCAGGGTTTTGGCAGAAACTGATGCGCGCTTGCCAGTCCGTCCAGCATTGCATCCTTTTCCGCAAATCCCGACAAAATTATGCGAATACTTTCTGGATATGCCTTCGCGGTCGCTGCCAGGACTTTAGCGCCATCAACATCGGGCATACGCATATCACAAACCAAAACATCGATGGCGCCCTTTTCAAGCCTGTTTAGGGCCTGTCTCCCACCTTCTGCAAACTCCATAGACCAGATATTCCTTTGGCCACGCGTCGCACGACGAAGCCCCTGAAGAATATTAGGCTCATCATCTACTATTAAGATAACAGGCTTATGATCCGTATCCATCGAAAACATCGATCTTTAGTTTGTCCCGTGTGCCTTTCTGGCAAAAGGTTTTCTATCGCGCTATCCCTAAATGAGGACATGATGTGTTACGGCGAAAAATATATTTTCGCTAAAGTTGTCCCTATTTGAGGATATTACTTCTGAGCAGCACGCGTCATTTACAGGCCACACAAACATTAGGAGACGACCATGAAACAAAACTCCCTATATGGACTGATCGCCGCAACGCTGTTGCTTATTGCATCCGTCGGGGTTCAAGTCAGCCATGCGAAAGACCAGCTTCCAGCCCCAACGGGCAAGCAAGTTCTGGAAGTGACCGGAATGATCGATGCGACGACGGACGGTACCAGCGCCTATTTTGATATTGATCAGTTGATGGCACTGGGACCCAAACAGATTACGACGGCAACCCCATGGACCTCTGGCACAGTTAACTTTGTCGGGATTCCAGTGAAAGCCTTGCTGGATGCAGTAAAAGCCTCTGGTGAGACATTATCCGTCACCGCACTTAATGACTATACAGCATCCATGCCAATTGATGTTCTCACCGACGCGAATGCCATTCTGGCTTATGAAATGGATGGTCAGCGTCTCAAGATCCGGGACAAGGGCCCCTTGTGGGTCATTTTTCCCTTTGATGATGACGCAAAGTATCGAACCGACGCTTATCTGGCCTATGCCGTCTGGCAGGTTAAGCTTGTAAAGGTACAGTGAACCATGAATCCCGGACGCACCTTCAGTTCACCCATGCGAATTGGTTTGATCGGCGGCGGAATTGCCCTCGCCATTGTCTATCTGGTCTTTACCACTTGGTTTAGACAACAGATTGAAGAAGAAGCGATCGAATTCAGGGAAAATTTGCTGTGGGCTGTGTTTCAAGTTCAGAAGGAGTTGATCTCAACTCTTCGGTTATCTGAAGGTGCGACCAGGGACAATAATGTTTCAGCAGACGATTTGTTGCTGAATTACGAGATTTTGGTCAGTCGGATAAAACTGGTCCAACATGGCGATGGCTTTGAAGACTTACGCTTGCTCAACGACTTCTCTAACACACTGGACAAACTGGAAAACAGTGTCGTAGTGATCGATCAGCAGATCGAAAAAGTCGGGAGTAATCCCCAGGCCATTGCGACCATATTACATCAGAATTTACAGCCATTTGAGGAGTTACTGCAAAGTAACAGCCTGCAGGCAATCAATTTCACCACAGTCAGAAACACGACCCGCAATGCTGATATCGCAAGAATGCTGAACTGGCTGCAGTTTCTGTTTGTTGTGAATATGCTTCTGATCGGTGGTGCGATATTCCTTGCCTTCCGGCAGACCCTACGGGCCTATCAGTCTGCTTTTAAGGTGGAAGAACAAGCCCTTGCGCGTCGTTTCGCGGAAGAAACGGCTGAACGCAGTAAACTTGAGGCTTTAGGGTCACTGGCGGGTGGTGTGGCACATGAAATTAACACACCGGCACAATTTGTTACCACGAATCTGGAATTCCTAAACGACGCCTGCGACGAACTCTTAACTGAAGATGCCAGCAAAATCTCCGCTGATGATTTGGACTATCTTCGAAAGGAAATCCCGCTGGCGATCCAGCAATCCCAGGAGGGCATGATCCGCATTCGGGATATCGTTAAAGCCATCAAACACTTTGCGCACCCGGAACAGGGCAAGAAATCTCTGATCTCAATTGAAGACGAAATCCGCAACGCCGTGCTTCTGACCAGCAATCAGACCAAAGCCAAAGTCACTGTGGAAACCAGCATTCAGGAAAACCTTCCCCCGGTGTTGGGATGCCCGAATGAGTTAAATCAAGTGATCATCAATCTAATTGTTAACTCTGCTTATGCATTGTCAAAACAACCGGCTAAAGATCCTGATCATGAAGCCTGTGCACAGGAAGATAGAATCAGAATTGCCGCGGCTTTGGACGGCAGCGAAATTGTAGTTACCGTGCACGATAACGGTCCCGGCATTGCAAAAGAGATTGCACAGCGCATTTTTGACCCCTTTTTCACAACCAAGGCTGTTGGGGACGGTTCTGGACAGGGCTTGACGATCAGCCAACGCATTATCACGAATACATTTCATGGTTCACTTCAGTTGGACGACACGGTAACTGAAGGGACACGCTTCCGTATTATTCTTCCAGTCGCGCAAAATGATGCTGACTATAGGGACCTTAACTAGCCCCAGCCAACATCTAGACCTTCTGCTTTTTGCGTTACTATTGGCCCGCCAAACCAAGCCTCTAAAACACTTTCATATTCAGTATCCTGACTGTGCTTGACATCAATCCGATTAACCATCTACAAATCACTTAAACAATGTTGCGAATAACTATCATTCGCGTTTATGAGTAAAGTTTGTAAAGAGCGAGGCGACTACAAGAAAATTATGGAAAAAGAAGACCCTATGTTCATCAAGTCTATCACACACAAAACATCCTCGGACTCTGATCCTCTGATCGTCACAAGCACCGCCCTGCTGCAGAACAGGAATGAAGTGGTGATAGAACATCGCGGGGAGCAATATCGTCTGCGCAGAACCCGCCAGGACAAGCTGATCCTAACAAAATAATCCGGCTTACAATTTAAGATTTCCACTAAAATTACGTATCACCAACACGCCGTACCAAGGCAATTCCGGGCAGGCTGGGGCTAAGGCGCGCATTTTGCAGCGCTTCAAAATTAACCCGCTTGTTGCGTCCACTGCGATAGGCATGTTCCCGAATCAACGAAGCCGCACGTGTCCCCTGACGGTTTATGATCGCGTCCAGAATCTGGTGATGATCTTCTTCCGCAGCGCGGACCTGAAGCAAGCCTTTTTCAGGTTGGGCACTGTTAAAGACGATGGCCCTGGGCCCCGCCAAGGGGACACGACATATATTCCGTATCGCAGGAAACAACGCCTTATTAGATGCGGCTTCCAGAATACCGTCATGAAATGCCGCGTTCAAATCAATCCAGCGTGTTCGCGCGGCGACATCCGTCAGCCCCTGATCTGACAGGGCAGAGGCTTCTGCCAAAATCTTGCGCATCTGACGCTCCTGCGGGGCGGGCAGGCCACGCTCGGCTGCTTGCCGTGCCGCCAGGGCTTCCAACTCACCGCGCACCTCAATTGCGTCCGCAACTTCATCGACCGTGAACAAACGAACCCGAAAGCCGCGATTGGGCATCCGAGTTAACAAACCTTCCTGTTCCAGTGCCCCCATGGCCAGCCGCGCCAATGTGCGCGACACCATCAAGCCATCGGCAACCGCAACCTCGCGCAAGGCCTCCCCCGGTTCATAGACCCCGGAAAGGACTGTCTCTCTGAGACTTTGGGTTACTTGATCCAACTGCGTCGCCATACATCCCCCTCATCTAATTCTGCATGCAATACAATCAGTCATAGTGAAAATACGCCGAATTCCTGCTTGAAATCCACTGATATTGCATGCAACTTTACCACAACAAACATTTTTAGGGAGTACGCGTCCAATGCCAGACAGTCTCGACCCCCGGTCCCGGCCTGTTCAAAAGCCCCATTTCGATACGCCGCCGCTGCAATCCAGCCGGCCGCCGCGCTGTCCTCCCTTTGTGGAAATCACCAAGTCTGATCAATTGCTACCCTATTTGGAGCATGTCGCACAACGGCCCTATAACCATGGCCTGAATGCGTGCTGGGACCTCAAAGAGGGCGAGCGTGTGATGCTGCGTGTCGACAATTGGCACAGCGAGCTGACGATTGAGGCCTGCAAAAAGATCCTTGAGAAATACAAGGTCAAGTATGAGATCAAATACATCGACCGCGGCCCGATCCCGCAATGGGTCGGCGCGGATGAAGTCGATTACTACCTGTTCCGCACCAAAGAACTCGCTGAGTGGATGGACATGTGGGAAGAGGAAGAGAAGAACCAGAAATACGATAAAATCCTGATGGGCTATGGCGGTCCGGTATTGGCCGAACGCTTCATCAAGATTCAGCGCATGCCCTTCATCACGCCGGAAATCCTGGCCTCCCCGGCCCATGCCATGCCCATTGAAGTCATCAATGCCATGGACAAATGGACCTGGGACCGGATTCGCAATGCCAAACGGGCGCGGATCACCGATCCCGAAGGCACCGATATGTCCTTTACCAATCACGATGAATATTGGGACGCCAATCGCGAATTCTACAATCCAGAACTGACCGCGCGGACCTGGACCGGGAATGAGCATTTCGGCAAGACCTACCTGCCGGGCCACATTACCGGACGCCCCTGGATGTTCCACCCGTTCAAAGAAGACGGCTGTGGCATCATTGCTGGCACCACCAACCATATCGCGCCCTGTGACTGGACCCAGTTGGTCGTGGAAAACTCCAAAATCACACAGATCAATGAAGGCGGTGAATTTGGCCGCAAACTGCGCGATGTTATGGAGCAGACCAAGGATATCCAATATCCGACCTTCCCGGACAAGGGCATCATGCATTGGTGGGAAGCATCGATTGGCACGAACCCGCATATCCATCGCCCGCGCAAGGACTTCCCGTCAGGCTTTGTGAATTGCCTGTATGAGCGGGTACGCTCCGGCGTCATCCATATGGGCTTTGGCACCATCATCTCATCCATGGCAGAGCGCGAAGCCGCCCGTATGGGTCATCTGGTGGGCCATTGGCATATCCATCTGTACTTCCCGACCTATACTTGCGAAATGGACGGGGATAACGAGAATATCATTGAAAACGGTCGCCTTCAGGCACTCGACGACCCGGAAATCCGCAAGATCTGCTCGAAATATGGCGATCCGGAACTGTGGATGGATGAAAGCTGGAACCCCGCTGTCCCCGGCATCAATATGGATGGGGATTACTGGGACCATTATGCCAAAGATCCGCTTCACTGGGTGAAGACGGAATTGGAAGTTTGCCGCAACTATCATCCGATGTTCATGAAGATGGTTGGCGCGGACGACAAATATTGCCACGGTGCCGGGGCCGATTGGTGGAAGGGCGGATGCTGTGATCACAGCGGCGTCTCTGCACCCGTCCTACCCGGAAACTGCTGTGGACATGACCACGACTGAACACAGCAAGGGGGCATCCCGCCCCTGGAGTTATCAGGGGCATGGGGCCCCCAATAAATGAGGGGCAAAAGCCTCCGAAGACAAAATTTATGAAACCCTGATGGGAGGAAGAATGATGAGTCGTATTACAAAACTGGCTGCCGTTACGCTGGCGGCCGCGACATTGGTTGCCAGCGCAAGCCTGGCTCAGGCGCAAACCCGTGTTTTGCGTTATGCAGATTTTGGCCCTGACCGCGGCAGCCGCGCCGAAGTCATTAAATGGATGGATTCCGAAATGCGCGCCCGCAGTGACGGTGCATTGGGCCTGGACATCACCTGGGGCGGCACGCTGCTGGGCGCGAAGAATGCCATCGATGGCGTCGGCAATGGCGTGTCTGATCTTGCTTCCGTCGTTCCGGTTTACGAGCCCGGAAAGCTGACCGCGTGGCGCGTGTCGGATGTTCGCCAGATCGCTGATGAATATGTCGGCATGATGGCAACCTATGAGCTTATGACCCAGAATGAAGCGGCAATTAAGAACTTTGCCGATCAGGGCGTGCACTACGTATCCAACTTCACCACCGGCCCGACCCAGCTTTTAAGCCGCGAGCAGATCACGAACCTGGACGAGCTTAAAGGGAAGAAGATCCGGGCGACCGGCAGTTTTGGTAAAGCTTTTGAGGCAGAAGGCGCGGCGGCTGTATCGATGAGCCAGCCCGACGTTTACCAGGCGCTTTCAACTGGCACTATCGACGGCACCGCCAGCTACGCCTATGTCATCAATTCATACAAACAGTATGAAGTCGCCACCCATCTGACGACAATCGATATGGGTCAGAATCTCGGTTGGGGCATCGTGATGAACAGCCGTGTCTGGTCCAGCCTGACGCCAGAACAGCAAACGATGATGGCAGAGCTGGGTCATGATGCAACGCTGTATATGGCGCAGAAAATGTACGAAGACCGCACGCAAATCCTGGATAAACTGCGAGCTGGTGTTGACGGCATTACAATTGTCGAACATGACGGTGATCCGGCAATGAAAAAAGCCCTGATCGAAGCTGCTGAATCGGCTGGCATGGAATGGATGGGCGGTGCCCGGGATCAGGGTCTTCCTGCTGACGATCTGTTGGCGGCCTTTGATGCAGCCGTTGCTAAATACCACAAAGAAATGGAAGTACAGGGCTATCCCTGGGCTAAGAAGTAACCCACGATGAGCGGGACCCATGATGGCATGCCGGCCCTGCCGCCAGGCAGCAAGCTCGGCATCCTAGATCGTCTCCTTGATCGGGCAGAGCGCGTGCTCTCCTCCATCGCCAGCATCATCTTGCTGGCGATGGGGGTCCTGATCAGTGTCAGCGTTGCTGCACGCGAACAGATCAACGTGACCATACCGGATGATATCCTGATGGTTGGGTTGGCCATGGTGGCTGTTGTCGCCTTGCCGATGGCACATGTGCAACGCGACAAGGGTCAGATTGCAGTCACAGTGATCACAGACCGAATGCCACAAAGAGTTGGCGAGATCGGCCGTTTGCTGGGGAATCTGCTTGGCTGTCTGCTGTTTGGCGCTATTGCCCTGTTGGTCATGGACTCCATCCCCAAAGCATTTGTCGAAAATCACTATTACGACGGGCAGCTATCAATCCCCGTTTGGCCGACAAAGGTGATTTTCGGGATCGGCATGGGATTGTTCTCAATCCGGTTGGGCCTGTGCATGGTCGGTGACCTGGTGACAATGAAAAATCGGCCCAAGGCCGACCATTAGAGGCATTTCGAAATATGGACCCACATCTGATAGGATACGGCGGTTTCGCGGTTGTCCTCGTCCTTCTTGCATTTCGTGTTCCCATCGCCATTGCCCTTGGCAGTGTCGCGACATGTGGCATGCTGCTGGCCTATGCCTGGACGCCCTGGTTGCCCTTCTCCCTGTCCGCCGCCATACCACCGGTCAGTTCCCTGTTGGGCTCAACGCCCCTGGATTTTATTAACTCCTATGCACTCTCGACTGTTCCCTTATTCATTTTCGTTGGTCATCTGGCGTTCCAGGCCGGCTTTACCACCGACATATATGCCGCTGCCCGTGTATGGCTGGCGCGTATGCCGGGCGGGTTGGCGATCGCATCGATCATTGGCTGTGGCGGATTCAGTGCCATCAGTGGTTCGTCCGTCGCCTGTGCTGCGGCCATGGGGCGGGTTGCTGTTCCAGAAATGCTGGACAGTAACTATTCCCGCGCATTAGCGACAGGATCCGTCGCCATTGGCGGCACGCTGGGATCGCTGATCCCGCCATCCATTCTGTTCATTATCTTTGGCGTCTTTGCAGAACAGTCCATTGCAAAGCTGTTTGTTGCCGCTGCCATCCCAGGCCTTATCTCGCTGATCGGTTACGTTGTGATCGTTATCATCTGGGTTAAACTGCGCCCGCAAGATGCCCCCCAGCCCAACCTTACAAATGCGCGTGAAGCGCGGGGTCAAGCCCTGGCGAAATGTTGGCCGATCCTGCTGTTATTCGCCGTCATCATTGGTGGGATTTATCTGGGTGCGTTCACACCGACTGAGGCCGCTGGCGTCGGTGCCATCGCAACGCTGATTCTGGGCATCGTTTTGCGCCGTCTGGATATTGCCAAGATCAAAGAAGCCCTGCGCGAGGCGGTCAGTCAGTCCGGCCAGTTATTTGCCATCGCCATCGCTGGCAAACTGTTTGTCAACTTCATCGCCCTGACCAATGTCGCAGCGCAGTTAACCGGCTGGATCGGGTCTGCGGAACTGTCTGTCTTCCTGGTCATGGGGTTGATCGTGCTGTTGTATTTGGTGTTGGGCATGATGCTTGACCCGTTGGGCATCATCCTGCTCACCTTACCCCTGACCCTGCCAGTGGTGGAATCCTATGGGCTGGACCTGATCTGGTATGGCGTCATTGTTGTGAAACTGCTGGAAATGGGACTGGTAACGCCGCCTATTGGACTGAACGTCTTTGTCATAAAATCGATTGTTGGCGACAAGATCCCGCTGGAGCGTATATTCGCCGGGGTCAGTTTCTTCCTGATCTCTGATGTGATTGTGATGGGTCTGCTGTTGGCCTTCCCGATCCTGTCGCTGTATCTGCCCAGCCTGTTATGAGCGGCCAGCAGGATACCGGGTTGAGGGTTGACGCCGTTGAGGTCTGGACACTTACCCTGGACCGGCTGACGCCATTTTCCAGTGCGAATGAAACCATCCAGCGCGAAACGCACCCGATTGTGGCAATTCGTGCGGGCGGCCTGACAGGTTGGGGGGAAGCCCCCGCTCCCCAGGCCCCGCTATATTTGCCGGAAAGTGTTGCCACCGTTCTGGATGCCCTGAAGAACCATCTGGCACCAAGGCTGTTGGGCAAAATATTAACAGAACCAGATGATGCCGCTGTCGCAATGGGTCCGGTTCGCGGCAATCTGTTTGCAAAACATGCCCTAGAAACCGCCGCACTGGACCTGATCTGCCAAAAGCAACAGATCAGCCTGGCGCGCCTGCTGGATGCGACGACAGCCCATGTCGCCGCCGGGGCAACCTTTGGCCTGCCAAAGCATCCGGAAGACCTGTTCGATCAGATTGATGAAGCACTGGATCTGGGCCATACGCGCATTAAGGTGAAAATCGCGCCGGGACGGGATGCCACCGTGCTGAAGGCCCTGCGCGACAGATATCCCGGTATCGCGCTGACCGCCGATGGCAACAGCGCCTATAGTATCCAGGACGCCGCCGATTTGATTGCGCTGGATCGCTTTGACCTGACACTGTTGGAACAACCCCTGGCCTGGGATGATTTCGTCGATCACGCCGCCTTGCAGGCCCAGATGAAAACCCCGCTGGCCCTGGACGAGAGTTTGCAGTCAGACAGTGATCTGGCAACCGCGATCACGCTGAAATCCTGCCGTGCCATTGTCTTGAAACCCGCCCATGTCGGTGGCCCCTGGCAGGCAAAGAAGATGCATGATCGTGCACACCGCGCGGGCCTGCCCGTCATGATTGGGGGCATGCATGATTTCTGTATCGCACGCGCGGCAAATCTGGCCGTAGCCGCCCTGCCAGGGTGTATCGTGCCGGGCGATGTTGGTGGCACGGATCGATACTATGGAACTGATCTGGTGGATCCGCCGCTACGCATGGCGGCAACCGGCATGCCCGTTCCCGGCCGCCTGAACGTCAATGAAAGCGAAATTCGCAGAATTGCTGAGTTTCAGTTCAAATCGACGCTATAGACAATCACGCCAATTCAGCCGGAATCGGAACCAGATGATTGTCATAGGCAATACCATCGATACTGCTGAGAATCTGTTGATCATTTGAAATTTGTCCAATCCCATCGGTGACCACAAAGGTCTGACCATCGGGGGCGGCGCCACAGACATCAGGACGCATCAATGTGTCCTGAAGGGCCTGTGTCCGGGCGTCCCAGATTCCAACAATCCCGCCTCTGGGGCTGGTGGCAATTACGCGGCGCCTGTCACCGCTGGCAACGATTGCGCCAGTATAGTAATTCATGGCGTGAACCAGTGAGGCTTGCATTTCAACCGGGCGCATCTCTGCCCCCCCCTGATGGACCCCCAATAATCCGGGGCATTCTGACAAAGACCCTTCATACTGCCCGGCTACCCAAACCGTTCCGGGTGTCACTTCTGTAAGATGGCGAATGGATAACTTCTCATAACTGCGGGGCAGGCGTACCGTTTGCAGGATTTCCCCGTCCGATGCCCGCAGATAGGTCAGGCACGGGTCCATCTGTGCCAGATTCAATTTTTCGCGGGGATAATCCGGATGGGTAGCTATGCCGCCATTGGCGACGGCAATCGTTTCACCATCAGATAATAGGATTGCCTGATGACACCCAACACCACCGCCATCAAACTCTCCGACGCGCGCATATCCCTGTGTGGCGTCATAGATACCCAAAACGCTGCGCGCTTTATCGAAATCATTTTCGGCTGCAAATAACAGCTTTCCATCCGCGGAATAAAAGCCATGACCATAATAGAGGCGGTCGTCGCGGGCAGCGATGTGATGGGTGACCGTCCGCCGCCGCACATCAAAGACCAGGATAAAATGCCCCGGTCGACGCGCAAATAACACCGCCGACCGGCCATCAGATGACATCGCCCCATCATGGGCCCGCGCCTTTAAGGGAACACGATACAGCATGTCCCCCCGATCATTGATCAAGGCGGCGGCAAAGCCACCTGTGGCATCACGCATGGATGTCAGGAACAGGCTATGCTGCCCCGCAAGAGCATCACGCGCAGCCGCAGGGGCAGCCAACGCTGTCAGAAGAGCAAGTGCGTGTCGTCTGGACAGGTGCATGGCCTCAATCTCCATCCATCGCATTGAACCCGGCAATCAGACCCAGGGCCGCAGGAACATCGCCAGTCAGCAACGTGATCGCCCCGGTCAGGGGAAGGCTGGCATAGGTCAATCGATCATAATCCTCTTGCGTGCTTAAATGCCCTTCGAAGGTTCGGTCCGCCGACACTTCAGTTTGGTTCAAGGCATCGCGTGCCATGCCCAATTCCAGCGCCAATTGCTCCGTCAGATATTGCCGATCCGCCGGCAAGGCATTTTCCAGCGACCAACTGTCGACCAGATCCGCAATCCCTTCCACATTGCTGATCATCGACAGCAGGGTCAGGTCAGACCGCCAGAATGGGGCCAGCTTTGGCTTTGCCGTATCAACAGAGTCCTGCAAGGGCGGCATCAGTTTCGTGTCACGCAGGATTTGCAATTGCTCTCGCGCAGCGCGTAGAAATTCCTGCATCGCTTCACCGGTTGATTTATACCGCACATCTTCCGGACCGGCTGATTTCATCAGGTCGCCGTAGCCGCCGGGCGCGCTCCACCCATCATACAGCGCATTCGAGATATGCAGGACGGATTGCGCCATAGTCGCGCCATACCGACACCGGAATGCTCCTTCCGGGGTGGCCTGAGCCTCATACCCGGTTCCGAACAAGACGAAATCCAGGGCCAATAGACCCTGCACGGCGACACTTTTCTGTTGCAGCGTTTCCAGACTGGTTGCGCTTTCATCCTTTTCCAGAAGAAGGGATTGTACCTGTTGAAGACCGCGCCCACGCGGGTCGGGCCAGAACAACAGTCGCTCAAACCGGTTATCATCACGCGCTGGACCGAAACGAAATGCTTCAATACGAGAGAATGTTTTGACCACATCAGCAAAACTGTTCTGGACATCCGCCAACGCCTCTTCGCTGGGAGCCGAACACAGCCGCGCATAGGCGTCGTTTTGAGACTCCGCTGCACCTTTAAACTGCCCATAGGCGGGGATCACGAACTGATCCACGGCCAAGGCGACCGACTTCTTCAAGGCATCCGTTGGAACCGGCGCCTGTGTATCGGCCTGGGCAAAACCACAGAAGGCAAAGGTTGTCAGTAAAACACACGCAAACTTTCGCATCACAGGCTCTCCAAAAACTGTATCAGGGCATTTCGGTCTTCAAGGCTTAGCTCCACAACCTTATCACGGGCGGCCTGCGCCTCACCCCCATGCCATAAGATGGCTTCCAACAGGTTGCGGGCTCTACCATCATGCAGGAAGAATGTATGACCGCTAACGACCTCTGTCAGTCCAATACCCCACAGAGGGGGCGTACGCCATTCCTGACCTTGAGCGTCTCCGACCGGGCGGTGATCGGACAGACCTTCGCCCATATCGTGCAACAACAGATCCGTATAAGGCCAGATCAACTGAAATCGGTGTTCCGGTTGATCCGCATTCCGACTGGTCACATATTTCGGCGTATGACAGGCGACACAACCGCTTTCATAGAAGACCTTCTTACCGCGCAGGACCGTTGGATCTGCCACATCGCGCCGGGCAGGAACCGCCAGATTGCGGGAATAATGTTCGACCAGATCCAGGATCGGATCAGGGGCTTCCGTATCGCCCAAATTGACTTGAACACCCGTCGCCATTTGACGACAGGCTCTTTGAGCTTCGGTGCAATCGCCCCAGTGGTTGGGAACCATGGGCGTGGAAATACCGATATCCCCGGCGAAGGCGTCTGCTGCCTGTGCCTTCAGGGAAGCCTTGGACGCCTTCCAGCCAAACCGACCCAGCGCGATACCATCTGCGACCGGATCCCAAACCATGCTGGGCCGCCCAGAGATCCCATCCCCATTAAGATCATCCGGGTCCGCCTGGGACAGGATATCAGCGGGGGCGATAGCTTCCAGCAGACCCAGTCCGATCATGGGCGGAGCGACACGCGGTGATAGCATGACGTCTGGATCCATCGGACCATAGGCCAGATCCTTCACACTGTAGGTTGGAGCACGCAAGGAAACGACCTGCCCGCCATTCAGTGTTACAGGGCGCTCTTCATAAGTGACGACCATCTGGCCTTCGGCATCCAGGCCTGGCACGGCGAAGTCCTGAAACTGCCCGCCATAGGTTGGTTCCGGTATGCGCAACATTTTCTTGCTGGCAAGGGCCTGTCGTTCCGCCTCGGTCCGGGCCGGAACAGACAGGCGCAAAAACATGGTTGAAGCATCCGTATCACTGATGTCAGGGGGGTGACCACGCCCGTCCTTCAGATGACAGCGCTGGCAGGACCGCGCATTATAGATCGGGCCCAAACCATCCGACGCATTGGTTGAAGAAGGGCTGGATACCCAGATTTTCCGAAACAAGCCATTGCCAAGGTTAAACTGCTCCTGACCTGCAAAATCCAGATTTTCAGAGAAATGAGAAAACGCATTCCGGCCCGTATCAGATTGCAGGGTCCCCGCCCCGCCGGACATGTTTTCATACTTTTCTGCATCGGAGAAAATTTCCGTCGCCCGGGTGACTGCCGATACACGCGCCTGATCTTTGGCAGTCAGATCATTTCGCAAGATTGGCGCAGCGTCTTGCGCAGATGTTGGGGCACAAAAACCAAGAGAAAACAGAACAAACCCAACGGAAGCGGACAGAATGCGACTTCCTTTCATACTGGTAACCATCTCACGGCGTCTTTCTTATCAAAACGATTGGGACCCTAGAGCATCATGCGCTCGCATGAGCTCACACATGTTGCACTTACCACTTTCTTTTCAGCAAATACGTCGTCGGAAACAAGTCCGCTTGCGAAAGCTTTCTTCGAACGCGGTGTTAAACAAAACGAACCGGCTGATCGGACAATACGCCCAATCAGCCGGCTGTTACTTGCATGCTAACAGGGCTTACTGGAATACAGCGTTCGGATTGTCCAAGCTGTCGGACCCTTCGAAACTGGCCTGGCCCAGATTCAATTCGGCGACAGCCCGTTCAATGGGGCGTGTCTGGGCGACCAGACCGTCGACCACCGCTTGAATGATCGCATTGCCGGATTCATTCCCTTCCCCAATCATCTGATCATAGGCTTCGCCAGACTGTGCCCGCTGGCGCATCTGTTCCATTGCCGAAACGGTGGCGTCCAGCTTGGCGCGTAACTCCTTATCCACGGCTGGAGATTTTTCCGCCACCAGGTCAGAGATTGACGGCCCGGAGACCATAGACCCATCAATCCGTTCATACTGCCCCAGATAGACGTTCCGAATACCCATCTGATCATAATAATGGGAATTGTAAGTATTGTCTGAGAAGCAATCATGCTCTTCTTCCGGGTCGTGCAGCAACAGGCCCAGCTTGATGCGCTCGCCCGCCAATTCACCATAGGACAGCGATCCCATTCCGGTCAGAATAGCCAGGAGGCCCGCATCAGGATTTTCAAGCAGCGCGGCGCGTGCGGCTCCTCCCTCTTCCCAATTGCCGACCATCTCCTGCAGATCGGCGATCAACAAGGTTGATGCCGCCTTCAGATATTCAGCACGACGGTCACAATGACCATTGGTGCAGTTCTGGGTGTCATAATCGCTGGCCGGGCGGTTACCGGCACCAGGGCCCGTTCCATTCAAATCCTGACCCCACAACAGAAATTCGATTGCGTGATAACCGGTTGCGACATTCGCTTCAACGCCACCCGCTTCCTGCAGCGTTTCTGACAACAGCTCAGGCGTAATATTGGTGGCATCCACATTCTGACCGGCAATTTTCAGTTTTGGATTTGCAATCACATTAACTGTGTAGAGAGGATTCTGATCCGATTCCATGCCGTAGGACGGATCGACATAGTCAATCAACCCTTCATCCAATGGCCAGGCATTCACCCGCCCTTCCCAATCATCAACAATCGCATTCCCGAACCGGAAAGCTTCCGTTTGTTGATAAGGCACGCGCGCATCCAACCAGGCTTCACGGGCAGCCGACAGGGTTTCTGCCGTCGGATTGGCGATCAAACCATCAATCGCAGTATCCAGCTTCTTGGCGGTGATCAGCGAATCTTCATAACCCGCATGGGCAATATTCGCATAATTATTCAATATCCCAACAGGCTCTGCTGCATTTACAGAAACCACCGGGGCGGCCAGGACCATGGCACCAAAGGCGATGGCTCTTCCAAATTTCGACATGCTACTCTCCCATACAGTCGTTACGCATGATAATGATAGTCATTCTCATTCATCAGTCTGACGATGTCAAACCGCTGCGACAAAAAAACCACCTAGAACGAGACGGCGCTTCCAATCAGCACAACCGTCCCTTCATTTTCATTCGCGGCACCGCCAGCACCATTGCTGCTGTCGGCATGGACAACATCGCTGTAAACGAGCAGCCCTTCGGCAACTTGCGCATCAATTGAGATGTTGTAGACGGTCATTTCGTCTTTTGTGCCGTCCGTATTGGTGTTTTCGCCATAAGCATAGCCAACCGCAAATCGACCCAGGCCATAATCATAGCCGACGCCGAACTGATAATTGCTGCCAGCATCCGCCAGAGTGCCCTTTTGAACCCCCGAAGAACCATTATCGCCATAGCCAGCGCCGATCTCCACCGGACCGAAACCAACTTTTACCCCGGCGCGCCAGGCGTTGATTTTCTCCAGGTCTTGATTGATGACGCCCTGATCCGCATCCGCATGGCGATAGCCCAATGAGCCCAGGATTGAAACATCCTGCAGATCAACGCCATAGGTCACTGAGGTTTCCAGGACATTATAGGCGGCCCCATCATCGGTCTGCTGTGTTTGCCCTTCCACGCCATTTTGCGGGGTAAACGAAATGCCCCCTTCGAATCCTCCAAAATTTGGCGTGTAATAGGCGATCTTGTTCGCATCGTCGCTGCTTTCCGACGTGCCTAGAAAGGCGGCATCGCCAATCTGGGTATAGTAATCACCGAATTCACCATCAAATCCTTCACTGTGGGCCTGAACATCATGTCCGCCCGTTGCCATGTTATCGACGACATCGTCATCCGATCCCAGATGAATGCGCCCCCAATCCCCGAAGAATTTCAAGTACATCTCGTCAAAGGCACCGGTGTTTCCTGTGGCAAAACCCCATTGGATATTGGCCCCATAATGCAAACCGGTATCGGTGACCGCATCAACATCCCAAACCAATTCTGACTGGTCAGAAACCGCAGAAATGCTCGCCCCTACGCCAGGGGCTTCTTGGTCCGCATCCGCGAATGCAAACTGATAATCCAACATGCCGGAAAAGGTAACCACCACGTCACCGGCATGGGCGGCAGCCGGAATAAATCCCGCCAGAACGGTGCCAGCCAACAACCATGATCTTTTCATTTTTTCATCCATTTCATACAGAGTGGGTTTTGTGGTTTGGCTGGCGAAAAGACAATAAATCTCTATCCTCGGAATCGAGGCCGATACGCTCTTCGTTGGCTGATGTGCCACCCCCAAGTGAGCCAGAATGTCGGCATTTACCATGCAGACATCTTTATAAACCCAACTATTGATCAGGCGTTATCTCTTGTCAACAAAAATGCGAATGATTATTAATTGCAGTGTTTTTACTGCTTGCGTTTGGGTCTGATTAGAAAAAGCATAGGGATCGCCGCCAAGGTAATCCACATCATGAAAATAAAGTTATTCAGATAACCAATCGTTGTTGCCTGCCGGGTCACCTCTCCATTCAAGGCGGCAAGTCCTGACGTGGTGTGCCAATCCCAGGATTGCGGTAATAAAGGCTGATGCATCATTTCTCGGAACGGGTTCATCAACTCACCAATATTGGCATGATTGATCTGGGTGTTCTGGGCCAACAGCGTGACGACCACCGAAATTCCGATACTGCTGCCAATATTGCGCATCAAACTGAACATCGCCGTACCTTCATTTCGGTATTTCGCGTTCAGGGTGGAAAAAGCAACCGTGCTTAACGGCACGAAGATAAAGCCCAGACCAAAGCCCTGGATGATCCCGGTCCAAATCAGGGTAGCCATTGGGATATCGACCGTAAATGTGGACATTTCATAAAGCGAGACGGATATCAAACATATACCCAACAAAATCAGGGCACGGGCATCTATACGCCCGTTCAACCGACCGACGATAATCATCGCCACCATTGTCCCGATACCACGCGGAGCAAGAATGTACCCCGTGGTCAAAACTGGATACCCCATCAACGATTGCAAAAAGGGCGGTAACAGCGCCAGCGTCGCCAACAGGATAATCCCAACCATAAAGATGACAACCAGGCCTGCAGCGAAATTGCGATCCTTAAATAATCCGGGCTCGATAAAGGGGTTCTTTGCCGTAAACATCTGAACCAGGAACATGTAAAAACACAGGGCAGCAATGACAGTTTCGACAATGATTTCCGTCGATGAGAACCAATCCTGAGACTCACCGCGGTCTAGCATCATCTGCAATGCACCGATGGCGAGGCTTAATAGAGCAAAACCAAATATATCGAAACGACGGTCAAGATTCCGTACCGTTTCCGGAACGACTGTCAGGATACCCGCCAGGGCCAGCATCCCAAAGGGAAGGTTGATGTAAAACACCCAACGCCAATTGTAATATTCCGTCAGATAGCCCCCCAGGGTCGGCCCTAGAATTGGCCCGACCATCACGCCGACTCCCCAAAGAGCCATCGCGGACCCATGCTTTTCCTTGGGATAGCTGTCCAGCAGGACCGCCTGTGACAAGGGAACCAATCCCGCGCCAAATATTCCCTGCAGCAGGCGAAAAACGACAATCTGTTCCAGCGAGGTTGCCGCGCCACACAGCATGGACGCAATGGTGAACCCTGTCACCATAGTCGCAAACAGACGCTTGCGTCCAAACCGCGCAGCAAGGAATCCGGTTGGCGGTGTCATGATCGCCGCAGCCACGATATAGGATGTCAGCACCCAGGAAATCTGATCCTGCGTCGCTGAAAGACTGCCTTGCATATGGGGTAAGGCAACATTGGCGATTGTCGTATCCAGGGCCTGCATGATCGTCGCCAACATAATCGACGCGGTGATCAACCCCAGATGGGCAGGTTTGCCCTCCGTCGACGTCATTTGGGCTGCTCTGTTTCCGCTGCAGTCGCCTGAGGCAACGCCCCCAGCCAGGACAGGGTGGAATGCACAAAATCGGGCATTTCGCGCTGATAACCGGTATCAACTTCCACCGAAACGCTCATCCCCGACCGCAAGGCAAGGTCCGCCTGCTCATTTTTCAGGGAAATACGCAATGGGATGCGCTGGACAACCTTGACCCAGTTTCCCGTCGCATTCTGAGGGGGAATTACTGAAAATTCAGAGCCTGTCGCTTGGCTGACACTGGTGACGAAACCCTGTAGGTCCTGATCTGGAAATGTATCAACCGTGATAACCACCGGCTGACCCGGCCTGATATGGGTCAGGTCTGTTTCCTTAAAATTCGCCTCAATCCAGACACCGTTGCTGGCAATCAAACTCATTACCGGGCTGCTGAAGGCGCCATTGCCAACAACCTGCTGGCCCACTTCCGGTGTATTGCTGACCACCCCGGCGAAGGGCGCACGCACAACGGTCCGCTCTATATTCAGTCTGGCGCGTTCCAGATCCGCCATCGCTTGCTGGTAGGGGGGGTAATCCTCAATCTGGATATCAATCGATCCCCCCAGAGAGGCCAGTATCTGCTGCGCCTCTTGCTGAATGATCTGATTCTCCTGGCGCGCCACGGTCAGATCATGACTTACAGAATCAAACTTACTAGACGAGATTGTCTTGCTGGCAACCAACGGCTTTTGCCGATCATATTCACTTTTGGCATAGTTAATATTGGCACGAGCCAGCGCTAGTTCAGATCGCTTTTCCTGATAGCTGGCCTTCAAACTGGCAAATTCGTTACGAAGCATCGACAGTTTAGCCTGCGCCTCATTCAGCGCGATGCGATAGGAACGATCATCGATTTGGAACAGCACATCCCCGGCTGAAACGGCCTGGTTTTCCTTTACCATGACGTCAGAAATCAATCCGGACACTTCTGCGGCGATCATTACCTTATCGGCCTTGATATAGGCGTTTTCCGTACCGACAAACCGCCCGCCAGTGAAATAGGTATATCCCGCAACGGCGATTACGACCAACGGGCCCAGCACCAGAAGAAAAGTACGGATCCTGTTTCGCTTTCGCTGTTTTGGGATGTTGTCATTCCTTGGCCCCGCACCGGGCAGCGCGGCGCCATCCGGCACCATATCAGCAGAGGTTGAGTTAGAGGCGCTAGGTGCTTGATTTGACATTGTCTGTGCCTTCGGGTGAGGACTTGCGGTCGACATCACAAGCCTCGTCATTTGATAGGAGATTAAGTTTGACGCGCTGCAACAGTGTCAACAGCGCGTCGTGTTCATTCTCTGGGATTCCATTCAGTGCGGCTTTTTGTGTTTCAGCGGCATGTTCCCATAAACGTTCCAGAACAGGCTCCGCCGCAGGGGTTAGATAAAGCTGAATAGCCCTACGATCTGTGGGATCTGGTCGTCGTTCGATTAATCCGTTTTCCTGTAGGTAATCCAATTGGCGACCCAATGATATGGGCTGTATTTCCAGGTATTCTGCCAGCGTCACCTGCCGTATCCCTTCATGATGGGACAAATACGCCAAGGCGCGCCATTGCGCCTGAGAAAGCCCTAAATTGACGGCGCGCTGATTGAAATCGCGCCGCAGCAACCGGGCTACTTCATGCACAATGAAACCAAAGCTCTTTTTGGGATGGCGCATAAACAAACTTTCTGAGGATTTAGTAAACATTATATATTATATAAGAAGCTGACAAACAAGACTGTCAGCAAATTTCGCAAAAACATCACAATTCTGTCCCCGAAATGGGCCATCTTAGCGCCAGAAGCGACGAGCCGGATATTGACAACAAATGATATATCCATTATTCATGAATTATGGATATAAACAAAGCACTCGCGGCGTTTTTCGCCCTCAGTCAGCAAACCCGCCTGGATGTGTTTCGGCTTTTGGTAAAGGCGGGATCAGACGGGCTGAACGCCGGGGAAATCGCGTCTCTGCTGGACGTGAAACAAAACACCATGTCTGCCAATCTGACCGTGCTGCTGAATGCCGGGATGGTGCGCAATGAACGACACGGCCGCACAATCCGCTATTTCGCCGATTTTGATGCCATGCGCGCTCTGTTGAGTTTTCTGATGGAAGACTGCTGCGGCGGCCGCCCTGAACTTTGCCAACCTGTTATCGACGAAATTGCCTGCGCTTGCTGAGCTCGGGCTTGCTGGGGAGGAAACCATGAGTGAACATGTCTACAATGTGTTGTTTCTGTGCACAGGAAATTCTGCGCGGTCCATTATGGCCGAAGCCCTTATGAACCGTCTTGGCCAGGGCCGGTTCAAGGCATTTTCAGCAGGATCAAACCCCAAAGGGGTGGTTCATCCACAAACCATCGACCTGTTAAAGCGAATGAATTTCGATACAAGTTTTGCGCGGTCAAAAGACTGGGCGGAATTTGCAGAGCCTGGCGCCCCGGAAATGGATTTTGTCTTCACCGTCTGCGACAATGCCGCTGCGGAAGTGTGCCCAGTCTGGCCTGGCCAACCAATGTCTGCACATTGGGGTGTTCCTGACCCCGCAGAAGCGGAAGGGACTGAGCCGGAGAAAGCCCTGGCCTTCTCTGACACCTATCGCATGTTGAATTCCAGGATATCAGTCTTCACCTCTTTGCCGATAAACAGCATCGATAAGCTTTCACTGCAGAAGAGGCTAAATGATATCGGAACGAAAGAGTGACCACGCTGTTTCGTAAGCTGGCGGCGGAGTTTGTTGGCACTGCTTTTCTGCTGGCTACAGTCGTCGGCTCAGGGATTATGGCGGAAACGCTAGCCGGTGGGAATGTGGCGGTAGCCCTTCTGGGCAACACCATCCCCACCGGTGCCATCCTGATCATTCTGATCACGCAATTCGGACCTGTCTCCGGGGCGCATTTTAACCCGGCCGTAACCCTGGTTTTCGCCTTAAAGCGAGAAATTTCCGTCCAACAGGGCCTTGGCTATGTCGGCATTCAGGTTCTGGGAGCCTTGGTCGGCGTTTGGGCTGCGCATTTGATGTTTGGCGAAGAGGTTTTGCAATTTTCCCAGAAAATACGCAGTGGCGGGGCGCAATGCTTTGCAGAAGCTGTGGCAACATTTGGATTGGTGATGACGATCCTAGGAACAATCCGGGTTAAGAAAGAAGCAGTTGCCATGGCTGTTGGTTTATACATCACGGCCGCTTATTGGTTTACTGCGTCAACATCCTTTGCGAATCCGGCCGTCACCATTGCGCGCGCCTTTTCCGATACCTTTGCGGGGATCCGTCCCGAAGATGTGCCCTGGTTTATTGCCGCCCAATTGGTGGCCGCCGTGTTGGCCTTGGCGTATTGCAACTGGCAATTCAATACTCCTAAAAGTGAGGCGAATGACGCATGAGTATTGTTATCCATCACAATCCAGACTGTGGCACATCCCGCAATGTGCTGGCGATTATCCGCGCCTTTGCGGGAGAGCCGACTGTCATTGAATACCTGAAAACCGGCTGGACCCGGGAGCAATTACTGGGATTGTTCGCGGCAGCAGGCCTGACGCCACGCGATGCGTTGAGAGTTTCAAAGTCACCGGCTGAGGAAATGGGGCTGACCGATCCAACTGTGTCTGACGAGATGATCCTGAATGCGATGGTGCAACACCCCATTCTGGTCAACAGACCCATCGTCTGCACGAAAACGGGTGTTCGATTGTGCCGCCCGTCAGAGGCTGTGTTTCCCCTGCTGCAGGTTCCGCCCGGCACACGCTTTACAAAAGAAGATGGCGACATAATTATCGCTCCATGAACGACACGCTTCCCAACATCCAGAAACCCCAGCTGCACCCCATTGATATCGGTCGTTTGGCGCATGCGGGTGAGCCGACCCACCCACCCCGCATACTTATGCTGTATGGATCACTGCGGGACCGATCCTATTCGCGTTTATTGACGCAAGAAGCGGCGATGGTTTTGCGCGAATTGGGGGCAGAGGTAAAAATCTTCAATCCATCCGGCCTGCCATTGGTCGATGATGCGCCCGATACCCATGAAAAGGTCCAGGAATTGCGCACATTGTCGTTGTGGTCTGAAGCACATGTCTGGTGTTCTCCGGAACGTCACGGGGCGATGACGGGCGTGATGAAGACACAGATCGACTGGTTGCCACTGGCCCCAATTGGCGGCTTTCGTCCGACCCAGGGGCGAACCCTGGCCTTGATGCAGGTTTCCGGTGGGTCACAGAGTTTCAATACGGTCAATCAAATGCGCATTTTGGGGCGCTGGATGCGCATGATAACCATCCCCAACCAATCCTCCGTCGCCAAGGCCTTTCTGGAATTCGACGAAGACGGGCGCATGACCCCATCGCCCTATTACAATCGCATGGTCGATGTGATGGAGGAATTGATGAAATTCACCATCCTGACCCGGGGACGTTCCGACTATCTGGTGGATCGATATTCCGAACGGGTTGAAAGCGCCCAGGACCTGTCCAAACGCGTGAACCAGAAGTCTATTTAGCCGCCGTGTCTGTTGGCCCGGTCATGGCCAGTGGGTCGACCCAGTCGTCATATTGTTCGCCCGTCACCAGCCCTGAATTAAGCGCTTCGTCGCGCAGCGTCGTACCATTCTTATGGGCTGTCTTTGCGATCTTCGACGCATTGTCATAGCCGATATGCGGGGCCAACGCGGTCACCAGCATCAAGGATTGCGCCATCAGCGACGATATCCGCTGCCGATCCGGTTGAAGGCCCTCGATACAGTTTTCCCCAAAGGAACGACTGGCATCGGTCAGCAAGCGGATGGACTGCAGGACATTAAAAATCAGCACAGGCTTAAACACGTTCAATTCAAAATTACCCTGACTGCCCGCGATGGTGACGGTCATGTGATTGCCCATCACCTGAGCACAGACCATGGTCATAGCCTCACACTGTGTCGGGTTAACCTTGCCCGGCATGATCGAAGACCCCGGCTCGTTCTCCGGCAGGATCAGTTCCCCAAGGCCGGACCGCGGCCCCGATCCCAGGAAGCGAATGTCCTGGGCAATCTTAAACAGACCCGCCGCGATTGTGTTCAGCACACCAGAGACTTCTACCATCGCATCATGGGCCGCGATGGCTTCAAATTTATTCTCCGCGCTGACAAACGGCAGGTCTGTTAATTCCGAGACATGCACGGCAAAACGATCCGCAAAGCCCTGTGCAGAATTCAGCCCGGTCCCCACCGCCGTTGCCCCCTGCGCCAGGGGATACAAGCGCGGCAGGCAGGACTCCAACCGGTGTAATCCCAATTCAACCTGGCGGGCATAGCCGGAAAACTCCTGCCCCAGGGTCAAGGGTGTCGCATCCTGCAAATGGGTGCGGCCCAGCTTGACAATCTCCTGCCAGGCGGTCGCCTTTTCCGCCAAAAGGCGATGCAGATACGTCAGGGCAGGCACCAGTTCTGAGTGCAGCTGGCGCACCGCCGCAATATGCATCGCGGTGGGAAAGGTATCGTTGGACGATTGTGACTGATTGACATGATCATTGGGATGCACGGGGTCTTTGGACCCCAAAACCCCGCCCAATTCCTCAATAGCGCGATTAGCGATGACTTCATTGGCGTTCATATTGGTTTGTGTGCCAGACCCGGTCTGCCAGACCTTTAAGGGGAAATGCGCATCCAACGCACCATCGGCGACCTCTTTCGCGGCATTCACAATAGCCATTCCCAGACGCTTATCCAGCAAACCCTGTTCCATATTCGTCAGGGCAGCAGCCTGCTTAACAATGCCCAGCGCATGAATCAGCGGCAACGGCATGGTTTCCGTCCCGATCCGGAAATTCTGCAGGCTGCGTTGTGTCTGGGCACCCCAATATTTCGCGGTTGGCACATCAATACTGCCAAAGGCATCTGATTCCTGGCGCATCGTGTCGGTCATTGCTGCAGTCTCCCATCCGTCTGGTTTAGGCATTCAACCTGTCGCCTATTACATGGGGGTGCCCCTGTTCAAATCCACAGCGCTGTGCCATCTTCTGACAAAATCACACACGATTGATCCGCGCCAGCAGGCTGGATATCAGGGGATGTTATGCGTGTTATTGTTTTAGGGGCTGGGGTCATTGGCGTCACAACGGCCTATTATCTGGCCCGGCAAGGGGCGGAAGTCGTGGTCATCGACCGCCAGCGCGGCCCCGGTATGGAAACCAGCTTCGCCAATGCCGGGGAGTTGTCTTATGGCATGAGCAGCCCCTGGGCAGCGCCCGGCATTCCCCTGAAGGCACTGAAATGGCTGTTCATGCGCCATCGCCCCCTGTTCATCTGGCCGCTGATCAGTCCGACCATGTGGAAATGGTGCCTGCAATTATTGATGAATTGTAACGAGGCATCCTATGCCCTGAACAAAAGCCGCATGGTGCGGGTTTCAAACTATAGCCGCGATGCCCTGACCGAATTGATGGACGAGGTCACCATCGACTTTGATCAACGAGACCAAGGCACGCTGCAATTGTTCCGCACCGAAAAGCAGGTCAAGGCAGCGAAGGCGGATCAGGCCGTGCTGGATCAATTCAATTCGCCCTATGAAGTACTGGACCGGGATGGCTGTATCGCGGCAGAGCCGGGCCTGCGCCATGTCGCCGATAAATTTGTCGGGGGCCTGCGCCTGATGGCGGACCGCACCGGCGATTGCCGTGCCTTTACCCAGGCTTTGTCGGAAAAAGCCGCAGAGCTGGGTGTGGAATTTCATTACAATGTCGTGATCGATCGGTTCGTTTCCGAAAAGGGTAAGATCATCGGGGTGGAGACGGAACAGGGTCTGGAAACCGCCGACCGCTATGTCTGTGCGTTGGGTCCCTATGCACCGATCCTGTTAAAGACGATTGGTATTCGCCTGCCGATTTATCCGATAAAGGGTTATTCCATCACCCTGCCCGTCACGGATTCCGACGCAGCCCCGCAATCGACCATCATGGACGAAACGCATAAGGTCGCGATTACCCGACTGGGCGATCGCATCCGCGTTGCCGGGCAGGCGGAAATCATTGGCTATAACAAGCGATTGGGCGGGCATGCGACCGACAGTGTGCGCCATGTCGTCAGTGACCTGTTCCCCAAAGGCGGAGATGTCAGCAAGGCGGAAGGCTGGACCGGTCTGCGTCCCATGACGCCCGATGGCACGCCGGTGATCGGTCCGACACGGTATGACAATCTGTTCCTGAATACCGGTCATGGCACATTGGGATGGACCATGTCCTGTGGTTCTGCCCGTGCTGTTGCGGATCTGGTCATGGATAAAAAGCCGGAAATCGATATGGACGGCCTGACAGCTGCGCGTTTTGGGCAATAACGACCCGTCCTGAGATGTCCTATAAATAGGTGCGCTGCTCAATCGGCGTGATATTGATCTGTTCCAGTAAGGACTCCAGCAAGGCGCTTTCCGCCCTATTCATCTTGGCCTTTGGATTCCACAAGACATGAACGTCTATCGCCGGGGGATCCTCATAGGGGGGAATGCGCCACAGCAACCCGTCTTCGATATCCCGCCGCACAACATGAATTGGCAAGGGACCCACCCCCAGGCCTGCGACGATCATGCGTCGCACCTCTTCCAAATGGGCAGACGTCCCCACAACCCGCTCGTCCAATTGGGCAGCCGCCCGCATCAAGGTGACAGGGCGCAAGGCATCCCCCATCTGATCGGTCACGAAACTGACCGATGAATGGCCGACCAGATCCTGCTTTGTCAGATTAAGCCGCCCGAACAGCGGATGTGTGGGGCCGCAGAACAGTCCGAAATACTCACGATACAGCCGCCGATATTCAAGTTTCGGATTTGGATCTTTCACCAGACATACAGCCATGGATGCCCGGCGGGCCAGCACGGCGGCTGTCGCCTCCCGACTGGCAGAGACGTCAATTTGCAGCGTCGCAAGCGGATGATTGGTGTGAAATGCTGTCAGCGCATCATTAAACAGGGGGGAGATCACATGGCTGGCCATGGCAATGCGAACATGACCGCGCACTTGATCCGTGACATCGCGCATGACAGTTCCCAGGCGCAGGATCATGCCATGAATGTCGATTACTTCCCGCTGTAGCAACCGCCCCGCTTCCGTCAGTTCAAACCGCCCGGGGGAGCGCTCTATCAGTTTTTTCCCTATGCGATCTTCCAACCGTTTCAAAGCATTAGAAACGGTGGGTTGTTTCAGGCTGAGCCGTTCCGCCGCATCCGTGACACTGTTGGATTCCGCCAGGATCAGAAATGTCCGCAGTAGATTCCAATCAAGATCGCGGGCAAGCCGTTCCGGGCTGGGATACAGGGCCATATTACCATTCCTCAAATCTATAGTCATCATTCTAACTATCTATTTGCTGAATAGTAAACCGCATGCAACCTTTTCTGTAATAAGAAATGGAGGCTCAGGGATGTCGGTAGAAGCGCGCGAAGCGCGTCAGCCTTGGATTCTACTCTCGCCAGCGCTCACCGCTGTGGCGTTGCTGCTATTCGTACCTTTGCTGTTCATCGTGGTCTATTCCTTCTGGCTGAGAACCGCCACAGGCGCAGATCAGGTTGGCTTTTTCCTGGACAATTGGCGTGAGGCACTGTCGGACGCTTTTTATCGCGACATCTTGCTCTATACGCTGAAGATCGGGGTGATCACGACCGTTGTCTGTGCCCTGATGGGCTATCCGGCCGCCTATTTCATCGCCCGTTCCAAAGGTAACAAGGCGATCCTGTTGCTGTTGCTGATGCTGCCATTCTGGATCAGTTACATTATCCGCACGATGAGCTGGATTAACATTCTGGGCGTATCTGGCGCGTTGAATTCAGCGCTTCTTGCGATTGGCCTGATCGATGAACCGATCCAGATGCTGTATAATCAGGCAACGGTCGTTCTGGGCCTGGTTCACTTCCTGCTGCCCTTTATGGTGCTGAATGTCTATGTCAGCTTGGAAGGGATTGATGCGTCGCTGGAAGACGCCGCGTGTTCCCTGGGCGCGACACGCTGGAACAGCTTCGTGGAAGTTACCCTTCCCCTGTCGCTGCCTGGACTGGCGGCGGGCGGGTTGCTGTGCTTCGTGCTTGGATGTGGAACCTATATCACGCCCCTGGTGCTGGGCGGGCCGACCGATGCCATGTTCGCCAATCTGGTCTACGAGGCGATAATCACCCAATTGGACTGGCCGCTGGGTTCTGCGCTGTCGCTGATGCTGTTGGCCGTACTGGGCGCGCTGGTGCTGATCTATAACAAGTATCTGGGCATGGCGCAGTTGATGAAGGGGCTGGGCTGATGGGATGGTCATTGATCCGCCTATGGACCATTCTGGTCTATCTGTTCATGTTCCTGCCGGTCGCGGTGGTGGTGCTGTTAAGCTTCAACGCCAGCCAGTTCGGCAGCTTCCCGATGACAGGCCTGTCCTTCCGCTGGTTTATCGAACTGGCCAATAACGACGCGATCTTGCGGGCGTTTCAAACATCCCTTGTGTTGGGTGCACTGACGGCTGTGATATCGACGACATTGGGTGTTTTAGCCAGTCTTGCGCTGGTGCGCTACACGGTGCCGGGCAGCAACCTGATTTCCACATGCCTGATCGCGCCGATCCTGGTGCCAGAGGTCGTGCTGGCGGTTGCCCTGTTGCTGTTCCTGAATTTCCTGTCGATCAACAAGAGCTTCTTCCTGCTGTTGATGGGGCATGTGATCTTCACCCTGCCCTTCGTCATTCTGGTGGTTCAGGCCCGGCTGGTGGGCATTCGCCGCGATATGGAAGAAGCCGCCTTAAGCCTGGGGGCAAGCCCGATCCAGACTTTCTTTCAGATCACGCTGCCTTTGCTGGCGCCTGCGGTCTTCGCGGGCATGCTGTTTGCCTTCACGATCAGCTTTGACGACATCACGGGAACACTGTTCTGGAAGCCCGGTGGCGTAGAAACCGTTCCCACTCAGATTTTCGCGATGCTGCGCAATTCGATCTCTCCTGAGATCAATGCGCTGGGCAGCGTGATGATCGCCCTTACCGTTGGTCTGCCGCTGCTGGGTGCAGCGATTGCCCGACGCATGGCCATGAAACGCGGCGGCTAGAACCGCGTAAAGCTTAATGAACCCAACCTTGAACAGGAGAATGAGCATGGATAACACAACACGGTATGAACGCCTTCGCGAACGCTATTTAAACGGCGATTTGGATCGGCGCAGTTTCCTGGGTCTGATCGGTGCAGCCGGTCTGGCCTATGGTGTGCAAACCCCCTTCAACAAAGGGGCCCTGGCAGCAGTCAGCCAGGTGCGTTTCGATGGCTGGGGCGGTGTCGTCTCTGAAGCCTTCCGGGAATATGCGTTTGGTCCCTATACCAAGGCAACGGGCATTGAGGTTGTCGATGGCACCTTCGGCGGGGGCGATGAATATCTGTCCCGCGTGAAAGCCAGCCAGCCCGGCGAATATAACATCGCCCATCTGTCCGGCGTGTTTGACTATGCCCGGTACCACAATCTGGGCCTCAGCTCCGAACTGAATGAAGACAATATTCCCAACCTGCAATACGTCATTCCCAAATTATCTGACGTGTTCCGCAAGGTGTCGGACGGCAAGCTGTCCTGCGTGCCTTATGACTATGGCACGACCGGCCTGGCCTATAACCGCAAGCATATCTCTGATGAAGAGATGAAGGAAAAGGGTGCCAAAATCCTGATCGACGAAAAGCTGAAAGGCAAAATCGGCGGTTGGAGCGATTGGCGTACGCGCATCTGGATGGGGGCCCTGCAAACCGGTCAGGACCCGAATGACATCAAGGATATGGATGCCGTCTGGGATGCGGTGCGCAAACATCGCGACCTAGCCCTGAAATACTGGACTTCCGGCGCTGAACTGATGAGCCTGCTGGCAGAGGAAGAAATCTATGTCACCGAAGGCTGGTCTGGCCGCATTTATGCCTTGCAGGAGCAGGGTCATGACATCGGCTATATGGATCCGCCCAACGGCTTTGGCTGGCAGGAATGTCTGTTCGTTCTGAAAGGCTCCCCCATGGAAGCCTGTGAAGAACTGCTGAACTTCATGCTGGATCCGGCAACCTCCATCGCCGTCGCGGAAGGACAGAACTATCCGCCAGCGCTGGACCCGCAGAAGGTTGATCTGGGCAAGAAAATCCCAACTCTGCCCGCCTTTGACCCGACCGGCACCTTGTCCGGCCTGACCTTTGCCGATCCAGATTACTGGAACGGGAACGAGCAGGACTGGTCCAAGACCTTTGGTCGCGTCCAAAAAGGCTATTAAGCCTGAAACAGGTCCGGGGGTGGGTTACGATCCACCCCCGGCACCTTGGAATTCCTAAGTGAACCCGTAGATCGGAGACAGCCCGTGAGCGCCGTCACCCTAACAGATATCGTAAAACGCTTCGGCAGCTTTACTGCCCTGCATCAAACGTCGCTGGAGATTCCGGAAGGGAATTTCGTGACCTTGCTGGGGCCGTCTGGTTGCGGCAAGACAACGACCCTGCGCATGATCGCCGGATTGCTGGACCCCACCGAAGGGGAAATCAAGATCAAGGGCAAGCGCATGAATGATGTGCCGATCCACAAGCGCAATCTGGGTCTGGTGTTTCAGAATTATGCGCTTTTCCCCCACAAAACTGTCGCAGAAAACATCGCCTTCGGGCTGAAATATCGCAACATCTCGAAAGCGGATGCAGAAGAGAAAGTAAAAACGGCCCTGGATCTGGTGCAGTTGCCCCATGTTGGTGACCGCTATCCCAAGGCCTTGTCCGGCGGGCAACAGCAGCGTATCGCGCTGGCCCGCGCGATTGTCATCGAACCAGACGTCCTGTTGCTGGATGAACCCCTGTCCGCGCTGGACGCCAATCTGCGCGAAGATATGCGCGTGGAACTGAAACGCATTCAACACCGCATCGGTGTCACCACAGTCTTTGTGACCCACGACCAGTCCGAAGCCCTGGCGCTGAGTGATCATGTGGTCGTGATGTCCAATGGTCGGGTCGAACAGATCGGCGCGCCAGAAGAGGTTTACAACACGCCAGCCAGCGAATTCGTCGCCAGCTTTCTGGGCACATCCAACATCCTGTCGGCCCAGTGTCTGGACCTGGATGGCACGGAGGTTTCATTGGACGTGCCGGATCTGGGCCGGTTGAGCATTCCCAAATCCCGCGCCCCGAAGCTGGACAGGAAAGGTCCTGTCAAATTTGTCGTTCGGGCAGAAAAGGTAACCCTGTCGTCAGATGGTTCTGCTCCGCAGGACGGAATCACCGCGAAAGGCACCATTGAAGCGGTTGACTATCAGGGTCAGGCGGCGCGCTATTTCGTCCGTGTCGGCGCACATCAGATGCAGGTCATCAACATGATCGATCAGCATCCATTCGCCGAAGGAGACACAGTATCCGTTCATCTGCGCGGTCGCGATTGCACCGCCTTACCAGGAAACCAGGAATGAGCACACCGCCTAAGAGTCACCTGTTTTATCAAACCCGTCGCCGCCGCCCGGTTCTGGATCGGGCGCGGGGCGTTTATATGTGGGATGTTGATGGAAAGCGCTATCTGGATGGGTCATCCGGCGCGATGGTCTGCAATATCGGTCATTCCAATCCCCGCGTTCTGGAAGCGATGCGCGCCCAGATGGAGAAATCCAGCTTCGGCTATCGCCTGCATTTTGAAACGGAACCGGCTGAGCGCCTGGCGGCCAAGACTGCGGCCCTGGCCCCACCCGGCCTGGAGCGGGTATTCTTTGTCTCCGGCGGGTCCGAGGCGGTTGAAAGCGCCACCAAGCTGGCCCGGCAATACACTTTGGCGATTGGTCAGGCCCAGCGCTACAAGGTGATTTCCCGCATGCCCAGCTATCATGGCTGCACCCTTGGTGCGCTGGCGCTGACCGGCTATGCCCCGATGACCGCCCCTTTCGACCCGATGATGAAATCCATGCCAAAGATCCCGGCCCCTCGCGCCTATCTGGATGGATTGAACGCCGATGATCCAGCGACTGGGCTGTATTACGCCAATATGCTGGAGGCAAAAATCCTGGAGGAAGGGCCGGAAACCGTGCTGGCCTTCATCGTGGAGCCCGTGGGCGGCGCGTCGACCGGTGCGCTGGTGCCTCCGGCTGGCTATGCCCAGCGCATTCGTGAAATCTGTGACAAATATGGCGTGCTGCTGATCCATGACGAGGTCATGACCGGCGGCGGACGTACCGGGAAATTCTTTGCGGCCGAGCATTGGGACGTCGCCCCCGATATCTTGGTCGTATCCAAAGGGTTTGCAGCAGGCTATTCCCCCTTGGGCGCGATGGTTGCGCATGAGCGCCTGGTGGAACCTGTGCTGGACAAGGGCGGCTTTATCCATGGCTTCACCTATGCAGGAAACCCGCTGGCCTGCGCGGCAGGACTTGCGGTGATCGAAGAAATTGAAAGTCAGAACCTGATGGTCAATGCGACCGCCATGGGTGACCTGCTGAAGGCGGGCCTGACAAAGCTGATGGATCGGTTCCCCTTCATTGGTGATGTGCGGGGGAAGGGGTTGCTGCTGGCCTTTGAATTGGTGTCGGACCGCAGAACAATGCTCCCATTGCCAAAGCAATTGGCGGCGTTTGATCGGCTGGTTGAGATTGCCTATGACAAGGGACTGATCATCTATTCCCGGCGCACGCGCGGCGGATATGAAGGCGATCATTTCCTGGTCTGCCCCCCGATGACCATTACCGAAGAACAGGTCGGGGAAGTTCTGACAACCCTGACTGAAGCGCTGGGCGATTTTGCGAAAGAGGTGGATCTGCCCGTCTCTGCCGCAGCGTAAGTGAGGCCCCTTTATGAGTAAGATTATCATCACCTGCGCGGTTACGGGGTCCATACACACGCCCTCCATGACCCCCTACCTGCCCATTACAGGGGAACAGATCGCGGAGAATTCAATTGATGCCGCAAAAGCTGGCGCATCGATTTTGCATCTGCATGCCAGGGACCCGGCGGATGGTCGGCCTTCCGCCAGTGCCCAGCATTTCATGGCCTTCCTGCCGATCATCAAGCAACGCAGCGATGCTGTGATCAACCTGACCACCGGCGGCAGCGCGACCATGACCCTGGACCAGCGGCTGGAAGCCCCGTTGCAGGTGGAACCGGAAATGTGTTCCCTGAATATGGGCAGCATGAATTTCGCCCTGTATCCGGCTGTTGATCGGATCACCGACTGGAAATACGACTGGGAAAAACCATTTCTGGAAAACAGCGATGATCTGGTGTTCAAAAACACCCCCCGCGACATCGCTCATATCCTGACAGAAATGGGACAGAACCGTGGCGCACGGTTTGAATTTGAATGCTATGATGTGGGCCATTTGTACATGCTGCGCCACTTCGCCGATCGCGGTCTGGTCCAGGCACCTTTCTTCATTCAGTTCGTGTTTGGCGTGCTGGGTGGTATTGGGGCAGACCCGTCCCATCTGATGCATATGAAGCAAACCGCCGATGCCCTGTTTGGCACCGACTATCAGTTTTCGGTCCTGGCCGCGGGGCGTCACCAGATTCCCCTGACGACCATCGCCGCAGCCATGGGCGGGCATGTGCGGGTCGGGCTGGAAGACAGCATTTATCTGTCCAAAGGCGTCCTGGCGAAATCCAATGCAGAACAGGTTGCCAGAATTCGGGAAATCGTGGAGCGTCTGGGCAGAGATGTCGCCAACCCCACAGAGGCCCGCGCGATCCTGGGCCTGAAGGGCGCAGACCGCACTAGTTTTTAAGTTCACGCAAAGGCCACCCGGCCGGTGAGGAGCGTTATGAAAGCCATCTTCGACGAAACCCAACGCCAGCATGATCCCAAGCATTTCATGGCCAATGGGGTCGTTCTGCCCAGTCCGGAACAGCCCGCCCGCATTGATGCGCTGATGACCGGGGCAGAGAATGCCGGTTGCGCCTTCACCGCTGCGGAAGATCATGGCATGGGGCCGTTGTCGATTGTGCACAGTGTTGAATATCTGTCCTTTCTGGAAACCATCCACACACGCTGGTCCCGGATTGAGGGGGCGTCGGATGAGGTTATTCCAAACATCCATCCTGACCGTCGTTTTGCCAGCTACCCGAAATCTGCTGTCGGTCAGGCGGGATATCACCAGGCAGACACGGCCTGCCCAATCGCGGCAGGCACCTGGCAGGCGGCATATTGGTCGGCGCAATCTGCCCTGACTGCCGCTGATCTGGTGATCGATGGAGACCGCGCCGCCTATGCCCTGTGTCGCCCACCGGGCCATCATGCCTTTGCCGATATGGCAGGCGGCTTCTGCTTCCTGAACAATGCTGCGATTGCAGCGGAACAATGCGTGCGTGCGGGCATGCGCCCGGTCATTCTGGATGTCGATGTTCATCACGGCAATGGCACCCAGGGGATTTTCTATCACCGCAGCGATGTCTTCACCGTGTCGGTTCATGCCGACCCGATCCGCTTTTACCCTTTCTTCTGGGGCCATGCGCATGAGCGCGGTGATGGCCCTGGCCTGGGCTATAATCTGAACATCCCCCTGACGCGCGGCACCTCCGATTCCGATTATATGGAAGCCTTGGAACCTGGCCTGAATGCGATCCGCAGTTTTGGGCCAGATGTCGTAATCGTGGCCCTGGGCCTGGATGCCTATGAAGAAGACCCGCTGAAAGGTCTGGCGATCACGACGGAAGGCTTCGGTCGCATCGGAGCGGCGATTGGGGGATTGGCCCTGCCCACTCTGTTGATTCAGGAAGGGGGCTATCTGTCCGATGCCCTGGGTGCGAATCTGACCAGCGTGCTGAAAGGCTTTGAAAGCGTATGAGCAAGACCGCCGATATCATCGTCATCGGAGGAGGCATTGCCGGGATCGGCGCAGCGGCCATGATGGCATCGGATGCAAAAGTCATCGTGCTGGAAACCGAAGATGTTATCGGCAGCCATTCCACGGGACGATCCGCAGCGATCTATATCCGCAACTATGGCAATGCGACACTGCGCGCACTGAATGCCGCATCAGAGCCGCTGTTACAAAACCCAGAAAAGATTGGGGAAACGTCCGTCCTGTCCCCAAGAGGGGAAATGCTGGTTGCCCGGGAAGAAGAGATTCCAGAGCTTGAAGCCTATCTGAATGGGGCGGAAGGGATTGAACGCCTGTCCCCGGCCGAAGCCATCAATCTGTTCCCCCTGTTGCGGGAAGAGGCTGTTGCCGCCGCAGCGATTGAACGATCCGCCCAGGATATCGATGTGGACAGGCTGTTTCAGGCCTTTGCCCGCACCCTGCGCCATGCCGGTGGGGAGATTATCACCAAGGCCCCGGTTACCGCCCTGACACGCGCGGGGTCTGTCTGGCATATCAAGACACCACAGGGCACTTTTGAAGCCCCCATTGTTGTCAATGCAGCAGGGGGCTGGGCCGATACTATTGCCAGGATGGCGGGACTGAAGCCCCTTGGCCTGACCCCCATGCGGCGATCCGCAGCGCTGCTGCCCGCCCCGGATGGTTATGACATCACCCATTGGCCGCTGGTCGCCAGCGCGTCTGAGACCTGGTATGCCAAGCCGGAGGCCGGGCTGCTGATGGTTTCCCCTGCGGATGAAGACCCGGTTGAGGCGCATGACGCCTGGGCCGATGACATGGTGCTGGCCGAAGGGCTGGACCGATTTGAACAATCGATGAAAATGACTGTAACCCGGGTGGAACGCAGTTGGGCGGGCTTGCGAACCTTCGCCCCAGACCGCACGCCGGTCGTTGGATTCTCCCCACAGACAGAGGGATTCTTCTGGCTGGCAGGACAGGGCGGGTACGGCATTCAAACCTCCCCCGCCCTGTCCCAACTGGCCGCAGATTTGTGCCTTGGCCGTGATAGTACCCTTGGGGCCACAGTCCTGGAAGCCCTGTCCCCGGCCAGACTATCTTGATCTGACCGGGGGTTGAAACGCTAGTGTGCGCTTACCGGCCCTTGCGATAGTATTCCTGGGCAGCAGCAACACCAGATCCCAGTTGGATAGAATAGCCCAGATCCTTCATTGCCATTTCGATTGTCGCCAACCCAGACAGCATCAAAGTATCCGTCAGCATGCCCAAATGACCGATCCGGAAGACCTTGCCAGCCACCTTCCCCAAACCGACACCATAGGAAACGCCATAAGTCTTATAGGCGTGATTGACCAATTCATTGCTGTCAAAGCCATCTGGCACGTATATCGCGCTGACTGAATCAGAATTGAATTCAGGTTTCGTCGCACACAGGCGCAGGCCCCAGGCCTGTACTGCCAAACGCACACCTTCGGCCAGACGATGGTGCCGGGCAAAGACCTGATCCAGTCCTTCTTCCAGCAGCATAGCGACGCTTTCGCGCAATCCCATGATCAAGGGCACGGGCGGGGTATAGGGAAAATTCCCCTTCGCATTTGCGGTGGCCATATCACGAATATCGAAGAAACAGCGGGGGCATTTCGCGATCTCAGCGGCCGCGAATGCCTTTGGACTGACGCCAACAATCGCCATGCCGGTCGCCAGCATGAACCCCTTTTGCGAGCCACTAACCGCCAGGTCAACACCCCAATCATCCATACGGAAATCAATCGATCCCAAGGAGCTGACCGCATCGACATACAGCAGTGCTGGATGCTGTGCTGTGTCCATCGCTTTGCGTACCGCCGCAACATCACTGGTAACACCGGTTGCGGTTTCATTATGGGTCACCAGGACCGCTTTGATCTTGTGGTTGGTATCAGCGGCCAGGCGTTTGCCATATTCATCCGCCGGGGCACCTTCACCCCAGGCGCAATCAATCACATCCACGTCCAGGCCAAGATGCTGGCACATCTCAATCCAACGATGGGAGAACATGCCAAAGCGCGCGATCAGAACCCTGTCACCGGGCGATAGCGTATTGGTCAGGGCCGCTTCCCACCCACCGGTGCCACTTGCCGGGAAGGTGATTACTGTCCCTGCTTCGGTTTTGAATATCTTCTTCAAATCCGCCAGCAACGGTTCCAGTATCTTAACGAAATCAGGGGCACGATGATCCATGGTAGGGACATTCATCGCATGGCGCAGACGTTCCGGAATGTTTGTCGGGCCGGGAATAAAGACAGGATTTTGTGTGGACATGGACGTTCCTCGGAAAAAGGTTTTTATGGTTTTGAGCTTTTTAGGCAGACAATAAACTCAACACAATTATTCTACACACAGGTCTTGACTATCGACGGCAATACAGTCGACAGCCAAATACATCGATAAAAATAAAAATCCACCCCCTGCGCTAACCACAGTGATCAGACGTTAAAATTTATCGGGAATGGGGTCTTTGCAAATCTCTCTTATGCAGGAGCGCAGCCAACGATGCACCGGATCTGCATCCATTCGGGGGTGCCAGAACAAGGATATGGAAAAACCAGGCATCGGAAACGGTAAGGGAAAGCTGAACAGACCTGTCCGCAAGTGCTCCGTAAAACGCTCCGGCACCGTCGCGATCAGATCAGATTTCTGAACCAGAGCCAAAGCGGTCGTGAATTCTTCCACCACGATTGCGATATCCCGACCTTGCGTCATGGCTTTCAACATCTCATCCGGGCGCGATGCGTCGGGACTGCGCCGTGCAACCAATATATGCCGCCCCTTAGAAAATCGATCCACTGTCACGTCGCCTTGGCTCAAGAAATGACCGTGTCGCACAACACAGATAAATCGGTCTTCGTACAGGGACTGCATGCGCACTTCAGGGCCGGTCAATATGTCCAGAACCCCGGTTTCCAGATCAACGGACCCATCACGCAGTGCCTCCGAATCCTTGTTGGATTTATGCACGAACCGAAGACAAATTCCCGGTGCTTCCTGCTGAATTCGCTCCAACAGCCTGAGGGCGTAACTTTCAACAAATCCACCCCGTGTGCGGATTGTGAAAGTTCTGGTCACGGTCTTTAGATCCGGCACTTCTGTTGGGCTGAGGACCCGTGCGGCCTCCTGCACCAATGTTGATACGGAATCGCGCATTTCTAAGGCGCGCGCGGTTGGGACAAGCCCCCTGCCCGCCCGAACCAGCAAGGGATCACCCGTTGCCTCCCGCAGTCGGGACAACGCCCGGCTCATCGCGGAAGCACTCAGATTCAAACGCTTCGCCGCCCGCGTGACACTGCCTTCCGACAGCAGCACGTCCAGCGTAATCAGCAAATTCATATCGGGCCGTATCATCGCAGAAGGATAACACAGTTCGATCCATTTGGTATGGCGTTAAACGCAATAATAAAATGTAAATGATGCACCTTCCGCAATACCAGGAAGCGGGTTAAATTTCACCAATAGCAAACACAATTCGTTCAAGGTCGGAGTCTTCTGTGAGTTTCAATTCACCATCCCCTACCACACCCACACCGCCACGCAGCACGTCCCCCTGGGCGCTTGTCGCATTGGCGGTCTCTATGTTGCTTGCATCGCTGGGTGTCAGCATCGCAAATGTCGCCCTGCCCGCAATTGCGGAAGCCTTCGATGCGCCCTTCCATACGGTTCAATGGGTGGTGCTGGCCTATCTGCTGGCGATAACAATCATGATCGTCACGGCGGGTCGCTTAGGGGATATTCTGGGTCATAAACGTGTCCTGACCGGTGGCTTGATTCTATTCACCCTGGCTTCCCTTCTGTGCGGGGCCTCTCCAACGCTGCCCATTTTGATTGCCGCCCGCGCGTTACAGGGTGTTGGGGCTGCCGTCCTTATGGCATTAAGCTTGGCCCTGATCCGCGACACGGTGCCGCCTGAAAAAATCGGCACGGCAATGGGGCTGATGGGAACAATGTCCGCTATTGGCACCGCATTGGGCCCCTCTCTGGGCGGATTGTTGCTGGCAGGCCCAGGATGGCATGCGATATTCCTGATCGTCGTGCCCTTGGGCCTTGTGAACACAGTGTTGGTTCTGCGCACGATCCCGGCACATGACGCACGGGTCAAAGATACGCGATCCAGACTTGATGGATGGGGAACGCTTTTCCTGGCAGGGGCCCTGGGCACCTATGCATTGGCCGTAACAATTGGCAACGGAACGCTGGAATGGCTTAACATTGGATTGATTATAGCGTGTGCCATCGCGATTGGATTGTTTATCCGGGTCGAAAAGGCTGCATCGGCCCCTTTAATCGAATTATCCGCACTGCGCGATTTAAGTCTAACCACCGGCCTGATTACCAATTTCTGCGTCGCGACCGTTATGATGGCGACCCTGGTCGTGTTCCCGTTCTATCTTTCGCTTGCCTTGGGCCTGAACGCGGCGCTGGTCGGATTGATCCTGACGGTTGGCCCGGTCCTGTCCGTAATCTGCGGCGTCCCATCAGGATGGCTGGTTGATCAATTGGGCGTATCCAGGATCATGTTCCTGGGGTTGTTTGCGATGGTTCTGGGTTGCCTGGCCCTGGCCCTTATGCCCACAGAGTTTGGCATCATCGGCTACATCGCCGCCATCGCAGTATTGTCGCCAGGCTATCAATTATTCCAATCAGCAAATAACACAGCGATCATGTCTCCCGTCCCGACCGATCAGCGCGGCGTTATTTCCGGTATGCTGAATTTGTCCCGTAATCTGGGGCTGATCACAGGGGCCGCTGTGATGGGGACGATTTTTACCTATGGCGTTGGCAGGTCCGATATTGTCAAAGCGGCCCCGACGGCCGTTGCAACGGGAATGCACACAACCTTTGCTGTGGCGACCATTATAATTGCCTTTGCCCTGTGCCTGGCGATCATAACCTACAAACGCGCATCGGGTAGGGTCCCGTTAGAGACCCCGCAACACTAAGCAGCCCCGTCATACTCATAGGTTTCACGCGCTTGTTCAATGGTCAGAAAGCCATCTTCAATATCCTGGCGCACGGCGTCCTGGGGTCGGTCTTTTGGGGATCCATAGCCCCCGCCGCCTGCTTGTTTCAAGGTAAGAACGCTGTTGGGGGGCAGCCGGAACGATCCCTGCCCGCTGGTTTCGCGCCCGTCGATCAGATGCGCCCTGGGCGCGCCATTGCCACCCCCGAACAATCCTTTCGCGGGGAAGCGGGTGCGGTTGGACATGGCATGTACGGTTACATCCTGACCAGTCATATTGCGCATGGATACGACCTGACCAACGCCGCCGCGATACTGTCCCACACCACCGGAATCGGGACGCAGGATCTTTTCTTCAACGCGCAGACCACTCAGCGATTCAAACACTTCAATCGGGGTTGTGCCCATATTGGACGATCCAGGCGTTGTCTGTCGCCCATCCAACCCCTGCAACGCGCCAAAGCCCCCAGCAGCGCAATACGTCACCGACATGCCCGACCCGTCCGGCAAATGCCCTTGCAAGGTCAGGAAATCAATCAGGCCACTATCTGCCGCAACCTGATCGGGCAGAATCTTCGACACCGTGTCAAAGACCAGCGGCACCACGAAATGCCCGATTGCATGACGCCCTGCCGATGGGGCGGGCGGTACCGCATTCAGGATACAGCCGACCGGGGCTGAAACCTCAATCAGGGCAGAGGAGCCCTCATTATTGGGAATCATGGGTGTTGTCAGGCACTTTGCAGCATATAGCGCCATGGAGCGCGTATAGCAGATCGGCACGTTCGAGCCGAACCGAACACAGCCTTCCGTGCCGGTAAAATCAATAGACAAACGGTCGCCAAGCTTTTTCACGGTACAGACCAGACGCCTGGTTTCCTCCCCCGCTTCCACCAGCACTTCGCCGGTATGCTGTCCGTCCGGCCAGGCCAGCAAGGCCTGACGCAAGGCGTCTTCCGATTGTTGCAGGATCGCATTGGCCAGCGGCTCCAGAGAAGAGCAGCCGTAGGTTTCCATGAAATCCACCACCTGTCTGGTCACGACGGAGGTGCAACTGATATTGGCGTGAATATCGCCGATCACCTGATCGGGCACCCGCACATTCAGGCGGATCAGGTTCATGAAATCCTGATTGACCACACCGGCTTTCACCAGTTTTACGACGGGAAGCCGCAGCCCCTCGTGATAAATCTCCGTCGCGGAGGCGGAAAAGCCCATCCCCCCGATATCGGGCAAATGGCTGATGCTCATAGCATAGCCGACCAGATCACCCTTCAGATAAATCGGGCGCATCACCGCGATATCATACATATGACCGGTGCCAAATACCGGATCATTGGACACAACAACATCCCCTGCTTCCAGGCTTTCCGGTGGGATTTTGTCCAGCATATGGCGCAGGGTAGTTGATGCCGTTCCGATAAAGACCGGAATACATTTTGCGGATTGTGCGATGATCCGCCCCCGCAAATCAAAAATCAGAACGGACAGATCAAACCCTTCCCGAACCAACGTGGAAAAGGATGTACGCACCAGGGCCGCAGCCCCTTCATCTGTGATGGAGATAAGCCGATCCCACATGATGGAAAGATCGATAGCGTCGAAAGACTGAGGGGCAGACATTCCACCAAACTCCTAAAATAATACGTTAAGCCTGACCGATTTCGGCCATCAAATGACCACTGGGATGAACCGAAGCCGTATCCCCCGCATCCAACAACACCGTGGATTCGTTTTCCTCGACCAGGCAAGGACCTTCCACGACATCCCCTGCGCGCAATAAATATCGATCATAGACCGGACAATCGATCATTCCACCGGCCAGTCCGAAATAGGCCTGGCGATGCCCCTTCAAGGCATCTTTCGATACGGTGCGGGAGGTTACTTCTCCCCCAATCAGGGGAAAATCAGGATCGGGGCCACGGGCCTCCACCTTCCAACTGACAATTTCCAGGGGCAGGTCCAGCAAGGTTTCGAAGACGTCACGATAGGCCGCCTCAAACAAGGGGCGCAGTTGGGACACCAGATCGACTGATGAAACCCCATCGGGCAGGCGGATTTCAATATCATAACCCTGACCGCAATATCGCATGTCCAAACGCCGATCCAGCGTAATCTGGGACCGGGACAGATTGTTTTCCAACAGATAGGACATCGCCGACGTTTCAACCGGGGCCATGGCCGCATCGAAACTGTCGGCATCCAGGTCATCGATCTTCATGCGATTTGATCGAACGGTTTCAAAAGCCATGGCACCGACCAGCATGCCAAAGGCGGACATGACACCAGCACCGGCTGGAAAGATCACTTTCGGCACCATCAGCTTCCGGGCGATCCGCGCGGCATGCAACGGTCCCCCGCCTCCGGATGCCGTCATCACGGCCCGACGATAGTCAAATCCCCGCTCTGTCGCATGAACGCGAAAAGCGCGGCTGATATCTTCATTGGCGACATCATGGGCCCCCCAGGCGGCGCGAATGACATCCAGATTCAAAGGATCTGCATATCGGGAAATGGCACCCTGTGCCGCCCCTGCATCCAGCGTCATGCGGCCGCCCAGGAAGCCTTTTGGATCCAGATATCCCAGCGTCAAATTGGCATCAGTCAGTGTTGCATCCTGCCCCCCGCGCCCATAGCAGGCGGGACCGGGTTCAGAACTGGCACTGCGCGGCCCAACCCGAAGCCTGTTCAGGCTGTCAATTGACACGATGCTGCCACCGCCCGACCCGATTTCACACATATCGATGACAGGAATACGCAACTGCAAACCACTGCCGCTTTTATGCTTATAGGTTCGCGCTGCCTCAAATTCATAGGTCTTATAGGGCAGGCCCTTCTTGACCAGGGCTCCCTTGGCGGTTGTGCCCCCCAGATCAAACGACAACAGATTATCAATACCAAGATCCCGCCCAAGACGAGCAGACATCAAAACCCCTGCCGCAGGCCCTGATTCCAACAGGCGGACCGGGAATCGTCGCGCTGTGTCCGGCGTCGTCAATCCACCACTGGAACCGATAATGACCAACTGACCGTGATATCCTAACTCCTCCAATCCCTGTTCAAGCCGCTTTAAATAGGCATCCACCAAGGGCTGCGAATAGGCGTTCGCACAGGTCGTCGTCCATCGTTCGAATTCACGGGCATAGGGGAAAACGTCTGAAGATGTGCAGGCGAACAGATTCGGAAACCGCCGGGCGACGATCTGACGGCTTTGTTCTTCGTGATCGGGATTGGCATAGGAATGCATATAGCAAATCGCAATCGCCTCCACGCCCTGCTGTTCCACCAAATCCGCGACCTTCTGTTCGACCTCTGCCGGATCCAGGGGGGTCAGGACGCTGCCATCATACCAAATCCTTTCGCCAATCTCCGCCCTCAGCGCCCGTGGCACCAGCGGCTCGGCAAATTGCAGGCGCAGGTCATACAGGTCATAGCGTTGTTCTTGACCAATATCGAATGTGTCGCGAAAGCCCTGGGTAACCAGCATGCCGACACGCGCGCCCCGCCGTTCGATCAGCGCATTTGTGACCAGCGTCGTGCCGTGTACGATTTCGGTGATGTCATTGATGGAGAGATCATTTTCCTGAACGATGGCCGCAACCCCTTCCAATACGGCGCGGGCCGGATCTCGCGGTGTCGTCAGCCGCTTGTGAACTGCGGTCGCACCATCAGGTCGGATGAGGGCAAAATCTGTAAAAGTTCCACCAATATCAATGCCCAAGCGTGCCATAATGCCCCTTTTTATACTGTCAAAAAAGCGTGCCCTTCTGCCATTTCCCGAACCAGCAGATGCAGCGACCGTTATGGTCTATCCGGGGGCGGCAGAATGCTCCCTCTATACCATCGATCTGGCAACGTCCATGGTGAAGACGGAAGAACACTTTCAACTAAATGAGGGACCTTGCCGGAGCGCTAGAATCCTACACCAGTGTTTCTAAAACGACAGAATACAGGGTCAGGCGACCCCGGCAAGGGAACGGGCTTGATCCCAGATTGCATCGCTTAGATCGACGGGATCACTCTCTTCCTTGCCCTGTCCAGGCATCCGGGTGCCCTCGTCCAGGGCCACACCTTCCTGAACCTGGCGCAAGCGATCAAAAAATGCGCCTGAGACATCGGGATCCATTAACAGATAGTACTGCCCCAGATCATGCGGGGGACCATCGGGGGCCTTCAGCGGTTTGACATCCCGACTAACCACGCCGCCGGTCAGCCCGGCTGCCAGCAATTCAGCCATCAAGCCAAATCCCCAGCCTTTATATCCCCCTAGACTGACCAGTGAGCCGGCAATCGCCGCTTCCGGATCTGTGGTCGGTTGTCCGTCGGCATCCACGGCCCAGCCTTCGGGTATCCTCTGACCCGCAGCCTTGGCCATTGTGATCTTGCCCAATGCAACGGTGCTGGTGGACTGGTCAAACTGCATCGCCAGCCCCCCTTTTCCATCCGGCACGGAAAACGCGATCGGATTGGTACCAATCACCCTAGTTTTACCCCCAGGCGCTGCCACGATAGGAGAGGCATTGGTAAATCCCATTCCAATCAAGCCTTTACGCGCTATTTGTTCGGTGAAGTATCCCAGTGATGTGCAGGTGTGGGCGTGACCAATTGCCAGGCTTGCGACGCCACAATCACGGGCTGCTGCAACCGCGACCGGAAGGCCGCGCGAAAAAGCCGGTTGCGCAAATCCAAAACAGGCATCCACGCTGACAGCGCCCGGACGTGGATGGGTGACGATTGGATCGACCGTGCCTTTCACGCGACCACTGGTGAGTTGCAGGCAATAGCTTTCCAGATAGTAGAGACCACAAATACGGTTTCCAACGGCCTCTGCCTTTCGAACCGCCCGCGCGACATCACCGGCTATCCAGGGCAAAGCACCATGCTTTTCCAGCGCTTTCCTGGTTACTGATTCTATATCAGCCAGCGATACCAATGCCATTGTTTACCAACCCTTTTTCTGAAATTCCAAACCGATCCGCTGCCAGTCTTGTGTCCGCTTTGCCCTATTTACGCGCTGCGGCCGCCTCTTCGCGCCATAAATCCCAGGGGCGCTTCACCTGTGCCTCGATTGTGTCGGAACAGGTCTGGCATTCGCCCGGGGTCAGATAACGAACCGTTCCCATTTGCGTGGCTTGCATCTGATAGCGGGCATTCAATTCGGCATAGACCGCGCGATAGACCGCCTGTTGGATCGATCCGCCGACCACGGTTGAACCATGGCCCCGCATCAAGACGATATCTGAATTGGCAAAGCAATCCGCCAGGGCGCGCCCCTTATCGCGATCACTGATCAAAAGGCTGGTGGCATCGCCAAACTCTTCCCGAATTTCAAATATCGGGGCCGCCTGGCCAATAAATCCAGCCATATGAAACATGGCGCGCAGCGGTGTGGATTCCACCACCGTCAATGGGACAATGGCATGGGAATGACTGTGAACAATGGACTGAACATCGGGCCGCTGGCGATAGATTTCACCATGAATGAAGCGTTCCAGATAGACCCGGCGCGCTTCTGATCCGACAGGGTCTCCGTCCAGGGTGAATTCAACAATATCATCCTCTGTCACCTGACCCGGTGCCATGTTCCGCGCCAGCAGAAAATGGTCTGGATTGTTTTCATGCCGGACACTGATATGACCGAATGCATCGACCACGCCCTGATCATAAAGAATATGATTTGCCGCGACCAAATCCTCCAGAATGGCATTGGATATGCCGGAAGCATGTCGTGGTGATGTCTGTGTCATTGCAATTGCCTCTTTTTGATTGTTCCCACCCATTTAACCGCCACACAAGGGGATGACATCCCATCCGCCAATCATGTGCAAAAACGTGACCCTGTTCTAATGCATTAAAATCAGGAAGTCCAAATGCGATCATCATCCACCGATTATCAGAGATCGCCTGCCTTATGACAGAAAAGGGCCGCAGTCGACTGTGACTGCGGCCCCGGTTAATCGAATGCTTTCAATCGATCAGTAACCACCCTTTTGCGCGGGTTTAACCAACACCAGGGTTAGAACCCAGAACACCAGCCCCCCGATAACTGCGGAAGGCAAGGATGCTGTCAGCACTTCATAGGGTGTTTTGCTGACATAGGTCAGCGGGTCCAGCAGATAGACATAGGTCACGAAGCCAGCCGCCATGGCCAGCAAGGCCGCTGGATTGAACCCGCCCCAATAATAGTAAGGCGCTGTGCTGGATCCATCATACAGGCCCCGAACACTGAGACGCTGTTTACGCAGGATCAGATAATCAACAATCTGGATCCCACATAACGGCGCAAAGAATACCCCGATGAAGGCCAGGAAGGTTCCAAAATTGTTGAAGAACAGATCCGGCACCACCACCCCGATCAAAGCAACCGGCACCAATGCCAACAACAAGGTGACTTTCCAGGACAGTTTCCCAATGCCAGGTACGCTTTTCAGACCAACAGCGGTCGCATAAACTCCGATAATTGCCGTTCCCAGATTGGCCGCGATCACAAAGACAAGAGCGATGGCGCCATAGAATGTACCACCCAATTGGACCATCCAGGCGGAGGGGTCTGAGGTTTCCAACGCCAGGATCGCCGCAAGACCGATCAGGCTTAACAACGGAACGGGCAATCCCATACCCAACATGGCTGGCATGCTGGCCGTGCTGGCATTTGGCGCAACACGCACCATCGCACCGATATAGGGCCACCAGGACAACAGACTGACGATCCCGATTTCAATACCGGTCACATAGTCCCATTGGATATCGCCTGATGCATAGGCTGGCTTGGCCTCTGCCACCGCAGCGCCGTTTTGTGTCAGCAGCAGATAAACCATCCACAGGCCAACGCCGACAATGAAGAAGAACAGAATATTGGATGCCCGTTCGATGCCGCTCTTGCCGGTCAACAGAACACCATAGACAACGGCACAGGCCACCAAAGTGGCAACCGGAAGGATCACATCTGTGGCCCCTTCCCCGACAAGACCGGTTGTCAGCAACAATTGAACAACAGACTTACCAAAGAAGATCAACAACAGAGAGTTCCATCCAATGATGGACGCATACTGAAGGAAGACCGTGATGATCCACCCACGCGACCCGAATTGGGGGCGCGCTGCCACGATGGAATCAATGCCATAGCGTGTTGCCGCAGGGACCACCGCTAGGGTCACCAACAACATGCCGATCATGGCACCGGCTGTCATGGTGGCAAAACCCTGTTTCAGGTTCAGATAGTATCCAACATATTCCCCAATGATATAGCACCAGGTAGCAGAAGCCGCGACCAGCAAGACAATGCCCAGTTCAATGCGGCCCCAGGTACGTTCGGACTTTACCAGCGGCCAATTGCTTTCATCAGCCGAATCTTTTGACGTATCGGTCATCTTACCACCCCCACAGCAATAACAGCACCGGGCCAATGATGCCGGTCAACGCCAGCAACAGCCAATCCACACCTGTGAACCCAGCCCCTTGATTTTCCGGTTGTTCCAATTCCTGAATCCGGCGCTCCAATTCCGCCGGTAACGGTTCATCTGACATCCCCACTCTCCCTCTTTATGCGGAAATCACATCCGCGTGTTGTGGCTATTTCCCCGGATATGATTCCGCATCCGCATAGGGGAACCACCAAAAATCCTGAGCCTCACAGCTAGGATCGATCATCACCATCTTGGTTTTGCGGAAGGTTTCGATACCCTCTGGACCCAATTGACGGCCAACACCGCTCATCTTGGTGCCGCCAAAAGGCCCGGCATCATTATCCAGCAAGGGCGCGTTCACCCAGACCATCCCCGCTTCGAAATCTTCCGCAGCGCGGATGCCTTCCTTCAGGTCGGTCGTATAGATATTCGCCCCCAACCCGTATTTGGAAGCATTGGCCAGGGCCATACCTTCCTCATAACTGGACACCCGACAGATCGGGGCCACGGGACCAAAACTTTCATTGTGGAACAAAGACATGTCTGGTGTGCAATCGACCAGCACGGTCGGTTCGACAAACCAACCGCGATTAAAATCGCTGGGGCGCCCGCCGCCGATTGCTGGCTTGGCCCCCTGAGCATAAGCGTTCTTCATCAGGGCTTCATAGCGGTCCCGCTCTTTCATCGACACCATGGGACCCATATCGACCTTGTCTAAACCATTGCCCAGACGGATCTTCTTCGTTTCTTCCACCAGCTTTTCGACAAAGGCATCATGGATTGCCTCATGCACATAAAAGCGTTCCGCCGAAACGCAGATCTGTCCGCAATTCATATAGGCGGAAAATGCGGCCGCCCGCGCCGTCAAATCCAGCGGGGCAGATGGCATCACCAGGAACGGGTCATTACCCGACGTCTCAATCAGACACGGCTTCATTAATTCGCCACAGGTCCGTGACACGATTTTTCCAACCGGAACGCTGCCAGTAAAGGCAACGACATGGGTATGATCATGTTCAATCAGATGCTTGCCGACATTTGCACCGCCACACACGATTTGGAACAGTCCTTTGGGCAGGGCCGAAAAAGCCTCAGAGAACAGCAGCGTCGTAATGGACGTGTATTCCGACGGCTTCACCACGACCGCATTGCCCGCCGCCAGGGCTGCCCCGGCTTCCCAGGCCAACAGCACCATTGGGTAGTTAAACGGCATGATCATCGCCGCCACACCCAGGGGCTGCTTCAGCGTATAGTGAAACTGTCCCGCCGTGGCCGGGCCCATCACGCGACCCATGTCATTGCGCCCAATCTCTGCACTATAGCGGAGGGAATGGACACACCAGTCCACTTCATCCAGAGATTCTTTATAGGGTTTGCCCATTTCGCGGGTCAGTGATTCTGCAAGAATGGGGCGCATTTTGTGGATTGCATCCGCTACTTCATGCATTGCATGGGCGCGATCCACGCCAGACCCGGCCCACCATTTCTTCTGTGCCGCATTGGCAACAGCGATAGCGTCGTCCAGTTCAGCCGCAGGGGTTTCCGGGATTTCTGCAATAACCTGCTCTGTCGCCGGGTCGATAACAGGGATCTGCGTCGTGGCTTTGCTGGCCTGGAAGGCGCTGTCGACGTAATTATGCCCGGAAAGCTTCTTCATCCGTGCCAGTACATCCGTCATAATCTTTCTCCAATCTTCACAGTCGAATACGGTCGTTTTTGGGGTCATAGAAGGGTTTGAACTGAACCTCCGCGCGGAACCGCTCGCAGGCGACTTCCACTTCAAAATCCCCACTGTTCAGGAAATCCAGAGTGACGCCATCTGCAGAACTGACATAGCCCATACCCAATGAGGCCTCGATCCGATGGCCATAGCCGCCGGATGTGATGGAACCAACGATCTGGCCATTTCGAAGAATGGGCTCTTCGTGATACAGCAGGGGTGCATTGCCACCCCCCGCCAGTCGAACCTGAACCAGACGACGGTTCGGCACGCCCTTTTCCTTGGCCCGCAGCACTGCATCACGGCCGATAAAATCTATTGGCTTGTCATAGGCTACGGCAAATCCAAGGCCCGCCTGAATTGGGGTATCCTCTTCGCCGATGTCATGGCCCCAATGACGATAACCCTTTTCCATCCGCATGCTGTTGATGGCAAAGAAGCCCCCGTGTTTCAGGCCAAATGGCGAACCGTTTTTCACCAGCGTGTCAAAAACATGCAGAGCGAATTCTGTGGGCATGTATAGCTCGTATCCCAGCTCGCCAACAAAGGTCAGGCGATTGATCCGCACCCGCCCATACCCGATTTCGATTTCGCGGCTGTGGCCAAAGGGTACCACCTCATTCCCCAGATCTTCCCCGGATACAGCCTCCAGCAGGGCGCGGGATTTCGGGCCCATCAGCGCCAACATCGGCATGGCGGATGTCACATCAAACAGAATGGCGTGGGCGTCATCCGGGATATGCCGGTGCAGCCATGAAAAATCCCTGGTCTGGGAGGTCGCAATCGTCACAATCAGGAAGGAGGTTTCCCCCAGGCGGGTGATCGTCACATCAGCTTCGATGCCCCCCCGCTCGTTCAGCCACTGGGTATAGACAACTTTCCCGACAGCAACATCGACATTTCCGGCTGATACCCGGTTCAAAACGGCACAGGCATCACGTCCTTCCAGTCGAAATTTCACGAAACAGCTTTGATCGAACAAGGTCACATTTTCTGCGGTGTTCAAAGATTCCTGCTTTGCCGCCCCGAACCAGTTCTGCGGCCCATAGGAATACTCAATATGTGATGAAATCTGATCGGTTGAAAAATACCCCGGACGCTCAAACCCGGCGGCCTCCGTCATACTGGCCCCGATGGTCAGCAAACGGTCATGGAAGGGAGACCGGCGCACATCGCGGGCCGTGGCATATTGCCGATAAGGCCAATGCATCTGAAACAACAGGCCCAGTGTTTCCGTGGTTCTGTCATACAGATAGGTTTTGTTGGACTGGAATGGCTGCATGCGGCGGACATCCACATCGGCCAGTTCAAATGGCGCATGCCCGTCATGGATCCATTGTGCCAGGGCCTTGCCAACCCCACCGGATGACAGGATCCCAACCGAATTGAAACCACAGGCACAAAACAGATTCCGGACCTCTGGCGTTTCGCCTAACAGATATCGGTCATCTGGGGTAAAGCTTTCCGGCCCGTTGAAGAACAGTTGAATGCCGGTATTTTCCAGCGCCGGCATACGCTTGATCGCCATTTCAAGAATTGGTTCGAAATGATCAAAGTCTTCCGGCAGCGAATCGAAACAGAAATCTTCGGAGATACCATTATGGCCCCAGGGTTTCGCCTCTGGTTCAAAACATCCCAATAGCAGCTTTCCGGCGTCTTCTTTGTAATAGGAGCATTCATCCCCCAGAAACAGCACCGGCAGGTTGGGTTGCAATCCCTCCATCGGTTCCGTGACGATGTAGAAATGCTCTGCGGCATGCAGGGGCAGATTGACACCGATATCGGCCGCCAAATCCCGTGACCACATACCACCTGCGATCACAACCTTATCAGCCCTTAACAGACCACCATCAATTTCGACCCCGATCACGCGGCCGTTTTCCGTGACAATGCGCTGAACCTTTGTATTTTCCAGGATTCGCACACCCTTGTTCCGCGCGCCTTTCGCCATGGCCATGGTGACGTCTGCGGGATTGACCTGGCCGTCCTTGGGCATCCAGATGCCGCCGACAATGTCATCCACCGTGATCAGAGGATAGCGTTCCTTGATTTCGCCGGGCGTCATCACATCGGCTGCCAGCCCGAAATTACGGGCCATCGACACACCGCGCTTCAATTCCTCAAACCGCGCCGGAGTCTTTGCCAGACGAAAAGATCCATTCTGTTTGAAGCCCGTTGCCTGACCGGTTTCGGCTTCAAGGCTGGAAAACAGCTCCCCAGTATATTTCGCCAATTCGGTCATATTACGCGTGGCGCGCAATTGTGTGACCAGCCCAGCGGCATGCCAGGTCGTGCCACTGGTCAGCTGCTTGCGTTCGCACAGAACGACATCGGTTATGCCTAATTTCGCCAGATGATAGGCGATTGAACAACCAGCGACTCCACCGCCGATAACAACCACATCTGCCCGTTCCAGAATGCTCATCAACCCCTCCAACTGACTCAATTGAGATATTTATATATCACGATAGTGAATTTTTATAGTAAAAATATCACTGCACTGCAGCATGACATCAGAATATTCACGGTCTTTGACATATCGAGACATGCTGCACTATTTATGGGATTATGGTTTGGTCCCAAACAGGAGTTTCTCTGCGTGAAAAAATTGCCGAAGCTTGTGCGTCCCTCAAACCAGATGGGTTTGGCCTCTTCCGCCGAAGACACGACTGTGGACCTGTCGGAGTTTTTAGATCTGGATGAGCGGGTCGGGAAAGAGATCCGGCAACTACGCAAGGCGCGGGACACGACAATCTCTGAACTCAGTGACGCCACCAATTTGTCGCCAGGCTATCTCAGTCAGATAGAACGCGGCATTTCCAGCCCCTCGGTGAAGGCCCTACATTCAATCAGTCGGGCCCTGGGCGTAACCATAAGCTGGTTCTTTTCACCGGCGGCAGACGATGATGATGGATTGCGCGACGTTGTGGTGCGCGCCAATCGCCGTCGACGCCTGACATTTTCCAGCGGTATCTCCGACGAGTTACTATCCCCAAATCTAGGGCGGGAGCTTGAGCTTTTGCGCTGCACCTTTGGGCCGGGGTCAGAAAGCGGGGCAGAGCCCTATCAACATCGGGGCGAGGAATCTGGAATCGTCATCTCTGGCACCCTGCATCTGTGGATCGGCGATAAGCATGTGATCCTGAATGAAGGCGACAGCTTCGCCTTTTCCAGTGACACGCCCCATCGCTATGCCAACCCGACGGACAACGAGACAATCGTCATCTGGGCGATCACGCCCCCGTCTTACTGACAGGTGCCCGTGGCTGGTCGCTTATCAGCACACCGAAGATAGGGTTAACCGACGCTTTGCAGAAATTCTTTCGTTCGCGCCATTTTGGGGGCAGAGAGAACCTGTTCTGGATTCCCTTGTTCGACAACGACACCGCCATCCATGAATACCACCGTGTCCGCCACTTCACGGGCAAAAGCCATTTCATGCGTGACGACAACCATTGTCATGCCGCCTTTGGCAAGATCGCGCATGACTTGCAGAACTTCCCCCACCAATTCCGGGTCCAGCGCAGATGTAGGCTCGTCAAACAGGATCAGTTTTGGTTCCATCGCCAGGGCCCTGGCGATTGCGACCCGCTGTTGCTGGCCGCCGGACAGTCGGTTCGGGAAAACATCCGCCTTATCTTTCAGCCCCACCCTGTCCAGGAGCTCCATCGCCAGATCGCGCGCAGCGTCCTTCTTCATCCGCCGCACGGCAACAGGCCCTTCCATAACATTCTTCAGGGCCGTCTTATGGGCGAAGAGATTAAAATGCTGAAACACCATGCCGATATGGGCGCGACGCGCGGCAGCCTCTTTCTCTCGCAATTCAATCAGGTAATCGCCTTCACGATTATAGCCGACCAGTTCCCCATCCACCGACAGCCAGCCACCATCAATTTTTTCAAGATTGTTGATACAGCGCAGAAAAGTGGATTTGCCGGATCCGGACGGGCCGATCAGGCAAACCACCTGACCGCGATCCACCACAAGGTCAATGCCTTTCAGGACCTGAAGGGCGCCAAAAGATTTGATCACGCCTTCGGCCCAGACCATGGGTTCATTACTTGTCATGTCAGTACTCATAAACGTGTCGGGTCTCCACCCTTTGATTGTCGCTCAATTGGTGCTGCGGAAGCCGCGCCCCAGCTTGTGCTCAAGGAAATATTGCCCAACCGAAAGAAGCGAGCAGATCGAGAGGTACCAAAGGCTGGCAACGATCAGCAGCGGAATAACCTCAAAGGTGCGGGCATAGATTGTCTGGGCAGAATACAACAATTCCGGAAGGGCGATAACGCTGACCAGAGATGTTGTTTTCAGCATCAGGATCACCTGGTTCCCGGTTGCCGGCACGATAACGCGCAGCGCCTGCGGCAGGGTAATGCGCCAAAAGACTTGAAGACGACGCATGCCGATTGCTGTTGCCGCTTCGCTTTGCCCCTGACCAACGGCAAGGATCCCACCGCGAATAATCTCCGCCATATAGGCGCTTTCATGCAGGGCCAACCCCAGAAGCGCGGCCATAAAGGGTGTAATGGCATTCCCCGAAAGCGTGAAGAACGTCTCACCACCGGGCAGGCCAATCTCAACCTCTGGATATAGGGCGGAAATATTGAACCAGAAGATCAACTGGACTAGCAGTGGTGTTCCCCGGAACAACCATTTATACGCAGCGACAAAGCTGCGCAGCCAACGATCCTCTGACAGCATCATAAGCGCCAGGAACACGCCAATAATCGTTCCCAGCACCATAGAAATGACCGTTAATTCGATCGTTGTCCAAAGTCCTTTGAGAATGATTGCGCTGGTGAGATATTTAAAGACCACATCCCATTGGAAATTTGGATTTGTTGCACTCATCCAAATCAGCCCAAAGACGAATAATGCCAAGGCTGCATCGGCCGCCAGACGCCCATAGGACGTCCGCCGAACGATCTTCAATGCGTCTCTCTCCGAACGCTTCCCGGCCCCTTGTGAGGAGGGCCGGGTCGCTTCTTTATTGGCCGTAGTCATTTATTCTCCGTTAATCAGCGGCGCATCCAGGGCCAATTCACCGATATGCCAATCGTCCAGAATCTTCTGATAGGTTCCGTCCGCAATCAGGGCTTCAGCGGCGGCCTTAAAGACCTGCGCCATCGGGTCCCCCTTGCGGAATGCAAAGCCTGACACACCCGACAGGTCTGCCGTCGGTGCCTTTTCAAACAGATCATCATTCAGGCGCACCATATACCCCGCATAGGGTGCTCCATCCAGCCAGCCATCGATACGACCGGTCTTAACCGCCAGGCTGCCTTCATTTGGACCGGCAAAATTCAGCACCTCAAACGCCTCTTTGCCATTTGCAGAACACTCTTCCTGAAGGCGCGGAACCAGTTCAAGCCCTTGTTTCGATCCTGTGGCTACCCCGATTTTGTGCCCACACAGATCATGCAGGTCCAGACCGCTTGGATTTCCCTTTTTCACCATGACCGCAGTGCCGGTTTGCTGAAAATCAACAATATCCATCTTTTCGCGGCGTTCCGGGGAATCATGAAAGTAAGACATGTCATAGCGTTCGCTCAGAATGCCCGCAATGATACCCGCGAATTTCGATGATTCCGACGTAACCGGAATCCCGAGCTTTACGGCGATAGCCTTTTGAAAATCCAGGACATAGCCAACCATTTCACCCTTATCGTCGATGAAATAGCTGGGGGGATATTGTGGGTCATAAACCGCCACGATCCCGTCCTTGTATGCCTCTGGCACTTGTGCATGCAGGGCCGCATCAGCGCCCGCCGGCAGATCCTGGGCAAATGTCGCCTGTGAGGACAGCATCAGGCCCGCAGCAATCGCGACCATCTTCGGGAACCAATAGAATTGTGATGGGTGTGTGTGCATCATTTTACCTCACTTCTGTTCTGAATGATTATGTTTATGGGAGTGTTCTCTGGTCAGAGAATACGGTCCACCAACCTGGCCCAGCCGTTTTCTTCCGTGGCATGCCAGTCCGACGTGGTGAAGGTCGCCGAAACGATCTCTTTGATTTCCAGGTCCGCAAGACCGCAATAATCCAGCTCATGCTGTGGCCATTTATTGAATTTAACGCTGCCCTTGCCGATCTTCTTTTCCAGCAGGGTCACATCCGAAGATGTGTCGCGGTTCAGGACTTCCGCAAATCCCATCCCTTCCCGGGATGCGTCGGGCAGCAATCGCAGCAGGTAATGCGGCGTCAGGTTAAGCGGCTCTGCTTCGGTCACGGTGGCATCTGGAGTCCATTCCAGTTCAACCACCGGCGTCGATCCCAGTTTCACAACGGATCGAATGCCGCCATTTTCAAGCCTGTCGAACGAGATATCGCTGACAAGCTTTGGATACCCCCATTTCTCACGCCCCCCCATCACCAAGCGATTTAAGTTTTCAAACTCAACAATCGGATGTCCGCCTCGCTTCCCCTTATACTCCATCGGCACGATAACGATGATATCCTTGAAGGGAACGACGGCATTGTTGCTGTAATCCGATGCAGAAATGAAAATCCTGTCGCCAACGGGGGTGAACGGCGTGTTGGCGAGGTTCTGTTCAATCCAATCTGGATCGACACGAAGATCAAAGCTGATCGCGGGAAGGTTCGGACAATGACTGGGAACCGTCGTTCCATAGGGCAATCGTTTGTATAGTTGAGAGGACGTAAAACCTTCACGCATACCAGGTCTCCATAACGGATTGATTCAGGGGGATCGTTGACAAAAACTGTTGTGTACGGCATCCCTATAAAGTGTTCATTAAGATGAACGTTCATTTAAATGAACACCCGTGTCAAAAATGAGTCAAGAGCAATTTTACCCGTATTTTGTACGTTTCTTCCCTGGGCAGTGATGGGCGGCACGAATACTATTATGGATACCCTCACCCCTTTTCGAAGGTTGCCGCATATGCGCATTCATGAGTTCTGCTTTCATATCAGGCCCTGCTTTCCTCAGTTTCAGCTTGGGAAATAGCCGTATGAGCAAAGATGCAAAATCCACCGCGCAAGACAGCTTCGCCCGGCATGTGGGCCAGCGCATTCGGTATTTTCGGGGGCTTCAGGATATTTCACTCTCTGAGCTATCGCGTCGCTCCGGGATTGCGAAGGGCACGCTATCGAAGCTTGAATCCGGCAGCGGCAATCCGACAATCGTTACACTGGGCGCGCTGGCCGGAATCCTGAACATTACGCCCGGCGATTTTATGGAGCCGCGCAACGGGGCGCCGCGAGATCAAAGCGGATGGAAAAAACTGGCCGGTCCGGGCATCACCATGCTGTTTCTGCATAAGATCGTGGCGGCAAAAAGTTGGGATATATATGAAACCAACATCCCACAGACCGACGCCCCTATCTATTCCGCCACGCATGGGGGAATAGAGCATTTGATCATGATAGAAGGTGTTGCAGATGTCGGCCCCGTCGATGCACCAACCCGCCTTAACCCCGGCGAACGCGTCGCATTCCCCGGAGACAAACCCCACCTATATTTTGCAATCGGGGGGCCCTGCACGGCCCTGCTGATGATGGAGCACCCAGCCAAACGGGCATAAACACCCGTGTTTTCGTGTATCCAGACCTGATACAGCCAGCGTGACTATAATTCAAAAAATTACCTTGTATCTTCTCGTAGTTTTCCATAAATCAAAGAATCTATTCTATTACCTTCGAACAATATCTGCTTGCGTCTTGTTCCCTCTATAGCAAATCCATTATTCTCCAATACTTTCGATGACGCCACATTATTACTGTAAGAACCGGCTGTAACCTTCATTAACCCCACTTCATTGAATGCTATCCCCACCACAGCATCGATAATCAGGGTTGCAATGCCTTTTCCCCAGTATTCCTTATCACCGATGAAATAACTGATATCGGAAACAAGGTGATGAAAATTAATCGGTCCCAGCTTGATGTTACCAATATGCTTGGAATTGTAAAAAATGCCAAAAAGCACATCCGTTTCAGAATTAAGCTTGCTCAGAACAAATCCTTTAACGTCATCCATCGTATGCGTTAGGAACTTTTGCTCGGTAAATCTGGTGATATCATAGTCGTTCATCCAGCTTACATAGTCATGCGTAACCTGCTGCGGCTCCAGCGCCTTTAATGAAACGTTTTCATCCGACAGAACATACACTTTGCGCTTAATCGCTGATAATTTGATTACTTCAGCCATCGCTGCAAACCCCAAACAGAATTAAACAGAACACTATCGCGCTACAGGGCACTAATCAGCACCGGACCTCGCCTGATCCAAATAGGTCTGTGATTCTGCCTCAGCCAGATTGTGATAGGTTCCCACAGAGGGGCCCTTCTGAATTACAAGAAAATACTCGTAGAATCTCTCAGGGGGTTCCTCAACATATGTGAAACTTGCGAAATCGCCCCGTCTTGGAAAATAATAACTGGCCAGAATCTCATGCCCATTATCCGCCAATTGCGCCCTTAGCTTCGACACATCTGTGAAATAGTTTGGATGCCCCTTCCGTCGGGCGCCAATTTCCGCATCCAGGGCTGGCTTATCATCCTTGTGATAAAAGTGCCCCTTACCTGTTAAGTATAGATGCCCTCCCGGCTTTAGAACCCGCAACAACTCCCCCAAAGCTTCATTCTGATAGGTCGCATCAAATACGGCCAGGATCGCGACATTATCGAAAAAAGCATCCTCAAACGGCAGAGATTCCGCCTCACTGACCTGTATACTTTTAACATCCGGGTCGTCGGACCAGGCACGCATCGCTTCTGCAATCATGCTTTCAGAGATATCAACGCCACACACATCGAGCCCCATTGCTTTATAGAGCGGGAACATACGCCCCCAGGCACAGCCCACATCCAGAAGGGAACCTGCTCTTGTTGGGGTCTTGGCGAACACGCGTTCATAGACGGAATCATCTTCCGTCTTAGGGTCGCCCTGGATCACACTGCTGGTGCCCCCCTCGCTTGCCTCTTCGACGCGCTTCTTCCAGTAAGCCGTATATTGGGCATCCCAATAGCGCTTCCTGCTGCTTCTATCTCCGGTCATGATGTCCTCTTTACCTATGCTGTAACATGCGTTCTGGAACTCTCTCTGGCATCACCAATCCCGCGGGTCCCGAAGATCTGCCGGAAAGGTGGTCATTGTTTCTCTTAGGGTTTCAATCGCGGTCTTGTCCATTTCATGTGCCGCGAGAAACGCCGTCTTAATTTCTTCCAACTGACTTGGGCGATTAACACCAATAACCATCGATGCAATACCCGGTACTGTATCCACAGCAAACAGTGCGGCAGACAATTTTGATATGCCCAGATCAGCACAACACTGACCAAATTTGCTCAAGCACGGCAAAGCAGGCTCAAACAATGCTGGCAAAGCTGCCGGTTCTCTGAGCAAGACGCCTTGCAGGAACACACTGCGTGCAAAAACCACGACGCCCTGAGCAGCCGCGGCGGCAATGATACCGGCGTCAACAAACCGTTGGTCTGCAAGGCTTATCGGTATTTGCAACGCCCCTAAATCTGGTACGGACAAAGCATCTTCTGCTTCTGATAGTGTATAGACAGATGCGCCGAAACAATCAATTTGTCCTGCAGATTGCAGGGCGCGCAGCGTATCTTGTATTTCCGGTCTCATAATATCGGGTGCATGATGGGCAAGGTAATATCGGAACGGGGCCCCGCCCAATGCAGCCTGACTCTCAGCATAGTATTGCCGCAGCGCCTGTGCCCCGGAAACCGCATCCGCAGGAAGCTCTGGAAACTTGGTCGCGATGGCCAGCGGAAGAGTCGTTTTGCCCAGCCAACGGCCGATACGCTCTTCTGAAAGTCCGTAAGTACGGGCCGTATCCACCGCGTTGATGCCCGCTTCCCATGCAGCCGAAAGCAGGTCTTGGGTTTCCACCTCATTGGGCATTGGTGACGTTGGAACCGCACCATAGGGCAACCCCAATTGAACAGCCCCAAGGGTGATCCGGGATACGTCAAATGTGTCGGTCATTGGGCATAACCCTGTGACAGGTCGGACAGTATCGTTTCCACGACAACACTGGACGGATCGCGATCAGGAACCGTCAAAGCACGCGCCCTTTCCCAGCACATCCGGCGTTCCGTTAAGGATGCCGCTGTCTGCAAAGCGACAGATAATTGAGAGACCTCATACACCCCTTGCCCAAAGCCATGTTGTACGCTCCAGGGCCCTTTTGTTAAACCGCCAACAGCACAGAGGCGCACCATATCAGCCTCAAACAACAGATGCACCGCTCCGCCCAGCGGATCCTTTGCGACACGATTTAGATAAATCAAATCCGTGCTGATGGTGGAATAGCAACTGATTACCAAATCACATCCACATAATGGGCCTTCAACCGCCAGCGCCAACGGATCTTCGTGCACGATGGTCCCTGCAGCGTCATTCAGGGCCGCAAGGGTGTTTGCCCGGTCCACCTTGTTCTCTTTCGGGTGCGCACGATAGACAACATGATCGATTACAGGGTCCGCAAGATCGCGAAGCGCAGATACTGCAGCACACAAACTGTTGCGATACCCCGGTTCCTGATTAAGGGGTTGACCAAACAGCACTGCGGTCGTGCCGTGACAGCCCATGGCCTGACGCCATTGTTGCGCCAGCTGTTCAGGGTGAAGGGCGCGATACCGCTCAACCTGGGGCGGCCCAATATCTATGCAGCGTGCCGTCTCTTCACTTTCCAGGAAATCAATGCCGGCGACGAATTGCGTGCGCGCGCGACTATCGAATCCGGGAACAATATAGCCTGGCGGATCCTGAATGCTGTAGCTTGGAATATCACCGGCATGCGCCAACAGCGCCTCGTCTATTCCAATACCTGGCGAGGATAGGCCTGCCAGCAACACATCCGGCTGCACCTTATCCAGAATCTCTCGCGCCTCTGCCAGCAATTCGGCAGCCCCCCCATCATCCCTGTGATTGAGGGGAGCAGATTGTACCTGCACGACATTCAACGACTCTTTTTGAAAAATCTCATAGGCCGGGTTTTGCGCAACAACATGTACGGTAACAGTCGACAATCCAGCCAAGTGCCTGACGACGGGCACCAGGGCGAGAGCAGCACTTGGATCACGGGCAGAAACCAGAATTACCCCTGACTTGGCCAAGCCAGCTACCACGCGCTTAATCCCCCGTCGATGGCAAGACATTGGCCCGTGACATAACTGGCCGCATCAGAGGCGAGATAGAGCACGCCGCCCACGATTTCATGACGATTCGCCATTCGACCCATAGGCACACGAGCGCCATAGCGTTGGGCAAAAATGTCATTCTCGCCGGTGAACACGCCGCCGGGGGCAATGCTGTTTACCCGGATATTGTGCTTACTAAGATTGGCGGCCATCCAGCGTGTCATACCAATCACCCCAGCCTTTGCAGCCGAGTAACTAACGGGATTATTGATATTATTGCCGCGATACATAGCGCCTTCATAAATACGTTCATCCGAAGAAAGCAGGCCATAAATCGACGAAATCTGTATGATGGAACCGCCGCTTCCTTGTGCAATCATCTGGCGCACAGTCTCTCGCGCCATCAGGAACATGCCATCCAGGGTTACGCCCATTTGCCGCCGCCATTCCTCAAGACTGAATGACTCAAAAGGCGCAAAGAACTCTGCCGGATCGGCGACGGGAGCTGCCGCATTATTAATCAGAATATCCACCTTGCCAAAGTGAGAAACAGCCTTCTCCACCACAGCCCGTGCATCCTTCTCAACAGCTACATCAGCACGCTGGAACACAGCCTGGCCTTTGCGGCGCTGGTCAAGGGCCGCAATCAGCTCCTCGCCCCGTGCAACGTCGATATCCGCGATTACAACACGCGCGCCATTCGAAACAAGACCATGCGCGAAACCTTCCCCAAGCGCACCAGCGCCGCCTGTAATGATCGCGACGCGGTCGGTAAGATCAAACAGACGTGCGCTCTCAAATTCTGACCAGCTTGGCTCATTACTCATTTGTCCGTCTCCAATCGCGTCGCCAGAAAAGTTGCAATCATCCAATCCAGCTCTGAATCAATATCCAGAGAACGCTCCTCAGGCATCACAAACACCCGGGTATCGTCTGTGAAAACCGGTGCATCTGGAAAAAATACATCCCGCCTCCATACATAGATAGACGCGTTCATATCATATGTTTTCGGCGCATCCTGCCGCCTCAACACCGCCTCTTTCAAGGGCTTGATCAAGTGGGCTGGACCGTCACCGATCGTTTCAACCATATTGAAATAAGGCGACCGGCGAGACGGGGTGACAGAGAATACATTTTTTGCACCGGTCCTGTTCAAAAGCGCGATGGCCCCCGCGATATCGTCGCTGGTCCTGAACGGAGCCGTGACATCCAGGTCCGTGAAGGTGTCAAAGCGTATGCCCATCTGTTCCTCTGCCTGACGCGCGCAATGGACGATCGCCGGGCTCTTATCAGCCTGATCCGTGGCCAGCTCTGCTGGACGGTCAACCGCCAAATCCGCCCCGGCATCCATCGCCGCCTGCAATATCCCTTGGGAGTCACTGCTGACGGCAATGCCGGTGAACAAGCCGCTGGCACGCGCTTGCCGGACAGTGCGCTCAATCAAGGATATGCCATTCAGGGGCCGAAGGTTTTTGTTGGGCACTCCTTTAGAGCCGCCCCGGGCACATATCGTACAAAGATGTTTGGTCAAACTGTTATCCACTTTTCATGACACCGGTTTTCGGGCAACCCAACCCCAAAAAATCCACTTCCCGCTCTGTCGGGCGGCGATAGATATCCAAAGCCATAGCCCGCCCCGAACAGCAATCAATCATTGCGTGGAGCAGATCAAGATCCAAGGCGCTGGACATTGAAGACTCTGCCCGTGCAATTGCCAGCAGCATCCGCGCGAAGACTAGCTGACCGCCGTGATATCCATCCAGAAATTCACAATCTTCTGCATCAAGCAGCGCAGGGTTCAGAAAATCAAAGTGATGCTGGTTGAGCTTTGTCATAAACTCCTGGAAGGCCCACACAGTAGCAAACCGTTCAGGCGCGTCGCGCATCGCCTTATAGACTGTTGGCGCGACAGGCGGCATCACGGTTATGACGGTGGTCCCGGCCTCCTCTAACCGCCGGATGGACTCGTATATGCGCTTAAGGCGCTCCAGATCAACCTGCTCTCCATCCCAATCCTCAAATGCTTCTGAAAGACTGATGGCGAAACCCACATCCCGGGCGGGAGACCTGCCATAGACCGTTTCTTGATCACTGCGAGAGCCGTCTGGCGCAAATCCGGTCCCTCGGGTGAGGCCGCGGATCCCAAGCACAGGAACATTTCCGTAAAGGGGAGGATCATCGGCCACCAATGTCCTCACGACCTCAGTCAGGGTTAACTTGCCTTCTACCAACCATTTCAATGGTGCCAGTAACGCTTCTGGACTTAAGCGTTGCGGCGGGGCGATATCGGTCGGAGAGACAGCTTCGTATGTCTCTGCATTGAGCCACCAGAAATCCAACATCATGACGACAATTTTCGGCGCGCCTGAAGCCAGAATGTCGTCAACGGCAATCTCTAAATGACGGGTCGAATTGGCCATGCGTCCCAAATTGGTGAAGGGGACACGAAACATTTGCTGCACGGCAGGCAGTGCACGCGACGAGCCAAGCATGACTAATTCAGCAGGACGGTTCAACAAAAGCACCTGCTTATAGGGGTGATCATCACTGTAAATGGCGGTGCCATACAGGGCATTTTGTTCTTCCTGTATCCCGACAATACTTTCAAGGGACCGCAACTCTCCCGAGCGCCACAGAAACAGGGCACTGACCAGTACCGCGAAGAAAAGCAGGACCAAAGGCAGAGCCCAGAACATCAAATAGCGCTTTGCAGCACTGTTTGGCAAAAGGTCAGAATGCATAATACAAAAACTCTCCTGCACTGTTCATATAGTAAAGTGCCAGGATAAAGGTGGCACTGATTCCCAATGCCCAGAGCGGCAAAGGACGCCACCCCGGCAGTGTCGGCCTGTCAGTGCACGGTCCGCCTTCGAACGTGTATCCGATGAATTTTACGCTGTTGGGCAACAACCATACAACAGCCAGTAAACCAGCGAAAACCATGAGCTGGTTTACGCCATGGAACAGGTGCGTATCGACAAATTGTATGTCCAGCCCCGCGACAAGAGGCAACAATGCCCCGAACCTGTCGGCGTAATTCTCTGGTAAGGCGATGCCGTTCAGACCAACCATGCCACGCCAAATCTCCACTGCAGATTCCATGTTTCCGGCGCGGAATGGCACCCAGGCAAAGATCACGAACACAAAAGTCAATAAAATGCTAAATTGGGCGGGAAGCCTGAACCGCGTCAAGCGAGTCCAGGCGCGATTGAGCATAAGTGCGACACCATGAAGTCCCCCCCAAACAACGAAGCTCCACCCAGCCCCGTGCCATAGGCCGCCCAGGAGCATCACAATCATTAGATTCACATATTGTCTTGGCCGACCCTTCTTATTGCCACCAAGGGGGATGTACAGATAGTCCCGAAGAAAAGAAGAAAGCGTGATATGCCAGCGACGCCAAAAATCAGTGATGCTGACAGCTTTATAGGGTGACAAAAAATTGATCGGCAATCTTAAACCAAAAATCAGTCCCAAGCCGATGGCCATGTCAGAATATCCCGAAAAATCGAAATAGATCTGGAACGTGTAAGAGATTGCCCCCGTCCAACTCTCAAGCAAAGGCAGATCAATCCCCTGTGATGCGGCATCAAAGACTGGCGTAGACCACTTGGCGATCTGGTCTGCAAACAAAACTTTCTTCGCAAGACCTAAGGTGAAGATCGTAACGCCCGCCGCAACCAAGGGCGCCTTGTATAAACCTGCAAGGCCGTGTCGCACCTGCTGCATGAAACCACGATGGTGGACGATGGGGCCCGCGATCAGCTGAGGAAAGAAGCTGATAAACAGCAAATACATGGGGAAGGATGACTCTGCCTCGGTCCCGTCATGCACATCAATCAAATATGCGATTTGCTGAAAAGTGAAAAAGGATATGCCGATAGGCAACAGCACATTAAGCAGCGGAAATTCCGTCGCCAGAAGGGAGTTCACACTGGCGAGCAAGAAATCCACATATTTAAAGTAACCAAGCAGACCTAAATTGAAAACAATGCCACCAACCAATAATGACTTCTGACCTGGATCTTTTCGGATGGCGCGATGTTCAAGGGCTCTGGCAATATGGAAGTTAACAATCGCCGAGATCAGGATCAGCGCCAGATATCGCCAATCGTACCAGGCGTAGAATCCAAGAGATGCGATCACGAGAACATAGCATCTGGAAAGTGAACCTGCCCTTTGAAGGGCAGCCAAAACCACCAATAAAACCGGCAAAAAAATCAGAAGAAAGGGATAGCTGGAGAAAATCATGTGTTAAAACATTGCGCGTACATTCTGCCCCACAATCCAATAACTCAATCGCAGCAAATCCTGGAATTTTGTCAGGATACTCCCCGCTTATTCTGGCGTGTATACATAAATGGTGTGGCCTTCGCAAGGCGCTTCAATTAAGGCGCTTCAATTGATGTTGTGACCTGATACGCAGGGGCACTCACGTCCTTCAGGCCACTCGCCTTATGGAGAAACCAGTCGATGGCATAGGTGAAAAACCTTATAAGCAACGCGATGGCGAAAGCTGGGAAGATTGAAATTTCTTAGTCATCATGGCGGATAAACTGACGGTGGAAAGGACCGGCACCTATGGCGAGCCTGGCAATCTTCGAAGGGCGGCAGCCGGAAGACCTATCGACGAGCAGGCTAATCGCCATGACCGACCTGCCGCTCGACTGGGTCGAGCAGCGCCAAGTTCTCGGCTTTGCTTGAGCCAGCAACTTCCCTGCATCATCTCTGCATCACAAAACCGTAAAGACGCACTGACCCTTAGGGCCGCAGAGACGGTTTCAGTAATTCATGTCAAATCTAGCGAGCAAAACGTCTCTTGAGACTCGTGTCGACACGCTCCACTGACACAAGGGTTTGAAAAGACGCTGAAATTCGGCCACCGTCTCCATGATACTCGTACTGCATTGAAATAAAATGGGAAGCTGGCGGAGGGAGGGTCCGCCTAATGACTTTGTAATATAAGAAAAATTATCAATTTTTCATATCTACCCATTCATTTACCCATATTAATAACAAAAATAGAAAAGATGAAACTGACTTATGGATTTTTCTTAAAAATTGGCCTGACACTAAATTGGTTGATGCATTATCTTATTTAGTGGTTTTTTGCTTCAATCCAATTAGACTTTCTGCAGTTACATACAGGCGACCATTGGTTTCAAACTGTATCCATTCAAGACTTCCATCCCCCATATAGTCTCGAACCTTATTGGCTGAAGTCTTAAGCATTCGGGCAGTCTCTGGAACGGAATAAAATACTTTTCCATCTCGAACTATCCGATCATGCTTTGCCATAACAATACACTCCAATCGTCATTTTATAGCCTTATCGACAAAGCCTAGTGTCGTGGCGTTCTCGATCAATGTTCTGACCTTCGCCTTGTCGATGCCAGAAGGAACCTCCGCATCGATCTCTAGCTTTAGTGAGACGTCGCTGCCGGGAAGCGTTGTCAGTTGCTCAATGATCGCTTCTACTATCTGATGAATGTCTCGTGCAGGTCGATCCGGTGAAATCATGACCGTTCCAACAAAGCGTGTGGGCAGCCTCTCCGTTACGCTAGGCATGGGCTCAGGTGTCAATGGATCTGGGGCCACCGGCCGGTCGCCTTCATCACCGGCCCCTGAGGGTGTTGGATTCGGTCTATGGGCTTCTGCCACTTTTGGTAAGATGATCACGGAATCACTGTCAATGACGACTTGAACGTGACTGGCACCTGATATCACCAAGCCGAGATAGGTCTGCTTCTCTTGGTCCCATCGCTCCGCGTAGGCAAACGGACCTGCAAGCATTCCGCCAACTGCTGACTGAACAGTCTTGGCAAGAACCCCTCGGTTTTTGACCCGCGGAAGATATGTATAGCGATTTAGATATTCCCAAAGATCTTTAAGGAATAGGTGCTCTTTGCCGTTCCAGATGTATTTTTGGAGTTCGCGATCAAGCCTTGCTGGCCCCAGTTCAGGTAGCAAGCCCTCATCACTTACTAGTTTCTTGCTAGCTCTCGCCAAAAGCCCATCCTGAGAAGGAACTTTTGCCGAAGTCCATTCCAACTCCGCTTGGGCACTCTCTTGGATGGGGTAGAGGAGATAACACCAGGCTTCCTTTATCCGAGTTTTGAGCGTCTCGTTGGCTTCGCTCAGCTTTGCCTTTGCCAACGCGCTATCGCTTTGCGTCAGATTCAGTCGATCTGTTTCCCGAACGATCTCTGCCCAAGCTAAGGCCGATCTTTGGGCGTCCTTTAAATTGTCAAGTTGGCGGTGTTCTGCCGCAAGGAAGACGAGCATGTTGCGATAGACACGAGGCGTGCTTCCGCGTTGCATCAGAATATCTTTTGCTTCTGTGAGGGCCTCCGACCCATCTCTTCCGGTATGGGAATGAGCAACACCGAGCACGACAGCTCGGACCCCTCCCGCTTCATCAGGTACGTCGGACGAATTACCAGGGGCAACCTGGATAGCGTCAAAATGCCCCCGATCACTGAGACCATTGATGTAGGTACCAAGAGCCTTATCAATTTCCATGAGGACCAGCGCTTCTTCAAACTGCCCGGCACGATCCGCTGCTATGCGATTTAGGCTGGCAGACATCGAGTACCAATAGCGTCCAAGATCGCTATGCATAAATTTAGCTTGGTTGGTCAATCGGCGCATCGCATCACCAAAAATTGCGGGCCGTTCACCTGGCTGTACGACACCCAGGTTTATCTGCTTGTCATCCAGTCCTTTATTTTCTTGCCCAGCCGTAGGCGCCGTTCCCATGAAAATAGCGCGCGCGACACGGCGGGTTGCAGAATAGCGATTTAGGTTGGGGGCTGCCTGATCAATCTTATAGGGTGTCGACGTTACGCCATCGACGTCACCAGCAATGATCGACTGCCAGCTGACATCAAGATAGTGCAACAATTCGGGTTCAACTCGGGCCGTGCTGATAGCGACACTGCCAGGCATGATCATCACCGACGGATCACTTCCCATCCAAAGTTCGTGAATGACCTGTGCCATTAATCTCAATACGCCACGGGTACGCTGAAACTTCTCCAATGAACCCCAACTCGTATAGAGTTGATCAAATAGTTCTGGATGGATCGGGTATGCTTTTTCCAGTTTCCGGCGGTAATCTTCGTCCGCACAGCCCTGCGGAAAGTCGTTCGTGTTTTCTCGATAAAGCTTAGTGAATTGTTTCAGTGTGTTATCACGATGGTGAAACTTGTCGCCCGAAATCTCCTTGAATAATCGTCGACGAACGATTTCGTAGCTCTCCTCCTGGCTTGCCGGACGCCAAGAGGATTCCACGCGACTGAATGTCTGCTTCAACCGTGCAAGAGCTTCTTGCCCCCCTTCGCCACCAACCTCGATCTGTGAAGCAGGTAATGAAGCCACAAGCAGGGTGCCGGGGCTTGCCTTGACTGCCTCTGTCAAAGCTTGAACAAAAGAAAGGTTTGCATCGAACGTTCCGGATGGGAGTCCATCAACCTTGTAGACTTGCCGAAGATAGGCGACCCATTCATCGATCAGAATCAGGCATGGCGAGAACTTTTTGAACAGAGCTTCTAGCACGTTTGAACCAGGAGCGATTCCGCGCTCGTCATTTTCCGCTAACATGTCGTAGCCGTCAGCACCGCCGAGTTGCCAAGCGAGTTCACCCCACGTCGTGCGGATTTTGCGCCCACCTTCAAGGCTGATAACATCTTGCGGTCCTCGAGAGGTGCCGACCAGGACAGCTCGGCTTACCTTGGTTGGGACCGCAAGCTTGTTGCGTGAAAACAATTGATCTAGGCCTGGTAGATCCTGTGCCGCTGCGCCTCCTACCATATGGTAGAGCGCCAACATTGAGTGTGTTTTCCCTCCACCAAAATTCGTCTGTAATTCGACAACTGGATCTCCACCGCTACTCGATAGGCGCTTGGCTGCTCCAATCAGCAGATTACTCAAACCTTCTGTCAGGTAAGTGCGCGCAAAAAACTCCGTCGGGTTCTTATACTCCGATGGCGCACTTCCATTGTGGACCTTAGCAAGATCAGCAGCGAACTCAGCCTGCTGGAACTCCCCGGTTGCAACATCTTGGTGCGGCTCGACGACTTCTCGCCAGGGCACCAAACCAGCAACCGTCTCGACTGTGATGTCGGAGCGTTGCGTTTTCTTTCGTTCCTCGTTTCTTGCAAGCTCCGCGTATTTCGTGCGCAGGATCGTATCGCGCGCTGTGCTGATCTTATCTGCCACATCCTTAGCGCTCACCGCTTCAAGCAACCGCCGCATGGTGTCCAAAGCGCGCTCGGCGTCGTCATAGGTAAAGTTCTCATTGTGCGAGAGCTTGTTGCGCACATCGAGAAGCTCGGAAACATAAGATCGCTCAGGATGCCCTAACACCATGGCGAAGGCGTCCTTCCAGAAGGCCATCATGACCTGGAGCAAACCTTGCTGGTCCCAGTTTACCTGACCGTCACCGTTGGGCCGCAGCCCCCGGACACGTTCGAGGACCTGAACCTGCCAGTGCCCTTTGATTTGTGATTCCAGCCGCTTCTCGACGAAGGGGATCAAACCTTCCGGCAGCAGCTCCATGCCTTCGAATACGTGCTGGCGTGTGCTCTTAGCCATCGATTATTCCCCCTCAAAAATCCAATTGCGTCTGGCCGTCGCCACGCGTGTCGTGAATTGTTGCAGCCTCGCGGGTCAGTTCTGTCCAATCCGCAATGAGCGCGTTGTATGCTGTGGCTTCCTTGGCATCCTGGCGCTTGTTCGCGCAGATGTCGTAGAGGCAATAGGCGAGATCCTTCACGGCATCCGCCTTGTCACCGATCTTTCTCAGCAGCAGCGCTGTGTCGTATGCGATGCCATCCTTTTCATGTCGACGAACTAGGTATTGCAGACATTCCCAAATGGTCAGATGGGTGTCCGACTGCGGATCCCAGTCCGGGTCGAGTTCGTCGCGCTTCAGGATGCGCACCTTACCTGCCTGGCTTTCGACGATACCAGCGTGCTTGACGCTTTCGACGGCGATGCCGCGTGCACGGGCCAGGTTGTCGGCCACGCCATAGTCGCCCTTGCCCATGCCGTTCTGTTCGAACCAGCTGATGGCAAAGCGCGTATCGGGATCAAACTCTCCTTGAATGCCGCCGAGGTACTCATCGAGCTCGGCGTTGATGAGCTGCAGCGCAGCCTTGACGCTCATCGGGCTGTCGTCGGACTCCAGTACCCCTTGATAGCGAGAGAAGACGCCCATACCCGGGCCAATGGCAGATTGGGGCATGTCAGCGGGTGAGACGTTCGCAGCCTGCAGCTCGGAAATGGCTGGTGGCAGTTCACGCTTTAGGGCACGGATAAATTCGGCCCGGGTGATGACTTCGGCTGTGGCGTCCTTCTTGCGGCAGACGAGGACGACGGAGTTGGCTAGAGCATTGCTACCAGAAGCGATCATTCTGTTTGCCATCTCTGTGCGCATTGGCCATGTGCCCACGACTGAGTATCCTGCTTCGACAACCGCCTGAAGAAAGGTCGCCCAGCCAGTTGAGCTAATACCTTCCTCACTGATTTCACTTTGCTTAAATGCGTAATAGATCGTCGTCGGGAATCCTAAAGATGACTGCTCCGCCATGTTGGCAATTGCGCTCCTCATCCCGTTCATGAAGAAAGTTTCGGCCTTTTGCCGTCCCCCATGTCTATGCGGGGTGGCGACAAGTTCTTCTGCCTTTGGTGTTGCAAGGACGCTGAATATCTCTGGATATACCGGCCCTGCAACAGCTCGCATCCATATGTAGAAGAAATCTGCCAAATCTGCGTAGCCGATATTGTCATAATATGGCGGATCTGTCGAAACTACCACATTGGGCGGGTAATCAACTGATTGTGCATCATGTTGAGCTATACTGCCGTGCATGGACGGCACAAATTTCTCGATTGCCTTCCAGGTCCATTCAACACAAGGCTCCCAGCTACCTGTTGCGCCCGAGAAGGGGTTCCCTTCAGCAAAATCCCAAGTCATCGGAATCGCTTGACGGCCGAAAGTGTTTCTTAAGCTTGAGCGACTGGAATCCCAGGAACAAATAGTGCTTCCACGGTCCGCCATTTTTGTTATTGCCAAGGCGGAATAGATAGAAACGGCTTCTGAATAGGCGATTGCTCCATGCCCACCGTTTCTCAGGCCTAATGGATTCGTATCGAGTCCGGCTCTACCTGCATCACTCTCAATCTGTGTTCGCGCCTCAGCAACCAGATCACTGAAGGTACTCAGTGCAAGAAGTTGTCTTTCGGTGAAAAGATCGCCAAAATTCTCCATTCCATATTCGACTACATTCGTTCTTCCCGGCCAATGCGAGATTTTTAAGTTTGGTTTAAAATCTGAATCAACGGTTAATGCTGCATCGCTTTGCAACTGATCCGGTGAGAGGTAAACGCGTCCTTTAGGCCCTTCAGCAACGACGGCCATCAACCTCTGACCCATTTTTCCGTCTTTTGCACTCTGTCGAACGTAGGGAAATGGCATTGCGGCACTTGACACAATACAACGAGCGCCTTGGCGATTTACGGTGCCGTCATCTGCACTTCCTTTATGTCCTAAAGTTTCGCTTTGGACTTCAAATCGATAAGAACCGTTCTCGACAATGGTCTTAACCCAAGCTCTCATTCCCTTTTTCGTAGAAAGCTCGAAACTTCGCACCAATGGAACTTGTACGTCGGAAAATGCAGGGTCTGGGCTCGGTACAGTCCGCGCCCAAATCCAAGCGATTACGGTCGCCTTGCCGCCGCCATATTCCTTCGGCAGGTCCACCTGCGGGTAAAAGTGGCCAATGCGCTCGAATGCTTTCTTGCGCATCCATTCGCCGTAATATTTCACATCCTCGGCCAACCCCTCGGCGTTGCGGTAGTGGTTCCGGTTCTTCAGCCCGGGATGGATCGGCGGCTGGTCCTTGAACTTCGGCGGGATTTCAATCATCGCCTTGCCGATCATCACCGCCACCGGATTCAGGTCGGACCCATAGGCGGGAAGGCCCAGCCGCTGCGCCTCCAGCGGGATCGACCCACCCCCCGAGAACGGGTCATAGACAGGTGGCAGCTCGCCCCCGCAGGACCGCCGGATCTCGGCCCGCGCGCGCTCCAGCACCTCTTCGTTGGTCGAGTTCTCCCACTTCACCAGCTCTTCGATGATCTGGAACAGCCGCTTGCGCTCGATATCCGCCGCGCAATCCTCCAGCGTGGGTTCGGGCGTGTCCGGCACGTTGCCATGCGCATCTGCCTTACGCTCGCCCCATGCCTTGAGTCGCTTGGCAAGGTCTGCCTCTGCCTGCGCGCGGATCTTGGGGTCATCCAGCAGCGTGTCGGCATAGCCTGACGGATCGTCCACCAGCTGCGCAAACAGCACCGCCCGACACGCCGCCAACGGCCGCCGCGCCCACCACAGATGCAGGGTGCTGGGGTGCCCATGCCGGATCGATTTTTCCCGCGCAGAGGCCACGTTAATCGCCTCCAACGGAATGGCGACCTCGATGAGTTTCTTTTTGTAGGTTGTCACAATTCCACCTCTATCCATTCAAAATCAGGGGTCGGCCTGCTCATCCGGTTTTGCCGCAACTCGCCAAGCAAAGAGCCGTCTGAAAAAACACTGCCGTAGAATGCTCCGCCATCCGAATCGATCAAAGCTTCACGCCGCTCCCGCGGCTTCAACTCCATTAAACTCGGCGTTCCTGATGAGCCCTGCACGGAACCGAGAGCCTCAAAAACTTCTAGATCGAGCCCTGCAAGTTCGACGCGAAGACCCTGTTCGAACCACCTAAATGGGCCGAATGGCCAATCATGAAGGCCTCGCCAGAATTCACGACTGGAGAGGTCGGGCTGCTTTGGTGAAACTGATAACACGCTAACCGCATATTTACGTCCGCCAAGAGAAATCATCGGAACCGAGCGACGCTGAGGCTCCCCCAGGCCGATCCGCACCCGGTTTGCCGCGTCATAAAAGCCCATAAGTGACAGCCACGATGCATAGTTAGCCCGACGTACCGCGTCGGTCGGAAATTCAACCGGGTCTTTGGGTTCCTCCGGCGCCGGGTCCACATAAGCAATGAGAGAGGTTTCTTCGGAGTTATCCCCGCTCTCACGCAAGAAGGTACCTATTGCAAAGCTTTTGGTAGGTTGTGGGATAATGTGCCTGTCCCACCCTTCGAGCTGCTCCAGACCGGCGTTTAGTGAACCCTTGATGTTCGGCTTGCTTTCGGGGGAAGCGAAGCCCCCTTTTGACTCAGCCAGAACCCATTCTTTCTCTTCATTTTCCGCAATGAAATCAGGCGCTTTCTTCTTACCTAGCGGCCATGACTTGCTCTGTGTCGCAGCCCGCCTTTTCCATTCGGTCTCGAAGCGACCAACATACGCGTAACCCTTTTCTTCAAGGAAAAGCAGAGCCATCCCTTGAGCAATACGTCCCGCCAGGCTCGATCCAGAAAAATCAGCGTTGAAATTCGACATGCCTTCGTTCAGGCAAAAATTAGCTGCGTTCCAATCGAACAACTGAGCGTTTTCGAGAAGAAATCCTGCTGGTCCTGTCCACAGAAGCTGGGAGGAAGGCCAGCGTGCGCAATCAGCCTTTTTGACCGCATGGGCAAGGCGCCAAGCGGTGAAACTCACACTACCGGATGACATTGGCAAAGGGCGAACATGACCACGGGGGGTTTGGACCTTTGCTTTATCAAGCTCATGGATCGGCAAACTGCCTTGGCCATTGAATGCGCTCAAAACCTTTTGTGGCAGCGCGATCCAGTGATTAATGCTAATGAGTGGATACGCCATCATCTTGGCACCTCCGCCCGCTCAAGCAGGCCTTTCATGTTAAATTGAATAGCGCTATGGCCAAATGGCGGCTCGCGTGTATCGAGAGGCCCACGTACATAGCGTGGCTGACTGGCGAAGCCGTTGTCGATCTGGACAATGGCCAGAATGAATTTTTCAGGCTCATGCAGGGACGTGATGACCTCTTGCCGCGTAATCATGACTGTATCCGCACCATCAATACGACCCTTGACCTCGATAAACCGTAGGTGGTCAGTCTTGGGATCATAGGAAGCGATGTCGTACCCAACCTTTTGAGCCGACACGTCAGACGGGATGTTTCCGAGGGCTTTCTCCACTAACATGACCGCCTCCATGGCCGCCAGCTCGATTACACGGCGCGCAATTGGGTCTTCTGACAAGCCTGTCGGCGTGGTTCCAGAGTGCGCACCAGCAGGTTGCCTCGCATCAAGAAGGCCACGCGGAATTACAACCATTCCACCCCGAACCCTTGGTGGCTGCGCAGAAATAAAACGCTCCTGCTCAAGAAGAGCCAACCGGCGTTTCAACCGTTCGGCCAGATCTTCCGCCCGGCGTTGCGCATTCTGCCAGTTGAGTCGTGTTTTCTTCCCGGCACGTTCTTCTTCCTTCAACTCGAAGGCACGGGAATCCCAATAGTTGATTTCCTTCCTAAGGCGCGCACGCACTTCCTGCTCGACCTTGTCAATCTCAGGTAGACGTCTCGCCTTAACATCAGCAACATGTCCCTGGGCCAGCTCGACAGTTGCAAACCGGACAGCAGTTTTTTCCAAGTCGGTGCGCAGCCAGTCTTCGTTGAGAAGATCGTCAACGAGCGCAATCTCATCTGGTTCAGCAGGTCGAAGATTGAGGTGCGGCGCGATCCCCGCATTCGTCGCGTTACCGTCCTTGTCGATGGCTGCGAACTGGAGCTTTTCAGAAATGATATGCGGCTTACCCGTCGATGTCGGACGTCCATCCTGGACGGCATGCTCCAGCAAGAACAAGGCAGCTATGTTCTCGCTCGGGTCGGTGTCGTCCACGAGAACCGCACCACGTTTCATCAGGTGGTCGTGCTGTTCGCGAACGAGGCTGATGACAGCCTCCAAAAGCGGATGCCCCGGACAAACAAAGGCGGCAACGGGCTGCTGATTGATGCGACTTTTCTCGAAGCAGATACGCTCATACTTTTTCTGGATCGGCGCACCAGTCCCTGTTTGGCGGTCACGCTCTCGAATATTTATGGGCACATGGGTGATTTCCCAGCGCCCGTCTTCCCGCCGTTTGATCTGCCCGCCCAGGTGCTTGAAGGCTTCGATGAAGAAGCTTTGGACATGATGGGGCTGAAGGCGCTGTGCCTCAGCGCGTTCCATCTCAAGCCTGAGCTCATGGACCTTCGCTTGTGGCATTGTGTCGTTGGTGAGCGCCCTGCGCTCCAACAAGCGAAGCAGATGGTCCTGATCAACAGCTCCATCGACGGCCTGGAAAAGCCGGGCTTTGACGTCTTCCTGTTCGCCGTACTGGATTGCTTCAAACAGCAGATCCTTCAGGGCCGTCCCTTCGAAGAGTTCGCCCAGGACGTCATAGACGCGACCTCCCAACGCTTCTCGTGCGGCTTCCAGCTTTTCCAAAAGACGCCCATAAACTTCACCTTCGCGCGTATCAGCCGCGACGAGGTTCCACAGATGGCAAACTTCCGTCTGGCCGATCCGGTGGATACGCCCGAACCGCTGTTCGATCTTGTTGGGGTTCCAAGGCAGGTCGTAATTGACCATAAGATGGCCACGCTGAAGGTTTACGCCTTCACCAGCCGCATCGTTGGCAATGAGGACCAGCATATCGCGGTCCTGCATGAAGCGCTCGACGATCTTGCGTCTTTCTTCGCGGGTGACGCCCCCATGAATGACATCAACGGCGTCGGGTTTTCCGAGACGCGACCGGACCTTGTCCACCAGATAATGCAATGTGTCTTTGGGCTCGGTAAAAATAATGAGCTTCCGGCGGTGTCCATCGGAATCGATCATCAGATCATCATCGAGAATGCGATCAAGCTGGGTCCATTTGGTATCTTGCCCGGATCGGAGAACGCTCAGAGCCATGTTCTCCAAACCTTTTAGCGTTTGCACCTCGATTTCGAGCTGTTCGACCGTTTCAGCGGTGGTAGCTCCGGTCGAGATGAGTTCTTCGATCTCATCCACCTCTTCCTGGCCGAATTCTTCGATATTGCGCAGCATCTCATCATTGATACCGGGCTCCTCAAACGTCGCCTTCACACCCTTGCTGGCGAGACGCGCCTCCGCGAGTTCATTTTCCAGCCGCTCGCGACGGCGCTTCAAGGATTGATAGATTGCGGCTGGCGACGATGCGAGACGACGCTGCAAAATCTGAAGCGCGAAACCGACGTTGTTCCGCTTCTTGCCGTCCTGCTCTGCAAAGCGCTGGACGCGGTTCATTTCGTTCCGAACGTATTCGGTAACGGCGCTGTAAAGGCCTGCCTCTTCAGGTGACAGCTCATACTTGACTGTGTAAGCCCGCCGTTCCGGAAAGAGCGGACGCCCATCAAAACGAAGCAACTCTTCCTTGGTCAATCGACGCATCATGTCGGCTGTATCGGCGTAGTGGACGCCGTCACGGAACCGGCCCTCAAACCGATCCCCATCAAGCAGCGCCATGAAGAGCTGAAAATCTTCCTCTTTTCCGTTGTGCGGTGTCGCCGACATCAGCAGTAAATGTCGGCAGGCCTGGCCTAACAATTGGCCTAACTGATAGCGCTTGGTGTACTTTACCTCGCCACCGAAATAACTGGCTGACATACGGTGGGCTTCGTCGCAGATAATCAAATCCCACTCGGTCGAGCTTGCCAGTTTCTGCTGAAGCTCTTCGTTTCGCGCAAGAACATCAAGCCTAGCGATAAGGCGATTTCGATCATTGAAAGCGTTCCCCGAACGCGATGTCTCAATCATGTCGCGGGACAGAATATCGAATTCCAAACCGAATTTTTCGCCGAGTTCATCCTGCCACTGCTCAACAAGGCTTCCAGGGGCTACAACGAGACAACGCTCAAGATCGCTTCTGGCGACCAATTCCTTTATCAACAGACCGGCCATAATGGTTTTGCCTGCGCCGGGGTCATCAGCTAAAAGGAACCGAAGCGGTTGTCGGGGCAGCATCTCGCCATAAACAGCGGATATCTGGTGCGGCAAAGGATCGACAAGGCTGGTATGAATGGCGAGATATGGGTCGAAGTAATGGGCAAGCTTGATGCGGTTTGCTTCGGTCACTAGGCGCAGCAGAGCCCCATCTGCGTCGAACGACCAAACTCGGCCTCGGGCTTCAATTGTCAGTCTGTGCTCGTCATCCCGATAGAGAGTCGTCTCGGCCACCGACCCACCAGGCACTCGATAGACGACATTGATCGCCTGGTCGCCTATCCAGTCAATTGAGACAACCTCAACAACTTGACTGGGCGCGATTCCCCGAACTGAGGTGCCGCTTCTGATGTCTTCAAGTGAAGTCATAGAAAAATACCCTGTCTGCTTATCCCAATTACCACCTGATCTTGTGCCTTACAGGTGAACGAATCTGTGCCCAACTAAGTTAGTCGCAAGGCAATAACTGCTGCGCTTTTCGGGCCATTGCCTGAATTCGTCCACCAAAACTGCAATAAGCAAGATCTCTGACCCATTGAGGTTTCGCAGAAAACCAGAATAAAGCCAAATTCTTATCTAATCTGATCATTCGAGGAAGATTCCCACTTCTACCAACACCTTACTGTTTTACGCTGCTTAGATTCTAGTACCCAAGATTGCATGAAATCTTTGAACTCATTGCCTTTCAAGCAAATTCAAGAATGTACTATACATATAAAGAAAATCAAAAGATGTGAAAAGCCACTCTGTATTGTTAGAGATCAGGTTGAGAATGTCGGTAGCACGTTACTCTTTTCGATTCAGAGCGTCGGAGCGCCATTCTAAGCATTTTGGTATCTGAAGCTGTTACCCGGTTCGTGCAGTGAGGTATAATGGGGACTAATCCATCAACCAAAAATTTCGCAATCCTGCACGAAGCTGCTTCCAAATGCATCCAGATCGCTAGGTACTCTGTGCCAGTGACTTTTCACTAAACTCTCATCATACGATTTCTGATCAAATTCTTAATTTCAGAAAGCGAAATTGTATCACTGTTATCTTGGCGAGGTCGCGCGTTCAGACTCATAATGATCTCGGCCTGCCTGTTTGGCTGTACGGCGCCATAACTTGTTAAAGTCGTCATAATCTTCTCGTGACCGATGTTTTGGCTCCATGCTTTGAATTCCTCGGGAGTGCAGCAAAGCTGTTCACCAATCTGTGTCAAAGTGTTTCGGAAACTGTGAGGATTGGCATAGGGCAGGGCGGCACTTTCAAATGCCTTCTTAAAAACCTCTCGAATAGGCGACGCCGTTAGCCAATGGTCTCTGGACAGGCCATCCACCTGAAATCCAACGCTTTGCGTACTCACTATTTTTGTGGTTGGGAACAATGGATCTTCTGGACCAAAGAGCAGGGTCTGTTTCAGGTAGGTCAACCAGTCGGTGACGATCTTCTCAATGTCGTCGCCGACCGGGAAGAACCAAGTCGTGAATGATTTGCTGAATTTGGTTGAAACCTCACGCCCATCGAAGGTTACTTTTCTGTTTACCGCATCAATGTGCTTTAGTTTTAACGTGATAGTGGCTCCATCGCGCGATCCAGTTAGGATTGTGAATGCGACAAGGGCCCGATCCCGTTTTTGGCAGTCGCTGTCATTTGGCATAATATCCAGAACTGTTCGGATCTGCTCCATTGTCGGGATAGAACGACTGGTATGTGTTTTCGCCGCCCTCGTATCCTTTTCAGACATATTGAAGTATTCTGAATCCGAGTAGTTCAGCAGCGAGCGATAGCCAGGTTGATCTGCAAGCCAGAAGAAAAACGCCTTGAGGGCATTGAGAGTCGACAGCCTCGTGCTTTTGCTTAGCGGCTTTCCGGTGGATTGGTTCCGTTCCATTGCCAAGTATGTCTTGAACGCGATTGCCTTTTGACGGTGGAATTTCTTAAACGACTGGAACTTTGAATGCCGTTCGAACCGTGTAAGTGATTGGGCAACACCGTCTACGGTTTGTGAACTGTAACGCTTCGCTTCGCACAGATACTGAAAGTAGCGATGCTTGATTCTTTCGTTTTCGGCATTGTGTCGAACCATGGGTTCCAGTCCTTCCTAAATGTCACAGTTGAGGGAGAGGGATCACATCCCCTCTATTCTCTTTTGTGGCTCTCTGGTCGTAATGGTCATTTTGGGCATCACGATGAGAATTTGGTCCCATCTTGTTCGTCGGTTCATTGTGGTCTCGCAGGCTTCACACAAGGCTATGAGATCCCCCACTGTTTCCGTCTTTGGAACATAGTCGACCATGCCCAGGGCCGGTACTCGGCTTGCCCGACATTTTAGGCAGTACATGTGTCCAGGCTTAGAAGGGACGCGACGCTTCTTTCGCATTGCTTCCACATGGTCCTGGAGATCCTGACCATGAATGAGATAAGGTTGGTTTTGATCGATGGTCTGCAAGCCGCTCTTCATCCAGGCGCGAATGGTGTTCTTGTGAACATCGAGCAAGCGAGCAGCTTCATCCACTGTGTAGCTGCGGTGAATTTTTACCCGCTTTGGATTGATGCGTTTGGCAGCCATTGCTAACGAACCTATTCAGAGAGTTCGTTAATCAATTTCCGGAGTGACGCCACCTTGACCAGAGTCCTCCGCCCAAGCTTGACTGTCTCTATGCGCCCTTCACCAATCAAGGCATAGATTGATGTGCGTCCAACTCCAAGCGCCTTGGCTGCGTCATTTACTGATGTGGTAAGTGGTTCCATGATCGTTCTCCTGTGATTTGGCATGTGCCGGTGTGTTCAGGAGCACTTGATCTTATTTTTTGGGTTCAGAAGCAGCCACTTTAAGCCACAATTGGCCACTAATTTAATTAGTGGCGCTACGCAAACGGCGCAAAACAGCGGCTAAATAGGGTTGAACAGTGGTTCGGCCAAGCGTTGGTTGGCCTCTTTCAATTAGGCGGCCATCAATTGCAGAATAAACGAAATCAACCCCAGATGTTCCTTCTCCTTCTGGAATACCCTTTTCATGCACATAGGCAGCGAGTTCCGCAGTCCAGGCTATCCAGACATCTGAGCGTTTTCGCCCTCGCTTACTGTCTCCAACAATTGCTTTATCAGAAACAGACGTTAACTGCTCATAATCTTCAGGAAGCATCTTCTCAACATCTGATTTGAAGAAGCTGACCCCAAAAGCTTGCCAATGATATCGTTGGTCAATCCAAGTATCAAAATCTCCAGTATGCCAGTTTTGTGTGAGCGCCGCCTGACCTTCAGCCCACCAGAACGTAGCTGGAAGTTCGACATCCACAAGTACCTCTCTATCTTTAATGAACTTCTCCGCTTTCGTTCGGATCATGCTGGCATGGCATCTTTTGCTGATCGTTCTGTTCGACCCAAAGGCACCAATAGAGGAAGTAACCAAATCTAAAGTGCTACGGGCGCTTAACCATTCGACGTTATCTGTTTCAGGCATTTGGCTTCAAACCTTTACAGTTGTGATCAAAGCAGCAAAGGCTCTGGACCTTCTTGGGCACTATAAATGTAAACCTCCCAATCTCTCATCATCAATCGCCGTTTTTCGAACAAGTCACCCCGACGATACGCCGCTTCCACCCTGGACGGTATTGCATGGGCGAGAGCCATTTCAGCGACATCACTGGGGTAGGCGGTCGTTTCCGCAACCCAATCCCTAAAAGCACTGCGAAAGCCATGCACGGTGATGCCTTTATGCCCCATACGTTTTAGCAGAGCCAAAAAGGCCATGTTGCTGAGCGGGCTTAGTCGACGCATTCCAGGAAACACATAGTTTGATTGTCGCAGAGATTGCATCTGCTCAATGATTTTGATCGCTCTAGGGGATAGGGGCACTCGGTGTTCTTTACCTGCTTTCATTCGGCCTTCTGGAAGCACCCAGACCTGATTTTTCTCGTCTACCTCTTCCCAGGTTGCCCCAATGACTTCGCCTGTTCGCGCAGCCGTTAGTATCAGGAACTCTAGCCCGAGGGCAGCAACACCCTCTTGCGCACCAAGTTCTTTTACAAAACTGCCAACTTTGGCATAGGGCAGCGCGGCTAAGTTCTTGACCGTCGATTTTTTTCGCTTGGACAGAAGTTTATCAAGATGCCCCTTCCAACGCGCAGGGTTCTCGCCATCACGCCAGTTGCGGGCTCCTGCCCAGTCTAACACGGCCTCAATGCGTCCACGTACCCGGCTTGCCGTTTCAGGTTTAGTCGTCCAAATCGGCTCCAGGACCTCCAGGACCAACCCAACATCGATATTCTTAACCGACAACTGACCCATTACCGGATAAGCATAGGTCTCAAGGGTAGAACGCCACTGGTTGGCATGCTTCAGATTTTCCCATTCAGGTCCCTTAGACGCCATCAAGCGCTCCGCACACTCCTTGAAAGTATGAACCTGCGCAGCGTTTGCACTTCTTGATGCTCTTTCCTGTCTGCGGGTCTCAATGGGATCCATACCCTCATATACGGTCTTTCTGCACGTCTCTGCTGCGCGCCGTGCCTCTGCCAATGAGATGGTCTTCAATGAACCAAGGCCCATTTCACGGGTTTTGCCAGCACTAGAAAATTTAAAAAGCCAGGATTTTGCGCCTGATTTTGAAATTTGAAGATAAAGCCCTCCACCATCCGCATGGAGTCCGGGTTTGATTTCAGTGGCTACCCCCCGCGCTGAGAGGCGATTGCTTGCACGTGCCATTTTCGCTGTCCGTCAATAAAACCCATAATTCTACCCATAAAATAGCCGCGGTTCCAGACGAACACAAGCAGACATGAGCAAACGGAAAAACATCTGAAATGCCAGAATTTCAACCTTTTATTGGATGAACACGAACTGCTAAAGACAGGAAAATGGCGGAGGGAGGGGGACTCGAACCCCCGCAACCCTTATCAGGTTGACGGATTAGCAATCCGCTGCATTACCGCTCTGCCATCCCTCCGCATTTGGGATCGACTGGATCGATCAGCGCAGCGGGAGATAGCGGGTTGGAGGGGGGCTTGTCAATGCGATATGGGCTGTGATCTGCAATCACTTTGTCATATAAGCCGGGCACCGCCATTTTCTGCGGGATTGGCTTCGGGATGCAGGCGCCCTGTAGGGATGGCCGAATCCGGTTTGGCACAGTCCAGAAACAGGCCCGACCCCGGCTGGGCGCACAGAGTCGCATTTTCAATGACCACCCGCCCCCGGCTCAACACCGTCTCTGGCCAGCCGGTCAGGTGCCGTCCCTCATAGGGCGTAAATCCGACATCATCGTGGATCATCGTCTCATACTGGACGGTGACTTTTTTATTGGGGTCCCAGATCGCCAGATCCGCATCAGCCCCGACCGCGATTGTGCCCTTTCGCGGATGCAAGCCATAGAGCTTTGCCGCATTGGTGGCGGTCAGGGCGACGAATTCGTTAAGGCTAAGCCGACCCTTGCCCACCCCTTCAGAGAAGAGCAGCGGCAGGCGCAATTCCAGGCCCGGCACGCCATTGGCAAGCTGGGTGAAGCTGGCATCCATGCCATAACGCAGCTTGCCCGTCTGGTCGAAGCGATAGGGTGCATGATCAGACGAGAAAACCTGAAACGTGCCATTCTTCAACCCGCGCCAGATTGCCTCCTGCCCGGCAGAATCCCTCGGCGGCGGGCTGCAGCAGTATTTCGCCCCCTCCAATCCGTCGCGGTCCAGATCAGCCGCGGTCAGGAACAGATATTGCGGGCAGGTTTCCCCAAAGATCTTCAACCCTGCGGTTTGAGCCGACCGGATCGCGCTGGTCGCGGCCTCGTCCGAAACATGGACAATCAACATGGGCGTATCGGTCAGGGACGCCAGGTCGATGGCCCGCCGGGTCGCCTCGCTCTCTGCGATGCGAGCATGGGCGATGGCGTGATATTTCGGGGCGCGATGTCCGCCTGTCGTCAGTTTCTCGCTGAGCCAGCGGATGATGTCATCGTTTTCCGCATGTACCATCATCATGGCGCCAAGGGTGCGCGCGGCCGATAACACAGTCAATAATTCATAATCATCCAGCTTGAACGTGTCATAGGTCATATAGACCTTGAAGGACGTAATCCCCTGTTCGATCATCGCCGGTAATTCCTGACCAAGAACCTGTGGATTGGGATCGCGCAGGATCAGGTGAAAGCCATAGTCGATGATCGCCTTGGGGCCAGCCAATGCGTGATAGGCGGCAACGGTTTCGCCCAGGGTCTTGCCGGGCTGCTGCATGGCGAAGGGCATCACGGTCGTGGTGCCGCCAAAGGCTGCCGACCGCGTGCCACTTTCAAAATCATCAGCGCATTCGACGCCATCCACAGTTTCCTGGGCCAGATGACAATGGCTGTCGACCCCGCCGGGCAGGATCAATCTGCCCGTTGCATCGATCTCTCGCGCCCCATCGGACAGGCTTTCGCCAATTGCCGCAATCCGCCCGTCCTGAATCCCAATATCTGCCTGAAAAGTGTCACTGGCGGTGGCGCAGGTGCCGTTTCGAAGGACCAGATCAAAGTTGACCATGATGGGATTAACCAGCCTCTTTCATGCGCTCTGCCTGACGCAGATCGACGGACACCAATTGTGATACGCCCCGCTCTGCCATGGTCACACCAAACAGGCGGTCCATACGAGCCATGGTCATACGGTGATGGGTGACGACCAGAAAGCGTGTGGAACCTGCGCTTGTGATCTGATCCAGCATCTTACAAAAGCGATCCACATTGCTGTCATCCAGCGGTGCATCCACCTCGTCCAGCACACAGATCGGGGCGGGGTTGGTTAGGAACACCCCAAACAACAGGGCGAGTGCGGTCAGTGCCTGCTCCCCCCCTGACAGCAGCGACAGGATTTGCATTTTCTTACCCGGCGGGCTGGCCATGATTTCCAGACCTGCCTCAAGCGGATCATCGGATTCGGTTAGCTTCAGATGCGCCTCACCGCCCCCAAACAGGGTTACGAACAGGTCCCGGAAATGTGTATTCACTTCATCGAAGGCCTTTAACAGACGCTCCCGGCCCTCGCGGTTTAAAGCATTGATGCCCTGGCGCAGACGGGCGATGGCGGCGATCAGGTCATCGCGTTCCGCCTGCATGGAGGCGATCTGTTCTTCCAGTTCTGCCGCTTCCTGCTCTGCGCGCAGATTGACCGGGCCGATGGCGTCGCGCTCTCGCGCCAGGCGCTCTATTCGGCGTTCCACATCATCCTGGGGCGGCAGGGTCGCATCCGATTCCAGGCCGGATTGTGTCAGGGCCTCTTCCGGGGTGCAGTCCAGTTTCTCGCGCACCCGTTCGGTCAGGCTGGCAACGGTCTGCATCGCCTGCTCCACTGCCGCTTCACGCCGGACACGGGCCTCGCGGGCGGCAGCCAGGGCTGTTTCTGCCTGTCGCAGGGCAAAATCCATATCGCGTTGGGCATTCTCTGCTTCGGCCAATTTATCCGCCGCGGCCTGACGCTCTGCTTCACATTTTGCAATCGTGTCGCGCAGGAAACCAAGCTTCTCCTCAATCTCTGCCGGTCGGGCCTCCATAGCAGTCAAATCGCGCCCGGCTGCCAGTCGACGCTGTTCCAAATCGGCCATGCGTCGGGTCGCCCCTTCGGACCGGCTGGTCCAGGACTGCATTTCCGCAGAGATGGCAGCAAGGCGATCCCCCCGCGCCCTGGCATCGCGCTCTAACTGATCAAAGGCAGAGCGTTTTTCAACCTGACGGGCGCGCAACTCGGCAACCGTAGTGCGCAGACGGCTGAGGCGCTCTCGAAGGGCGCCTGCATCCTCCAGCACTTTCTGTGCCTGTTGCGAAGACGCCAAACGATCCTGAGCCTCGACTTTATCCGCCTCCAACCGGGCGGATTCTTCAACCAGTGCAGACAGACGGTTGCGGCTGTCTGAAACCTGCTGTTCCAACCGGGTCAGGGTGGCGCGGGCCTGACCGACCTGATCATAGGCGGCCTGCTGATCCTGACGGGCCTGTGTCGCGCGCATTGAGGCCTGCGAGAGGGCATCAGCCGCAACCTCAGAGGCTTTGCGTAAATCGTCCAGGCGTCCATGCGCTTTCGCTTCTGCATCCGACAGGGCCGCCTCATTGGCGCTGCGGGCTTCTGCAATCAGTGCGTCGGCGGCTTCATGCGCCTTGGCCTGATCCGCCTCTGCCTGCGCGCGGGTAGCTAAAAGGGCTTGCTCAGCGGCTTCGGTCGCACCAGCCAAGGTCTTCTCTGCGGCCTGCAATGCGTCTTCGACGACCGCCAGACGGTTTCGATATTCCAAACGCTTTGCCGCCGCCGTCGCGGTGCCCGGGCGAATGCGCAATCCATCCCAACGCCATAGCCCGCCGTCTTGCGTCACAAGGCGCTGACCAACTGCCAAATCCGCCTGCAGACGGGTTGCGATGGCTGCATCTTCGGCAACGCCAACCTGGCTTAACCGCCGCCCCAGAGACTCTGGTGCCCGCACATGCCTGGACAGTGGCACCACGCCACCGGGTAAGTCTGGACCGCCATTTGGCAAGGCACCCAAATCAATCCAATGGCGCGAAGCGGCCTCATCCAGGGCGGCATCCAGGTCATCGCCAAAGGCCGCCCCCAAAGCGGTTTCATAGCCGCTGGCTACATCCAATTGTTCCAGAACCGGCTCGGCCCCGTCATCATCCTGAGTCAACAGGTCCCGCAAGGCATTGGCTTCTGCCGCCAGGCTGGACCGCTTACTGCGCGCGGCCTCCACCTGTTCCCGTCCAGTGCGTTCCGCCGCCGATACGGCATCGCGTCCGGCGCGATCCGCCTGACTGATACTGTCACGGGCGGTGCGCTCTGCGGTACTAAGGGCGTCGCGTGCTGCATTGCGGGCGGCATCCAGTTCCGCGCGCATCGCAGCGTCCGCCTGATCCAACGCCCCGCGTGCAGTTTTGGCGGCTTGTTCCGCTTCGTCGCGCTGGCTTTCGGCGGTTTCAGCATCGTTGCGCGCCTGTGACAGGGCAGCATCTGCTTGTGTCACCGCCGCGCGGGCGGCTTCAACATCACCGGCCTGCGCAATCTTCTGGTTCAACTCTTCTGTTTCTTGAGAGATCGCACCAGCGCGCGCATCCAACGCCGCAAGACGACGGGTCGCTTCTTCCACCTGTCTGATCAGGGACGCCCGCTGTGCTTCTACGGCGGCGACATGCTCGTTTAACTCATCCAGCGCCTGCTCTTTTTCGGTAACGGCTGCATCTGCTTCATCCCGCTCCTGACGCAATCGGTCCGTGGTTACCTTCTCGCCTGCCTGCTGGGCCTCCAGCGTTTCCTTTTCCTCTTTCAGCCGAGCCAATGCCTCTACCGCGTCAGAGGCCAAGGTCTCTTCCCGGCTGGCATCGGTCGCGATCTGATCCAACCGGGCGCGCAGTTCCGTAATCTGCTCCCCCACCCGTTCGGCCTCAGACTGCAACTGTCGCTCCGCAATCACCTGCGCCTGCAGGCGTGCGGCAGCTTCCGCCTCGGCTTCTCTCAGTTTTGGGATCACCTCATGGGCATGGGTCTGCAAAGACGCTCCCTGAGCGGCGGCCTGTGTCCGCTCTGCCACGACCGATTCAGCCTCCGCCAGGGCAGCGCGAGCATCGGTCAGGGTCTGATCTGCCTCCAACCAGCGGATATGCAATAGAATCGCTTCCTGGGCGCGCAATTGTTCGGCAATCTTGCGATAGCGATTGGCCTGGCGGGCCTGGCGCTGCAATCCGCCAAACTGCGTTTCCAATGCCCCGATCACATCTTCCAGACGCTCCAAATTCGATTCGGCGGCTTTCAGACGTAATTCCGCCTCATGCCGCCTGGAATGCAGCCCCCGAATGCCTGCGGCTTCTTCCAGCAGGGTGCGGCGATCGGTCGGTTTCGCGCCGATCAGTGCGCCAACGCGACCCTGACTGACAATGGCCGTGGAATTCGCGCCCGTTGCCAGATCCGCAAACAGCAATTGCACGTCGCGGGCGCGGACTTCCTTGCCATTGATGCGATAGGTCGATCCCTGCCCTCGGTCGATTCGTCGGGTGATTTCGATTTCATCAGAATCATTGAAGGCTGCAGGCGCAATGCGATCTGCATTGTCCATGAAAACGGTGACTTCAGCATTATTGCGCTGTGGTCGCGTAGAGGACCCCGCAAAGATGACGTCGTCCATCTCGCCACCGCGCATCCTTTTGGCCGATGCTTCCCCCATCACCCAGCGCAGCGATTCGATGACATTGGATTTGCCGCAGCCATTGGGACCCACGACTCCCGTTATACCCGGTTCGATCATCAGTTCGACCGGGTCAACGAAAGACTTGAAACCGTGCACACGCAGCTTCTTGAAATGCACTTAGACTGGTCCGTTCTGGCCAAAACACGCAAGTATATCAGGATGAGATGCCATCCCTAACGTACTAGGCAATACGGATTCTGACGGAAGAGTCGAGTCGTTCCCGAAGGGGCTTGGAATCACGCCGTGATTCGGTATCAGTTCAGCGCCGCTTCAATCACTTCTTGAAACTTTTCGAACGGTTGAGACCCAACGATCTTGGTTCCATCAATGATGAATGTCGGGGTTGAGCCGATATCATCCAGTTCGGACCAATAGCTGCGCTGCTTCACAATCGCCGCATAGAGGTCCTGATTGTTAAAACACGCTTCAATACTATCGGACGACATACCCGCAAAGCTGCCCAGCTTTGCCAGATCCGCCAGCATGTTCTGGGACCCGCCCCAGGCCGGCTGTTGTGCGAACAGCAGGTTGACCAGCGGGAAATAGCGATCTTCAGGGGCACAGCGGGCCAACAAAGAACCAAGCGCCGCCCCTTCATTCAACGGATAATCACGAAATTCCAGCTTAACCTTACCGGTATCGATATAGGTTTTCTTCAATTCCGGCAGGGTCTCCTGATGAAAGGCCGCACAATGCGGGCATGTCAGGGACGCATATTCAATAATGGTCACCGGGGCGTCGGGATTGCCCAAAATACGGGGCGTAATCAGCGCCTGATTCTGCGCAGAGGGGGATTCAGCAGCTTGTGCCTCGGAAATCAGCGGCGCATTGGGTTGTACAGTGCTGGCATTGGGCAGGCTAGATATCTCTGTTCCACTGCGGAAGAACGCGACCCCACCCACAATAACCGTCAAGGCGACAATGATCGCCGGAACAGTGGCTTTATGCTGAAGAATGCTCATGAATGACAACCCCTTTAACAATCGTCCGACAGTGATGTGTCTTAGGTATGAATTTAAGACCCTTATGGCAAGGCTTGGTGAATTATTCCTGCGTCTTTTTCGCAGCATCCCGGCGCAGCACCGACTCCCCGATGCGCAACAAAACCGCCCGTAGCTCTGGATCCTCAACCCGTTGCAGGTCCAGTTTCATCTGCGCCAGACGTTCCGGATCAGCCGGCGTTTGGGGTGGTTTGGGCGCGGCCCCTAACCGGCCGGGCCCGGCCTTGCGGTTCGCCAGACGCGTGGGCGGCACCTGCATCAGTTTGATTCCGGAAATCGCCTTATAGCCGAAATGCATATTGATACGCGATACCAGCACCGGCTCCAGATGCTGCAATTCTGTCGCCATGGGCCCCAGCGCACGAATATGCAGCGTGCCTGCATCCCGGCGTCCCCTGGGAAAAGTCAGGCGGTCCGGATGCGCATGGCGCGCCAGATCGACCCCGACGATCTGATCCCATTCATTTAAAATCCGCGCATCCGTGAAGCCCCGCTTACCCACAGCCTTCTTCGTCAGACCCGGCACCAGAGAAGCCAAAGACCGTGTGCCGCCATAGCGCCTATCATCCTTCTTCTTAGCGGCCCAGCTATTGGATGGTCTGGCTGGTGTTTCGTCGTCAGACATGTGGATCTTTCCGAAATGTATAATCTTGTCGTCTGGGGCTGGATTTGCCGCGCGCGCTCACTACACTGTAACGCCATGAGCCACCTTTCTGAAACCGATATCGCCCCGCTGCTGTTACCTTGGTATGATAGACATGCGCGCCGCCTGCCCTGGCGGTCACTGCCGGGTGATTTGGCGGACCCGTATCATGTCTGGCTGTCAGAAGTCATGCTGCAACAAACCACTGTTGCAACGGTGGCGGATTATTTTCGCAAGTTTCTAAAGCTGTGGCCAACTGTGGGCGATCTGGCAGCGGCGGATCTGGACGACGTGCTGACCGCCTGGGCGGGTCTTGGCTATTACGCCCGGGCACGCAACCTGCACAAATGTGCCAAACAGGTCGCAACACAATTCAATGGCCGGTTTCCTCAAACAGAAGAAGCCCTGCTGGAACTGCCAGGCATCGGTCGCTACACAGCAGCCGCCATTGCCGCCATCGCCTTCAATCAACCAGCATCCGTGATGGATGGGAATATTGAGCGGGTGACGACCCGCCTGTTTGACATTGACACACCCCTGCCCGAGTCAAAGCCGATCCTGTATCGGCATGTATCGGATATGACGCCGACCCATCGACCCGGGGATTTTGCCCAGGCGATGATGGATCTGGGTGCAACCATCTGTGTGCCGGGCAATCCAAAATGCGTCTTATGTCCCCTGATTACCGCCTGCAGTGGCAAGGATCGTGCTGCCACCTTGCCAAGGAAACTGCCTAAGAAAGCAAAGCCTACGCGCCGCGGAACCGCCTTTTGGATCACCCGACCGGATGGGTCCATACTGTTGCGCCGCCGGGCAGAGACAGGTCTGCTGGGGGGGATGATGGAAATCCCTTCCACAGATTGGAAAGAACAGGAAAGTACGGATTTTGCCCAGACCGGCCTGCCAGAGGAACCATTTAACTTTCAGAAAGTGGGTGAAATCCGCCACACCTTTACCCATTTTCATCTGGAACTGAATGTTTATGCCTGCCAAGCAACAGAAGATTGGGCGAATGATGACAATGTGCCGGAAAACTGTATATGGTGCCTGCCTGATCGCTTGGACCAGGTAGCCTTGCCGACCGTAATGCGGAAGGTTGCGAAAGCTGCCCTGATGGTTGCCCCATAAACGCCACATAGCCGCCCCACCCCTGAGAGGACCCGCTTGTGACACCCCCAGCATCACCTCAAGACACCATAATCCTGGCCCAAAGCGATCCGGTCACCTCGGCGCTGGAAGTTGTATCCGACAACATCGATAGCCTGAACAAAGAAACACTGGTCGCATATTGGGACATGGTGAAGGACGTATGGAATTATGGGATCGGGGGAACCAGTCTGGGCGATATCCTGATCGCGCTTGGGATATTGATCATATTCCTGATTTTTCGGCAGTTCTTCAGCCGCTTTATCTTGCGCCGTGTCGAAAAAATCGCACAGCGAAGCGACAACAAACTGGATGATTCCTTAGCAACGGCGCTCAGCGAACCGGTTCGCTTTGTCCCCGCCGTCATCGGTGTGTTTTTCGCAACCGAGTATCTTAACCTCAGCGGCACACCAGAAGCACTGGCGACATCGCTGAACCGGTCCCTGATTGTCTTCATAATTTTCTGGACCCTGTTCAGGATGGTTGACCCGTTGTCCTTTGTCCTGGGAAAGGTCGAGCGTGTCTTCACATCCGCGATGGTCGAATGGTTGATCAAGGCGATCAAGGTTCTGGTCGCCTTAATCGGTGCCGCAACCGTGCTGGAAATTTGGGGCATTCAGGTCGGCCCTATCATTGCCGGTCTGGGACTGTTTGGGGTCGCCGTTGCGCTGGGCGCACAGGATCTGTTCAAAAACCTGATCGCCGGAATTTTGATTCTGGTTGAAAAGCGATTTTCTATTGGGGAATGGATTCAAGTTGACGGCGTTGTGGAGGGAACAGTCGAGTCAATTGGCTTTCGTTCCACCTTCATACGGCGGTTCGACAAGGCGCCCGTCTTTGTTCCGAATGCACAATTGTCAGACGTTGCGGTCACCAATTTCTCCCGCATGACGCACCGCCGGATTTATTGGGTCATTGGCGTTGAATACCGCACGACCACCGACCAGTTGCGCGAAATTCGCGATGCGATTGAGGATTACATCGTCAAAAGTCCTGATTTCGTGCCCGCAGACCAGGCGACCCTGTTTGTGCGCCTGGACAAGTTCAACGACAGTTCCATCGATTTCATGGTGTATTGTTTCACCAAGACAACAGTTTGGGGCGAATATTTGAAGGTCAAAGAAGACTTGGCCTATGCCGTCAAAGCGATTGTTGAGGATGCTGAAACCGGCTTTGCCTTCCCCAGTCGTTCCCTGTATCTGGAAACTATTCCTGGCTCTATGCCAGAATTGTTCTCGCCGCCTGGCAAAGCCAATCAGTCATCGACGGATGCAGATGATCAAGGGGGCTCCTCATCCGAAGCGGAATCTGCCTCGCGGGAGGAAGATCTGTCTACGGAGTCCAGCCTTGATGGTGGAAGCGATCGCAAGAGACAACCTAAACCCAAGCAAGGCGACGACGGGGGCGATGGTACCTAAAATACCTTTCACCAAGAGGCTTGACCCTCGCCGAAACCGGCTATAGCGTGCCAGCACGATGACGAAACGGACCACCCTTTCGCTCCTTCCGGAGCTACTACTAGGCCTCGCCCTTATTTGAGCGCGGGTACGGGTTTGTATTGACCCAATTCCGACAGCCTGATTGACCCTTTCCGGAAGACCATCGTGATGATTTCCAACACCTCAAAGTATCTCCAGAAACAAAATTCCATTCCGGCTCAATCCGGGATTAACACCCTGTCTGTAAGTCATAACGGCCTGCTGCTAGAGCGCCTTATCGGCGGTCCCGGTTTGCCCTGCGGCGCACCGGCGATCGTAACCCCTGCCGCAAACTCATTCAGCCCCCGGCGCGCCACCCAATAGAGGTCGCGCGCATCGAATAGACGAAGATAAGGAGTTCCAGACCATGAAACACATGCCCATTGAAAAATATCGCATGTTTGAACGCATCGACCTGCCCGACCGACAATGGCCAAGCAAGGTCGTCGACAAGGCCCCGATCTGGTGTTCGGTTGACCTGCGCGACGGCAATCAGGCCTTGATCGAGCCAATGGGCCCGGACCGCAAGCGCCGCATGTTCAAACTGCTGGTCGAAATGGGATTCAAAGAGATCGAGATCGGGTTTCCCTCCGCCTCTCAAACAGATTTCGATTTCACCCGGGAATTGATCGAACAGGATATGATCCCGGAAGATGTGACCGTTCAGGTCTTAACCCAGGCCCGCCCGCAACTGATTGAACGGACCTTTGAATCATTGAAGGGCGTCCACCGAGCCATCGTGCATGTGTATAATTCAACCTCCACCATTCAGCGTCGCGTCGTTTTCCAACAGGACCGCGCCGGGGTGAAACAGATCGCGCTGGATGGCGCCAAAATGGTGCGTGAACATGCAGAGAAAAATCCAGGCACCGACTGGCGGTTCGAATATTCCCCGGAAAGCTATACCCAGACGGAACTGGATTACGCGCTGGAAGTTTGCGAATCCGTGATGGATGTCTGGGAACCAACGCCCCAGAAGCCCTGTATCCTGAACCTGCCCGCGACGGTGGAAGTTGCCCCGCCCAATGTCTATGCGGATTCCATTGAATGGATGCATCGCCATTTCACCCGGCGGGACAGTTTGATCCTGTCGGTTCATCCCCATAATGACCGGGGATCGGGCGTGGTCGCAGCGGAATTTGCCCAAATGGCAGGTGCTGACCGCGTCGAAGGCACCCTGTTTGGCAATGGGGAGCGGACCGGCAATGTCGATATCGTAACCCTGGGCGTGAACATGGTCGCCAGCGGTGTCGATCCGATGCTGGATTTCAGCAACATCCCGGAAATGCGCAAAATTGTTGAATATTGCAACCAGTTGCCCGTCCATCCGCGCCACCCCTATGGCGGCGATCTGGTCTTCACCGCCTTTTCCGGCAGCCATCAGGACGCGATCAAAAAGGGCCTGTCGGCAATGGAAAATTCCAATACCGGCATCTGGGACGTCCCCTATCTGCCCATTGACCCGGCCGATGTTGGCGCTTCCTATGAGGCCGTGATCCGGGTGAATTCACAATCGGGCAAGGGTGGTGTCGCCTATATCCTGGAAAGCGATTTCGGGGTGCGCATGCCGCGCAATCTGCAGATCGAATTTTCCACCGTGATCCAAAAGATTGCGGATGAAAGCGGCAAAGAACTGGCACCAAAGATGATCTGGGAAAGCTTCTGCCAGACCTATCTGGATAACCAGAGCCCCTATGCCTTTGTGGACCATACGACCAAGGCGGAAACCCATGCTTCCGAAATTCGCTCAATCACCGCCAAGGTGAAAAAGAACGGCAAGGACATATCCCTAAAAGGGCGCGGCAACGGCCCGATTGACGCCTATGTGAATGCGCTGACGGCGGATTCCGGGGTGGAAATCTCTGTCATGGATTATTCCGAACATGCCATGGGTCAGGGTGCCAATGCCAAGGCGATTGCCTATGTCGAGGCCCGCACCGGAACCGGAAAGCGCATATACGGTGTTGGGTCGCACCCCAACATCGTCACCGCCTCTCTGAAGGCTGTCACCTGTGCAATGAACCGGGCGATTGCGATGGCATAGAGCCACACTGCGTTGATATTGTAGTGTTTAGCCTTATCCGATCCGGGGCAGGCGAGCATCCAGCACCAACGATGCCCGCCGCCCTAGACCCCGGATCACGTCCGGGGTGACGATAAAAAACACACAATTCTCATCCTGAGGAGGCGCGCCAGCGCCGTCTCGAAGGAGGGCTGCACATTCCGTGCTTCCAGCGAGTTCACCCTTCGAGACGCTCCGCTCCTCAGGGTGAGGGTGCGTAAAGGTTTGAGACCCCAAACCCTGTCATACCCGCTTTCGAAGGAATGAGATCTTTCAAACCGCACAATTCTCATCCTGAGGAGGCGCGCCAGCGCCGTCTCGAAGGAGGGGCTGCACATTGCGTGCTTCCAGCGAGTTCACCCTTCGAGACGCTCCGCTCCTCAGGGTGAGGGCACTTAAAGATTTGAGCCCCCAAAACCCGTCATTCCCGCGCAGGTCGGCTACAGGGGTGGCAATCCGGTTTCATAGTTGAAAGGCACCGCGTCCTTGGACATCCGGGCCGTGATGTCTTCGCGATAGGTCTTATCTTCGACTAGTTTGAAGACAAATGCATCGGATTCCAGCTTCTGGGCGAAGCGTTGTCGCACGGTTTCCAGAACCTCCCCAGTGGCGCGACCTGAGCCTGACCGGCCTTTCGCACGCAGGGCCAGTAAAGGAATCGCCTGCCCATCATCGCCGCGCAGATGCCCGCGCGTGCTGACATACAGAAAGGCATGGTCCAACCGTTCCTTGCCATTCAGCCGCAATTCAATGCCATCCAACAGGCGAAAATCATAATTTGCTGCGCCAATCTCTGTGGCGTGCATAATGGGAAGCTGCGCCTGATCCAACCAGGTCACCGCCAGTTCGACCGTAACACCGGGTGAGAATTGCAGCATCGCCGGCACAGCACCATAGGCGGTGATATGCGCTGCATAGACGACATCAAAATCAGTCAGATGCGCGCGCTCCACCGGGATGATGTGATCCCCCAGATGCCCGAATTTCTGGGCCAGACGCTCTGGCGCGCGGTTGGACCCAACGGCCAGAACCGGCACCCGACCAACGCGGTCCTCCGGCTTGAACGGACGCTCCGCCCCGTTTTCCCAGGTATAGCTGTCAGTCGGGGCGGTATAGGGATAATTGCGCGCGCGATGCAGGATATCCGCCTGCTGTTCATACAGATCGCTCAAAGCTTTTCAATCCGAAAGCGGGCATAGGCATCGTCGATGGCGGCCATGGAGCGGGATTTCCACTCATTCTGTGCCGCTTCATAACTCTTGAACGGCCCGGTGCGGATTTCCTCGCCGCCATTAGCCAGTTTATGGAAATTGGTGTCGGTGTAGACGCCGCCGATGACCCAGAATTCGTCATGGCTTTCCTTTTCGATGGAAAACCGGGCATGGGCATCATCGACGGTTTCCATCGCCTTGGCGCGCCAGACAGCCTTTGCCTGATCATAGTCGTCAAAGGGCCCCAACCGGGTTTCCTTGACCCCATCGGCCACTTTCGTAAAGCTGGTATCGGTGTAGATACCGCCAACAACCCAATAGCGTGCGGACATGATAGTGTCTCCAACTCTCGACAGACCGTGATTAGCGCTCTATCTAACCCGTTAGCACCGTCCCGCCAAGCTTTGCACCAATTTTCAGGACCTCCACTTTATGCCCTATTCGTCATTGCGTGATTTTATGGACCGCCTGGAACAGGAAGGCCGCCTGGTTCGGGTGAAAGAGCCTGTGTCTACCGTTCTGGAAATGACGGAGATTCAAACGCGCCTGCTTAAGGATCGCGGACCGGCTGTGTTGTTTGAAAATCCGGTTGGGGTGGATGGCAAGCCTTGTGAGATGCCGGTCCTGGTCAATCTGTTCGGGTCGGTGGAGCGTGTCGCCTGGGGCATGGACCGGGAACCGAGCCAATTGCGCGAAGTCGGCGAAACCCTGGCCTTCCTGCGCCAGCCGGAACCTCCCGGTGGATTCAAGGAAGCCCTTGGCCTGTTGCCCCTGGTCAAACAGGTCCTTTCCATGAAGCCCAAGACGGTAAAGACCGCGCCGGTACAGGAAGTCGTTCTGACCGGGGATGATATCGACCTGTCGCGCCTGCCAATCCAGACCTGCTGGCCCGGCGAGCCCGCCCCACTGATCACCTGGCCGTTGATTGTCACACAGGGGCCCAACCCAAAGGGTGATAAAAGTGACGCGTTCAATCTGGGCATCTATCGGCTGCAGGTGACCGGCAAGGATACGACCCTGATGCGCTGGCTGAAACATCGCGGCGGGGCCCAGCATTACGCGCGCTGGAAAAAGGACCGCCCGGAGCCCCTGCCCGCCGCTGCTGTGATTGGGGCTGATCCGGGCACCATTCTGGCCGCCGTAACGCCGGTACCAGACACATTGTCGGAATATCAGTTCGCCGGGCTGTTGCGGGGCAAGAAGGTCGAACTTGTCGACTGTAAAACGATCCCGCTGAAGGTTCCGGCAGAGGCGGAAATCGTTCTGGAAGGCCATGTCATGCTGGACGAGTATGGCGATGAAGGTCCCTATGGCGATCACACGGGCTATTATAATTCGGTCGAGCCCTTCCCGGTCTTTCGGGTATCGGCCATCACCATGCGTAAAAAGCCGATCTATCTGTCGACCTTCACCAGTCGCCCGCCAGACGAGCCGTCTATTCTGGGCGAGGCGTTGAACGAGGTCTTCATCCCACTGCTGCAACAGCAGTTCCCGGAAATAGTAGACTTCTGGCTGCCGCCGGAGGGATGTTCCTATCGCATCGCGGTGATTTCCATGAAAAAGGCCTATCCCGGCCATGCCAAGCGGGTGATGCTGGGCGCGTGGTCCTATCTGCGCCAATTCATGTACACGAAATGGCTGATCGTGGTGGATGATGATATCAATGCGCGCGACTGGAAGGATGTGATGTGGGCCATGTCGACCCGCATGGATCCGGCGCGGGATATCACCATGATTGAAAACACGCCCATCGACTATCTGGATTTCGCATCCCCCGAAAGCGGGCTGGGGTCCAAGATTGGCCTGGACGCCACCAATAAATGGCCGCCGGAAACCAAACGGGAATGGGGCACCAAAATTCAGATGGATCAGGATGTCATCGATAAAATCGACCGCCTGTGGCCTGACCTGGGCCTACCCGGCGATGGCAAGAGTATCTGGTGATCCCAGGGTAACTTCCTGCTTGCCAAAAAATCATTTCAGGATCATTTAGGCGCTTAAGTCGTGCCCCTTGGCATGACTGCTCTTTCTAGGTCTATAAGCATTATGTCCGATGATCGTCTGCGCGCCGAGCGGCGTTTGGATTTAGGCCTCGCCTTGGCGGGGGATGGTGACCATGCCGCTGCCGTTGAGGCCTTGCAGGCCGCTTGTGATTTGGCACCCGGTTGGGTGGAGGCCCACTTTGCCCTGGCCGAAAATCTGGAAAAGCTGCCCGGGCATGCGGCACAGGCTGAAGCCGCCTATCGCACATGCTTATCCCTGGAGCCCGCGGACCGAATGGGGGCACGCATTCGACTGACCCTGTTGGGGGCGGCCCCGACACCAGATCGCCTGCCTGCCGCCTATGTTGAGGCGCTGTTTGATCAAGAGGCGCGGCGGTTCGATTCCAAGATGAAGGACAAGCTGGATTATCGGGGGCCCGAAGCGATCGCCCAAGCGGTCCATAAAATACTGCCCGACCTGGCCCATCCTGCGCGGGTTCTGGACCTGGGTTGTGGCACGGGATTGATTGCGCCATCTTTACGGCTGGCTGCCGGTCGGCTGGATGGGCTGGACCTGTCATCGGGCATGCTGGTTCAGGCGGTGGCGACCGGCCTGTATGATTCCGTGCGCCAAGGGGACCTGCTGAACGATGCCTGGCTGATCGACGAGCAACCCTATGACCTGATCGCCGCAGGGGATGTTTTGAACTATATCGGGGACCTGGCGCCCGTCTTCCAAAGCGCGACCGCAGCATTGTCGCCGGGCGGTTTCTTCGTCTTCACCGTCGAGGCGGGCGAGGACACACAGATTGAACTGGGGGAAGGCCATCGCTATCGCCATGGCGATACCCGCCTGCGCCCCTGGATCGCCGCCGCCCTGCTTGACCTGGTCTCGTTGGAGCGGCGCGTTTTACGCCAGGAGAAGCGCCAGCCTGTCTATGGCCTGATTTGTATTACCCGCAAGCCGCCTCTACCGGTTGATATGGGCCTGCCTGTCCCCCATTTTGATCAAAAGACCGTGTGAACTGCCCCAGTCTGGACGATCCCCCTTTGAAGCGGCAGGCCTGAGCCCTATCTTAGAGATCACGAAGTGTGTTCTTTCTAAGGAGGCCACTATGTTTTTCATGAATTCTGCTGCGAAGGCGCAAAAATCCCAGATGGTCAATCCGAAGGATGCCCTGCCGGGTCGCCTGGAGAAGATGCGTGTGAACCCGATCCATCATGCATTGGGGACCCGCATTGTTGGCCCCTTCCCGGACGGCACGGAAACCGCCCTGTTTGGCCTGGGCTGTTTCTGGGGCGCTGAGCGGATCTTCTGGAAGACGCGCGGCGTCTACAGTACGGCGGTCGGCTATGCCGGCGGCTATACCGTCAACCCAACCTATCAGGAGGTCTGCAGCGGTCAGACCGGCCATAACGAAGTGGTGTTGGTCGTTTATGACCCCAGCCAGATTTCCTATGGCGATCTGGTGCGCCGGTTCTTTGAAGCGCATAACCCGACCCAGGGCATGCGCCAGGGCAATGATACCGGAACGCAATACCGGTCGGGCATCTATGTCTATGACGATGCCCAACGCACAGAAGCCGAAGCAATCAAGGGTGCCTATGAAAAAGCATTGCAGGCCAAAGGCATGGGACCGATCACGACGGAAATTGTCGACAAGCCCGACTTCTATTATGCTGAAGACTACCACCAGGCCTATTTGTCAAAGAATCCCGGCGGCTATTGTGGGCTGGGCGGCACAGGCGTGACCTGCCCTGTTATTCAGGAGCAACCGGCGGAATAGCATCCGGCACCGGGGAGTCGGGCGTCGCCTTCACCGGGATGTCTGGCCCATGATAATCCCGCACACCGGCGGAATAGGCGGCACAGGCCAGCCGGACGGTGAGCGGGATTTCTATTTTCTTCCCATCCCTTTCGCCCTTTTCATAATATTGCACGACACGGCGTTTTAACCCCAAAGCATGGGCTGCATCCTTTTGGGATAATTCGACGCTTTTGCGCCAACGCTTGAATTCAGCGGGTTTCACCGGTGTCATTCCTTTTTTCTGAGCAGGCTTAAAACAGTGTTAGTTGCGGTAACCAATTACCGTTTGTAACAATTCTCACATAAAGCGCACAAAGTGCGCGTAAATTTCCCTTGATCTGCGCACCAAGTGCGCCTATCTTCCTATCAGAAGCGCACGACGTGCGCAACCTTTAAACGATTGGTCTAGACAAAGTTCTGGGAATTCCTCCCAGCCCCGTCGGACCGGCCCGAAAGGAGGGTAGTATAATGACCACTCTGTATGTTGGTGAAAAGCACGCCTATCGCGACGAATTGTCCATTGCACGGGCAGAATCCGCGCGACAGGCTATTAATGCCCCCCGGGCCGAAACCCTGGACTGGGACGCGAAGCTGCTGTTTCGCGTGACCTGGGACGACCAAGAGCTTTACACGACCGACGATATTGCCGTGCGGCAGTTGGTTACAAAACATCCAAACTGTGATGTACGGGTAATTTCAGTCGCGTAAAGTTACGCGTAAAAACTGACAACAGAGCCGCGGCGCGGGGATGAAGAGTCCGCCTGCGGCGATGTTGTGACCAGCGCCCGGGCATCCGATTGCGCATCCTTAGGCAGAGTTTTGTTTTTCAGCGCCGTTGGTCCAGCATCATTTGCTGCAACAGCTGTCACAGCATTTTGCACTTGCGGCGCTTGCGTCTGCCGCCTTTGGGCGACATCTCCACTGTTAAACGCGCGATCGCGCTGGGCTGTGCCAGCGGGATCCTGTGCGATTTGCCGCGCACCAATCACGGACTGCGCCATGAGCAACGTATTTGATTCAACGCCTGCGACATTCATAGTGTAAGCATCCTGATGATAGTTAACGTATGCGGGGATACTTAACTGTGAGATGTTAATAAATTTCTAACGGCACAGAATTATTTTGAAATGCGCCAGATCGTTCCGCCTGTATCATCACTGACATAAATCGCCCCATCAGGCCCCACGGCAACACCGACAGGCCGACCCCAAACTTTTGCCGGTGACGGCGCATCTGGATTTGGGGCATCGACACGAAACCCCGTTAGAAAATTGATATATCGCCCGGTGGGGACACCTTCCTGAATCTCGACCCGAACCACCTTGTATCCAGTTGGCACTGCCGCATTCCAACTACCCCGCAGCGCGACCAGCGCATCATCGCGCCAGTCTGTTGGAACACCTGCATCCGCCAGAAAGGTCAGGCCAATTGGCGCGCTGTGAGACTCAAACAAAACATCCGGCAGTTTCGACTGGGCAACCAGGTCCGGGCGCCGGTCGGCATAATCCGGCTGTGGATATTGCCCGCTGTAAGCATAGGGCCAGCCATAAAAATCACCCTGTTGAACCTGTGTGAAGTAGTCTGGAACCAGGCCATCGCCCAGACCGTCGCGTTCATTCACCACGGTATAGAGTTGATCGGTGCCTGGCTTTATCGCGATTCCAACTGGATTTCGAAGGCCGCTGGCAAACGTCTCCCCGCCCTCTATCTTTCCATCTGACGCCACGGAAAACCGCTGAATCGTTGCGCGCGGGGACGGTTCTTCTGCGATATTTCCACGCGACCCAATGGATGCATACAGGGTCTTACCATCTGGGGAAAATGCAATATTGCGCGTCCAATGCCCACCGGTCCCGCCAAATACGCCGCGCGGACTCATCTCCTCAACCCGGCCCCATTGCTGTCCCCATTTCAGACGATAAAGCCGGTCCAGATCAGCAATCCATAAATACCCATCATGTAAAGCCAACCCGTGGGGGCGGTTGAAACCACTGGCAATTTCTTCACGCTGATCAGCGGTGCCATCGCCATTTCTGTCCCGCAAAAGGGTCACGACGCCCGCCCGGCTGCGCGCCACGATGACCGCACCGTCCTGATCCACGACCAGATTGCGGGCCCCCGTGATGTCCGCTGCAAACAAGGTGACCGTGTAGCCATCCGGCGCAATCGGGATACGCCCGTCCCTTGCAACGGTATCAGAACTGTTGCCAACAGACTGAGTGGCGAATGGGGCGGGCAGATCTTGGGCGCGAATTTCGAATACGTCGCCCGGCTGATCGGGTGTTTGCGCCTGCGCCATTGTTGCGCATAAGGCGATTCCCGCCGCGATAACGGATCGGCTAAAAAGCAATCGCGCTGGATACATTTTTATCTCCCATTCCATTCGTCTGCACAGGGCTTACAATCAGAATGGGGCTAAATCCTATTGCTTCAAGACCGACACACCCGGCAAATCGCGCCCTTCCATCCATTCCAGGAAGGCGCCCCCCGCCGTTGAGACATAGGTAAACTTGTCTGCCACACCGGCCGCCATCAGGGCCGCGACCGTGTCGCCCCCGCCTGCTACGGAGATCAGTTTCCCAGCCTCTGTCAATTCTGCGGCCTTCCTTGCCAGCGCCACAGTCCCGGCATCAAACGGTGGAATTTCAAACGCCCCCATCGGGCCGTTCCAGATCAAGGTTTTGCAGGATTCCAATTCTGCCGCCAGCGCGTCTGCTGTTTCCGGCCCGATATCCAGAATCATTTTATGGGCTTGAACCGCATCCAATGCGACAGATTCAGACTCTGCGCCAGACGCAAATTCCGAAGCTACCGTAACATCATGGGGCAAGCCGATCCGGCATCCAGCCGCATCCGCACGGGCCAGAATACCCCGCGCAACATCGGCCAGGTCCTTCTCGCACAGGCTTTTGGCGATGTCTTTACCCATGGCATACAGGAACGTGTTGGCCATGCCCCCGCCGATAATCAACAGATCGACCCGTTCCACCAAATGCTCCAGGACTGCTAGCTTGGTAGACACTTTCGCGCCGCCAACAATGGCAGCCACCGGGCGTTCTGGATTGCCAAGGGCTGCTTCCAGCGCTTCCAGCTCTTTTTGCATATTGCGACCGGCCAGAGCCGGCAACAAAGTGGCAATAGCGACCGTGGACGCATGGGCGCGATGAGCTGCAGAGAACGCGTCGTTTATATAAACATCACCCAGGGCAGCCAATTCCTTGGCAAATTCCATATCATTCGCTTCTTCGCCAGGATAGAACCGCAGATTTTCCAAAACGACGATTCCGTCCTTAGAGATGCTGTCGATTGCGGTTTTTGCCGTGCTGCCAATGCAATCTGTTGCAAAAGTAACAGAACGACCCAGAACCTTTCCCACGGACTTGGCGATTGGGCCCAGCGACATTTCCGGGACAGGCTTCCCCTTAGGCCGGTCGAAATGCGACATAAGAACCACGCGCGCGCCACGATCGATCAACGTATCGATGGTATCGCGCAGACGTTCAATGCGGGTCGCGTCACTGACGGTATCTCCCCGCATCGGGACATTCAGATCCGCCCGCACCAAAGCAACTTTTCCATCGAAATCAAAATCATCGAGCGTCTTGAACACGGGATACCCTTCCTGATTATGCTGAATTTTGCGACTCTCTACCCGATCGCGGCACAGGTTAAAAGCATTACCGGCGCGCATTTGTCGCAGAATAGCGATTGAGCCCGCGCAAATCCGCCCCATATCCTAAAGCGACGTATTTGGGGAGACAGCATATGTCACTATTCGGTCGCGCCCTGTTTGGGGCTGCTCAGACGTCACGGACCTTATGGTTCGGGGCGCAATATAGTCTGGCGCAACGCCTGGCCCCTCCGCTTGATGGCCCTTCTCCAGCGCCTGGAACGTTGCCCGGCTGGCCCTTAATTCTGAGAGACTTGCGCGGTTTGCAGCGCCAGGACTGGCAGAATGTGGAAAACGGCTATTACCCGCCCCCTGCAGATATTCTAGCGTCCCCGATCAAGATGCTACGCAATGCCGCACGGTTCATCAGGGATGTCCCCGCGGTCAATTTGCGGCGTCGTTTGAAAGCCAATAGTGACGTTTTTCAGGATGTCACCACGGCCCGACGCCCCCGATATTACATGCAGAATTTCCATTACCAATCTGGCGGCTGGCTGACCGATGACAGTGCCGCCCTGTATGACCATCAGGTTGAAGTTCTTTTCACAGGTGGTGCCGATGCGATGCGTCGACAGGCGCTTGTCCCGATTGGCGATTGGCTGCGCGTCCATAGGGCGGAAGGCCGGCAATTGATGGATGTCGCCTGTGGCACCGCCAGGTTCCTGCATGATGCCAAGCGCGCCCATCCCGCCCTGCACGTGATGGGCCTGGATATGAGTGAGAACTATCTGCGTAAAGCACGAAACAATCTGCGGCGCTGGCCCGGTGCGTTTTCCATGGTGCTGGGCAAGGGCGAACAGTTACCCCTGGCGGATAATATGGGGCCGGACCTGATGACCTGCATTTTTCTGTTCCATGAGTTACCGCGAAAGATACGCCGCCGCGTGATGGCGGAAATGGCCCGCGTCCTGCGACCGGGCGGGCGTTTGGTTATCGTCGATTCCATTCAGATCGGTGATCATAGCCCTTATGATAAACTGCTGGATCGTTTTCCCATGGCGTTCCATGAGCCCTATTACAGCGACTATATCCGCGACCCGCTGGAACAGTTGGGTATTGCGTCAGGCTTGCGCCACCACAACACGCGCCGCGCCTTCTTTGCCCGGGTTGTCACCTTTGACAAACCCGATAGGGCTTCCTGATCCTTCATCGTTATTTTGCCGGACCATCAGCGGTTATCGTCCGCCCGGCGGGTAAGGCATCCGCTTTTTCGTGGCGCATCAGCGAGATTTCCGTCGGCGCCGGTCCCTGTTCTATCCCATCAATACAAAACTGATCAAAAACAACGGCATAGACCGTATCGCGCACAATTTCGAAGTCGTCATATTCATCGATCCAGAAATCCACGCGATATCGATGGAACAGGCCCAGCTCGAACACCTTCACACCATCATACCGCCAGGTGTACATATCCAGCGCGTCGTTGCGGCCCAGGGCGTCTGACAATTTATCCCGGACCGGCTGTTCAGCTGCCTTGATTGAGCGTTCGACCTCATCTGGTCGATACCGTTCCGGCACAAAGAATTCAGCGCTGAACCGAACCATGTCGCCGGTGGAGAAATTCTGAATCAGGGATTCAGAGACCTGACCGTTTGGAATGCTGACATTATAGCCATCCCGGGTGCTGAGCCGCATCGTGCGCCAGGTAATGTCGGTGACCAGCCCGATCATATCCCCGACCATCACCCAATCGCCAACCTTAAAAGGGCGTTCAATATTCAACACGATGCCGGAAAAGATGTTTGCGATATTGGCCTGAATAGCCAGACCAATGATCATGGCCAGCAAGCCTGATGTCGCCAGCAGACTGGTCAATTGCTGATCAAAAACGAAGGCGATCACACCAAAGATGGCCAAAAGATAGATCGTGCCTGCCCCAAACAATCGCACCACATTGGGAATACGGCGACCTGATCGTTCCTCTATCGGAACCCAGACAAATCGCTCCAGGCTGATGACCAGAAGGCGCGCCGGTATCAGCCACCACAGGCAGTCGAAGAACAGCACGATGCCATCGGTAACCGCATCCGGCAGGGTTTGGGCGGAATAATCCAATAGCAGGGTTCCAGCAGAAATCAAAAGAACCGGCCAGCCAATCACGCGGATCCCCAAGGTCTGGAACCGCCAGAACTGACCCCGGTCCTTGCGGTCCATAATGGCTGCGAATAACAGCGCAACGACCGCAAATATAAACAGATAGACGAACCAGTTGTAAGGAATGGCATCGGCGGGATCCAAACCCGCCGGTCCCAGTATAACCCCCAGATCAATGCGCGTAAATTCAGCCGCCTGCTTTCCAAAGCCAACAAAGGCGGGGTCGCCTTCCCCCGTTCCCTGATAGACTTCCTGCGAAATCCAACTGCGCTCCGGTGCCCAATCCGGCAGGCTGGCAAAGACTCGCCGGGACTGCAGGCCATCCAGCAAAGGGTCACCGCTGGGCCCCTCACCAAACAAGGCAGCGATGTCCAGGGATGATTCATCAATGCCAAGCCACGCCAGCCAATCGGACGCCTCGTCCTCTAAGCCCGCTTCATTATTGCCGCCCGAATTGCTGACCACCAGGGGCTGTACGTCGCTGCGCGTCTTTACCAATCCCATGCCCAATACATCGGTCACATACATCAGATTGTTGCGACTGAGCAGACGATGATGGAAACCCAGCCCGGCCAAAACCGTGCCATAGGGATGCTTGATATTGGAAAACTCTGTCTTGAACTGGCCTGAGACGCGATATGACACATATTTAAGATCGCCATCCAGGCCTGTCTTGTCCGGATCGGTCAAATGGATCGGTTCAACCGCATTCAAAAAGACGACATCTTGAGGTTCGAATTCGCCGCGATATCTAAACCAGATCAGAAAATCGATCTTGTACCGATCTTCCAGTATTTGCTGATCATCACTGGGCCCTTCCCGAACCGGCTCAACATTCAACAATTGAACGCCGGTATAGACGACATTGGTCTTATACATGAATTTATCATTCACATAGAGAACCTTGCCTTCCTGAACCAGATCCAGGAAACCGGTCACGCCGCGTTCCAGAATAGGCTGTAACTGGGTCAGCGCGGAAATCATGCTGGAACCGTTATACAGACCAATCTGAACACTGGTTGTATTTGCCCCATTCTTTCCGAAATACCGTTCCCCTGCGACAACACGATGGCTGCGTTCCGGATGGTCCAGACCTGCCAGGAAATCCCGGACTGCACCCCGCAATGCACCGATATCCGCTGCATCCGCCGGGACTTCGTCAGACGGGCTTTGCCCAATATCTGCGATAATGCCATCCACGGCCATCCGGGCTGCGTCATAGGAGAATGCCGCGACCCAATCCGGGGCGGTGCCATATCGTGCCAAATGGTCTGTTCGGAAGTTCTGGGCAACTTCTGTCGCTGTATCAAACAACAGCGGTGTCGTGACAAAGATGCCATTGGTAATGGAGGCTGCGGGCTCCCCTTCCGGCAGGATCGACTGAACTTCGGAGACAAAGGCACCTGTCGCCATGTTGGAAAGGCCGACAATGCCATTGCGGACGCGGCCCTGCCGCAGCCCGGTCACGATCCGCGCGGCCTGGGGCGCACCGCCCTGAACGAAAATGTCGCCCGTCAGTTTCTTGTCGCGCATTTCTTGTGCAATGGCGGTTGCACGATCTGACAGGGCTCCCAAATCATTTGGATTATAGGACCAGAAATTAAGGACCTTGGTCCCAAACCGGCGATACGTCGCATCGAACGCCTCTGCCAGCATGCGCCCGCGCGCAGTGTCTTCATGAATGATAGACACCGTTTCCTGACCGATCACATTGCGCAAATAATTCGCCAGAAACCGCGTCTGGGACAATTCATCATAGACGGTGTGAAATACCCATTGGGTGTCAGATGCCGCATCGCTGCGCGCCGTCGTTGGCGCGGTGGATATCATCGGCACGCCAGCGGCTTCATAGATCGGTTCCGCAGCCGCGGTTGCTTGCGGACTCCAATGACCAATGACCGCAACGACATCCGTGCGCGCCGCAAGATCGCGGGCGGCTTCAACCGCGTCGGCGACCGTATTCCCGTCGTTGATTCCTTCAACCACGACGGCGCGCCCCCGAATCCCGCCGGATTCATTCACCAGATCAGCGGCCAGTTCTGCGCCACGCACCATGGTCGCGCCAATCGCAGCATCTGGCCCTTCCATCGGGCCAACGACCGCCAGACGAAACGGATTGTTGTAATCCAGGTCCAGAACGGTGACCCGTGTGATCAAGGAAAATACCCCTGCGATCGTAGCCATCGCCAGCAAGATCACCAGGAACATATTCCGCTTGGTCATCGGCCAATTGCCGAAAACCGTTCGCCATACTGATTGAAACACGAGCCCGCCCCTAAAAAGTAACCCCAATTGCACCGCGATGGCTGGGGGCCAGTCTTACCTTGGAGCCCGTTTTAGACAACCGTCACGTCAATGTACTGGGTTATTGTATCTGTTCCGTCGGAAATCTCCACCGTGAAGGTGTCATGACCTGTAGGCGACCCATCATGAGAATAGACAAAGGTGTTTCCATCCAGATTCAACGACCCATGATCTGGTCCCGCCGCAATCGCATAAGACAGATGATCGCCATCCACATCGCCGCCCAACAGCAGACCCTTGTAGTTTCCAGCGCTGCTGACGGAAAAGTCTACCATATTCTCACGACCATCGTCCCCGGTCACCGTCCCGTGGATACCATTTACGGAACTATCCAGAACGGTATTGCCTGAATTCTCGTTGAAGGTCCAATAGCCGACAAGGCCATTTTCCCCGCCCGTCAATTCCCGTGTCATGGATTGTTGAATTTCCGCCTCACTGCGCGCCGTGTTCCAAACACGGACATCATCCAGCGCCCCTTCATAATTTTCACCCAGCCCATCGCTGCGGGCACCAAGTGCCAAGGGTTCGGCGGTAGTGATCGCGCCATTGTTGAATGTGCTGGAATAACCCGGCTCGGTGCTCCAGCCCGATCCATCCCCATCCAGATACCCTCGAATTTCGCTGGTGGCGCCAGACTGATCAATGACCATGGCAACATGATGCCAGCCCTCATTCAGGCCGGTCAGGGAAATTTCGGATTCCCCCTTGCTGCCAGGATCAAGCGTCGCAGTGCGCACCAGCAATGTGTCATCGTCGATCAGGATAGAATAGCCGATATCATCGGAATTCTGCGTATTCCCCTTGGATACAAGGTAATCCAGATCATTGGTCGCAGCCGACCCGGCCCAGTAGAACCAGGCCTCTACGGTCAGGCTGCCATTGCCAGGATCCAGCGCGGCGTTGTGATCAATATAAACCGCATTGGTTCCATCAAAGGCAAAGGCATTCTGCGAATCAATGCTATCGCCAAAGCCGGGAATAGAGGCAATGTCGGAATCTACGTCATGGGAGACCCCATCAAACGTTCCCGCATGATCGGTGACCGGGTCTCCATTCGTAATGGGGTCTGAGAAATCATACAGCGCGCGAAGTCCACTTTCCGCACCATCCGCCTGTACCAGATAATTGTCCGCAATCTGTTGAGCCGTACGTGCCGTGTCCCAAATACGGAACTCAGCTAATTGACCATCCATATACTGCTGTCCACCATCCCAGATAAGAGCCCCGATGGAAGCATTATTCACCAAAGATTCCGTAACCGGCGGAATCGAAAATCCTATTCCGCCAGAACCGGCAAGAGTAGAGTCATGTTGTCCATCAATGTACAGATTTGCCTCAGCCGCCGTGAAAGTCACCGCAATATGGTGCCACTCACCGGTATTCAGTGACGCCGAACTGGTGATGGTTCCGCTGCCATTATGGGATTTGTAGGTCACGGCGCCGTTTTCCACAGACAAGAGTGCCATCGTATTGGTGAAATTCGCCTGTTGAGAGAATATCCGTGCCTGGGTGTTGCTATCCAGATAGACCCAGGTTTCGATGGTTCCTGCTGTCATTCCGTTAACCAGCGAGGGGGGCACATCAACATAGCTATTTGCACCGGTAAAGTTGGCGCTGGGTACAACACTGTCACCATGACCCATCGGAGGTGTATTGTTGAGGAATGGGGTCGTGACATTGACCGCGATCTGTTGATTTGTGACGCCGCCCTGACCGTCCGATACCTGCAGGGTGAATTCATCCCCTCCGACATAGTTGGGATTGGGGGTATAGGCAAAAGTACCGTCCGGATTGACCACAACAAATCCATTGCTGGCATTGGTCAGCACAGAATAGCTGAGCGGATCGCCATTCCCGTCACTGGCCAGCAGTGAACTGTTTGCGACATCACCCTCTGCAACCGTCAACAAGGGCACGATGTTGCTGCCAGCGCTCAGGACGACGGGATTGCTGTTGCCGGTCTGGTCCGGAACTTCGCCGTTAAACGATCCTTCAAAATTATACAGCGCCACCAGGCCCGGCTCATTTGGTGGATCGGCAATTTCAGCGCCGATATGGGATTGGATTTCCTCTTCAGACAAGGCCACATCCCAAACACGCAGATCATCGATAAGACCCTGAAAATCCCGGCTGCCAATATTGTCATCACCGATATTCCAGGGGCTGTCATTTGAAGGCCCCATGGTGAAGGGGGCATCGGACATCAGGATACCGTCGATGTAAATTTTCAAATTGGCCCCGTCATAGGTGACGCCAATATCATACCATGTGTTTGGTTGAAGTATGTTGGGAGGGGTCGACGGTTCAACACTGACATTCCAGACGCGAATGGCACCATCCGCCATATGCAGCCTAAAGGGTGAGGAATCGACCACATTGGTGTCTGACTTATCAAACAGGGTCTGCAATCTGTTCACATCATCAGAAGTCTTGATCCGTAATTCGACCGACATCGGGGTTGCCCCGCCGAAATCCAAGGCGGCCGAATGGGCGATGGTGGATTTGCTGTCGACCCCATCCTGTATAAGGGCCCCGGTCGAGTTCTGAACGGCCGTTACGATTGGCGCGACATTGGGGATTTCCTGAACCTGTACCGCGACAGTGCTGACAACCGGTGTCACGCCGCCATCATTAACGGTGATATCCACATTGGCCGTGCCAAAAAAGCCTGGATCGCCGGTAAAGCTGGCCGTATCCATCGCCGCGCGAACATCCACTGCAAGGCCTGTAATTGAGACACCATTCCCCGACGGCACAATAAACGCGCCCCCGCCACCAGCATTGGCGGAAATCGATCCCTGAGCACTGGTCAGGGTTACCGTCAATACGTCGCCATCAACATTTGCGATATCGATATCCGCCAGAGAAATCGGCTGATCTTCCAATCCAGAAATCGCATTAACCCCACCAGAGGTCAGGCTGGCATTGTTGAGAACCAGGTCAGGGGCACCATCCACCGCACTGACCATAGAGCCGTCCATCCGGTAATCCGCAATCAGATCAGGATTCATTGCAGGATCCAATTCCTGCCCCATGACCGCATTGATTTCCGCCTGACTGCGCACAGAATCCCAGATGCGCACGCCATCAATCTGACCGTCCAGCGCTTGCGACGACTGGAAGTCACCGCCAACCGCATCCTGATCTGCGCCCAACACTAAGGTTCCCCCCGCCTCTAGGGCTGCTGTCGCCGGAAGGGTCGCAACAGGATTGCCATCCACATAAAACACCGTATCCCCGCCATTTGGCCCAAAGGACAGCGCCAGATGATGCCAGGCATCATCGGTCACATTGACGGTCGTGATCGTCTCAAGATTGGTATTATTCAGCCAAATGTTGATATCGCCGCCCGTCAGGGTGATCCATAACTCATTGGCAGACCCCGGCACTGCATAGGAAGCAACAGCGCCTGCCTGGTCGGCTGTTTTCAGCCAAAGCTCTACGGTCCCTTGCGTCGTCGGGAATGTGTTGAAATTTTCAGCTATGGCGAAGGAGAAACTGGCATCGTCACCATTGGAGCCAACACCGGTCACATTCAGGACTTCCGGCGCAGAAATGACCGTCGCATCCTCAATCGGGGCGACAATGATATCAAAACTGGAATTGGTCGTGACCGTCCCATCATTCACAGACAGGCTGACTGGAACCAATCCATTGGCATTGTCTTCTGGCGTATAGGTCAGGGTCGCCAGGGCCGCATTGATCTGCGCGGCAGTACCGGAAACGGTCACAGAAGTTGACCCACTGTTTTGCAACGTGGCCCCTGCGCCCCCATCGGTTAAATCCAGGATACCGTCTGGAACATCAACCGTGACAGTCAGGTCGTCGCCGTCGACATCCCCAACTTTCAAACCGTTAATGGCGATGGTTGTGTCTTCAAAACCGGCTGCATTCGCCGAAACATTCGTGGATATCCGAAGGTTATCGACGCCCCAGCTTTCGTCACCAATTTCTTGGTTCAGCGTGGAACTGAAGCCCAGCGTAACGATCTTATTCCCCAGCCCGTCATCTGGGAACGCAGCCAATTGCGCCGCGCTCAGGCTAAATCTTACGCCGTAAACCTGATCATTAAATGCGGCCAGACCTAAATCCGCATCCTCAAGCGTTTTCAGCGTGAAATTCGCATCACTTTGATCCCCGACCTGCCCGAAGACTTTTTGAAGGATCGGATCGCCATTGATCGAAACCGTGAAGGTTTCATCATCCCAGGAATCCATCTCGTAGAAATCAAAGCTGAAGCTGACGCCATTTGCCCCATTTGGAATGATGAAGGCTTTTTCTGTCGCGCCGCCCTGACCGAAATTCCCCAGGAATTGGGTTAATCCATCAACCGTCGTTACGGTCGTATCCGACCAGCCATTCGCACCGGATTCAAAATTTTCATTGGTGATTGTAACACCCGTCGTCACGAAACGCGGTGCATCATTCGCCCCGGTGACCACCACACTGGCGGTATTGGGCACGGAGCCCCCGTCACCATCAACTACGTTATAAGTGACAGACAGTGCCACCTGTTCCCCATCATCCAGATATCCGAATTGACTGGAATTAATCGTCAATTGTCCGGTGTCATTGTCGATGGAGAAAGAAACGATATGGCCATCATCGGATGTTACAGCAACCGAGGCTGTGTCCAGGTTTGTCCCATCGTCAATATCGCTGGCCCCTGTCAGCAGGTCGATTGCGAGCGAACCACTATCTTCAGTCACAGGTGCGACAGCAATCGGGCCAGCAACCAAGGGCACATCATTGCTGCCATTCACGGTCACATCGACGGTGGACACAGACGTCAATCCGCCGGGATCGGTTACCGTGTAGGAAATCTGCACGACCGCATGTTGACCAACCGCAAGGGATTCGAAGTCAGTGCCAGGATTGTATTGAATTTGATTGCCGACGATGCTGACCGTGCCTTGCCCCGGGGCGACGGAAGCCGCCGTCAAAGAAAGGGACGCCGTCGCATTATCAACATCCGTATCATTGGCGATAACATCAATCGTCTTGACCGTATTCTCAGACGTTGAACTGACATCCGCGACGGCAATCGGGCTGTCATTGGTCCCGGTGATCGTAACGGTGATATCCTGGAACGCTGTCGTTCCTTGATCATCGGTCACGGTGACACGGAAGACTTCCGTCGCCGTTTCGCCAGTGGTCAAATAATCAAAACTTCCCTCTGGCACTGTGTAATCCCAGGAAACAGTGCCCGTCGCACCCACAGCCGGTGTTGTGATCGCTGCAGTCAAAATCCCCGCGACGCCAAACGAGGGGGTGACATTTACTGTATGCGTGCCATCCGCATCCACATCGATGAATTTAAGCTCTCCAGCAGCGGTCAAATCGGGATCACCGGGCTCCGCATTATCGGTTGCTTCCGTCGCAGCACCTGTCACGGTGCTGTCCGCCAGATCAATTACCGGCACATCGTTTGTGCCCGTCACGACCACAGAAACGGTGCTGGAGGCAGACCCGCCAACCCCATCAGACACGGTATAGGAAATTGTAATGCTTTCCGTATCCCCGGCGTCCAGATCATCAAAATCGGTTCCGGGGTTGAATGTCACCACAGGTCCGGCGATTTGAACGGTACCCTTGCCTTGTGGCACACTGGCTGCGGTAATGGTTAAAGGTTGACCATCCGGATCGTAGTCATTGCTCAGGACAGACAGGGACAAGGTCTGGTTTTCGGTCCCGGCCCCGGTATCGCTGGTCACAATGGGATTCAGATTAACCGGCGTTGTGGTCTGGGTCGGTGCCGTATCCTGTGATGTTGTCTGGGATGTCGTCCGTGTCGGCGTGGTCGTTGTCGACGGGCCAAAACTGCTGGGCGTGTAGGACGGCGTGGTGTTGCCGAACGGTCCTGGATTGAGGTTATTCTCAAAATTTGGCCCACGCGGCGACGAATTATTGGTATTCGTATTCCCACCGGCTGCGGATTCAATCTCCTGCAAGGCCGCGATTTCTTCATCCGTTGGCTGATCGGACCCGCCCCCTTCCGGCGCAGGGTCTTCAGTCTGATTCTGGGTGTTCCCCTGTTCTTCGGTCCCGGTCCCAGCATCCGCCACCTGAATGGTTTCGGTCACGCCTTGACCCGTTGCCTCATCATCGCCGGTGGCGGTGTCGGAATTTTCGCCCTCGCCAGGGCCCTGGGCAACCTGTTCAACGGATTCCGCAGTATCGGACTCGGTTTGTGGATCCGCGCCATCTTCACCGGTCTCGGTCTTGGTATCCTCAGAGGCGACTTGCTGTTGCGTCTCCTGAGAGGGGGCAGCTTCTTCGTCACTTGTCGTCTGTTGAGGGGCGGCTTGGTCCGTGCTGGCCTGTTGTGATGTCGCAGGCCCGGTGTTTCCACCAGATGGCTGACCCGACGAATCTGCCGTTGTCGTCGCGGCAGGTTGCGATGTGCCGGTATCGCCAGTGGCTGCGCCATCCGCGGTTTGCTGTTGTCCAGCCTGATCTTGTCCAGCCTGTTCTTGTCCAGCCTGTTCTTGTCCAGCCTGAGTCTGGCTGCCCTGATCCGTCGTTTCACCGCCGGTCGTGCCGGTCGCATCGGCGACGGCCTGGGCCAGATTAACATCTTTTGCGGCATCGCCCCCTTGCGCCAATGCGGTTGCGGCGGGATCAGAAGGCACGGATTGATTTTGACTGGTCGTATCTGCTGCCTGTTGCGCATCCGCTGCCCCGGCCAATGCATCGCCGGGTGCCTGACCATCCGCCAGAGAGGATATCAGTTCCTCCCCGAACGCATCGCCCTGACCGGCATTCGCCATGGCGTCATCGACATTATCACCAGAAGCCAGGGATGCCGCCAATTGATCCGCAGGGGACAAGGGCACGTCCTGGGCCTGCGCGACTGCTGCGGCTTCCTGTGCCGCTTGCTGGGCATCATTCATTGCATTGACGGGAGATTCCCCCGATGCAAGGCTTTGTTCCAGCGCATCCGCAAAATCAGAATTACCGCTTAATTGCGCAAGAGTTTCCGCATCCGCGCCATTGGCCAGGGCGGCGGCCAATTTATCAGCAGCCGACAGCGGAACAGATTGCGCATCCGCATTGGCGTCTTGCTGCTGTTGAGCACTATCGGCCTCCGCTAAAGCCTGCCCAGCGTCATTCCCAGCGGCCAGAGACTGTTCCAGCGTCGCGGCGAACGCCTCACCACCGCCCGCCTCTTGCAGCGCATTGGCAACATTTTCACCCTGCGCCAGGGATTGAGCCAACCGGCCCGCCGCATCCAGATCAACTTCTCCGGCCTGCTTTGCTGCTGCCGTATCCGTTGCGGCCTGTGTCGCATCCGCCAGTGCGTCATCGGCCCCCATTCCCTGAGACAAGGCGGCTTCCAGATTATCTGCAAAGGCATTCGCATCGCCACCGGCCAAACGGGCGGCATCTGACAGGGCGTCCCCAACATTGTCGCCATTGGCCAACGAGGAGAGGATGGAATTTTCAACTGGGACGGATGCCTGCTGCTGGCTGGTCAATTGCGCGTCGGCGGCAACAGAGGCCGAGTCCAGCGCCGCTTGCGGGCTGCTGCCTTGCGCCAGAGATTCCTGCAATTCGGACAAGAAGGCCGCCTCAATAGCGGCGGGGTCCTGGGGAGCATCGCCATTAGCAATCATGTCGCCAACGACCCGGGAAACGGCTTCTTCTACGCCCTGACCGGAAGCAATCGCCGCCAGCAGTGCATCTGCCGGAGACTGACCCTGCGCAGCGTCAAATGTGTCAATCGATTGCTGCATCGCCTGTTCGGCATAGTCCACCGCATCACGGGGGGCTCGGTTCGAAAGAAATACTTCGTTCTGGAAGGTCTCAAGAAAAACATCAGCCGCCTGATCTGCTGCGGCAGTGCTGGCCCCGGCATCGATAGCGGCTTCGCGCATGGACTCGCGGACCGCATTCAGCGCTTCTTCAACATTCTCCCCGGCTGAGATCGCGATTAGAAGGTTGTCAAAAACATCTGTTGGCAGGCCAGCTATGCTGGACGCCCCCCCTTGAGCCTGAACATCCTCAATCGTATCAGCCATCGATTTTAGTCCCCGTTTCCCAGCGGAATCCGAATTGGAGCGCTTGGCAGTTTACATCAGTTACTAGCCCAATTCCCTACATTTTAGCCTAAAACACCGTAAAATTGCGACTCTTATATGGGAAGCCCAATTAACTTTGCCACATTTTTTATAATATTTTTCGTAAAATTTTATATAATTTTTTAAAACCGTGTTCAGAAAATTCTGCATTTTCTGATTTGAGCATATTTCCCAGAACGCATTACATAAATTGAAACAAGAAATTCTAAAATATTATCAAAGCGCTAGCACTACATCTGAAAAGTCTAGCGTTCTCGCAGTGCAGCCCGCATTGAGCGAACATAGGGGTCTAAAATATATTGGGCTATGCGGCGCTGGCCAATGATGATGCTGCTGGACACGCGCATCCCCGGATACAAACGATACTCTAAATCACCATCTTTGAACATCTGGGCTGCGGTTTCTATGCGCACCGAGTAGTAGGGAACACCGTCTTCATCCAGTAATGCATCAGGACTGACACCCACCACAGTTCCGTCCAATTTGCCAAATCGCGCCGCATCAGAGGAAGTAAGGCTGATCTGTGCCGACTGTCCGGGGCGGACGAATCCGATATCATCCAGCGGCATTCTGGCATCAATCACCAGCCGCTCTTCCATAGGCACAATTTCCGCCAGAACATCCCCGGCGCGCACCACGCCCCCGATCGTGCTGACCGCGATGGTCTTAACAATCCCCGCGACCGGCGAGCGAATGATCATGCGGGACTGGCTGTCTTCAAATTTCCGCAGACGTTCGCTCAATTCCTGAAACTCGCGTTCTGATGCGTTCAACTGCGCGCGGGCTTCTTCGGTAAACTTCTCGGCAATTTCCGTCAGCCTCGCCTGGGCCTCTTCCATGCCTGCGCGCGTGCGTTGCGCCATGGCACGGTCTTCCTTGACCCGCCCCTCCAGCGTCGCAAGATCCTTCAACAGGTTGATATGGGTCATGCGGTTGGTGATATTCTGTTTCAACAGCGTATCGGATATCTTGATCTGTTCCTGCAGAAACCCTCGGGTGGCCGCTGCGGTTTCAAGACGTGCGGATACTTCTGCAATTTCCTGACGACGCTGGGCGATCAACTGGCGCTGAACATTAAACTCCGCCGCAAGTCGCTTGCGCCGCGTTTCCATCAATTGGCGGGCCGCCTCAATTTGATCGGGCACACGTTCTATCAGGTCCTCTGGGAAATCAGCATCGCTTCTGCCTGCCAGTTCTGAATTCAAACGCGCAATTTCAATCCGCAGGCCAGTCAGACGTGCCCGCAGCTCTGCAACTTCCGCATCAATCTGGGTTGAATCCAGAACGAACATGATCTGTCCAGGTTCAACGATTTCACGTTCCTGCACTTGGATATCCGCAACAATGCCGCCTTCCAGATGTTGAATTTGGCGCACGCGGCTGGCGGGCACGACTTCCCCCACTGTGGCGCTGACGATGTCCAGGCTGCCAAACCAGGTCCATACCGCAAAGGCCACAACAAAGGCCCCCGCCAACACGATAAAGCCCACTGCCCCGGTGGCTGATTCAATTGGCGATTTATCCTGTTTCGCAGTCATCATGCCGACCTGTTTCTACGCTGTACCTGCTTCATTGCGCTGCTTTCGCCCGAGGCTTAGGCGCGGGATTTTGACCGCGCGCGCCCGCGTTCCAATCTTTCGATGCGCCGGGGTTTTCCTTGGACAGAACCTTAACGGTCGGCCGTGGCTTCGCATCCAGATCCACCAGTATCTGTGCCCCCCGAATGATCTGCTGATCGTGGGATGAAACGATGATTGTCCGACCCGCCCGGGCCAGTTGGATCAGGGATTCGTAGACCTGACGAATGCCCTCTTCATCCATCCCCTCGGTCGGTTCGTCAAAGATCACCAAACGCCCGCCAGAGGCCAGTGCGCGCGCCACGGCAAGCCTGCGGCGCACCCCCCGGGCCAGGGTCATCCCATTATTCGTGATCAGGGTATCAAGACCCTTTTCCGTCTCGTGAACGAACCGGGCGGCACCGCTGCGCTCCAGAATCGCCTCCAGCACTTCATCGGTCAGATCGGGCTTTAGCATGCGCAGATTATCGCGAATGGTGCCATTAATGAAGGTCGGTTCCTGTGGCAGATAAACCAGTTGCCGCCGCCACCATGCGGGCACCAATTGCCGCAGATCGACACCATCGGCCAGAATCTGCCCCCGATCCGGTTGGATCAGCCCCGCAATCAATCGGGCCAAGGTCGTCTTTCCCGCCCCGTTGCGCCCCACCAGCGCGACCACGGCGCCCGGGTCCAGGCGGATCGACAGATCCTCAAACAAGGGCGTCGGGGCGCCAGGGGGTGTATAGGCGACATCCCGAATTTCCAGTGCCCCACTGTAATCGCGCAAGGCGGATCCTTCACTGGGTTCCACCGGCAGGCCTACCAGCGCCCGTGCACGATCCATAGCCAGGCGGGATCGGACCAGCGCTTCTGACAATTGCGCAAACCGGGTGACCGGCTGCAACGCCCGCGCACCCAGCAAGTTGGCACCAATCATCGTGCCTACATCCAATTCTCCCCGCACCACCATCGCCGCCCCGACACCGATGACGGCAACACTCATAATGCCCTGCGCACTTTGTGTTAAAGACTGCAGCCCCCCCTGACGACGCGCCAAGCGCCGCCGCAACGCCTGCACCACCTGCAGGTTCTTTGCCCAATCTTCGATCAAGCGATGGCCCGCACCAAAGGCCCTGACACTTTCCGCTGTTGAAGTCGTTGTGCTGATCAGCCCATGCCCAATCGATTGATGTTCTGCGATTTTCTTACTCATGGGTCGCAGCACGATCTGATTGGTCACCCCCAGAATCGCAACGACACATATCGTCGTGAACACAATGCCCGCCAGAATAGGGCTGAACAGAAAGATCGCGCCCACATACAACAAGGCAAAGGGCAGATCGAAAATTGCTGTCATATTCGGGGCGGAAAATGCGCTTTCCACCTGCTCAACGCCTGACAATGCCTCCCGACGCTCTCCGGATGGAACTTTCTCCAAATCGCTGAGGCGCGCGGTCGTCAGGACGCCATAGGCCCCAACGCCCAGATTATGATCCGGTTCTCCAGACAAAGTGGCCGCAAGCTTCAAACGGCTCCATCGAAAGCCGAGTTCGAAAAGAATCGCCAACAGCACGCCGCTGGTCAGCGTGAACAAGGTCGAATCAACGCCATGGGAAACGTAGCGATTAAGAACCTGAATGACATAAAGCGAAGAGGCCAACCCCAGAACATTCGCCAACAGTGATGCGATCAGGATCAGCATTGCCTGTGTGGGTCTGCGCTGCAACCGTGCCCAAAGCTCACCCATTTTCTGCGCGCCCCATTATGCGGACCTCCCAACAGGCCGAAAACCAAAAGTCCCTTCCATCATTCATACCGTGGTCGGGTCTGGGTCATTGTGCCCAATTAAACAGCGGGTTGTCGAGTTCCCCTTTTGGTGCAGCTTCCGCGTCCGGTATGGGGTCAGAATCCGTTGCAGCCCCACCCGTCGAGGACTCGGGCGGGGATGGGTCTGTCGGCTGCGGTATCGGTTCGACTGACGCGCGCGGCGGTTCATTGGGCGGATCAGGCCGCGGCAAGGATGGCGCATTGGCAGGATCGGGAACAGGGTCGGTGTCCGTTTCGAAACTGGGAGGGGCCTCCAACATGCTGCGCAAGCCTTCCTGAGTCTGCGCTGGCGGTTCCGCTGGAACCTTTGGCGCATCGGGGGTCAGTGCAGAGGTTGGGGGTTCCGTTGGCGCGGTTAAGGATGATTGTGGGGCGGGCGGCGTAAAAACGCTGCCATCCTGGCCCGTTTCCTGACTGGAATTGATCTGGGACGGATCAAGCGGGGCCGACGGATCCAAGGTGCCCCCTTGACCGGTGGGGGACAGCAGTAAATCCATTGCCGGGTCTGGCGCCATCTGGTCAGACAAGGTCGCGATCGGCGCCAGCATTTCAGAGCGATCCGGGCGCGGCACTGTTTTGATCACATCATATTCCAGCGCGCCCGCAGCGGACAGCAATTCCACCATTGCCAATAACACCTCCGCCTCTGCAGCAACCGCATCACTTTGTGCATTGATCAGCGACGTTTCACCCGCCAGAACATCGATTAAGGATCGTTGACCCAGGCTGCGTTCCTGAATGGCGACTTCAAGGAAGGCGCGCGCAATGCCGGCCTGATCGAACAGATATCCAGACCGCAGGCGCGCCGTTTCCAATTGTTTCCAGGCATTGCGAACGCGCTCTTCAATGGTGCGTTCCAAATCCCCCATGGTCCGTGTCGCAGCCACTTCATCCGATTGCGCCGCCCGCAATGTATTGATGGAGGTGAATCCCAGATTAAAGGGGAAGCTAAGTTGCAGCTTAATCGACGATTCGTTCTTGCGCCCAATGGTGCCACCATCGTTTTTCAGCATGCTGCGCTCGCCGATCATTTCAAATGTCGGGGTGAAGTTTTCTGCTTTGGCGGCAATGCGATCCTGTTGCGCGATGGATATATCCAGACTGGTCAATCGAATTTGCGGGTTGCCGCTGAAAGCCTGCTGCAGCGCTGCATCCAGGCTTTCGGGAACAAAGCTGCGGTCGATATCAATGCCGGGCATAACGGCCAGATCACCGGGAACATCCCCGAATACGGCACGATATCGATTCAGCGCCAATTCGTAGTTACCCTCTGCATCGACACGACGGGCCTGGGCTCCTGCTAATTGCGTTTTCGCCTGCAGCAAATCAGTTGAAAGACCTGACCCCGCTTCGATGCGTGCTTCTTCCAGCCCGGTCTGTTTGCGAATGTTCTCTTCTGATCGTTGCGCAAACCCGACTATTTCAGCGCTGCGCAGAAGATTGATGTAAGCAGAAATCGCCTCTGCCGTCAGGTCCTGGCGGACTTGCACAAGTCCGATTTCGGATTGGGTGAACTCCAGCCGCGACCGCTCGATTGAGGCATTGCTGGCCCCGAAATCCCACAGCAATTGCGTGATCGTGGCTGTGAGGTCCTGGCCTGGTTCGGTCTGGGTCGCCTGACCGGTGCGTTCCAATCGATAGCGTTCAACACCCGCCGTCAGGTTCAGATTTGGATACCAGACCCCCAAAGCGACCAGAGATCGTTGCCGCGCCGATTCCACCTGGGCCCGACTGGCCTGGACCCGATCATGATTTTCAACAGTTTCAGAGATCAATTGTTCGAGGGGTTCTGCACGCGCACCTACGCTCCCGCCCAGGCAGGTTAAGATAAAAACCGCAATCCCAATGAAGCGCGCTGCCTTCATTCCCTCTATCCACGAGCAATCTTGCCCGCATTATATGGCACAGAGGGCGCTGCACCGTCAGCAAATCCGCGCCAGCCCCCCCAATGCCGATAAAGACGCAACCACCCCCTAGAGCGGATCGGTCCACATTCAATTCCTACCCAATGCGCGCAAGGCTGGTCCATTTGCCCGCTTCGTCCTTGACCCCACTGTAGGGCATACTATGCCCTTCTTACATGATTTTAAACAAATCCGAGAGAAAAGACCAAACCGTTGCACCTTATTTACGAGACATAGTGGCAAGAAACGACGAGTCTCTCTATCTTATGAGTCTAGTACTGTTGGGAATCCCTAAATTTCCCGCCTGTCGGACGAAAGAGATATTTATGACCCGCTATCAAGCACGCACTTACCCTTCCAATTCCCATACTGCGGGTTGCTCGCCGTGGAAATCCTTCCCGGCACGCGCACTGCTCAGCGGCCTGGGAATGATGATGGCCGCGACCATCACGGCCCCTGCCGCCAGGGCGGATGTTACAAATGACCCCTTACCGAAACAGATGCACAGCATCTATGGGGCCTATCTTGCCGCAGGCCAGGCGGAAACAGAGAATGATTTTTTACGCGCGGCTGATTTGTTGGACCAAATTCTTTCCAATGACCCAGATGATCCGCTGTTACAGCGCCGCGGGATGCTGGCGAACCTGCATGCCGGGCACATCGACCGAGCGATAGAATTGGCGCGCCCCCAGATTGTTGTCTATCCCAGTGAGGTTGATATCGCGGCGCTGACACTGGCGGTCGGTGCCATGATGCGCGAAGACTGGGATCGTGTGTTGAAAGTCCTGAACCCGGCGCGTCGCATCGCAATGGCACGATATTCAACCCCGATCCTGGCGGCCTGGGCGGAATTTGGAAAGGGCGATGCCGATGCCGCGATCCTGATGCTGGATGGACTGAATGAGGACCCACAGGCCAAGGCGATCCATGACCTGCACGCCAGCATGATCTTTTTAGCGGCCAATCGTCCTGCCGAGGCAGAGGCGCTGTTATCCCCAACGGCAGATAATCTGGAGGCCGCCCCGAACGCAATCATCCGTGCCCTGGCGCGGGCGAAACAAATGCAGGGAAATATCCAAGGAGCCAGCGATCTTCTGAAAGGTTATCAGGCGCTGCATCCGGATAATGATCTGGTTGCCAATGACATTGCCCAAATGGATGAGGGAAAGACGCTGTCCCCTATCATGGCAACGCCGCAACAAGGGGCGGCGGAGGCGCTGATTGACCTGTCATCCCAGATCCAGCGACAGGTGCCCCTGGTCGCTTTGCGCTATGCCCGGCTGGGCGTTTATCTGGATCCCGAGAACGAATTCGGCCGTATGGTGGTTGCCGTGTTGCTGCAAGGCCTGAAACAGGATGATGCGGCAATCAGTGTCCTGAATGAAATCCCGGAAGGCTCCCGCTACAGCTGGGATGCAAAGATGCGGATCGCCGACAGCATGATCCAGTTAAAACAGGATGATGCCGCGATCGACTGGCTGGAAAACCTGGCTAAGGCTCGGCCAGATGACCTGACTGCCCTGAACAAACTGGGCCTGATCATGCGCATTCAGGGGGAGTTTGAAGATGCCAAAGAGTATTATAAACGCGCCCTGGAGCGCGTGAAGACCGTAACCCCGGACGACTGGACCCTGTATTACTTCTTAGGCATCACCGAAGAGCGGACAGACAACTGGCCGGCCGCAGAGAAAGCCCTGAAACAGGCGCTGGAACTGTATCCGGATCATCCCGCCGTCCTGAATTATCTGGGCTATAGCTGGATTGATCAGGGGATCAATGTTGAAGAAGGCCTGGACATGATCGAACGCGCCGTAGCCCAAAGGGCCAATGATGGCAATATCGTCGACAGTCTGGGCTGGGCCTATTATCGATTGGGTGATTATGAAGAGGCCGTTATCCACTTGGAGCGGGCGGTTCAATTATTGCCTTCAGAAGCCGTGATCAACGATCATCTGGGGGATGCTTACTGGAAGGTGGGCCGATACTTCGAAGCCCGCTATCAATGGGGACATGCCTTGACCCTGGACCCGGAAGAGGACCTGCGCGCCACTGTTGAGGAAAAGTTGGAAAAGGGCCTGGATGCGGTTGATTCAGCCTCCAGCAAATAGCGCAGCCCGATGTCCACAGTCTCGCCGCCTCTCTCCGCCCTTGCGCCCGCGAAGGTGAATCTCAGCCTGCGCATCACCGGGCGCCGGGCCGATGGCTACCACCTGCTGGACAGCCTTGTCGCCTTCACGGATTTCGGGGACCGGATCGATGTTTCTGCTGCGGACCGGCTGACCCTGACCGTTCAGGGGCCTTTCGCCGATGCGGTTCCCAGGGACGAAAGCAATCTGGTGTTGAAAGCCGCACAACGCCTTGCCCAGGCGGCGGGCATAGAGGCCAGGGCGCAGATTACCTTGACCAAGACCCTGCCTGCGGCTGGTGGCATTGGTGGCGGGTCGTCCGATGCGGCAACGGCTTTACGCCTTTTGATCCAGCACTGGTCGTTGAGCCTGCCTTCGGAGGATCTGAACCGATTGGCCTTGGCGCTTGGGGCCGATGTCCCGGTCTGTCTGATCAGTAAGCCCTGTCGCATGACCGGGATTGGGGAGGATCTTTCCCCCCTGCCGCCCTTACCGCCCCTTGGCATCGTATTGATCAATCCGGGTCGCCCGTGTGAGACACCGGCTGTCTTTCGGGCAAGGTTCGGCCCGTTTTCTGAAAAAGCCCTGGCATTCAATCCGGGCAAGACCGCCCAGAGTCTGGCAGAGGCGTTGCAGCAGGAACCCAATGATCTGACCGAGGCAGCAATGCAAATCTGCCCCTCCATCCGTCAGGTTCTTGGTCATTTAGCCGGGTCACCGGGCATTCTGTTATCCCGCATGTCGGGCAGCGGGGCCACCTGTTTTGGACTGTATGACTGCCCCGACCAGGCCCGGAAGGCCGCCTCGGACCTGGCCCATCCGGGCTGGTGGATCGCGGCTGGTGGCCTGGCAGGATAAGGTCATGGCACAGCAGGACCCATCCCCGTATCGCCTGCTGGTCTGTGTTAATCCTGTTGGCAGCAACAAGCCCAGCTGTGGCGGGGATCGAGGGTCTAACGCGCTGGCCGACACATTGGAAGCGGGCATTCGGGCACGCCGCATCAATGCGCGGCTGTCCCGCATCATCTGCCTGAATCGCTGCCTGAAAGGCCCCGCCATGCGTATCGCGCCAGGCGGTGATTTCTTTCTGCAGGTCCAGCCCGATCACATTCCCACCATTCTGGACAGGCTGGAAGCATTGGCAGGGCAACTGCCAGACGGCATCGACCCGACAGACCCTGACACGGACGACCCGACCGGGTTTGGGCATTATTTTCCTGGTCAATAGTTTGTTTTTTGTTCTTATTAATATTGATATTTGAATTAATATTCATTATAAACCCCATGATTAGACGGTTTCCAGCATTATCATGACGGGTTGTTGGGGGGTATATGGGACAGATTTATGCAAGAAGGGCAGTCTCCGGCTTCATGCCGGTGCGCGGCGCGCTGGTGTTTCGCACGCAGGAAGGCCTGACACAGCAAGGATTTTCCACACGCGGCATTGATGGGATCTTCGGGCGCGGCACACAGGCGGCGCTGACCGCCTTTCAACACGACAGCGGATTGCCTAACAGTGGCGCTTTGGATGAAGACACATGGCCGGTGTTGTTTCCAACCAGCGAAAAACCCACGGATTTCGACCTTGCGCTGGCGCTGACCAGCACCTTTGAAGGGCATGGATTTCAAAAGGCTGTTGGAAATTTTGACGGGGCGGGCGTCACCTGGGGCATCATCGGATTCACTTTGGCTGGCGGGGAATTGGCAAAAGTATTAAGCGCCATCGACTCCAATACATCAGACACGCTGGACCGGGCCTTCGGGGCGATGGCATCAGAACTGCGCGATGTTCTGACGCGTCCACGGGCCGACCAGATCACCTGGGCCGACGGTATCAGCCTGGGCGCACAAAAGCTTCATTTGCGGGAAGACTGGGCCAGTGGCTTTGCCAGGCTGGGCGTGACAGAGGCTGCGCAGAATGCCCAGATCGATCGCGCCCGCACCAAATACTGGTCCATCGCCCAGCGCGACTCGGATCGCTATGACTTGACCGACCCGCAAGGTCGGGCCTTGTGTTTTGACATCGCGGTGCAGAATGGTGGCATCAATGAAGGCCCCCAGATCCAAGAGGCCCTGGCCGAAGAGATCGACCCGACGCCCCAACGCCGCCGCGAAATCATCGCTGAGCAAGTCGCCCTGGGGTCCCGAAAACTCTATCAGGAGGATGTTCGCAGCCGTAAGATGACGCTGGCCACCGGACAAGGCACCGTCCATGGCGGTCGCTTCAACACTGCGGATTGGGGAATTACAGACCTGGTCTCAGATAATGATCCGAGGAATCCCCCTACTTTAGAGGAAGCTTAGATCGCAGGTCAGACAAAATTCATTTTCTTGGAGCCGCAACGAACCTGATCAGCAGCGCTGCTGATCAGACTTGTTGTCCATGGCTCCCTAAAAGCGGGAGAGTGCTTTATTGGTTGAATCGCTGAGGTCGGTCCAAGCTTTTTCGACGCCCAATTTAATATCTTCCCAGGCACCATCCCCGGCATCGCGAAGATCATCTAGTTTATCGCGCACACTTTCCTGCTGTGCACGCAACGCCTCGATCTCTTTATAATAGGCTAACTGGGTGTCCCCTTCGGCCTGATCCGCCTTGGCTTTCAATTTATCTATGTCAGCACGCCATTCAGCCAGGCGACCCTTTATTTTTTTTTCGTATGCATCCTTAGCGCTCATTCTGATCTCCTTCGATAGTATTCGTCGATGATTGTCGATACAGACGTATTGATCATTTGCGAAATTTCAATGTTATCTTTTAATAACGCTTCATTACAAAGTGGCTTTCTTTCAGTAATTTGTGGATAAAATAACTTATTATCGAATGATAATTCCCTAATTTCAGGATAAGAGTTAAAATTTAGAATATATTAAACGCATACTACGATTCATACGATAACACTTGTTGACAGAGTTAATTTTGTTACTAAGTAATTATTAAAGTCTTTATGACAGCCCTATGAAAATTATTTTATTGGTTGTGTGAATTCTGAAAGGAGAGCCCGAAACATACTATCACCAGAAATACCATTTTTGTGAATTATAGTTATGTTTTGGTATGAAAGCGTATGCGTTTGACTGTCAGACTTTAAGGATCGCTTTCGTGCCTGGCGATATTCCAAGCGCAACTATGATCGGGGATGTCTTAACAGAGACGCACAGGAAAACCTTGTTGGGTCTGCACAGACGGAAACATGGGAAACCGCCCGCAGAGAAGTCTAACAAGGGTGATCCCGAATTCTCAGAAAGGAAATGGAAGCATTATGAGCCAACAAAATGAAAATACGACGGAACAGCCTGACCCTAAAGATAACCGCGACCAGCCAGAAAAGCTAAGCGGTGTCGATGCGCGGCAAGGAAAGATCGTGTTGAAATCAAAATGGCAGCGGGGTCTCGTCATCGGCATATTTGCTGTCGGCATAGTATTGCTGGGCATAGTAGCAGTCAGCATCGCACCGTAGGAAATTTACCACGCCTTGAATACCACTAGAAGCGACCGCAACTGCCGTGATCACAAGAGGCTGGCAGTTACTGCCAATAGACCGATGGGTCGTTCAAATTCTTCTCAACCAGCGGCGCGATGAATTGATGGGCCAGCAACAGCGGGGCCAGCGCGGCTTGCTGTCGGCTTAACATGTAGACGCCAATTGATCCCTGCAAAAAGGCGGTCTGACTGTCAGGGAAGGTCGCAACCACTTCCTCATGTGACCAGTCGTCTTTGACATGCACTTCATAGGGGTTCCCGTTGATTTCGTCCTGCGGGTAGTGAACGATTGGGATGGAAACCAGCAGATAGCGCGTATGCGTCAGGATGCGATCAACCAGCGCCTCCGCCTCCTGCTTTTCCATATGCTCCAGAATATCGCCACAGAAGACCAGATCGATGGCCCCCTTTACCTGATCCCAATCAAACAAACGTGCATCGACCTGATGCACCGTGTCATAGCGGTCTGTCAGATTGAACTCATCAATATAGGGCTGCCACACTTCAACGGCGTGCCAGTCACAATCTGGCATATGCCCGCGCAGCAATTCGCTATACGTGCCGCCCCCTGCCCCGATATCGACAACGCGCCGGATCAGTCCGGCCTGATAGAGCTTCTGAACCAGGACAGCCGTGTACAGTTTCCCAAATTGCGACGAACCGCTCATGCCTTTTCCTTTGCACCCGATAAGAGCCGCAGCATGCCATAAGCGAGGGATTTGTCGAACTAGGAAACTGGAGCGGGTGAAGGGAATCGAACCCTCGTATGCAGCTTGGGAAGCTGCCGTTCTACCATTGAACTACACCCGCATGTGGCCCTGACGCGCCGACAGATCGGGTTATAGACGCGCCAGGGTGCCACAATCAAGCAGGATGTCGTTTTATCAGTTGGTCATGTGATCGGAACCGGGGTGACCGTGCCCGATTGGCGCGACAGGCTGCCGTCTTCATATTCGATGCCCATCAGCGCCAGGGGAACGACGGGTCCGCCCATATCCAATTCCCGCACCGGTTCAACGCGAAAGCCAAACGGGGCGTAATAGCCGGGATCACCGATGATCAGGATCGCCGGCGCGCCGGACAGGCGCACCGCATCCATCCCCTTGCGCACCAGCCCGCGCCCAATGCCCAGCCCGCGCAGTTCCGGGCGCACGGCCAATGGTCCCAGCAGGGGAACGACCTGACCATCGGGCAGGCAAACCGGCCAGAACCGGATGGAGGCCACCATTTCCTTGGATTTCTTGGCGACGAAACAGAATTGCGGCATCGGCGCGCGCTGGTCACGAAACCGCACCACATTGCGGGAATGACGACCGGGCCCAAAGGCCAGGTCCATCAGGGTTTCTATATCAGCCGCATCAGCGGCGGTTTCTTTTGTCAGGGCATATCTCATTGACGCTCTCGTCCTCTAATCAACATCTTAACTCAGGGGAAATCGAGGGCGTCAGGGGTGTAAACTGGAACGTTACCAAAAGGTTGCGTTCAACCGTCCCATTCCCCGCGCACCGTCGATATCGGCACAACGCAGGCCGCTCCGGCCCAGACAAGGGGCGGGTGCGGCGCAGCTTCGTCGCGCATCAGATCGGAAAGAGGATGGTCGTTGAGACACGGTTTTCTCGTCGCTTCTTAGTATGCAAAACGACGCTATCACGGCTTTCGCCAGTGCACAATTCTGTGTTCACCCTAAATTGACCAGCCGTGTGCTGGTATCCAGGTCCCGCCTGCACTAGGCTTGTAGCAATTAGAAAAACACCAGTCCATAGGGGGGTCCAGAATGCTGTTGAGCGAAAGCGGTCTTAAGAAAATCATGCTGGCGGTCGGTTTGCTGGCCGCATTTCAGCTTATACCCCCTGCACAGGCACAGGAGTGGTCACAGATTGAACAAAAGGCGAGCGGTCAGACAGTGTATTGGAACGCCTGGGGCGGAGATGAGGCGATCAACGCCTATATCCGCTGGGTCGGGGAGCGTGTGGCGGCAGACTATGGCGTAACCGTTGAGCATGTGAAGCTGGCAGATACGGCTGACGCCGTGCGCAAAGTGGTTGCTGAGAAATCGGCCGGGCGGAATGACGGCGGGTCGGTCGACCTGATCTGGATCAATGGCGAAAATTTTAAGGCGATGAAGGATCAGGCCCTGTTGCACGGCCCGATTACCGACACATTGCCCAATTACGCCCTGATCGATACCAAGGCCAATCCCGCCGTGGAATTGGACTTCACGATCCCGACCGAGGGGCTGGAATCCCCCTGGGGTCAGGCGAAGCTGGTCTTCATATATGACAATGCGATTGTTCAGGATCCGCCCAAGACGATGATGGCATTGCAGGCCTATGCCCTGGCGCATCCCGGCCGCGTGACCTATCCGGCGCCGCCGCAATTTCTGGGCACGACATTCCTAAAGCAGGCTTTGTATGAAGTGGTCGAAACGCCCGATGCCCTGCTGCAGCCAGCGGGGGATAATTTCGAGTCTGTGACCGCGCCGCTGTGGGCCTATCTGGACAAAATTCACCCGGCCCTGTGGCGCGAGGGGCGCGACTATCCCGATGGTGACGACGCGCTGATCCGTCTGCTGGATGAAGGAGCGGTTGATTTTGCCCTGTCCTTCCATCCCGGGCGCGCATCGTCGGCCATCACGCAGGGACTTTTGCCTGATACGGCACGGACATTCGTTCTGGATGGCGGCACGATCGGCAACACGCATTATGTCGCCATCCCCTATAACGCCGCCCATAAAGAAGGGGCCATGGTATTGGCGAATTTCCTGCTGTCCCCGGAGGCCCAGGCGCATAAGCAGGATCCCGATATCTGGGGTGATATGACCGTGCTGACCATGGACAAGCTGGCCCCAGAAGGACGCGCCCTGTTTGATGCCCTGCCCCGCGGCATCGCGACACTATCTCCTGCGGAACTGGGCCCAACCCTGCCGGAGCCGCACCCCAGTTGGATGACGCGGATCGAAAACAAGTGGCTGGAGCGGTATGGCAGTTGATGTCATCCCGGCGAAAACAGAGGCCGGGTGGTGGCGAAAAGGATTGAGCATCCGCTGCGCCCCACCCCTGACCCTGTTGATATTTCTGGGGCCGGTTGCCGCCGGGTTGATTGGGACACTGCTGCCCGCCTTTGGCTATCTGCCCGCCTTGGGGGGCGACCATTTATCGTTTGACCCATGGCGCGCCCTGGCCCGCTATCCAGGCGTTGAAACGGCCGCCCTGCGCAGCCTGGTGACTGGGCTGATAGCGACCGGTCTGTCGGTAGCCTTGGTCCTGTACTTCATCGCGGCCTTTCATGGCACGACTTGGTTCCAATGGGCCAGAACCGTGCTGGCCCCGCTGCTGTCGATCCCCCATGCCGCGATGGCAATGGGGTTGGCCTTTCTGCTGGCGCCCAGCGGATGGATCGTGCGGCTGATATCCCCCTGGGCGACAGGATTTGATCGGCCCCCTGATCTGGCCCTGGCACCGGACCCCTATGGCTGGAGCCTGGTACTGGCATTGGTGATCAAAGAGGTACCTTTCCTGTTTCTAATGACCCTGGGGGCCCTGGGACAGATACCGGCGCAAAAATCCATGCAGATTGCGCAATCCCTGGGTTACGACCGTCCGACCGGATGGCTGAAAACGGTGCTGCCGCAACTCTATGGGCAAATCAGATTACCAATTTTTGCCGTATTGGCCTTTTCCGTCTCCGTGGTGGATGTGGCATTGATCCTGACGGTCACACCCTCGCCGACTTTGGGTGTTCTGATTCTGCGCTGGGCCAATGATCCAGACCTGTCGCAGAATTTTGTGGCCGCAGCGGGGGCCTGTATTCAGTGCCTGCTTGTCCTGTCCGCAATTGGCTTTTGGGTCATGGGGGAACGGATCGTGTCCTGGTTGGGCCTGGCCTGGATCCGAAAAGGCAGACGACGCGTGCCACACGGGGTTAAACAACTGACCCTGACTGGGATGAGTCTGGCAGCAGGGCTGGGAATTGCCGGGCTGATAGGGCTGGTGATCTGGTCATTCACCCAACGGTGGCGCTTTCCCGACACACTGCCCAGCACCTGGAGTCTGGACAATTGGGGACAAGGCTTCGGGCGGGTGGCGGAACCCCTGGCGACAACACTATGGGTGGGGCTGGCGGCGGCTGGCGTTGCCCTGATCCTGGTCATGCTATGCCTGGAAGCCGAACAAAGGACCGGTCGCCGCCCCACGCACAGGGCATTGTGGTTGCTGTATCTCCCCTTAATCGTGCCACAGATCGCCTTTCTATTCGGCGCTCAGATATTGATGGTGGTGGTTGGCATCGATGGCCATTGGGCCGGATTGATCTGGGCCCATCTACTGTTTGTCCTGCCTTACATCTTCCTGTCACTCTCAGAACCCTATCGCGCATTGGACCCTCGATTTTCCAGAACGGCCGCCTGTCTGGGGGCCAGTCCATGGCGTATTTTCCGACAGGTCAAAATGCCCATGCTGCTGCGCCCGATTCTGATCGCCTTTGCGGTTGGCTTCGCCGTCAGCGTTGGTGAATATCTGCCCACAATATTTGCCGGGGCCGGTCGCCTGACCACATTGACAACAGAGGCTGTCGCCCTGGCGGGTGGGGGAGACCGCCGCCTTATCGGGACGCTGGTTGTTCTGCAATCCATTCTGCCGCTGATTCTGTTCGCGATTGCGGCGGCAGCACCCTTTCTGATCCACCGGTCCGCCTTTGCAGGGAAGAAACGCTTGTGACTGTGACAGAGGGATTGACCCTGAACCATGTAAGCCTGTCTGTCGGTGGCACCAGCCTGTTTGCCCCCCTATCGCTGTATGTGCCACCCGGGCAGGTCACGACAATCATGGGGGCCAGCGGGTCCGGGAAATCAACACTACTCTCTGCAATTTGCGGCACGTTGGATCCTGCCTTTACCCTGAAGGGCACAATCGGGCTGAAGGGGCGCGATATAACAGGCCTGCCGCCTCAGACCCGCAGGGCTGGCATTCTGTTCCAGGATGATCTGCTGTTTCCGCATCTAAGCGTCGCCGACAATCTGGCCTTTGGTCTGCCGGTGGGCCTTGATCGCAGGGAACGCGGCGACCGCATTCGCGCCGCCTTGGCGGATGCAGGCCTTGAAGAATTCGGGGCACGCAACCCGTCCACATTATCCGGTGGCCAGCGCGCGCGGATCGCCTGTCTTCGCGCCCTGCTGGCCGAACCCGATGCGCTGTTGCTGGACGAGCCGTTCTCAAAACTAGACAGCCAGTTGCGGGATCGGTTCCGACAATTTGTATTCGACCATGCATCGGACCAAAACCTGCCTGTTCTGCTGGTGACCCACGACCCTGCCGATGCAACCGCTGCGCGGGGTAAAACTGTCCATTTATCGCAATAGCCTATCTCTTATCAGTCTAGACAAATAAAGCGCATCGAAATTATGGCGCTTGGTAGCAAAAATACCACATAAATGCCCATATCTAAGTCTGGATATCCATCCCCAATCACTTTATACTCCTTGACATTATGGGGTTGTCCCACCACTTGCGTGTATTATCGCTGGTGAGTCAGCGTGTCATGAATTTCGGTAAACGAAGGATCGTGATACATAAAGTTTCAAGCGTCCTGTCCTTGCAATCCACCAATGGGGTGAGAGAAAGGAAAGACGCTAGTCAGAATCCGCAAAGGGGGATTTTAAGATGTTAAAGCGTTTGATCGGCCTAATTGGTGGCGCCGCTCTTCTCGCCGGGTGCTCGGTTTATGGTAATCTGGAAGAACTTCAGAAAACCGAACCGCAAGGCACCGCCTTCACGAAGGCCTTGGCCAAAGAATACCAAGCATTCTCAGAATTCGAAATGTACGATATGCGCGATTATGTCGACGCGGATCATTTCGCACGCAAGGGCCTGCGGGCTGCTGCGGGTGAAGTGGTTCTGCCCGAAGAAATCGCAAATTGGAACGAACCTGCTGATCGCATCAAGGTTCTGGCCGCTGCACGCGAGCGTCTGATCAAAGGCCTCGACAGTGGTGGACGTGAAAATTATCCGATGGAAGCCGCAACCGCCCAGGCCAAATTTGATTGCTGGGTTGAGCAGCAAGAAGAAAACCATCAGCCCGAAGACATTGCAGAATGCATGAAGGAATTCATCGCTGCGATGGAAGTTCTGGAAACCAAAATGGCTCCTGCGCCAGCACCGGCACCTGCCCCTGCTCCGGCACCGGAACCAATGATGGAACCGGCAAACTTCATTGTCTTCTTCGGCTTTGATATGGACAATGTGAACGAAGGCGCTGCACAGGTTCTGAACCTGGTCGGATCCAAGTTCGGCGATTACAAAGATGGTCAGATCATGCTGATCGGTCACACAGATACCGCAGGGTCCGCGACGTATAACGAGGCTCTCTCGCTGCGTCGTGCGAACAATGTCCGGTTCAAACTGATCGAACTGGGTGTTCCTGCTTCTGTAATCGGCGTTGAAGCCCGTGGTGAGAGCGAGCCTCTCGAAGCCACCGGTGACGGCGTTCGCAATCCTCAGAACCGTCGTGTGGAAATCACCATCAAGTGATTGACTGACGGGCTGTAAGGGTAGCCTGGCTGCCCGAAGAGACTGTAGCGTAAAGAAAGGCCGGGAGGTATTGCCCCCCGGCCTTTTTCTTTGTCTCACGTCGAACCTGTCGGCAGGGAACTCTTTTAGGGTTTTCAGGGCGCGTCTTCCCCGGCATGGTTTGACACCACCACCTCAAAACCTTGTGAAACGAATGCATTACGAATCCATCACAGAGAACATCAAAGTGGCCGTTGAGCCCGTCTATCTGGACAATCAATCGTCGCCATCGGATAGTCACTTCGTCTGGGCCTATACCGTCCATATCGTAAATTTAAGCGCCCAGCCGGTGCGCCTGATCAATCGATACTGGCGCATCACAAATGCCAACGGCCATACAGAGGAAGTCAGCGGACCCGGCGTTGTTGGAGAACAGCCCCTGATCTCTCCCGGCGATAGTTACGAATATACCAGTGGCGCGCCGTTGAGCACGCCGTCGGGGATCATGTCCGGACATTACGAGATGCAATCGGCAAATGGTGGACTGTTTAAGATTAATATTCCGGCATTTTCACTTGATAGTCCCCATCAGGCGATCCATCTGAATTAAATGAACGTACTGATGCATGGTGCACGGGCTGATTAACAGGCCGTGAGAAGCAAGACAGTCCGGGGCAGATCCCACCAAATCGCTGGGGCAATAAAAATTAAGGATTCTCTGATGAATGCCATTCAATCGGTTGATGGGACACGCACCAGCAAGGGTGACCCCGAGTCGCGCCCGTCTCGTGAAGAGGCGGAAGCTGCGGTTCGCACCTTGCTTTTATGGGCGGGCGACGATCCGGATCGCGAAGGCCTGCTCGGCACGCCGGATCGGGTTGTCCGTTCCTACGAAGAGTTCTTTGCCGGCTATGCAGAAAACCCAACAGACATGCTGTCGCGGACGTTTGAAGAAACCGAAGGCTATGACGAAATGGTGCTGTTGCGCGATATCCCGTTTGAAAGCCATTGCGAACATCACATGGTCCCGATCATCGGAACCGCGCATGTCGCCTATTTGCCGAAACTGCGTGTCGTTGGCATTTCAAAACTAGCGCGTACCGTAGAAATCTTTGCGAAACGCTTGCAGATTCAGGAGAAAATGACGGCCCAGATCGCCGATGCGATACAGCAGGCTCTGGACCCCAGGGGCGTCGCCGTTGTTGTGAACGCCCAGCATCAATGCATGACGACGCGCGGTGTAAAAAAACCCGGTGTTGGTATGATAACCAGCCGCATGCTGGGAGCTTTTAAAGAGGATCGTTCCTTGAAGGCTGACTTTATGGCATTGATAGGGAGTGGTGCGGCCCAGTAAACCCAAATCCCACCAATCCCAGTTATTGTCATAATGTCAGATTTCGAGATCCGATATCCCAATAGAGTTGGTTTTTGCGGCGGCTTGGACAAATTGTTCAAAGGCTGGCTTCTCCAGCGGACGTGAATAATAGTATCCCTGCGCCTCTGCACAGGGCAGTGATTTTACATATTCCGCCACTTCACTGGTCTCAATTCCTTCGACGGTAACCTGCAAATTCATATCCCGCATCAAATTGATAATATTGTTTAACAACCGATTGGACTTATCGTCATAAGGAACTCCAGTCAGGAACGAACGGTCCACCTTAGCCCGCGTGGCCATGACATCCCGCAGCATCCCCAGCGAGGAATTTCCTGTGCCGAAGTCATCTATGGCGATGGATATCCCCATTTTCTGAAGCGCCGCAACGGCTGCGAAAGCGACCTTGGGATTGCGCGTCAATGTGGTCTCGGTAATCTCAAACTCCAGAGAGGATGGAGAAATATCGAATGTCTCAAGTGATCGTTTTACGAAATCAACGAAATTACCGCGTTCCAATTGCTTGGGCGAAATGTTCACCGCCAGCTTAACTTTAGACAATACGGGATCACGCTTCCATTCCTGTACCGCAGCGCAGGCTTCCAGGAATATGAATCGACCAATTCCTTCGATCAGATCCGCGCTTTCCGCAACCGGGATGAATTGTCCCGGCGGAACCATCGTCCCATCGGCCTTTCGCCACCGAATCAAACACTCCGCCGCGACACAGGTTTCATTCGGCAGACTTATTTTTGGCTGAAACACAGGATAGAATTCATGACGTTGCACCGCCTCACGAATTTGATGCACCATCGCGGACGTCTCCAGGACGCGGGAAACCACCTCTTCAGTCAACAAATAGACTTCGCCGCGATGCCAATTTTTGGCTTCATAATACGCCATATCGGCATACCGAATCGCCATGCCAGGTTCATCGGCCATTAAAGGAATTTCTAATCCCCCTGCCGTCCCACTGATCGCCACCCGCGCATTGCCAAATTCAAACGGATCCTCAAACGCGGTGGAGATAACCTTCTGCACCTCGATCACCTGAGAGGCGGCGGTTTCACGCGGGGGGATTTCAACAAGCGCAGAAAAACGATCACCACTACCGCGCCCAAAAAACTCCCATTGGCTCGTAAGTTTCGCCAATCGGTCCCCAACCAGTCGAATAATGCTGTTACCATCTTCCATCCCAAATGTGGAATTGATGGCGCGCATCTGGTCGATTCCGATTTCAATCATCAGGAATCGGCGTCCTTGATCCACATACTGGGCGTAAACGGTGTTCAGGCAGTGAACCAACGCCTCACGTTTGGGCAGACCGGTCAATTGATCATAATAAATGGAATTATCAGCCGCCAGATTAAGGTCATTTGGAAGGCTAAGGTCCCGCAAAAACAGATAATGAATCAGATACCCCTTCACCGGATGCTCGGCAACACGCAAGTAAATATTAAAATGGGTGCCATCAGCGCGGCAGGCTACAACCTGACTTAAATGAGGATATCCAGCATCCGACGCAGTGACATCACTGCTTTTGCCCCTTTCGACGCCAGAAAGCCACGCATTTTTTCCCGGAAGAATTGTTCTAACAGGCTTGTCAATCAGATCGCTTTCCAACTGGCAACCAAACATGGTGACAGCCATTTGGTTAGCAAAAACAATATGTTGTGCCTCATCAATTGCGATCACAGCGTCATGGCTTTGACTGAACAAACCACTCAGCCGCTTGATTTCATCTGCGAGCGTCGTACCACCCCCAGAAACTCGGCGATTCAAGTTTAGCATATGCCGGTTCAACTCCTCCCGACGGGTGCCCGAAAGCAAAACATCCTATAGAAGTACCGCACCAACTCTTAATTAAAGGTAAAGCATCAATAGTTTTCTGGTTCAGGGGCATTCGTCCCGATCCGCTGGTTTCTTAACGAAAAGGAAGCTATGGTCGGCGAATGTGAAGCAGACTGAGGATGCAACAATATTAACAAGCATCCGGTGGAGGGGTTGTTGCTAGATTTCCGTCCTATTTTCTTTGTGAACGGCATCTTGTTGACGACCTTGTCCGTGGCGATGGTGCTGCCTGCGGCTGTAGATATTATCGTGGACAACCCGGACTGGGAGGTATTTGCCGCAGCATCCGGTTTGACCTTTTTCGTTGGTGCGATGCTGACCCTGACCAACAGGGTCAAAACAATCGCACTTACCATCCGCCAGGCTTTCATCATGACCACCATCTCCTGGTGCTTGCTGCCGGCTTTCGCAGCGCTGCCGTTGAGCTTTTCAGATCTTAATCTGACCTATACCGATGCCTTCTTTGAAGCGATGAGCGGGATCACAACCACAGGGTCAACGGTAATCGTCGGGCTGGATTTCGCCCCGCCCGGGATACTGCTGTGGCGCTCTTTGCTTCAATGGCTGGGGGGAATTGGGTTTATTGTGATGGCGGTTTCGATTCTACCGATGCTGCAGGTCGGTGGCATGCAGTTATTCCGTATGGAATTTGCAGAGCGGGTGGAAAAGGCATTGCCGCGCGCGGCCCAGATCGGCGCATGGATCCTGATAATCTATCTGGTCCTGACTATGGTTTGCGCCGGACTGTATTGGTGGGCGGGGATGAGCGGGTTTGACGCCCTGAACCATGCGATGACCACCGTGGCGACCGGCGGATTTTCGACCTATGACAGTTCGATGGGGCTTTTCGGCAGTGCCAAGCTGGAATGGATTGCTACGGTCTTCATGATTCTCGGCTCCCTGCCGTTCCTGCTGTATCTACAGGCCATTCGGGGGGCGCCCTTGGTTCTATACCGCGACAGTCAGATTCGTTGGTTCTTTGGCTTTCTGTTAAGTGCTACGGCGATTATGATTCTGTATCTGGTGGCAGAACAGGACTGGACCCTGTCTGATGCGATACGCTTTGCCACTTTCAATGTGACATCGGTGATGACAGGGACAGGCTATGCAACCCAGGACTTTGGCAACTGGGGGGCCTTTGCACTGCCGTTGTTTTTTCTGTTGATGTTTATTGGCGGCTGCGCCGGATCGACCAGTTGCGGTATCAAGATATTCCGGTTCCAGGTCCTATACGCAACAGCGCGGGTTCAGATGAAACGCCTGCTTAGTCCTAACGGTGTTTTCATTGCCTATTATAACAAGAAGCCTATCCCAAATTCGGTTGAAGAATCTGTCATGAGCTTCTTCTTTTTGTTCATGGCAATATTTGGTCTTCTGGCTTTAAGCCTGGGATTACTGGGACTGGATTTCATCACGGCGACCAGCGGGGCTGCCACGGCGATATCCAATGTCGGACCCGGTCTAGGCGATGTGATTGGCCCGGCTGGGACCTTTGCGTCTTTACCAGATGCCGCAAAATGGTTGCTCTCTGGCGGCATGCTGTTAGGACGGTTGGAGATTTTCACCGTTCTTATTCTGCTTGCCCCCAGTTTCTGGCGTGGCTGACACCAAAGGATACCAGACTATGCCAACGCCACTTGAAATGCTTGAAACCTTGATCGGGTTCGACACGACCAGTGCAAAATCCAATCTGGATCTGATCCGTTTTGTGCAGACCTATCTCGCGGACCATGGGATTGATAGCACCCTGGTCCATAACAAGGACAAGTCCAAGGCAAACCTTTGGGCGACGGTTGGCCCTAAACAGCCGGGCGGCGTCTGCCTGTCGGGTCATACCGATGTGGTTCCCGTAGCTGGGCAACCCTGGGATACAGATCCGTTTCAAATGATAAAAAAGGGCAGCCGATATTATGGGCGCGGCACCTGTGATATGAAGGCCTTTCCGGCCACCGCATTAGCGCTACTGCCCGAAATGCTGGCCAGACCATTAGTGCGCCCGATCCATTTTGCGCTCTCTTATGACGAAGAAGTGGGCTGCCTGGGCGCCCCCGATATGATTCATGAAATTGGCAAAAGCCTGCCAAAACCATCCGTCGTGATCGTGGGGGAACCCACCGATATGAAGGTTGTGTCCGCCCACAAGGGAATGTGGTTCTTCCGCGTTGTCGTGACAGGGAAAGAGGCCCATTCAAGTCAGACCCATCGCGGCGTTTCAGCAGTCATGACCGGGGCCAGATTGATTGCAAAGCTGGATGAGATGGCAAAGGCGCTCAAAGCGGCTGCTGATCCGAATTGTAAATTTGTGCCGCCCTATACAACCATCCATGTTGGTCAGGTCCAGGGTGGCACCGCGCCCAACATCATATCCCGCCATTGTGAATTTGTATGCGATATTCGCAATCTTCCAGATGATTTCCCCGAAGATATCCAGCGGGAGTTTGAAAGCTGGATTACCGCAGAAATTTTGCCGGAAATGCAGGCTATTGATCCGAATGCTGGCGTTGCCGTCACCACAGAGAATGTCGTCGCAGGCCTGATGGAAGACCGGGACAGCGAGGCAGAACAACTGGTGCGACAAATCACCGGCGACAATGATACGACCTATGTCCCCTATGGCACAGAAGCGGGGCAATTTCAGGCCGCTGGAATGGCGGTCGTCGTTTGCGGGCCCGGATCAATTGATCAAGCGCATCAACCCAATGAGTATATTGAAGAAGCGCAAATTCATGCCTGTGAAGCGATGCTGAGAAAACTGATCACCCGCTGTCAGACATAACAGGTAACATAAATCCGGCCGCCTAGGCGGTCCCGGGCGGGCTTCCGCGATACCCCAAAAGACCCGCTGACGGCTTCACAAAAAATTCTTGTGCGACGCACCATTTTCATCTTGGAATAAGTCTAAAGAACACCTATATACGTTCTGTCTGCAAATTATTGGTGTTCTAAGGAACCGTGTAAGTCCCTTATGCACCTATATGCAAATCCGAATATCCTTGGGGTACCAATCAGGTATCTCAGACATGAAATCAAAAAAGGAGTCTCTAAATGACCCAGTTCACAAACATGAAGAATGTCGGCGACACAGTGCCCAGCGTTACCTTCCGCACCCGCGCGAACAGCGATTGGAAAGATGTCAGCACCGATGATCTTTTCGCGGGCAAGCGCGTTGTTGTATTCTCTCTGCCAGGTGCCTTCACGCCGACCTGTTCTTCAACCCACCTGCCGGGCTACATGATCAAATCCGGCGAAGTTAAAGGCTGTGGCGTTGATGACATCTACTGCCTGTCGGTCAATGACAGCTTCGTTATGAATGCCTGGGCAAAAGATCAGGGCGTTGATTCCGAACTGAAGGTTATCCCGGACGGGAATGGTGAATTCTCTGAAGGCATGGGCCTACTGGTTGGCAAGGAAGATCTTGGCTTTGGCAAGCGCTCTTGGCGTTATTCAATGGTCGTCAACGATGGCAAGATCGAAAAGATGTTCGTTGAGCCGGAAAAGCCTGGCGACCCCTTCGAAATCAGCGATGTCGACACCATGCTGGACTATCTGAAGTCCGCTAAAGTCAGCGCGTAAGGGTTTATACTAAATCGGTGCAGGACGGTTTGCCATCAGCATACCGTCCTGGACTGAAACCCGCTGGAGGAGGGCCATCGTGCCCTCCTTTAGTGTATCTTGGGCCGGTTCAAAGACCAATTGCCCTGAATACCAGTCCGCACGCACATCCCCTGTCGTATTGAACAGATCGGTGTGACGGATGCGCTTGCCGTCGCGCCATCCATGCAAATCAATCAACCACAGGGCACCCTCCCGAATTTCCCATCGACCGACATAGCCCCGAAGACAGGCGTCACTGCGTTGTTCAAACGCGATGGGTCCATTCTGGCGCAGCCATGCAGCAAGTGGGGCCGTATGCAGACGATACAGCTCATTCTCAATCCACAGCGTCTCTGGTAACTGCTCAACTGTCTCCATAGCCCCACCCAATCGATAAGAAACACCCCTGCCGAAACACATTAAAATGCCAAGGCAGGAGCAATCCTATTGGGCTAGTGTGGTGCGCGATTATTTGGAATCACCAGGATCTCTTTACCGGCCTGTCGGCTAGAAGAGAGCGTGCAGGCGATGTGGTTCATCGTCAAGCGCTCTCGACGCAGTCCGACGGGCCGGTAAAGGGACCAAAGGCGCTGTTTGCGGTGCTCCGGTTAGGAGCGTTTCGCGAAGAGATGCGGGGAATCGCAAGCGGAAGGCGACGCGGCCCGGAGCGCCGCAAACAGCGTCCTGGTCGATCCCAAATAACCGCGCACCACACTAGCAGCCTTCTGTACACATGCCGCCGCCATCAAACGCCATGGTCTTGCCACTGAGTGGCAGATGCACAGGAACGTTGACGGCCTGAGTGAAGATATCTGTTTTGGAGCCTGCAATCACATTCCCATCCTTCGTTGCCGGTTCATTGGCATGGGAGGGGATGACGGTGGCCGGTTTGATCAAATCGTTGATTACATAGGCTGCTTCAGTCGGTCCTGTCGTGAAGGTGTCGCCGATATTCATAACCACCAGCTTCGCCTTGTACTGATCCGCGACAACAGTCTTCTGTTCCGCGGTCACCCCGGTATCCCCTGAAAGATAGACCGACAGGCCGTTGCTGAAGGTCAGGACATATCCTGTCGGCGGACCGGCATAGGCTGTCAATCCAGCCTGTTCCAGCAACTCCCCCAACGCGCCATGAACAAACGCACCTGCAATACCATTGGAATGAACCGCCGGAACAGTGGTTATAGACACACCCCCCACAGTCCGCGACCCGCCAAAACGTACCAGTTGGGATTTGGATGGATCACCGCCCAGCGCTTTCAACTTGTTACCAAAGAACTTTGGCATTTCACTGCCGGTCACAATCAAGGCCCCGGTCTTCAGCGCAATATCGATTGTGTTGCTGTTGGGAACGGAGGCGACAGAAACATCGGGCTTGCCGCATTCCCCTGCATTCACGGAGGGGATATGCCGATCCCCTACATGATCGCCATGCATATGGCTGACCAGGATCACATCAATAGCCCCAAGGCGGGGATCATCCGGCCCGGCAACAGTACGACCGGCATCATACAGAATGCGCGTTCCATCCGGATCTTCAAAGATCATCGCCCGGTCAAAGACACAAAATTCCCCATCATGACTGCCCAGTGGGGTGATTTTCACAGTGCTTGCTTGAGCCGTCGCGGCACTGAGGACAAGCACGACACCGGCTAGAGCCGTGTGTTTCAAAGCACTTAACACCATTAGACCTCTCCTTGATTTCCATCGAAACATATTCCCCAGAACGGAAGTCGTTCGATTCACTCTAATGGCAAGGTCTGGCCTGAGATGTTCACGAAATGGTTAGTGAATCCCCAATTCCTCAGCAATTTTCCATGCGATCTCAGGCGCATCGATATGATCGCTGTGATCGATCTTTCTTCCGGCTAGCTCCGTTGCATTAAGCGAACAAAAACCAGGCGCCGCATTCATCGGGGCGGGGGCCTCTCCCAGGCGCTTTTCCCAATGATAGTCCGGGTTTCTCTCCAGGAACTTAAATAAGCCAAAAGTGACAGTGTTCATTGTATCGGCAACGGACAGAGCAGCCTCTCTGGGCATTTTCTCAATATTAGAAATTGATAAGGCCCCATCAAACCGCGAATAAACATTAACTTTACGGCGGACAAGATGCTGCAGCCCTGAATAAAAAGGCCCCACATAGAGCGTTTCATGATGCTGATCGGGATCCTTGCACTTCGTCACATGACGTCGTTCCACGTCAGGTGCGATCATTACAAATGTATCGACAAACCAATCCTTGCCCACAACATCTTCCACACCGCCACCAGGGGCAAGTTCTTTTCGTTCCAACAATGGGACAAGCGTTTTATCCCCGACAACATCCGGGGGAATAACGACCTTATTGATTAAATCTTTGAATGTGTGGCAGGCGACATAGTTCCCCATAGAGTGACATATGAGGTTCAGCCTTTTGCCTGTTTTTCGAATGCGAGCCAGCAATCCGCCAAAGGCCGCCGTTGATCCAATAGCTTCCTTTTGATCGGACGGATATTTAAGGGCGCTTCCATCCGAGGGCCAGGAAAATCCAATAAAAGCCGTCAAACTGCCCGCTTCGGCATCACCTAAGCAGTCCAAATCAGCTTTTGATGTTATGATTTTTTTGGATAGGCCGGGCTTGTGTTTCATTGTATCCGTTAGGATACGAAACCAGGTAAACGCCTCAAAGAGCTCGACATTGAAGCCGTGAACACAAACCACAATCGTACCAATTCTGGGATCTTCCAGGAACTTATCGAAAACAACGTGAGATGAATCCTCAATCGCTGCGCCTCTCGGCATTTCTGAAGAATCCGTCGTTCCCATGTAGAATGCCATGTAGATATCCATATCAACAAAGTAGTACCCGCCCTCAGACATTTTATGTCGTAGCGTGCGATCTCTGTTTTCAACAGCTTGGCCCAGTTTCTCCATGTGCCGATTGGTTGCAAAATATTGAATCATGACGCCCTCCCAATGCGAAATTTATTTAAGGTTTTTTATTTTTAAGAATACAACTTAGATTAAAATACCACAATTATTATGATATATGAATACGAATGTTTTCTATCAGCTAACGACGCAGGAAAGCGCGACTGATCCAAGAGGTTTTAAGCGAAAGGCGCGTTTCGAAGAGGTTGGACCGTCAGCACTGCATCGATCACAGGCATAAATCAAAGATCGAATTTCTCGCAGATAAGGCGAGCGCAGTCTTCAAGGCCAGTTTGCTCACTATCAATCATAAGATCGTATTCAATGCCCCTATGGACGATATCAACTTGCGTTCGTGCGAGGCCACTTTCTCGATCACCACGATCGCGCTCCCGTTGTTCTAGAACCTCTACCGGCGCTGTTATTCCGACTTTTAGGAAACGATAAGGGGCGAGAATCTCATTGTATTCAGAAATCTCATTGCCCAACAGAACGTCATCCACGACCAAATCATTGCCAGCGTAGGCCAGCGCGGCAACGGCCCCGCGCATTCCATGCAATGTACGGGCAACAACCGGCCCAGACGTTATCTCCGTAGCAGGGTAACCATCCTTCAATACCGATTTAAAAACCAAGCCTTCTGGATGCCCTAAATAGCGTTCCGGGATCATATCCAGAAAAGAATCCATCGCGACATGTAACATGGGACGCCGAGCGATGGCCTGAAGGGCACGCGCGATGGAACTCTTACCAACGCTCCCTGGGCCATTAAGAAGGACTATGGTTGTTTCAGCGCGGGTCATCATCTAACGGGGCGCAAACGCGCTGCGCAGGCGGTGGGTGCGGCCTGGATGGTGGAAACGGACCGTTGTGACCGGGCCCTTGGCGTTCCAGGTGCGGCGCTCGACGATCAGAACGGGTTCTCCCTCTTTAAGGCCCAGCGCCGATGCGACAGTTCCGGTTGCAAGATCGGCGGAAATCACATGTTCCGCCTCGGTCCAGGGAACGTTCCTCAACAACCACGGATTGGGCCCGATCTTATCGAAGCCTTCCTCCCGTGCCTCTGGGACGGTCTGGGGATCAATCCAGCGATCTTCCAGCTGATAGGGGTGACGATCCGCATAGTGCAGGCACAACAGATGTAAAGCCTCCTCACCCGGTGCGCGGTTCAAATGCGCTGCGACTGTCGGGGGCAAAGGAGCCAACTTCCGCTCCAACAGCTGATATTGATAGCTGGCCCCGGTCGCCTTGATCTCATCTTCGACGAGAGAAATATCCAGCGCCAGACTGCGCCCGGTCGGATAGGCGACGCGGGTCCCTGTCTTGCGTTTCCGCTCCAGCACCCCCTCTTCCGCCAGTTCCCGCAATGCACGGTGCACCGTGGAGCGGGCACAATTGAAATCCACAGCCAATTGCTGCTCCCCAGGAATTGAATCCCCAGGCTGCCAGAGGCCGGAATGGACGCGTTCCAGCAGCGTATCCTTGATCCGCTGATAGGGGGCTGGGTCTGGCATCAGCTCCCCCCTTCCATCAAATGGGCAACGGTTTGCTTAAACGCATGGGCGATTTTCGCGCGGTGAATATGCCGCCCGTCCTGCACCATCATCCGACCCGCAGACCAGACCGTCCTGACCGCACGATCACCTGCGACAAAGACATAGTGATCCAACCATTCCTGATGGCCCGGCACGAAGGGCAAAATCTCATCCGCCTCCAGCGCGGTCAGGTCCGCCCAGGCACCAGGTTCAATGCGCCCGGCCTGCCGCCCCAGCGCCTGTGCCCCACCCTGGGCGGCGGCCTGATACAGGGCTTGACCGACAGAACCGGGGTCCCGGCGCATCACGGTTCGATGGCGATCCTGGAACCGTTGGCTGTATTCCAGCACCCGCAATTCCTCCGTCAGATCAATCCGAACATTGGAGTCACTGCCAATGCCATAGCGCCCGCCTGCTTCCAGGAATCGCCACCCATCGAAGATGCCATCCCCCAGATTGCCTTCGGTGATCGGACACAGACCTGCCACCGCGCGAGTCTTGGCAAGGGCGATGGTCTCTTCCGGCTGCATATGGGTGGCATGGACCAGGCACCAACGGGGATCAACATCAGCATTGTCCAACAGCCAGGCAACCGGCCGCGCGCCATAAGCGGCCTGGACATCTGCGACTTCGGCGACTTGTTCTGCAATATGGATATGGACAGGTCCCCCGCCAAAATCCGATGCAAGGGGGGTCAGCATCGCCGGTGGCACAGCCCGCAGGCTATGGGCGGCAACACCCAGGACAGAATCCGCCGCTGAATGCTTAATGGCCCCGTGCAGCGTGGCATAACGGTCCATGTCACAGCCAAAACGCCGCTGGCGGTCATTCAAGGCGCGGCCATCCACGCCCCCCTGAGCATAAAGGACAGGCAGCAACGTCATGCCGATCCCACTGGTCTGCGCGGCGGCGATAATGCGCTGGGCCATCTCCGCCGGGTCATCATAGGAACCGCCATCAGGACGGTGATGCAAATAGTGAAACTCTCCGATTGCGGAGAATCCAGCCTCCAGCATTTCCATATAGGCGAAGGCCGCAATCGCCTCCACATCCTCAGGCGTTAACTGTCCCAGAAAGCCATACATCGCCTCCCGCCAGGTCCAGAAGGAATCCTCCCCGCTGGCTTTCTTTTCCGCATGTCCGGCCATGGCGCGTTGAAAGGCATGGGAATGCAGATTGCTGAGTGCCGGGATCAACAGCCGGTTGGCAAGGCGCGTATCACCGGTTTGCGCATGGCTGTCGGTTGAAACAGAGGCTATGCGACCGACAGCATCAATCTCAACCCGCACATTGGCGCACCACCCCTGTGGCAACAGCGCCCAATCAGCAAACAGCGCAGTCATCAAATTCTCTCCAATTATGTCTGGACAAATAGCCTTATAACCATATACATAATTTTCAGCACGCAATGCAAGTCCATACCGCCTTTTAAGGAGCCCGCGCCGATGACCCGCGACACCGCCCTAGTGCTGACCAACCTGACCCTTGCCACAATGGTCTCAGGCAATGTGTCCTATGGCTTGGTGGAGGATGGGGCCATCGTCTTGGAGGGCGGGCAGATCCTATATGCGGGACCAAAAGGCCTGCTGCCGGACGACTTTAAAGGCTGGGAGCACGAAGACTGCGGCGGTGCGGTCGCCACCCCCGCTTTGATCGATTGCCATACCCATCTGGTCTATGGTGGCAACCGGGCAAAAGAATTCGAACTGCGCCTGAATGGGGCAAGCTATGCCGAAATCGCAAAGGCGGGCGGTGGCATCCTATCCACCGTCACCGCGACCCGTGCCGCCAGCGAAGAGGCCTTATTCGAAGCCGCCCTGCCGCGTATTCATTCCTTCATTGATGAAGGTACCGGCACGATTGAGATCAAATCCGGCTATGGTTTGGACCTGGAAACCGAGTTGAAGATGCTGCGGGTTGCTCGCCGTCTGGGTCTGGAATGTGCGATTGATGTCGTGACCACCTTCCTGGCTGCCCATGCCATTCCACCGGAATACAAGGGCAATGCGGATGGCTATATCGATTGGATCTGCACCGAAATCCTGCCCGCCGCCCATGCGGAGGGGCTGGTCGATGCGGTCGATGCCTTCTGTGAGAATATCGCCTTTGATGCGGTCCAGGTCAGCCGCGTCTTCGAAACGGCGACGGCGCTGGGCATTCCGGTAAAACTACACGCCGAACAATTGTCCAATCTGGGCGGCGCTGCCCTGGCCGCCGGGTTCAAGGCCCTGTCCGCAGACCATCTGGAATATCTGGATCAGGCGGGCGTATCGGCCATGGCGGCCGCTGGCACCGCTGCGGTGATCCTGCCGGGAGCCTTCTATACCCTGCGCGAAACCAAGTTGCCGCCGCTGGATGAATTACGCGAAGCAGGGGTTCCTATAGCGATTGCAACCGACTGTAATCCTGGCTCTTCCCCTTTATTCTCCCCCCTGTTGGCGATGAACATGGCCTGCACGCTGTTCCGCATGACGCCCGAAGAAGCCCTGGTTGGCCTGACCCGCAATGGTGCCTTGGCGTTGGGCAAGCTGGAGGATCGCGGCACGCTGGAGGCTGGCAAGCGGGCGGATATCGCCCTGTGGGACGTCGAAAGCCCCGGCGAATTGGCCTACCGCCAAGGATACAATCCTTTAATCCGTCGTTTTTATGGAGCTGACGCATGACCCAATCTGCAAGCCCGCTGACCCTGATGCCCGGAAAGGTCGGGATTGGCACACTGCGTAAAATCTATCGTGACGGCATTTCGGTAGAACTCGACCCGTCCTGTCAGGCCAAAGTTCAGGCGGCGTCAGACATTGTCATGGCCGCAGCCAATGGCAAGGACCCGGTCTATGGCGTCAATACGGGCTTTGGAAAACTGGCCCAAAAGCGCATTGCACCCGCCGATACAAAGCGCCTGCAGCGCAACCTGATCCTGTCCCATGCCAGTGGCGTGGGGGAACCCCTGGCAGAGCCAATCGTGCGCCTGATCATGTCCCTGAAGCTGATCTCTCTGGGGCGCGGAGCGTCTGGCGTGCGTTGGGAAATCATCACCCTGCTGCAGGATATGCTGCGCACAGGGGTCACTCCCGTTATCCCAGGCCAAGGCTCTGTCGGGGCCAGCGGCGATCTGGCTCCTCTGGCGCATATGAGTGCCGTGATGATTGGTGAAGGCGAAGCGATCTATCAAGGGGACCGCATGCCGGGCGGGGCAGCCCTGCAAAAGGCTGGCCTGACTGCCACAGAGCTGGGACCGAAGGAAGGCTTGGCGCTGATCAACGGGACACAGGTTTCAACCGCATTGGCGCTGGCTGGTCTTTTCGACGCGCATCGCTCCTTCCGTGCAGCGCTGGCCTCTGGAGCCTTGTCCACCGATGCCGCTATGGGGTCCAGCGCGCCGTTTCATCCAGAAATTCATAGCCTGCGCGGCCATCATGGGCAGATTGATTCCGCCCATACCCTGCGACAGTTGATGGATGGCAGCGCCATCCGCGACAGCCATGTGATCGATGATGAACGGGTCCAGGATCCGTATTGCATTCGCTGCCAACCGCAAGTTATGGGCGCGTGCCTGGACTTGCTGCGGACCTGTACGCGTACATTGACGATTGAAGCCAATGCGGTGACCGACAACCCGCTGATCCTCAGCGATGGGGCGGGTATTATTTCCGGGGGGAACTTCCACGCGGAACCCGTCGCTTTTGCGGCGGATCAATTGGCCCTGGTCATTGCGGAAGTTGGCTCCATCACCGAAAGACGGATTGCCATGCTGGTTGACCCGGCCCTGAACTTTGGCCTGCCACCCTTCCTGACCCCAGACCCTGGCGTCAATTCCGGCTTTATGATTGCGGAAGTCACCGCAGCGGCACTTTATTCCGAAAACAAACAACGGGCCAACCCGACCTCCACCGATTCAACGCCGACCAGCGCCAATCAGGAAGACCATGTTTCCATGGCCTGTCATGGGGCACGCCGGTTGATCGATATGAACCGCAATCTAGAACAGATCGTTGGCATCGAATTGCTGATGGCAGCACAGGGCGTTGAGTTTCGCGCGCCTTTGACGACCAGCCCTCGCCTGACAGCCGTCATGGAGAGCATCCGCGCCGTTGTGCCGACATTGGGCGAGGACCGATACATGTCGCCAGACTTAATAAAGGCAGCCGAACTTGTGCGGTCCGGTGCGCCTGTCCGTGCCGCCGGTCGTGATATCTTTCCGCTGCTGACCGAAACGCTTTCTTAAGAGGACCGACCATGTCTGATGTGAAATCAAATCCCCGCCACAACATCCGCACCATCCGCGCCCCCCATGGATCGGAGTTATCCTGTAAGTCCTGGATGACCGAAGCCCCCTATCGCATGCTGATGAACAATCTGGACCCGGATGTTGCAGAAAACCCCAATGAATTGGTGGTCTATGGCGGCATTGGCCGGGCGGCGCGCACCTGGGCAGATTTTGATTCCATCACCGCAACCCTGAAAACATTAGGTGAAGAAGAAACCCTGCTGGTTCAGTCGGGCAAGCCGGTCGGTGTCTTCCGCACCCATAAGGATGCGCCGCGCGTGTTGATCGCCAATTCCAATCTGGTTCCCCATTGGGCCACCTGGGAGCATTTCAACAAACTCGATAAGGTCGGCCTGATGATGTACGGGCAGATGACCGCCGGGTCCTGGATTTATATCGGGACACAGGGCATTGTTCAGGGCACCTATGAAACCTTTGCAGAGGCAGGCCGTCAGCATTATGACGGCAACCTGACCGGAAAATGGGTTCTGACCGGCGGCTTGGGTGGTATGGGTGGCGCACAGCCCCTGGCCGCCGTGATGGCCGGTGCTTGCTGCCTCGCCGTAGAATGCAATCCAGACTCCATCGATTTCCGCCTGCGCACCCGCTATGTCGATGAACGCGCCGATACGATCGATGAAGCCCTGGAGATGATCGACCGCTGGACCAAGGCTGGGGAGGCAAAATCGGTTGGCCTGTTGGGCAATGCGGCTGATGTCTTCACGGAACTGGCAAACCGGGGCATCCGTCCAGACATTGTCACAGACCAGACCTCCGCCCATGATCCCATCAACGGCTATCTGCCGCAGGGCTGGACGATGGCGCAATGGAAGGAAAAGCGCGAAAGCGATCCTGCCGCCGTGGAAAAGGCCGCCCGCGCATCCATGCGCGTCCATGTCGAAGCGATGCTGAAATTCCATGCCGCTGGCGTGCCAACGTTGGATTACGGCAACAATATCCGTCAGGTCGCAAAGGATGAGGGCCTGAAGAACGCCTTCGACTTCCCGGGCTTTGTGCCTGCCTATATCCGCCCATTGTTCTGTCGCGGGGTTGGTCCCTTCCGCTGGGTCGCGCTGTCTGGCGATCCAGAAGACATTTATAAGACTGATCAGAAGGTTAAGGAACTGATCCCCGACGATGCCCATCTGCATCAATGGCTGGATATGGCGCGCGAGCGTATTTCCTTCCAGGGCCTGCCCGCCCGCATTTGCTGGGTCGGCCTGGGTCAGCGTCACCGTCTGGGTCTTGCCTTCAATGAAATGGTTGCTTCTGGCGAGTTGAAGGCACCGGTTGTGATCGGTCGCGATCATCTGGACAGTGGATCTGTCGCCAGCCCCAACCGGGAAACTGAATCCATGAAGGATGGCTCAGACGCCGTTTCCGACTGGCCCTTGCTGAATGCGCTGCTGAACTGTGCGTCCGGCGCGACCTGGGTGTCCCTACATCATGGCGGCGGTGTTGGCATGGGGTTCAGTCAGCATTCCGGCATGGTCATCTGCTGTGATGGCAGTGAAGACGCTGCCCGGCGCATTGACCGTGTCTTGTGGAACGATCCTGCGACTGGGGTTATGCGCCATGCCGATGCCGGCTATGACATCGCCATTGATTGCGCCAAAGAAAACGGCCTGCGCCTGCCTGGCATTCTGGGGAATTAGCGTAATATTGTGCCTAAAGACGATACCTCTGCGCCCACTCATCCTGAGGAGGCGCACCGCGCCGTCTCGAAGGATGCGCGGCACGTTTGGTGCTTCCAGAGGGCTCACCCTTCGAGACGCTTTGCTCCTCTGGGTGAGTGTACTTGGTGATTGCCATCACCCCATCGACGCGGCGGCCTTGTCCATGAAGCGTGCCAGCTTTGAATCGCGCTCCGACAGGCCGTCGCAGTCATGGGTGGTCAGGGTGACATCCACCCGGTTGTAGACATTGAACCATTCCGGATGGTGATCCAGCTTCTCCGCCTGCAACGCAACACGGGTCATAAAGCCAAATGCCTGATTGAAGGACCTGAATTTGAATGACCGGGTGATCGCGTCCCGATCATTCGCTAACGTCCAATCCGTCAACTCCGACAGAAGCGCTTCGCGTTCTTCAAGACTCAGTTTTTTTATCATAAATGCTCTCTCCCTCTCGCGCTATCGGTGCCGCATCCGTATATCATGACCATGACCAAACATATGATCAGCCTGGATGCAATTGAAGAGATCGCCCAACGCCATCTGAATGAGCTTCCAGAAGAATTCCGCCAATATCTGGGGGATATTGTCTTCCGGGTGCAAGATCTGCCCGATGCCGAAACCCTTGAGGCCCTAGACCTTGCCTCGCCCTATGATCTGCTGGGATTGTATCACGGGGTGGATATGGCGTCCAAATCGGTGATGGACCCTCACCCAGACATCGATATGATTTTCCTCTATCGATTGCCAATGCTGGACTTTTGCCAGAAAACAGGCGAAGACCTGAACAATCTGGTGCGCCACGTGCTGGTGCATGAGATCGGACATCATTTCGGTCTCAGCGATGACGACATGCAAGCCATAGAGGATGAAGAATGAGCGACGGCCTGCCCGCCCGCCGCGCCAGCATGGCACTGTTAGAAGCCGTGTTGGAGCGCGACCGAACCCTGGAAGAAGCCATCGCCGAATCCGTGTCCATGCGCGACCTTGAACCCCGTGATCGCGGTTTTGCCCGCCTGACCGTGCTGACCGTTCTGCGGCATCTGGGCCAGATCGATTCCCTGATTGGCGGTTACATGGAACGCCCCCCGGTGGGACGCGCGCAACGAGCGCTGAATATCCTGCGCATCGGCATCGCCCACCTGCTGTTTCTAAAGACGCCCGCCCATGCTGCGGTGGACGCTGCTGTGACCCTGGCAAAGCAGGAACGGCTGGATTCCATGGCGGGCCTGATTAATGCCGTGCTGCGCCGGGCCACCCGTGACGGGGCCGACCTGCTGGCGGTTCAGGATGCAGAACGCCTGAACACGCCAGGCTGGCTGTGGCAGGATTGGATCGCGCAATATGGTGAAGAAACCACCCGCGCGATTGCCCGTGGCCATTGGATCGAGCCCGCAACAGACCTAACCGTCAAAACCGATATAGACCATTGGGTTGATGTTCTGGGCGCGCAAAAGCTGACAGAGAGCAGCCTGCGCCTGCCGGACAGCACCGATGTCACCCAATTGCCAGGCTTTGCTGAGGGGGCCTGGTGGGTACAGGACGTCGCCGCAACCCTGCCCGCACGCCTGTTGGGCGATGTCGCTGGCCTGCATGTCCTGGACCTGTGCGCCGCCCCTGGGGGAAAGACCGCACAGTTGATTGCAGCGGGTGCCACGGTTACAGCGGTGGACAGATCCAAGCCGCGTTTGAACCGGCTGTCGGAAAACCTGACCCGATTGGGCATGACGGCAGAAATCGTGACGGCGGATGCGGTTCAATACCGCCCGCCCGAACCGGTTGCCGCAATTTTGTTGGATGCCCCCTGCAGCGCCACAGGAACCCTGCGCCGCCATCCGGAAATTGCGCAACGCAGGGGCCCCGCCGACATCGCCAAATTGGCCGCCCTGCAAAAGCGTTTGATCACAGCGGCCGCAGAGATGCTAGCCCCCGGAGGCTGCCTGGTGGTCGCGACCTGTTCGCTGCAACAGGCAGAAGGACCGGCCCTGTACCGGCACGCATTAAGCGTTCCCGGCTTGATTGCAGATCCTATTCGCCCTGAAGAAGTGCCAGAAATTCCAGAAGCCGTCACACAAGACGGCTGGATGCGCAGTCATCCCGGTCTGTGGGATGACAAAGGCGGCATGGATGGATTCTTCGCCATGCGCTTTCGCAAGCAGATGTAAAGCTCATGCGAGCGCATGATGCTTGTTTTGTCTAAGCTCATGCGAGCGCATGATGCTTTTAGGACACATCTTTCCAGGACTGAATCTTGCGATACAGCGTCGAAGGGGCGACCCCCAGCGCCACAGCGGCCTGCGGGATATTGCCATCGCACTGATCTATCGCTGCTTCAATGGCGTCTCGTTCCACCTGATACAAGGGACGAATGGTACCATCGCGACGCGCATTCGGGGCATCGTTGTCCTGAACAACGGTGGTCTTGGCAGTTTCATACGCAACGGGCATTGATTGGGCCAAACCCGTATTCAAGGCAGCTGCAATCATCGGCCCGGTGACCACATCCCCATCATTCAGAACGACCACATTACGCACGATATTCTGTAACTCTCGAACATTTCCGGGCCATTGGTAATCCTGCATCTTGCGCAAAGCCGCTGGATCAAAACATGTGAAGCGTTTCCCTTCCTCCTCGGAAAAATGATTCAGAAAACGCAGGCTTATTGGCTCAATGTCTTCAACACGATCCCGCAAAGGCGGCATGCGGATGGGGATGACATTCAATCGATAGAACAGATCCTCGCGCAAATGTCCCTGTCGAATTGCCTCCAGTGGCTCTCGATTAGTGGCACAAACAAACCGCACATTGCCTTGACGTTCTGCGCTTTCCCCGATGCGCGTATAGGTCCCGGTTTGAATGAAGCGCAGCAATTTGGTCTGCAGGTCCATATCCATCTCACCGATCTCATCCAGGAACAGGGTCCCGCCATCGGCCAGATCTGCCGCCCCGGCCCGATCCGTAATCGCCCCGGTGAACGCGCCTTTGCGATGACCGAATATCTCTGCCTCCATCAATTCGCGCGGAATGGCCCCGCAATTCAGCGGAATGAAAGGTTCTTTCCGTCTGGGGCTCTCTGCATGGATGGCATGAGCGCACAACTCTTTGCCTGTTCCGGATTCACCCGTGACAAATACACTCGCCTTTGAGGCGGCGGCGGCCACGATGGTTCGATACACCGTCTGCATCGGGCTGGAATTGCCAACAAATTCGTGAAACCCATCGGTGATTGGGCGTGTCACGGACTGCACGATCTCCGCCAGTTCATGATGCTCAATCGCATTCTTCACAGTGACCAGAAGCCGTTGGCTGTCAAAGGGCTTCACCAGGAAATCATAAGCCCCCAACCGCATTGCTTCGACGGCCCAATTTACAGATCCATGAGAAGTTATGACCACAATCGGACTTAAATTCCCGGCACGTTTCAAACGACGCAGAACCTCGAACCCATCGATATCGGGCAATTGAATATCCAGCAGGATAACAGAGGGTTGCAACTGATTGGCCAGCGCCAATCCCTTTGTTCCGTTAGACGTCCGATGAACAACGGCGCTTTCGTCCGAAAGATGCGCCTCATAAAGTTCCGCCAGTCGATCATTATCTTCAATCAGCAGAACCTGCCGTCCCGAAAGCATTGTAATCTACTCCCCACCGAACACGCATCGACACCCAAGACCCGATTCTTAGATCATTTCGTGTCCAGACATGCTTGTCGCCACTCCCATAGCTCTGCGATAGTAGACGTGGTTAGTTAGAATTGCAAAATGCAAATAATCGTCTTTAAGGGAGAAAGAAATGCGCCTGAACAACAAGGTCGCCATCGTTACCGGGGCCGCATCTGGCTTTGGGGAGGGCATCGCCCGCCGGTTTGCAGCTGAAGGGGCCAAAGTCATCGTTGCCGATATTACCGAGGATGCTGGCCGGACCATCGCGGAGGATATCGGCGATGCCGCCCATTTTTTAAGGGCCGACGTCACATCCGCTGTAGACTGGAAATCCCTGGTCGATGGCACGATCGCACAATTCGGGCGACTAGACATCGTCGTAAACAATGCGGGCTATACCCACCTGAATCAGCCGATGCTGGACGTTGACGAAGCAGAATTTGACCGCGTCTATGCGGTGAATGTGAAATCCCTGTATCTTTCCGCCCAGGCGGCGGTGCCTGTGTTTCGCAAGCAAGGGGGTGGGCAGTTTCTGAATATCGCCTCTACGGCTGGCATTCGGCCGCGCCCTGGTCTGGTCTGGTACAACAGTTCAAAATCTGCCGCCATCGGCATCACTCGTTCCATGGCAATCGAATTGGCTGCGGAACAGATCCGCGTGAACGCAATCAATCCCGTCGCCGGGGAAACCCCGCTGCTGAAACGCTTCATGGGTCAGGACACGCCAGAGAAACGCGCTGCCTTCAAGGCCAGCATTCCGATGGGCCGCCTGTCCACCGCACAGGATATCGCGGGCGCAGCGGTTTATCTGTGTTCTGATGACGCGGCCCTTGTTACCGGCGTTTGCATGGAAGTCGACGGCGGACGGTGTATCTAAAAAATACCCCCCGCTCTTGTAAGGAGAGCGGGGGGCGAATGCTCAAGCTATGGGGGGATCAGACTCCGCCCATCAGAATGTATTTGATCTCGCAGAATTCATCGAGACCGTATTTCGATCCCTCGCGCCCCAGACCGGACTGTTTCACACCACCGAACGGGGCCACTTCCGTGGACAGGATGCCGGTGTTCAGGGCGACCATGCCGTATTCCAGTGCTTCTGAAACACGCCAGACACGGCCGATATCCCGGGCATAGAAATAGGAGGCCAGGCCGAATTCCGTGTCATTGGCCATGGCGATGACTTCTGATTCTTCCTTGAACCGGAACAGCGGGGCCAACGGACCAAAGGTTTCGTCCTTGGACACCATCATGTCCTGAGTCACATCCGCAAGAACTGTCGGTTCATAGAAGGAACCACCCAGGCTGTGGCGATGACCGCCGGTCAGGATCGACGCCCCCTTACCGGTCGCATCTTTCAGGTGTTCTTCCACTTTCTCCACGGCCTTCATATCGATCAGCGGACCGATGATGACGCCATCATCGACACCATTGCCGATTTTCATTTCGGCGACCTTGGCTGCCAGTTTCTTGGAGAATTCGTCATAGACGCCATCCTGCACGTAAATCCGGTTCGCACAGACGCAAGTCTGGCCCGCATTGCGGAACTTACACACAATCGCGCCTTCAACGGCGGCATCGATATCGGCATCGTCAAACACGATGAAGGGCGCGTTGCCGCCCAATTCCATGGAGACCTTCTTGACCGTATCGGCGCAATCCTTGATCAGGACACGACCGATTTCCGTCGAGCCGGTGAAGGACAATTTGCGCACGATCGGGTTAGCGGTCATTTCCCCCCCGATCTGGCTTGCCGATCCGGTCACAACCGACAGCACGCCCTTGGGCACACCAGCGCGTTCCGCCAGAACCGCCAGTGCCAGGGCTGACAAAGGCGTTTGAGAGGCAGGCTTTGCAACCGCCGTACAGCCAGCAGCCAGCGCAGGGCCAGCCTTGCGGGTGATCATCGCAATGGGGAAGTTCCAGGGGGTGATAAAGGCGGTGACACCAATCGGCTGTTTGATGGTGACGATGCGCTTATCCGCCTGATGCTGGGGGATGACATCGCCATACATGCGTTTGGCTTCTTCGGCGAACCATTCCAGGAAGGATGCGCCATAGGCCACTTCACCTTTGGCTTCCGCCAGCGGCTTGCCCTGCTCGCTGGTCATGATCAATGCCAGGTCATCGGCATTTTCATGCATCAGCTCGTACCAGCGGCGCAGGATCGCAGCACGCTCTTTCGCCAGTTTCTCGCGCCAGGCGGGCCAGGCTTCATTGGCGGCTTCGATCGCACGACGGGTTTCCGCCGCACCCATTTTCGGCACGGTGGCAACGACTTCACCGGTCGCAGGATTGGTGACATCGATTGTCTCACCGCTGTCGGCATCCAGCCATTCGCCATTGATATAGCCTTGCTGGCGCAACAGGCTGGGATCTTTCAGGCTCAGGCCTGCGGCTTTAATCTGATTCATCGGGTCCACCCCTATCTGTGAAAAGTACAGGCCATCATTATGGCCTTATGAATTCGGTCCAATTCGTTACCCCGACATCCCGGACCTGGCAAGGCTCCCTTAAGGGATATCCGGTATTCAGGCTGCCGAAGCCGAATTGCGCTCTGCCCCTGATATGGGAAGCGAAACGCAAATTTTTAAGGTTTAGTGTGGTGCCTATTCCTCTCGCCCAGTCGCACGACACAGCAGGATGTACAGCTTGCCAACATCCGAGGTAACGAAGGTCGAGTGGATCAGGTGTTCTGGATCGGTTGCTTCAGAATCGATCAGCAATCGGTCAAACTGTTCAATGTATCGCAGCACATATTTGCGCGCATCGGGGTCATGGCGAATTTTATCCGATACGGTTTTCACGATAGAGGCCTGGCGCGTGCGCAACAGGGTTCTGGTGAAGACGGTGCGGTCGCCCTTCACATAGCGTCGCCAATCCGCCTCTGGCACTTCCCCCTGCAACACACGGGTCAGGTCGATGGAAATGGAATTCAATTCTTCGACGATATAGCGCGCGGTTTTCAGGAACAGGTCACGCCGCTGCTCATCTTCCTGCACCCGGATTTGTTCCGCCTGTTCTTCCGCCCGCTTGGACGCCTCTGTCAGGCGCTCGATCTGGCTTTGGAATTTCTCCGCCGCCCGGTTGGAGCGGACTTCGGAGGCATCGACAGATTGCATCATCTGTTCGGTGCGTTCCGACAATGTTTCGACCAAATCTTTCAACTGCCCCTTGGACGCCCCCGCCGCGCGCTCCAGCGAGGATACCTGATCGCCCAATGTGCGCCCGATCAGGGCCAGTTGCTGGTTCGCCAGATCGCCCGCGGCGGCAATATCGCCAGATTGCGTCCGCAGCATCTCAATCAGGCTGCGCACCCGTTCCGCCGTAATTTCCGTGCGTTCCTCAACCCCTTCCGCCTGCTGGGCGAAAGCGTCCGAAATCAATTGCAATGACCGAGACGCACTTTCCGCTGCCGCGCCCAGGGCTTCCGCCTGACGCTTCAACCCTTCGCGATTGTCGGAAATCTGCATGCCCGCCTGCATAGAGGCGGTGGTGACCTGTTCGGCCTGATTGTGGAAGCGACTGCCAACTTCTTCCAGCAAGGTCAGCGCCGTCTGGGTCGCCTTGCGCATTTCACCAGTCTCATTGCGGAACAACCCGCCCGCATCGCTCAGGCGGCGGGAAACCTCATCGGTAATGGCAGACATTTCCTGCACCCGGGCGCGCAGGGCTTCATCCACAGCGCCGCCTTTCTCCACCGCGTCGCGGGACGCATCAACCAGCGTCGCGGCCTGACTTTCCGCCATATTCTCCATCGCCTGATGCTGTTCGGCCAATTGCAGCGCAAGGGCGCGCAAAGCCTCAGCATCCGCCGCAAGACGTTCGCGAATGGCGATGGCATCACCGGCGGCCTTATCCGTTACACGATCCAATTCCGCCGTTTCATGCTGTAATCCGTGGCGAATTTCGCGAATCTGCCCGGTGGCCCGATCCGCCGCTTCCCGCAGGGCCGCGCTGTTCTGGGTCAGCACCTCTGCCAGGGATTGGGCATGTCCGGCAGACCAATCGGCGGCTTCCCGAAGCGCCAAGCTCTGCTTTTTCAGCATTTCCACCATGCTGCGCGTCTGCGCAATGGCAGGATCGAAGGTCTCGTCCAAATTGGTCATACCTTCCGCCATGGCTTCCTTAATCGCCAAGACACGCTGGGCCAAAAGGCTTTCAATTTCCCGTGCCTGTAGGGCGGAACTTTCCGAAGCCCCGGTCAATTCCATAGTCTGCTGACGCAAAGAGGCGCGAATGGACTCGGCGCGGCTGGCAGCCAAATCGCTGGCCTTGGCAATTTCGCTGGCCTGTTCCCGCAGCGCCTGGCCCATGGCGCGCAATTGTTCGGTTGCCTGTTCGGACGTCGCGGCCAGCCCCTTGCGCTGGCGATCCGTTTCCCCGTTCACAGCGGCGGCTTGTTGCGCCAGGCTTTCAGACAACAGACGGAATTCCTCCACCTCCCGGGCGACGGTCTGTTTCACCGCCTCAGAATGGGTGGTCAGGCCATCGGCGGATTTTGCCAGATCATCGGATTGCTGGCGCAAGGCCAGGGTGATTTCTTCTACCTGATCGCCGCTGCGGGCCAAGGCCTGGTTCAGACTTTCGCGGCTTTGGTCCAATGCAGCAGTCAGTTGCACGCCAAAGCCTGCCGCCGTGGCATCCGCCGTATCGGCAATTCCATCGACCTGATCTGTCGCACGGTTCAAGCTGTCGGTCATGCCCGCTTCCAATCGCCCCAGGGACTGGGTGACAGCTTCTTCCAACAGGGCCCCTTGCTTTGTCAGAATTTCCGCCAATCTGGAAATGCGAGACTCGCTGCGTTCCGAAAAGCCATTCATGGCCGCTGTCTGGTGGTCATAGGATTCTTTCAACCGCTGACCAACGCGATCCACTTCTTCCTTCAGATTGCGGGCGATCGCAGACGCGCTGTCGCGCGCATTATCAGATGCATCGGTTAAAGCCTGAATGCTGCCATCCAGTGTATCCCGGGCGGAGATGCTGCGCTTTTGCGCCTCAGACGCGGCATGATCCAGTTGATCGGTATAGCTTTGAAACAATCCACCTATTTCACGAATTTCCGATGCCGCCCGTTCCGATGCAGACACCGTGTCTGACGCTTGAATCTTCAAGGATGCGGTTACTGAATCGGTGGTTTCCAGCACCGTTTCTGCAGCCCGCATCAGCGCTTCAGTCTGATCGGTAACAGAGGCATCAATATCCCGGCGGTGCCGCTCCAACCGTTCCGCCACGCTTTCCAGGCGGTCCGCCTGACCCGACAGGCCCTTGCGCATATCGCCCGCGCGGTCTTCGGCGCGATGGGCTGCACTTTCCAGAACACTTGTGGTTTCCCTGAGAGAATCCGCCAGTTCCGTCAGATTTGCGACAGCAACATCCCCCGCCTGAGTCAATTGATCGGCCTGTTTGCGCAACATATCGGAAACACGGCGTACTCGGGCTTCGCTCTCTTCCGCCGGATAGGTCAACAATTCCAATTGGCGGCGCAGCGTTTCGGTGTGCAGGCGCACCTCTTCGGACCGACGGAAATACAAAGCGAAAATCCAGATCAGGATCAGCGGAAAAGCCAGGCCGGTCGCAATGGCACCCACTTCATGGGGCAATAAAACATCGATCAGGCTCAACCCGCCCAGCCCCTGTAGATATGTCCCAGCCGCCCCCATCCAGAAGGCCGTCAATAAAGCGGCGACAAGTCCAGCCCATCGCGTGCGACGGCGCGCCTGATCCGACAAACGCTGAACATCTTCAGGCACCGTCACTTCCGCACGACGATCCCCGCCCGGAAAACGGGCAACCTTTACAGAATTGGTAGCGGCATTCGCGGCGGCATTTGAGTTTGCCGTCGCTGAGCCGCGATCTTTTTCGTCACTCATGCGGGCGGTCCTTGAAAAATGCGCCCTCTATGGAGGTGCGACCTATAGAATCACTGATTCTGTAAATTCTACCAGCGTATTCCACACTATAGAGTTTATCGCATAACATCAGCGATATCGATCATTGTCTGAAATCCTCCACCCCCTTATCGTGACGCCAACGCTTTAAGTTCGACATCACGACCCCACAGGATCGCGCGCCCTATGCAAGCCCATAAAGATTTTCCCAATCTGCACATCGTCGATCATCCCCTGGTCCAGCATAAATTGACCTGGCTGCGAAAGGTGGACACCCCGACCAATCTGTTCCGTACGTTGCTGAAAGAAATATCGCTGTTAATGGGATATGAAATCACCCGCAATGTGCCCCTGACAAAGGTCGATATAAAAACACCGATGCAGGCGATGCGCGCGCCGGTCCTGGCCGGGCGGAAACCTGCCATCGTGCCGATCCTGCGGGCTGGCCTGGGAATGGCGGATGGATTGATTGAGTTGATGCCGTCGGCTCGGGTCGGTCATATCGGCCTGTTTCGCGATGAAGAGACCAAGCATCCCAAAGAATACTATGTTAACATACCAGAACCGGGTGGGCGGTTGTTCATCCTGTGTGACCCAATGCTGGCAACCGGGAATTCCGCGGTGCAGGCGGTGAAGATGCTGATTGATCGCGGCGTTGAAGAACAGAATATCCGCTTCTTAGCGCTGGTAGCTGTCCCGGAAGGCGTAAAGGTCATGCAAAAGGCCCATCCCAGTGTGGCAATTTATACAGCGGCCCTGGATGAAAAGCTAAATGATCACGCCTATATTCTCCCAGGATTAGGGGATGCAGGTGATAGAATGTTCGGGACACGATAAAGGGAGACATCAGTGATGTTGGCACGACGCGATGTGATCAAAGGTCTGGGCATGGGCCTGACCACCCTTCCGCTGGCAACCGTGCTGGCAAATCCGGCCCTGGTGCGGGCGGCGGCTGATACGGTGCAACAGGTTGAATCCACGCTGCCCAATGGCAAGAAGGTAACGGCGGCCTTGGCGATGCCCGCCACATTGCCCGCCCCGGCGGTCGTGCTGATCCACGAATGGTGGGGCCTGAATGATCAGATCAAGGCGGTTGCAGCAGATTTCGCTGCCCAGGGGTATATCGCATTGGCCATTGACCTGATGGACGGCAAGGTGGCGACCACACCAGAAGAAGCCAAAGCACAAACCGCTGCTGTTGGCGCGGACCCCCAGACAGCAATTGAAACATGCACATTATGGACCGACTGGCTGCGCGGGCATAAGGATTCAACGGGTAAGGTTGGTACCTGTGGCTGGTGCTTTGGCGGGGGCTGGTCGCTAAACACATCCCTGGCGACACCGATTGACGCCACGGTCATCTATTATGGGCGCGTCACTCAAAGTGCGGAGGAATTGGCCGCACTCAACGGACCTGTGCTGGGCCATTTTGCGACCAAGGATAACTTTATCAATGCCACGATGGTCAATGGATTCATTGAACAGATGGGCAAGGCAGGGAAAAGCCTGACGGTTTATTGGTACGAGGCCGACCATGCCTTCGCCAACCCGACCAGCAGCCGATATGATCAGGAAGATGCCGCAAGCGCCTGGGACCGCACAAAGGGCTTTCTGGCACAAAACCTGGAACTGAAGATTTAAGTTTCAAACTGAGCAGAATGAAATCCAGTCGCAGATTGCCAATGAATGGGCAAGTCGGGTTATACTGCATCACCCCGACTGATCTGTAATTCCGGGCGATTGGAGAAGACGGCATGCTGCGAAGCCTACATCTTGCCTTTGCGTTGCTTTGTGCGGCGCTTGGGTCTCAGTTACCCGCCTTTCATGATCAGTATTTACAGCGCGTTGGCGGCGCTTTGGACGAGGTCAACCAGCAGATCGAAGCAATGGATATGCGGGCCCAGGATGCCGGGTTGGGGCGATATGATTACATTCGCCGATTCTATGATAACTCAGACAGTGTCATACAGGGCGAAGGCTAGGCGATGCTGGCTACACTGGCCCGTCAGGAACGCCTGATGGAGATTGAAGCCCGCCTGCAAGACGTTTCCTGGTATATGCTGGCGGTAGAGATGGTCTTCCATCTGGAACCCGATATCGCCCTGAATACCGCAAAGAATTTCGGCCCCGCAGTCCCGCTGTCGATCAGCGGTCTGGCCCATGCCTTTTTTGGCTTTTTCTTTGGATACCTGATCCCGTCGGCCATTCGCAGCCTGTTTCCGCGTAAAGAAATCGCACGCGGTTAAAACAGGTTCAGTCCGTCCCGGACCTATGCCCCGAAGCGATCAATCACTGTATTCAGGTTCAGTGCTTTACCTAAAGTGACAAAGCGGCGCTCTACCGCCTCTCCTGCCAAAAATGCCAGATCTGCTGGCATTTGAAGCGTCAGGGTGGTCTCTGTCCGAACCATGTTGATCCGCTCCAGGACCGATGAAATCCCACCGGTCAGCGTATATGCAAGGCGAATCGACAGACCAATTGCGCGCGCATCATCGATCCGATCGGGGTTGATCAGGTGTCGAACGATTTTCATCCCATTGTGTTCGTCATCAATTTGCGCATGGCGCGATGAAACCGCCAGGGCCAGAAATACCCGCTCGTGATGATCCACGCCAACGACAGGCAATCGTTTGACCCGGATAAGGGCATGTTCAGCGCGATAATCAGGATGTTCTCGCTTGGCAATATCCGACAGGATACAGGCCGCATGACGCAAACGACGATCCGCCGGGGTCTCGTTTGGAAACAGTGGTGTCATCCACCGAAACAGGTCATCCCCCGTAACAGCGGAATTGGGAAGCTCATGATCTGCATATCGGGCACAGGACTCCAGCAGCGGATCCAGCTTGCGCTCTTCCTGACTTAAATGATCATACAGACAGCCTTCCCGCAAACCATTGGCGGAAAACACAATATCCTTGGGTGCCCCGGCCACCATCAGGCGGTGTAACAACATCGCTGCATAAGGCAGCGTATCCACGCGCCGCTTGGATACACCGGGCACGCGCTGCAACGCGCCAGGCGATTGCCGTGATACGACATCTGCCAATTCCAAGGCTTGAGCAGCGGGAATCCGATAATGATGGATGATATGGAGCGGATAATTGATATGGTCCATATGCAGCCGGGCAAGATTGCGCCAGGCCCCGCCGACCAGATAAAAGCTGCGCCCCTTGATGCGTGGCAACCAATCAATGGTGCTGAAATATCGATCCAGATCTTCCCGCGCTTTGGATGGTTTCGCCACGATCTTGGGGTCCAAACGCAAGGGTCCCAGCGGCAGGGTCGCCTGGGGTCCGGTCTGACCATCCTTCAGCTCGACCAGTTCCACGCTGCCCCCGCCCAGATCGCCCATCATGCCATCAGCGTCCGGCGTACCGGATAAAACACCAAGCCCACTCAGTCGGGCTTCTTCTTCCCCGGACAGCACGCGAATTTCCTGGCCGCTGATCTGGCTGGCGCGCCGCACAAATTCCGCGCCATTGGTGGCATCCCGCGTCGCCGCCGTGGCCAGCATATCAATCCGCTGTACCCCCATTTCCTGGGCAATGCGCATGAAACGGGGCAACGCGCCCAGCGCCTGCTCTATACCTTCCTCGCTTAACTGGCCCGTCGCATCCAATCCGCGCCCAAGGCCGCAGAGCAGTTTCTCATTAAAAATAGCGATGGGGGACCGATCAGAGGTATCATAGACCACCAAACGTGTTGAGTTCGAGCCAATATCGACCACGGCGGTCGGGGGGCTGGCAGTCGACATGGTCCGTTTTTCGGCCATGAGAATCCTTCCCAAACAAGACTTTCAATCTGTATACGCTTCACCGCTATGATCACAATGCGGTTGCGCGTGAAAATCGTGTATCGAGGCGGTCGCGTCAACCGCTCTTGCTGGATTTGGTCGCCGGAGTTTTCCGCGCCGCCTTTTTCGGACCCGAATTCTTAGCCAGTTTTGTTGAAAGTGCCATCTTTCCGGCCTTCTTGATCGCCTTACCCCGCCCGGAAAGACTGGGATTGGTCATAAAGAAAACATGGCAGTTAAAGCCTTCGCCCACCGGCTCTATGCGGTGATAACGCGCATCAGAGTCCATATGCCAGCTTTGCGCCTCGTCATTCAGATTGGCATACATAACCTGCTCCAGGATCTGACGCTTCACGGTCACATTTTCAATTGGTACCAATGATTCGACACGACGATCCAGGTTTCGCGGCATCAAATCTGCCGACGTGATATAGACCTTTGCATCCAGCGAAGGCAGACCATTTCCCGCCCCGAAACAGAAGATACGGCTGTGTTCCAGGAAACGCCCAACGATGCTCTTTACGCGGATATGTTCGCTAAGCCCCTTCACGCCGGGCCGCAGACAGCATATGCCCCGCACCACCAGATCAATTTCAACCCCAGCGCAGGACGCCTCATACAAGGTATCGATAATCTCGCCATCCACCAGATTGTTGACCTTCAACCAGATCTGGCCAGGGCGGCCGGCCTTCACATGCTCAATTTCATCCCGAATGGAGCTTAACACGCGATGGCGAAGCGTGATCGGGGCAATTGCCAGACGCTCCAGCGCCTCTGGCGTGGCATAGCCGGTCATGAAGTTAAACACCCGCGCCGCATCCCTGGCCAGCGCCGGATCACAGGTGAAATAGCTCAGATCCGTATAAATTTTTGCCGTGATCGGATGATAGTTACCGGTCCCGAAATGCACGTAAGAGCGAAGGCCACTCCCCTCACGACGGACCGCCATGGAGACTTTCGCATGGGTCTTAAGGTCTACGAAACCATAAACGACCTGCACGCCAGAGCGTTCCAGATCCCGCGCCCAACGGATATTAGCGGCCTCGTCAAAGCGGGCTTTCAATTCGACCAAGGCCGTGACGGATTTACCCGCTTCCGCAGCCTCGCTCAACGCCGCGATAATGGGGGAATCCTTCGAGGTACGATACAGGGTCTGCTTGATCGCGACCACGGCCGGATCTTGGGCCGCCTGGCGCAGGAACTGCACCACGACGTCAAAGCTCTCATAGGGGTGATGGACAATGATATCCTTGGCCCGGATAGCGGCGAAACAATCACCACCGAAATCACGGATACGTTCCGGGAAACGAATGTTGAAAGCATCAAACAACAAATCCTGGCGATCCGATACGATCATCTGACTGACATCGGGCATGCCCAGAATACCATCCAGCGGGAACACATCCTCGCTGTCTGCGCCCAGCTTGCCGACAACAAAATCGCGCAGGTCTTCTGGCATGCTGGCGTCAATTGTCAGACGGATGACACTGCCCCGACGACGGCGGCGCAGCATGCTTTCAAACGTGCGCACCAAATCTTCCGCTTCTTCATCTACTTCGACATCACTGTCGCGAATGACGCGGAACATGCCCTGACCAATGATCTTGAAGCCCGGGAAAAGGCGATCCATGTAAATCCTGAACACATCTTCCAACAGCAGGAAACGGGCCTTCTGGCCGGGCAAACGCACGAAACGATCCAGATTGCTAGGAACCGGCAACAGGCCATTCATTGTCTTATCGTCTTCCGCGCGGGTCAATTCCAGCGCCAGAACCAGCCCTTTATTGGGGATAAAGGGAAAGGGATGCGCCGGATCAACAGCCAACGGTGTCAGGGCCGGGAAAATCTGTTCCAGGAACCAGCCATCCAGCCAGCTTTTTTCCCGCGCTGTTAACTCATCCTGGGCCAAAAGCGTCACACTGACCTTGCGCAATTCGACCTGTAATTCTTCCCAGATCTTTTGCTGAAGGCGCATCAGGGATCCCGCCTCATCGGCGATCAGTCGTAATTGTTCAGCGGGCGTATTGCCTTCCTGGCTGGGGGTGCTGATCCCCGCCCCAAGCTGGCCTTTCAAGCCAGCGACACGCACCATGTAAAATTCATCCAGGTTGCTTGCCGATATCGACAGAAAGCGCAGGCGCTCCAGCAAGGGATGGTGGATATTGCTGGCTTCCTCCAGAACGCGCGTATTGAAGGCCAACCATGACAATTCCCGGTTAATGAAACGTTCTGCGCCCCACTCTTCCGGGGTTGTCGGTGTGGTCTTGGCCACGGCAACGGCGTCTTGATCCTGAGATGCGGACTCGTTCATCAGTGCGCCATCATTCTCTGTCATGCTCACCGCAACCTCCGTCTTTGGTATGGCCAGACTCTATCAAGCCCTTGTCGATACCCAATACATATGACCGTGTCACGGTGATTTTTGTTTCAAACTGGTTACAAGCCCCTGAATTCTGCGCCTTTTGCTTGAGCCTGCATGGGGAAGCGTGATAGCTCTCGCGCGGTTAGAATATGAGGGAAAGGAACCCGAAAGAATGCCGGTCCTGTATGTTTTTCGCCATGCAAAATCCAGTTGGAGCGACAGCACATTGGGTGACTTTGATCGACCGCTGGCAAATCGTGGCATAAAGGCAGCCAATAAAATGGGCGCCGTGATGCGGGATTCCGGCATATCCCCCGATTTCATCCTGTGTTCAACCAGCCGTCGCACCCGTGAGACATTGGGTCTGATCCTGCCCCACCTGAAAGGGGAATGTCGTATTCTGATGGAAGATTGCGTCTATAAAATGCAGGAAACCATAGAATTGATCGACCGCTTGCGCCGTGTGCCTGCGGGGGTAGGCCGCGTCATGGTGATCGGCCATAATCCAATTATGCAGGATATCAGTCTGTCCCTGTGTAAAACAGCCAACAATCCTGAAAATCTGGACGCCATGACCGAAAAGTTCCCAACTGCCGCCTTAGCAGTACTGGACCTGGGGGATGCGCCCTGGCCCGCCCTGTCGCCTCATTGTGCAACCTTGACCGACTTCAAAACCCCGAAAGAGACTTCGGCGTAACGAACACAGATCAAAGCTGACGCCCCTGTATCTGCTTCTTCAGTTGTTCGACGCGTTCCCGGATCTGGTCCATATGCGGATTAATCTCCAGTGCCTCATGAAAGGCCTGAAGGGCCGCCTCGGGTTCCTCCATTGCATCTAAAATCAGACCCAACCCGGATTTCGCCCCGAAATGACGCGGTTCGCGTTCCAGCGTCTCATAAATATCGGCCAGAGAATCCGAATAATTTCCCTGCATGAAATAAATTGTGGCCCGCTTGTTCCAGGCTTCTGCAAAATCTGGTTCCAGGGCGATTAAGGCAGAGAATGTCTTGATCGCCTGTTCCATATCGCCCTGGGACATCTGCTGTGTCCCCTGACGCATCAGGACACGCCCGCTGGCGGTTGGGGCCTGAATCCACAGGGCCCAGATGCCCTGTTGCGCGATATAGGCTTCCTGACTGTTCAGAGGTGCGAAGTGCAGGATATCAAACAGGGAATCCAGACGTTTGTCTTGCTGATCCGCAAGGCCGGGCATGGACAGAACAATCATCGCAAATGCAGCGACCAGCGCCATCGGGATGCGTTTAGAATATATGCCCATTGCAACTCTCCCCATAGAAATACCATCAGAAGGATAGCCCTGGTGCTTAAGTATGGGGTCAACAGCCAGTCAGGGCAACCATGCCCCCTTCTTGCGCTGACCCATCACAGCGTTCAATCTATGTCTTCCAGTGTAAATATATGTAATGCCGGTAGGCGCATGGCAGACTCTGTTTCCTGTTTCAATGACGATTTCGACCGCGCACGAGACCGGTTCCTGACCGCCTGTGATCGGATCGGGTTGCGCATCACATCCTATCCCGCCAGAGACGACCACACAGGTGCCAAGGCTTTAACGTGTGATGTAGCCCGCATGGGATCGCCTGATGCCAGCCGTGTCGCCGTCCTGTGCAGCGCTGCGGGTGGGGCGGCGGGGCTGTTGGGATGCGGGGCGATACTGGGCGTATTGACCGAAGGCGGCTTGCAAGACCTGCCCAGGGAAGTTGCCCTGGTGCTGGTCCATGCCGCCAATCCTGCTGGCCCGATCTGGCCTTATTTTGCCGAAGATGATGTGATATCGGCCAATAAACCTGCGCCTGATTGGTCCGATAGTGTCCTGGCCGCAGCCGAAGAACGCTTCGCCGCCTTTCAGGCAGAACAAGGCGTCGACTGGAACAAATTGGCCGGACAGACACTGGCATCCATGAAACCGCCCGCCTGGGATGGGTCTGTGCTACGCGCTATCGCTGCAACTCAGTTTGAAAATGCCAGACAGGTTTGTGTGATCGACCCCCGCACAGGACCGGGACTGTATGGCGCGCATGAAATCGTATCCTGCGACCCGCCGGATTCTGCCGGTCGATTCCGGGCGGAAAGCTGGTTCACCCTGAATGTCGCCCAGACCAGCGAAGCGATTGGCGCAGGCACGGCACCTTGTGGCGGGGGGCTGGGTGGCTTATTGCCCAAGGCCCAGGTCACAAATGTGGTCCTGGAAATTGGCACTTATTCACTGACACGACGGCTGGGCGGGGCAACGCGCGGGCCAAATGAACTGCCCCAATCCTATCCGTCTGATGCCATGTGGCGCGACAATGCCTGGCATGGGGTGCGCACAACCCTGCAAAATACCTATCGGGGCTTACTGCGGGACAACTGACAAGGCGCAAGAAAGGTTTACCAAATTGGTAATACCAATTATAAGAAACGCAGATTAAAGGAGACCACGCGATGAAAATGCCCGATCCGGATGCTGCTGTCATTGAGCGACGGCTGACCATTGCCGATGATCTGCGCGCCCTTGTGCCGGGTGAAGGCGTCATTGTGGATGAGGATGAACGCCGTGCCTATGAAAGCGACGGCCTGACCGCTTACCGCGCCCTGCCCCTGATTGTGGTCCTGCCACAGACCGTCGATCAGGTCGCCAATGTCCTGAAATACTGTAAAGAACACGGTGTTAAAGTCGTGCCGCGTGGGGCTGGCACCAGCCTGTCTGGTGGGGCATTGCCGCTGGAAGATGGTATCCTGCTGGGTATGGGAAAGTTCAATAAAGTGCTGGAGGTCGATTACGACAATCGCTGCGCCCGGGTTCAGCCCGGCGTCACCAATCTGGCGATCACCAAGGCGGTAGAGGAAGATGGCTTCTATTATGCCCCGGACCCGTCCAGCCAGATCGCCTGCACGATCGGCGGGAATGTCGCGGAAAATTCTGGCGGGGTGCATTCGCTGAAATATGGCCTGACCACCAACAATGTTCTGGGCGTGGAAATGGTCACCATTGACGGGGAGATTCTGCGCATTGGGGGCAAGCATCTGGATGCGGAAGGCTATGACCTGCTGGGTCTGATGATCGGGTCCGAAGGTCTGTTGGGTGTGGTCACAGAAGTCACCGTGCGCCTGTTGCCCAAGCCGGAGACCCAGCGGGCCCTGCTGATCGGCTTCCCGTCCAGCGAGGCGGGGGGTAATTGCGTCGCCCAGGTGATCGCCAGCGGCATCATTCCCGGCGGCATGGAAATGATGGATCGCCCCGCCATCACGGCGGCGGAGGATTTCATCCATGCAGGCTATCCAGCCGATTGCGAGGCGCTGCTGATCGTCGAATTAGATGGCCCGGAGGCAGAGGTCAATCACCTGATCGAGGAAGTCCGCCAGATCGCCGAAAATCTGGGGGCATCCAGCCTGCGCATTTCCCAAAGCGAGGAAGAACGCGCCATGTTCTGGGCCGGGCGCAAGGCGGCCTTCCCGGCTGTGGGGCGGCTCTCTCCCGATTATTACTGCATGGATGGCACAATCCCCCGCAACCAACTGCCCCATGTGTTGAGCGAGATGACAAAGATGTCCAAGCATTATGGCTTGGGCGTTGCCAATGTCTTCCATGCGGGCGATGGCAATCTGCACCCCCTGATCATGTATGACGCCAACAATCCCGGCGAATTGGAGAAGGCGGAGGATTTTGGCTCCGATATTCTAAAACTGTGTGTAAAGGTTGGCGGTGTCCTGACCGGCGAACACGGCGTGGGCGTTGAAAAGCGCGACCTGATGCCGACCATGTTCACCGAAGACGATTTGAAGCAACAAATGCGCGTCAAATGCGCCTTTGACCCGGACGGATTGCTGAATCCCGGCAAGGTGTTCCCGCAACTCCATCGCTGCGCGGAACTGGGCCGGATGCATATTCACAAAGGCCAATTGCCCTTCCCCGACATTCCCCGGTTCTGATCTATGGGACCGCATTTTACCAATCGCGAGTGCCGCGCCACCCCGGACTTCATGCAAGGCGCAGTGCAACCGGCAAAATCGTGCCATGCACCCCTGGATTCCCGCCTGCGCGGGAATGACGACATCTTTACAATCCAAAACACCGTCACCCCGGACTTGATCCAGGGTCCAGAGCAGCACGCTCATTCTCGACCACCCGCCCTAAAGTCACGCCTGCACGGGAATGACGACATCGATACCCCCCGATCCACCGTCACCCCGGACTTGATCCGGGGTCCAGAGCAGTACGCTCATTCTCGACCACCCGCCCTAAAGTCACGCCTGCACGGGAATGACGACATCGATACCCCCCGATCCACCGTCACCCCGGACCTGATCCGGGGTCCAGAGCAGCACGCTCATTCTCGACCACCCGCCCTAAAGTCACGCCTGCGCGGGAATGATGACATCTTTACAATCCAAAACACCGTCACCCCGGACTTGATCCGGGGTCCAGAGCAGCACGCTTATTCTCGACCACCCGCCCTAAAGTCACGCCTGCGCGGGCGTGACGACATCTTTACAATCCAAAACACCGTCACCCCGGACTTGATCCGGGGTCCAGAGCAGCACGCTCATTCTCGACCACCCGCCCTAAAGTCACGCCTGCGCGGGAATGACGAAGGACAACCGCGAATCCCCATCACAGCCTCAGGACCCCGCCCATGACCGAAACCTTCCGCCCTGAAACGGAAGCGCAGTTGATTGATGTGATCGGCTGGGCAAATTCTGAACAGCTGCCACTGGACGTCATTGGCAGTGGCACCAAACGGGGATTGGGGCGTCCGGTTCAGGCCGCCCATACGCTGGATCTTTCCGCCTTTTCTGGTGTGCATCTCTATGAGCCAGAGGAACTGGTATTAGGGGCAGGCCCCGCCACACCTTTGGCGGAGATTGAAGCCTTACTGGACGACAACAATCAGCAACTGGCCTTTGAGCCACCAGACCTTTCCGCTCTGTTAAAGGCGGGATCTTCCGGTACCATCGGGGGCGTCATTGCCTGTAATCTGGCAGGGCCGCGCCGGATCAAGGATGGCGCGGCGCGGGATCATTTTCTGGGCTTTGACGCCGTTTCCGGTCGAGGCATGGCGGTCAAATCCGGCGGACGGGTGATGAAGAATGTCACTGGCTATGACTTAAGCAAGCTACTCTGTGGCTCCTATGGCACGCTGGCGGCAATGACCCGACTGACCGTCAAGATCCTGCCGGTGGGACAGAAGGCCCGAACCATCCTGGTTCGCAATGTTGATGCGGCTCAAGGGGTGAAGGCGCTGGCGGCTGGATTGAACGGCCCCTTTGAAGGGTCCGGCGCGGCCTGGCTGCCCGCCAGCATCGCCGCACGGTCCCAGATTGACTATGTTGGGAAGGCCGGATGTGACGTCGCCGCGCTCAGGGTCGAAGGCTTCGGCCCCTCCGTCGACTATCGCTGTCAAAAGCTGCGCGCCCTATTGGCCCCGTTTGGCGAGACGGAGGAACTGCACAGCCACAATTCCAAAACCTTCTGGCGGGACGTGCGCAATGTCACCCCCTTCTGCGACGATGATCGCGTGGTCTGGAAGCTGTCCGTCGCCCCAACCGCCGCGCCCGGCATCCTGTCAGCCCTGTCCCATTTGAAAGAGGTGGAGGCCTATCTGGATGCCGCCGGGGGCTTGATCTGGCTTGCCACGCAATCCCCTAAACAGGGTGCGTATGAACCCATTCGCGACGCCATTGCTCAGGCGGGTGGCGGGCATGCCACCCTGATCCGCGGCCCCGCAGGCTTGCGCAACGCCATCCCCGTCTTCCAGCCCCAACCCGGCCCCCTTGCCGCCCTGTCCCAACGCCTGAAAGACAGCTTCGACCCCAACCGCGTCCTGAACCCCGGCCGCATGACAGAAGGGCTGTGAGATCTCACTATGCAAACAACATTCTCAATTGCTCAGCTTGAAGATCCAGACGTCGCGGCGGCGAATGATATTTTGCGGAAATGTGTGCATTGCGGGTTCTGTACGGCGACCTGTCCGACCTATGTGACGCTGGGGGACGAGTTGGACAGCCCGCGCGGGCGGATTTATCAAATCAAGGATATGTTGGAAGGGGACAAGCCTGCCTCTTCCTCTCTGGTGAAGCATATTGATCGCTGCCTGAGCTGTCTGAGCTGCATGACGACCTGCCCGTCGGGGGTGCATTATATGCATCTGGTGGATATTGCGCGGGCGAAAATCCATGAGACCTATAACCGACCGTTTCAGGATAAATGGCTTCGGCGCATTTTAAGCTTTGTTCTTCCGCGCCCGCGTGTGTTTCGGCTGGCCCTGATCGGGGCCTGGCTGGGCAAGCCTCTGTTGAAAGGGCTGCCGGGTCCGATCGGCGCAATGTTCCGCATGGCACCGGCCTCTATCCCTAAACCATCGCCCTGGGATGTACCGCAAGTGATCCCCGCAGAAGGTCCGCGCAAGGGCCGCGTGGCGATGCTGACCGGCTGTGCGCAGCAGGTTTTGCAGCCACAAATCAATGAGGCGACGATCCGCCTGCTGACCCGCCATGGCATTGAGGTTGTCGTTGCCCAAGGGGCTGGCTGTTGTGGCGCGCTGGTGCATCATATGGGCGATACCGATACCAGCCATCAACAGGCCGCCGCCAATATCAAAGCCTGGGCGCGGGAAATGGATGGCGACGGGCTGGATGCCATTGTCATTAATGCGTCGGGCTGTGGCACGACGGTGAAGGACTATGGCTTCATGTTCCGCACTGATCCAGTAATGCAGGAAGATGCGGCGCGGGTTTCCACCCTGACGAAAGACATCACCGAATATCTGACGACACTGACCCTGATGCCCCCCACCCGCGACACGGATTTGACGGTCGCCTATCACTCCGCCTGTTCGATGCAGCATGGCCAAAAGATCACCGCCCTGCCCAAGGACCTGCTGACACAGGCAGGTTTCAAGGTCGTCAGCCCGGCGGAAGGGCATTTATGTTGCGGTTCTGCCGGAACCTATAACCTGCTGCAGCCGGAAATGGCCGACACGCTGAAGGCCCGCAAAGTCCGCAATATCGAAAAGACTAAGCCAGATTTGGTTGCAGCGGGTAATATCGGATGCATTCAGCAAATTGCCAGTGGCACGGATATCCCCATCACGCACACGGTTGAATTGCTGGACTGGGTGACGGGGGGCCCAATGCCGCTTGCCCTGGATGGCAAACTGCCTGCATGACAATTGCTGTAACCCACCCTTAGACAACAATCGCCTGATCGACAAAGACTGTTCCGTTTGAGCCGCGCCGCGCCGCTGGGGTCAGGATTGCGGGATGCCGCCTTGTTGCCAGAACCGGCACATCCGCGCGATGCGGGGATCAGATACCAGCCTGCACCCTGCCAGAAGCCCTTGTGTATCCTCCCCTTTGGCATGGGCCAGCTTTATTCGCATCGGATACAATATGTCATTATCCGACCCAAACTCTGCTTCTGCCGCAGCAAGGGTCTTGGTCGCGGCCTTATTATCCTTTGCCTGAATCTGACGGTCCATCAGCCCCTCATAAATGCGCAAGGGCGCGCCTTCCTGTTTCAGGGCATAGCGTTCGAACCCAATAATCGCCAGATCGTTCTTGCCCTGCATTTGCCGCAGCGACGAAAAGGCGATGCGACCGAAGGCATTGTTTTCCAACCAGGACGCGCCGGAGACACCGACCTTTGCCTTCGCCAGGAGAGTATCGACCGTCTCACCATCGCTCAATTCACTCAACGATCCAACGGAGCCTAAAGCATCATGAACTTCTTGTGCTGCCGCGAATGCCTTCAAAGCGGCCTGCAATTCGCGGTCGGCAACGACTTTTTTGTAATCAGGCAATGGAAATTGCTGATCCAGGCCCAGTTCCAATCGAACTTCTTCGAAGTCGTCATACTTAACGAATTCCGAATGGTCCAATAGCATGTCTTTACGCGCATCCGGGCTGGGATGGGATTCTTCCAGACTCTTCGCCAGGCTTTGCGCCATATCGCCACCGACACCTTTAAGGGCATCCATGATTCCATCCTTGCCGCCGCTGACACCCCCTTTGACTAGGTCACCGGCGATGCGTTCTTTGTCCTGAGCCAGGGCCAGCACACGGCTTTCAATTGTCGGCTGGTCCTTTAACTTATCCAGAAATCCACTTGCCCCGGCATACCCTTCGAATCCCGCCCGGGTGGCCAAATGAAGACCGACCATATCTGCTTCGTGTTCATCCTGACGACCCCATGAATATTCGAACAACACATCCATCGTGCGGTTGACCATCATCGGCGTCTTCAATTTGGAGGCTGCCTGAGCATCCGCACCATTATTGTTCAATACATCATCTGCAAGAAAGGCCGCTTCCAGCGCGGTACGGAAAATCCGGTTCCGCTTTTGCGTTGCCTGCCCCCGTTCATAATGCTTCAGCAGGATATGGCTGTATTCATGGGCAATTGTGAAAGCCAGGATATCGACGGCCTGGGGAGAGCCATCAAAGCTTTCCACCGATATTTCAATCAGACCATCCCGATAGACCCTGGCATCCCGCCCGGCCTTTGGAACGATCACAACAGTCGCAGGAACTGGATCGAAAGGCGAGCAGGCAACAATGCGATCCAAAATCTGATTGGCATAGTCTGTCGCCTTTTGAACCGGCCAAATCCCATATTCGGTTTCGCGAAGTTCCTGCTGGCCCAGTGTAAAGTCGGACCGCAAAGATTTTTTGGTCGCATCGCACGGGGCTGATGCATCCATCAGGGCCTCGGCATTTTCAACCTCATCCACATCAATGTCGCGTTGACGGGATTGCACCAGTACCATGGGGTGGATTTCTGGATCTGCGGTATCCCCGAACAGCCCTGCCACGCTGTCGGTAACGCCCTGCATCGCGGAAGACATCGATCCCTCGCCAGAGCCATTGGTCGTGTTACAGGCTGCCAGGAACCCTGCCAGTATTAAAGAAAATGCAAGTCGTTGAAAATTGTACCGCATCATCGCCTCCCCCAAGTTTACCCCTATCAAAAATATGCCTGCTGTTCGTCATCAGACGCGCCCCCACAGCAAACTCTTCAGCAGGGTGGTTTCGCCCCAGATGTTGAGTAATTTCTTAATCCCGAAACATCCACCGCCGCGAGATCGCACACGCCACGTTCCAACACGGCATATCGGGGTTTCACATAATACAGGCTGCCGTCTTTGCCTTTGACGGGATAGAGTCCATCTTTCTGATCTTGCTCAAGAAAAGTGAACGGCAAATCAAATGTGTCTTTAGAAAGCTTTTCCGATTTCGCCTCACCATCCTTCACCGCCGGAACCGTATCCCGCCTGAAATCTTTGATTGTAATGACGCTTACCTGTTCCTGGGCGAGGGCCGGACGACCCTGAAAGAAATGACCCTGAAACAGGATCAGGGCAGCGAACAAGGCGATCATCACCCCCCTTTGAAAACCGCCAAAAATGCGATTCGGGCCCGGCTTATCGCCTGTAATCGTGTTTTGGACTTCTACGGTATCCAGTGTCATCGTTCTGCCTCCAAACGGTGCAACCATTCGATGAATAGAGAGTAGGGTTAAGCTTTTTAAAACGCAACCGTGTTTGGGTTAAAAATACGAGAACAGATGTGCCTGGGCGATTGCACTAGAATTTCTTCATGTTGCTGGGAAAATGTTTTCTGAACAGAATCTTTAACCGGAACCAGCCATGCGCAATGTACCGGGTGCCAATCATCATGGCGACCACCACGGAAAACAAACCGCCGAAAAACCACATGACCGGTCGCGCGAGGAGGATGCTCTCGGCAAGCGGCAAAATCCCGCTTAATGCCGCCAAAGACAGGAAATCAACCGGCGCAATTTTCACGCCCCATAAAATGAATGCACTTAACACACCCATCATGGCGACGATAAAAATTGCATAATTTAGCCAGGTCCGGGTGTTTTTATGGACTTGAAGCGGTATTTCCCCTCGATCAAAGGCTTCATAGACACCGATCCGAACAGTTGCGAAAAGGGCAATGAAAAACCACAACAGCCCTTCCAGCACATGTGTCAGCACATTTCCGTGCTTGAAGTAATCGGTACCATAGGCGGACAGGTTTCTATAGGCGACGGCATGCAGTGCGACCCCCGGCAGCCTGTCATACAATGTCGTATCGACAATATCGGGATAGGCCTTGATGTAAGCGCCCAGGAAAACCACACGGCCTTCCACCATTTCAAAAACCTCACCAATCCCTCTTGAGGCAGTTGGCAGCAACCGCTCAGCACGAATTGTCGGGATTGGTCGACATTCCTGGATCGGGCTCTTTTCACCACTTTCGAACAGGGAATGATGCAGCATGCCCCCAGCGATGCTCACCGATTGGACGAGCTTCTGATAATTGATGCCCAATATTGATTTCGGTTCTGCAGCATAGGAACCGCAGTTATCCGTGCTTTGCACAAATTTTTGAAGGGGTGCATAGCCATACGGCCAGCGGATCAACATGCTTTTCTGTAAATCATCCGGGTTCAGCAAATCCTGGCGGGCAGCGGCTCTGGCGGCTTCATCGGCAAACCGGCCGCATGCTTTGGAATCAGATAAGGGCTTCCCAGGCTCAGGCATGCACAAATCCCGATAAATCTGTGATGCTGGTGATAAATACGAACCGCCCGGCCCGACCAGCATCGGATACCATCGTTCATTCGGTTCCCACCGCGTAACCGACTGATGGATATAATTGAATTGGGAACCATCTTGATCCGTTTTCATACGATCAAGCGCCGTTTCTTCGCCGGTCCATCTTTCCTCTGCGGCCGCAAAGTAAATCGGCGTTGTCTTATCAAACTCGGCCAATTGCACGGCCTGTGCCTTATGCACACGCTGACCAAAAGTGTCCAGGCTTAGGTCCCATCGTCGGGGCGCGCCATAGGTTATGTCCACCATAATTGCGGCCGGTTCCAGTTCAACCAGCTTGGCAATCAGATAGTCATGGATGCTGTACGCAATCGGCCATACTTCGGTGGGGTTATCGACCGGGAACCGGATCATCTGATCATTTTGCGAAAAAGATCCCCCCTGTTGCGACAAGGCCTGCAGGTCGCCAACGCAGGCTTCTTGCGCCATTTGCTTTCCCCGGCTGGCGCATTGCGGGCGGCAAACCGCCTCTGACTCTGACGTTTTAATTTCACACAGGCGCGTACAGGCTTCCAGGCATTGATTCACCCGAAGGGCCTTTAAGGTTTCATCTGTGATTTCCACAACGACGGCAGATTCATGATCTTTCTCCCGCCCATCCGGGGGGAAATACGGCGCGGCGATTGAAACGATAATCTCTTGCGTTTCTTCATCCAGAGTATCAGACAATCCGAACGGCGAGGCATTAATCAGCCAAAGGCCAACACCCCAGATAAGCACCAGCCTTAATGTGAACAGCTCAATCTTCTGAGATTTTTGAATGACCCGCCAGATTCTGTTTTCTGTCATCCCATCCCCAAACGCCTTGCCCAATGGCCAGCATACCCAAGACCCCACGCTCAAAGGGTATCATAGAACAATTTAAAATTAATAGTTAGAAACACACAATTGTCCTAATGCCCCTCGATCAAGGCGCGGCATTGGGTATGCAGGCGCTCCATCACAGCCGTGTTGCCTGCAAAACTGAGCAAGCCCTGGGCGAAGATATAGGAAAAGAGCAGCAAAGCGCGGGCATTGGCTTCCGCCGGGTCAAATCCCGCCTGCTGGAACAGGTCCGCCGTATAGGACAGCCTTTGCTGGTCAACAGATTCAACCACGGTTGCTACTTTCGTATCCTGACGCGCCCAAATGCGCATAGCCAGTTCCAATGAACCCCCGCGGCCCGGACGCTTGGAAGTTGCGACAATATCCAGCATGAACCGGATTTTATCGGCGGGCGAGCCGCCATTCGCTTCCGCCCGTGTGATCACCAATTGATCATGCCAGCGCAGCAGAATCTCATCCAATAGATCGTTGCGATCCTTAAAATGCCAATAAAAACTGCCCTTGGTAACGCCAAGCCGTTTTGCCAGGGCTTCGACGTTCAGGGACTTCCAACCACTATCCGAAAGAGTGCTATAGGCCGCCCGTACCCAGTCTTCCTTACGCAACCGAGACTCTTTCGTCGGACGTTTCATTTCTCTTGAAGCCGCCATCCATTCCCGCTCAATCAAGATTGACATTCGGTATTAATGTTGCGGTGCAACAATAAACCAAGACCAAAAATTTCAAAATTCTGCACGCTTGACGAACAATAATACCTTCGCTACAAACCATACGCAAGCGTATGGAGTTTTATCTGTGCTCTGTTAAAGCGAAGAACTTACGCAATCTATCGCTTTCAGTTTTGATTAAAACAATTAGAATGTTTTGCGTTGAGTGAGCGACCGGATCCAAAGAGATCAAACAGAACGGCGCTAGCAGGGAACAAGGGAGGATACGACGGGTGTTAACCGGGTCGAAAACCTATACGGCTGCACCATTGCCGCCGGCGCCGGATATGCCGGACATTGATGTCTATGACACCTTTCCAAAACTGCTGCGTTATAACGCCGTGCGATTGGGTGACCAACCCAGCATGCGCGAGAAAAGTTTCGGCATTTGGCAATCCTGGACGTGGTCACAGGTCAAGGAAGAAATCTATCGCTACGCCGCAGGGATGAAAGAGCTAGGCGTCCAGCGCGGTGATAAGATTGCGATCATTGGGGATAACCGCCCGCGCATGTATTGGACCATTTGTATGGCCCAGTGCCTGGGCGCAGTTCCAGTCCCGATCTATCAGGACTCCGTCGCTGAAGAAATTCTGTTTCCCCTGGAACATGCCGAAGTCCGTTTCGCCGTCGTCGAGGACCAGGAACAGGTGGATAAGCTGCTGATCATCAAAGATCGCCTGCCGAAGCTGGAAACCATCGTCTATGACGAAGAACGCGGAATTCGGGACTATACCGAAACCTTCCTGCACTCCTACCGGGACACACTGGCTTTAGGTGATTTGGCTCTGGCAAAGAATTCATTGCTAATTGACGACGAAATTGACCAGGGAACCACCAACGATATCTCCATCATCCCCTATACATCGGGCACGACCGGGAACCCGAAGGGGGTGCTGCTGAGCTATCGCAATGTGATGCGCGCAGCCTATAACGGGGCGCGGTTCGAAGGGTTAAAATCAACCGATCAAAGCCTAGCCTATCTGCCAATCGCCTGGATTGGGGATCACATATTCAGCTACGGACAGGCCTATATTTGCGGATTCTGCGTTGCCTGTCCGGAAAGCAGCGATACGGTGTTAACCGACCTTCGGGAACTTGGGCCCAGCTATTTCTTCGCGCCGCCTCGGATTTTTGAGAACATCCTGACCACCGTGATGATCCGCATGGAAGACGCCAGTGCGATCAAACGTAAGGTCTTCAATTACTTTATGGATCACGCCCGGCGCGTGGGTGTAAAGATCCTGGATGGTCACACGGTCGGGCTGTGGGACCGGTTTCTGTATGCACTGGGCGGGGTTCTAGTCTATGGGCCATTGAAAAATGTCCTGGGATTCAGCCGGGTCCGGGTCGGCTATACAGCCGGCGAAGCGATTGGCCCGGATATCTTTTCTTTCTATCGCTCCATCGGTATCAACCTGAAACAGCTTTATGGCTCCACTGAGGCTGCGGTTTTCGTAACCATTCAGCCCAATGGAGAGATTTATGATGACACTGTCGGCACACCCGCGCCAGAAGTCGAACTGCGCATAGCCGATAATGGCGAAGTGCTGTTTCGCAGTCCGGGCGTTTTTGTTGAATACTTCAAGAATGAGGCCGCAACGAAGGAAACCAAAACGGCTGATGGCTGGGTCCATACCGGCGATGCTGGGTTCATGGATGATCGCGGCCACCTGAAGATCATCGACCGCGCCAAGGATGTCGGAAAGCTGAACAACGGGACATTGTTTGCGCCGAAATACATCGAAAACAAGCTGAAATTCTTCCCCAATATCAAGGAAGTCGTCGCCTTTGGGAATGGTCGGGACTACTGCGCCTGTTTCATCAATATCGACCTGGAAGCCGTCGGCAGTTGGGCAGAGCGAAACAACCTCTCTTATGCTTCTTTCCAGGATTTGTCTTCTCGCCGTGAGGTCTATGACATTATCAAAGGCCATGTGGAACAGGTCAACCGGGACTTGGCACAGGAAGAGATGGTCGCGGGCTCTCAGATCACGCGCTTTCTGTTGCTGCCCAAGATGCTGGATGCCGATGACGGAGAACTGACCCGCACCAGCAAGGTCCGTCGCAGCTTCATTGCAGAGAAATACGCGTCCCTGATTGATGCCCTATATGACCCGTCGGCCAAGACAGGATCAATCAAAAGCGAGATCACGTTCGAGGATGGGCGCAAGGGAATGCTGGAGGCCACCGTCGATATTTATGAGGCGACACAGACCCCACCCAGCCATACCTCAACAAAAGTGGCGCAGAGTAAGCGACGTGCCAAAAGGAGATGTCAGGGTGAGTGATAGCCTAGCGCAAGAAACCAATTCCGGCCCATCGCGCAGCGTGCTTGCGCACCAATCACGTATCGGGGACGTCCTTTTGAAGGTCGAGAACATCACGCTGCGCTTTGGCGGGGTGAAGGCGATCAACGGCGTATCCTTTGACATTCGCAAGGGTGAGGTTCGTTCTATCATCGGGCCGAACGGGGCCGGTAAATCCTCCATGCTGAACTGCATCAACGGTTTTTATCAGCCGCAGGAAGGATCGATCTGGTATCAGGGTAAAACCTACAGCCCGATGCGTCCCTATGATGCCGCATCCAATGGTATCGCCCGCACATTCCAGAACATTGCCCTGTTCAAGGGGATGACGACCCTGGACAACATTATGACCGGGCGCATTCTGAAGCAGAAGGCAAGCCTGCTGGAACAGGCGTTTTACATCGGACGCGGCCGGTCTGAGGAAATTGAGCACCGGGAATTTGTCGAAGACATTATCGACTTCCTGGAGATCCAATCGATCCGCAAGACACCCGTCGGGCGCCTGCCTTATGGCCTGCAAAAGCGGGTTGAATTGGGCCGCGCCCTGGCAGCCGAGCCAACACTGTTGCTGTTGGATGAGCCAATGGCCGGGATGAATGTTGAAGAAAAAGAGGACATGTCCCGTTTCATCATCGATGTGAACGATCACTTTGGCACGACCATCGCGCTGATCGAACACGATATGGGCGTCGTCATGGACCTGTCGGACCGGGTTGTGGTTCTGGACTATGGGTCGCTGTTGGCAGATGGAACCCCCGATGAGGTCCGGGGCAATCAGGCAGTTATCGACGCCTATCTGGGCGTGGCGCACGACTGATGCGAGGGGGATCGGTATGATTGAGGCATTCGCAAATATTCTGGGCATCGACCCTTTCGAGATTTGGTTCTTTCTGGAAGTGCTGATCAGCGGCCTGATGGCCGGGGTGATGTATTCCCTGGTCGCATTAGGATTTGTCCTGATCTTCAAGGCCTCCAGCGTTTTCAATTTCGCCCAGGGCGTCATGGTGCTGTTCGCCGCGCTTAACTTTGTGGGCTTCATCGATCTGGGTGTTCCCGCTTGGTTGTCTTTCCTGATGACCGTCGGGGTGATGATCATTCTGGCCTTCGCCATTGAACGGGTTGTGCTGCGCCCATTGGTGAATCAGCCCCATATTTCCCTTTTCATGGCGACAATCGGGATCGGTATATTTCTGGAAGGCTTCGGTGAATTGATCTGGGGATCAAACGTCAAACCACTGGATATCGGAATCCCCAACGATGCCGTCTTTATGGGTGAGGCAATGATCCAGGAAGCCGATATGTTCGCCGCCGTTGTGGCCAGCATTCTAGTGGCAGTTCTGGCACTGTTTTTCCATTATACCCGCATCGGTCGGGCGTTGCGCGCGGTGGCGGATGATCACCAGGCGGCTCTTTCTGTGGGAATTCCCTTGAATACGATCTGGGTCATTGTCTGGTCCGTTGCCGGTTTTGTCGCGCTGATTGCGGGCATCATGTGGGGATCGAAGCTGGGGGTTCAGTTCTCCCTCTCCGTCCTGGCGCTCAAGGCCCTGCCTGTGCTGATCCTGGGGGGCTTCACCTCCATTCCTGGTGCCATCATCGGGGGCTTGATCATTGGGGCGGGCGAAAAACTGTCCGAAGTCTATATCGTCGATTTCATTCAAACATTCGACCCGACCTTCTCAGGCGCGATTGAAGAATGGTTCGCCTATATCCTTGCCCTGGCCTTCCTGTATTTCCGACCACAGGGGCTGTTTGGCGAAAAAATTATTGAGCGGGTGTAAGGGGAAAATTCACTATGTTCTATCGTGAGGCCGGACAGTTCAAAACCACCTATGCCGCCGATCAACAGATGCTGCCGATTCCGCTGGATCGGAATTTCATGATTGCCCTGATTGTGTTCGCGGTTGTGATCGTGCCCATGATCGGATCGCAATATTGGCTGGAATCCATCCTGATCCCGGTTCTGATCCTGACCATCGCCGCTTTGGGGTTGAACATCCTGACGGGCTATGCCGGACAGTTGTCCCTGGGAACCGGGGGCTTTATGGCGGCGGGCGCCTATATGTCGTACAAGATCGCAACCAATATGCCGGAATTCATGCCGATCTGGGTGCCTGTCATTGCTGGTGGCTTCTTTGCCGCCGCGATAGGGATTGTGTTTGGCATACCGTCCCTTCGGATCAAAGGCTTCTATCTGGCGGTCGCCACCCTGGCGGCACAGTTCTTTCTGATCTGGGCGTTTCAGAAAATCGGCTGGTTTGTAAATGACTCGATTTCCGGCGTTCCCTCCACCCCCCCCAGTTCACTATTCGGCTATGGCGTGACCGGGGCCACGGCCCTGCCGGAGGCGAAGTATCTCTTCGTGCTGGCCTTTACCATCGTGCTGGCGGTCATCGCGCGGAATCTGGCCCGAGGCCGGATCGGGCGATCCTGGATGGCGATCCGCGACATGGATATCGCCGCAGAGCTGATCGGTATCAGACCTTTGCAAACAAAGCTCAGCGCCTTCGCCATCAGTTCTTTTTATTGCGGCATTGCCGGCGCGCTGTGGTCCTTCTGCTATATCAATACGGTGGAGCCGTCAGCCTTTTCCATCACGCGGTCGTTCCAGATCCTGTTTATGATCATTATTGGTGGTCTGGGCTCCGTTCTGGGGGCGTTTCTGGGCGCGGCCTTTATCTTCCTGTTGCCCATTTTTCTGAACAATGCGCCGGCTTGGGTTGGTCTGGAACTGAGGACAGATACCGTCACCCATATCGAATTCATGGTCTTTGGCGCGCTGATCATCTTCTTCCTGATCGTGGAGCCCCATGGGCTGGCCCGCCTGTGGCGCATCGCAAAGGAGAAATTGAGATTATGGCCATTTCCTCACTAACAGAGGCGATGTGAATGAGCCGGCGAAAAGTCCGGCCCTGCCATGAAAACCCAAACCCTCGGGGATAAGAGGGCGCTAGAAAAAACCAAACAAGGAGAAACGTCATGTTGGTGAGTAATGTTGTGAAGAATAGCCCAAGAGCCTTGATGGGCTTGGCGCTTGGGACAATCCTGGGGGTCAGTGCCTTTGCCGCTGGCACCGCATCGGCACAAGAACAGGTCATTCCGTCCCTGGTCTATCGCACCGGCCCTTATGCGCCGGGTGGTATTTCCTTGGCAGATGGCTATGCGGATTATTTCACCCTGATCAATGAACGCGACGGCGGCATCAATGGCGTCAAATTCAAGGTCACGGAATGTGAAACCGGCTACAGCACCGACCGCGGCGTCGAATGCTATGACCGAACCAAAAATGAGGGCGGCGGGGCCACGGTTTATAGCCCCTGGTCCACCGGTATCACCTATGCGCTGATTGAAAAGGCAACCCAGGACAAGATCCCGGTCCTGTCCATGGGCTATGGCCGTACCTCAGCGGCGGATGGTCGATACTTCCCGTACATCTTCAACTTCCCGTCAACCTACTGGAATCAGGCAACCGCCATCGTTCAGTATATCGCCAATCAGGAAGGCGGGATTGAAAAGCTGAAGGGCATGAACTTTGCCTATATCTATCTGGATCACCCCTATGGGAAGGAGCCGCTGCCGACCATGGATGTCATGGCCGCCAAATTCGGCTTCTCCTTTGACCGGTATCCAGTTCCGCCCGCATCGATGACAGAACAGAAATCGATCTGGCTGAAAATCCGTCGTCAACGCCCGGACTATGCCATCATGTGGGGCTGGGGCGCGATGAACGGCACGGCTGTGAACGAAGCCGCCAATATCAATTTCCCGATGGACAAGTTTATCGGCAACTGGTGGGCCGCGGGTGAAGACGCCGTAGAAGCCGCTGGTCAAGGGGGCATTGGCTATAAGGCAGCAACCTTCCACGGGGCCGGTGACGATTATGATGTCTACAACGATTTGAAAAAATACGTGTATGACACCAATAAATTCGCCGGGAATGGCGATCAGTGGGGCCGTGTACTGTACAATCGCGGCGTCGCCAATGCGATCTATGTCGTGGAAGCTCTGAAGATCGCCCATGCAAAATATGGCACGGGCGTGATCACGGGTGAACAAATGCAATGGGCGCTGGAAAACCTGAACCTCACCGATGCAGACATTGCAAAGATTGGGGCTGCGGGTCTGGTGCCTGCCGTCAGCGTCACCTGCGCCAATCATGAAGGGCAGAACCCAGCAGTTCTGATCCAGCAATGGGATGGCAAGGAATACAAGATCATCACCGACTGGATCCCGGCTATGGCGGACCTAACCCGGCCGATCTTGGAAGAAGAAGCCGCGAACTATGCCAAAGAGCAGGGCATCACCGCCCGCAGTTGCTCTTAAGGCATTGTGACACAGTAGCCAAACGGTAAGCCGAACAGGGAGAGACCCGATGAGCGTACAGGCACAGGATCTTGCAGAGAAACCCGCAACAGCGGAAATTCTGCTACAGATCAATAATGTGGAAGTGATTTACGACCACGTGATCCTGGTGCTCAAGGGTGTCTCCCTCTCGGTGCCGAAGGGGGGGATCGTCGCCCTGCTGGGCGCCAATGGCGCTGGCAAAAGCACGACACTGAAATCAATCTCCAACCTGTTGCGCGCCGAACGCGGCGAGGTCACCAAGGGCAGCATCGAATTGGCGGGCGAGAAAGTCCACCAGATGACCGCCAATGATCTGGTCAAGCGGGGCTGTGTGCAGGTGATGGAGGGGCGTCATTGCTTCGAGCATCTGACGATCGAGGAAAACCTGCTGACCGGAGCCTATACACGCGGCGGCGGGTCAGAAATCAAGGCAGACCTGGAAAAGGTTTATGACTATTTCCCGCGCCTGCGTGAACGGCGCAAAAGCCAGGCGGGCTATACATCCGGTGGGGAGCAACAGATGTGCGCCATCGGGCGGGCGCTGATGGCAAAGCCCAAGCTGATCCTGCTGGACGAGCCCTCCATGGGCCTGGCCCCGCAATTGGTAGAACAAATCTTTGAAATCGTAAAAAAGCTGAATGAGCAGGAGGGGGTTACCTTCCTGCTGGCCGAACAGAACACCAATGTCGCCCTGCGCTATGCCGATTACGGCTATATCCTGGAAAGCGGACGTGTTGTTATGGACGGCAAGGCCGACGCCCTCCTCTCCAATGAGGATGTAAAAGAATTCTATCTGGGCCTCTCCACAGAAGGCCGCAAAAACTTCCGCGAAGTAAAACACTACAAACGCAGGAAACGGTGGCTGTAAGCGATAGGAACTTTCAGTGATGCAAATTGATCAAGGGTTACTTCAAATTGCGTTAATTTTCATTCCGGGTCTATTATGGGCTTCAATTGAAAAGAAGTATGCATCTAAAGGTATGTTAAGTATCACTTGGTTTGTTATGAGAACCTTCCTTTTCGGCGTTTTAAGTTACGCAATTCTCATTGCAATTTTTCTAATGTTTGGGATCCAATCAGATTTGGTTACTAGTTCTGCCACGCAAAGCGATGTAATACCAAACGTGCACCTTCAAGATGCAATTCTTGCGACAGTTGTTAGTTTTCCATCAAGTATTCTTTGGCTTTACATCCAAAATTACAAAATCCTAACAAAATTATTGCAGGCGATTGGTGCTACAAAAACTTTCGGTGAAGAAGATCTCTGGGATTATATCTTCAACAGCGCCAACAAAGGCGTGGTGGAGTATGTACACGTTAGAGATTTCGATAAAGAGTTGGTTTATAGTGGTTGGGTTATGTTATTCTCAGAAACGGATAAGCTGCGTGAATTGCACCTAAAGAACGTGGAAGTTTCTGATTTTTCAGGAAATACATTGTATGAAATGCCTTGGGTCTACTTAGCCCGTGAACCATATGACGTAACTATAGAATTCCCCAGAAGAAATGGTTAAAAGGAGCAACTCATGTCGTCACTACGAAATCAAGCCTCTGATAAGAACGGTGTTTTCTTAGAAGGTTACAAATCACGAGGTGGCAAGATGGGAACTGTCGTTAACTCGAATCGACCGGCCTCTCCTCCACCAATTAAAATTGATCATAAGCAGGAACCTGCAGCCAAAACAAAATGACAAATTTTTTCGATTCGCTTGAGACCGACAGCACCGATGCCCGCACTGCCCGACAATTGGCGCAATTGCAGGATCAGGTCGCCCTGGCACAGGCCAAAGCTCCATATTTTGCGGAAAGTCTGAAGGGTGTTGATGCGGACAGCCTGACCAGCCTTGAAGCCTTAGCCGCCCTTCCGGTGGTGCGAAAATCGGACCTGATGGACCATCAGCAATCCAATCCGCCCTTCGGCGGCATGACAGCAACCCCGTCAGCGGATCTGGCGCGGCTGTATATGTCACCCGGCCCGATCCTGGACCCGGACGGTCATGCCCCGAATTTCGATTGGTGGCGCTTTGGGCGGGCCGCCTGGGCAGCGGGTTTGCGCAAGGGGGATCGGGTCGCGAATTGCTTTTCCTATCACCTGACCCCGGCGGGGCGCATGTTTGAAGAAGCCGCCCATGCCTGTGGTGCCGCCGTGATCCCCTGCGGCGTTGGCAATACCGAGGCTGTGGTCCAGGCCATGGCGTTATTAAAAGCCACCGCCTATTCCGGCACGCCCGACTATCCCAAGGCGCTGTTTGAGAAGGCCGTTGAATTGGGGTTGGACCTGTCTGGCGTTAAAACTTTGATCGTAGGGGCAGGTCCGTTGTTCCCGTCGATGCGACAGGACTATCACGACCGGGGATTGGTCTGTCTGCAAACCTATGGCACCGCTGATCTGGGCAATGTCGCCTATGAAAGCAAGGCGATGGAAGGTCTGATCACCGATGAAGGCGTGATCGTTGAAATCGTGCGCCCCGGCACCGGTGATCCCGTGCCAGAGGGTGAAGTTGGAGAGGTTGTTGTCACCCTGTTGACCAACCGGGACTATCCGCTGATCCGCTTTGCGACCGGCGATTTGTCTGCAGTGATGAATGGCACCAGCCCCTGCGGCCGCACGGCGCCCCGCATCAAAGGCTGGATGGGCCGTGCCGATCAAACCGCTAAAATTCGGGGCATGTTCGTGCGCCCCAGCCAGGTTGCCGAAATTGTTTCCCGCCACACGGAAATTACCAAGGCACGGATCGTGATCTCTTCTGATTCAGCAAAAAAAGACATCATGACCATACGATGTGAAGCAACGGGCGATCTGGATGCCGCCCGGCTGGCAGAAACGGTGCAGAGCGTCACAAAGCTGCGCGGTACCGTTGAGGTGGTAGAACCCGGCACCCTGCCCAATGATGGCAAGGTGATTGACGACACGCGGGATTTTTCCGCGTAAAGCGGGAGCGGTATTTAAAAAAAGGTTTTTATTAAAACAATGGCCTTGATTCGGCTGGTTGCAACGGCAGGACTTGAACCTACATCTTTCCGCCCGTATGTTCCATTTGGCAATAGACACTACGTAGATAGCAGAAGCTTTATCCAGTTAAGCTACGTTGCAATATATTTACTCCGAAGAAACCACTTTCAATTTCGGCTTGCCTTTCCGTTTAGCACGGGCAGATTGTTCACGTTGTTTGTGAGCAATATCATCAAGTTTTTCTTGCGCATATGGAGCGGCGGCTTCAATCAAACCATCTAGGTGATACAAATTTGTCTTACTTCCTTTCCCAAAAATTCGTCGTTCTTCACGACGAATAAGGCCCCCTTTTTCGAGCGATGCAATTCGTCTTTGAACAGTTCTTGGGTCAATACCGATTGCATTAGCTATAGTCTTCTTTGATGGGTGAGGTTTGTTTTCCTCCGTCCACCAATAACTAGCCAAGTGAAGGATGATGTTTATATCAACCGCATCCAATCCCAGAGCTTGCTGTCGCTCAATAATGATACTTGGGATGGCAGTCCATCCAGCATTCATAAGTGGCTTCGACCACTTTTTTTCATTAACCTTTAACTGGTCTGTTTCATGTTTTTGAACATCCTCTTTTTTTGTCGCCATTGTTTTGTTCCTTCTTCTGACTTTGTTAAAATCCTATATGTGTCCATCACCAACAAAATGCAAACTATACCGGGAGGCAACAGTGTCTAGGGCCCCTAAATAATTAGAGATTAGCTTAGGAATGTCTACGCTAGTTACGTCTGCATAGAATCGCGTATACTTCGCGAGGCACCGACGCCTCTCACCGGGAGACACTTAAGTCTCCGAGGGCCTAGACAATGATGTCTACTGGTAGGAGGCACTGGTGTCTAGGGGCTATTCCAAAAAAACTTCAATTTAATACTCGCCAGAGAATTTTGCCGCACTGCTATAGCTAAATTCAGCTTTATAAATGTATCTCTAAATTTACACAGCAACGCTACCGCCATCAAATGAGAACTCGTACCTCGGTCAGTTATTGCCAGCCTTAGTTTGGGACAAAAGGGCCGTTGGTAGCTGCAGCATTTAAGTCTAAGCTGATGTCCGATCAAACTGGCCCTCCAATTGAAAGACGACAATGTCCAGTCCGACCGATCTTCAGGAACAGATGACCCGATGGCGTCACGACCTGCATGCCCACCCTGAATTCGGATTCAGTGAGAAGCGTACCGCCGCCTTTGTCGCCGCGAAACTGCGCGAATTCGGATTGGATGATGTCACCGAAGGGGTTGGCGGGACAGGCGTTGTTGGTACTTTGAAACGGGGCACCGGCAACCGTGCGATTGCCTTGCGGGCCGATATGGATGCGCTGCATATCACCGAACAGGGCAGCCTGCCCTATAAGTCGACCCATGACGGCTATATGCATGCCTGCGGTCATGATGGGCACACCATCATGCTGTTGGGCGCGGCCAAGACCCTGACCCAGCAGGAAGGGTTTGATGGCACGATCCGGTTTATCTTCCAGCCAGCGGAAGAATGGGGCCAAGGCGCGATAGCAATGATCAACGATGGCCTATTGGATCGCTTCCCGTTCGAAGAAATTTACGGTCTGCACAATATGCCAGGCTATCCGATCGGCCAATTTGTGACGAAGCCGGGCGCGATCATGTCTGCGGAAGATGTTTTTGAAATCACCCTGCGAGGCGTCGGGGGCCATGCGTCCAGACCGCATTCTGGCAGTGAAACACTGGTCGCCGCCTGCGCCCTGGTCACCAATCTACAAACCATCGTCTCTCGACGGGTCGATCCAACAGCAGTCGCGGTGGTATCGGTTACTGAATTGACCACCGACGGCACCCGCAATGTCCTGCCAGGCCAGGCACAAATCCGGGGTGATGCCCGCAGCTTTGACCCAGCCGTCAGCGCACAGATCGAAAAGCAGATGCGCCTGATCGCCGAAGGGACGGCGCTCTCCTATAATGTCAGTGTCGACGTCAATTATGCCCGGGAATTCATCTCTCTGTTGAATGACGAGGCCCTGACCCAGGAAGCCCTGAATGCGGCCAGGGATGTGCTAGGGTCGGATGCCGTTATGATTTCCGACGAACCCATCACCGCGTCAGAAGACTTCGCCCAGTTCCTGCGCCATGTGCCAGGATGCTTTGCCTTTCTGGGCAATGGGGAGGACTCCCTGCCACTGCACAACCCCAACTATGATTTCAACGATGCCAGCCTGACCGCCGGGGTCGCATTCCACACCGCCATCGCCCGCCGTCGCCTGCCCCTAGCGACCCCACGAGCCTAAAACACTTTCTTAGCTTTCGCGATTGCGCCAGAGCAAAGCCTGCGCAAACAGGCTCGAGTGCGACGACGTATTTACTGAAAAAACAGTTGGTAAGAGTATCATGTGTGAGCTCCTGCGAGCGCATGATGCTCTAACGCACGACGCGGGATATATTCAGGTGGGTGCCCTGGGGATCGCGATAATGATAATCGCCCCAACAAGACAAATAACAGCGCCGGTAATATCCCAGCGATCCGGTTTGATACCTTCGACAAGCCACAACCAGACAAGGGAGCATACAATATAGACCCCGCCATAAGCTGCGTAGGCGCGTCCAGCGGCGACGCTGTCGACCAGCGTCAACAGATACGCAAATAAGGCCAGGGATGCGATCCCCGGCAGAACCCACCAAATTGTCTTGTCGAGGCGCAGCCACGCCCAAAATGCGAAACATCCTGCGATTTCAGCAATAGCCGCGCCAATATAGGCAACGAGAGTCGGCATGTTGATTGTTTCTCCTTACAGCGATTACTATCAGAACCGACGCAGGCGTTATGGGCAGGGCTTCCGGCTAGCAGAGACCCTGCGCCACCTTAATCCGGTCAAGAAATGATGGCATATGGGGCCTATCTCCGCACGACTGAGAAACCATTTCGCAATTAGGCGTTTTTCCAGTTGAAAGTCAAAGGGGCTTCCCGAAAGGCAAAACGATCCAGATGAGACGCAAGTACATCTTGCAATGCATCTCTCTGCCCCGTTTCACTGGCTTCGATCCGACATTCCAGATGCGCTGGATGGGCGGTCAGGATTACGGTTGCATCCTGTGACCAAGACCCGCTGCGGCCATCTTTCGGGAAAGTGATCCGCCCTTGCCCGGATGTGAAGTCGACCGTCAATTTATGCGCCCAGTGCTTGCATAATTGCTGCAGATACCGGCTGCCGTTTTCGGTTGGTATTTCGGTGGTGCTGATGGTTTGCATAGTTATATTCTCCTGAGTTTGGGGCTCTGCGTCCAAGCCGTGACGACGGCGCAGGGTGTCTTGAAGTGTCGCTCTCATCACAACCGCTCAATCCGCTGGGCTGTTTCGTCCAGAATTCCCGCGACCGTGTGCAGCATGTCTTTATCCACATCATCATTGCCCAGTCGGGATCGTATGACGCGTCGCAAATTCTCTATGGCCCGGCGCACCGGCCCGCCATCCATCCGTTGATGGGTTTCTCGCATCGCAGACATACGGGCAATGATCCCGTCAATTTCCTTTACACTGGCTGTGATTTCCAGCGTCCCCTGATCTGTGAGGGAAAATGCCTTGCGAGATCCCTCGGACTCCAACTCAGAAATCAGGTCCATTTCCTGCAACAAAGTCAGAGTTGGATAGACCATACCAGGGCTGGGCGCATAAGCCCCGCCCGTCATGGCCTCAATCTCGCGGATCAAGTCATAGCCATGGCGCGGAGTTTCCGACAACAGCTTCATCAGCAACAGGCGTAATTCGCCCGAATCAATGACCCGATGGCGACCATGGCGACGTTGATGTCCACCACCATGGTCGCGCTCATGATGATCTTTGCCAATAAAGTCATTGTCGTGGGCACCATGCCCTCTTCCGCGGCCAGATCGTCCACCTGGATGACGGGATCGCCCTTCAATAGGATTATTCATTTTTCTCTCCAATCTATTTTAGATAAGTTAAGATATATCATGAGTCTTTTAAAATACAAGAAACGTCGAGCAGAATTTTTGATTCAAGCATCACAAATGGCACTCTGCATCCGGTGAAAATTGCTCTTGCGCTGGGTGGAATGCCTGCTCAGGATGCGTCAGAAACATCGATAGGGTTCTGCTATGTCAAACTGGGATTTGTTGTTGCCGTTCCTTGCCGCCACTGTGGTTTTTGCGCTTATTCCCGGACCGGCACTGCTCTATACCGCCGCCCAGACATTAGCGCATGGTCGACGCGGGGGATTTATGGCGGCATTGGGTTTGCAAATCGGGGGATTGTTCCACGTTGCCGCCGCCGCATTGGGATTATCAGCCCTGCTGGCCGTGGTGCCGACGCTCTACACCGCGTTGAAGATCGTGGGGGCATTGTACCTTGTCTATATGGGGATATCGATTATCCGCACCAGACTTGCCACAGAAGAGGGCAATCCAGGAACCCTGAACGGCAAACTCCGGAAGCAGGGACGCTCCGCCTTTATACAAAGCATGTCGGTGGAGATGTTGAACCCCAAGACGGCCATGTTCTTTGTTGCCTTCCTGCCACAATTTGCAGACCCCAGTGCCAGTTTCCCGATCTGGCTCCAGATGTTGATCCTTGGGATTATTGTGAACCTGGCTGTCACCTTTGCGGATGTCGCCGCCGTCTTTCTGACCAACGCGGTAATGGCAGGCCTGCGCAAGGGACGGCACACGATGCGCATCGCCCGATGGGCCGGGGGGTCCATTCTGATTGGGTTGGGAGTCAATCTAGCGATCACGCAACGGTGAAGATTTGCCCTTAAAATGCCTTAATTGAACCTCTACAAAACCCTGTTTGCCACCCAATATCTAAACTGCTGAGACCTCCCCTCTCACCGGGGCGCCCCCAAACTGCCCCGGGACGACCTTCAACAGGTCGTTGCAACCGCGATAGACGGCCGTCGATACCCCCCCATCGGCGGCCGTCGTTTTTTGTGGTATCCCTTATTTACATTCGCTATCCAAGTGGCGTGATCCAATAAACCCCGACAGTGTGACGGCAGAATGATCAATGCGCCATATTAAGCCCCAGGATTATACCGGAACGCGCCCCTGGGATGCGCTGGATATCGAAACAATCGATACCGCCACCATTCGGCTGCATTGGACGGACCAGGCCTATATCTGGCATGTCAATGACGGGCCGGAGGTTTTCGTGTTGCTGGACGGGTCTCTGCGCATGCATTTCCGCCATCCCGATGGCCGGGAAGACAGCCTGATGATGGAACCCGGCGACATTGTGCATTGCCAGGCTGGAGATGCCCACAAGGCGGAACCCTTAACCGCCTGTCGCATTCTGGTGGCGGAACGTGCAGGGTCAATTTAACCTAAAATGACTGCACAGCCTCGCCATCTTGATTGACAGGTACCACGCTGCACCGCACGCTAATTCTGGATGGGAGTGACAGGGACCATGGGACTGGTGCACGGGACAACAATCGCCATCGATGGATGCGGCATTTTGCTGCGCGGCGCATCGGGTGCGGGAAAATCTGACCTGGCTCTGCGCCTGATTGATGCGGGCGCCGAACTGGTTGCAGATGATCAAACTGCGCTGACTGTCGATAAGGGCATTCTATACGCCCAGGCGCCAGATCAATTACGTGGACTGCTGGAAGTCCGGGGTATTGGCATAATGACCCTGCCCTATCGCAATCGCTGTGCCTTGGCCCTGCTGGCCGATCTGACATCTGGTCCGATTGATCGGCTGCCGAGCCCTGACCAGGATATTATTGAGGGGGTGAGCCTGCCCTGCCTGACAATTAACCCTTTTGAGATCTCTGCACCCATCAAGCTGAAACTTGCCTTGCACCATGGCTTTGGGGTGCCGGCATGACTGAGACGCCCTCTGCGAACGCCAATAATCGGGCTGATCTTGTGCTGGTAACCGGCATGTCGGGGGCAGGACGCTCCACGGCCCTGGCGGTGCTGGAGGATTTGGGGTTTGACGCGGTTGATAACCTGCCGCTCAGCCTGCTGCCACGCCTGGCCCAGTCGATACGCGAGAATCCCAGCGCCTCACCGGTCGCAATTGGGGTTGATATCCGCAATCGAGATTTCGGCATTGCCAGCCTTCAGGCGGAAATTGATACATTAAAGATGGCCGACGGCCTGAAGGTTACAACCCTGTTTCTGGATTGCAGCGACGATGAATTGCTGCGGCGCTTCACCGAAACCCGCCGCCGCCATCCCCTGGCTGCGGATCGCCCGGTCGCTGACGGCATTCGCATGGAACGGGAGGCGATCCTGCCTCTGGCGTCCCATGCCGATATGATGATCGATTCCACAGGGCTGACCGTGTGGGATTTCAAACAGCGGATGACATCCCTGTTTGCCGATGGCAGCCCAGTTGGGGCGGCGATCACGGTGATGTCCTTTTCCTTTCGCCGGGGTGTCCCCAGAGAGGCCGATATGGTTCTGGATGTGCGGTTTCTGAAAAACCCGCATTATGAGCCGACATTGCGGGATTTGACCGGCCTGGACCCAAAAGTGGGCGCGGCGATTGAAGCCGATCCAGATTGTGCGGGTTTCCAAAAGGACCTGCAGACATTATTGACCCGCGTGCTGCCGCGCCAGGAAGCCGAAGGAAAAAGTTATCTAACGATTGCATTTGGCTGTACAGGGGGCAAACATCGGTCTGTCTATATGGCAGAACAGCTTGCAGACTGGCTGACACAGCAAGGACGACCGGCCTACCGCTTTCACAGGGATATGCCAGCAAATGCCGACGGTGAAACCCCAACGGCACAGATAAACCACACTACGGATCAAAACGGGGCGAAAAAGGGATAACGCATGATTGGATTGGTCTTGGTCACCCATGGGGGGCTCGCGCGGGAATTCGTGTCGGCCATGGAACATGTTGTCGGGGCGCAACAGAACGTCACGGCCATTTGTATCGGCCCCGACGATGACATGGAACGCCGCCGGGTCGATATCCTGGAAGCGGTTAAAGCAGTCGATACCGGAGAGGGTGTCGTCGTCCTGACCGATATGTTTGGGGGCACACCGTCTAATCTGGCGATTTCGATCATGGATCAGGCCAAGGTTGAGGTTATTGCGGGCCTGAACCTGCCGATGCTGATCAAATTGGCGAAGGTGCGCCAGACGGAAAGCCTGGAGGCGGCGGTCGAACAAGCCCAGGATGCCGGCACGAAATACATAAACGTCGCCAGCAAGCTGCTGGGATGAGCGATGCCACATTAACGATTTGCAACAAGCGTGGCTTGCATGCCCGCGCTGCTGCAAAATTTGTGCAGACCGCGGAACGATTCGATGCCCATATCGAGGTATCCAAGGACGGTCAGACCGTAACGGGGACGTCCATCATGGGCCTTATGATGCTAGCCGCATCCAAAGGAACAACGATTAGCATCCGTGTCTCCGGTCCGGAGGCGAAAGCGGCAATGGATGAAATCACCGCCCTGGTCAATGCCGGCTTTTACGAGGAGACCTGACCTGCAATGTCGGTGAAAATGCCGCAGCATATTCTGACCGGAGTTGGGGTTTCCCCCGGTGTCGCCTTTGGGTTTGCGGCACAGATCGATGCGACGGGGATGGCTGTTTCCGAACACAGGATCATGGATGCCGACATTCCAGACGAGGTTGAGCGACTGGAAAAAGCGGTTCGCAAGAGCCGTCGGCAAATTTTGGCTTTGAAGAGAATACGTGGGCGCGTCACGGACAACACGGCCGAGGGATTGAATGAAATTCTGGAAGCCCATGTCCAGATGCTGCAAAACTCGCGCCTTGTGCGGGGGGCGCGGCAGCGTATCGAATCCGACCGCCTGAACGCCGCTGCCGCTATGAAAGCCGAAAGTGATGCGGTGATAACCGGGTTTCAGGCGATGGATAATCCCTATATCGCCGCCCGGGCGGAGGATGTGCGAGAAGTATCCCATCGGGTGCTGCGCAACCTGATGGATGTGCCCAAGAATGCCTATGCCGCTGCCGAGAAGGGCGCGATCATGCTGGCGGAATCGATCAGCCCTGCTGATACCGCCCTGATGGATCCAACCCGGATCAATGGCTTCGCCGCAGAGCAGGGCGGCGCGCAGGGTCATACCGCCATCATGGCGCGGTCCCTTGGAATCCCAGCCGTCCTTGGGCTGGCCGGTGCAGCCTCTGTCCCTGCCGGCACACCTGTGATCCTGGATGGCGGCGAAGGGGTTGTGATTGCCAACCCCACGCCAGATACCGAGGCGCGCTATCGCGAGAAACGCGCAAAACAGCTGCGCGAGCAACAGCGTCTGGAAACCCTGATCGGGGAAAGTGCCGCAACACGCGATGCGGTTATCATCTCTCTGGAGGCCAATCTGGAATTACCCCGGGAAGGGATCATCGCCCACCGACTGGGTGCAGATGGCATTGGCCTGTTTCGTACAGAATTCATGTTCATGAACCGCACCCTGCCCCCCAGCGAAGACGAACAGTTTGAAAGTCTTGCCACCGTCATTCGCGCCATGGCGGGCCGCCCCGTTACCATTCGCACGATGGATGTAGGGGGGGAAAAGCTGGCCTATTCCCTGGGGGATGATCTTACCCCATCGCCCAATCCGGCACTGGGCCTTCGCGCCATACGCCTGTCCCTGAAACGCCCAAGACTATTGGAAACACAGCTTTGCGCCATTCTGCGCGCAGGGGCATTGGGCCCGGTTCGCATCCTGCTGCCAATGATCACAACAGCCGGTGAAGTTCGCACCGTTCGTGATATTTTGCACCGCATGGTCAAGCGCCTGAAACGTCGGGGCGTCGCTATCGCTGATCCGGTGCCACCACTTGGGGTGATGATTGAGGTGCCCGGCGCCGCCCTGGCCGCTGACTCCCTGGCGCAAGCCGCAGATTTCTTTGCCATTGGGACAAATGATCTGACGCAATATACGCTGGCCATCGACCGCACCGATGATCAGGTCGCGCATTTGTACAACCCGCTGCATCCCGGCGTTTTGCGACTGATGGATTTTGCCATTCAGGCCGCATTGCGCGCGCGCATCCCGGTATCAGTTTGTGGGGAAATCGCGGGCGACCCGAAGTTCACCGCCCTTCTGATCGGCCTTGGCGTGCGGGATTTGTCGATGGCGACGACAAGCCTGCTGCAAGTAAAAAATCGGGTTCGGCAGATTGAATTCACCGCAGCGGCTGCCCGCGCCCGCATGATTATGGAAAGCCATGATAGCGGCCGAATTCGCATGTTGCTGGAAGATTTGAACGGCATCGCACAGGGTTAGAATCGACCTTCGACTCCGGTCTGGTTGATTGTATCGAATATGACAATTCTGATAACCCAACCAACCCCTTGCGCCGAAAGGCCAAAAAAACTGGCCTTGATTTCTTTTCAAAGCGCTGGATACTGTGGCCACATTAAGGCAGCGTTCAATCTGAGTTGTGACGCGATCTAAGACTCATGGGCAGGGAGAGTGCATCCGATGCATGGTTTCAAGCAAGTTTTCAATGTGAGAAAATTCGTCAAGTCATGCATGGTCGCAACGGTATTTGCGGCGTCTTTTTCCGTCTCAGGCATTGCACAGGCCTGCCTTAGCACGGTCGCCCCGAAACACACATTGGCCCTGTCGGTGCGGACCTTGCAGTCGGATATGATGGTTGCCGCTCTGTCTTGTAACGAGCGCGATCACTACAATGCCTTTGCGATCCGGTTTCGCCCGGAAATACAAAAACAAGGCGGCGCGCTGAAGAGCTACTTCAAGAGCCTGCACGGCCAGAATGCGACACGGGAAATCAACGCCTATGTGACGGATCTGGCAAATTATGCGGCCGTCCGCCATGCTGAGAACCGCAAGTCCTTTTGTGGCGGCGCAGCCAGCGCTTTCACGGCTCTGTTGGAAGATCCAAACTCGGATATTTACAAAATAGCGCTGGCATATTCGATGCGCGTCTCTCCATCCCTGAAACAGGAAATCGTTCTGGCCGCTGCCAGCGGTGGCTGTGATGTTATCGCCCGGGGCGATATGGTCGCTGCAGACGGCATCACCATTCTGAAATAATCCCCCACGGACAGTTTCCGCCGAAACACAGAAGCCGCCTGGACCCATTGGTTCCGGCGGCTTCTTCATTTTTGAATTGGATTTGGGGGGGAGTTGGCTTCTCCCCCCAGATCGATTTTACGTGCTTCGTCAGGAGGCTGTCAGGTTACGCAGTTCGCGGTTCAGCACCGCCAGCATCGCCAGATCCAACTGTGGCAGGCTGTGCAGTTCCAACAGCAATGTGTCCAGCCGTTCTACCGTATCATTCCGCCGCGCGGACCATTTATCAACAGCGTCGACACCGGCCCCTTCCCTGGCAAGAACGCGGGACGTAATTTCCGACTGCAAGCCCCACAAATCATCAATAATCGCCCCCAGCGCCAAACGGTGCCATTGATTGTCCGACGGAATTCGATTTGCCGCAGACCGCAGCCAATCCAACCCGAACCGGGATCCAACGGTTGAATAAACCCGGCCCACATCCACGACCGGCGCATCGGCCTGACCGGCAAGGCGCACAACATCGCAGGATGAAGACAAGACCTTTAGTTGCGCAACCGACAAGGCCAGATCATCCGGCACACCGTTCTTCTGGAACCGTGCCAGACGTGCAGCCACATCATCCTTGGCGAATTTGGACAGGATTGTATCCAGATTTTCCTTCAACGTGGTCACACCGGGACGATAGGTCTCAATACTGGACTTCATATCAATGGGATGATCGCTGTTGCGCAGGAACCATTCTGTCATCCGTTCAATGGTGCGTTCTGTTTCACGCAACATGCGGATCTGGATCTTGGCATCGGTCTTATTGTCCAGTGCCTCAATTGCAGCCCAGATGCCACGAAGGCTGAAAACCTCCCGAACAACTGTATAGGCACGGGCGATTTCGGATTCGAACCGACCTGTGCGCTGATGCATTTCACTGACAAAGGCGGGGCCGGTCCGGTTGATCATGGAATTCGTCACCGCCGTTGCGATGATTTCCCGACGCAAGCGATGGTTCTGAATTGCATCAGGATAGTGTTCCTGCAGCGCTGTCGGGAAATAGCGGAACAAATCCGCCTCCAGCATCGGGTCGTCCGGCAAATCGGAATCCAGCAATTCGCGATAGGTGATGTTCTTTGCATAGGCCAGGATCACAGCCAGTTCCGGGCGGCACAGTCCTTCTTTCTTCTGCATCCGCTCTGCAATGTCTTCATCATCGGGCAGGAATTCCAGTCGGCGGTTCAAATCCCCGGCCCGTTCCATCGCCCGGATCAAACGCTGGTGACGATCCAAAAGCGTTTCCGCTTGAGACAATTCCACCGACAGCGATTGAGTCTGCTGGTAATTATCACGCAGCACCAGGGCGGAAACTTCGTCGGTCATTTTTTCCAACAGCGTATTGCGCTGCTTTTCCGTCATATCCCCGCGCTGGACGACATCCCCCAACAGAATCTTGATATTCACCTCGTGGTCGGAACAATCCACACCGGCAGAGTTATCAATGGCATCGGTGTTAATCCGCCCACCCAACTGCGCAAACTGAATACGGGATCGGTGGGTCACGCCCAGATTGGCCCCTTCGCCAATGACCTTTGCGCGCACTTCATCGGCATCAACCCGCAGTGCATCATTGGCGCGATCCCCGACATCCGCGTTGCTTTCATCGGTATGTTTCACATAGGTCCCGATACCGCCGAACCACAACAGGTCCACTGGCATCCGCAGCGCCGCCTTAATCAATTGCGCTGGTGGCATCGTATCTTCCGTCACCTCCAGCATTGCCTTCATTTCCGGCGTTAATTTAATCGACTTGGCGGAACGATCAAAAATGCCCCCTCCTTTGGAGATCAGAGAGGTGTCATAATCCGCCCACCCTTTCACCGCATCAAACAAACGTTTGCGCTCAACAAAGGTCTTCTTTGGATCTGGAGTCGGATCAATGAAGATATGCAGATGGTTAAAGGCGACCTTCAGGCAGATATGCTCACTGAGGATCATGCCATTGCCAAAGACGTCGCCGCCCATATCTCCGATCCCAACAACACTGAAATCCTGGGTCTGGGTATCGTGACCAAATTCCCGGAAATGGCGCTTAACCGCTTCCCAACCGCCTTTAGCCGTAATGCCCATCTTTTTATGGTCATAGCCAGCCGACCCGCCCGATGCAAAGGCGTCCCCCAGCCAGAAACCATAGTGTTGCGATATCGCATTGGCAAAATCTGAGAATGTCGCCGTGCCCTTGTCTGCCGCAACCACCAGATACGGGTCATCCTGGTCATGGCGCACGACATGCGCCGGCGGGACGACTTCACCCGTCACCAGATTATCGGTAATGTCCAACATGCCGGAAATGAAGGTCTGGTAACAGGTAATGCCTTCCTGCAGATATGCCTGTCGGTCGGAAGGGGGCGGTGCCTTCTTCAGCACGAAACCACCCTTGGACCCGACGGGCACGATAACAGCATTCTTTACCTGCTGCGCCTTCACCAGGCCCAAGACCTCTGTGCGAAAATCTTCACGCCGGTCGGACCATCGCAGCCCGCCACGTGCAACAAGACCAAAGCGCAAATGCACAGCCTCAAACCGGGGGCTATAGACGAAAATTTCCCGCAACGGCGCAGGCTGAGGGATTTCCAGAATATCCCGGCTGGCGAATTTCAAAGACACATAGGACTTTGGCCGCCCATCGGGTCCAGGCTGATAAAAATTCGTGCGTAGAGTGACCTGGACCATATTCAGGAAACGGCGGATGATCCGATCCTCGTCCAGATTGCTGACATCTTCCAGCGCCGCTTCGATCTGTGCAACATATCCTGCGCACACACCCTCGCGATCCCCTGAGAAATTCGGATCAAAGCGGGTTGTGAACAGTTTCGCCAGATTGCGAACAATGTCGGGATTCTTCGCCAGGGTTTCGGCCATATAGTCCTGAGAGAAGGGAATACCGGCCTGACGCAGATATTTTGAATAGGCACGGCTGATCACCACATCCCGCCATGCCAGTCCGGCAGCCAGGACCAATCGATTAAAGCCATCGCTTTCGACTTCACCCGACAGGACCTGCAGGAAGCTGTCGTGGAAAACCTCGCGAACGCTGGCAAAGTCGATGTCGCGCCCGTCTTTACTTTCCAGAGCGAAATCGTGGAGATACAGGCTGTCCTCTGCATCACTCTCATCGGAGTCAGTCGTGTGGTCTGTGACCAGTCGACCGGGGACATTCTTTGACCCCGCCGGATGGATTTCATACAGCAATTCTTCCATCACCATGACACCCATATTTTCCAGCATGGGCATCACCGCCGAGAGAACCAGCGGCTTATTGGGGCTGTAGATCTTAAAGCGCAGTTGGTTCGCGCCAGCCTCAATCGGGTGATACAGATTGACCTGCGGATTGTTGGTGGCAAGCGCCCGTTCGACATTCTCCAGGTCGTAACAGGCTGTTTGAACATTAAACACTTCGGCATAGGCATGGGGGAAGGCTTCGCGATAGCGATGGAACAGACCCATGCCACGTTCTTCACCCAGATTCTCCACCAGGGCCTGCTGTAGACGATCTTCCCAGGTGCGGGTCACATCAGCCAGATGCTCTTCCAACTCCTTCCGGTCGATGTCAGGCACATCACCGGGTTGGGTCTTGACGATGAATTGCACACGGGTAAGCGGTTCATCGGTCATGAAGGTATAATGCGCGGAAATATGGCCCTTGAATTCCTTGGCCAATTGCCGGCCGATCAGTTTGCGCAGGGATGAAGAGAAGCGGTCCCGGGGCACATAGACCAGGGCGGAGATATAGCGCTGGAATGGGTCTGGACGCAGAAACACAGCAATCCGCTGGCGTTCCTGCAGAAACAGAATGCCCCGCGAAATATCGCTCAACAGATCTACGGAAATCTGAAACAGCTCATCACGTGGATAGCTTTCCAGGACATGGGTCAGCGCCTTTGACGAATGGCCGCCGGGTTCAAAACCAGAGGCTTCAATCACCGCATTGACTTTTTGACGCAACAGCGGGATTTCGCGCGGCGATTGGTTATAGGCGACAGAGGTCAACAGACCGATGAACAGATGTTCCCCGACCACGGCTCCGTCCGCGTCAAACTTCTTGATCGCGATCGTATCCATATGGACACGACGATGAACGGTAGAGCGATTATTGGCTTTGGTGATACGGACCAGATCCGGCGCGCGCATCTGTGCCTGAATCTGGGCCGGCAGAGCCCCCAGATTGCGCAGCCCATCGAAAACAAGGCGTTGCGGGTCCTTCAGGATTCCCAGTCCGCTGTCTTGTACGATGTCCAGTCGCGCTTTTTTCCCGGTGCCGTGATAGTCGATTTCACGGTAGCCCATGAACGTAAAATGGTCATCATGCAGCCATTTCAGGAAGGATGCCGTCTCTGACACCAGGGTTTTATCCATGCCCTTTGGCGGCGTCTTGCTAAGTTGTTTTTCGATCTTCAGGGTCTGCGCCCGCATGTCACGCCAATCCGTGACCGTGGCGCGAACATCTTCCAGGATCGCCAGTATCCCATTCTCAATCGCTTTGAGGACCTCCGGACTGGATTGTTCATCAACTTCGATATGCATGAAGCTTTCGCGCGGAAAGTCTTCTGTTTTGGCCGATTTCGACGGGAAATTCTGGGCCTTGCCTTTTGAATCCCGGTCGACGCCAAAGACCGGGTGAACAACCAGATGCACCGTATACATCTGGCGCGTCAGTTCCATTGTCACACTGTCCACAAGAAACGGCATGTCGTCATTGACGATTTCAATCACCGTATGGGTCGCATGCCATCCGTGTTTTTCAAATCGCGGATTATAGGCGCGTATGCAGGGTTTCCCGGAAGGTCGCTCCTGACCAAATGTCCACATGGAGATCGCGGCACCATACAGATCTTCAGGTTCGCGGTTACAAATGTCTTCCGGTGGGACATTGCGGTAATAGTGTGTGGTGAAGACATGGGCGGGTTCGCGTTGCTCCTTCTTGATGCGATCATCAATCAGGGCGTGTACCTTTTCCAATAGTTCCTGTTTCCGAACGTCGATCCGATCAGCCATAACAAATCCCCCGCATGGTTTCATTCGCACTGTCCGCTGTAAGGAGAAGGGTGACTATCCCCCCACCCAAGCGCGTGACGTATTTTCATTCTCAATAGCTTAGACCTAAAACGCTAAGACGCAAATCCCGTCTGGACCAAACCGATCCAGAACCAAATCCGCATACAGGTTCTTAACGGTGAATTGTTACCGTTCATGTGGCATCCGCAGTGCTTTGAAAATTTGATTTAGACGCCCAGGTCAAATCAGTTCGCGACGAACGACTTCTTCCAATGCCGTTGCAACAGATACGGAAACCGCATCCCCTTCCTTTGCCTTGCGCTCTTTCAAGACGATACGCAGGGCCTGGATATGTTGTTCTATCAAAGACGGCTTTATCGGACGGTTTGGATTTCGTTCAATCATGTAAGAACAAAATGAACTGCCGATCCGGGTGATCAATGGAAAGCCCAAGGTCGTCCCCTGGCCCCGCAGATTGTGTACCCGACGGAACAGTTTGTTTAAGGTTTCTTCATCTTGTGATTTCTTGTAGCTGGACATAAGGGCATCCAATTCGTCCAATTCTTCCCCCAGTATGCCCTCAAATTCCTGAACCACCGCAGCAACGGCCTTGTCTGCACGTCGCATTGCCTCGTCGACAGAAGGCCCGCCGACGGCAGGAACCTTTTTGGCCAGCGATGTCGGCGTGAAAAACTCCGCCTTCTCTTTAGTCTTAGATTGTTTCGGCTCTTCCCCGTCAGCGGTCATGGCCTTTTCTTTCATCCAAGATCTGCATAATCTTCAGGGGCTCGTCGTTCTGCCCCCGAATAGCTTTCATTCGCAGCCCGGCGCCGATCCGGTCCAAAATAATCCCGCCCTACCCGCACAAAGGGGCGTGGGCGTTCCACCAATGCGACAAGGCGCGCATGCAGCGCCTTTGCAGAAACCGGCTTAGACAGAAACTCGGTGATACCAAAATCCCGCGCAGCGATGACGCGGCGCATTTCCGCATATCCTGTCAGCATAATGACATTTACATAGGGATCCGGGCTTTTGGGGTCATTACGCAACAAGTTAACCAATTCAGGCCCCTCGCCCCCATCCATATCCCAGTCGGAAATCACGATATCCGGATTATAGCGACAGGCCGCTTCGAACCCGTCGCGCCCGGACGTCGCGGAAAACACGGACCCGATCCCCAAGGCTTCCAATATATTAGAAACAACGCGGATCATGAACTGGCTGTCATCAACCACAAGCACCCGCAAATTGCGAAAATCATAATTCCTGGCCACAGTAGAATCCCCCATTGACCCTGCTGAACATCGCATCTTAGGGTGCGTTGAGCAGTCCTTATCCAAATATTCATTAACCAAAATATCATACGCCCTAAAAAGAGCCCTGCAAACGGTTTAGTCTTCCCCGAATTAAAGGTGATGCGGCATGACGTTAACCCCCCTGTGGAATGATGGGGTCATCATCTCAATCCATGCTATAGTTGCGATAGGCGCCATGGTGCTGGGCGCATTTCAATTCATTTTGCCAAAGGGTACATCGACCCATCGCGGGATAGGAACCTTATGGGTGTCCCTGATGGCGATCGTTGCCGTAAGCAGCTTCTGGATACATGAGTTCAAGGTCTTTGGACCGTTCAGCGCCATTCACCTTCTATCGATTATTGTGCTTTTCTATTTGTTCAGCGGAATCAGGGCCGCAAGACGGGGCGAAATTACAAAACACAAACACCAGATGACTCAGCTATACCTTTTAGCGCTGTTGATCACCGGGGCATTTACCCTGTTGCCGGGGCGCACAATGCACGCAGTAATATTCGGCGCCAGTTAGCCTACCGCGACAGCACGGCTTCAATCCGGTCTTTCAACGCATTCAAAGAAACAGGTTTGACCAGATACCCATCGACCCGCAAATCCTTGGCGGCAATAACCGTCGTACTGTCAGTATCTCCCGTTAGAAAAATAACTGGCTGGGCCGCATATTTCGGTTGGCTCAATGCCCGCAACTTTCGCAAAAAGGTGATGCCATCCACCGGTTCCATGTGAATATCGCACAAGATGACATCGGGCTGAACGCGCAGCAATGTCTTGAACCCTTCAGACCCATCTGCTGCTTCATCAATCAGGCGATAGCCGATTTGACGCAACAATCGGCAGATGATTTTCCGAATGTGGATTTCATCTTCAATCACCAGAATCCGCGTTGTCTCATAATTAATTTCCGCCATGTTCAATCTCCCCGGCTACACAGCAAGAATCCTTGGTAGGATCGCATTAAACTCATCCAAAGAATCCATCAGCACTTCTGCAAGCATACCGGCCATATCCATATCCCCCTCATCCAGGGCATCCTGAATATCACTGGCCAATCGTCCCAATCTCTTTGCCCCAACGGACAGGGCCGCGCCCTTTAGCGCATGGGCCGCATGTCGTGCCGCTGGCTGATCCCCTGCGGTGATAGCAGCCTCAATTTCCTCAATACGCCCACGCCATCCCTGTGCCGCATCCTTGATCAGGGCTTTTGCATCGGCATCAATGCTGCCAAACGCTTCTGTCATCTGCGTTGCGTCAAAGATCTCAGTATCCCAATCGGGACCAGCCGCTTCCGGCGGGTCAACAGGGTCCGGTGTCGCCATTACCTGGGTTTTTCGCAATGACAAGGCCTGGGGCAAAAATTCAGCCAGCGCTGCGCCTAATTTACGACTGTCGATCGGTTTGGTGAAGAACCCATCCATACCCGCGTCGCGACAAGCCTGTTCTGCGCCTGCCAAGGCATCCGCCGTCAGGGCCAAAATGGGCAAGTGTCGCCCTGTACCCATTTCCTGCGTGCGAACCGCACGGCTGAGCTCAAACCCATCCATGACGGGCATGTTAAAATCAGTCAATAACAGGCCATAGCCAGGCCGCGCCAGCATATCCAGCGCCACTTGCCCATTTTCCGCCAGTTCACAGGCAAATCCCATTTTGCTGAGCATCTGACGGATGACGATTTGATTGGTTTCATTATCTTCCGCCACCAGAATCAGCGCGTTTTCACGGCGCGCATCCTCCACATCTGGGGGTCCAAAGGCGAGATCTTCTCGTTCCAGAAGAACTTCTGCCGCCTCAAGCCCAAGCGCGACGGCAACCACATGCCATAAGGGTTCCCGTGACAGTGGATAGGTCATTACACCGGACAATCTGGCCCGATCTGTCGCCGATAACTCCGCAATTGCACTGCGGGAACCGACTACAGCGATAGCAGCACTGACATCTGGCAATGGATAGGATGCATCAAGGATCAAAAGATCCGACGTCTCATCGATATCCCCTAGGCTCTTTGCAATCGTTACCTTCGTAACGTCTGTGGCATGCAGATAGCGTGTCGCGATATCGATTACCCGGTCCGGCAGACCAAGCAGACAAACACGGGCCGCTGACAAATCCGCAGGATATCGCAGGGCTTCATCTCCCTGCGGTGACAAGGGTAAATCGAACGTGAAGGTCGACCCTTCCCCAATTGCGCTGGTAACAAAGATATCTCCGCCCATCAGGGTGCACAGCCGTTGACAGATGGACAGCCCCAGACCGGTTCCACCGAATTTGCGGGATGTTGATGTATCTGCCTGCACAAAGGCCTGAAACAATTTGCCCTGCTGCTCTGGTGTCAGCCCGATCCCGGTGTCATGCACCTGAAACCGCAACCAGTCACCATCCTGCCCCCCTTCAGTCTCCGGTCTTTGGCCAACCACAATTTCTACGGATCCAGACTCCGTAAACTTAACGGCATTGCCGCCCAGATTCAGAAGAACCTGACGGATGCGCGTTGGATCTCCCAACCGATGATCCACCAGTGCCGGGTCTATTTCTACAGCGAAAGCCAGGCCCCGCTCATCCGCGCGGGGGGCCAGAAGTTCGGCGCATCCATCAACCACTTCCGACAGGGAAAACGGGATCGTTTCAATTTCGATCTTTCCGGCCTCAATCTTGGAAAAATCCAGGATATCATTGATGATCGTCAGCAGGGCCATTGCAGAATTATTGATAATGCCCGCCATACGCCGTTGTTCCGTATCCAGGCGCGTCAACGTCAATAACTCTGCCATAGAGACAACGCCATTCATTGGCGTTCGAATTTCATGGCTCATCGTTGCCAGGAATGTTGATTTTGCCTTTGTCGCCGCCTCTGCAATTTCCTTCGCGTCGATCAGTTCCGCCTCGGCGCGTTCACGGGCCAGTACCTCCACCCGCAGTTTCACGGCATACAGGCCAACAATGCCGAAAATCAAAATCGCGCTGAACAGCAGGATCACATTTCGCTGCATCCCGGCTTCCGCATCGGCCAATACGACATCAAGATCCCTGGCGATAAAGATATTCAGGGGCATCGCTTTGGTAGGGTCCAGAACGGCCTTGATCGCGATAAAGGACCGCTTATCCAGAGACAGCGGCACCACCTGACCGGGCGTTGTGACGGTTCGTTGTACGGTGCCTTCAAAACTGGTCGGTACACTGTAACGGGCAAAAAAGGTGGCGGTATCCCGCCTCATTTCTTCCGCCTGCTCCACAAAATCGGGATGGCCCAGCATTTTGTTTCCCAAATCGGTCGCAAACACAAGATTACCAATGCCAGCCAGATCGTCCGCAGTCTGCAGCATTGTCCGCGACAATGTATTTAACGACAGATCAATTCCCAACACCCCCCATAAAGCGCCGGTATCGTCGAAAAGCGGTTGGGCATAGGTAACGCCGATTTGGCCGCTGGATGCGAATACATAGGATTCCGTCCATACCGGCCCATTCGCTTCTAACGCGCTGGTGTACCACGGACGGGTGCGGGGATCGAAAGGTTCACTGCGTGTCTTGTCGTAAGCCCATTTCCGACTTACCGGGTTGTACAGTTCCCAATGCCCCTCTGGCTGATTTATCGGGTCCCCGATTGTCCGCCGATGGATCGCAACTCTTTCCATATTCCGGGCACCCGACAATGTCAGATTCTGGATATGAAAGAACCGCCCATCTGGAAACCCGATAAAAGCACCGTTGAGATGTTCAAACTGGCGCACAGGTCCGGTTGTTAAACTAAAGAACGAGTCAGCATTTCCGGCTGGATCTTCACGCCAAATTCCAGAATCAACAATCGTTCGCGACAAGACCAGGGCTGGCTCAAAAATATCATTCAAAGCACGGACAAAGGCATCCGCAGAAACATGTAGCTCTTTCGATGCCTGAGTGAAAAGGCTTTCTTTTTCATACTGATACGTGAAGTAGGAAACCAACCCACCCGCAATCAGAATCAAGCATCCCAGGGACAACAATATCGGCCGGCTGCTCATGCTTTTATTCAATTTCATAAATATGTTTTCTTTTCTGGATCAATCCACAACCACAGCAAGTTTAGCCACTTCATTTGTATCGCACTACAACTCTTTCGTCGGTACGTTAGATTCTTAATTCTGCGCCCTGATTGTCGATTTTGTTAAAGGGACTGAATATCAATAAAGGGGGCACGGCTGCGTTGGTTGCCTGCCTGCGTCGCTTTACTTAACAAAGCGATTAATTGAGACCGCTCCCCAGCGTCCAATCCGTCCAGCATGGCTGATTGAATTTCGGAAACCACCGGCTCCGCCAGGTCTGAAAGACGCCGCCCAGCCTGTGTCGCTGTCAATGCCCGGGCACGTCGATCCTGGGCCTTAGGAATACGTTTAACCAAAGCCTTACGCTCCAGTCGATCGACAACGCCCCCAATTGTCGCACGATCATAAGCAATTGCCCCGGCCAGGGTGGCTTGATCGATACCGGGATTGCGAAGAATCGTCTTAAGGGCGGCATACTGCACCGGGGTTAAATCAATCCCGGCTGCCTGGGTCATTTCAGCAAAAACCGACTGGGAAATCTGGTGCAACCTGCGGATCAAATGTCCCGGCATATTGGTAATATCTGCCATGGTATCTCCCGCCTTCCCGGAAAAGGACATACTTCGCTTACATTCTTATTTGACAGTATACTTATTAAATTAGAGAGTACACTTACATTTTATCCATCGGCACGCATCAAAACGATCAGGAGCCATTATCGTGAGCCTATTGTTTAGCATTGAAAATGAATTCTCTGTCCCCGTGGAACAGGAGACTGCGCATTATCCGGTTGGCCGGATATTCTGCGTTGGGCGCAATTATGCAGCCCATGCCGCGGAAATGGGCGTCGAAGTAGATCGGGAAGCGCCGTTCTATTTTATCAAACCTTCCTCTGCCATTGTAATGTCCGGTGCGACCGTGCCCTATCCTCCAGGTACGGAAAATTACCATTACGAAATGGAATTGGTGGTCGCAATTGGCGCGCCTGCCTTTCGGGCCCGTGTCGCCGATGCCGGAAAGGCCGTTTATGGCTATGCCGCCGGCCTGGATATGACACGCCGGGACCTGCAACTGGCCGCGCGGGCAAAACAGCGCCCATGGGATCTGGGCAAGGCCTTTGAGCAATCTGCCATCATCGCACCGATGAAGAAGGCCACAGACTATGTCGCCGATCTGGCACCCCAGCGCATCACGCTGGCAGTGAATGGAGAGACTAAGCAGGAAGCCACCCTGGGCGATTTGATCCATTCGGTCCCGGAGCTGATCGCGGACCTGTCTAAATACTATCATCTGATCCCCGGGGATCTGATCTATACTGGCACGCCCGCAGGTGTGGGGCCTGTCGTGCCTGGCGACAAAATCCATGGCGTTGTAGACGGCTTGCAGCCAGTTGACCTGACTGTTGGAGACCCGGAATGAAGTATTACGGATATTTCAGAAGCTCCGCCGCCTTCCGCCTGAGGATTGCTTTTAATCTGAAGAGCCTGTCGCCGGAGATGATTCCCATTCATTTGACGCGCAATGGTGGGGAGCAGAAAACGGATGCATTTCGCGAGATCAATCCCCAGGCCATGGTGCCAGCATTGGAGACGGATGGCACCATCCTGACCCAGTCCATGGCCATTCTGGAATGGTTGGAAGAAACCCACCCCCAACCACCGATCCTGCCCAGCGATCCGATTCAGCGCGCCAAGGTTCGGGGTTTTGCACAGGTTATCGCCTGCGATATTCACCCCCTGCAAAACCTTCGGGTGCTGAGCTATTTACGGCAGGATTTAAAGCTGGACGAAGACGGTGTAATGGCCTGGATCCATCGTTGGCTGACCGATGGGTTGATGGCCTGCGAACAGCTGCTGGCTGATCAACCAGAAACGCGGTTCTGCTTTGGCGATGCGCCCGGTCTGGCGGATATCTGCCTGGCACCACAATTGTTTTCCGCCGCCCGCTTTAAGGTGGATCTGACAGATATGCCCCGTTTGCGCGCCATTCAAACACAGATGGACGACCACCCGGCCTTTAAGGCGGCGCAACCTGGCGCACAGCCAGACGCAGAGTAACCGACAATCCGTTCTGGGAGGAACGCGAAATGACAGAGACAAAGCGCATTCTGATCGCAGGCGGCGGCATCGGTGGTTTGGCCCTTGCCAGCGGCTTGGCGCAGAAAGGCATTGCATCCCTGGTCCTGGAACGGTCCGCCAAATTGGGGGAAATCGGGGCGGGTATCCAGCTTGGCCCGAATGCCTTTCACGCATTCGATTATCTGGGGGTCGGTGACACGGCGCGCAGCATGGCCGTTTATGTCGATAATCTGCGCCTGATGGATGCCATGAGCGGTGATCAGATCTGTCAAATTCCTCTGGATGAAGGGTTTCGTAAACGGTTTAAGAATCCCTATGCGGTCGTTCATCGCGGCGATTTGCATGGTGTTTTCCTGAAGGCCTGTCAGGATCATCCGCTGGTCGAATTGCGCACCAGCAGTGAAGTCGTGGATTATGATCAGGATGGCACCACGGCAACGGCAATCCTGGCCGATGGATCCCGGGTGACAGGGTCGGCGTTGATTGGTGCGGACGGATTATGGTCTAAAATCCGCACGAAACTGGCTGCCGACGGCCCACCGCGTGTTTCCGGCCACACAACGTACCGTTCTGTTATTCCAACAGACCAGATGCCCGAAGAGCTGCGTTGGAATGCAGCGACACTGTGGGCCGGACCGAAATGCCATATCGTGCATTACCCGCTATCAGGCTGGAAGGTCTTCAATCTGGTCGTCACCTATCACAATGATGCCCCGGAACCTGTTGCCGGCCTGCCCGTTACCCATGAGGAAGTCCGGCGCGGTTTTGAACATATCCATCCCCTGCCCCGCGAGATTATAGAACGGGGCAAGGATTGGAAGTTATGGGTCCTGTGTGATCGCGACCCAATCACCAATTGGGTCGATGGGCGTGTGGCCTTGTTGGGAGATGCGGCCCATCCGATGATGCAATATTTCGCCCAGGGCGCTTGCATGGCGATGGAAGATGCCGTTTGCCTGACCGCACAACTAGAGGCCCTTTCCGGCAATGTGGAACGCGCCCTTGCGGCCTATCAGAACCGCCGCCTGTTGCGCACGGCGCGGGTGCAACTGCAATCACGTGCCATCGGGGACCATATCTATCATCCTGACGGGGCCCATGCGGCCCTGCGAAACGCGATCATGCGCGCCAAATCCACCGAAGATTGGTATGATGAGATTGAATGGATTTATGGGGGCAGTGGATTGAGCGAAGCCGCCAGCATTGATCCAACCTGAAATTGATCCAACCTGGAATCAATCTGGCCCAACCGGAGGACAGCATGGCCCTGAAGATCGCCGATCATTGGTTTGAACGCAAAACAATCGATGACGCGATTACCTTGCTTTGGGAACCTTATGTCGACCCGCTGATCCGCTGTAACATCTGGCATGTGCGCGGGCGGGATTTTGACCTTATGATCGATACCGGCCTTGGCATTGCCAGCCTGGCAGAGGCCGCACAGGACCTTCTGGAAAAGCCTGTCAAAGCCGTGGCAACGCACACCCATTACGACCATGTCGGCGGACACCACGAATTTCAGGAATGCATCGTGCATAAGCTGGAGGAGGCGTCCCTGCGTAATGAGGATAAGAGCAACTTTGCGGGGCTGACCAAAGACACAATAGACCCCTATGTCGCAGAGAAGATCGAAGCGTCCGGCTATAAGTTAAAAGATGTTCTGGTTACCGCGATCCCGAAAAAAGGGTTCAATCTGGCAGACTATGAGTTGAAGGGCGTCCAGAACAAAATCACCACGGTTGAAGCGGGCGATGTTATCGATCTGGGCGATCGGCAGTTTGAAATCCTGCACCTGCCGGGCCATTCTCCAGGCAGCATTGGCTTATGGGAGGCGAAGAGCGGCACCCTGTTTTCTGGCGATGCGATCTATGATGGTCCGCTGATCGAAACCCTGCCCGGGGCAGACTTGGACCAATACATCGCGACCCTTAGGACACTGATGGATATTCCAGCAACCGTTGTTCATGCCGGTCACGACCCCAGCTTTGGCCGTGACACGCTGCAACAGATTGCCCGCAAATATCTGACTATGTGGGCCTGATCTAGGCGCGCGGCACCTGTTGGGTGATGCAATGAATACCACCCCCGCCCGTCGCTAAGGCATCAACTGACACGGCCACAATTTCGCGACCAAACATCACATCCTCGAAAACCTCGCGGGCGACATCATCGGCGGGAATGCCATATCGGGGCATGATGAAACCACCATTGGCGATATAGCCATTCAGATAGGATCGGCAGAATTTATCGCTGTCCGATTCTGCCTCCAATGCTTCCGGGATCAGGGTCATATGGATTGAACGGCCCTGCGCATCCGTTTGCCCATCCAGTGCGGCAATGTTGGCGCGTTTAATCTCTCCCCAGGGATCGCCCGGCTCGTCCCCATCTTCTATCAGGACCTGGCCCGGCGCGACAAACATCGCAATGCCATCAATATGGCCATTTGTTTCTGTCTCTAACTCATTGCCCGGCAGCCAAATAACTTTCTTCACCCCCAGCATGGCTTTCAGTTCCGCCTCAATCTCATCGCGCGACCAGTCGGGGTTTCGGTTTGCATTGGGGAAACAGGTCTCGGTGGTCAGCAAGGTGCCTTCCCCATCGACGCAAATACCCCCACCTTCCGCAATCAGTTTGGAATGAAACTGCCGCGCGCCAGTCTTGGACAACACGAATTCCGAAAACGCATTATCCGAATCATACGGGTGATAGGTTTCCCCCCAGGCATTGAAGGTAAAATTAACCCCCGCACGATTGCCTTTGCCATCGACCAAAAAACAGGGGCCTGCATCCCGCGCCCAGGAATCATCAATGGGTATTTCCGCCAAGGTGATATCGCTGCCAAGGCGATTGCGGGCATCTTTCACAGTGCCTGGCGGAACGGCCATGGTGACAGGTTCGAATCGTGCAATCGCATGAGCAATTGCAACATAATCCTGCTTCACCGCCTCGATATCGCTCCAAACTTCCTGGCGGCAGGGCCACATCATCCAACAGCCGTCATGCGGTGCCCATTCAGCCGGCATATAAAACCCGCATTCCGCTGGAGTTTCAGCCTGTGTCACGGCATCAACACCCTTTGTCATTCTATCTATGAACGTCGAATTACGCGCTTGGTTGGCTTGAAGGTTTTGCCTTATCAGTCCGCTTTGAATTGACCACGATGACGGGTTCCATCTTGTCAAAGATTTCCTGCGCCAGATGACACTTCACATAATGCCCATCGCCCAGTTTCACCTGTTTCGGAACCTCAGTGTTACACCGATCATTCGGAACTGAGTCTCGGCGTTGGCATCGCGTGACGAAAGGACAGCCCTTTGGCGGATTCAAGGCAGACGGAATGTCGCCTTCCAGAACAATGCGACGTTTTTCAACCGATGTGTCTGCAATCGGCACAGCCGACAACAGGGCTTCCGTATAGGGATGATAGGGCGGGCTGAACACCTGTTCAGTCGACCCCGATTCAACGATATGACCCAGATACATAACCACAACACGGTCGGCCAAATAGCGAACCACAGACATATCATGACTGATGAACAGCATCGTCGTGCGGGACTGGCGCTGAATATCCATCAGCAATTCAGTCACCGCGGCCTGAACGGAAACGTCCAGTGCAGAAACCGGCTCATCCGCAACAACAACTTCCGGTTCGCCAGCAAAGGCCCGGGCAATCCCAATACGCTGTTTCTGACCACCCGATAACTGTCGCGGCATGCGTGTCGCGAATTCACGCGGCAACTTTACCAGATCCAGCAATTCCAGCATGCGCTCCTGTCGTGCCGCGGTATTCTCCCCAATATTAAACTTCTCCAGAGTACGAACAATCTGACCACCTACCGATTGGCTGGGATTGAGCGTATCGAACGGATTCTGGAAAATCATTTGAATTGACGCAACCGTGCGGCTGGTGCGCTGGTTGACAGCGACCCTGCCGATTTCCTGACCGCTGAGCAGCGCATCACCCGCAGTGGAGGTTTCCAAACCCAGAAGGATCTTGGCCAGCGTGGATTTCCCGCATCCGGATTCCCCAACGATGGCGACAGTTTCCGCCTCGCGTGCGTCCAATGAGATATCCTCATTGGCTTTAACCGTCAGATTTCGATTGCCGCCAAAGATCGAACCGCCGCCGACTTCATACCATTTCTTCAGTTTCCGTACGTCCAGAACGACGTCACCGGATTTCACTGGTTCAGAAATAACATGTTCAACAGGCGGTGCTTCCCAATCGATCTCCTTGATCCGCTCGCATCTGCTGAAATGGCGATCATCCTCAGAAACCACAGACATATGAACATCACCGATGTCGCATATATCCGCCTTAAAATGATCACAGCGCGGTCCGAAATTGCACCCGCGTGGGCGCTGATGCGGCAGCGGCAACTGCCCGCGTATTGGCACCAATGGCCGCTGATTCTTATCAGCACCGGGCAACGGAATCGAATTCAACAACCCCTTGGTATAGGGATGGCGCATCTCATCAAACACACCTTTGATTGAACCTGTTTCCACAGCCTCCCCAGAATACATAACCGTGATGCGGTCACAGGTATCCAGGATCAGCCCCAGATTATGGGATACGAAAATCATCGAAGTCCCGTAATTTTCCGCCAGTTCTTTGACCAATTCAACGATACCGGCTTCGACGGTGACATCCAGGGCCGTGGTTGGCTCATCCAACAGCAACAGTGACGGCTTGGACAACAGACCCATGGCGATCACCACACGTTGCTGCTGCCCCCCTGATAGCTGGTGCGGATAGGCATTGAACACACGTTGAGGATCGGGAAGCTTCACCGCCCCCAAAATTTCAATTACCATTTCCGCCGCTTCAGATTGGGACTTGCCCTCGTGAAGCATTGGCACTTCCATCAACTGTCGACCGATCTTCATGGCCGGGTTCAATGACGCCATCGGCTCCTGATAGATCATCGCGATCTCGTTGCCACGCAAATGGCGATATTCCTCATCCGAAATCTGGGTCAGGTCCTTGCCTTTGAACTTTATAGAGCCGCTCATAATACGACCGTTCTTGCCCAGATCCCCCATGATTCCCAAGGAAACGGTAGACTTACCGCAACCAGATTCTCCCACCAGTCCCATGGTTTCACCCGGCATCACAGTGCAGGAAAAATCCATAACGGCTGGAATTTCCCCAGCCCGGGTGAAGAACGAAATGTTCAGGTCTTTGATCTCCAGAATAGGCTCTACCATGGTGACCTCCTAATCCTTGAGCGACTGCTCGCGCAGCGCATCAGCAAGCAAGTTAAGACCCAGAACGAATGACATCAGGGCAATGGCAGGGGGCAGCGCAGGGTGATAATACAGGCGCAGCAATCGACTGCCTTCCTTGATCGTCGTCCCCCAATCCGGGCTTTCCGGCACCAGGCCCAACCCGAAATACCCCAAAGTTCCAAGCAGAATGGTCGTATATCCGATCCGAAGACAGGCATCGACGATCAACGGCCCGCGCGCATTGGGCAGAATCTCCCACAACATGACATAAAAGGGGATTTCCCCGCGCGTCTGTGCGGCAGCCACATAGTCACGGGTGGCGATATCCATCGTCAGCCCCCGCACGATCCGGAACACGCCTGGGCTGGAAGCAAAGACAACCGCCACGAAAATGTTCAATTCGTTGGGCTCCAGCGACAAGACACCGAACGGATCCGCATCAAACACCAGGCTGACATAAACCCAGCCGCCAAAAATCAGCACGAATGCAAGCTGCCAGATCAGTTTCTGCGGCCGTTCACGAAAGCGGCTGTAAAACAGCATGCCAAAAAACAGGATCGGGAAAATGAAGAAGACACCCGCCATGGATTGCGGCAAGGCAGTCTCTCTGATCCCAGGCGTCACCAGCAGGTAGAACAACAGGATGACCGGAAAGGCCAGAACCATATTGGCCAGAAACGACAAAATGCTATCGATCTTGCCCCGGTAATATCCGGCTGGAAGTCCCAGGGAAATACCGACGACAAAGGCAAACATTGTCGCAGCAGGCGCAATGACCATGACAATCTGGCTGCCCGAAATCATCCGGCTAAAGACGTCCCGACCAAACTTGTCGCCTCCCAGATACTGCACCAAACCCGTGGTCGGTTCGATAACGCCGGGGCCCTTATTCTTCAGCATTGCAAACTGATCCAAGGGGCTGAAGGGCGAGATAAAATCAGCATACAGGGCACAGAACAGCCAGAAAAACACGATGAACAACCCGATCAACCCGGCGGGGCTCTCATAAATCCGACCATACAAAGACAGCTTCTTGTGAAATTTCCAGCTTAACCCCATAACCACAAGGATGGATATCCAGACAGGGATTAACTGCGTGAAAAGTCCAAGGACGATTTGTCCAAATCCGACATATTCCATAGCTGCCTCCTATCGCACGCGAATTCGAGGATTGAGGTAGGCATATCCAATATCGGATATCATCTGGGTCGACAGAACGACCAGAACTGAAACGATTGAGCAGCTTAGCAGCATATCAATATCGTTGTTCCCTGCCGCTTCAACCAATACCCAGCCAAACCCCTGATAACGGAACATAACCTCGACGATGACAACGCCCGTCAGCAACCAGGGAAATTGCAGCATGATAACCGTGAAGGGGGCGATCAGGGCATTACGCAATGCATGGCGCAGCACCACGGTGTGAAACTTCAGACCTTTCAGTCGGGCGGTCCGGATATATTGCGAGGTCATGACTTCCGCCATAGAGGCCCGCGTCATGCGCGCAATGTAACCCATGCCATAGATGGCCATCGTCATTACCGGCAGGGAGAAGTTATAGAATGTCGGGCCTTGCGTAGTCGCAGTTACCGCCGATCCATTCAGCCAGCCAAGCCAGGACGCAAAAATAACCGTAAAGACAACACCAGACACATATTCCGGTGTGGCTGTGGACGTAATGGAAACGACAGAAAGTGCGCGGTCCGTATTCGTCCCCTCACGCATTCCAGCCAAAATTCCGATTACCAGGGCAGACGGAACCATCGTCACCATAACCCAGAACATCAAAATACCGGTAGCCTGTAATGCAGGCAAAAGCCTTTCATGGATTGGCTGCCGAAACATCGTCGAACACCCCAGATTGCCCTGCAGAATACCGGAATAGGTCGCAAATGGAGGTTCGTCACAGAAGGTAAATCTTGGTTTTGGCTCTCCCGTATCAACGTCACGCGCGGGTTGCTTTTCCATAACGCCCAACCACTGCGCATAACGTTCCAGGAACGGTTCTCGATACCCGTTATAGTCCAACCAACGTTCAATCATCTCATCAGACGCGCGCATGTTTGTCTGGCTAATGGACAGTTTTCGAAGGTTCGGTTCCAGATTGACCAGAAAAAAAACAATGAGCGTCAGGCACAGCATCGTCAGAAGCATGGCCCCAAAACGATTGGCTAACAAACGAAGCATCGGCTCCCCCCAAACTGCGTGAAGTGCGGATAGGACCTGTACTAGGGACCGATTCGGCCCCTATCCCCTAAGCAAAAACGAATATAAGCGAAAACAGGAGGGATCTGATAGATCCCTCCTGTCGCTAATGAACGCTTACGCTTCGTCTAGCCATGCATCATGGAAATGCTGTTCCATTGTCTGCTGCATTTTATAGCCTTTAAGGGCCGGGGTGTGGTGGCAATACACCGCACGCCAGTAAGGCTGAACGATAACACCGCTTTCCAGCAGCAATGTCTCAACCTCTTCCATAAGGACCTTACGCTTCTCAGCATCAGCAATGGTCAATGCCTTACCCAAAGCCTCATCAAACTTTGGATCGTTGTGGGCGGATTCGTTCCAGGCTTCGCCAGAACGATAGGCCAGGCTCAAGACCTGAACACCCAGCGGGCGCATGTTCCAGTTCGTGATTGAATACGGATACTTGGTCCAATCGTTCCAGAACGTGGAACCAGGCAAGATCGTCCGTTTGATCTGGAAACCGCATTCCCGCAATTGAGCGGCGATCGCATCCCCGGAATTCCGGCGATAATCATCGTCAATCGTGATCAGTTCATGCTCGTAATCCATCATATTGGCTTCCGTCATCAGACGGCGTGCTTCTTCCGGATCCCGCTTGAACGGCGTCAAAGCAAAGTATTCCGGGTGAATCGGCGCAACATGGTGGTTTTCTGCAACTGATCCCAGACCAGCATACCCCAAGGCCAGAACAACATTGTTGTCCACGCCCAATTGCAATGCCCGACGGACGCGAACATCGTCATAAGGTTTGTTGTCTGTGTTGGTACGACAGACGATGGTCGCTGCGGTGATTGCCTCGGATTTCACAAGCGTGCCCAGGCTGTCCAAGACTTCCACGAAATCTGCCGTGGTTTCATAGTTCAATTGAACTTCGCCGGATTCATAAGCGGCAACCTGAGCCGCCGGGTCCGTTCCATAATCGGTCCAGGTGATGCCATCCAGATAGCTCTCACCGCGCCACCACTTGCCATTGGTCCGACGCTTGACTTCAGCGCGCGCGCCAACTTCCAGCGACACCAATTCAAAAGCGCCTGTTCCAACCGGCCATTCGGACAGTTTCGCGCCGTTCTTGTCGAAATCACGGTGCACAATCAAGGCAGGATAGTCGACCATACCAGGGATAATCGTGATGTCAGGCTGGTTCAGCGTTAATTTGACCGTATGCTCATCCACGATGGTAACCGCACCGTCCCGCGCCTTGCCGGTATCCGGGTCGACCAGTGAAGACATACGCGCCGCCATTGAGTTGCCTTCTACGGCCTTGTCACACCAACGTGTAATGTTATGGGCGACATCTTCGGCCGTCAGCATGTCACCATTATTCCAGGTAACACCCTTGCGGACATTCAGAACATATTCTGTTGCGTCATCATTGACAGACCAGTCTTCCAGCAACCAAGGCTCAAACGTATAGTCTGTCGTATACAGCACCAGGGGCTCAACAAATTGACGCGCCACATTGGCCATTTCCGACCAGTCAAACGTGCGTGGGTCATCAACACGACGAACGTTTGCAGCAACCCGCAGAACACCGCCTTTTTTAGGGGTTTCTGCTTTTGCCTGTTTCGGTACAGTCAGGCCCAGCATGCCATAGGCCGCAGCGGTGGTCGCACCAAACGCTGTCGCCAAGGCAAGAAATTCACGACGCCCCATCGCGCCAGAGCGCGCTTCTTCAGCCCACATGCCAATGGCTTTATGCAGTGGCTTTCCATTCCGATCCCGATAATTCATTCATATTCTCCCAAGACGAGTTGCACGGTTGCACTTGCCTACCGCAAATGCCTCCCGCGGTGACAGTGTAGTCTTATTTGATGAAGAGTGTGACCCAAGAACCCCAACAACTCAATGGTAACCTTAATAATCCATCTAGGTGTTACAGTTCAGTGCCCCAAAAATCTATAGCCTGCCCTCTCCCTCAATTCCTCAAATCCCAGCAAAAGTCTGATTGCATCAGAATGCATCCGCCTGTGCCGTGGGATCATCACACCCTAAACACTGCGGGAAAAAATGGAAGCTGTATGGTCAAAATTTCACATAAATTGTACAATTAGCGTCATTCTGCGGCTCTTAATGACTGGAAACGATTCTAAATTTCATATTACTTTAAAATTCCACCGTCGCTGATTGAATGTGCCTTCAAACGCTCAGATAACGCATAAATCCCGGATTCATCCACATTGGCAAAAGCGGCACGCAAATATCGTTCCTGCGCAATTCCGAAGATTGGTCCCGGCAGCATGAATATCGCCTGATCCCGAACTAGCATACGTGCGACATCAGCCGCTGTCCTGTCGGGATATGGATGTTCCAGATAGGCAAAGAAGGCACCCCGGGATCGCAAACGGTACCCCCCTGGATTTCCATCGAAAGCCTGATCCAGCGCTGCGACGCGATTGATCATTTCATCCCGCCGCTGACGTTTCCATTGTGCCAGATTTTCAAGGCCATACAGCGCTGCCAATTGACCGATATGGCTTGGACAAATCGTCACCGTGTCCGCGATCTTGCCAATTGCCGCCATAATACGGGGTCCCGCAGTCAACGCGCCGACACGATATCCAGTCAGGCTATAGGCCTTCGAAAAACTGTACAAATGCACAAATCCATCCTGCCATCGGGGATCAGAGAAAAGGTCATGGGGAGGCGGTCCATCGGGCAGAAAATCCCGATATGTTTCGTCGATCATCAGGGCAATCTGTTTGCGGTAGGCCAGATCAAAAAATGCCTGCACCAATTCCGGACTGTAAACTGTTCCTGTCGGATTGTTCGGACTGACCAGCAAAATGGCCCGTGTGCGTGGCCCGATCAGTGCTTCCGCCTCCTTCGGATCAGGCAAAAGCCCTGCCGGTCCAGCATGACAGGGAAGCGGCACGACCCGGATTCCCTGCATCGTGCACCACATTTCGTGATTAAAGTAACAGGGTTGCGGAACAATGATTTCATCGCCGGGCCCCGCCAAAGCCATTACAGCCATGCAGAAAGCATGGTTTCCGCCCGCACTGATCGCCACATCTTCTGGACCAACCTGCCCCTCATAATCCCGCGACAGCGTTTCAGCGAACAGTTCCCTCAGCGGTTCGATACCCAGAATTGGTGTATAAAATGCGGTCTCAACTTTTTGTGCCGCAATCGCCATGGCATCCCGCAAACTCTCCGCCGGGGGATAGCTTGGCACGGCTTGCGCCAGATTCAAAAGCGGACGCCGCGGCGTGATTCCGGCTTCCGCCAACCAGGACATGGCCTCTGGGATGGGGGGCTCCGCTGTTGCTGAAACATTGGGGTTTAGGTGGATCGGCATGGAAATACCCTAATAATTAGCCAGAAAACAACGCATCGAACACGGCAATCGACGCACCTCATTCAGGGGTTCGTTCGGGCAAGAACAGCAACCCGATCCGAAAGAAGAATGTCATCAGCACCATGCTGCCAAGCCACCATGTCTGCCAGGCCCCATAGCTGATCGACGCAATGACAATCGCAGCAACCAGCCCTCCAAAGCAAACACTTCGATCCAGCGCCCCTGGCAGCCGAACAATTCGGCCAATGATCAAAACAAAAGCCAGCAGTGTCGCCGCAACACCCGGCAGCCCCAGCTCAAGCCGAATTTGCATAAGAATATTATGGGGATGAAGCGGAAGATTCTGTCCTAATCGGACGACGCCCTCATGCAACAGGGTGGTATCCAGACCCTGCAATCGATCAGGTGTATCCACAATTCTATCCGACCCGTGCGGCAAGAACCGCGCACTGTCCAGCCCCCACCCCAGAAACGGATGCTGGCGGATCTTTTTCAGGGCAAAATCCAATATAAGAACCCGATGTTGCAGGCTGGCATGATTCTGTGTTGCGGACAGCAACGCATTGACGTTGGACGGACTGTTGGCGACGGGCACAACCGTCATCATCACAAAAACACCAATCACGATTATGCCCCCAACAAGTTTGGGGGCCCACCGCCCGGCGATGGCGATACCCAGACCAATCAATGACGCCGCAATGGATGTCGCATGCCCCGACAACAATACCCCAAGCACGGCGACGCCATACAGCCCTGTCACCAATCTGGTACCAACGCCTTCGCTGGCGGTAGACTGATAAACCAGAAATGCAGGAAATATCAGAACAGCCAAAATCGTTGCAGGCGCCTTATAAAAATTCTCGTATCCCGCCGTATTTGGCGGACCGACAAAAATGGTGCCCAGGAATCCAATAAGGCCATTTTCAATAAGGACAACGGCCACCAGAGCGGTGCCGATAAGAAGTCCCATTGCGACTGCCCGAATCGTTATGTGCCCCAAAGGAACAGCCATAAGCAGGAACAGGGAAAGCCCCATAGCAGCCAGCTTCCCAACGCGGTCGAATGGCAGCGGCTGTTGCGGAACAAACCAGAAAAGCGAAGCGCCCGCGACGACCAGAAAGAACAGACCGGCAGACAGGCCGATACGCCATTTCTTCCAACAAGCGGTTCGCCACGATGAATCCCTAGCCACCGACAGGACACCAATGGCTGCTATTGCTGCACCTGCAAAGACATATACGGACATGATCTTAGGTTGCACCAAACCACCAAGGCAGCAGGCAGCGACAAGAAGCGTCAACGGAATCCGCAAACCGGGCGTAATCAGCAAATGCATGAATCCTAATTGCCCTTTATAAAAGCGGCTGTCCATCTTGTTTCTTGCGCGACACGACCAAGCATTGCAGGACCAGAGTGCTTGCTCTGTTTACCCGAATCGAGCGGAAGTTTTTCCTCTATAAGGAAATGTCGCGCATGTCAGATGATATTCACACCATTATCGCCAAGGCGATCAAGCGGGCAGACCGAACTTTTTTCAATGAGAATTATACAAAACAGGCCGAGTCCGTGATCCGCGCGATCAACAATGCCGGATGGGGCATCGTACCGCTGGAGCCTGATCCTGAAATGCTGAAATCCGGCCGGGAAACAATAGAAATCGGGCGACACAAGCCGTCAGAAGTGGCCAAAGCCGTCTATGCAGCCATGGTGCGCATCGGCCGCCTTTAGGCCCGCAATCCAGCGTCATCCTGCTCTGGCACCAAGGCTATTGCCTGCTCAACAATTTCGGGCCCTGCATTTGTGCCATAGGCATTTTCACTCAAAAAACGCCGCCATCGCCTTGCCCCTGGCAGACCATTGAACAGTCCCAAAATGTGTCGGGTTATATGGTGCAGCGCAACCCCGTCGCGGCATTGCGCCTCAATATAGGGCAGCATCAAACGCACAATATCATGCCGACTTTTTTGTTGGCCTGGCGCATCCCCAAAAATCGCAGCATCCGCCTGGGCCAGACAATAAGGATCCTGATACGCCGCCCGGCCTATCATGACGCCATCCAGATCTGATAGATGTACAACTGCGTCATCCAGGCTTTGTATCCCGCCATTCAAACTGATCGACAAGGATGGGAAATCCCGCTTTACCCGATGCACCACATCATATTGCAGCGGTGGGATTTCACGATTCTGCTTCGGGCTGAGCCCTTCCAGGATCGCGATCCGGGCATGGACGATGAAAGTATCGCATCCGCCCTGCCGAACGGTATCAATAAAGTTCGTTAAATCCTGATAACTGTCGCGGCCATTGATCCCGATTCGACATTTTACCGTTACGGGAATAGACACGACATCGCGCATCGCAGCCACGCAATCGCGCACCAAATGGGGATCCGCCATCAGACACGCCCCGAATTGCCCATTCTGCACACGATCCGACGGGCAACCAACATTCAGGTTCACCTCATCATATCCAGCACCTTCGACCATTCGGGCGGCTTTTGCCAGATCATGGGGCGATGACCCACCCAACTGACAGGCGACCGGATGTTCCGCACCGTCAAATGCCAGGAACCGCTGTGCATCGCCATGTAACAGCGCGCCGGTGGTTATCATTTCCGTGTATAACAGACTGTGCCGCGTGATGAGACGCAGGAAATACCGGTCAAACCGATCCGTCCAGTCCATCATCGGGGCAACACTCAGCCGCCGATCAATTGCGCGGCTGTTGCTGTTTATCGTCGGTTTCGTTTTCATGAACGGGCTTTTACACCAGGATTCCACAGCATCCAATCCCCGTGACACTTGACCAAACAATGCAAGACTGTTGGACTCCCCGCCACAAATAAGGCAGACACAGTATAAGTTCGTATTTTGGGAGATTTCGCCTGTGCGGCAACGCCTAGCCACTGGGTGGTACTGGTTTGCGATTATGATCGCAATTATTACCATTGGTGCGGGATGGATTGCAGCATGGCAAGTGGACCGACATGCCGCAAAGCATTGGTCCAACCTTGTTTCGCAAGAAGCCAATGACATCACGCAAATGGTGTCTGGCGCGCTACAGCGCGATCAACTGCAACTTTATGCATTTGCCCGCAGTCTCCCTGAAGGGTCTGAGCGCAGCAACATGCAGTTTGATGCTGTCTTCACCCTGGAATCCTCTTTGCTATATCGTCGTCAAAGGTCCATATCCTTTGATGGATTGGCCTATGCTGTTTGGGTTCCGGGGCAAGATCGTGATCGTTTCGAATCCCTCTATGGGATCGGAATTCTGGGCCCGGACCATCTGCCCAGCACGCAAACCGGGGATGGTTTTATCGTGCTTCACGCCGATGGCGCGCCTGATAGCCTTTTCTCTGGTCTTGATCTGACGTCAGTGCCTGCATTTGTCCAATCCGTTACCGAAGGCTTTCGGTCTGAAAATGACCCCATGATTGGTCCGGTATATAGCGGCAAGACGGGGATTATGGCGCCGGTTACCGTCTGCCAGGGCGACAACGGGATCGTGCTGGGCCTTCTGAACCTTACTAAACTTACCCGCAGCATTTTATTGCAGTCTCTGCCCGATGGTATTTCTGTTGCAATCGTCGATCGCAACAACACTATTCACGAAACCGGCCCGATTGAAGGGGCGCAAGTCACCCTGACGACACAGATCAACAAAGACAGCCTGAACATTTCCTTTAACTGGCAGGCCAATGAAAGATTTCAGGGTGGACCGTCCGATGAGTTGGGCAACAGCCTGCGGCTTGGCAGCGTTATTGTCAGCGGCCTGATTTTGGCCGTCCTATTTTCCGCCAGCGCCACGAGCCGCAGAAAACATGCCTTAAGTCGTGAACGTTCCTTGATGCAGACCATGGTTGAACGCATGGCTGAAGGGATCACGATTATTGACCCGAATTTGACCCTGGTTGCCTGCAACGATCACTTCTACACCGTATATGGTCTGCCGAAAGACCGGTTTAAAACACCGGTGCCGGTTGAACAGATACTGCGTCTGCGCCTGGAACGAGGAGAATTCGGAGCCGTTCGGAACCCCGAATACTTCATTGCAGACCGCCTGACCATGTTAAAGCGTGCGTCCACGGACACGACCGAAGAAACGCTTTCTGATGGTCGTTTAATAGAAATAAGACGGTTAAAATCTCCCGATGGAATGCTGATATCGCTTTATCTGGATGTCACCGACCGACGCCGGGAAGAGCGGGAAAAGGCGGCCGCCGCAGCCCTGATAAAGACAACATTCGATAATATGAGCGATGGCCTGACGGCATTGGATCATTTGGGGAATCTTCTGAATTGGAACAACAGGTTTCAAAACCTTTTCGCCATTGATCCTGACAAGATATCCGTTGGCATGTCGCTGCGTGACGTCATCCGGGTTTCTTTGACAGACCAGGACGCCGACGCTTTACGCGCGGCACTGGATCGACTGATGGAAGGTCAGGGTTCCCACAAAGCTGAAACCCATTCATCGCCCGACACCGAATTTATTCGCCTTAGCAATGATCGCTGGGTGCAGGTCTCGTGCAGCACTATGGGCGATCGCGACATGGTTATCACCTATACCGATATCAGCGACCGTGAACGCACCAGTGAAGCCTTACGCCGCTCTGAAGAACGCTATGCGCTTGCCGCTGCCGGGGCGAATGACGGCCTGTGGGATTGGAATATCCAGGAAGACCATTTATACACGTCGCCACGCTGGCGCGACATGCTGGGATTGGGCAAGGATCCAATTTCAGAACAATCGCACGACTGGTTTGATCGGGTTCATCCAAAAGATATTGAAGAATTGCAAATGGATATCGATGCGCATCTGGATGGTCGCACCGATCATCTGCAGTCGCGTTTCCGTATCCTGCATGCGAATGGGGATTATCTGTGGGCATTGGCCCGTGCCATCGCCGTGCGGGACGACACCGGGAAGGCGGTGCGCCTGACCGGCTCTTTGACCGATATAACAGAGCGCAAACGAACGGAAGAAAAGCTGATCCGCGACGCGCTGTATGATCCCGTCACAGGCCTGCCCAATCGTGCCCTGTTCCTGGACCGAATAGAACAGGAACGCCGGCGCCATCCAGAAACTGCCAAAGACAGATATGCGGTGCTGCTGTTGGACCTTGACCGGTTTAAAGTCATTAATGATTCACTGGGTCATGATCTGGGCGATGCCTTACTGATCAAAGTTGCCCGCAGATTGGAAACGGTATTGAAGGCCGGGGATTCCATCGCCCGCCTGTCTGGCGATGAATTTGGCATCCTGCTGACCAGTATCGCGTCGGAGGAAGAGGCTCTGGATACCGTGCATTGGGTCCAATCAGACCTGGCCGCAGCCTTCCAGATTGGCGATCAGGAAATCTTCACCTCTGCCTGCGTCGGGATCGCAACGCCCAGCAAAGGGTTTTCCGATGCCGAAGAAATGCTGCGCGCAGCCGATATTGCAATGTACAAGGCCAAGGCAAAGGGACAATCGTCAACAGCCGTTTTCGATTCACAGATGCAAACCCGCGCCATCACCCAGATGCAGTTAGAAAACGACCTGCGCCGTGCCGTGGATCGCGACGAAATTGAAATGTATTACCAACCGATCATCAGTTTCGAGACGGGTGAAATTGCCGGTGTCGAGGCCCTTGCCCGGTGGCGACATCCAGATCGTGGGACTGTTGTTCCGGCTGACTTTATTCCCCTGGCGGAAGATACAGGCCTGATCAACGCCATTGGCACGGCCGCCTTGCGCCTGGCCTGCCGGCAACTCAAGAAATGGGATGACACATTGGGGCCAAAAGCACCCAGGACAATCAGTGTGAACCTGTCGGGTCGGCAGTTACAAGACCCCGACATGGTGCGGGAGATTGAACTGATACTGGCCCGCGAAGGCATTGATGGATCACAGTTGAAGCTGGAAGTCACAGAAAGCATGATCATGATGAATCCGGAAATCACTTCTCGGATTCTGATGGACCTGAAAGAATTGGGCGTTGCATTGTCTATCGACGATTTTGGAACAGGCTATTCATCGCTAAGCTACCTGCACCGCTTCCCCTTCGATACATTGAAGATTGACCGGTCTTTTGTCGTCAGCATGGATGAAAAGGCGGAAAATATGGAAATCATTCGCTCGATTATCCTGCTGGCCCACAGCCTTGGCATGGATATTATTGCCGAAGGGGTGGAATCAGATCGCCACCTGCGGAAGCTGAAGGCCTTGAAGTGCGAATATGGTCAGGGCTTCTTTTTCGCAACACCACAACCAGCCGACAAATTGTCAGAAATGCTGTTGGCGGGCCAGCGCTGGGACATTCCAGCAATTGATTAGAGCACGTGCATCAAGAGGGGCCGAAAGGTTTCAATATCGGGCAATGACAGATTGGGTACTTTTGCCCCCTCGTCACAGCGCCTCAATGTGACCGCGTCCTGCCGATAGGGATTGGCGGCAAAGGCTTCCAGCGCGTCCCCCTGCAGCGGGCCCCCCTGAAGTTCCAGGCTGCGAATGGATGCCTGCGACAGGCGATTGAAATAGTCAGGCTCAACCGCGCATAAATACCGCTTCGCATTCACATGCAGGCGCACGGGCTCACTGACGGCCGGAGGATAGAACCGGGCCAGAAAATCAGCACCATAATCTTCATGCTGCGCATCAATTCCATGATCGGCGCAATCTTCGGCGCGGGTATGCAGGAAATGTCCAAGGTCATGCAGCAGGGCCGCAGCGGTCAGTGTATCCTTGCTCTCCAGCTGATCGGCCATAATGGCGCATTGAATACCATGCTCACCCTGACTGATCGCTTCCCCCAGATAGTCCTGGCTGCCCATATGGTGAAACATCTCAATGATGAAATCGACCACAGTATCCCGCGTTACCTGATCAGGATGCATCGGCAGGGTGTCACGAATGGCGATCATAGCAACGTCCTTCTACCAGTTTAACCGAAACCGGGATTCTAGATATCATCCTAAGAACGCACAGACGAACGGAGATTTCGTGACAATGACGCGCCCAATCTCAGCATTCATCAACCCCTGCATATCCAATATCCTAAGCAACAGAAAGGTTGCTTAGGATATATCTAAACAGAGAATAGCCGCGAACCGACAATTGGCGTTTTTCTTCTCATCCAAATTTTTCGGCGAATGCTTCATCCGTCATTGTCAGATAGATGATGAATTCAATAAATGCGATTAAAGCTGGAATAAATGTCCAGCAAAACAGCAGATACAAAACGCCCATTCCACCTTGCCCAAGATAGAATTTATGTATCCCGAGCCCTCCCAGAAAGAATGCCAACAGAGCGGCTGTGACCCTGCTCTTTGAGCCCACACCAGATTTACCCTTTTGTGATACACCACATTTAGGGCAAACAACCGCCTCCAGATCGATTTGCGCTCCACAAGCGTGGCAGAATTTCGTTGGTCTTGAAGAAGCTCCGTTGTTATGCACAGCGGTAACGTTAGAGTTTTCTGACGAAGACATAGACCCCCCCAAATCTAATAAACCGACACACGCATTATTAGTATTACGGCTCACTATGCATATCAAGTATGGAGTTACTTCCAGAGCACCTTTGGATCTTCCAAGGTTGTTCTGACTAACGACAAATAATCAGAGTATGCTCCAGTCCTAAAAAGATGAAATTCTCTCTCAGCATAAAATAGCCAAACCTTGTGGCACAATCTGTGCTTACCCATATAGATTATGAAGGGATGCCGACACGCGGGTCCCGTCAAAAATGAACCAATAACTCCTATACCGATCTTGCCTCAAAGAGGGAGACGGAAACGAGAGGTTAGTGACCATGAATATTGAAAAATTCACTGAACGCGCGCGCGGATTCATTCAAGCGGCGCAAACAATAGCCGTCCGGGAAGACAACCAGCGGCTGACCCCTGAACATCTGCTCAAGGCCCTGCTGGACGACGAAGAAGGCATGGCAGCCAATCTGATCTCAGCCGCCGGTGGCGATGCCAAACAGGCCCTGACCAGTGTTACTCAGGCCATTGCGAAACTGCCAAAAGTGCAAGGTGCTGGCGCGGGTGGCCTGCATCTGGACACTGCCCTGGCAAAGGTTCTGGATTCTGCAGAAACGACCGCAGAGAAAAATGGCGACAGTTTCGTCACAACAGAGATTTTACTGCTTGCCCTGGCACTGGCACAGGGGACAGAAGCGGCGAAAATTCTCAGCACCGCAAATGTGAAACCTCAGGCCTTGAACGCGGCAATTAAAGACATGCGCCAGGGTCGCACCGCCGATTCAGCCTCTGCAGAGAGCAAATACGACGCGCTGAAGAAATATGCCCGCGACCTGACGCAAGTGGCGCGGGATGGAAAGCTGGACCCTGTTATCGGGCGTGACGAAGAAATCCGCCGCACCATTCAGGTCCTGTCCCGCCGCACCAAAAACAACCCCGTATTGATCGGGGAACCGGGGGTCGGTAAGACCGCGATCATCGAAGGCCTGGCCCAGCGCATCGTTGCCGGTGATGTGCCGGAAACCCTGCGCGACAAGCGCCTGATGGCGCTGGACCTTGCCTCCATGGTGGCGGGTGCAAAATTCCGCGGTGAATTTGAAGAGCGCCTGAAAGCCGTGCTGGAAGAAATTGAGGCCGCCGCCGGCAGCATCATCGTCTTTATTGACGAATTGCACACCCTGGTCGGCGCGGGCAGTGCAGAAGGGTCCATGGATGCGTCCAACATGCTGAAACCCGCCCTGGCGCGGGGGGCCTTGCATTGCGTCGGGGCCACGACCCTGAATGAATATCGCAAGCATATCGAAAAAGATGCGGCCCTTGCCCGCCGGTTCCAGACTGTCTTTGTCGCAGAACCTTCCGTGGAAGACACAATTTCAATCCTGCGTGGCCTAAAGGAAAAGTACGAGCTTCATCACGGGGTCCGCATCACCGATGCGGCAATCGTGGCGGCCGCGACCTTGTCCAATCGCTATATCACCGACCGGTTCCTGCCCGATAAGGCCATTGATCTGGTGGACGAAGCCGCGTCGCGCCTGCGCATGGAAGTCGACAGCAAACCAGAAGCCATCGACGAACTGGATCGACGTATCATTCAATTGAAGATCGAACGCGAGGCCCTGAAAAAGGAAACCGACAAGGCGTCCAAGGATCGCCTGGAAAAACTGCAGACGGAATTGAGCGATCTGGAGGAGCAATCGGCCACCCTGACCGCCCAATGGCAGGCCGAGAAAGGCAAGCTGAATGCGGCCCAGGGCTTGAAGGAGAAGCTGGATTCAGCGCGCAGCGAATTGGCGACCGCTCAGCGGGAAGGCCGATACGACCGCGCGGGCGAATTGGCCTATGGCGTCATACCCGACCTGGAAGCCAAGCTTGCAGCGGCGGAAACCCAAGGCACAGGGTCGATGCTGGAAGAGGAAGTGCGCGATCAGGACATTGCATCCATCGTCTCGCGCTGGACCGGTATTCCTGTCGACAAGATGCTGGAGGGTGAACGCGAAAAGCTGCTGCAAATGGAAACCCTGCTGGGCAAGCGCGTGATTGGCCAAAGCCAGGCAATCACCGCGATATCCAGTGCGGTCCGGCGCGCCCGTGCGGGCCTTCAGGACCCCAATCGACCCATTGGCAGCTTCCTGTTTCTGGGCCCAACCGGTGTCGGGAAGACGGAGCTTACCAAATCACTGGCGGATTTCCTGTTCGATGATGATCAGGCCATGGTCCGCATCGACATGTCGGAATATATGGAAAAGCATTCCGTCTCTCGTCTGATCGGCGCACCTCCGGGTTATGTCGGCTATGACGAGGGTGGTGCCCTGACCGAAACCGTGCGGCGCAGACCCTATCAGGTGATCCTGTTCGATGAGATCGAAAAGGCACATCCGGATGTTTTCAATGTGTTACTGCAGGTCCTGGACGATGGACGCCTGACCGATGGACAGGGCCGCACGGTGGATTTCCGCAATGTGCTGATCATCCTGACCTCTAATCTTGGTGCGGAATTCCTGGCCGACCAAAAGGACGGTGAGGATGTCGAAGCGGTGCGCCCACAGGTTATGGAAGTCGTACGCCATGCCTTCCGACCGGAATTTTTGAACCGGTTGGATGAAATCCTGCTGTTCCGCCGCCTGTCGCGGGAGAACATGTCGGGGATCGTGGATATCCAACTGGATCATCTGCGGGCCTTGCTGCAGGACCGCAAGATCACCTTGGCGGTCGATCCTGCCGCCCTGATGTGGCTTGGCAATGCGGGTTATGACCCGGTTTATGGCGCCCGTCCGCTGAAGCGGGTGATTCAGAAACATCTGCAAAACCCCCTGGCCAATCTGATTCTGGATGGCAGCCTGAATGATGGGGATACCGTCACGGTGGGGGCCAGCAACGGGCATCTGGTCCTGAACGGGCGCGAGATCGAAGCCGAGGCCGAAGCCGCATAACAGCACTTGCTGATTATTCTGAGAAGGCGCGGTGGTTTTAAACTTCCGCGCCTTTTCTTTAGGCACAAAGCCGAATACGATTCTGTGTCACAGCCGGAGACTATCGATGGGAAAAGCCAATTCGCATCTTGCCGCCGCAATCGCCGATGGCGCGCGCCTTTCTGTTTTTCTGGAACCTGAATTTGAAAAAAGCACCTTGGCGCATCCGCGTCCGCACTATATCGAATCCTATCCCCTGCCGCATGTCTGTGTGAAGGAAGGTCAGGTTTGGGGCGCAACCCGCCGCACCCACCTGACCCACAAGCCCGGTGATCGCATCGATTCCGTGACCAGTTTCGCCTATACGGATTCCCTGCCCCTTTACTGCCTGTCCAGCTATAATGACGAAATGGCCGTGTTGAATAAACGGACCCTTTTGACCCGTTTGCTAAGCGCAAATCAATATCGACGTCTGGACCTGATCGCGCGCCCCGCAGGTCCGTGCGTCTGGCGCGACACGCAACCCAACAACCTTAACGCCTTAAACGCATCTATTCAGGCAGGAAACGAACATTACATAACCTTCATCGATCAGAATGATATACTGCGATCCCATCCCCTGGATCTCGCCTTCCTGTTTCCAGACAGCGGGGCGGTGGAATTCAGGATAGAGCACGCCGCCTTGCCAGAGGTTTTCTATGATCCTGTCGCGTTTGAGACCAAACTGTCCAGGTCCGTTCCAGATCTGGACAAAGCCCTGGCCAGCCCAACCTTTGGGGGGCAAAGTGCAATGGCGGCGTATCTGACGTTTCGGTGTATTGACGGCAACGGATCTGCCTATGGGGTTCCCGATATTCAGCCGGACACCCGGCATGCCTGCACAAACGTCAAAGTCTATTCAACCCCTTGATCCTTATGCATTGACCCTGGCAATGGCACGCAGGAACACGGTTCCGAAATCTTCCAGCTTCTTTGGACCCACGCCGCTGACCATTGCCATCTGGTCCAGCGTTTCGGGGCGCAGGCGGCACATGTCATGCAAGGTGGCATCGGCGAAAATGACATAGGCGGGGACATTGCGTTCCTGTGCCAGGTCCCGACGCAACGCCTTCAGGGCCGCCAGCAGATCTGGATCGACGCCTTCCAGGGAAACCGCGCGGCGTTCCGAACGCTCCGACTTCTTGGATTTTGGAATTTCGCGATACAGGAAGGCTTCGTCCCCGCGCAGCACCGCTTGCCCCTTTCGGGTCAGCACCAATCCACCAAAGCCTTCGATATTGATCGACAGATATCCGCCCGCAACGGCCTGGCGGATAAAGGCCTGCCAGTATTGCTTTGGATGCTCCGCGCCAATCCCATAAGTGGGCAGCTTGTCATGCCCGCGTTCTTCGATCTTTGCCGTCTTTGCGCCGCGCAGCACATCGATGATATGCGCCGTGCCGAAACTTTCACCCGTCCGCAGAATGGCAGACAGCAGCATCTGCGCTTCCCGCGTGCCATCAATCACGACCGGCGGATACAGACAGGTATCGCAATTGCCACAGGGTTCCGGATCCTCCCCAAAATAGGACAGCAGCGTCGCGCGGCGGCATTGTGTTGCCTCGCAATAGGCAAGCAGGGCATCCAGCCGCTTATGTTCGCGGCGCTTATGATCCTCGTCCTGGCCATCCTGATCGATGAATTGGCGGCGCATGCGCAGATCATCCAGGCCGTACAGCATCCATACATCAGACGGCAGGCCATCCCGACCCGCACGGCCGATTTCCTGATAATAGGCTTCCATACTGCCGGGCAGATTGGTGTGAAAGACATAGCGGATATCCGGCTTATCAATCCCCATCCCAAAGGCGATGGTGGCGACCATCACGACGGCAGATTCCGACATGAAAATATCCTGGTTTTCCTTGCGCTGATCTGACGGCAGGCCCGCATGATACGGCAGGGCGCGATACCCTTCCGCCGACAGGGCTTCAGCGACTTCATCGGTCAGGCGGCGCGACAGGCAATAGACAATGCCGGACTGATCCTTGCGATCCTCCAGAAAGCTCAACAACTGCTTCTTCCAATGGGTCTTTGGAACCACGGTCAGGCTCAGATTGGGGCGATCAAAGCCATGCACGACGGTGTCCCCGCGTCCCCGGAACAGCTTTTCCGCAATATCCCGCCGGGTCGCCACATCTGCCGTGGCGGTGAAGGCGCTGACCGTCGCATTGGGGAAATGGTCCGGCAGCGTTGACAGCATCTCGTAATCCGGTCGGAAGCTGGCCCCCCATTTCGAGATACAATGAGCCTCATCAATCACAAAAAGGGCTGGATCCAGCTTTTGCAAGGCACCGATCATGCGCGGCGTCATCAGACGTTCGGGTGACATATACAGAATTTTCGCGCCGCCTTTCGCGACCCGCAGCCATTGCTCTACATTTTGATCCCGCGATTGCCCGGAATGGATACAGGCGGCATCAACACCATTCGCGCGAAGGCCTGCGACCTGATCGTCCATCAAGGCGACAAGTGGGGACACAACAAGGGTCGGTCGATCCAACATCAGGGCGGGCACCTGATAGCACAGGGATTTTCCCGCCCCGGTCGGCATCACCGTCAGGGTGTGGGTTCCCGACAGCAAACGATCAACAATCTCCCTCTGCCCCGGTCGAAAGCTTGGATAGCCAAAGACCGAGGACAGGACGTCTTCAGGCGACTGGGTCAAGACAGAAAACTCTCCACGGCTTCCAGAAACAAGGCGGGCTGTTCCGCATGTAACCAGTGCCCTGCATCGGGGATCGCTTCAATCTCTGAATTGGGGAAAAGACGCTCAATTTCGGCATGATGGCGCGGCAGCACATGGGTCGAGTTTGCCCCGGTCAGGTGTAGGCTGGGCTTTTCGAATGCATGATCGCTGTCAATATCCGGGAATCCTTCAATATTGGGCATCGCCTTTTCGATCACATCCAGATTGATCTTCCAGGTCAATCCACCGCCCTCCGCCGGCGCCAAGTTTTGCGCCAGGAAGGTGCGGATCATCCTTTCCGGGATTGCCGGGGCCAGGGCTTCTTCCGCTTCCGACCGGCGCGTCATGCCGGCAACGTCCAATTCCTGCATTGCCGTGACATAGGCCATTAAACCGCTGTCGCGCGGCGCTGGCGGGATATCAGCCACCACCAGTTTCTCAACCAGATCGGGCTGTTCCAGTGCCAGAATCATCGACGCTTTGCCGCCCATGGAATGACCAATGACGCGGGCCGGGCCACCAATCTGTTTTTCAATCAAGCCCGCAATATCACCTGCCATGGCGGGATAGGTCATCTCCTCATCCCAGGGTGATTCGCCGTGATTGCGCAGGTCGACCGATAGAACGCGATAGGTTTTCGACAGAACCTTGGAAATCGCACCCCAATTGCGTTTGTTTCCGAACAAGCCATGCAGGATGACCAGAGGCGGACCCTCCCCTGCTTCTGAAAAAGATAGATCTAAAATCGACATTACCACTCCATAGAATTTGACCACTCACTCGACGAACCCTACCTTGCCCGAACGATGGAAGGAAGTGATCTCCTCATATTTGCGATTGGTGCGGGGGCGGCCGGTTATATTGGCGGCCTGACAGGCCTGGGCGCGGCGCTGATCGCGCTGGCCTTCTGGCTGCATGTCATGCCGCCCCAGGTCGCCGTCCCGATGGCTGCCTTAATCGGTGTCACCAGCCATTTGGTCACGTTGGGCTTTATTCGCCATGGCATTCGGGTCGGACGATTATGGCCCTTTATCCTGGGCGGCCTGATTGGGCTGCCAATGGGACTTTACGCCCTCTCTTATTTGAACGTGGATTTTGCCAAGGCGGGTCTGGGCATCTTGCTGGTTCTTTATTGCAGCTATGGGCTGATCGTAAAAACACCGCCACAGATTCAGGGGGGCGGGCGACGGGCAGATGGCGTCATTGGCTTTCTGGGCGGCTTTTTTGGGGGCGTCGCCAGCATGTCTGGGCCCGTCCCTACAATCTGGGCAGGTCTTCGCGGCTGGCCCAAGGATGAACAGCGCGGCGTTTTCCAGCCCTTCAACCTGGTCATACTGGGCATCGCCCTGATCGGGCACAGCTTTTATGGACGGTTTGATGTCTTAACGGGGCCCAATATATTGATCGCTATGGCCTGCGGTGCCGCCGGGGCTGTGTTGGGCATTTATACCTATCGCCACACCAGTGATCGCAACTTCCGCCGCCTTGTCCTGATCCTGCTGCTGATCGGGGGGTTAAGCCATTTGGGCAGCGTTCTGTTTTGATACTTCTTCGCGGTAGGTTTTCTGAAAGGCCTCAACCACCGGCGCGGGGCGCTTGGTGTCCCGGGTTACTAGGGCAAAATCCTGCTCCAGCCGTGTTAGGTCCGGGCGCAGAGCACGAATCTCTCCGGCCGCAACCCAGGGGGCCGCACATTGATCGGGCATTAATCCCAGATACCGCCCGGTCTGTAACAGGATCAAGATCGCCTCCAGATTATTGGCACTTGCCGCAGGTCCAGTTCGAAAAGGCTTTTCGCGGGTTCTCAGCGTATCCTGAAACGTTCGTCCAACATAATCCGGTCGCGTCAGATCCTCCAAACGGATCAACTCATCGGGCTTGGAATACAGGGGGTGCAGCCTGCCACAATAGACAGACTGGACCTCTTTGGCGACATGGCTGTAGGCCAGTCCGGATTTTGGGCGGTGCATGGCACAGAAGGCAAGATGCACCGTACCATCCAGCAAGCGCCTTTCCATCTCGTCCGTGCTCAACACGCTGATCGTGATATGCACATCCGGTGCCTTGGCACGAAACCGGGACAGGGTTTCCGAAATCGGGATTTCCGGCAGGGTCAGAATGCCATCAATGATCGCCAGGTTGAATTCCCCGACCAATCGCCGTTGCGCCGTCGATACCTGGGCGCGAAAGGAATCCAGTGCCGTCATCAGGCGCACGACTTCCTGAAAGACCAACCGCCCTTCCTCTGTCAAGGCAAAGCCGCCGCGCCCACGCTCACACAATCGCAACCCCAGGCGGGTTTCCAAATTGGCGATATGGGTTGAGATCGTCGACCTGGCCAGACCAAGTTCCGCCTCTGCTGCGGTAAAGCCGCCACATTCCACCACGGTTTTGAAGACCCGCAGCAGCTTGATATCTGCGTCCCCGACCTGTCCCTGAAAATTTGTCTGTGCCATTACGTCTGTATTCTTTAATCTTTAGATTGATACAATATGATTTTTCGACGTTATAGATTTGCTACAGTGGGAACAAGAGAATCCTTGAAATGAACTTACAATTGGGGATGAGAGATGGAAGATTTCGTTGGACGCAAGAACCTGATCCCGCCCGCCCGGATGCGGGAGCTTTGCAAACGATCAGACCTGAAAGGCGCGATTCAAACCGCCAGCCATTTTGGGGCCATCGGCCTGACCGGCTTTGGTCTGTATATGACCTGGGGGACCTGGTGGGCCGTACCATTCTTTATTGCCCATGGGGTGCTGCTGAATTTCCTGTTCGCGGCCCAGCACGAATTCAACCACTACACGGCGTTCAAAACCCGCTGGGTCAACGATGTCTTCAACCGTATCACCGGGTTCGTTCAACTGTATCCCCGCGATTATGAGCGTTGGTACCATTTTGAACACCATCGCCATACACAGGATTGGGACAATGACCCGGAACTGATCAGCCGGGGCGGCCCCTATGATCTGGCCAGCTATCTGCCCTATCTGATCGGCATCACCTATTGGACCGGCCGCATCAAGCGCCTGTTCATCGTCGCCATGGGCAAAACCGCGCCCTATTTCACCGAAAAGCAGACCCGCAAGGTCGTGCTGGAATCGCGACTGCATCTGCTGGGCTATGCGGTAGTGATCGCCTTGTCTGTGTATTTCCAGACCTGGGCAGCGGTGATCTATTGGATCGGTCCCATGTTCACCATGAAGATTTTCCAGAACGTCCAGAACATTGCCGAACATACCGGTCTGACGCATGAAAATGACACCGTGCACAATACCCGCACGATCAAGACCTGGTGGATTTTCCGCTGGATGGCCTGGAACATGCAATATCACACGGCGCATCATACTTTCCCCGCCGTGCCGTTCCACGCCCTGCCAGCGCTGCATGCGGAACTGGTGAAACATGCCGGCTACGAGCCACCGACGACAGGCTATCTGGCATTCCAATGGCGTTTCATCCGCAAGCTGATGAAGGGGCCGGAAACCCGCGATGGCGAGGTTGAGATTGATCTGTCCCATACCCAACCGCAGGCGGCTGAATAATGCAAAAACTGGAAGTGTACCAATCCCGCTGGGCGATGGAACTGCGGCGCCCGGACGGGGTGGAGCGGTCTGACGAAGAAGCCTTTGCCATGGTCGCGGAAGCTGGTTTCGACGGCATGTGCCTGGATCTGGCAAAGTCCGACCTGGAAACGATTGAGCGCACCCGCCCGCTGTTTGAACAGCACAAGCTGGGCTGCATGATCAACGCCTTCCCCAAGACGGTGGAAGGGTTCCTGCCAATCCTGGAGGCGGCGAAAGCGGCCAATGCCGTCGTCGTCAACATCATCGGGGAGGTTATGCCCTTCACCGTTGAGGAAGGCGTGGACGTGGTGCATCGCTGGATGGAGATGTCGGATCAAGTCGGCATGCCGATCCTGTTTGAGACCCACCGCAACTGCCTGACCAACGACCTGTTCTATACGCTGCAATTGATGGAGCGTGTACCCGATATGCCGATCTGTGCGGACCTGTCCCATTATCTGATCGACCGGGAATTCTGGCATCCCTTAAATGAGCGGGACCAGGGCTATATCAGTCAGATCCTGGCCCGGGCAGATTGCTTTCAGGGGCGCGTATCCTCCCGCGAACAGGTTCAGGTTCCCCTGCACTTCCCCCAGAGCCAGAAATGGGTCGATTTGTATAAATCCTGGTGGGAAGAAGGCATCGCATCCTGGAAGGGCCGCCACGGCCCCGACGACACCCTGATCTTCCTGACCGAACTGGGCCCGCCCGAATATGCCATTACCGGCGCAGACGGCTATGAATTGTCCGACCGTTGGGAAGAATCCCTGCAAATCAAAGGCTGGGTCGAAGATATCTGGGCGAAGGTCTGAGGCGAAGGTCTGAGGCGAAGGGCCTACAGCGTCCAATAGGTCATGCCATCGGGCACGCCCCGTTGACGCCAGATCGCCTTGATATCCGCGATCAGACCGTCTGGTTTAGCTAGCTTTCGCAAGGACAGCTGATCGAACGCGGAATGCGCAACGGCCCCGACAACGGCGTCATAGCCTGTGGCGGGTTCTGCAACCAAGTCGATATCATATTCATGTTTGGTTTCCGCTGCATCGGCCATCGGGTCGAAGACATCAACTGTGTGACCATGCACGGCCAAACGTGCGATCAGGTCTGCGACCTTGGAATTGCGGATATCGGGCACGTTTTCCTTGAACGCGATGCCCAGCACCAGAATTTTTGACGGGCCGGATAGTTGCGCGTCGATATTATCGGCGATCCGATGGGCCATGCCGTCATTAATGCTGCGCCCGGCCAGGATCACCTTGGGCTCAATATTCAACTGCTGTGCCGCATGGGCCAGATAATAGGGATCAACCCCAATGCAGTGCCCCCCGACCAAGCCCGGCGTGAAGGGCAGGAAATTCCATTTCGTCCCAGCCGCTTCCAGAACGTCATGGACGGAAATGCCCATTTTCTGGAAGATCGTCGCGATTTCATTGACGAAGGCGATGTTGATGTCGCGCTGGGCATTTTCGATCACCTTGGATGCTTCCGCCGTGCGAATATCACGGGCGACGAAGATGTTGTTCCCGTTCATCGTGCCATACAGGCGGGCCAGCAATTGGCTGGCATTATGGGTCTGACCGGCCACAACCTTGGTGATCAAATCGACGCGGTGCACTTTGTCGCCTGGATTGATCCGTTCCGGGGAATAGCCCAGGAAAAAATCCTGGCCCGATGTCAGGCCAGACTCTTCCTCCAGGATTGGACCACAGAAATCTTCCGTAACACCCGGATAGACGGTCGATTCATAAACCACGACCGTCCCCATTTTCAAATGACGCCCAACCATCCGGCTGGCAGATTCAACAGCCCGCAAATCCGGCTTATTGTCGGGCCCGACCGGGGTTGGGACGGTCACAATGTGGATATGCGCTTCTGACAGGAAGCTTTCGTCAGCTATGTATTCCAGTTTGGAATCGGCCAATTCACCGACGCTTAACTCTCCGGTTCGATCATGACCGGCGCGTAATTCTTCAACCCGCTGTCGATTAATATCAAACCCGATAACATCGAAATGCCGCGCCAGCGCGACCGCCAGCGGCAAGCCAACATAGCCAAGTCCAATGACCGATACAGTGGGATTCTCAAACATTATAGCTCGCGCCTTTTAGTGCCGTCATTCAATACGGCATATATCCGCTGAGCGACAGGGTGTGTCAAACAAAGTGCTGATATTGGTTTAACGTATCGGGGCCGATCAATCGCCGCATCGATCTCGGCGCCCAGACTTGGCTGTTTGGTATGCGGCCCAAGCCAAGCCCTGCAGGAATATTTTAATCAAAACATTCAATTTCACAAGAATAGATAATCCGCCGATCAATAGGCCCGATCAATGATAAAATCGACCAGATCGGTCATGGCTTCCTTGGTTGGTCCATTCTGAAAGATACCCAGGGCGTCGCGGGCGATGCTGCAATAATGACGGGCGCGATCCACTGAATCATCCAGCGTACCATGGGATGTCATCAGGCGCATGGCTTCTTCCAGATCGCCGTCTTTCTGGTCCATTTCGGCAATCGTTCGGTGCCAAAAGGCCCGCTCTTCTTCATTGCCCCGACGATAGGCCAGAATAACCGGCAAGGTCACTTTGCCTTCCCGGAAATCATCACCCACAGTCTTGCCCAGCTTTAGCTGATCTGCAGAATAATCCAGCACATCATCGATCAATTGAAAGGCGATGCCGATATTCATGCCATAGCTTTCCAGCGCCTCTTCCTCGGCCTGGGGGCGTTCGGCCACAACCGCGCCAATGCGCGTGGCTGCGGCGAATAATTTTGCAGTCTTCGATCGAATAACTTCCAGATAAGCCTCTTCCGTCGTTGTCGGCTCATTGGCCGTCATTAACTGCAGGACTTCCCCTTCCGCGATGACGGCAGAGGCATCGGACAATATGCGCAGAACCTGCAACGATCCATCAGCCGTCATCAATTGGAAGGATCGCGAAAACAGGAAATCCCCGACCAACACGCTGGCCTCATTTCCCCAGATTGCGTTGGCACTGGCCTGACCGCGGCGCAGGTCGCTTTCATCGACAACATCATCATGCAGCAGGGTCGCGGTATGGATAAATTCCACACAGGCGGCCAGCCCAATATGGCGCTGCCCCGTATAGCCACATAAATTCGCCGACGCCAGGGTCAGCACCGGGCGCAGGCGTTTACCGCCGGACGCGATGATATGACCTGCCAATTGCGGGATCAGCGCAACGGGGCTCTTCATATTATCCAGAATATGCTGGTTGACCTTTTTCAGGTCGCCCTCAACCAGCCCCAACAGGGCGTCAAGCGACGGACGCTCATCCTGCTTGGACGCTGATTTCTTATCAGTAAGCGGTAAAATGGTCGCCAAGACCGTATCTCCAACTTGAAAGCAATTGACGCGCGTTCCCTTTCGAGGCCACTGCTCAAAATAGCCGAGACCCCTATAGGGTCAAGGGGTGTGCGTCGGCAAGTCAATTTCTCGCTGGCTTCAGGCTCCGGCCTGATCTTCGGGCAAGTGACAAACGACCTGCAATTTGTTGCCATCCAAATCCCGGAAGTATGCGCCATAATAATTTTCATGATAGTGCGGGCGCAGGCTAGGGGCACCTTCATCCACAGCCCCCAGAGAGCGCGCCATTTCATAAGCCCTTCGCACCATCTGGCGGGTCTGTGCCGCAAAGGCGAAATGCGTGCCATTGCCTGCAGTAGCCTGCTTTTCATCAAAAGGGGGAAAGACCCAGAATTTAGGGTCATCTGGCCTGCCCCATCCGGCATAGCCGGATTGAATATCCCCGCGATAACGCGGAATTCCCAGGACACTAAAGACGGCATCATAAAATCGAATTGCGCGGGAAACGTCGTTAGTCCCAACCGTGACGTGACTGAACATAGACTCCCCTCCAACCGTCTAATTGACCTTTCTGGCATCCTTTAAGCGATAAAAGACGCTGTATTCCTTATCCTCAGGCACCAGTTCCAGGGTTCCGGTCAATTGAACCGGGTCATAGCTGAAGGCGACGGGGTGATCCTGGGCATGGACTTCCAGAACCAGGGCCGGCCCGACATGATACTGATAGGGGCAGCTCATCGGAAATGGCCCAAAGAGAAACAGGCGCTGATCTTCTGTCACATCCAGGGGAAACATATATCCCTTTATGGTGATTTCTTTCCCGTCCAGCGCCATCACATCGGGTTGAAATTCCGGCTTTTGATAAATCAAGTCATAGCCATCATCGGTTTTCGTCTGAATCTGCACCTCATTGGTGGATCCTAGTACCTTCCAGTCCAGCGCACCGGGGGGAACATCAACATAATCGCCAATGTAATCCAGGATCGTCTTAGTGCCATGCAGGCTCCCTTCTTCCTGCGACAAGGCAAACGCTGGCGGCGACGCACATAGAAACATCAGCACTGCCAGGATTTTTCGCATCATCACCCTTTCGCCAGCAGCCCCGCAATATCCGTCCGCGCGGCTGAAATTGCGGGGATCAGGGAGGCTATCACCCCGATCATGAGGCCCAGTATCAGCAACACACCGTCAAGGAAATGCACCTGCAGGAACGTCTCTGGAAGAACTATGCCTTGAAGGGTATCGATATTCAATGCGGCGATATAGCCGACACCATGCCCGACCCCCAATCCGATCACTGTCCCGACACCGCTTAACAACACAGCTTCCGCCACGACGGTCAGCAGCAGTTTTCCGGGACTTGCCCCCAGAACTCTGAGAACCGCCAGATCGTATCGCCGCACCGCCAGGCTGGAGGCGAGAGAGGCCAGAAGAATAAGGGCCGAAAGTGCTACAAACCCGACACCCAGTGCAAGAATCAAGGTTTTCCCGATCCCCAGGCTCTTGGTCAACCGCGCCATTTCCAAGGAAGGCACGGCCGCAAGCATATCCGTGGACTGATTGATCTCACGCGGAAGGTTCATCCGATCAATCGGGCTGCGAGTCTTGATCAGAACGGCGGTAACCTGATGGCCCAGTGCTTCCTCTGCGGCTTTATCGTCATGCGCATCATGGTCGTGTGCTTCATCATGGTCGTGTGCTGCGTCATGTTCGTGTGCTGCGTCATGGTCGTGCGCTTCATCATGATCATGTGTGTCATGCGCATCATGACTGTCGTGTCCCTCTGCCTGCGCCTCATCATGGTCGTCATCATGATGGTGTCCGGAATGCAATGCCTGAACACTGTCCACACTGGTGACAATCAACCTGTCCAACACTGTTCCCGTCGGTTTTAATACACCAGTCACGGTGTATAGATAGGAATCATGGATATCGTCACTGTCTGCCGCGAAGCCATGACGGGCAGCAAAACTTTCACCAATTTTCATGCCGGTCGCCGCGCCGACAACCGCCTCAAACGGATGGTCAAAAACCTGGCCGTCAGCGAATTCAGCCTGATAAAGCTTCAGATAATCGGGCGTGCTGCCCACCATGCGCCAACCTTGATAATTGTCCCCGAGGGCCAGGGGGATTGCCTGACGCACATGGCGGTTATTCTGTAAGGCCAGATAATCCGACATTTCGATATTCCCGGCTGGAACATCGGCATGATAAACCGACGACAGCACCAATTGCAGGGGGCTTCCCTTCACGCCCGCGACGATATCAATCCCTTCTGCATTGCGCAGAAAACCTGACGCGATGGTTTGAGACAGTAGAAACAACAGGATTAATAGGGCGCTGCCCAACGTTGCAGACAGAACGCACAAAGCCGATTGCAGCGGGCGGGCGCGAATGGCCGCCACGGCAAGTGAAACCGCATTCATGATACAGGCCCTCCCTTCGTCTTAAGTGTCACCACGGTGTCGAAGCGATCCAAAAGCCTGGCGTCATGAGTGGCGATCATCAGCGCAGCCCCGGTCTCCCTCGCTTGATCCTGTAGCAGCGTGACAACTGCATTCGTATTGGCGTCATCCAGGGCAGACGTCGGCTCATCCGCAATCAGCAGTTTCGGGCGCAGCAAAACAGCCCGGGCAATGGCGGCGCGTTGCTGTTCGCCCTGGCTCAGGGCTGTGGGCTTTCGATTCGCCTTATCGGCCAGACCCAGTTTCGCTAAGAGGTCCTCCAAACGTCCGGGTTCTACCCCGACCTTCGCCATGTCTGCTGCCAGCATGACATTCTGCGCCAGGGTGAGTGAGGGCAGCAGATGCAATGTCTGAAAGATGAATCCGAACGTTTTTCCCCGAATGCGGTCCCGGGCAACAGACGATTGGGCGTATAAATTCTGCTGTTCCAGCAGGACGTCACCTTCCGTAGGTGGCAGTAAACCGGCCAGTACGGACAGCAATGTCGTCTTCCCAGATCCCGATGGCCCCAACAGCAGAAGCTGTGCGCCAGGTGAAATGGACAGGTCCGGAAGGTAAAGCGGTCGCGACTCGCCTCGACGGACAACAATACTGTTTGATGCTAATATCACGGTCGGTATCCCAATCAATTGCTGCGAAATCATCCTATCCCCAGACTATAATGTTATATAGTTACACCAACAAGGTGGATTCTCACTAACCGGATGCGACATTTTCTTCAGGGGCAGGGCTGGCACTTCGGAAACTGAACAGCATGCCCATTCGTCAGGACCTTGCAGTATTGAATTTGATTGCGCAAAATGGGATGAACGATCACTCTTTTCGATGATATCTGAAATTCCGACCCTCAATGAGGAGGTTAAATTCCATGTCTGTCAGTGCATTCTCCGCCGCTAAAACCCAATCTCTGGCCTATCAGTCGGAACGGGAAGATTTGGCCTGCGCGTTTCGCTGGACCGCGCGGTTAAACATGCATGAGGCAGTGGCCAATCACTTCAGCCTGGTCGTGTCGGATGATGGCACGGACTTCCTGATCAATCCCTATGGCCGTCATTTCTCAAAAATGCGCGCCAGCGATCTGCTGCTGCTGAATACTGAGGTTGCACCGGAAAGCATGGGCGACGCTGTCGACCCGACCGCCTATTGCATCCATGGTGCCATGCACCGGAACAATCCCCAGGCGCGCTGTATCCTGCATGTCCATTCGAAATATTCGACCGCATTGTCGACCCTGAAAGATACCTCCATTCCGCCCATCGACCAGACCACGATGCGTTTCTATAACCGTGTTGCCGTCGACAACCACTATGACGGCATGGGCCTTGGGGATGAGGCAGAGCGTCTGTCCACTGTGCTAGGCGACAAGCGGGTCCTGCTGATGGGCCAACACGGCGTCATGACGGTTGGCAACACCGTTGCCGAAGCCTTTGATGAGCTGTTCTTCTTTGAACGCGCCTGTGAAACGCTGTTTCTGGCGCTGTCCAGCGGGCGAGAGCTTAACGTCGCCAGCCATGAAGTGGCAGAGAAAACCGCTGGTCAATGGGCCGCTTATCCAGGTGCCGCAGAAAAGCATTTCAATGCCCTGCGCGATATCCTGGACGAGGAAGAGCCCGTTTATCGCGATTGATCACTGGTCAAGCTTCGTTACCGTAGAAAAGTGAGAGTCTATGTCAGTTCAGTCTGTTGTTATCGTCGGTGCCGGGCAAAGTGGCGGCCGCGCCGCTGCCTTGTTACGTCAGGAAGGGTTTCAGGGGGACATCACCCTGATCGGTGCGGAAGCGCATCCCCCCTATGAACGCCCGCCACTGTCAAAGGCGGTTCTGAAGGGGGATAAGACGGCCGATCATTGCTTTTTGTACGAAGCTGACTTTTACCAACAACAGAACATCACCCTGATCACCGGTAAGACCGTTGAAGCAATCGATGCGGATGCCCATACGGTCACCCTGGACGATGGAACATCCCACAGCTTCGACGCGCTGATTTTCGCAACAGGTGGCGTGGTCAAACGCCTGCCCTTACCAGGCGCAGACCTGGCGGGCATTCATGTTGTCCGAACCCTGGATGACAGTGCTGAACTGGGCAAAGCCCTGACACCCGGCGCAAGAATCGTCGTTATTGGCGGTGGCTTTATTGGTCTGGAAACTGCTGCGACAGCGCGCCAGAAGGAATGCGATGTGACAGTTCTGGAAGGCGCGCCGCGCATTCTTGGCCGTTCCATTCCAGAAGTTGTCGCTGCGGCTGTTTCCCGCCTGCACGAAGAAAATGGCATCAAAATCGTCCTGAACGCGCGCATTCAGGCGTTTGAAGGCAGCGATCATGTCACCGGCATCCGATTCGAAGATGGCAGCGTTATGCCTGCGGATGCGGTCGTGATTGGCATTGGAATCGCCCCAGGCACAGACCTTGCCAAATCTGCCGGGGTTGAATGCGGTGATGGTATTATGGTGGATGAATTCGGCGCCACCAATATCCCCGGCATCTATGCGACTGGAGACTGTGCCTGTGGGAACAACCCGCGCTATGGCGCAGCGATTCGGCTGGAAAGCTGGCAGAATGCCGATATGCAGGCCCGCACGGTCGCCCGATCCATCTGTGGCAAGCCCGAAGCCTATGCACCTGTACCCTGGCTGTGGTCTGACCAGTTCGATTGGACCTTGCAAACCGCCGGGCTGCCCCATCGCGCTGAAAAGATTGTCACACGGGGACAGTATGAAGATGGGGCGCAGATCTTCTTCTGTCTGGAAGGCGATACGCTGATTGGCGTCGCAGGCTTTGGCAAAGGATCCGCCATCGCAAAAGATGTTCGCATGGCCCAGATGATGATGGAACGGGGTGTTAATCCAGACCCCGCCGCCCTGGCCGATGAAAGCATCCCACTGCGTAAAATCATGAAAGACGGCTGAGGGTAAGCCACGCCACAGGTTTGGAAATCCGCGGGTTCCGCTTGCCCAAGGGGGACAAACCCGCTACCACAGTGCCGGTTTCCAAAAATTCCCAATGGTACATGTTTGAACAATGACTGACGGCCCTTCCAAGACGCTGCTTCCCGATGGCCTGCGCGATGTTCTGCCCCCAGAGGCAACACGCGAGGCGACGGTTATGCGCGGTCTGATTGATCGCTTTCGGGCATCCGCCTATCGTCGGGTCGACCCGCCCTTGGTGGAATTTGAAGACAGCCTGCTGGATGGCGCTGGAACGGCCACGGCCCCCCATACATTCCGCCTGATGGACCCGGTATCCCAGCGCATGATGGGGGTGCGCGCCGATATGACGGTTCAAGTCGCACGCATCGCCACATCCCGCCTGATCAAGGCCCCCCGCCCGCTGCGCCTGTGTTATGCCGGGCCAGTGCTGCGCGTGCGCGGATCGCAATTGCGCCCGGAACGCCAGGTGACCCAGGCGGGTTGTGAAATATATGGGGCGGATCAGGCAGAGGCGGATGCCGAAATTATCGCCGTTGCCGCAGATGCCCTGCATGCAGTCGGTGCCAAAGATCTGTCTGCGGACCTGAGCCTGCCAACAATCGTGCCTGCGGTATTTGACGATCTGGGTCTGGATGCCAAAACCCGAAAGAACGCCCGGTTGGCGCTGGACCGCAAGGATGCCCATGATGTGGCCGCCCTGGGGGGAGAGGCCGCAACGCGGCTGGGGGCGCTGTTGGATGCATCCGGCCTGGCCCGGCGCGCTCTGGAGAAATTGAATTCAATCCCGCTGCCTCCCGCTGCTGAGGCGGAACGCGCCCGCCTGGCACGGGTTATGGACCTGTTGGAAGATGCAGTGCCGGAGCTGGCCCTAACAGTCGATCCCGTTGAACATCGCGGTTTTGAGTATCAGACAGGGTTGAGCTTCACCTTATTTGCCAAGGGCGTGCGGGGCGAATTAGGGCGTGGCGGTCGCTATAGCGCCGGGTCTGATGGCACAACGACCGAACCGGCCACGGGATTTTCCCTGTATCTTGATTCCGTACTGCGCGCGGTCCCCGCAGCCGCGCGACCGGTCACGGTCTATCTGCCCGCAAACACGAAACCCAAACAGGCGGCCGCCTTGCGACAGGCAGGCTGGTGCACATTGTCGGGGCTGATCACTGTGTCAGACATAAAGGCAGAAGCCCGACGACTGGATTGCACGCATTATTTTGATCCGGCACAGGGTGATGCTCCCTGTCCGCTCGACTAAACAACACCCGATCAGGCGCAAGGACAAACGCGATGACGAATGTAGTGGTTATCGGCTCTCAATGGGGCGACGAAGGCAAAGGCAAGATTGTTGATTGGCTGTCAGAACGCGCCGATGTGGTGGTGCGGTTTCAGGGTGGTCACAATGCCGGTCACACCCTGGTCATTGATGGCAAAGTCTACAAGTTAAGCCTGCTGCCGTCTGGCGTTGTGCGCAAAGGCAAGCTGTCAATCATCGGCAATGGCGTCGTGGTTGATCCCTGGGCCTTAATGGAAGAAATTGAGCGTATTCGCGCCCAAGGCGTTTCGGTCAGCCCCACAACACTATTGGTCGCGGAAAACGCCGCCCTGATCCTGCCGGTGCATCGTGAGTTGGACAAGGCACGGGAACTGGCGCGCGGCGAGGGTAAAATCGGCACGACCGGGCGCGGTATCGGCCCGGCCTATGAAGATAAGGTTGCCCGCCGGGCCATTCGTGTTTGTGACCTGGCAGATCCCGCCACCCTGCCGGATCGGGTGGACGTGCTGTTATCGCACCACAACGCCTTGCTGAAAGGCATGGGCGTCGCCCCCGTCGATCCCGCACAAGTGATTGCGGAACTGGAAGAAATTGCGCCCAAACTGCTGCCTTATGCGGGCGTGGTCTGGAAGAAGCTGGACGATATGCGCCGGAAAGGTCATCGCATCCTGTTCGAAGGCGCACAGGGCGTCATGCTGGATGTCGATCACGGCACTTACCCCTTTGTGACCTCCTCCAATACAGGTTCGGGCCAGGCCGCGACCGGCTCTGGCATGGGTCCGGGCGGATTGGGCTATATTCTGGGAATCACCAAGGCCTATACGACCCGCGTCGGGTCCGGCCCCTTCCCAACAGAACTAACCGATGCGATTGGCGAACGCCTGGGCGAACGCGGCCGGGAATTTGGCGTGGTGACCGGGCGCAAGCGCCGCTGTGGCTGGTTCGATGCCGTTCTGGTCCGCCAGGCGATGAAGGTAGGCGGCGTGAATGGCATCGCCCTGACCAAGCTGGATGTGCTGGATGGTCTGGAGTCCTTGAACGTCTGTACCGGCTATCGCATCGATGGGCGTGAATACGACCACCTGCCCGCCTCCACAGCCCTTCAGGCGCGCGCTGAACCAATCTATGAGACGCTGGAAGGCTGGGAAGAAAGCACCTATGGTGCGCGCAGCTGGGCTGATTTACCCGCCACTGCGATTAAATACATCCGACGCATTGAGGAACTGATCGAAACACCGGTCGCCCTTCTGTCCACCAGCCCGGAGCGGGATGACACAATCCGCGTGCGGGATCCCTTCGAAGGCTAGTCGGACCAACCGCGATAGGCTGTTTCAGACCATCGCAGGCAAAGGGAACCTTTGATTCGACACGAATCGTGATAGCTGCTGTTATAGTGTCTGATCGACACGCGGGCAGGCTTTTCGATGGGGATTAATATACGATGGCGCTGAAGGTAAGCGGTGGCGGTGCGTCTGAACCTGCCATGACAACCGGGCGCATCATCGACGTCAGAGAGCGCTATGACGTCGATTCTTCAAAACCTCTGCCTGCCCTCGACTCCCAGCCTGCCGTTGCCTATCACTGCCTTCATAAACGGGATTCCAAGCGCGCCCTTTATGCCCTGATCTGTGACCCCAAGCTGCCACCCCGCCTTGAAGCAGTCGGCATGATGCGGCGCATCGATCATCGCAGTCTTGTTCGATGCCTAGACTGGGATGTGATCGATTGGCCGCCAGAGGGTAGACGATGCCCTGTCGTCATCCTGGAACGCCCAGGCGGGGAGCGTGTTTTCACGAATTTGGAAACACCCCGCGCGCCTATGCAGGAAGAGCTTGTTACTCGAAATTTTATCGATCCTGCTACCCAGATCCTACGAGAAATGCATGGATTTGGCATGTATCATCGGATGCTGCGCCCGGACAATCTGTTTTTCCAAGGCCCTGAAAAGCAGGAAATGATGATCGGGGAGTGTTTCTCTTCACTGCCCGGCATTACCAATCCGACCCCCTACGAAACGCTGGAATGCTCGTTAGCGACAGCGGCGGGGCGAGGGGAAGGCAGTTCTGAAAACGACCTGTATGCCTTAGGTGTCACGATCCTGGCCCTGCTGACCGGACATAGCCCGCTGGTGGGATTTCCGGATGAGGAGATTTTGCGTCTGAAATTGACCATGGGGTCCTATGGGGCGCTGGTTCAGAACCATCGTGTCTCTTTAACCATGATGGAACCTTTGCGCGGGCTTCTGAATGACGATCCTGCGGAACGATGGACTTTAGACGAGCTTGGCCTGTGGTTGAATGGTCGGCGTTTGTCCCCGAAGCAACAGACCATGCCGTCAAAAGGATCACGTGGCCTGACGATCGCTGGGAAAGATTATTCAACGGCCCGTGAAGTAGCCAATGCCATGCACAAAAACTGGGATCAGGCCGCCATTCTGATCAATAGCGGTGCACTGGACACATGGCTGCGGCGATCCCTGGGGGAAGAGGATAGAATTGAAGCGGTCAATCTGGCGAAAAGCGGCGGAAATGAAAATCAGGACCGACTGATCGCCCGCATTCTGATTGCCCTGGATCCTGAAGGCCCGATCCGCCTGAAAGAACTTTCGGCAACGGTTGATGGTATCGGCACCTTCATCGCCTCTTTCTCCGAAGAATCGTCCGCGCGACAATTATTTAGCTCTGTGTTGTCGATGGGACTTGTTTCTTTCTGGATGGAACAGCAAAAAAAATTGCAACCGAACCATCTACGCAACACCAACCGTCTGGACAAAATCCGCGCAGTATTGAACCAGACAACATTGGGGTTTGGCATTGAACGGGTTATTTATGAGCTTAACTCGTCAATGCCCTGCCAATCCACCTTGTTCGAGCGGGATTACATACCCTCGGTGGACCATCTGCTGCCCGCTTTTGAAAGATTGTGCATGGGGGAGACCCCGCCAAAGCGCCTGATTGATCGCCATATCGCCGCCTTCCTGGGAACCGGTTTCAAACGCGCCATTGGGGGCGAGTTACGCGATATTGATCGCGGGGCCGATGAAGAAGAAGGTCGCTTGGCGCAAGTCAAGATCCTTGCAAGTCTGCAGGATACAATGCATCGGAATATCAAGTTTCCATATTTATGCGAGACTTCCGCGAAGATGCTAGAACCCGCAATCAACCGCTTCTTCAGTCGGGATCGGCGCAAAAAAGTGCGCGGGAAGCTGCGCAAAGCGGCGAAATCCGGGCGGATGCAGGAGCTTCTGGACGTCATTGACGATACCAAAGAAGTATCCGAGGACAAAACTGAGTTCGATCATGCGACCATGCAATACACCCGAACAACACATGATCTTATTGCGTTAATGCGCGACATTCATAACAAGGAATTACTGGCGGAAGAATATGGTGGTCAATTGGCCTCAGCGATATCCCTGTTATGCTGTGTTGCTGCAATTACTCTGACAGGGTTTTGGGCATTCTTATGAGGAGTCCGTGCGTCAACGAATCTCGATTGCAGTTTAGGGAGACCAGCAGGTAGCAATGGCACAGGCACCCAAGAAAAAAAATGCGGGCGCTCAAGACGACCCGGCAAAGGGCGCTGCTTCGGGAAAGCCAAAGCGGTCTGCAGGATTCTTCACGTTTGTGATGATCGGGTCGATCCTGATGACCGTCCTGTTCAAGGAAACTGTTCTGTTGCTGACCATTGGGATGATCCCAACTGGCGTCGCCTATCTGATTGATACTCATCCCAGACGCCATGCCACAAAAACGGTGGCCTGGGCCAATCTGGCTGGGGCATTGATCGTTGCCTTGGAATTATGGAAGGGCGAAATCAGTCTCTCGTCTGCGATTGATCTGCTTCAAAATCCGATGAACTGGTTAATCATGCTGGGGTCAGCAACAATCGGATGGATCATTCATTGGATCGTCCCGCTGATGGTCCTGCGTTATCTCAGCATGTCGATGGAGATGCGCCGTCGCACCATGCGCGAGAAACAGAAGGAAATGGAAAAAGAATGGGGTACCCAGGTGCGCGGCAAGGCCCCCTTGGAAGAGCTTGCGGAATTAGAGGCGGGGCCGATCATAGACGATGAGACCACTGAAACCGACGAGGAAGAAGCCATGGAGCGCGCACGTGAAGAGGCGATGGATGACGAGACCTACGCGGAATTCAAAAAACAATGAACCAAAATGAAACCGCCGTCGATCATTCAATCAACGGCGGCTCCTGAATTAAACCTGACATGCGCATCATTCTCAAGACACGACGGGATCACACCGTCTGGATGTTTTGATCTATGGCTTTGTTCCGCATTGAACGCTGTAACTTTTCAAAGGCCCGCACCTCAATCTGTCGCACCCGTTCACGGCTGATGCCATATTCCTGGCTCAGGTCTTCCAGTGTTTTCGGCTCATCGCTTAGACGGCGTTCCGACAGGATATGGCGTTCCCGATCATTCAGGCCACTCATTGCCTCTTTCAACATGCCACGACGTTGGGTCAGTTCTTCACTTTCGCCCAGAACCGTTTCCTGGCTGTCCGTGTCATCTTCCAGCCAGTCCTGCCATTCGCCTTCACTGTCAGCCCGCAATGGCGCGTTCAGCGAGTTATCACCGCCGGCCAGACGTCGGTTCATGGACACGACATCCTGTTCCGGCACGTCGAGTTCCTGCGCGATTTTGGCAACTGTGTCGGGATGCAAATCCCCTTCATCAAAGGCCTGCAAGCGACCTTTGATCTTGCGCAGGTTGAAGAACAGTTTCTTCTGGGCCGCCGTCGTCCCCATTTTCACCAGAGACCAGGAATGCAGGATATATTCCTGGATCGCAGCGCGAATCCACCACATCGCGTAGGTCGCCAGTCGGAAACCACGTTCAGGATCAAACCGTTTTACGGCCTGCATCATACCGACATTGCCTTCTGAGATCAGTTCTGCAACAGGCAGACCATAGCCGCGATACCCCATCGCAATTTTAGCAACCAGACGCAAATGACTGGTCACCAATTGATGCGCTGCATCACGGTCCCCATGCTCCCGCCAGCTTTTGGCCAGCATGTATTCCTGTTCCTGTTCAAGCATTGGGAACTTGCGGATTTCATCCAGATAACGCTGAAGATTACCCTCCGGCGTTAAAACGGGAATATTCGCTGTATTGCTCATGTCTATAATCTCCCCAATGTACGGGCCCACAGGCCAATCTACCGCAGTTTACAGATAGGAATGCGCGCCCCTTTATTCAAGATGGGACGGCACGGATGTTTAATCATTCTCCATCACCTGTTCGTGAATGGCACGGATCATTTACTGTGAACATCCCCTATAATTTGCATTTTGGTCCGTTATTAAGGCGAAACTATGTCCCTGTGGCGACGATCCCATGACACCAAGGGCCCCCCCTTAGGAAATGCCCAACACGCCCTGCAATTCGGTGAAATCCTTAGGCGGGGCGGCTTCAAATAACAAATCTTGCCCCGTGATCGGATGCGCAAACCCCAGCGATTGCGCATGCAGGGCCTGGCGGGGGAAGGCATCAATCGCTTCCCGCCGTTCGCGCGTCAACGCCGCCCGCCGGGTACGGGTAGTTTTATTATACAGTCGATCCCCGATCAAGGGATGACCCATTGCGGTCATATGAACGCGGATCTGGTGGGTTCTGCCGGTTTCCAGGGTACATTCCACCAGACAGACCGATAAGTCAGCCTGCCCCAGGACACGATAATGCGTGATTGCTGTTTTGCCGGAATGCGGGCCAACAGACGCGAAACGCACCCGGTCGGTTGGATGACGACCAATATTCTGATCAATTGTGCCGCGCAATGTATCCGGCACGCCAATCACCAGCGCCCGATAACGCCGATCAATATCATGGGCCGCAAACAAGGCCGCCAGACCGGCATGGGTCTTGTCAGACTTAGCCGCCACCAACAGACCTGACGTATCCTTATCAATGCGGTGCACAATACCTGGCCGCAGCACACCCCCAATGCCCTGCAGGCTTTCGCCGCAGTGATGCAACAGGGCATTTACCAGGGTTCCATCCCGATTGCCGGGGGCCGGATGGACCACCATGCCAGCCGGCTTATTGACAACAATCAGATGCTGATCTTCGAACACGACATCCAGAGGAATATTCTGAGCTTCCGGTACGGCCGCTTCAGGCGGTGGAACAGCAACACTGTAACGTTCTCCCATCTTCACACGACCAGAAGCATCGGTGACAACGCGGCCACTGCCCATGCGCACACAATCCGCGCGCAACAAGGCCTGAACGCGGCTGCGCGACAGGTCTGGCAATGAATCAGCAAGATAGCGATCCAACCGGGCACCGGCTTCCTGTTCTGAAACCACCAGATCGACCAAACTGCCGCCACTATCCGATACCGAACCGCTGAAGATCGCATTATCTTCATCCAAATCGCCATCAACCTCTGGCACTTCACCTTCTGTCTTGCTATCGATCACGGATACTGCCCTTTGGCCACGCCCTATCAGATTTAAGGATTATCACTTATGCCTGCCGATCCAACCACACCGCCTGACGAAAAGGCGGAAAGCGTCATCCGCAACAATCGCGGCATTGTCATCGTTGTTGCGACCCTTGGCGCATTAATCATTCTGGCGGTCGGTGCCATGATATACGGTATTATGACAAAGTCGGGCAAGCATAGTGATGCCCCGGCCATTGAACAGGCTGATGCCGCGCCATCAAATCCCCAGGCTGCGCCGATAACGGGGCTTGGAACAATCCTGGAAGTCAACAGCCAACCCGGTCGCCTGTATCTGCATGTTCGTACCAAATCTGGCGCAGAAATTCTGCGGATCTATGACGAAAACGGGATCCTGATATCAGAACTGGAACCGTAAGGATCAGGAGCGCATTCAGCCGGGCAGTGGAATGAAATCAACCTCTCCGGTGACGGGGGCAAACCGTCCCTCCTGCCAATCTGTTTTGGCTTGATCGATCCGATCCTTGCGGCTGGACACGAAATTCCAGAACATGTGACGCGGGCCGTCCAAAGGCGCGCCGCCACACAGCATCAGCCGGGTGTCCTGCTGAGCGGTCACACTGACCGACACACCAGTATGCAGAACAACCATACGGTCACTGTCAAACACCGTACCGGCAATATCAATCGATCCTGACAGAATATAAACAGCGCGCTCTTCTGTTGCGGTCGGCAGGTCGACCGTTGCGCCAGCATCCATACTGATATCAGCATACAGCGTTTCCGATGGCGTCTCCACCGGTGAACTGTGGCCCCAGGCATCCCCGACAATCAATCCAATACGATATCCGGGCCCATCGATCCAGGGAATATCCGTGGCGGCATAGTGCTGAAAGGATGGATCGATTTCTTCCTGATCTTTTGGCAGCGCGATCCAGGTTTGAATGCCATAGATTTTACTGCCCGCATGACGGCTTGCGTCGGGCGTGCGCTCAGAATGCACAATGCCCGATCCCGCTGTCATCCAATTGACCTCCCCCGGCCGAATGGGCTGAACATAGCCCAGACTGTCCCGGTGCAGGATTTCCCCTTCGATCAGCCAGGTGATGGTCGACAGGCCGATATGGGGGTGGGGGCGGACATCCAGATAGGTATCATTCTCAAAGACAGCAGGACCCATCTGATCAAAAAAGACAAATGGCCCAACCGAGCGGCGCTCCGCTGCGGGTAACACCCGGCGAACGCTGAAGGCCCCAATATCCTTAGCCTTTGGCACCAAAACGCAATCAACCGGGGCACAATCTGGAACAGCAACCTGGACACATTTAGCAGCATCAAGACGACTCACGGTCCCTTGTCCTTTCAAACATGCATTCATGAAAGCAGTGTAATTGCCGGGGATTCTATTGCGTCTCTGTAGGATTTGCCAGTGATACCGATTTGATTAGTCCAGATCACCCGTTTCTCCCCGATCGCGCGCGGCCAGATAGTCTTCGGTCGTGCGAACTTTCGGGCGCTGACCAGACGCCATTTGCGGGGAATCGTTAAAGACGGATTGAACACGGCAATCCTCGCACATTTTCAGGCGATCCGCACCGGCCCCTTCAAACATCCAATGTTTGCCGCTTAATGTCTCAATCATTTTCTCTATGGTTGATTTAGACGCGAACGCCTTGCCACAGGAGATGCATTCAAAGGGTTCCTCTTCCTTGATCACCACACGGTCGTTTGCTTTTTCTCCAAAGCGATACCGGGACTCCAGCGTGATCACCTTTTCAGGACAGGTATTCTTGCACAGGCCACATTGAATGCAGGCGCTTTCCTGAAAGGACAGTTGCGGCTTGTCTGGATTATCCGCCAGCGCATTGGTCGGACAGGCCCCAACACAGGCCAGACACAATGTGCAGCCATCTACATCAACATTGATGGTGCCAAAGGCGCTGCCGGGAGGCAGGCTGATCATATCCGTCGGGCCGGGTGCATCCTTGCGCAGATGTTCCGCAGCCAGGCGCATATTCGTGCGCTTTTCCGGTTGAGGCAGGAAGGCAGACGGGGTTTTAAGCCCTTTCTTCACCTTCGGCGCATCATACAGCGCCGCTTCCAATGCATCCGGGTCATCTTCCACCAGCACCGTCACCAGGCCCGATTGATAGTCCAGGCCAGACAGGATCGATTCCGCAAGCCCAGCCTGTTGCGCCAGCCCATCCAACTCGTCACGACGCTTCTGTGGCACCAGAACAACCACACGATCTGCACCAAAAGCAAAGGTGGACAGCAGGAATTCAGCGCCAATCTGGGTCGGCTCATGCACCGCCAGCGGAACAGCGCGCGACGGCAGGCCACGTCCAAAACGGGCGCTGGCCTCCATCATGCCAAAACCATGCTCTGCGGCATGCACCAACAAAACAGCGCGCGTGCCACCTGCCTTCAGATAGGTGGATAACAATGTCTTGGCGCGGGTTAATAAATGCTGATCACTGGGATAGGCATAGGATGCAGCCTGGGTCGGACAGACGCTGTTGCAACTGCCACAGCCACCGCACAGATAGGGATCAATTGAAACCGCATCACCATCTGGTGAAATAGCAGCAGCCGGACAGACATCCAGACACCGGGTACAGCCCGTAATCTGGCTGCGGGAATGGGCACAAAGGTCACTGCGAAAATTGACATAGCGGGGCTTTTCAAATTCCCCGACCAGATCCGATGCGGCAAAGATCGCCTTCTGTACCGCAACCGGGTCTTTGGGGTCGGCGCGCAAATAGCCATCCCGCCGTTCATGGGCGGTAAACAGGGGCGCACGACCAGACAAATCCAGAATGACATCGCATTTCGCCGCAGCGCCATTGCTGTGCAGACCAAACGACATCTTATCCCGGGATGCCGGATTAAGCGGCGCATAGCTGTTCACATTGATTTCAAAGTCACCCAGATGCCCTGCCGCACTGGCAATCCGTCCGGTTGCGGTCATCAGGTCCATCATGCCCAGCGGCATCAGGTCCCCGACATCCGTCAGCAGCAGCGATACCGTCATGCGCCCATTCAACTGGCGCGCCGCATCCAAGGCGACCTGACCCGCGCCATATACCAGACAGATGCCCCCAGACTCCATGCTGACGGTCGATACATCCGGTGCTTTCAAAGCGGCTTCGGCCAGCAGGGCAGCAATCTTGGGGGTTGCGGATTTGGCTTCTCTGGACCACCCGGCAAATTCCCGGATATTGGCCAATTGAAGGTCCGGGGCCAGGCCCTGTTCGTCCAGGGCTTCGGTAAAGGCCGCCCCTTCCTGGGTACAGGCAACAATGACATCCCCGTTCCGACCGGCCTCTACAACCCGCCCGATCTGGTCCCGACATAACAGGTGATGGACGGTACAGCTTTCCGCACCACAGGCCTTCGCGATGGCTGCGCCATCCAATGGCATCGTCTTGGCGCAATCACAAACCAGAACCGTTTTGTCACCCAATTTCATTCGATATGTCGCTTTTCTATCGTTGTTGATTTATCCCAGCGCTTTGAATGCCGACCAATTGACGAATCCATGAACACCTGCCTGCATCCCCGGGGCCTTACGATGCTTTTTGCCCGGATGCAATTGAACAGCCTGATACTGGCTGGCATTCGGATGATCGAAGGCATGCTGTATCGCCATCTGCTCGCTGATTGCACAAACGATCATCACAACAGTTGGGTCGGCCTTTGGGTCTGGATAGCAATCCAGGGCATAAACCCTTATTTCACCGGGCAATGGCGGGATGGTCATCGATCCCTTACCCCCCGGTCACGCTCATATGCCGCGACACGCTTTTCGCACCACGGCGGCGGTCGATGATAAAATCGTGACCCTTTGGTTTACGGGTTATCGCCTCCCGGATCGCATCCTCAACCAGATGATTGGCTTCAGACGCCCGCAAAGGGGTCCGCAGGTCGGCTGCATCCTCTTGACCCAGGCACATATACAGGGTGCCCGTACAGCTCAATCGAACCCGATTACAGCTTTCACAGAAATTATGGGTCAGGGGCGTAATGAAACCGATCCGCCCACCGGTTTCCTTGACCGTCACATAACGCGCGGGTCCGCCCGTCGCATAATCGCTGTCTTCCAGGGTCCAGCGCTTGGCCAGATCAGCGCGCACCATGCTTAATGGCCAGTACTGATCAATCCGGTTTTCATTGCCGATGTCGCCCATCGGCATGACCTCAATAAAAGTCAGGTCGAAGCCTTCCCCACCGCACCAGGCGACAAGATCATGAATCTCAACATCATTGACGCCTTTCAGCGCGACGGCATTGATCTTGACCTTAAGACCTGCACGCTTTGCGGCCTGAAGGCCTGCCATCACCTGATCAAACTTGCCCCAGCGCGTGATTTCGACAAACTTCTGGGGATCCAGCGTATCAATCGACACATTCACGCGCCGCACGCCGCAGGCATAAAGATCATCGGCATATTTCGCCAATTGACTGCCATTGGTGGTCAGCGTCAATTCCTCCAGCGCACCAGTTTCCAGATGCCGCCCAAGAGACTTGAACAAGGACATGATGTTGCGCCGGACCAGCGGTTCTCCGCCCGTGATCCGTAACTTTCGCACACCCATGCCAACAAAAGCAGAAGACACGCGATCCAGTTCTTCCAGGGTCAGAATCTCCGACTTTGGCAAAAAGGTCATATCTTCCGACATGCAATAGACACAGCGAAAATCGCAACGATCGGTTACAGATATCCGGAGATATTCAATTTCACGCCCGAACGGATCGATCAGATCGGCCATATAAAAGCCACCCTTCCATTCCCTAATATGAGACCATTGTTCTTGTAGGGTCATCTTATTGCTGGCCATCCTAAGGCCTATACGATGTCCCTTCAACTGGTATTACCACTTAAAGATTTGTCCTGTTGCAGACATCGTGGCGTTGCTAAGGACCACTACATATACAGGGATATGGCATCTTAAGACCCAAACGCCAAGGGCCTGTGCCGCATTGATCATGGTGCTTTAGGGAAATTCTGGTAGAACGGGTTCAAGGTCATTCTTTAAGGCTTTTCATGTTGCGCCGCACCCTGACATTCCTTGCCCGAAAGGCGCCATTGCTGTTGGCATTGGGTGTCTGTATCGGGCTGATAGTGCCCGAGTTGGCGCAATTCTGTCGCCCGGCATTGGGCCCAGCGGTCTGGCTGTTGCTGTTTCTGGCCGCCCTTAGGATCGATATTCTGCGTTCCGTCACCCTGCTACGGCGACCAACGGCCCTGATTACGACGCTGGTTTGGCTGCTGGCGGTCTCGCCGGTTCTGGCCTGGGTAATTTTGACGGCGCTGCCACCCGGCGGGGGATTAATGATCGCCCTGATCCTGATGGCAGGCGGCGCGCCGCTGATGTCGACACCGTCTTTGGCCCAATTGATGGGGCTGGATGATACAATTGCGCTGTTGGTGATGATTGCCGCAACGGTCTTGGTGCCCTTCACTCTGCCTTTCATTGCGCTGCACCTGTTGGATTTAGATCTGGGCATCGATCCCCTCACTTGGAGCATGAAGTTGAGTGTTTTCGTCGGCAGCGCGGTTGGCGCAGCATTCATCCTACAGAAAATTCTAGGATCCCCCCGGATCGCCCGCGCGAAAGAGCCTTTGGACCTGGTGATCGTGTTCATATTGGTCCTGTTTGCGATTGCGATCATGGATGGGGTCACCGCGCGCCTGCTTTCTGAAACCGGCTTTGTCCTGCGCGTGATCGGCATTGCCTTCACAGCCTATTTGTTAATGCTGATCGTCAGCAGTGTTATGGGCCGGGTATTTGGCGCGCGAATTGGGGCCAGCATCGGTTTTATCTGTGCCAATCGCAATATCGGTATCGTCCTGGCCGTCTTGCCTGCAGGATCTCATCCCGATATTTTTCTCTATTTCGCAATCTGGCAGATGCCGATGTATATCATGCCGTCCCTGCTGGCCCCGTATTACCAGCGCATCTTCAAACCGGCACCGCAATAACCGCGACGATATCGCCCATCCCGATCATGCCAGGAAAGTGACGCCCGGTAAAAATTCCGGAAATGCCTGCGAAATACAGGGCAGGCGGACGCCCGGTTCGGGTGATTTCATGCACAACGGCGATCAGCTCACCTTCCTCAACAGTTGCGCCCAGATCGACCTTATATTCGATCAGGCCGGGCGTGTCGCAGGACACGTAACAGCGATTGTCTGGCATATCCAGATTGATCGTCGGCCCGATCTCCAACTCACCCGGCAGGATTTCCGCATGTTTCAGGAAATTCTCAATCCCCTTGCGCGCGATACCAACGGTGCGCGCGCTGGAAGACCCGCCACCACCCAATTCGGTAGAGACAAAGACCAGACCCAGATTTTCCGCCGCGGTATCATACATGCCAACAGAATCAATCTCCAACAGCATCAGGGAATAGGGCGCATTAAACGCCTTCATCGCCTCCACACAGCGGGCCTGTTGGGATTGGTCAGACAGAAAGTGAGCCGCCGCAAAGGGGACGAAATCCAACGTCTTGCCGCCGGAATGAATGTCCAGGACATAATCCGCCCGGGCCAGAATCTGGTTCTGGAAAAAGTCCGCGATTTTTTCGGTCACCGTGCCGTCTGCCCGACCGGGAAAAGTCCGATTCAGGTTCCCCCCATCAATCGGGGACGTTCGTGACTTGTTCAGAAAGGCCGGATAGTTAAAGGCCGGAACAATGATGATCCGCCCCGTTACATCCTGGGGATCAATGCGAGAGGCCAGGTCATACAGGGCAATCGCGCCTTCATATTCATCGCCATGATTGGCCCCGGTCAGAACGGCAGTCGGGCCGCTGCCATTCTTAACCACGGTGATGGGGATCATGATCGATCCCCATGCGGATTCGTCGTGGGAATAGGGTAACCTTAGAAACCCGTGCTGCACACCATCCTGATCAAAATCAACGGTTGGCGAAATTGGGTTGCTCGCCATACAGGTCCCCTTTTCCCAGACTTAATCTTACAGACTTAATCTAATAGACTTAACCCAGCACAGCTTTCACCGCCTCGACTGTCTTTGCAACAATCGTGTCGGCTTCGTCCTTGGTCACGCATAGCGGGGGGGCAAAGCCCAGAATGTCCCCCTGTGGCATCGCCCGCGTGATCAAGCCGCGCTCCAGCGCCGCAGCCGACAAGGCCGGGCCCATTTTCTTGGCCGGATCAAAGAATACCCGATCTGCCTTGTCATCGACGAATTCAACCGCGCACATCAGGCCTTCACCGCGCACTTCGCCAACATGGGGATGATCCGCCAATGCCTGTTTCATGGTTTTGTTCAGATAGGCCCCAACGGTTCCGGCATTTTCAACAAGGCCCAACTTGTCCACCAGGTCCAGATTGGCAACGCCGGCAGCGGCGCAAATCGGATGCGCAGAATAGGTCCAGCCATGGCCAATCGCGCCCATCTTGTCAGAACCCTGCTCCAGGATCGCCCACAACTTGTCGGAAATAATCGACCCGGACAGCGGCGCATAGGCAGAAGTCAGGCCCTTGGCGATGGTGATGATATCAGGCTTCATGCCGTAATGGGCGGAACCGAACATGCTGCCCAGACGTCCAAAGCCGGTGACGACCTCATCAGCGATCAACATGACATCATACTTGTCCAGGATCGCCTGAATTTTCTGCCAGTAACCAGGGGGTGGCGGCACAAGACCACCGGTACCCATCGCCGGTTCACCGATAAAAGCAGCAACCGTATCCGGGCCTTCCGCCAGGATCATTTCTTCCAGCTTATCAGCACAATGCTGCGCAAATTCTTCCGGCGACTGATCCAGGTTTTCCCGGCGATAGTAATAAGGGGCTTCGGTATGCAGGATCGGCGCACGCGGCAGATCAAACGCATTGTGGAACAGTGCTAGACCGGTCAGTGACCCCGTCATGATCCCCGACCCATGATAGCCCCGCCAGCGAGAGATGATCTTCTTCTTCTCCGGGCGCCCCATGATGTTATTGGCATACCAGACCAGCTTGATATTGGTCTCATTCGCATCAGAACCCGACAGACCGAAATAGGTGTGGTTCATGCCTTCCGGGGCGCGATCCGCAATCATCTTCGACAAACGAATGGCCGGCTTGGACGCATGACCGACATAGGCATGATAATAGGCCAGTTCATGCGCCTGTTCGGAAATCGCATCTGCGATCTCTGTGCGACCATAGCCGACATTCACGCAATACAGGCCCGCAAAGGCATCCAGGCAGCTCTTGCCATCCGCATCAGTGATGTAAACACCCTTGCCGGTTTCGATAATGCGGTGAGGCGTTTCGCCCCGCGCATGGGCACCCATTGCGGTGGACGGGTGAAAAAAGTGATCCCGGTCCCATTCTTCCAACGGCTCGTTTCTTAACATATCAATTACTCCACAAGGGTTAGGTCGCCGTAGTCGCGGCAGACATATTTAACATCAGTAAAGGCTTCCATGCCCTGGCGTGCGCCTTCGCGGCCAAGACCGGACTGTTTCATCCCGCCAAAGGGGATCGGTGCGCCTGTCACCTTCGTTCTGTTCACCGCGACCATGCCGTATTGCAGGCCGCGGCTCATGCGAAATATGCGTCTTGGATCGATCGTATGCATATAAGCGATCAATCCATATTCCGTGTCGTTTGCCCGTTCCAGAATGGCCCCTTCGGTGTCAAAAGGCGCAATCGCCGCGACGGGACCGAAGGTCTCTTCCTGAAAGATCAGGGCATCCGCCGGCACGTCGACCAGGACGGTCGGTTGATAGAATAGCGGCCCCTGCTCATGCCGGGCACCCCCCACCAGACAGCGCGCCCCTTTGGACAGGGCATCTGCAACATGGGCTTCCTGCTTAGCAACCGCGCGCTCATTCATCAATGCCCCGATATCCGGGTCATCCATGCCATACCCGACAGTAAGCGCTGCGGTGCGTTCCGCAAACCGTTCACAAAATTCCTTATAAACACCACGCTGCACATAAAACCGGTTCGCCCCCAGGCAGTCCTGACCCGACGTTGCGAATTTAGCGGCAATGGCGCTGTCCACGGCGCGGTCCAGATCCGCGTCATCAAACACAATGAAAGGCGCATGCCCGCCCAGTTCCAGCACCAGGCGCTTCACCGTCTTGGCGCTGCGGGCATACAGCAATTGACCGATTTCCGTAGACCCGGTGAAGGACAGGGCCCGCACGCGGGTATCGTCGGTCCAGGGGGTGACAACGGTCTCAGGCTCCCCCGTCACAACATTAAAGACGCCCGGTGGAATGCCCGCACGACGGGCGGTCTCTGCCAGGGCCAATGCTGAAAACGGGGTTTCCTTGGACGGATGAACAACAACGGTGCAGCCCGCCGCCAGGGCGGCTGTCGCCTTACGGGTGATCATGGCGCAGGGGAAATTCCAGGGTGTGATCAGGGCCGCGACGCCAACGGGTTCGCGCCACAATTCAACCTCTGCATCCGGCAGGTGAGACGTCACCCCCTCAATATTCGGGCGCTTGGTTTCTTCGGCATAGAATTCCATGAAGGACGCCGCATAGGCGATTTCGCCCCGCGCCTCTGAAATCGGCTTACCCTGTTCCATTACCATCAGGGTCGCCAGATCTTCCCGGGCCTCATTGACCAGATCAAACCAGCGGCGCAACAGGGCGGCACGATCCTGGGGCAGCATCACAGACCAGGCAGGGAACGCCTTTTGTGCCGCATCGACAGCCTTGCGGCTTTCAGCGGCGCTCATCGCAGACACATGACCGATCACTGCGCCATTGCCAGGATCGGTGACGGCGATCGTCTCCCCCGACGCGGCATTGACCCACTGGCCATCAATGAAGCTGGCAGTTTGGAACAGGGACGCATTGAACAAACGATCCCGCGGAGAAGACGACTCCTGCGACATGGCACCTCACTGATTCTAAAGAGCAACGGCCGAGCAGATAGTGACATCTGCGACGACGCGTTTGCAGAAAAACAACACGCTAGAACACCATGTGCGAATGGATACGCCCGCATGATACTCTAGAAAGCGGATGGGTAGACTATTCAGATGCCTGGATTATAGACCAGGATGAGGCGAAGAACCGATGTAAGCCACAATGATTAGGCGGTGTTTCGCCGATATTTCAGGCTGGGGACCGACGATTCTTCGGTTCACTCATGTCCAAAAGGTCAAGGGGAACGGCCGTTCGCTTGATGGATTTGGTGACGACATAGCTGTAGTAACGTTTCACCCCGATACCAGTAGATAGCATTCCATCAACCAGGGCTTGATAGGCGGCGATATCCTGGGTAACCACCCGCAGCATATAGTCTATTCCGCCCCCAACGGCCCAGCATTCAACCACTTCCGGGATCGCCTCTATTGCCTTCTCGAATGCCTGAAAGTCGCTGGAACGATGACTTTCCAGTTCCAAAGACATCAAGACTTCCGCTGCGCCAGTCAACAGTTTTGGATTAATCCTGGCCTCATAGCCGATGATGATTCCCGCTCGTTCCAGGCGCTGCAAGCGCTCCCAACAGGCGGCAGGCGACAGGTTCACACGCTCCGCCAGGGCCGCCTTTGTCAAACGTCCTTCGGTTTGCAGGATTGTCAGTATTTTTAAATCACGATCATCCAGACTGGTCATGCCGCTTTCCCTTTTTTGCCGATTGTGGCGTCGGCACGGGCACTTGTCACGCGTCACAAGTCAATGCACAGTTCCGTCCTCACCCCTTTGGTAAAGGAGCACTATATGCCGGGAACCGATCTACCCTTCTCTGCCGCTGAATATGCCACGCGCTTGGCCAAGACCCGCAAGGCCATGGAGGCGAAAGGCGTTGATCTTCTGTGGGTAACAGACCCATCAAACATGTCCTGGTTGACCGGATATGACGGCTGGTCGTTCTATGTTCACCAGGGGGTTCTGGTACCGCCGGACGGGCTGCCAATCTGGTGGGGGCGCAATCAGGATGCCAACGGTGCCTACCGAACGGTTTACATGAGCGACGATTACGTCCTGTCCTATCCCGACATTTATGTGCAATCGACAGAACGCCACCCGATGGATCAACTGTCGGGCATTATCGAAGAGCGGGGTTGGGGGTCGTTGCGCATCGGCATTGAGATGGACAATTACTATTTCTCCGCCAAGGCGTTTCAGTCCCTGCAACAACACCTGCCCAATGCAAAATTTGTCGACACGACAGGATTGGTGAATTGGCAGCGCGGCATCAAATCGGAAACTGAAATCGAGTATATGCGCAAGGCCGCGAAGATCGTGGATCGCATGCATGGCGTGATCGCGGCAAAGATGGAACCCGGCATCCGCAAGTGCGATATTGTGGCCGATATTTTTCATACCGGCATTGAAGGGACGCCAGAATATGGCGGCGACTATCCCGCCATCGTGCCCCTATTGCCGACCGGCCCGAATGCCGCAGCCCCCCATCTGACCTGGGATGATGCGCCAATGGAAACAGGCGCTGGCACTTTTTTTGAGATTGCAGGCTGCTATAAACGCTATCACACCCCGCTCAGTCGCACGGTTTTTCTGGGTAAGCCGCCACAGCATATCATTGATGCGGAAAAGTCCCTGCTGGACGGATTGCAGGCGGGTATTGAGGCGGCGGTGGCAGGCAACCGTGCCTGTGATATCGCCCATGCTCTGGCGGAAGAATTGCGCAAGGGCAAGATCGAACGCTCAGCCCGCTGCGGCTATGCGATCGGCATCAGCTATCCCCCCGATTGGGGCGAACGCACCATCAGCTTCCGCGAAACCGACCAGACCGAATTAAAACCCGGCATGACGTTCCATTTCATGCCCGGCCTGTGGATGGAAAGCTGGGGCCTGGAAATCACCGAAAGCATCCTGATCAAAGAAAGCGGCCCGGCAGAATGCCTGACCTCCTATCCCCGCGAAATGATCGTGAAGGAATAGTGAGGGTATAGCCGTGGCACTGCGGGCACCTGCACTCCATTCCAGGGGTTGCGAATAGCTAGTCGGGCCACGGTAGGCTTTCATAAAAGGTGACAACAACTGCGAAGCACATGTCGAACATTGGCAAATCACCAATTTCAAGCCGCATCGTGTTCCAATCTCGCTCCGCTCTGCGACGTACTTCTGGCTGCGTCAATGAGCTTCTTGTCGGCTCGATATCCCGGGCATGACATTTCTTAAGTAGAGTTTCGTAAACTTGCTTTCTTTCAGGGTCATTAAAGGTCGATTGATTGATTAAAATGCTGAGGTCATAGAAATCCTGCCGCCGGTATCGATTGCGGCTCTCTTGTTGCAACAAAGCGCGGATTTTCTCAGCGATAAGATCGGAAAGCGAATAGGCCCGAAACAAATACTCATCCGGCGCCATCTTTATGATTCGGACGGCGCAAATTGGTTCTCGAAAGCTGATATCGACCTCCAGCTTATCCGGAGAACGGCCCAGATGGAAGAGCCTCTCCTGATTTGAACCCCGTTTCGCATAGCCAATCCCTAGTTTGATGGCTGGACCGTCATTCTTTGGAAATGCCTCTCCCCTGGGAAAATATTTGTGCGATTGCACGCGACACATTAGGTCAGGATATCCTATTTCGGCCGATACATGCGGAAATGCGTCATTTAATGCCTGGGTGAATTCTTCCGCCACGCCTTGCTTAGGCTCCAGTATCGTTGTCAGATCAATATCACCCGTCTGGCGATGGCTTTCGTAAACCACCCCCATAAGAATCCCACCTTTTAGAAATGTACTGGTACGATACGGTTCGATTGTCGCCAGCGTCGCAAGAAACAACTCTGTCGCTTGACGCTCTAAATAGGCGACTGGATCCGTCTTTGCACGTTCGACCCAATCACCGACATTCACGACTATGCTTTCTTCGTAATCCGGTTCAGTCGACATTGATCGATATCATCCATTTTGCAGAATATCGATCAACATAAGCACGACTAGGATCAAGAACCCGACTGCCGCCTCGCTGCGCAAATTTTTGCCATGCGGCGACTCTCGAATCGGAAACTCCGAGCCTTTCCTCTAATATATAGCCGGCACGCACTTTATGGATGGATTTTGGCGCACCCGTAACGCTGTCGATGATCTCATCGAGATAGGTCTTCGCATGTCCCTCCCATACGGAAAGAATGTGATGTGTGCCTCCGCAGCGATCCGGCTGGTCTAACATGTCCAGAAAGGTCTGACCGATTGTGCCAATTCTAGACGGCGTACCTTTTATCTTCCGCCAATCACCATAAGTCACAGTAGCAAAAGGCGCCACCTTACGTCCTCTTACGACACTAGGATGCCGTACTATCTGCGCAGGTTCCTTGTACAAATTTGAAATCTCAAGCGCATCGCCATAGTCCAGTCTCATTTTCTCTTTAAGACTTTGGCGAACCATTTTTGTTGCAGGCACGGTGACGGTCAGCGTCTCCGGGCGACGGTTGGTCAAGCCATAGCGTTGCATTGCCGAGTAATGTGAAATGTAACAGTACGGATCAATAAAACACACAATTTCGTCGGCGGAGGCTTCCGGAACAGCAAGGATACGCCAACATCCCGCATAGTCTTGATCTTTGCGAATCACACCTTCACTTTGAAGAATTGCACGTACTCTATTGAACGACGCCTTACTTGGCCAATTGCTCCTTAAGTACTTAACGTTCCCTGCCTGATAGAATTCCAACAAGAGATGAAAGAAATTATAGTTAGATATTAAAGAGTAACCCGACTTATTCAAACGATGCATCAAAGCCTCGCTGAGTTGGGTCATGTCTTTTCGACGTTGAAACGGTACAAGAGATTTATTCATATCTATTGCTCACTATATCGTAGCAAGAACCTTATGTCCTGAGGACATAAGGTTCTTGCTACGAAGTAATTATATCAACATTTTCCAAACCGTCAATAGACTCGACATAACATATGTTAACTGCTATCAATTATCATATGTCCTTAGGACATATGATAATTGATAGCATGTAAACCTTAATAATGCATACACTTACCATTCTAGGTTAATGGCTTCCGTCTGCCTCAAACGACACTGATTAAAAAACCGGCGCGCCCAGTGCCGCCATATCCACCGTGACGCCCAGTCCCGGCCCAGGCGGTCCAAACAACATTCCATCCACAGTCGCTGGCATCCCCGTTGCGTTCTGTACTGTGACCCAGTTCATGAAATCAACAGTATGGGCGCGATGCGTTTTGGGGGTGGACAACATCATATGGGCGGTGGCGGCGGTGTTGATCGTGCTGCCGCCCGTATCTTCGATTGTGACTTTCAGGCCCAGAGAGACGGCGACATCGCGCATCAATCGGGTGGGACCTATGCCCCCGATCCGGGCAATCTTAAGGGTCGCGCCGGAAATCACACCATCCTGATGGGCACGCAACAGGTCGTCCAGCGTCACCAGTCCTTCATCCAGCACCATGGGCTTGCCGCAGCGCCGCGCAATCGTGTGATTATCCGCATAGGACATACAAGGCTGTTCCAACCAATAATCAATATCGCGCGTGTGATCGACAAACCGCAGCCCGTCTTCCAGTAACCAGCCACCATTGGCATCAGCATATAACGGCACATCGTCCGGTACAGCGGCACGCACGGCCTTCAGTCGTTCGACATCCTCTAAAGGATCAGCGCCAACCTTTACCTGCAGGCGTCGATATCCACGCGTCACATAATCCTTGGCCTTGCGGGCCATAGCATCTGGATCCGCCTGACCGATTGAGCGATAAAGGGGCACAGACTCACCATCGGCGCCGCCCAGCAAGTCACTCAGCGGGTACTTCATGACCCGCGCCGCCAGATCCCAGGCCGCCATATCAATGGCAGACTTTACGGCGGGCTGTCCCAACATGGCATGGTTCAGGGCATCCGCCAGCCTGCCGGGGGCTGTCGCGGAAAGACCGATAGTGACCGGCAACAACCGCTGAATCCCTGCCCGCATTGCTTCTGGAAAGGCCTCTGCATAAAAGGCTCCAAGCGGCGCGGCCTCCCCCCAGCCAATCGTCCCATCCTCTGCTTCCAGGGCGACGATGCAGCTATCAAATCCATCCTCGGTCTGGCCCCGACAAATATAGGGGCCATCCGCAAAGGGCTGATTCTGGCGATAGAGACGAGCGGTTTTGATTTTCATCTGCCGACACTACGCTGAAACGAAAACAGCCCGCAAGACTGCGGGCTGTTTCCAGATGATTGTGCCACCAAATTACTTGTAAGCGGGGCTTTGCGCAGCCTGGAGTTTCGCTTCGGCGGTTGCCAATGCCAGACGCGCCTTGGCCTGTGCATCCTCATCCTTAGCAGCCCCGACATCGTCGGTGCAATCTTTAACCATCTGCTGAGCGGCGGAAACATCAATATCTTCCACCGGTGTCGCGGTATCTGCAAGAACCGTGCAGCGTTCCGGTGTTACCTCCAGAAAGCCACCAGCGACGAACAAGCGCTTTTCAACAGTGTTGCCATTGAAAATGCAGATCGTGCCTGGACGAATTGTGGTGATAACCGGTGCATGTCCGGGGAGGATACCCATATCCCCCTCAGCGGCAGGCAGCACCACCATATCGACCTCACCAGAGAAAAGCAGCTTCTCTGGGGAGACGAGTTCGAAGGTCACCTTGTCCGACATATCTTCACTTCCTCTGCGGTAAAAAGAGCGTCTGAGTTAAAGCAGCGATTAGGCTGCAGCAGCCGCCATTTTCTTCGCTTTCTCAACAGCCTCTTCGATCGTGCCAACCATGTAGAAGGCCGATTCCGGCAGATCGTCATATTCACCGTTCACAATCGCCTCGAACCCTTTGATCGTGTCGGCCAGTTCAACGAATTTACCAGGGGAGCCGGTGAAGACTTCCGCAACGTGGAACGGCTGGGACAGGAAGCGCTGGATTTTACGGGCGCGCGCGACGGTCAGTTTGTCTTCTTCCGACAATTCGTCCATGCCCAAGATCGCGATGATTTCCTGCAGACCCTTATACTGCTGCAGGGTTTCCTGTACGCGACGAGCAACACGGTAATGCTGTTCGCCAACGGTCGCGGCATCCAGAATGCGCGAGGTAGAGTCCAACGGATCCACGGCCGGATAAATCCCAAGCTCTGCAATGGAACGAGACAACACGGTGGTCGCATCCAAGTGAGCGAAGGTCGTAGCAGGCGCCGGATCGGTCAAGTCATCAGCAGGCACATAGACAGCCTGGACCGAGGTGATCGATCCCTTATGGGTAGAGGTGATGCGTTCCTGCATCGCGCCCATGTCGGTCCCCAGAGTAGGCTGATAGCCCACAGCGGACGGAATACGCCCCAACAGCGCGGACACTTCCGAGCCAGCCTGCGTAAAGCGGAAGATGTTATCCACGAAGAACAGCACGTCCTGGCCTTCTTCATCACGGAAATATTCCGCCTGAGTCAGACCAGTCAACGCCACACGGGCACGGGCCCCAGGAGGTTCGTTCATCTGACCATAGACCAGCGCCACTTTCGAGTCGCCTTCCAGGTCGATAACGCCTGATTCCATCATTTCGTGGTACAGGTCATTCCCTTCACGGGTCCGTTCCCCGACGCCGGCGAAAACAGAATAACCACCGTGGCCTTTAGCGATGTTGTTGATCAATTCCATGATCAACACGGTCTTGCCCACGCCGGCACCGCCGAACAGACCGATCTTACCACCCTTTGGATAGGGGGTCAGCAGGTCCACAACCTTAATCCCGGTGACCAGCTGTTCCGTTTCGGTTGCCTGATCGACATAGGCCGGGGCTTCGCGGTGGATCGGGTAAGTCATCTTATTGCCGATCGGGCCACGCTCATCTACCGGCTCGCCAATCACATTCATGATACGACCCAGCGTTTCGGGACCAACCGGCACCTGAATGGAATCGCCGGTATCCAGCACTTCCTGACCACGAACCAGACCTTCAGTCGTGTCCATGGCGATGGTGCGCACCGTTTTTTCACCCAGATGCTGCGCGACTTCCAGCACCAGCGTACGATCGCCAATTTTGGTCGTTACCGCGTTCAAAATCGCGGGCAGGTCACCGTCAAAGGCAACGTCGACGACGGCACCCAGAACCTGCGTGATCTTACCGGTAGTCTTGCTCATGTCGTGCTCCTGTCTCGGACTTCTAGTCTGTTAGAGCGCCTCAGCGCCCGAGATGATTTCGATCAGTTCTTTAGTAATCATAGCCTGGCGTGCGCGGTTATAGGTAATGCTGAGCGAGTTAATCATATCGCCTGCATTCCGAGTCGCATTGTCCATAGCGGTCATCCGCGCCCCTTGTTCGGAGGCAAAGCTTTCCAGCAAGCTACGGTAAACCTGAACCGCAAGGTTCTTAGGCAACAAGGCTTCCAGGATAGCTTCTTCATCCGGCTCAAACTCATATTGAGAGTCACCGATGCCCGCATCCTGTTCATCATCATCTTTCTTACCGACCGATGTGAACGGGATCAGCTGCAACGGTGTGACTTCCTGAGTCAGCGCGGAAATGAACTTATTGTAATACAGGGTGCAAACATCGAATTCACCGGCCTCGAACATCTCAACGACCTTCGCGACGATTTCGTCTGCTTGCTCGAATGCCGGGTAGGGTTTCACCAGTTCTTCAAACGTCGCAACCAGCTTGTCCCGATGATCGCGACGCAACAGGGATACCCCCTTGCGACCAACCGCAATCACCTTCACCGTTTTGCCCTGGTCCGTCAGTTCAACGATCCGGCGCTTTACCGCACGAACGATTGAGCCGTTGAAACCACCGCACAAACCGCGGTCGGAGGTGATGACGACCAGCAAATGGGTCTTGTCATCCCCGGTTCCGGCCAACAGTTTTGGTGCACCCTCTTTGGACACGCCATCAGCCAGCGATCCCAGCATCCGCTCCATACGCTCTGCAAAGGGGCGTGCGGCTTCAGCCGATTCCTGACCACGTTTCAGTTTCGCCGCAGCCACCATCTTCATCGCTGAAGTGATGCGGCGGGTCGACTGAACGCTAGAAATGCGTGTCTTTAAGTCCTTAAGAGACGGCATGTCTTATCCCGATACCTGCAGTGTCGTTTCCAGGTCAGGCCGAGGCCTGCCCTGAGCGAGCGCCTTAATCCTTACGCGTATGTTTTCACAAAAGCGTCCAACAGGGCGACGATAGCCTTTTCCGTGTCTTCATCCAGAACACCGGTCGAGTCGATCTTGTCCAGGAGCTTCTTGTGTTCCGCCCGTGCATGATCCAACAGCTTGGATTCAAAGCGATTCACATCCCCAACCGGGATTTTGTCCAGATAGCCCTTGGTACCGGCATAGATGGACAGAACCTGCTCAGACACTTTCAGCGGTGAATACTGAGGCTGTTTCAGCAATTCTGTCAGACGGGCACCACGGGCCAGCAACTGGCGGGTCGAGGCATCCAAATCCGACGCGAACTGAGCAAAAGCTTCCATCTCACGATACTGGGCCAATTCCAGTTTGATCGAGCCGGAAACCTTCTTCATCGCCTTAGTCTGGGCGGCGGAACCAACGCGGCTAACCGACAGACCGACGTTAATAGCCGGGCGAACCCCTTTATAGAACAGGCTGGTTTCCAGGAAGATCTGACCGTCCGTGATCGAAATCACGTTGGTTGGAATATAGGCCGACACGTCATTTGCCTGGGTTTCAATAACCGGCAGAGCGGTCAAAGAACCAGCGCCATGCGCATCGCCCATCTTTGCGGCGCGTTCCAGCAAACGGGAGTGAATATAGAACACATCCCCCGGATAGGCTTCACGGCCTGGCGGGCGGCGCAGCAACAGCGACATCTGACGATAGGCAGTCGCCTGCTTGGACAGATCGTCATAGAAAATGACCGCATGCATGCCGTTGTCACGGAAATATTCACCCATTGCGCAACCGGTATAGGGTGCCAGGAACTGCAGAGGTGCAGGGTCCGAGGCGGTTGCGGCAACAACAATGGTGTATTCCATGGCGCCTAAGTCGGTCAGGGTTTTAACAACCTGAGCAACCGTGGAACGCTTTTGACCGATAGCAACATAGATGCAGAAGAGTTTCTTCGTATCATCATCGCCCGCATTGGTCGGCTTCTGATTCAGAATGGTATCGACAATCACCGCCGTCTTACCGGTCTGACGGTCCCCAATGACCAATTCGCGCTGACCACGGCCAATCGGCACCAGGGCGTCCAACGCCTTCAGGCCGGTTTGAACCGGCTCGTGCACGGATTTACGCGGGATAATGCCAGGGGCCTTCAGTTCAGCCAGCGCACGCTCGTCTGAGTCGATCGGGCCCTTGCCATCAATCGGATTGCCCAAACCATCGACAACGCGACCCAACAGGCCCTTGCCGACAGGCACATCCACGATGGACCCTGTGCGCTTAACCGTGTCGCCTTCTTTAATGGCGCGGTCACTGCCGAAAATCACGACACCGACATTATCGGTTTCGAGGTTCAGGGCCATGCCCTTCACGCCGCCGGGAAACTCAACCATTTCCCCGGATTGGACATTGTCCAAGCCGTAAACGCGCGCAACGCCGTCACCGACGGAAATCACTTGCCCGACTTCAGCAACATCGGCTTCGGCACCGAAATTCTTGATCTGGTCTTTGAGGATTGCAGAAATTTCTGCGGCCCGGAGTTCCATCTCTTTAAGCTCCCTTCATCGCAAGCTTCAAGCGCTGCAGTTGTGACGCGACCGACGTGTCGATCATCCGACTGCCGACTTTGACGATAAGACCGCCGATCAACGACGGGTCCACTTTTTGCGAGACGGCGATTTTGCCGCCCACAGCTTTCTTCAACGCCTCTTCCACAGCCGCCACCTGCTCTTTGCTGAGCGGCTTTGCAGAGGAGACTTCAGCGCTTACCTCACCGCGGCGCTTTGCCAGTTCGGTCAGATAAGCCTGTGCAATTGGTTTGATTGCAGCCAAACGCCGGCTTGCCGCAGCATAGGCCACGAACCGGCTGGTCAGATCACTCAGCTTGGCCTTTTCGACAACAGCCCCCATCGCCGCACCTTGATCCGCGCGGGAAATAACGGGGCTGCGTACCATGCGCCGCAAGTCATCTGAGCTGTCTATAAGAGAACTGAGCGTGCGGAGATCATCCGCAACGACATCCAGTTGTTTGTTTTCATCGGCCAGATCGAACAGCGCTTTCGCGTAACGATCGGCGATTTCATTCACGCCACCTTTGGCTGCCACGGCTGGGAAACCCCCTAAAAAAAATTCGTTGCAGTCACGTCCAGCGATTTCACCCCATCCTGTCATCCCCCACCGCATTCAAGCAACAGAGACAGTTCAGACTGAAATCCGACGGGAAACACCGAAACCAGCAGCAAATCGCCTTTTTGGTAACAGTACGCCCCAAGTCCGAGCGGGATTTAGCATAAGGGTCCGACCCGTGCAACAAGACTCAGGCATGGTTTTTCCGCTAAAATTGCTGCAACGCATAAAATCCGCAGAAACACAGGAAAAGTGGGGGTTACAAAGGGCAAAAAAACAGGGGGCTTTCACCATCATCCATTAAGGATCAAACTGGAATTGGAAATTGGGGTGGATTCCAGGTCGATTTGAAGTTTGCGGGGGATACGGTGGCGATTGGTTCCGATGCTGTATGGCTGCGGCGCATTAAAGCGCCCGGTGCAGAAACTCTGGCTTTTTTATATGGACTTGAGGCAGTCGCACGAGGCACGGCATCGGCGGTTCTACCCATTGATACAGTTCGCCTTCTGGGATCGGATGAGGCTGTTAGTTTTTGTGTGCTGGCAGCGTCCGCCGTCTCGATCCCCTCCGTCCTGGCGGCCCCGGCCCTGGCCAGTCGGTTCGGACGGCCAGCACTCCTTAGTATTTTTTGCAGTGTTGGCGCCCTTTCGGCGATTCTGTTTTCACTGAATATCGCAGATGTCCAGGTTCTGGGCTTTATCCTGCGCGCCCTGGGTGTCGGGCTGGTCAGCATCTGCTTAAATTTGTTTGTCATGGATTATGTAAGGCGCGGCGATCTGGGCCGATCCGAGCCGATTCGAATGCTGGCGCTTGGGGTCGGATGGATCATCGGGCCCATGATTGGCGTCTTGCTGGCACGCTATGTCTCTCATGCGGCCCCCTACTACTTTTCTGCGGCATCGATGCTGACCCTGATGGCGGTATTCTGGCTGCTGCGATTCAAATCTGCGCCTGGTGTCCGACCAACGAAGAATCGTGCTTTTCGCAATGTCCTGGGCCATCTGGGTGAATTCATGCGGCAAAAGCGATTGTTGCATGCCTGGATCAACGCCACCGGCCGGGCCTTTTTCTGGATGTGCTTTTTTCTGTACACACCAATCTATGCGGTAAAGACGGGAATGGGCGAAGTTGTCGCCGGTGCCCTGTTATCCCTGGGTACATTTGGTATGTTGGCCATGCCATTCTGGGGCAGAATAGCCCGACACATTGGTATCCGGCGCATGGCGATGGCCTGCTTTACAATTGGTGCAGCCGGGTGTGCCGTGGCCTGCGCCTTTGTCAGCATGCCGATCATCGGCGCGGCGGGGCTGTTATGCGCTGCCCTGGCAATGTCGGCGAATGACAGCTATGGAAATTCTCTTTTCTTTCGGGCATGCCGCCCCAGTCGACGGACGGAAATGACCCCGGCCTTTACCACCTATCGCGATATTGCAGAACTGATCCATGCCGCAATTTTCTCAGTATTGTTAATTTTTTTCGATATTCAGGTCGTTTATCTGGTTCTGACCATTATCTTAATCGGACTGGCTATATTGTCGCGGCGCATCCATCCCAGGCTTTAGTGTATCTTGTTTGAGCTCATGCGAGCGCATGATGCGTATCTTGTTCGAGCTCATGCGAGCGCATGATGCGTATCTTGTTTGAGCTCATGCGAGCGCATGATGCGTATCTTGTTTGAGCTCATGCGAGCGCATGATGCTCCAGAAGCTTTGATTTTATGGTCGAAGGGGCGTTAGGTGTCGCCAATTAAGGTCGAATAAGAAGATAGGTTGAATCGTGGCAAGAGCAGCAGGTGGCCGGTTTTCCCCGCAAGGACCAGAGCGTCCCAAGGGACGTGATATGAAAGTCCTGCGGCGCACCCTTGGATTTCTAAAACCCTACAAAAAACAGGTGTTTTACGCCCTGACCGCCTTGGCAATTACGGCCGGATCGGTTCTGGCATTAGGTCAAGGCGTGCGTGTGCTGATTGATGGCGGTTTTTCCAGTGGCGACCCAGATGCGTTGAACAAATCGCTTTTGGCGCTTTTGGGCCTGTCCATTGTCATGGCGGTTGGCGGTTACTTTCGGTTCTATATGGTCACCTGGCTGGGTGAACGGGTTGTGGCGGACCTGCGCAATGCCGTATTCGACCGCGTATTGCGTCTTGACCCTGCCTTTTTTGAGATCACCAAAACGGGGGAGATCCTGTCCCGGCTGACGACAGACACCGCCTTGCTGCAATCCATCATTGGATCCAGTGCCTCTATGGCCTTGCGCAATGCGCTGATGCTGGTTGGGGGTATTGGCATGATGGTGATCACCAATGCCAAGCTGACCGCGCTGGTCCTGCTGGTCGTGCCAATCGTCGTGATCCCGATCATGACCATAGGGCGGCGTGTGCGTGTCCTGTCGCGGCACAGTCAGGATCGAATTGCCGATGTCGGTTCCTTTGCCGAAGAAAATCTGAACGCCATCCGAACGGTTCAGGCCTTCACCCATGAAGGTGTTGACCGTCGCCGCTTTGGCGATGAAGTCCGGAATGCTTTTGATACGGCGATCCAGCGCACACAGCTGCGCGGTGTTCTGACGGCTGTTGTGATATTGCTGGTTTTTGCCTCCATCGGCGTCATTCTGTGGGTCGGGGGCAATGATGTGATGCAGGGCGCGATCACAGGCGGCGAATTGGCAGCCTTTGTCTTTTACGCCACGGTCGTCGCCTTTTCCGTTGGTATTATTTCAGAAGTCTATGGCGAATTACAGCGCGCAGCGGGCGCAACGGAACGGTTGGTTGAATTGCTGGAAGCGGAACCGCAGATCAAGCCCCCCGCCAGCCCCATCGCCCTGCCCGAACCACCGCAAGGGCGGGTCGTATTCGATAATGTGACTTTCAAATACCCGTCTCGTCCAAAATCCGCGGCGCTGAAGAATTTCTCCCTGACCATCGAACCGGGCCAAAGCGTTGCCCTTGTTGGTCCATCGGGGGCCGGCAAAAGCACCGTCTTCCAACTGCTGCTTCGATTCTATGACCCGCAGGATGGCCATATCCTGCTGGACGGTGTGGATTTGTCCCAGACTGACCCTCAGGCGCTGCGTCAGCGCATGGCGCTGGTACCACAGGACCCTGTGATCTTTGGCACATCGGGCAGGGAAAACATTCGCTATGGCCGCCCAGAAGCCGGGGATGATGACGTGATGCAGGCCGCCCGAGATGCCGCCGCCCATGACTTTATCACCGCCCTGCCCGAAGGGTATGACACATTTCTGGGGGAAAAGGGATTGCGACTGTCCGGCGGCCAGAAGCAACGCGTCTCCATCGCCCGTGCGGTATTGCGCAATCCGTCGGTCTTATTGCTGGACGAGGCAACCAGTGCCCTGGATTCTGAGAATGAGCGCCAGGTCCAGACCGGATTGGAGCGTTTGATGCAGGGCCGCACGACACTGATCATCGCCCATCGACTGGCGACCGTTATCAATGCGGACCGGATCGCGGTTATTGAAGAGGGGCGCATCGTTGCAACAGGCACCCATGACGAGCTGATGACCACCAGCCCCCTGTATAAGCATCTGGCGGAACTGCAGTTTGCCAAACCAATCCTGGCGGGCAAGGAAGATGCTTGATTTCTGAAGTCCCGACAGGCTGAATTGCGACCACGCCGATTTACCCATTGCATGAACCGCCGGAAGAGGCCGCCATTATGAACATGTCCAATCTTGATCGTCTTCGCCAGAAATACCGGTCCGACTCCGCAGAAGCCTTTCATGATCCGGATTTCAAGAAAGTGGCCGCTACGATCTTTGATGATGCGGGTACGCGCCAGGCACCATTTGCCGGAGTCTCCACTTTTCTGGATGCGCCCTGGCATGAAGTTAATCCGAAATCACCGGATTTTGGGGATCTGCAAGTCGCCATGGTCGGCGTGCCGATGGATCTGGGTGTCACCAACCGCCCAGGCGCGCGATTCGGTCCCCGCGCCGTGCGCACGATTGAGCGGATCGGCCCCTATAACCACGTCCTGAAATGTGCGCCCGTATCGGAATTGCGGGTTGCGGATATCGGCGACGTGCCGTTCCGAAGCCGCTTCAGCCTGAATTCCTGTCACGAGGATATCGAAGACTATCTGGCAAAAATTGTTGCCGCTGGGGTTATTCCCCTGTCTATCGGCGGCGACCATTCCGTAACACTGCCGATCATGAAAGCCATCGGCAAGGATGCCCCAATCGGGATGATCCATTTCGATGCCCATTGCGATACCGGCGGTGAATTCGACAATTCTAAATTCCATCACGGTGGCCCGTTTAGGGAGGCTGTGCTGGAAGGGGTGCTGGATCCGGAACGCTGCATTCAGATCGGAATCCGGGGACCGGCTGAGTATCTGTGGGAGTTTTCGGTCGATTCCGGGATGACCGTGATCCATGCCGAAGATGTCGCCGAGATGGGCCCCGCCGCCGTGATCAAGAAAGCACGGGACGTAGTCGGGGATGGCCCGATCTATGTCACCTTTGACGTCGATTGTCTGGACCCGGCCTTCGCACCCGGGACTGGCACACCGGAAATCGGGGGCGTGACCAGCCGGGAAGCGATGACCATGCTGCGCGGGCTGGCCGGATTGAATATCATCGGTGGCGATGTGGTCGAGGTCGCCCCGCAATATGACAGCACCACCAACACCGCCCAGGTCGGTGCCCAAATTCTGTTCGAGATCTTATGCCTGATGCGCTTTAGCCTTGCCCTTTCAGGCAAATAGGATCAGCACAGGCAAGCTGACCCCTAAAATCTCTCTCCCTCTTTAGATTGCGGCCACCAGAGCGTGTTCGCGATCTATTCCCGGCTGTATTTTCTGTACTATCCAAAACATATCAAAAAATTATAATGCAACCGTCATGACTCTACTTTAAAATGTTGTATCCATCAAAAACAACATAACAGGGAGGTTCTGATGCCAGTCAACGTCGAAATCGATGGAAATGAAGCCTATGATCAACTGATGAAGGATCTTTCGACTCTATTTTCCAACACGAAAGAGCCAAAAACACTCCAAACCAGCATCTACAATCGTACCAGCAACTTTGAAATTCACCCCTATTGGACCTGTTTGGGATCGACAAAATGTTTTGTTGTTCCAAATTTCCCCCAGGACATGGACATTTCCCTCAACCCACCAAATCCTGAGATACCCCAGAATGGTGAGGTTGAAGTCTGCGCCTATGAAGGCTCGACCCGCATTGTAACGGGGAATGCTTTCTTCATTGAAATCAATGATGGCAGCGACGACGCCCTGGCTCGGGAATTGATGCTGTTTGAAATCTATGCACTGGTTTCAAAGAATGAAGGGGGAGATACGATCTTCGCAAAAGCCACGCCCGTCTATGGGAGTTTGCTCAACATGCCCGGTATCCAGCCATTATGGGAACCCTTCCAGAAGTATCCGCCAAACATTCCCAAGGGCTGGTTAACCTCTTATGCCTCTTTCATGCTGCAGCAAGGTCAGCGACAAGGACGGCTGGAGAGCTTTGTAAGCAGTTGTTACGACACATTGGACCCCAGCTTGTCGGCCATCAGCAATGCCGACACATCCGGCGGGCAACGCTTCAACATTGCGGCAGAAATGTCGGGTAAAAATCAGTGTATTGTCGATGTCTATATCTGGGATGGCACCAGCCCAACGCCGCCACGCCCGATCGTACCGGATTAACGGTCATCGCTTGAAGATTAAGGATTCCAGGGCTTCGTTATGCTGGTATAGGCCCAGCACGGAGCCCTGCATCCGCACCAGGGCGGCAACGGCATCCAGGGTTGGGGTCGGGATGTCCAGCTTGCGCGCCAGTTCCAGAACCGTTGACGTCAGGGCGTCCAACTCCATGGGGCGCCCTTTCTCTACATCCTGCCGGGTGGAAGGCTTGTGCCCGATGATTTCCGTCCCGCCTTCAATCCGGCGCTCGACATCAACGGCAAAGCGCGCGCCGACAGCTTCCCCCACCGCCTTGCATTCCAGCATCATGCGACGCACGACGTCGGTACAGGCTGCATTTGCCCCGATCTGATCCAGGCTGGCCCCGGTCAGGGCGGAAACCGGATTAAACGAACAATTGCCCCATAGCTTTATCCAAAGCTCATCGCGCAAGCGCCCTTTGCGGGGGGCCTTCAATCCGCCCTTGATAAACAGGTTGGACAAGCGTTCCAGCCTTTCCGACTGGCTGCCATCGGGCTCGCCCAAGGAAAACCGATTGCCATATTTATGCTCTATCACGCCGGGTTCCGGCACATCCGCAGCCGGATACACGACACAGCCAATGGCGCGTTGCGGCCCGAATGCTTTCCATTGGGCAGCCCCCGGATCGACTGTCTCAAGCGGATTGTCATCCAAAACGGTCCCGGTATCCGCCTTATAGAAATACCACCAGGGAAGCCCGTTCACGGCAGGCACAATTGCCGTTTCCGGCCCCAGCAAGGGCGTGAACTGATCCACGATCGCCGGGACGGAATGGGCCTTTAACGTCACGATGACATAATCCTGCTGACCCAAATCAGCGGGATTATCGCTGGCTTTGATTTTATAGGTCGTCTCCTGACCATCCTTGCGCAGGATCATTCCCTTGTCCTGGATCGCCGCCAGATGTGGGCCGCGCGCGACCAGGGACACATCCGCCCCGGCCTCGCTTAAAGCCGCGGCCATCAATCCACCGATCGCGCCGGCACCATAGATACAAACCTTGGTCATTATGCCTCTCCCAGGCCCAGTTTTTTTGCCAGGCCGATGCGCTGCATCTTACCGGTCGCGCCCTTAGGAATTTCGTCCAGGAAAACAAACTTCTTCGGGATTTTGAAGGGGGCCAGAAGATCAGCGGCATATTCTTTCAAATCCTTTTCCGTCACTGTGGCCCCTTCCACCAGAACGACGGCAGCGGCGACTTCCTCGCCCAGCATTTTGTGGGGCATGGCGAAGGTCACGATCTGTTGGATTCCAGGATGTTCCATAAAGACGTCATCGACTTCCAGGGGCGATACTTTCTCTCCCCCGCGATTGATGATCTCCTTTATCCGCCCGGTGATCTTCAGATAACCCTCATCATCCAGATAGCCTTGATCCCCGGTGCGGAACCAGCCATCGGTGAAGCTTTCCGCATTCGCCTTTTCATTATTCTCATAGCCGGGCGTGACATTGGCACCGCGAATACAAACTTCGCCCACCGTGCCGGCAGGCTGTTTCTTTCCACCCATGTCCAGTATGCAGATTTCCGGCCCGGCTGGCAGACCAACGAAACCCGGCTTCTGCTTGCCCGGTGGCAGCGGGTTAGAGGCCATCTGATGCGTCGCCTCTGTCATGCCATAGGCTTCGATAACCGGGCAGCCAAAGGTTTCCACCAATTCATTGAAAACGGCCGGTGGCAGGGACGCAGAAGACGACCGCACAAAGCGGAACTTCACCTGGGACAAGGCCTCTGGATTGCGCTTCGCCCGCAGCAAAATGGTCTGATGCATGGTTGGAACGCCTGAATACCAGGTCGGCTTTTCAGCAACCGCAAGGTCGAAAAACTTCAGGGCGTTAAAGCCTGGCGTACAGCAGACAGACGCCCCAGCCTTGATGGAAGACAGGACCACCGCGATCAGGCCATGGATATGAAACAAGGGCATAATATTCAGGCAATGATCCGCCGGTGTCAGGGCCAAAGTGCTGGCGATATTGCTGGCGGAAGCGAAAAGGTTGGCCTGGGTCAAAGGCACGACTTTCGGGCGCGACGTCGTGCCCGATGTGTGCAGTACCAGGGCTTCATCCCCCGGACCTGGCGCGGTGTCATCGGCCTCTTCCGCCCACAGGGTGAAGGCACCGGCAGGATCCTCTGGCCCCACCAAAGCCTCAGCGACAGGAATATTCAGCGATCCAGCCGCAGCCCGGACTGGATTGTCACTATCCTGGGCAACGATCACCAGTTTTGGCTTCAAATCTTCCAGATAAAAGGCATATTCAGACTCTTTATATGCGGGATTAAGGGGCGCCGCAGACAGGCCAGAGGCAACCGCAAAGAAGGCACTGGCCATTTCCGGTCCATTGGGCAATACGATGGCAACCCGATCCCCTGGCCCGATATCGCGCGCCGCCAATTGCCGACGGATGCGCGCGCAATGCTGTCGCAAGGCCCTAAAGGTCATATCAGTGCGCCCCGGTGCTGCCAGCGCCGCCGCATCGTCCGCCCCCTGCCCCAATAAATCAAATACCCGCCCTGTCACATCCATCTGTTCTTCCTCCCTTGATCGATTGTTTCGATCTGTCTCGTTTGATCCTGTTGTTATGGTCCCGTGGCAGAGATCAGGCAACAGTCCTGCGACCGGATGTCAGTATAGAAAAAGGCATCGCTCCCTCAAGCCAACCGCATACTGAAAGAAACCGGGCAGAGGATTGAAAATCAAGTGAAAAAACTCAACCATGAATAACCATACGAAATTAATGGAAATAATAAAACGATATTTAATAATTTTATTTCGTAGACTCATGTTAATTTGTATGTAAATTACGTTTCATGTTTATACCCCTATCGACTCCAATGTCTGGTGATTAATCCCATTCATTCCAGGAATTCATCACAACGATAGCGGCATGGCATCAGGGTAGACCAAAAATTGGCACCCGATCCAACACCGGATACGCCGGTTCGGATTGTTTGATTGAAACGGAGGAAACCATGAACAAGCACATGCGTTCATTTCTGAACACGGCCGGGGCTTTAGCACTTTCATTTTCCGTCGTCACGGGACCAGCCCTTGCCTTTGAGCCGGACAAACCTGTGGAATTTGTAATTATGGCCGGACAGGGCGGTGGGGCCGACAAGATGGCCCGCTTGATCCAATCCATTATTGAAAAGGAAAATCTGGCATCGCGCCCGCTGATACCGGTAAACAAGCCCGGCGGATCCGGTGCGGAAGCCTTAACCTATATGAACAGCGTATCGGACCCGGACCATACGGTCATGGTGACACTGAATTCCTTTTTCACGACCCCATTGCGGCAACCGGGCCTGGGCGTCGATATCATGAAATTCGCGCCGGTTGGTCGCATGGCGGAAGACACATTCCTGCTATGGGTTCACAAGGATGAAGGTATCAAAACCTTCGAAGAGTTTGTTACCGCTGCCAAAGACCGCGGTCGTGGATGGGTGATGGGCGGCACCGGCAAGGCCGCAGAAGATGAAATCATCACAGACTATCTGAACAACAATTACGATCTTCAGATCAAATATGTCCCCTATAAGGGTGGCGGAGAGGTTGCCAAGCAACTGGCCGGTCGTCAGATCACGTCTTCGGTAAACAACCCGTCCGAGGCATTGGGCTTCTATCAATCAGGGGATTTGATTCCGCTGGTTGCGTTCACAGCGGAACGATTGCCCCTGTTCCCGGAGGTCCCAACGCTGAAAGAAGTAGGCGGAGATTTTGTCTATACGATGCAACGCGCAGTCGTTGGGCCGCCGGGAATGTCCAAAGAAGCCCTGGCCTATTACACGGAGCTGTTCAAGAAGGCCTATGATACGGCTGACTGGCAGACCTATAAGACCAAGCAATCGCTGATGGGCAGTTTCATGGCCGGTGATGACCTGAGTAAATATTGGTCAGAACAGCTGGTGCGGCATGAAGCGATCCTGAAGGCTTCCGGCGCCATAAAATAATCCAACACACATCACCGTTAAACTGAGAGAGGAGCGCCAGGTTATGAGGCGAGCTGAAATCGTGACGGCCTTTTTCCTGGGGCTGCTCTCTCTGTATTTTATGTGGAAAAGTGGGGAAGGACCGGGTTGGGACCCGGATGTCGCCCGGTTTGACAATATCGGCCTGATCCTGGACGAGGGACCGGGCAGTGGCTTCTGGCCCTTCTGGCTGTCCCTGATCATGTTGCTATGTTCGATCTGGATCGGGATTAACTGGTATCTGCGCAAATCCCCCCCGTCTCAATCCGAAGAACCCTTCCTGGACCATCACGCGAAGCGCACATTTCTGCTGGTTGGAGGTGGCTTGCTGGGATTCCTGATCCTGATTGGCATTATCGGATTCTACGGGGCAATCTTTGTTTTCATGATCTATTTCATCGGGGGATTGGGGCGGCATCGCCTGATTCCAACGCTGATCATTTCCACCGCGATTCCGGTCTTCAGCTTCTTCTTCTTTGATATCGCGATGCGTATCGTGCTGCCAAAGGGATACCTGGAACCCTTGTTCCTGCCGCTATACGACCTGTTCCTGTAATACCGTTGATCCCGGCGACCGATTTGATTCACCCGGATTGGAGACTGCATCATGGATATCCTGTTAGCCCTGATTGACGGAATTGGCGCGGCAATGCAGCCCACAAATCTTGGCCTGGCCATTGCGGGCGTCATGGTCGGATTGTTTGTCGGCGCCATGCCCGGGCTTGGGTCAGTCAATGGCGTTGCAATTCTATTGCCATTCACCTTTGTTATTCAGGAATTTACCGGTTCAGCGACCTCCCCCATGATCTTTCTGGCGGCAATCTATTACGGGGCCATGTATGGTGGTGCCATATCCTCTATCACGTTGGGTATTCCAGGCGCATCGACCGCCGTGGCGACAACCTTTGACGGTCGACCAATGGCGCTGGCGGGGCGGGCCGACCGGGCATTGGTAATTGCCGCCCTAGCATCCTTCGTCGGGGGAACGATCTCCAATATTCTGTTCACCGCATTCGCCCCACCGCTTGCCAGCGTTGCCCTGAAATTCGGTGATCCGGAAATTTTCGCACTCATGCTCCTGGCATTCGCGACATTCATAGGATTGGGGGGCGACGACATTCCCAAAACGATCTTTTCGATCTGCTTCGGCCTGGTTCTGGCCTCGGTTGGCTTTGACATCGTGTCGGGGGAACCGCGTCTGGTCTTTTTCGACATTTCCGGTTTCAGTCACGGCATCCGCTTTCTGGTGCTGGCCATCGGTGTCTATGGCATTGGAGAGATGATGTGGACGATGATGGCGTCCCAATCCCATTCGGCAATGAGCTATGTTAAAATCACGCGTCGGGGGCTTATTGCCGCCTGTAGAGAGTTTGCCAGTGCCTGGCGCGGTACGGCGATTGGCTCCTTTCTGGGTTTCTTCGTCGGGTTGCTGCCTGCGGCGGGTGCGACCCCTGGCTCCCTGATGGCCTATGGCGTTGCCAAACTGACCGCGCGAGATCCAAAATCCTTTGGCAAAGGGAATCCCGATGGAATATCAGCGCCTGAATCCGCGAATAACGCGGCCTCGACCGGTGCCATGCTGCCGATGATGACGCTTGGCATTCCAGGCTCTCCCACCACGGCCGTGTTGCTGGCAGGAATGGTAATCTGGGGATTGCAGCCAGGGCCGTTACTGTTCTCCAGCCAGCCGGACTTTGTTTGGCCCCTGATCGGATCTTTCTATATTTCGAATGTGATCGCGGTGCTGGTTAATCTAGCCTTCATTCCCGTCTTCGTGTGGATGTTGAGAATGCCCTTCACAATCCTGGCCCCGGTAATATTTGTGCTGTCGCTGATCGGGACCTTCGCGGCCTATCAGGATATGTTTGATGTCTGGCTGATGGTCCTCTTTGGGTTCGGGGCCTTGTTACTGCGCAAGCTGGACTATCCTTTGGCACCGGCGGTTCTAGCCATCGTTCTGGGTCCAATTGCAGAACCGAAGCTGCGACAATCCCTGTTATTCTCTGATGGGGATTTCAGCATCTTTTTCACACGCCCGATTGCAGGGCCAATTACCATTGTGGCCCTGATCCTGATCCTTCTGCCCATTGTGAAATTCGCGTTGGCGCATATCCGTCCCGCCAATCGGTAATACATCACCTAGAAATCCGGCATTCCCCGATCTGCCTGGACGGGCACATTTCCCCGAAATTGAGGCGGATTGCCCGTGATACGGACGGAAACGCAATTTATTCATAGCATTGCGACGGGTTCAGGGATATGAAACGTCATTTGTAACATTGGCTTATGTTCAAACTGGCAGGCTCACGAATTTGATCTAAGTAGAACATGCGAGACAGCGCCAATGTGACCCACATTGTTTTTGGATGGGATTTAATCAGACATGTCGCCTGCAAAGCAGATTATGATTTTGATCGCCATCGGCGCCATCGCATTAGGCGGTTATGAAGGCTGGCAACACTACGATCAGAAATTGGCGCAATCCGATGCCGCGCCAAACCGGTCCGCTGCCAGAGTAATCCCCGTCGAAACCGCCCCCGTTATCATGCGCCCGATGGAAACCACCATCGAAGCAGTAGGGTCGACACGGGCGAAACGCACCGTTGAGATCAAACCCTTTGCCGATGGTCGTGTCGTCGAAGTCGCCTTTAAAGCAGGACAATCTGTCGAGGCAGGCGAGACCCTTTTGCGGTTGGATGACGAAATCGAACGGGCCGATCTGATTGAAGCGCAAGCCAGACTGAAAGACGCACTCAGCGCCCTGAAACGCGCCGAGACATTGCGTAAGTCCAATACTGTGGCCGAAGCGACCGTGGACACGCTGGTCGCCAATGTCGCCATAGCCCAGGCAGAGCGGGATCGCGCTACTCGACGCTTGCAGGACCGAACGGTCAAGGCCCCCTTTGCAGGCGTTGTCGGTTATTCGAATGTAGAGCTTGGCGCCCAGGTGGAAACCGGCGACACGATCACAATACTGGACGATTTGTCCGTTGTTGAAGTGGAATTCTTTCTGTCGGAAGACATGTTCGGGCGCATCACGCCCGGGCAAAAGGTAGAAGCCAATGCGGCCGCCTTTCCAGGTCGGAAATTCAATGCGGAAATTCTCTCGTTGGACAGCCGTATCGCGCCGATCTCGCGATCATTTCAGGTCCGAGCGTTTATCCCGAATCCAGATCGTACCCTACCTGCGGGAATGTTTATGCATCTATCCATCGTCCTGGATGCGGATGAGACTCTGACAGTCCCAGAAGAAGCCGTCGTTGTGGATGGCAATCAATCCTATGTTTTTGCCATTACCCAGCGTGATGATGGATTGCGGGCCTCACGGCGCAATGTCAGCATCGGGCGACGCTCGATTGGATATGTCGAGATATTGGGCGGATTGGCCCAGGGGGAGGATGTCGTTATACGTGGCGTGCAGAAAGTTCGGGAAAACTCTCTGGTGGCCCCAAAGTCTGCAAGACAGGAAACGGTAACCAGTGAGGCTACCGGCACATGACCCTTTCCGACCTTTCGATCCGCAGACCTGTCCTTGCCATCGTTGCCAGCCTGTTGATCATCACGGCGGGCATTGCCTCGCTGATGTCCATTCCAGTGCGAGAACTGCCCGATGTCGATTCCGCCGTCGTGACGGTGACGACGACCTATACCGGGGCGACTCCACAGATTATCGATACGGATATAACGGAAATACTGGAAAGTTCTATTGCCGGTGTCTCTGGTGTGAAGACGATAACATCCCAAAGCCGCCGCGGGCGCAGTCAAACGGTTATTGAGTTCGAAACAGGCCGGGATATCGATCAAGCGGCAAATGACGTCCGGGACGCCGTCGGGCGGGTTCGGGGAAACCTGCCAGATGGTGCGGACGAGCCTCAGATCGTTAAGAATGACAGCGATGCCGATCCCGTAATGCGGCTGGCCGTATCGTCCACCAATCACACGCCCGAGGAAATTACCGATTATGTCGACCGTTTCGTTGTGGATCGACTGACAACTCTGGACGGTGTTGCCAGTGTCGATATCCAGGGGGGACGCCGCTATGCGATCCGCATCTGGATCGATCGGCGCGCATTGGCGGCCCGCAACCTGACGGTTGGGGACATTGAAGCGGCAATCAACCGCAACAATGTCGAACTGCCTGCGGGCGAGATTAAATCCAGTCAACGCCTGATCGATATCCGGTTGGATGGACGATTTTCAACAGTTGATGGATTCAAGAACATCGTTCTGGACACCGTTGACGGTTATCCGGTTCGCCTGAGTTCCGTTGCGACAGTAGAGCTTGGCGTGGAGGATGATGAAACCATCATCCGGGCCAACGGCCAGCCTGCTGTCGGCTTGTCCGTCATCCGCCAAAGCCAGGCCAATACGATGGAGATTTCCACCGCCATCCGGGCCGAAGTCGCGAACCTGGCCGACTCTTTGCCGCAGGGGATGACAATTATCGTGGGGTCCGATGACGCCCTGTTCATCGCCGCCTCCATACGCGAAGTGATGATCGCGCTTGGCCTGTCATTGGTTCTTGTTATTCTGGTGATCCTGCTGTTCCTGCGTTCTGTTCGCTCAACCCTGGTTCCAGCCGTTACCATCCCCATCGCGCTGATTGGCTGTTTTGCGCTGATCTCTGTCATGGGATTTTCAATCAATGTGCTGACACTGCTTGCACTGTTGCTGGCGATTGGTCTGGTTGTCGACGATGCCATTGTGGTGCTGGAGAATATCCAGCGCCGTATTGATGAAGGGGAAACCCCACTGGTTGCGGCGGTGCGGGGCACCAAGCAAGTAACCTTTGCGGTATTGGCAACCTCTATCACATTGGTTGCTGTTTTTATTCCAATTTCCTTCCTGGGCGGACAGGTCGGACGGCTGTTTAGCGAATTTGGCATGGTGATGGCCGCCGCTGTGTTGATTTCCACCTTTGTCGCCCTGAGCCTTGTGCCGATGATTTCATCGCGCGTTTTGCGCGCCGCGCGCAAGTCGGCCCGTTCGTCTGAAACGGCTCAGGATGGTGATACGGCCATGGCCCAATCGACCATAGGGCGCAGTTATCGATTTCTGTTACAGCGGGCCGTTGGGGCCCCCCTGATTGTCATCGCGCTGTCCCTGGTCTTCGTTGCCGGATCCTTGGCATTGTATGAACAATTGCCGCGCGAACTGGCTCCTCAGGAAGATCGAGGTGTTGCCTTCGTGCCAATCACCGCGCCGCAAGGGGCAACCGTAAACTATACCGATGAGCAGGCGAAAATCATCGAAAAGGCACTTCAGCCGCAAGTCGATAACGGCAATATTACAACCGTGTATTCCCTGGTGGGCTGGGGCAATCGACCTTACCGGGCCTTCGTCGTGCTGCGCCTTGCCCCTTGGGAAGAGCGCGAAGACAGTCAGGCAAAAATCGTCAGTTCTGTTCAGCCTGCAGCATTGGGCCTGCCGGGCGCCCGTGCTGCCGTGGCAAGTCCGGCGGGCTTGGGTCTGCGGGGTAATTCATCCCCGCTACGGGTCGTTGTTGGCGGCCCCGATTTCGAGCAGGTGAAACAATGGGCGGCCGCCTTACTGGAACATGCCGAAGCCAATGATAGCCTGATCAATCCGGAAATTGATTTCGAAGAAAACCAACCGGAATTCAACCTGTCGCTCAATCGCGCTCAGGCGGATGATCTGGGCATCAGCGCCGAAACGGTCGCGTCCACATTACAGATCATGTTCGCGTCAGAAGAACTGACCACCTATATTGATCGCGGTCGGGAATATCCGGTGATCGCCCAGGCCCGCCTTGAGGACCGCCGGACTCCCAATGATCTGACCAATATCTTCATTCGCAGTCCCAATTCCGGTCAGGGTAGTCAATCCCTGGTTCCGTTGAGTTCTCTGGTCGGCATAGAATCCGGTGCTGCATCTGCTGAGTTGCGTCGGTTTGACCGATTGCCTTCTATCACTATTCAGGCCGCGCTGGCCCCGGGTTATACACTGGGAGACGCGCTGACTTATATGGAAGATGGTGCCGCCAGAATACTTCCCGACTCCGCCAAGCTTGGCTATGCAGGACAGTCCGCCACCTATAAGGATACATCCGGGGATATTCTGGTTACATTCGCCATTGCGCTGTTAATTGTCTTTCTGGTCCTGGCGGCTCAATTTGAAAGCTTCATTCACCCATTGGTCATCATGCTGTCGGTGCCCCTGGCCGTAGCCGGCGCAATTTATTCGCTGACACTTGCCGGCCTGTCATTGAATGTCTACAGCCAGATTGGGATCATTCTTCTGATTGGGCTGATGGCCAAGAACGGCATCCTGATTGTCGAATTTGCCAACCAATTGCGCGATGAGGGTAAATCTGTGCGGGACGCAGTGATTGAAGCCTCAGTCCTGCGCTTCCGCCCCATCGTGATGACAGTCATTTCAACCATTCTGGGCGCTGTTCCTCTGGTCATCGCCAGTGGCGCCGGGGCGGAAAGTCGTATCGCGATTGGCTGGGTCATTGTAGGAGGGCTCAGTTCCGCCCTGGTTCTAACGCTGTTTCTGACGCCTGTTCTGTATGACCTGATGGCGGGCCTGTCGAAACCACGCTCCGCAGTGGAGAAGGCGCTGAACGAAGCCCTGGCAACGCCCAAAGGACATCAGGCGGCAGAATAGGCCAAATCAAAGTCGGCTTGTTTGGTAACTATCAGCGCGCCAACCCCACAAACAACCGGTGTTTTGCATCCTTTGCGCGTTTGGATCCCGACACGATCTCTATCAGGCGGCAAAAATACAGGACGCTTTCTTCAGCCAGTTCCGGATTCGCCGCATGATGCTGATCCAGCCATAATTTCAGGCGGTTTTCAGACGCAATCAGCATCTTATCCAGTGCCTGGCGCTCCCGTTCAAAGGATGATTTTGCGCCAATCCGGTCGGCGATGCCATTCACCCGTTTGAAGGACAGAGCGATCCGTTCGGCATTTTCGATCATGTCCAGGACGTCGTCTGTTAGATCGGTGCCCGACTCCACCAAATTCAAAAGTGTTTCGATGGTCGGGGTAACCGTTTTCTTTGCAGACCGTATGACCGTTTCATCAACCAAAGCAGAAATGGACCGGATGTGCCGCAAGGCCGTCGCCCTGGTCGCATCGATATTCCCTTTTGATGCGCTGCCTTTCAATCGGTCCATTTCGTCCAGATAGGTTTCCAACTCGTTAAACAGGGCGTCGGGCGCGATACGGCCCCGCTTGATTGCTGTTGCCAGATCGTCAGCAGTTGAGTCCAATTCCTGCAGCAGGGATTTTTCGATCCGGTCCCGAACTTGCCGGATCCCGGAACACCAGACGGTTTTTGTGACATCCATAGACCGAAAGATGGTCATGATGTCCGTCTTTGTCTTCAATCGACGATGGATGGTCCAAACGACCATTTCCGCAGCCTCTGGCTTGTCGTTATTTGCCTGGCTCAATACAGAAACAAACGCTTCGACCATATCCTTCTTCAATCGGACAATAGGTCGATTTGGATACAGCAATCGCACATCACGGATGGAAGCCGCGACGTGCAGACATGCAGCGGCCTCCAGAATATCCTCGTAACGATCGGTGCCCCCCAATTCAATCAGCAGGGCCTTTTGTGCCTCACCAGATTTCTTGGCCGCAAATTCGGCGCGCCATGCCTCATCGGCGAGAGCCCAAAGCTCGGCCTTTCGTATCTCCAGATCATTCCAGCGCTCGGCCTTGAAATCCTCGATCATCTCCTTTTCAGCCGCATCCAGTTTTGCGCCTAACAGGGCTTGGCTCTTTTTAATGAAGGGCGCGATACTTTTGCGTTCTATCAATGCCTCACGCTTCACATCCGGCACATAACTGATGAACAGGTCCTCGCAGGGCTCGCATAAGACACGGTCGCGGGTGGGAATATGTTTGGGGCGGATTTCGACCAGGGCTGGACGAATCATCTCCAGAATTTTCGCTGCGGGTATATCCTGAAAATTGATAGACCGACCATATTCAATGGCGCGTGTCAGCGCATGCAGTTCGCCATCGCCCAATGTGACAAGATACTGCTGCAGCCGCTTTAACTTGTCTTCGGAAATCGATGTCATATCACTGATCAACCATTTTGAATTGTGTAAGCCTGCCCAGCATTTCCTGGTCCAACTGTTCAGTGCGCCAGTCTGTGTTGGCTTTCACCCATCCTTTCTGGGTGTCGCGAATACCATTCAATTTATCAATTTGATCGCCAATCAGAACACTTTTGGGAAGGATTGGAAGATTCTCGTAGATCATCTCCAACACTTTCCGACGCTCTCCCCTGAAACTCTCACTGGACTCATTCCAGGCTTCAATCAGTCGCGGCCATCCGTCAATGATCCAAGAGATCGTCTGGACGTGCTCTTCCATCAGTTTCATGGTTAGGTCGGCATGGGTCAGCGCAGTCCCGATATCATGCTCGAAAGACCAGCATTTTTCCATTTCACGATTGGCAATATCTGACGTCAGCTTGGCGCTGTCATTAATGCCGCGCCCCATAAACTGAACTTCCGGCGGTTCCTTCGACAAATACTCTTTTATATCCGCAGTCATCGTCTGCATATGAATATAGGTCTGGCGCAAATAGCCGGGATGGTCCGCATTCCGAACGCCAATTGTCCCCGTCAGACGCGCCCATCTCTCAAGCTTCTGCATAATTTCATCGGGCGTTGTGTTGGACTTTTCAGCATAGGATTTGAATTGCTCCTTTGCCAACTTCTGGCCTTCCGGCGTAATTAGAACTTTCAAGTCCAGATCCAGGGAATCATCGGCCAGCAATTTCAAAGCCCGAACGATCAACAGGCATTGATTGAACAAGCGCACATCTTCTGCATTCTTGATTTCACGCTTGGCCGCACGCGTTCGCGGCACGCCCCCATATCCACGCGCATCCATGTCCAAGACAACCTGACGCAAATCAAACGGTGTGATCGATGTCAGTTCACCCAAACTATCCAAAAGCGCCTGATCGTACATATTCAAGTCAACAAGACTGCTCAGTGCCTTGAAGGGGACAACATAAGTTCCCTCGCCTCCACTGAGGCCAGGTAAAAGAAACTCGCGATTTTTGGCGGTGCTGCCTCGAAGCCGGGCGTTACGCACCACCTCACTGGTGAAAGGCACGTTTACGCCGCGCTCATCAAAGGTACTTGGCAAATAGTGCATAAACGCTGCCTCACCCGACTTTGTGCCGTTAAGCTTATATTTATCAAAATATAGTATTATTCACTGGTCATCGAAAGAAAATACTAGAACCCTGCATATAGGGTTGTTTTAGAGGCGTTCACAATCTGGAAACGTAAAATTAGGCCCGTGAATATAGGAGATACTTCCCCTAAAGTTGACGTGAGAAATCTTCGGGTTGAAAGAAGCCGTCGGACACGACAGACTCCCTCCGATACTGGCGGGACATAAAAATCTCGCCTTCCTTCTTATGCCAGGAGTCCCTGAATGCGGTATGAAAGTCCGACTACAGTACAGGCAGCTGTCTCCTTGCTGGCCGATGCGGCTGGCAAGGCGCATATTTTGGCGGGGGGGACAGATTTGCTGGTTCGCCTGCGGTCCGGATTCATTGAACCCGACTTGATCGTCGACCTGAAGCGGATTGATGCCCTGAAATCAATCACAATGGAAAGCGATGGCCTGCGTGTCGGGGCTGCGGTTCCCAGCGCTATGCTGAATGAACATGCGCAAGCGGTTGCCGGATGGCCAGGCGTGTGTGAAGCCGCCAGCCTGATCGGATCGACGCAGGTTCAGGGTCGCGCGACGATTTCAGGCAATCTGTGCAACGCCTCCCCCGCCGCTGACAGCGTGCCCGCCATGGTCGCCGCCGGGGCTGTCGCCCGCGTCATCGGCCCAAAGGGCACCCGCGATGTTCCGGTTGAAGATATTGCAACGGGTCCTGGTAAAACATCCCTTGGGAAGGGAGAGTTTGTCGATTCCATTCTTTTGCCCAAGCGCGCCCCTGGAACTTCGGACGCCTATTTGCGATTCATTCCACGAACCGAAATGGATATCGCGGTCGTGGGTGTCGGCATCTGCCTGACCGTTGATAAATCAGGCACCTGCACCGCAGCCCGGGTTTCCCTGGGCGCAGTCGCCGCAAAAGTCATGGTGGTGGAGACCGCCGCCAAGGCCCTGATCGGAACCAAGATGGATGACGCCGCGTTGAATGCTCTTGCAGCAGCGTGTTCCGCCGCCGCTACCCCGATTGACGACAAGCGCGGAACCGTTGCGTTCCGTACCGATATTGCAGGCACACTGGCAAAGCGTGCCGCCAAAATCGCGCTAACCCGTGCGGAGAAAAATCTATGAGCCAGCTTCACGTCACCACGACTATCAACGGCGATCAGACAGAATATCTGTGTGACGCAGAAGAAACCCTGTTGGATGTCCTGCGGGACCGGTTACAAATGACCGGATCCAAGGAAGGCTGTGGCACAGGCGATTGCGGTGCCTGCACCATCATTCTGGATGGGCGTCCCGTCTGTTCCTGTCTGGTGCTGGGCGCTGAAGCGCAAGGCCGCAGTGTCGAGACCATCGAAGGCATGGCCGATGGCGAGGACCTGCACCCCTTGCAACGGCATTTCCTGAATGGGGCCGCCCTGCAATGTGGTATCTGTACGCCAGGCATCCTGGTCGCCGCAAAAGCCCTGTTGGCGCAAAACGCCAATCCGTCGGAAACCGAAATTCGCTATTGGTTGGCGGGCAATCTGTGCCGCTGTACCGGGTATGATAAAATCATCCGCGCCGTTCAATCCGCCGCTGCGGAGATGAGAGGAGAGACGCATGCCGCTTGATCGTGATCCTGCCGACCGCACCTATAAAGTCGTTGGTCATCGCCATAACCGCCCGGATGGTATCGACAAGGTAACAGGCCGCGCCAAATTCGGGGCAGATCTGGCCGCGCCGGGCCTGCTGCACGGGAAAATCCTGCGCAGCCCCCATGCCCATGCCCGCATCAAATCTATCGATACCTCCAAGGCGCTTGCCCTGGAAGGCGTAAAGGCCATCGTCACCGCGGCAGATTTCCCGGACCATCCGCAGGTCCTGGAAGATGGTGAACTGACCAATATCCGCTATAACGTCATGGCCCGCGAAAAGGCTCTGTATGATGGCCATGCCGTGGCAGCCGTTGCCGCCAGCAATCCCCGCATCGCCGCCAAGGCGCTGAAACTGATTGAGGTGGATTACGAGGTCCTGCCCCATGTTGTCGATGTTGAATTGGCTATGAAGGATGATGCGCCGATTCTGCACGACCACATCCGCACAGAAGGCGTGGAAGATGCGCCAGACCGCCCGACCAATGTCGCCGAGCGCATTGAATTAGGCTATGGCGATGTCGAGGCAGGCTTTGCCGAGGCTGATGTCGTGATCGAACGTCAGTTCCGCACTGGCGCGGCGCATCAGGGCTATATCGAACCCCATGCCTGTCTGGCCAATATTTCCGGTGATGGGTCAGGCGATCTGTGGTGCTGTACCCAGGGTCAATTCATGGTCCGGGACGTCTGTGCCCAGTTGAACGGCATGGATGTGTCAAAACTGCGCGTTACCCCCTCTGAAATTGGGGGGGGCTTTGGTGGCAAGACAACGGTCTTTATCGAACCTGTCGCGGTCGCCCTGTCCCGTAAGGCCGGAAAACCTGTGAAGATTGTCATGAACCGGGGCGAAGTTTTCCGCGCCACCGGCCCGACAGCCTCCAGCGCAATTTGGGTTAAGATGGGCTGTAAGAAAGACGGCACCATCACCGCAGCTCAAGCTGAATTGAAGTATCAGGGCGGGGCCTTCCCAGGCTCACCCGTTTCGATGGGGGCCATGACGGCCTTTGCCTGCTATCAGCCAAAGACCCTGAAGGCGATTGGGTGGGATGTTGTGACCAACCGTCCGAAGCAAGCGGCCTATCGCGCACCGGGCGCCCCAATGGCGGCCTTTGCCGTGGAAAGTATTGTTGAGGAGCTTGCGCATACAATCGGCATGGACCCGGTTGATTTCCGTTTGAAGAACGCGGCAACATCGGGCAGCAAATCCGCCTACGGCCCGACCTATAGTGATATCGGACTGGTGGAGACGTTGGAGGCTGTGAAAGCGCATCCGAATTACGCCATCAAGCTGGGGCCCAATCAGGGACGTGGCGTTGCCAGCGGCTTCTGGTTCAATTTCGGCGGACAAACGGCGGTCACTCTGAACCTGAACATTGACGGCACCGTCGCTCTGTCAGTCGGCACGCCCGATATCGGGGGCAGCCGGGCGTCCATGTGTGCCATGGCAGCCGAAGAACTGGGCATTCCCTATCATCACGTTCAGACGATCATCGCCGATACCGGGTCCTTGGGCTTTAACGATGTGACCGATGGCAGCCGTGTGACCTTTGCCAGTGGATTGGCGACGATTGAAGCCGCGCGCAATGCAGCAAAGGTTCTGTGCGAACGTGCCGCAAAAATCTGGGGAATACCTGCTGATGCTGTGACCTGGGAAAATGGCTGTGCCGTCCCAGCCGGTCCCAATGCGGGCGAGTTTCCCCCGATGACTATCAAGGAGCTTGCGAAGAAAGCAGGTGAAACAGGTGGCCCGATTGCGGGACATTTTGAGGTCAGCGCCGATGGTGCCGGCCCCAGCTTTGCCACCCATCTGGTGGATGCGGAAGTGGACCGGGAAACCGGGCGCATCACCATCCTGCGCTATCTGATCGTGCAGGATGCCGGAAAGGCCGTCAGTCCCGCCTATGTCGAAGGACAGATGCAGGGCGGCGCTGTTCAGGGCATCGGCTGGGCTCTGAACGAGGAATATATCTATAACGACAAGGGTGTGATGGAAAATCCGGGCTTCCTGGACTATCGCGTGCCGGTCGCCTCGGACCTGCCGATGATCGATACGCAGATCGTGGAAGTTCCCAATCCGGGCCATCCCTATGGCGTGCGGGGCGTTGGAGAAACCTCCATCGTGCCGCCTTTGGGCGCCGTTGCAAACGCGGTGGCCGCTGCGGTTGGGGCGCGACCGGAAGAATTGCCCATGTCGCCACCACGCCTGCTGAAACTGATGAAGGAGCAGGCCCAGCCGCTTGCTGCGGAATAGGAGGCACCATGGCACGGGTCAAACTCTGGGGATCCCTCAGCCGCATGGCCGATGGCCAGAAGGAATTTGAGATCGATGCCCCGAATATTGACCGCATGCTAACTGCCTTGGGCGAAGCGGCCCCAAAGCTGAAACCAATTCTGGCAAAGGGCGTGACCGTCTCAATCGACGGCACGCTCTATCGCCTGGATAAATTCCAAGCAATCCAGCCCGACAGCGAAGTCTATATCCTGCCGAAAATGGCGGGAGGGTAAGCGCCTTGGAAACACCGGAAATACTCTATCGCGACGGGTTGATCCTGGTCGTGAACAAGCCCGCAGGCGTGAATGTCCATGCTGGACCGTCGGGGGGGCCATCCCTGGAGGATACGTTTGATGCCCTGCGCTTTGGCCTGCCCAAGCCGCCCGCCCTGGCCCACAGGTTGGATCGGGACACATCTGGCTGTCTTGTGCTGGGACGGCATGCAAAGGCTCTGCGACGGCTTGGGATCTTGTTTTCAGAAGGGCGAGCAAAAAAGACCTATTGGGCGGTCGTCCGCGGGCAACCGCCCCAGGAAACAGGACGCATTGATTTCCCCTTAACGAAGATTTCCAGTGCCGAGAAAGGCTGGCGCATGGTTGTTGCCAAGGACGGCGAAGGCCAAGAGGCGATCACCGACTATCGCATACTGGGCACCAGCAAGACCGGCCTGACCTGGCTGGAACTCTCCCCCCATACCGGCCGCACCCACCAGATCCGTGTCCACTGTGCGCAATCAGGTTTCCCGATCCTGGGCGACCCCTGGTATGGCACCCCAGAGGATCGCTCAGCCACCTCAGAAATCCCCTTGCATCTGCATGCCCGCGCGATTGAATTGCCGCTCTATCCGAAAAAGCCCCCCATTCGCGTGGAAGCGGACGTGCCAGAGGCAATGAGGGAAGGATTTACATGCTGCCAACAAAACGCCTAAATCTTCAAAGGCACTTCGGTTCCCAAGAGAAGTAAATCCGAGATTTGGCCTCAAAACAGTCTCAGGTCTTGAAGCGCGACAGTGATCTGTTTACAGATACGGCACTCGCTTTGACGCACAATGACACGGTCGACAGGAACATCCTGTCTGCTCAGTTCCGGTCAGAATATGCTTTCGGGCAATAGGGGCAAATTTTAATTTTAAAGTGGATTTCCTAGATCATGAAAAAACGTGTCTATATTGTTCATAGCATCGATACAGAAGGTCCCTTGAATGAATCACTGGCCTCGACCTTTGAACGGCTTGAAGAACTTTTTGGGATCAAAAATCTCCCCAGAACCCGTGACACGCTGGCAAAGCTGCAGGCACGAGAGATTGATCTGGGAAAGGAGCTTACCGCAAAAATTGCGGAAGCACTCAGCGGGCATCGCCTTCGCATCAATGGTACATGGACGGAAGTCCTGGCAATGCTCGACAGAATTATGGATAATCGTTTCCGGCAGAAAATGCCGGATTCCCAGGGTAACGGGTGGGTCTACAACTGGCATTGCCTTGATCTGGTCGGCTACGAAAACAATCCGAGACGGCGCGATTTAGGATATCATAACATATTTGATCGCTATATTGAGGTGATGGGCGAGTATGCGGATTGCCCGGATGGACTTCATTTTCATTTTCACCCAATGTCTATCTATCGTGATGCTCATCGGTGCGCGACCTCCTACATCAACTCCCCGGAACTCTGGCAGATTATTTGCCGCAAAATCCTGGAGCGGAACTGGTTTCCAACGGTCTTTCGCGCCGGGTTCCAGGCAGAGCGTCCCGATAGCCACTGGATACTGGAACAGTGGATTCCGTTTGATTGTTCTAACATGGCAACCGATACGCCGGAAGAATTGGAGCTTTCTGTGGATTTCAGAAAGGGGCGCTCCGGCGACTGGCGGCGGGCGCCAGCGGATTGGTCAGTCTATCATCCCGCCCATGACGACTATCAGACACCGGGGAACTGCCGTCGGGCAATTTCCCGTTCATTGAATGTAATGAGCCGCACCGCCAGCATTGACCAACGCGAAGTCGACAAGGCTTTCGCGCGTGCAGACTCTGGCAAACCAACAATCATGGGCCTGTGCAGCCACGATTTCAGGGATATTGGAATTGAAGTGGATCATGTCCGTGACATGATTGCCAAGGCCGCTGAGAAATACCCGGAAGTCGAATTCGAATACGCCGAGGCACTGCATGCTTTCAGGCAGGTTCTAAACCTGGATATGAGCCAGCCCGCTCTCGATTTCACGATCAAACTTCATGCAAATCCTGAAGATGACGTCCCTTACCTGGAAATCCGCACACGCGCAGGCAAAACATTTGGACCGCAACCTTTCCTGGCGCTGGAAACCAAGGCCAGGCGGTTCATTCATGACAACCTTGATTTTGGAAACGAGCCTGGTGTTTGGTACTATGCGTTTCATGGGGATACCCTGCCGCTCGCCGACGTGCGACGCATCGGTGTTGCCAGCAACGATGCATTAGGAAATACCTGTATTCGGACAATTAATGTTGCCGATTCCTAAGGTTCCTTAAACACAGAATCCAGTTTTCCCCCCGGTGGATTTATAAAAGCCAAGCCCCAAGAACACCTTCAACCAATGCATTGATCGGTTGAACCCCTTTATAACTTGTCTTATTCTAAAACTGTGAGAGGTAGATAATTTCTAAGGTAGCGAGAATTTGTATCTTACTGACGCATATCAAAGATAAAATTCACAGAGCACATAACAGTTTTGAGTCCAGCATCCTGGACAGGAAATGCCGCTACCGTCCCGACATTTTTGCGAATATCCTCCAATAAACAGGTTTCCGAATTATGGCTTTAGGGACAAAGAAAATTAAACTACTCAATTTTCCCAAAAATTTACGGATGATTTTTCCAGCAATCATCAGCATAACATTAATTTTTTATTGTTACAAAATACTCGATTTTCAAAGTTTTATATCTTTTTACAAAGAAATAAGTTTTATTTCTTTTTTTTCCATAATATCATTATTGTGTATTAATATTATTATAGTTACTTTTCGTCTGGACAGACTTTTAAGCCACTTTGGCTACCCAATTGATTTCATAGAGACTCTGAAAGCGTCAGTGAATGGTTTTTTCTCCAGCCTGTTCATATTCTCATTTGTTGGATCAATACTAGGGCGTCAGTTCTTTTTGCATAGGAAGAAAGTCCCTCTCTCGGCATGCACTCTAATATCTACTTATGAGAGAATAATTATTTTCGCGGTCAGTTCAGTGCTTTTTGCACTTGGTGCGGTTTCTTTATTAGATTCAAGCGTGATTTTTAATACACTAAACAAGTTTCCTTTATGGCAGATTTTTTGTGCTTTAACCCTGATTATCATTACTGTTAGTTTTTTTACACGATCACCATTTGAGGCTGCGCTTTGGCGAAAAATCCGAACATTGAAAAACATTGTTCGTATTGGAGAAATATCCCTTCTTTCAGTAATTGCCCAAACACTTGTGTTATTTGCCTATCTTATAGCTGTACTACAAGTCGCCCCCGATGCTTCATTCTTAAAAGTCCTGGCCGCCTCGGCTGTAGTCAGCTTTGCCGCAAGTTTACCCATAAGTATAAACGGATGGGGTGTACGCGAAATCGCGGCAAGTATCGCATTTCAGAAAGTCGGATTAACAGGGACCGAGGCAATCGCAATTTCCGCCTTCATCGGGATATCTTCAACCGCTGTCATTTTAATTTTCTCCGCCTTTCTTCTTCGGCGCGTACAGGACAAGGAAAGGCAATTCTTTGAGGCAAACAAATCTCTCAAATCAAATAATAACTCAATTCTAACAACTGCAGCGGATGATTTTTCAGACCGAACACTCGCCTTAATTCTTCCATCAATCACAACTATCTTGGTCTTCTTTCAGATCCATGCTCAAATTGGATCAGGCTTAATTACCATAAATATTGCTGATGCATTTGCAATTCTTGGTTTGTTTTTGATTCCTATTATATATTTACTATCCAACTCTAAATTTCTAACCCTATCAGGGAATGTAAAAACCTGGCTTATTGCCATGACCTCCTTATTGATCTTCAGCTTCTTACACGGGTGGTATAATTATGGTTTACATAACTGGGCGCTTCAAAACAGACTGATCGGCTGGTTCGTATTATTGGGATATTTCTGTATTGGTGCACTCTTGGTCGAGAAATGGGGCACTCATGGCCTACGCCGAATGGCGGAACTTATCGTTGTCTCTGCAGCCATTATCACCACATTCAATCTGGCGCTTGTATTTATAGAATGGGTGCTGGGAATACCTGTTCTTTTTGAATCAAACTTTGAAGGGTTTTCCGCCAACCGGAACACATTTGCATTTCAGCTGACCCTGGCCCTTGTATGCGCCTTTACGTATTCAGACAGGCGTGGGAATGATTGGGCGGCTGTCTTCTGGACAATCCTTACCGCCGTCCTTTTATATGGTGTGTGGCAAACACAATCCAAAACGGGGATCCTTGTTAACTTTGTTCTGATCGCCACGTGTTTATTTTTTAATATCGGCAGCAGAAAAAGAATTATCCACGCTATTGCACTAGCGATCGCTGCTTACATGAGCATCCGGATGATAGGTTTGCTTTTGAGTCCCACAGCCGAGCTCGCATACCAATCACGAGCCCTGGCACCTAATCTAGAAACTTCAAGTGCAGCCACCTATATCGAAAGGCTGGAAAGCTTCAATCTGGCAATTAAAATCTGGTCAGATAACATTATCTGGGGGACTGGACTTGGTGGATTTCTGAATCATGTCCAGTCCACAGATATTAGCAAAACCCCACTTGTTTTACATTCTACTGTGCTTTGGATTCTTGTTGAGTTCGGTTTGTTTGGACTCCTTGTCACGGCTTCTTTACCCATCTATGGAATTTTTCTGATTGTCCGGCGCAAAGTGAGCTTAAGAGCCCCATCGGTTCGAATTATGCTGGGGGCGTGTTTATGCTTGCTTGCATTTGGTTTGGTCCATGAAATTTCTTTTCAGCGACTGTTTTGGCTCATGCTAGGCGCTTTGATAGGGGCGGCTAGTCTACAGACAAGACGGTATCTTCTTGGACAAAGCGAAGAAAATTCTCTACAGCGTCCTGTTATATTTCATGTAATTAACTCGTTGAATCGTGGTGGCGCAGAATCAATGCTGCTTGCCTTAGCAAATCATCAAAAGTCCGTTTTTCGACCTGTAATCATTTCGCTCATGAAAGAAGGTGCCCTGACAGAGCGTGTCCGGTCGATGGGAGTTGAATGTCATCATCTCAATTTCAGGAGAAACCATCCAGACATATTCGGAATGATAAAGCTAATACACCTTATCAGAACCCTAAAGCCAGCAGTGGTTCAAGGCTGGATGTATCATGGGGACCTGGCAAGCTTCTTGGCTTTGTTCTTCTCTGGTCGCCGCCGATGCACCAAATTGATATGGGGAATACGATGTTCCGACATGGACCTTTCTCAATATCGCCGCGCCTTGTGGTGGGTTATAAAAACATGCGTCTTACTGTCTCGTATTCCTGATTTCATCATCGCCAATTCGCAGGCAGGGGCACGGGTTCACAAGAATTTAGGGTATCGCCCGGAACGAATGGGTGTGATCCACAACGGGATTGATACAAGCGTCTTCTATCCAAGGCCAGAATTGCGTGAGAAAATGCGCCTTGAATTGGGATTACCTCAAGATGCCCGTGTGCTTTTTCACGTCGCCCGCGTCGATCCCATGAAAAACCATGCCGGGCTGTTACAGGCTGTGTCTGAGATACAGGACGTCTGGCTGGTCATGATCGGGAAGGGCACACAGGACCTGCCGCCTCAAGAGCGCGTTATCGCGCTTGGCCAAAGGGCTGATGTAGCTGACTTATTGCAAGCCGGTGATGGGGTGATATCAAGTTCACTCTATGGGGAGGGTTTTTCGAATGCTCTCTCGGAGGGGATGGCGTGCGGGTTAACACCCATTGCCACGGAATCGGGCGATTCCAGCATTATCGTCGGAGAGACAGGGTGGTCCATTCCAACGAATGATCCGGCTGCATTGAAAGCAAGTATTCGTGCTTTCTGCACTCTTCCAGAACAGGAGCTACGGCGAAAGGGAAATGCCGCATATTTAAGAATAATGGAGAATTTCGGACTGCCCGTCATGGCCCGCGCCTATGCCGACCTTTATGGGATTAAGAATCAAGAATCTCAGAAAATATCGCTTACCCAAATCACTGTATCGGAAACCTGATGGAAAACCACAACTGGACTAGTTTCCATCAACGGCGCCTATCTCGCTGAAAAGTTCTGATAGTGAGGGAGCAAGAACTAATTTCGCCCCATAATCAGATAAGTGATCATCATCGTAGTAAAGTGGTCTCTGCCCAATTTGAGCGACGCATCTGTTGGATACATATGTGTCACACAATACTTTCTCGGGACGAATGTATATTAACTTGGATCGGGACGGGGTATTTTCAAAAACATCATTCACAAAGCGATTACGCTTCTTAAAAACCTCATAGGAGATTGAAACAAATTCAGGCACCTTCAAACCAGATAAAACGAATTTTTTGAAATTGTAGTTTGGCACATGCCAGCCAATTTCCGGGACCGGCAAGACCACCCCAATCGGGTGCCCACTGTCTACTAACCGTGCCAAGAACTCATTCAACATATTCCGTTTTATAGTAGCGTCGTTGTTTAGCCCATTCTGATCAAACGTAAGATTCTCTCGATATCGCGGCCCGACCTCGACACCCCCTTCGCCATTATCAAACAGGAGAGTCTCTATCGAATTTTCAATTGGATACAGTTGGAATGACCATCGAACAGAAACGATAGCCATATCTGTTTTTTCTTTAAGGAATAAAAACAATACCTTGTAGACTTCCTGACAGAAGGGGCCAAGTGTTGGCCTTTGATCATCAACAAAACCAGGGATGGGATGACACTGCCCCGCAGCCAAACGAACACCACGCAACTTTCGATCCTTAAGTTCTTGATCTAGGGTCGAGAACAAGGCCTCGGCATGGGAATCGCCAATAAGTGCAACAGTTTTGTTCGCACTCTTATCTCCAAACTCACAGTAACTGAAACGCGTCTCCTTGCCATAGGGATAGTGCCAGTTGTCTTTGCAGGCCGTTTCCATATTTGTTTGCGGCGGTGCGATCTGTTCCTGAACATCCGAAAACCGCGCGGGGAATCCCTTCGCAATATACCCAGTCAATCCAACCACAAATAAAACAGCCCCTGTTACAGCTGATGCGACAAAGACCGTTCGTGTTTTCACCAGGCCTTTCTTCCTGAACGGCGTTTCAACATAGCGCCATGACGCCCATCCCAGGACCAATGCCAAAACACAAAGCCCAACCATCATCCATAGCGATGGTTCATTCAAACTGCGCAAACGGGCAAACGCAAAAACCGGCTGATGCCACAGATACGCGCTGTAGCTAATCAATCCGATACTGACGAATGGCCTGGCGCTCAAACAACGCCCCACCAAGGATGTGCTTGAGGTGCACGCGATAAGCGCAGCGGTACCAAGAACCGGTATGAGTGTGAAAAGGCCCGGCATCGGGGTGGATTCGTCAAATAAGAAAACACTTCCAATAACAGCCAAGAGCCCACAAAACGAGCCGATGGAAGAAAAAGTATTGGACCTGGGGCTGGGTATCCACAGGGCAATCAAGGCACCAACCATCAATTCCCATACGCGACCAAATGTCAAAAAGAACGAATTTGGTAAGAAGTTCAATCTCTCTAGGAATTGATTTTTACCGTCCGATGAAAAATTCAGATCCAAACCAAATACAGCAATGTACAAACTGGCCAGGAAAGCGATCAGAATCCCGACTGTTAGCGCTTTTAAAGATCGCCCCCTTAAGAGCAAAGCCATAAGGATTGGGAAGAACAGATAGTATTGCTCTTCAATGGCTAAGCTCCATGTATGCAGCAAAGGCACAAGTTCCCCGGCTTGCGCGAAATAACCCATTTTCAGATAAAAAAGGATGTTTGAAAGAAACAGCGTTGTTGCCGTTAAATTCTGAGAATGATCCCGTAACTGCTCAGGGGACATCCACATCCAGGCAAACGGTATGGTAACGCCCATAACCAGAAAGAGTGCAGGTATGATACGTCGCACCCGTCGATCATAAAATTTGATCAGCGAAAACTGTGCCGTCCGAATATCTTTCAGAAGTATCGATGTAATCAAATAGCCGCTTATTACGAAAAAAACATCAACACCGACATAGCCACCTGAAAAACCCGAAAATCCGGCATGAAAGAAAATCACGCTCAACACGGCAATGGCCCGCAAGCCATCTATCTCAGGGCGATAATTCATACATAAATCCAATCAATATCGGGATATCGCGATTGCGTGGCTAGGCCTGGACAGCGGCGAGAACGGTTTCGCAGACCGCATTGATCGCCCTATCTGATAAATAGGGATGCATCGGCAAGCTGAGGATTGTTTCGGAAGTGTTTTCGGAAATAGGAAGCGATCCTTCTCCCAAGCCAAACTCACGATAGGCCGTTTGATGATGCATCGGTCGCGGATAATAGATGGCAAAGGGCAATCCCTTATGGCGAAACGCCGCCATAATCGCATCGCGTCGATCAGACCGGATCGAATATTGCGCCCATACGGAGTTCGTCCCGGTCGGGATTTCAGGCGTTATGACATGACCTCTCAGTCTTTCGGTATAGGCGTGCGCGATTCTTCGACGGGCATCGATTTCACCCTGAAAAATCTTCAGCTTCTCCAAAAGAATTGCCGCCTGTATCGTGTCCAGCCTGCTGTTTAATCCCACCCGGACGATATCGTATTTCTCATCCCCCTTTCCATGCGCGCGCAGAGACTGATAGAGCCTGGCCCGCTGCGCATCGTCGGTGAACAAGGCCCCGCCGTCGCCAAAACATCCCAATGGTTTTGCGGGAAAGAAACTGGTCGTTGTGACAGGCGCCAGAACACCGACATTGCGATGCCCCTGAGCGGCTCCAAAGGCTTGCGCGGAATCAGCAATCAGCAACAATCCCTCCTGGTCGCAATAGGGGACAAGCCGCGCATAATCTCCGGGCAGTCCGAACAGGTCCACAGAAATGACCGCGCGGGGGATTAATTTTCCCTCCTTACGAACACGATCAACCGCGTCCTTCAAACTTTCCGGATCCAGGTTAAATGTGGCCGGATCAATATCGCAAAATACCGGTCGCGCACCCAGAACAAGCACCGCTTCCGCCGTCGCCGTGAATGTAAAACCGGGAACAAAGACGGCATCCCCGGGACCAATGCCATCGGCCATCAGGGCGATTTGCAAGGCATCTGTACCATTACCGCACGTCACTGTATGAGGCGCGCCACAAAACTGGGAGAGCGCCTCTTCCAGTTCCACAACTTCTGGGCCCATAATGAACTGACCATGCGCCAAGACATCGGCAATCCGCGCTGAAATCTGCTCACCGATTGACGCCATCTGCGCCTTGAGATCAACCATCTCAACTTTGACCATTAAACACCTGCGCTTGGAAAAATTCGTAAAGAGGTTCTAACGTCACTCACAAAGCGAAAGACCAGAATCGGACAGCTGATATCGCTCGCCGGTTCGCGGGCAGACTAGATTTTCATCCAAACGATCGCCACTGCGACCGACCCATCCCAAGTGTCGGGCTGGATTCCCAACAACCAATGCATGATCCGGGATATCCTTGGTGACAACCGCCCCTGCCCCGATCATTGCATAGCGGCCAATCGTGACACCACAGATGATGGTGGCATTCGCGCCAATTGTCGCCCCCATGCGAACCAGTGTTGGCAGGAATTCATCCTTGCGTTCAACAAATGCACGCGGTGTCAGGACATTGGTGAAAACACAGGATGGGCCGCAAAAAACATCCGCTTCCAGCGTAACACCTTTGTACAATGAGACATTGTTTTGAATCTTGCACCCCGACCCAATGGTAACATTCGGGCCCGCCATAACATTTTGACCAAGAACACTGCCGCGCCCAATGCTGGTATTGGATAAGACATGCACAAAATGCCAGATTTTACAGTCCGCATTAACCACAGCGCCTTCGTCAACGATGGCAGAGGCATGCACAAATGCAGTCGGATCAATACCCATTAGACTCTTACCTCGCGCAACATTCGAAATCTATCCAGACCGCCCAGTATTCCCAAAGCCGTCCAGACAATAAGGACAGGATCAAAGGGCAAGGCGTATTTTGCCCCCAATACCGGGCCGGTCAGCACCAGATAGTAGGCACAATATCCCAGGCCCAACAGGGTCATTTTTGGATACTGACGCCCGGATAGTATAAGTCCCCACACGGCAAACAGGCTGCCAATAGCGACAATTGTAAGAGAGATTATTGTAATCGCTACATACCCGCTGGACTGTCGTTGAACAAAGCTTGTGACGCGATCTATAATGCCGGTACCAGAAGAGTTGGAGAAAGATTCAGACTTCAGGTTTTGGACCACCGGATGCACCATAAGACTGGGCAAGATCAGGTTCATTGCAGCCGCGCGGCCCCAAGTGACGGCTATATCCAACGGCGCAATCTCTGAAAGTTTCTCCCATGCCAAAGCAACACGAATATCAGACTGTTTAAACGCAGCTGTGTTTGGAATATCCGCAGCACGATGGATCGCCTCCTGCTCGAATTCGCTGGCCCATTGGCCCCGGGTTCCTCCCCGACTCTCGGCATAAATCTCCGCCGTAACCCAGTTCAGTAAATGGGTCCCTTGCTGTGCTGTAATGCGATAGGTTCCAAAATTCTGCTCAATTCGTAAAACCTGCGGCATGAGAAACAATGCAGCAAATACAAGTGGCAAAAACCCGACAACGACCGCAAGAAAAGGGGATCGCAGCGTTCCGTACCAGAAGAAATACCCGCACAGAATCACGGATATGACTGGAACTAGGGGCAGTGCCGCCGGTCTGATCGCAAGCGACACTCCAAAGCAGACCGACATCCAGACCGCTTGTTTAACAGACCGTCGCTCCAAAGTGCGTACAAAAAAGAATATTCCCCCAACGCTCGCTGCCAATGCCAGGGAATCTGACAGCAGAAGCGTTGAATGCAGCACCATATTCGGCCACAGAATGGTCAGAATGGCCGCCAAAAGACCAACCCGCCGCCCAATACGGGAGGCAACCGCCCCGATCAGGCACACTGTTACTGAATCGACAAGCGATTGAAAAATAACCGCAGGCAACAAGATACTGCCAAAGACTGACTTCAGTCCGGCCAGGACCAATGTATAGCCATAAACCCGTTCATAATCGGGTACGGGGGCACCTGCAGGGCCGAATAAAAACGCACCCGTTCGAAAAAACCAATCTGCCCTATCAAGATACAGACCTGAATCCGGTGCGGTCACGCCGACACCAATAGCGACCAAAAAAATAATATGTGCCCCGCGGATGATCAGGGCCGCCAAAAATATTTTAATGAAATCATTCCGTGTCAGCACGCCCGTGCCTTTCATGAAGCGCCTTTTCGACCAAAGACATAAACTGCTGTCGCACAACCGCGCCTTCAAAGGCGGCTGGCAACAGGGAGGGGGCCAACTCGTCAGACTTTGACCCTGAAATGGCCGATGTGGAGAGTAAATCCACCAGTTCTTGACTGTTTGGTGCCAGCAACACCGCCCCTTGTGCGGCCTGTTCTTGAATCTCTCCTAACCCGTCCACGCTTTCCAATCCATAAACTGGAACACCACATGCCAACGCCTCCAGCGCGACATTAGGCAGGCCTTCCCAACGTGACATCATGACAAGGCCTCGACTGCGCGCCAGGATTGCCCAGGGATTGTCCTGAAAGCCAATAAATCGCGCTTGGGGGGATACATTCATGCTTTTGGTCAAACTCTCTAACCGACTCCGTTCCGGCCCATCACCAATGAAAAGCACCTTTACCTGCGGCGGACACTCAGACAGGACCTCCAGTAATCGGTCAAAACCCTTTGCTGGCGTCAGCCGCCCGATAGCGACAAACCACCCCTTAGAGAATTCCTCCGATATCGGTTGTATCGCCTGTATTCGAAGTCCGGGTACATCGATGGGATTTACGATCAATTCGACCAACCGGCGCAATCCAGGGCACAGTGCCTCCAACTCATTAGCGACATGGCGGGCATTGCATACGACAAAATCCGCGCGTGGATAAAGCAGACGATAAGCCAGTTTCCCAACACCAATTGGCAACCAGCGCAGCGTGCTATCAACCGTATTGGCTTCACGCACGATTACAGAAGGGGGCTGAGACAAGGTCGCGCAAACGCCCAGCACGGCCAGATTCAGATAACCCATCGTGCTGACCAGAACATCCGGCTTCTCTTTGGAAATACAGTGCCTAAGGCGAAACAGAGCGGTTCTGAGACGGGACGCGCCAAGATCAATCAACCGAACTGATTTTGAGAGGGAGGCACGAAGTGGTCCTTCCCCCGTTAGGACGATAAGAACAACCTGATACTGTTCTGGCTTCAGGCTGTGCAAAAAGTGCAACATAACCCGCTCAGCACCCCCCCCTGCAAAAGAGGGCAGCACAAAAGCGATTTTTCGCGGCGTCATCTATAGAAGTCCCCAAGGCCGATCATTCGCGATTGATCGCAACAAGGAAACCTCCATCTTAATCCGCAGGGACCATGTCCGAAGTGTCCTCTGACAAGACTTTCATTGATAATTTGAATCAGTCCTACGGACACGGATAATCCAGCGTTCATAATGTGATGACTTTACGGACAATACGAAATGCCTCAGCTGCGGAAACACCGCTCTGCGTGCCGCGCAGGGCCGCCTGCGCCCGAATGGCGTCCAGACTTCGGGGATGTGGAAAGTCTCTAAGCTCCTCTTTGTAGCAGGCCATAGCAGCAATCTTCACGTCCAGAGAGGATCCGAGTTCCACATACATGTTTGGCTGAATCTGATCTTCTGGAAGGGCATATTCCGTTGATGACAAAACCTCGCCATGAATAAGTGTCGGCGCGAAGCCAGGCAAGCTTCGGCAGGCTGTTTGGACGGCTTTGGCGGTTATCTGGTGATCCACATTCAGATCCCCCGCATGATGCGTGAAAACCGCATCTGGTTTAACCCCGTCCAGAAAGGCCTCCACCCGGTGAACCACATCCAGCAATGCTACCGTATCCATGCGGTTATCAGGAAAATCTGCGAATTGAAGGTCTCGCACACCCAGCAGGGTGTTAGCGCTTTCCGAGTGTTCCCGCAATTGCGCCAAATCTGAGGGGTCTGCGGCGCCAGAGGTCTGTCGCGCGGCAAGACCGGTTGCAAGTATCAGCACAGAAACGGCCCCACCCTTTGATGAGATGCGATGCATCGTGCCACCAAATCCCAGCACCTCATCGTCCGGATGCGCCGCAATGACGGCAATGTTGGTCAATCCCTCAATCATTTGATATCCCCTATTCGGACGAAAAAGGTGGAATAGTCTGGTCCCGCCTGTTCCATCGTAAAGCCCAGCCGATCAAATAGTTTCAAGGATGCTTGATTCACAGCCTTTACATCAGCCTGCAAGATGGCCGAAGGCTCTCGTAAGGCCAATAGGCCCGCAGCAGTGCGAATTGCATATTGCGCCGCGCCAGATCCACGGCACGCAGCATCTATATAGATATCAATATTCCAGCGCGAGCCATCCGTTTTCTGAAACCGAACCTGACCAACAGGTCTTCCTTCTGCTTCCAGAATCCATAGCAGGCAGGCTTCGCTTTCTAGCGCGCCGGCAAGCCATGCAGAGTGCTGATCCGCCTCTATTGGCTTTGTCGTCTTCAGTTTATGAGCCAGGGAATCTGGTTGGTTAACCCAATCCAGCAATATCCCAGCATCATCCATTGTCGCAGGACGAAGAGAAATGGATGGCGGCATCCCTATTTCCGAACTGAGAATGTGGGCTGAATCATATCGCCTTTCAGGGCCATCCTGGGATCCGGCAGGGCCATATGCTCCTTCACTTGCTCCATAGCCGCCCGCATCCCTTGTTCAACATGCTTTTGGAAGCCGTCATCCTCCTGCGCCAGACACAGATTAAAAGAAGCCCCCAGCAGTAAACCATTTGCGACAAATTCCTGCCGCATCAAACTGGTCAGTAACCCGCCCGAAATCGGTGCCTCAGAAAAACTCAATCGTGGCCACCAATCAATATCGGTGACCTGAACATAGTTATCCATGCCGACATCCCGGAAGATACCATTGGCCATTGTGGCAAAATTAGCTCCGACGGTCTTCAAGCGTGGAATGACATTCTGGCTTTCCAATTTATCAATTGTTGCAATCGCTGCCGCCAGAGAAATCGCCTCCCCCCCAAATGTGCCGGAAAAGAAAATATCCTCCATTAGGTCCATAATATCTGACCGCCCCACGACGGCTGCGATCGGCATCCCGTTGCCCATGGCTTTCCCGACACAGGCCAGGTCCGGCGTGACCCCATACACAGCCTGTGCACCGCCCAGATCCATCCGGAATCCGGTTACGATCTCGTCAAATATCAGCACAACGCCGTACTGTTCCGTCAATGCGCGCACACGCTCCAGAAATCCCGGGGCCGGATTCACTGTTCCAGCCGGTTCCAAAATGACAGCGGCAAATGCATCGGGCTGCCCTTTCAGAATATCCTCCAGCTGATCGGCATCGTTAAAGGCGAAATTCTCTGTCAGATCTTGCACCACTCCGGGCACGCCAAGGCGGCGGGCGGTGGATCCAATATACCAATCATGCCAACCATGATAGCCACCGACAACGACCTTATCGCGACCGGTTTTTGCGCGGGCCAATCTGATCGCCGCTGTTGTCGCATCAGAACCATTTTTACCAAAACGAACCTTTTCGGCACAGGGGATAAGCCGAACCAAGCGTTCCGCCAATTCCATTTCCAGGCGCGTCGGCAATGAGAATGTTGCACCGCGTTCCATCTGGTCCATCATCGCGGCATTCACGTCCGGATCGGCATAGCCCAGAATGACGGGGAGCAAGCCCAGGACAAAATCCGCATAGCGATTGCCGTCAACATCCCAAACCCAGCCGCCCCGACCGCGATCCAAAAACAGGGGCGTCGACCCCTTTACCCATTGCTGGTAACTTTTGGAAAATGTCTGACTGGCCAGCGGTATTGTCTGGCGTGCGCGTTCAAACAGGCGATTGCTTTCCTGGTAACGCCCCCTCGACTCCTGCAGATCAAGGGTAGTTCCCTGATTATGGGGAATGGATCTATTGAAGAAAAACAGCGCTGGATTGGCCGTGCAATAGGCGATCACATCCAACCAGCCGCACTGTTCCGGCAGATCAGAAAACACCCTGCTCAGAAAATCAGCATCCGCTGCCTCATCCAATGTCCACCGCAAATGCCCATAATTCTGTGGCCATATGACTTGCTCCCGTTTGAAATCCCCCGCAGGGAAGCGGTCTTTTAAACGGCCATGAATGTACGGTGTTACATGCTGGCGTAAAAAGGGATCTTGCGCCTTTGACGCGGCCTCATTCAAGGCAGCAACGGTGAAAACCTCTACATCCAGGCCATCAGGAAAGCTGCGGCTTAAAGTATTGGAGACAAAATCCGCATCGGAGGCCCGGAAATGCTGAATGATACTGTCGACAACAACCGGATCAATCAGCGGGCAGTCGCCTGTGACACGGACAATCGCATCGGCACCGCTTTTCTGGGCGACGATGGCGAAACGGGACAAGACATCATTCTCATCGCCACGAAAGACCGGGAAGCCCAGCCCCTCCACCAAAGCAACCAAAGGATCATTCTCACCCTTATCACTGGTTGCCACCCAAATCTCATCAACCTGGTGCGCCCGCGCCAGCCGGCTTAACAAGCGCTCTATTGCCGGCTTACCCGACAGGGGCAAAAGAGATTTACCTGGCAGCCGAGTGGACCCCATCCGTGCCTGAACAATCGCAACAACTTTTCCACGCATTGAGGGCGAAGACGAAGACATCATTGGGCTCCAACCGGGAAAGAACAATCCATATAGGGTACAATCCGCCGACCATCTTCTGGTATCGCAACAGCGCTTGGCACGATCCCGGCTGCCAGATCCATCAGCATTTCATAGAAAGGGATTCCGGCATGGATGGATGCGGCAATGCTGCCGCTTGGGCGGGGATTGAGTTCGATGACAACAGGATTCCCATGCGCATCACTCATCAAGTCAATGTCATACAGCCAGGATAAGTTCAGGGATGCAACCACATCCTGCGCAATCCTGGTCAACGCATCTGTGTCCCGAAAAATACTGCCCCGGAAGGGAATGCCTGATGGATTCAGACGCTCTCTGGGGACCGCCTGTACGAGTTTTCCCTGCCAGGCCAGAACGTCGATATCCAGGGCTGGGAGAAACAGCCGTTCCATCATCATGACTGGCAGTTGTGCATTAACACCCTGGCGATAGGTCTTTTCAAACGTCGCCCAATCGGTATGACATTCCCGCGATCCATAATAATCGACCTGCCCAACAATATCATTCCGGATGACATAAACCTCTCGCCCACCACGCGATTGCATTGGCTTTATGACCAGTTCGGCATTGTCATGCATTGCCTTATCGATATCACGCTGCAGCGAGTCGACCGATTCAACGATATGCCATTTGGGAATCCGAATACCATGCGCCGACAAATGCCGCATCGAGGTGGCCTTGTTGCTCATCGTATGTAAGGACCACAGATCCGCGCAGGCAAGCAAAGCACCCGTTTGCTCAATGGTTTCACGATGTGTCGCCAGGGTGATTGCTTCTTCATCTGACCATGGCAGCACAATAGTCACGCCATACCGCTGGATCAGGGTAACAATCGCCGATACGTAACCTGGATCATTGGCCGGGGGAACAACGCTGAAGTGATCCGCGAAATCCTTGCCAGCCGCCTCAGGCCGCGAGTCGACGGCGACAACCGTCACCGCATGCCGACGACTTTCCCGAAGTAACCGGATGTTCAAGGGGGCCAATGTGCCCCCGGCCGCCGTCACAAGAATGCACGTCATAAAAGGATACCTTCTTTCACAAGGCAACGTAATTGGGCTGTCATTTCCAACCCTCCAAATGTTCTGGCCGCAGCACGGTTCCAGCCGTCAAGAATTGAGAGACACAGCACCCAATCACCCGCCGCAACTCTTTGGGAGGCAGACCGCCTGGCTCCACATCCTTGGCCGGTCGACGATAGGTGACGTCGCTGTCTAACAATGCGGTATGGGCATCAATATCCCGGGTGACGACCAGAACGCGATGCGCCCAGCGGCGCATTTCCAGTTCCGCGTCGCTCATTACACGACCGGGCGTACCAACCATTTTTTCCGCAACCCGAATCTTGCGGACCATTTCTTTGAAGGCGATCGGATCCAGGGATAAGTGATGATCGAAATCCGGTCGCGTCACATCCAACGTAAAGTGCTTCTCTACCATCGTTGCACCGAATACCACGGCAAGCATGGCCGCCTCGTCGCCCAGACTATGATCCGAAAAGCCGGGCCGTACATTCCATCGATCGGCCAGCCAGGGAATAGAAGACAGATTCAGCAGTTCAGGAGCGGCTGGATAAAGAGACGTGCAATGCAACAATGTGATATCGGTTGCACCACCTGCCCGCGCCGCCTCCATTGCGTCCTGGATATCATCTTCCGTCGACATGCCCGTCGACATAATCAGAGGTCGCCCCTTGGAAGCAAGATAATGAACGATTGGCGTTGTCGTCAGTAGGCCAGAGGAAACCTTATGGGCGTCGGGGTCCAGTCTATCCACCCAATCAATGGTAACGGGGTCAACAGCAGTCGTGAACGCCGCCATCCCCAGTCTTCTGGATTGTTGGAAGATTTGCGCTGTCTCTTCCGGCGTCAAGGCACTGCGTTTGAATAGCGTGTAGCTTGGGCTGTTTTTATCGTAGCTGATATCAGCATCGACAGTCTGAAGTTTAATCGCGTCCGCCCCGGCCCATGCCGCCTGCGCAACCATTTCCGCACATGTTTCAACGCTTCCCTCATGATTGATGCCAATTTCTGCTACGACGACACAATGGGATCGATGGATCATGATGCTGCACCTTTTGAAACCTGCGCTAAGATAATATCCACAGCCCGCCTGCCCGCATTTCCTTTCGGGCCCGATATGGCCTGATCCAGCAATTCTTGGCGCGCATTCTTCTTCGCAGCATATTGTTGTTCGATATCCTTGATCGGTTGAGACAGAAACGCCCGCAATGTCTGATGCATATCAGGATCATCCCAATCGAACAGAAACAGACTGTCAGCAAAAGCCTGACGATATTCTTCCCGTAATGGTGCATGCGTCGGGTGATTGATGAACACAACTGGAAGACCGGTCAGCAGACACCAGCTGACCGTACTGGTCGCACGCGCCGTAATAATGACCTTGTGATGATGCGCAATGTAACGCAAATCAATGTCCTGATCGAAAACCGTGATACCGGGTTCTTTAGAAATCGCCTCCAAGACTGGATCGCCATCCACGTAACAATCTCTCGCCGGATAGGGTTTGTACTTCACACCATGCGGCAGTTGACCGAAGACATTCCGAACCAGGCTTATTTCCCGGCGCGTCTTCTCCAGGTCCGACACGCCACCCGAAGCATGATTCACATTCCCAACAGGCAGCATGGTAGAGACATAAAGCAGAGGATGAGCACGATCCTCACCCGATGATCGCTGCATGCGTCGATATACTGCGGGCATGCCCACAGTATGAATTTGGGCCCTGTTGAAGGGGGTGTCATTTGATATGCGCGTGGCTTCCGGATTGAATGTCATAAACAGATTTGTTGCCGTATTCTCGAAATTGCACGTCAGTGCCTTATGAGAACCGGCAATTTCACGCGTTACGCCATGCTGAAAGCCAACAACCGGCACAGACAGGGTTTGTGCAATCCTTGCGGCGGCAATGGCTGAAGGGGCATTCGTAACGGTTGTCAGCACGACACTGTTTTTAGTGCCCACCAACCCTGGAAGCTTCCTTTCCCAATACTGCAACCCAACGTCATACTCTGCCAGGGCCCGACTTAAGACTGAGTTAAAATGGGCCAGGGCCGGTGCAATAACAGAGGGTGTGAAGTGGGTTTTCAAGAATGTGTCAAAAGGCTGCAACAGCCTCGCTGGAATTGCTTCTAACTTAAGACTCTCACCAATCGTATGTTTTGCCGACATCGTGCGCAGGGCATAGCCATGCCGCACCAATCCAAAAGCGGCTTCCTTCACAAACTCTGAGTCATGAAAAACCAGCGCAACTGGACGGTTTTTTATCGACCGTGACCGCCAGAATCGCTCCACCAGCCGAAATCCGATATCCGCAAATCCGGACAGTACCAGTCTTTGCCGCAGGGAGGGAATGGCAGTCCCGATCTTTGGCACAATTTCATGGGGCACAGCGATCCGCTGGAAATCTGGATTGCCCTGCAACAGAACCGGCCATATAGCCTCCAACCGATGATCCAGGGCAAGCTGACCTGTCTGAGCCGCCAGATAGAGCCGGGGTTCCTTAAAATCTGCCTCTGCCAGGCACAGGGCACGGGTCAATTGATGATGGACAACGACACTGACACGGGCGGCGATCAGGGCTTGATCATGATCTTTCCCGGCATCACGCCAATGCGCGAATAGGGACGAAGCCAGATGGCCCGCCTGATACCAGTAATCATTCAGGGTATCTTCAGAGACCGGTTCCGGCTCAACCCCTGTCGTACCGGATAATAACACGGCTGGTGAAGCGCTGAATATCCGGGCCGTCTTAGGTAAATTGCAGCGTCTGGCGTACCTGATCGCCTCCAGACTGTCGCAAAAGACATGTCTGAAACGGCTGAAATCATGGTTGTTCATACTAAGATATCAATCCAGAAATAATCACTTGGAGTATTCGCTTCTTGTCCGCGAACGGCATCTAACCTGAAAAGCATGCGTGAGTTTACAGCAAAATTGGCTGATTTCATGTGTTCTAAGGAGCGAGGCATTGCCGAACCTTATCGGCAATAAACTCCTGATCCTGTTCTGTCAGTTGAGGGTATAATGGGAGACTGAGTGTGCCGTCATAATAGCGCTGTACCCCGGGGAGAACCTGCCCGCCCAAGGATTGGAAATAGGGCTGAGAGGAAACGGGTATGTAATGAACCTGTGTGCCGATCCCCACATCTGCCAGCGCGCGCATGACATCGCCCCGGCGGCGTTTCAGTCCAGAGAAATCAATCGACACGGCGTAAAGATGCCATGCATGAGACTCCGGATCATTGGGAATAAAGGGGGTCGACAGTCCCGGAATATCCGCCAGAAGGTCATTATACCGACGTACAAGGTCCCTGCGGATCTGCAACCCCTCAGGCAGTCGCTTCAGTTGGCTTAAACCTAGGCTGCAGGCCAATTCATCCGCCCGATAGTTCCATCCGATCTCCTGCATTTCATAATACCAGGGGGCGTTGGGCTCCGGCGCCTGTGTCCATACATCTGCGTTGCGCTCTAAGCCATGGTTCCGCAACAGGCGCATTCTGACAGCCAATTCGGGATCATTGGTCAGTACAGCGCCGCCCTCTCCCATTGTCACATGTTTTATGGCATGAAAGCTGAACGCCGCCGCTATGCTATGGGAACAATCTCCGATACGATGACGCCCTGCCGTCGAATTATATGCGGCGCCGGGCGCATGACAGGCATCCTCCACCAAAAGAATGTTATGGGCCTCTGCCACAGCCTGCAGGGCAGGAAGATCCGCGACGCGCCCCCCAAGATGAATGATACTTGCTGCACGGACCGGAAAATCAGCGCTTTCTATGGCCCGTTGCAAGTCGTCTGGTGTCATCAATCCCGTTGTCGGATCAGTGTCAGAAAACGATACGGGCGCACCGCACATCCGGGCCGCATTGGCTGTTGCGACAAATGTCAACGGGGACGTCACAAGACCGGCCTGTGGTCCAAGACCTAACGCCATGTAGATCAGATGCAGCGCCGCAGTCCCTGAGTTACAGACAACCGCCTGTTGACCGCCAAGACACTCGCAAAGGGCCGTTTCGAACGCTTCCAAGGCCGGACCTTGGGTCAAAAACTGCCCTTTAAGGGAGGATACAACGGCCTGTATATCCGCGTCTGATACATCGGGTCTGGAATATGGATATTTTATCATCGCGCTGACATCATTTCATCATTTCCCGTATTAAATCGGCAATTCGCTTTGCCCCTGCCCCATCGACCAAACGCATCGCATTGCAACGCAGGTCATTGCGAAGGGCCGCACCGCCTATAAGCGCCTCTGTCCGTTCTGCAATTTCCTGTAAATCCGGTTTTGAAATCGATGCCGCATGTAAATCCGCCCAAGCACAACACAGTGGTTTCTGGGCCTCATTTTGCGCTATTAACAGGCTGGGTAAGCCACAAAAAGCGCGTTCTGCCTGGGAGATTCCGGGGGCCCCAATGGCCAGGTTATGGGTTGCGTAAAGCGGACCCATATCATGGACCCCCTCCATAAGAGACATATCCGCATGACCAACAAGCCGTTGGCGAATGTCATCACGATGCGGCGCATGATCGCCCAATACACATGTAACCGAAATGTTCCAACGCCTTCGCACCAATTCCAATGCGGACAGCACAAGCGCTGTTCGGTTGGACGAGTCCCGCGCGCCAAAGGAAACCAGAATACGTGCCGCATCGCCAATCTCAGCGACCGACTTTCCACGATAGGAAGAAAACCCAGCAGAGACAATCTGGTACTCAAGACCCCCGTAAATGTTGTCTTCAGACTTCTGGAATGCCTGGGGTGCCACAACCCGGTGGACATCCGGAAAAGGCGGATAATCGCATATCGCCAGACAAGGGACTGATCGGGAAAGAGTTGCAATGGCCTCTGGTTTAAGAAGATAGGAATCCAGCAGAACCATGCTGACACGCCCCGCGTTCACGGCGACCTTAAGCGCGTCAATACTTTCTGTTTCCCGCTCAACCTGCACCGTATCGTCGGGCCCCCCCAGATCATGAACTCCCTGCGGATCGGCAAACCAGGTCACAGATTCATTAAAATGCGCGCGAATGGCCTCGCATCGGGCGATATGACCACGACCGGCAGTGAAGGACGAGGCAACCCGAATACCAAGCATACCGCTGCAGAACCTTATCCAGCCTCTACCGACGCAACAATCTGCTGCAATTCGTCTGGTGTAACCCACCAGTCATTCGTGCCGCTGGCATATTCCCATCCTGGTGTGACCTCTTCGCCCAAGGAGCTTGCCCGCTCGGCGAAGGCTTTCATATCCCACCAGCTATGTTGCGGCTGAATAACGTAGTAATCACCGATCCGAATACAATTCCGTGATTCTTCCGCGGGGATCATGACTTCGTGCAGTTTTTCACCGGCCCGGATGCCAACAACGTCGAAGTCCTGAGAGCCGGTAATCAACGGAACGAGATCTGTTACCTTGATACTGGGCAGGCGCGGCACAAAAATCTCCCCCCCCAGCATATCGCTGAGGGCGCGCAGGACGAGGTCGACCCCCTTATCCAGAGTGATGACAAAACGGGTCATGCTAGGATCTGTGATTGGCAGTCGGGTAACACCCTGAGCGGCCAGCTTTTTGAAAAACGGGATGACGCTTCCCCGGGATCCGATAACGTTCCCATAGCGCACGACCGAAAAGCGGGTCTTAACCGTACCGGAAAGATTATTCGCCGCAACAAACAGCTTATCGGAACAAAGTTTCGTTGCGCCATACAGGTTGATTGGATTGGCAGCCTTATCCGTAGACAGAGCGACAACCTTGGAAACCTTATTGGCAATGGCTGCCTGTATGATGTTTTCGGCCCCCAGGACATTGGTCGCGATGCATTCCATCGGATTGCGTTCGGCCACCGTAATGTGCTTGATCGCCGCAGCATGGATAATGATATCGACGCCGGAACAGGCCATCATCAGGCGGTCCTTGTCGCGCACATCACCGATGAAATAACGTAACGCTGGATGCTTCTCCTCGGACCAACGCTGTGCCATGTCAAATTGCTTCATCTCATCCCGGCTAAAGATGATCAGCTTCTTCACGTCATATTTTTCTAGAACCGTTTCTACGAATTTTTGACCGAAGGACCCGGTCGCACCGGTTACAAGAACAGTTTTTCCATTTAACATTGGCTTCTCCAGCACACATTCATTTCAAAGTGACTTCAATATCATTCAATGCCGTAAGCACAGCATCCACCACCCGTTGTAAGCCGCACCGCGCAATCTGTGCCGTTGCGCGGCTGGACCTTTCATCACAGCCAGATGATGTCTTCCTCAAAGCCTGAAACAACGCCTCAGGGGAGATCGTCGACAAGAGGCCAGCATTCACAGCAAAACCAGCCTTCTCCAGAAGAGCGCCATACTCAGCCTGAAACGGCTTTTGCCCGACAACACAGACCCCAGCCCCCAGGGCCATCGCCTCATAAGCAAAATGCCCATAAGAGCAAAGGACAAGTTCTGATCCCGCGATCAGCGGAAAAACAGATGGCAACCTGCTCCATTCCCGGAATGTCTGATGCGCGGCCAAACGCCCTTCAGGGGAAACATAGTCCCCAACAGGCGATTGCAAGATATCAACATGATGGACGCTCGACATACCTGCCACAACGTCCAGCGCCATAAGCATGGCTGAATTGCCCTGACCACCGCCCAGGGCAATCAGAAGGCTTCCCTTCCTGGGATTAAACAGAATGTCCTGTGGAATATCTGTCGGTGCGAATTCCAACCCCCATTGCACCATCGGAGGGATGCTATTCTGACCAGACGGTTTGTAACCAATCACCATCGTATTCGAGGGGACGGTGTTTGGGGCAACCAAACCATTGGCCATAAAAACACATAACGTCGATCGCTTTGCAACTGCCTGAAGGGCAGACAGATCAAAAATTTGCGGATCTTCAGTGTTATCCATCGTGTCATAAATGGCGAGCGCCATGGGGCGTTGATCATCAATGGACAGAATAGAGCCGGAAAAGCCATTTTGCTCTATCCGGTGCTGTGCGCCCTCACTGTAATGGCCTTGAAACCAAACACGGAAGCCTTTTTCTGACAACATGCGACCAAGCTGCAGACACCGCGCCAAATGCCCAAAACCATGCTGAGGCGATGCATCACAGCGAAACAGCACATCTGTCATCGGGCCGGATTGCCCTTTACAACAGTGCCTGCGGGCACATCCTTTGTGACAACCGCGCCCGCGCCGACAAGTGCGCCGGCCCCTATGCTCAGTCCTGGCAGAACAGTCGCATTCGCCCCGATGTAACAATGGTCTCCAAGCGTGACCTTACCCAGGACAACAGCGCCAGGCCCTATTGTTACGAAACGCCCAACGACACATTCGTGCATGATGGAGCCGCCAATATTGACGCGCACACCTTCAGACAAGATGCATCCCTCTGAAACATTTCCCAAACGCTGAAGGAACAATCCAGATGCGGGTTCAGCGCCCAGATATCCCCCGGATACCGGAGGGAAATCAAGCCCGGCGTCTATTAGGCTGCGATAAACCTGTTCGCGAATGCGTGAATTGTCGATCGCCAAAACCGCCGACGATGCATTGCTTTTCTGGCAGGCATCCAGGTCGTTCCCATATGCGGGCAAATCAAACCAGCGTGTCTGCCTGCCACCAAATATCGGATCACTGACCCCGGCCAGGGAAATCCCTAACGCATGACACAGGCCCAGGGCCTCTGGACTGGCACCGAAAAGAAGATAGGTCGGCTTTTCCATTATTGTACGTGCTACTTCTTGCAACCTGGCAATACGCTGGCGAGACGGTCACAGATGATATCAACTGCATCCTCTTCAAGGGACGGATACAGCGGAAGACTCATTGTTCGAGAGGCCACGTTCTCGGTTAAGGGCAGGCTCCAGCCAGCCTTGGCGTAATGACCGAAAGAATGTACCGGCTCGTAATGAATGCTGGTCTGAACCCCCAACTCGTGCATTGCTAAACGCGCGCGATCCCGATCGTATTCTTCGTCGACAATGACTGGTAAAACATAATGCGCAGGCGTGCCGCGCGCGCCATGATTGGGGAGAGAAACCCCCGCTATCTGCGCCAATCGTTTCGCATAATGCGCCGCCAGCCTTTTCCGCATGGTCAAGGCCACAGGCAGGCGGGACATTTGCGCCAGTCCGATTGCGGAGCGAATTTCATCCAGGCGATAATTGTAGCCAAGCTCGGTAACATCATAACCCATCGCACCCTTTACACGGTCATATGTCGTGTTGGTCATTCCATGCGCCCGCAACAGGCGGGCCCGTTGCGCCAATGCGGCGTCATTGGTAACCAGCATACCCCCTTCCCCGGTGGTGATTGCCTTGTTGGAATAGAAACTGAAGCAAGCGGTCTGTCCGACGCTGCCGATCATTTTTCCGGATGCGATACTGCCCCCCAGACCATGACAGGCATCCTCAATGATGGGAATGCCATGGGCCTGTGCCACCCGCTCAATAGCATCCATATCACAGCTATAGCCGCCATAATGCATGACACATATGGCTTTCGTTTTTTTCGTGATCGATGCTTCAATCGCCTCAGCGGAAATAGTCCAATCGCTATCACTCACAATATCTGCAAAAACAGCCTTACCGCCACAATATGCAACGGCATTTGCCGTCGCCACAAAAGTCAAGGATGGCACGATAACTTCATCCCCCGGCCCCACATCCGCCAGCAGGTAAGCGATATGAAGCGCAGAAGTGCAGGAACTGAGCGCGACAGCATACTTCACACCAAGGTATTGCGCGAATTCCTCCTCAAACTGCTTGCAGCGCGCCCCCATCGCCAGCCATCCACTGTCTAAAACAGACAAAACAGCGTCTTTCTCAATTTGACCAATATCAGGTTCAAACAAGTTGACCTTACGACCATCATCTGTCGAAGACATAGTACTGACTATCCATTCTCTATGTTGGAACGCTGTCGAAGCGTTGGCTATTAGTTGCTACTTGTTACGGCGTGGGGTCAGAACAGCTTGAGAAGATTAGACACTATGTTTGACAATCCTCTAATAGACAGAGATGTATGCGCAATATCACCATCTAGAAAGAGAAAACCATGCCATTAAGTGCCGAAACCTTTTTCACAGGAAAATCTGTTCTTGTTACAGGTGCCGATGGTTTCATCGGATCTCATTTGACGGAAACCCTGCTTTCGCAAGGGGCAAATGTCAGGGCGCTTGCGGCCTATAACGCTTTTGGCAGCAGTGGTTGGCTGGATGATCTGTCTTCCGACAATCGGGCTTCGATCGAAATCGTCCGCGGTGATATTCGCGACCCGGCCTATACCGATAAAATTGTGCAGGATATGGATATCGTTTTCCATCTTGCCGCGCTGATCGCCATTCCTTTTTCCTATGACGCCCCACAAAGTTACATTGATGTAAACCTGACCGGCACAGTCAATATTATGGAAGCTTGCCGGAGACACAAGGTCACAAGAATGGTTCACACTTCAACATCTGAAGTATACGGAACCGCATTGTTCACCCCCATCACCGAACTTCACCCGATGCAGGGGCAATCCCCTTACTCTGCTTCCAAGATCGCCGCGGATCATATGGTCGAAGCCTATGTAAAGTCTTTCGACTTTCCAGGCGTCATCCTGCGCCCTTTCAACACATATGGACCGCGCCAAAGCGAACGGGCAGTCATCCCAACGATTATTCGCCAAATGCTGGACCCAAACTGTGAGACCGTTAAAATCGGGTCATTGGATCCAACCCGTGATTTCAACTATGTAATGGATACCGTTTCCGCATTTTTGACAGCGGGGGGCCATCCCTCCATCGCCTATGGCACGGCTTATAATGCGGGTAGCGGCGTCGCCGTATCCATTGGCCAAACTGTTGACATTTTGAAAGAAATCATCGGCTGCAATAAGCAGGTTGTTACCGATCAGGGGCGATTCCGCCCTGCCAATTCTGAAGTCATGACGTTGCTTGCAGACTCACAAAAGCTGAACACGGCGACAAGCTGGAAGTCAGATGTGACATTGCAGTCAGGGCTGGAGATGACCGTCAACTGGTGGAAAGACCGCATTGCGAAAGGGCTTGTCCGACCGGATGCGAACTATCTCCTTTAATTCAACTAAGCCGCAACCCGGTTTCGCGCAACACCCGTCGAATAGCGTTTCGTGCAAATCCTGTCATTGTTGTTGATCGATGCGTCGCGCCACCACGCCACATGTCGGTGTGATCAATGTTAAACAGGCTGAATACATCATTGTATGCGTGGCGAATATCCCATAGCGGCAGCCGGTTGTTACCTGTTAACATCACAGTTTCCCAACAACTGTCACCCATCAATGGCTCAAGTGAAGCAATTTCCACCGAATGAGGCGCCACTTTATGTTTCATCTTCTTCCCAGCAGAAGAAGAAAAGCGCGTCAGAATGTCTTTTTCATAGGGGTTTACCAGAAAATAGGAATTTCCAACACCTGATTTAGGATCGACATGAGCGGAAGTATGAACCGCACAGAATTTTCCTGTCGCTTTGACAGATTCAATAATAAGGGGCCGGGCGTATTTCATATCAGGAATCACGGTCATCCATGCCCCAGATGTGAAGGAAAAGAAGCCGTATCCTGGATCAATCTGCACGCGCTGAAACACAGGGCGATCCGCGCAATTGATCATAATTTCTACATATCCCAGATCTTCTGCCTCAAATTGCAGAGACAGAACTTCTGGGGTTGCCACACCATTCTGTACAAAAACAGTTTCTGCAGCATTTGATATCTCTTTACCCGCAACCCAGACTTTCGAGTCGATATCCAGAGTAAAAGACCCCCGATCCGGCACCCGCTTGTCGATCACAGACTGTATATCCAACCCAACAGTCAATCGCGCGACATCTCTGGGAAATAGCGGAAAGATATATGGCGTTACATAGTGAAACAGTTTTTCAGACGTCATCAGTGTGCCTAATTCGGAAAGTGATCAATACTAAGGCTGCCATTGGGCTGCTGGATGAGAATATGTTTTCTGGTATCGATATCGGACGTGACAGTAACTTGTAATACGCCTTCGACGGGGGCCTGTGGAAAAAGATCATCCAGATCTACTATCGTCGCATTGGATGCGCCTAAATCCAAAGCATGCTCCATCTTCCAAGGGCCATACATATCGTGCATTCGCACCGTTACTTTACCAGGGCGACTGTTTGCATTGATGACAGAGATACAACTCTGAAAGCCGCTTTTCGCATGATACACAGTAATTTTGTTACGCGCCCCATCCTTCGTGGCCATTGCCTGTGGTTGGGTATGATATGTGGACACCCAATTCGCACCTTCCAATGCAACCTGCGGGCGGATCGACCCAACCAACCCTCGTTGTTTTGGGTAAAGGCTCAACAAGAACCAGCCATCTTCAATGTGGGGTGGCAGCAAATCCGAGAAGGACACATGCATTGTATCATTAAGGTTTAAATCCTGCCGATAGGTTTTCACGCATTTACCAGCCGCACTGACAAGACGTAACGAAACAGAGTAGGGAACACCGTGATATTTGGACTCAAACAAGACGGGGAAGTTGGAAACTCGCAGTGAGGTTTTGACATTCTGCCTGTTTAAGAAAAACCCGGATGACGTCAAATCTGCGGTAATTGAAAGACCTTTTGTCTTCTGCATTCCCTGCCCTAATCTGGAGGCAACGGAACGCCGCAACGCGACGGTATCATCGATAATCAAATCAAGATCAAGCAGACACGCCGTACATTTTGTCCCGATCTCTGTCTGTGAAACCAGTGATTCAAGTGTATTTTGCGGGTCAGCCAGATGCGCGCGTATATCTGCTTCTGAAACCGAAAAGCAGGCGCATACGATCTTACTTTTTTCGTCCATCCGTGACATGGCGATCAGGCCGTTTGCTTTTTGGTGAGCTTTAAAACCTTTGATACTGGTGACTTTTTCCCATCTTCCAGATCGTCGTCCCAATCTGTTCGTTCTTCATAATCATATCCAAGGGTATCGAGCATGTCATATATCTCTTGTGCCGGATATCGAAAGTCTTTTATCGACGGCTGCTCCAATACATCTGAATACGACTTGGAATAATTGAAAATAAACATACCATCGTCTTTTAATACACGACGCGACGCCACAAGTATTTCAATCATATCATCTTTTGGCATATGGGTGAAAACAGAATACGTGAATATCACGTCGATACTTTTATCATCCAGCCAGGATAGTTTATTGTCCGATCTTGTTAAGAAGACAGGGTTTTTCTGCTCTATTCCTTCTTTCTTCACCCATTCTTCGGCCATTTCAATTCGGCGTCCTGACAAATCAACACCGATATAGTTTCCAGCATCCAGGTATTTCGCCAGGGGAATCCCGGTGCGTCCATAACCACATCCGAAATCGAATACTTTGTGATGAGGCTTCAGTCCCAAACGCTGGAGAAACTCAACATGATACTCGCCGCGAGACCAATCGTACAAACCGCGCTCTTTACCTGAATTGGAGGGGTATTTTTCAAATATCTGCTCAAGCGAATTGTCACGTTCTAAGCGGTTTAACAGCCACGTATAGAAGGCATTCCAATCTTGACCGGTCAGACGAAACAGCCAGCGTACAAACGGCAATCCGTAGTTCCAGAATATTGACCGCATTGATTTCATAATGCCCATGACGAATTCCTTATGACTTAAAAAGTGGACAAAAACTATGAGTTTGCTGTTTCGACATCGCTATCTGAATGATCCTCTAGCGTGACGGCATATTTGTACCAGTTATCCCGTTTACGCATTTCAGCTGGCGCGCCGACATCAACAATTCTTCCCTTGTCCAGAATGACGAGAAGATCCGCGTTGCTGACCGTGGAAACGCGATGGGCGACGATGATGACCGTTATCTTTTGAACATGACTCATCTCTTCAACAGCGCGTTGAATCTTACGTTCAGATTCATAGTCCAACGAGCTGGTTGGTTCATCGAGGATCAAGACGCTTGGATGTACCAGAAAAGCACGAGCCAAAGCCAAGCGTTGCCGTTGACCGCCTGACAGCATAACACCGCCCTCTCCCAGCATTGTATTATAGCCGTCCGGCATCAATTCCACAAACTCATGAGCAAAGGCGGATTTGCTGGCGGAATGAACTTCTTCCTGTGTCGCATCCGGGCGCGCATACAGAATATTTTCATAGACCGTATCATTAAAAATGAAGGGCACTTGCGAGGCATAGGCCACACGTTGGCGCAAGGAAGCGGTGGTAAAATTCTCCAATGGTGTATCATTAAAAGTGATCTGACCGCTTGTCGGATGAACAAAGCGCGACAGAAGATCCACCAGTGTAGATTTTCCGGCACCGGAGGGTCCCATGATCGCGATCATTTTTCCAGCGGGAATATGTAACGTGACATCGTTCAGAACGGACTCATCTCGCCCGCTATATGTGAATGACACGTTGTTTAGTTTTATGTCCGCAGATCGCGCATCCATTACAATGTCGCCGGAACTAACATCTTTTTCTTGGCGTGCCTCCTGCAGAATAGACACAACATTGTTCAGGCTCATGCCAAAGGACGCGATTTGTTGACGCTGCGAGGCAAAGTTTTGGGCAACGGGGGTAAGCCGCAACAAAACAATCACAAACAGACTGATCTGTGAAATGGACAATCCAATGTAGTCCACCGATATATACAAAATTGCCAGGGCAAGGATGGACATAACCGGCGTAATGATCAGTTGTAGCCGCCCGGATATGCGAAACATATCAACAGACAGCGTGAAGAACTTCTGCGCCCATCGATCAAAACGCGCTTCCTCCCGCGACAAAGCACCATATGATTTAATCGTCCGCCATCCATGAAACCGTTCGGAAATAAACGATGAGAACTGCTGACGATGCAAGACCGTGCGCATGCTAAGGTTTCGGCTGATCCGAATATAGTGATTCAGGCTGACCAGGATCAGAACCGTAAAACCCAACGCAATCGTGCTTGCCACCGGGGCTGCAATGAACATAACGCTGACATATAAAAAGAAAGTTATGAACTGCTGTATCAATGTGGCATAGGATCGGATCAAGGCAGCCGTCGCTTGAGCCTGAACATCAATCAGATTCAAGAATTTCCCTGACTCCATTCTTTGCAAATACGATGGCTTTGTCGCCAGAATGGCGCCGAACAGACGTTGAGAGAGATTCTTCCCAACCTTCTGCTTCAGGGAAATCAGGGTCATTGTACTGTGGTAGTTCGACACCTGCCGCAATATCACCAGGCCAAGGATAATCAGGCAAAGGCTCAACAGGGAAATCGGCACATTGAGGAGCTCAGACCCCTTGATCAGAACGGACCAGAACCGGCCTTTTTCCGCCAGGACTTCAAGGTCTCTGTTATTCTCAATATACTCAAAGAGCGGCAGTATCATGGAAACACTGAATGCTTCCAACAATGTGGACAGAACAATCAGCCCGCCACAAAGGCACAGATCTCTCAGCGTCACCAAATTCATCGACCGAATGGTCCGGAGATGATTGCGCCATTCTTTTGGTAACAGGTAGCTTGATATTCGCAACGACGCCTTAATCATAATATCCTTCTTCAGCACTGCATAGCAGCGCCTCTGCAACCCGCCAGTCATAAGGCGTGTCTATATCCACGGAACAATCATCGGTCATGACAAGCGGCACGGTACGCTTTGGAAAGAATGTCTCTTCCGTGCGTAATATTTCGGTTCGTATCGCATAGAACGCGCCATTTGGCACAAATGCGTCTTGGACGCCATGACTCTTTACGTTTGAGATGGGCCCCAGAAAGCCATGATCGGCTTTCTGATAAATGGCGCGCAGTCCATGTGCCAACCGGGTCACACCAACAACTGCGTCCGCATCTGGTGTGGACTTTAACAGTGAAACACCCTGCTGCAGACAAGCCGACCCCCGTAATGGTGACGTAACCTGCAACAAAACAATAAAATCAGGATCCGCGCCGTGGTGGCTCTTTTGCCAGTCCAAGGCATGCAGCACAGTGCTGACCGTTGTTGTATCATCCTTGGCAAGGTCCGCTGGCCGTTCAAACGGGACATTCCAGCCTAGTCTTCGACCCTCTGCGGCGATAGCAGCATCATCGGTGGTCAACAGAACCGGCAGGCCCAGGCTGGATTGATCGACCCAATGGGCAGTCCATTCCAACAGTGTCTTATCGCCAAGTCGACGCAGGTTTTTTCCCGGCAACCGCTTTGACCCGCCGCGCGCAGGAACAACGATAAGCCCTGTTTCCAACACCAGGAGATTACTTCACTTTATGACGAAGAATCCATTCGCCATTGTCCTTGGCCCAAAGATGAGGAGACCTGAAACTATCGGCGATCTCCAAGAATTCATCCTTATCCATGCTCAAATACTCTAAAAATTCAGGCAGATATTTCTGCGGCAATTCACCGTCATACCGATGGACCAATGCAACGGCTTCATCCCGTTCGATATGGCGGTTTCGAACTTCCTGCGCGGCATCATAAGTTGCGCGACCGATGCCAAATTTTATAAATGTCGTCCAGTAATGGTACCCGTCTGTCTTATCATCAATGCTGTTGTACTTTGAATATGTACCTTCCGTTCGCTCTGTATTCGCCTCAAACCCTGTATGTTCCACCGCGTAATAGTAGCATTCCTGGGGAGTCCATTTCAGGTAATAGCCCAGATAATGAACCTCCACTTTCCCGCGTTCCAACGCTTCTGCCGTGATCGGCAAATAGGGATCCAACTGGCCCGGAAGAATGCCATGTTCAGGCAAGTCTTCCATCGCGACACCGCCAAAATACATTGTCTCCCCAGCCGCCTGCTGCTGGGCAAAGTACGAAGCCTTTCGTTTGGCATTGATGTTTTCATTAATTGGATTGCCGTATTCAGCCTCATTCTCCCCATAGAATACCAGCGGAATACCAAACTGCGCCGCCATTTTAGGGGCATAGTTCTTCTGTCCGATGATAAAGGGCTGAAAGGGATGTAAGAGATTTCGATAAGCCAGTTCGGTTAGCTTGCGATGCACCTGCCCGTCCGGCGTGAACAGAAAATTATCCAACCCGGCCATATGCAGCCAATTCTGGAAATTCTTCCACCCAACATCTGTATAGAGGTGCGGTGCCCAGGTTACCGTCAGGGGGTTCATTTTATATTTGTGCTTCAGGATATGGGAGGCGAAGACAGAATCCTTGCCCCCACTTCCGGGCACAAGGATATCATAGGACCCGTTCCTGGATCGATATTTATCCAGAAGTTCACGCAGATGCGCCTCGCGTTGATCCCAATCTACTTCGCGCTCCTTCATTTCGGCATAGCGACAGGCGTCACAAATACCATCTTCTCCAAAGCTGATCGTGGTTTTCTTGGACTTGGCGTTATGCGCAAATTCAACCGAAGATGACGGGCGCTGATTTGAGATTACACATTTTTTGCAGAAGATAACATCCCGGGGAAGGCCGTATTTGACCTCAAGTTCTTCGGCTGGCGTATCGATTTTGAACATAGTGTTGTCTTTCATTTTCATTGTCCTGCCTGCTGCCCTTCAAATCGCTCTGGAAATACTATGCGCATTTCCGTCAGATAGGGGTCGGTGCGATATCCTTCGCTTCCCTCACCTGTTTTTAACAGTTTGGAGAAACGGTCTCGTATTAGCGGATCCTCAAGGAAATCATACATCTGTGACCATTCTTCCTTTGTTGGGGGAAGACCATCCGCGTCATACCCGAATTCTGAGAGATATGGTTGGGTAATCATCTCGACAAACTTAATCTCTGCGGCACTCATGTTCTTGCGCCAATATTCAGAGGGTGGGTGAAATCCTGAAAGAGTTCCTCGGAAAGACGTGTTCGATTTCCAGTCCTCTCCCAGGATCTCGCCAAACTTATCTGGCTGCATCATCCGGTCCGAGACAGGAACATCCAGAAAGTTGCAGATTTCTGCAACATGATGTTCAGGATTCGTCAATAAATCCTCCGATTTCAACAGCAGTATCCGGTCCGGGCCAAGTTCCTTTACGAACCGACGCACAGATTGAATGGCATGGACTGTATTGAAGGCCGCATCCAGATAGGTATATCCCGGTTCGTTGGTTATTTTCTTGTAAGATGCGCAGACGCTGCGGGGATCGCGCAGAATATGGATGACTTTTCCCTTTGGAAACATGGAAAGAAAGTCGGGAATCCGGCTCCACAGAACGGCAGTTTTATCAATCCATTCCCCATCGCCCCCCCCGTTATCAATCAGGATCTGGCGCATCAATGCGTCATAAAGGGATGCATAACTGACGCCATTTTTCCGGGCATACGCTAAAGCAGCGGCAGCATCAAAGGTGACATCCCACCGCTTCTTGACCCGCTGAAAGGCTTCATCAACCAGGCGTTCATGGTTCTCAGGCTCCTGTATCGGATCAAATCGATACAAACAGAAGCGCATAAACTTAACCAAAGACGATGTTGCGCGATACTGCTCGTGGCACCCGACAAGTGCTGCCAGAAATGTCGTACTGGATCGATAGACGCCAGAGATAAAGACAGGCCTGACGTCTGCAACGACACCCACATTCTGCTGGGTATTGGAAGATATCATAGGGTTAGAAAACTTTCTCTATTGCTTCAAAAACCAGGCCATCAGCCGAAGGCCGTCAGGGCCACTTTTTTCAGGGTGAAACTGACATCCGACAACATTGTCACGTCGGACAGCAACAGCGATTTCAACGCCATTCACCATAACCGTTGCCGCGACATCTCTGGGCATATCAGCCTCAAAACCATAGGAATGCACGAAGTACATCATACGATCGATCGGCATGTCCCCGGCAGTATCAGTGGGCATCATCTGACGCCAGCCAACATTTGGTATCCGCGTTTCATCGCCGGCCGGCAGACGCCTGACATGCCCTGGAATGATGTCCAACCCCGCATGCATTCCAAATTCGTCGCTGTCGGTCGCCAGCAGTTGCATTCCCAAACAAATTCCCAACAGGGGCGCACCTTTTTTCACCGCCTCGTGAAGGGCTTCGGGTAAGCCCTGACTGTCCAGTTTCGACATGGCGTCGGCAAACGCCCCGACCCCGGGCAAGATGATACTGTCTGCAGACGCTATAACTTGGGGATCAGAAGAAATCTGGTGGGGTTCATCCAAGTGCTTCAAGGCATGGGAAATACTGAAAATGTTCCCACGGCCATAATCAACAATCGTAATCATGGCCTTCCCTCTCCTGAGGCACCAGCCCCTACATCCTGCCCATGAGCCATATCGGGGGGCTCACGCACGGGAATGTCCTGGTCAGCAAGCCATTTCTTCAAAGATACGGGCGTTTCAATTTCATAATGAAACAGGCTGGCGCAACAGACCGCATCGACCTGATCTCCCTGCACCAGATTTTTCACATGATCCTTGCTTCCCGCACCGCCACACGCAATGACAGGAACCTGAACACAAGATCGGACCGCCTGCGTTAAAGCATGATCAAAACCTTTCTTCGTGCCCTCCATGTCAACTGAAGTCACCAGGATTTCTCCAGCCCCCAGAGATTCAGCTTCTTGAACCCATTCGATAACATCGCGCCCGGTCTGCTCTCGACCATTATCAGTCAACACTTCCCACTTCCCCGCGCCGCGACTCTTCGCCTCTATCGAGAGCACAATGCACTGACTGCCGAAGGCTTCGCTCGCCTGTCGAATGAATTGTGGGTTACGAGCCGCAGCTGTGTTGATCGCAACCTTATCAGCGCCACTGCGTAAAGCCGTTGTGATATCGTCCAGGCTTCGCAACCCCCCCCCAACGGTCAGAGGGACAAAGATATCCGATGCGGCATCCTTTACTTCATCGAAAATGTTGTTTCGCCCATACAAGGACGCGACAACATCCATATAGATGATCTCATCAATGCCCTGATCATAATATCGTTGCGCCAGGCTCTTGGGCTTACCGACAATGCGCAGTCCTTCAAGGTGAATGCCCTTGATGACATTCGGTCCCTTGATATCCAATCGGGCAATTAATCGAACAGGCGGGCGGGTCATGAGGCTCCACTTTCTACTTCAGACACCATTCATAAAGCGCGACGAGAGAGACAGAGGAATGCTCTCACCAAGGGTTTACGAATTTTGCGGTATCATCTGCAAAACTTTTGTTCAAAAGAGACTTCAGATCATCCTGATCCAGAATTGCATTCGCTATGCGGCTGGCCGCCGCCCCGTCGCCATACGGATAGGAGGCTGCATTTTGGTTTGAGTGACCTGCCAGTATCTCATTAAGCTGATCAATGATTTGCGGCACATCACTCTCGCAATTACGGACATTTGGTCCTTGCAGCCGACCCAATTGACGGTTTCCAACATTAATTACGGGCAGACCAAACAAGGGTGCCTCAATGATACCACTGGACGAGTTCCCAATCATCACCGCGGCATGGCGCATTGCATTTACGTATAAATGTGCGCCCAGGGTTGCCCGAAAAACAGTATTGGGCGCTTGCTGACAAAACCCTGTCATAAGCGCCATCAGCTCGTTTCCGCCCGGATCCGAATTGGGGGCTGTTATAATCGTCGGTGGACCTGCCGTTTGGGTCAAAGCCTCCACAACAGATTTTCCAGCATGAAGCATGTCGGTTGAATTGGTTTCGGGATGAACTGTCACCAATCTTAAAGGACCATTATCCAAAAGACCCAATTCCTGAAAGAAGTCCACCCTGGGGATTTGATCGACCATCAGCATCGTATCCAGGCCTGGCGCGCCCGTGATCACAATACGCGAGGCTTCCTCCCCCATCTGACATACACGACCAGCCGCATCGGCGTTGGATACACAATGCAGATGTGACAGTTTGGTCATGGCATGGCGCAGCCTGTCATCCATCGCCCCCTCAGTCCTTTCCCCACCATGCAGATGAATGATGGGAATATTGAAGGGTATCGCCGCAACAGCTGTTGGAAACATATCCATGCGATCACCGGTCACAAGAATCCCATCAGGACGCAGTCGCGCATACAAGTCTGCACTGTTGGCTTGAATCTGGCTCATAGCCTGAACAACGTACGAACCATAATGACCGCCAATATCCGCACCAAACTGATGTGTTTGCGCGCCCTTGGGGATCTGGGACTTTACATAATCGCTGTTGGGGCAATGCATACCCGTAATTCCAACATGCAATTCGATGCGCCCAGTTTCAATCAGCGCCGACCAGACTGGCTTCAGAATGCCAACATCCGCCCGACTGCTGGTGATGCTCAATAATCTGATCATGAAACAGGACCCGCTTCACACCTGATGCAGAATTGTTTTCTCAAGTTGATTTCAAGTCCGTTTCCAAGAGAGCCTGCCCTTCTCGCACGTCCTTTAGCAGGGCCTTGCCCATAATTGGAAAATAGGGAGATAGGCCCGTATTGGGCCGCATTAAACAGATATCTGCTTCGGTTAAGACTGTTCCTGCTGCCAAAGGGCGACGCGCATGCCAGCTGCGCCGCACCAATGCGGCGACTTTCTCCTCTTCCACAGATGGTTTCTTCACCCCATCGCCAAGAGAATCCGCCGTGCGACGCACCGCCGAAATCATCTGACTTAACGAGTCCGGTTCCAAGGATGCAAGATGATCTGGTCCGGGCAAGCCACGATCCAGGGTGAAATGCTTTTCTATCACCGTCGCCCCCAACGCTGTCGCAGCAATGGGAATATGTATGCCATCCGAGTGATCTGAATACCCAACTGGTCGGCCAAACCGATCCCGCAGACTGGCGATCGCCCGCAAGTTCAGGACATGCTCTGGCGCAGGATATAAAGATGTACAATGCAGCAATGTAACCGGCCCCGAATCGGCGCGCGTCAAGGTCTCAAGCGCCTGCTCGATTTCATCGATTGTCGCCATTCCTGTCGATAGAATTATCGGCACTCCAAAGGATGCCGCCTGTATCAGCGCCGGTGCATTGGTCAATTCACCAGACGCGATTTTGATGCAATCCATGCCATTTTCTATGAAACGGGCTATACGCCGCTCATCAAACGCCGTGCACAGAAACTTTATGCCATGGGCTTTGCAACATTGCGCCAGATCATCAAATGCGGCTTCGTCCAGTTCCATGCTTTTAAGCAAGGTCCGCTGGTCCGACACACCGGTATTCCGGGACTGATAATCAGCCGTTTTGGTATCTGATGCCACCAGCGTTTGCGAGTCAAACGCCTGAAATTTTACATAATCCGCACCCGCCTTTGCGGCGGCGGCAACCATTTCCCGGGCGCGCTGCAAGCTGCCATTATGATTTACACCGGCTTCGGCGATGATGATGGGATAGTCTGATGTCATGTAATTAAACCACGGGTCAATGCAGCAACCATCGCGTTATCAGGCACGGTCGTGTTTGGCAGAATGACGGAACCCGCCCCAATCATACAGCAGGACCCTATTTTTGCCCCCCCAAGAATGATCGCTCCTGGCGCAATATGGCTTCCGGCTCCAATCGCGCAATCATGTTCGATAATGGCTGCTGAATTCAAAATAACCCCTTCACCCAGGGATGCCCCCACATTCACGACGGCGCCTGCAAAGACCAAGGCACCTTGCGCAACATTTGCATCCTGGCTGATACTTGCTGTGGGATGGCAGCGCGACAAAGCAACCAGGCCCAAAGACTTGCATTTCTCCATAAGCAGCCGACGGTGAAGCAATTGCGCTGGCGTAACGCCCCCCAGGCCAAGCACAAACGTGCCACTTGTGACCTGATTTGACCAATCCTGTTCCGTCAAATGCGGTGCGGAAATCCATGTCTGTGGTTTCAAGTCGGAATAGGCGACAATACGATCCCCATTTAAAGTGAGAATCTCCGCCACTACACGGGCGTGTTGACCCGCTCCGACCAACAGGCAATCGGTCAAGAATGCGCTCCAACCGTTTTGTGCCATTCACCCAACAGGGCAATAACATTTTCCTGCTGTTCTTCCGTTAAATGGCTGCTGCAGGGTAAAGCGACAACACGGCCGGATATTTCGCGACAATTCTTTAAGTCTGATCTCTGAATATCTTGAAAGGCCGGTTCAGATGCCAAGGACCGCCAGAAAATCCGAACCTGAACGCGGTTCTTATCCATGAATTCAATCAGGCTGCAGGCATGAGCCTCAGATTTTGCCAGGCCACAATACATCCAACAATTCGACGTCGCCCAAGGCATATGCGGGATTGTTTCAAGACACCCTGATTGTTCCAGATAGGCGGTGTATCGATCTGAAATACGCTTTTTGCTTTCCAGCATCTCGTCCAGACGCTCCAACTGGGCCAAGCCAATACCAGCGGCCAGGTTCGTCATTCGATGATTATAGCCAATGACCTTGTAACGATAATTGGGTCCCTGACTATTAACGCTGTGCAAACGCATCACTTCGGCGATGTCATCATTATCGGTAAGCACCATGCCGCCACCGCCTGTCGTCAATGTCTTGTTGCCATTGAAACTGATCGCGGAAACTTTCCCGTGTCCACCAACAGGCTTTCCCTTATAGGAACTGCCAATTGCACCCGCTGCATCCTCTATCATGGCAATGCCATACCGATTGCAGACATCCATAAGCGCATCCATATCTGCCGGATGACCAAATGGGTGAACCGCGATCGCGGCTGTGATGCGGGAGGGACCCTCTCTATCCGCCTGCAGGATTTTTTCCAGATCTACCGGGTCCAGACCAAACCCATCACGCGTAACATCCGCAAGGATAATCTCCGCCCCAATATGGGCCACGGCAGAAGCTGTTGCTGCAAAAGTCCAATCAGGAACGACAACCTTATCCCCTGACTTTATGCCTGAACCGATAAGCCCCAGTTCTATAGCCGCGGTTCCGCTGGATGTCGCGACAGCGTGCTTCCGACCCAGCCGTTTCGAGATTTTTTCCTCGAACTCGCCGACAAAAGGTCCGGCAGAGGATATCCAGTTATCTGAAATACATTGACGGATATAGTCTTGCTCATTCCCCCGCAGATCGGGAGAACTCAAAAGAATATCATAGGGTCCCATTGTCATATTTTCACCGTTTTAGAGGGCTGGACCAAATGCTGACGGTCCTTTGAGAGTATCAGGCGTCATTCTCATTGATCGCTTTATCAGCCTTGGCAAAATCTTCTGGTGTTCCAACATCCGTCCAATACTCATGGATAGGAAAAACACCGACAGACATACCCAAACTCTTTCCGCGATGGATCAGATCAGGCATATCGATGACTTCATCCTTTGCCACAAGATTACACAGGTTCCGGCTGAAAATATTAATCCCAGCAGACACAAAATGGCGCAAAGTGGGCTTTTCATCTATGCTGTTAAAGCTGCCATTCTCCGCATATTGAATGACACCAAAAGGAATTTTGACTTCGTGCATTGCGGCCGCAACCGTTGCTTCATTTCCATGATCTTGATGAAAATTCATAAAAGTATCGAAATCCAGCTGGGTTAAAATATCGCCATTAACGACAAGCAGATCTAAAAAATCGTTGTCTGGAATCAAGCTTATAGAACCAGCTGTTCCCAACGGATACTCTTCGTGCAAAATATTGACCTGAGTTTTATTGTCTCGGTTTGCAACAAATTCTTCTATTTTTTCGGGCAGATAATGAACAGACAGCCAGACTTTCGATACGCCGCTTCTCTCCAGCCGCTCCAGTATGTAATCAAGAATAGGTCGGCCTCCGATAGGCAGCAGGGGTTTGGGAACATCTCGGGTTTTTGACCCCAATCGCTTTCCGAAACCACCAGCCTGAACCAATGCATGAACATTACGATGCAAGGCAGCATGCCGATTGCCAGGAACGATTATTTCGCACAACCGCCCGGTGTCATCGACGATCGGAAGGAACGGGACGTTGCTTTCAATCGCATTCAACTGTGCCAGATTTGCGTCATCAGCCCCCTGTTTCCCCAGGCGCATCGACACATGCATCGCGACTTCAACCGCGTCAGACAATGCATGCCCCCGCAAAAGCCCCCGTCTGATGTCACCATCCGTTACCGTTCCCAGAACCTGGTGATTATCATTTACGACAATCTGGAACTTGTCCCTGACAGGCAACCGATCGATACGGCTCATCACATCCCGGATGGGCAAAGTGGGCGGGCACACATAGAGCTGAAAATCTAGAATCGTGACCATGTCTTATGCCGCCGATTTTGCCTTGAAGCGACGAAGCTGACTGGCTCTGACTTCTGATAAAAGCTCAATCGCTCTATCGATCTCTTTCGGGTCAACCTCCATCACTTTACCCCCAAAATACGGCACGCCTTCGGCCTGATAGGATTTGGCGATCAAAGAACCATGGAAGCGTGCGGCATCCTTTTTGATCTGAAGCTTTTCTTCCTCATCCAGATCTTTGATAAGCCATTGCAGCTTCTGTGGCATATCCAGGAAGCTTTCAAATCTGGTTATGCTTGGAATAGGGGTGAATTCACTGTGCGATGAAAAGAGCATTGCCCGCTTCCCCATATAAGCCGCCTCAAGGCTGGCCGTCGAATTGAGGGACACTACGCCATTCGATTGACGCACAACATCAATTCCGCGCACCGCAGGATCGACAAAAACCACATTTGGCAATCGTAAAAGATCCTTATAGAAGGATACGGCCCGGGTGCCGATCCGCATATGCTCCTTCAGGGCCAGGGTCGCACCAACCGGCAGGGCCATGGCAACCTGTTGCACCATGGCTTTGGTATCTGAAAATTCCTTGGATAAGGTTTGGACCGTATATTCTGGATCCAATGACAATGGAAAGAAGAGGATTTTGCCTTTGATATCGGATAGGTCTGTCTTGTTACGCATCATAAACCGATAACATAGATACCCATTGATGCGCGCCTTGATCACCGCCGCGTAACTCAACCGTTTACCTCGTTTGCGCGCGCGCAGGTCTTGCAGCAGAAACTCGATCCGTATGATTGTGTTTTTCAGCAGATCAACTGCCACCGCCTTTAATCCATAGGTTTGACGCAGTTGGTCCTGGTGCTGCCGTGGCCCATCGGGCGTGACCAGCGCACTCTCGTCCACCAGAGGCATCTCTGGAGTCTGTGCGAATGTTTCCTGGTTCCATTCTGATCCAACATAGGCGTCACTGGCCCATGTCATACCCGCCTTGATCCTGGTTCCTCGTGCAAATGTAATAGGGATTTTCAGATCATTTGCCAGTTCGGCCAAAACAGCACCCTGCATGTCCATACTGCGGCTCAAAATCAGGTCCACCCCCTCCTGTTTCAGAAGAGTCTCATAGGTTTCCATATGCCGGTTCACAGATACGATATGCTCTAACAGGTCCAATCGTTCCGGATTACGAAACGGGCTATAGGGAGTCTGATTCACAAGATTAACCGCAACCCCGCGGTCCTGCTGCAAAATGTCCCGGATGTAACTGATCTGCATACGGGACTCATAGCCTTGCGCAATTGCTATTTCTTCTTCATCGGACCGCCGCGCGGATGATAATTCCAGAATATCTTCCATGGCCACATAACGATCATCCTCTGTCAGCCACTGGCGAATTTCTGCTTCCCTGGACCGCCCGCCCAAAACAAGAAATCTCGTCCCGTACGCCGCGCGCACACGATCAATCAGTGGACGGTTTAACCAATCGAAAACAACCAGCGTGTTGATTAGAATACATTTGGGCGGTAAATCAGAAAAAGAATAACCACCTGCCATTGCGTTCACTTCTGTCATTGAAAACAGCTTCCTATCGAATGCAGTCAAACTGGCTGCGGGGTTTTGATAATATCTGAAACAGACGCATTGTGAGTGAGAAGGTCACACAAAGCCGGATCAATTGGATGCGTAACAGAATTGTTTCTCGTCATAGTATCAGACCGGGCAAGAACCGATTGCACAACATTACGAAAAGCAGTGCGATCCAGGTTTACGAAATGGTCGACCAATTCCGGTCGCATCGACCCATCCTTAGTCAATGCCAGGGCTTTATCAGTATAACCGGAAAACTCTATGGTCGGGACGCCCATTCCTTTGGCGATGGATAACGTCGTGCTGTAGTAACTGGCAACGAACAACCGGGACCGGGACGCAAGAACAGCTGGATGCAGATAGGATACGATGATGGATTTCCCCCGATAGCGCATCAACGCATCCTTAAGGACCTCCCTATTGGTAATAACATGCGGCTTCAGGAAAATCGGCCGTCCCTCCCCGACTTCCAGCAATGTTTCAATTGTCTTATGAAACAGTTCCAGTTGAATAGACTCTGAAATCAGGAAGTCCAGTTTCCCGAAATAACCCAGCATGAATGTCAGTATTTCTGATTTTGGCGCAACACCAGCCCGATCAAAATCCTGATTCAGATAACCATCTGAATGGGCCTCTACAAAATCTGTCCAGGCCTTTGTTCTGAACACTGGTGGATGGAAAAGGGTTGGGGGCGCGGTTTCAGAATCCAGAAGAATTCCGCTGGCTTCCATGTGCCGAAAACCGACGGACATACAGGCTGCAGGTTTGGCTAACAGGGGCTTCCGCACCCGTTCTATACTATCGATTTCTGACTCTTTCTGAGAATGACCAATAGGCGTTTGTTCGAACTTAAACGTCCTGTTGCGCGCAACATAGTATAGCATTCGAAATGGCCAGACATCCAGAATCCCAAAATGTATTATGGTCAATTGACCTATTCGTGCAGCAAAGAAAAACTTAAGGATCAACGGCAAGAAAAGAAGTCGCGATAGCAGGCGTGCCGGTAGTGTGCGCGATTTCGCCCCGATGAAACAAAACTCTCCGACAGATTGAATGGCGTCATACAGCACCGTGTTCAGGCAAATTTCATCATAGGTGAACTGGCTGGACGTATAGAATCGTATTGGCCCTGTTTCAGCGGTGCGATGCAACTCCATAACAAGCGGTAATATCGTATCGGTACTGATCAATTTATTATTAATGAAAACGGCAATCATCTAAATACCTTTACTAGAATTGACTGATACCCCTAGCGAATATCGGCAAGTTTGCTTCGAAGAAAGGTCTTTGCCCGTGGGTAAGCATTCTCAGTGAAATGAAAGATGTTTCCGGCGGCAACAGCGCTGGCCCCGGTATTTTCAAAGCAGCTTAAGAAATGCCGCTGATGCCCTGCACCGGAACAGGCAATGACAGGAATCGACACCGCATTGGCAACCCGGTCGATTGTTTCAAGATCATATCCCTGGGCGGATCCGTCTCTATCTATATCCGTCAGAAGAATTTCACCCGCACCCTGATCTTCAACAACGCGGACCCAATCCAACAACCGATGCTGTGTTCGCGTCTTTCCAAAATCTGTCCAGACGAACTGGTCATCATCCTGGGTTTTGTAGTCCACCGATGCAACAATCGCTTGACTGCCAAACACTTTGGCGCAGTCAGAAATCAACACCGGTTCCTTCAAGGCAGCACTATTAATGGTGACCTTATCCGCGCCATGCCGAATCCGCTGTGCAACCGCATCCACTGAATTAACACGTCCCCCAATCGTCAGGGGGATCCGGCAATCGACCGAAATCATTTGAATGAAATCCAGCAATGTAGAAACAGTCTTATGCCTGTAATCACTGCGGTGATGCTCAAATGCTGTTTCCGCGCCCTTGCTGATGTCGATAACAATCAACTCATCCACGTCCCATTGTACCATCCGCTCAACATGAGACACTGGCTCACCAATAATCTGATGGGTGCGGAATTCTTCAGACCGCACCATCCATCCATCTTTCAGGAATAGAACCGGAATCAGACGACGCTTTAACATGGTTGCCACGCCAGGAAATTGCGGATCAGCTGTTCCCCGACCCTGGAACTTTTTTCTGGATGAAACTGGACCCCAAGTACCGCCCCGTGACCGACAGCGGATGGAAATGCGTGCCCATACTGGGTTCGGGCCAGAACAACATTATCATCGCATTCTGCGGCATAGGAATGAACGAAGTAGAAGTCTGTCACACCGACATTTTCAAACAAAGGATGATTGCCTGAAGGTGTGACCGTGTTCCAACCGACATGCGGCAATCGCAGTGGGATTTGGCTATTGTCTTTTGTATCTTCCTTAAGTCGAACGACCCGACCGGGCAGCAGGCCAAGCCCTTTATGGGTTCCAAACTCTTCTGCTTCCTGAAATAGCATTTGCATGCCAACACAAATACCCAGCAAAGGAATCCCGCGATCAAGAACGGCTTCCTTAAGGGCACTATCAAGCCCCCGTGCCCGAAACTCCTGCAACGATTTCCCGATCGCACCAACGCCGGGGAAGATCACGCGATCAAACTGAAAATGCGTCAAATCTTCATGCGTTTCAACGACCTGGGCATTGCCGCCGCTGCGGCGAACGGAATTCAGAACCGACTGAACATTGCCAACGCCATAGTCAATCAGAGCCACTTTCATAAAAGCGGACCAGGACCGTTTGCAGTCACATCAACCCGAAGTATCATTCCGGGTCCCACAGATTTTGCTTATGCCATTCGCCAGCATCATCCTGGACCCATACTTTTGAACTGCGAAAACCATTGGCGATTTCATCAAACCATTCTTCGTTTTTGCCAACATAGTCCAACCAGTAGTAAAGGTCAGAGGATCGCACTGCGTCATACTTGCGAACGACTTCGACACCTTCTTCCCGTGTCATATATCCTGATCGGATATCCTTACAGGCATGGTCGGTTCCACGGCCATATCCAAATTTTATGTATTTTAAGTAATCGTGAACGCCATTTTCATAGCGGTCATCAAGATTTGAGAAACGCCGGTATGTACGTTCGAAATCAACCGGATTCTCTTTCCAGCCGTATCGATCCTTTACCAATTGCGTATGCTTATTGGCGTCCCAGGGGTCATAATTTCCAATAAATATACCGCGCAACCCAACCCGGTTGATTTCATCATCGGACGGATACTTGAAACACTCCAATTCATTCTCTGAAATTGGGTCTTCTTCGTCCCCCATCATATCGTACCAGTCATAGCCTCGGAGAAGCTGGTCCTTACGATACCGGGCAGTATACTCAACAAAGTCATTCATTGAATGCATTCCGCCGAGATCCGTCCAGCCATGCTCTCCCCAAAAGACCAATGGGATGTTGTGCTGAACAGCTGTCTTCATAGGAATGGTCGCGATACCGGCATGATTTTGCCAGTTCATATCGCCCATCATACGGAAGGCCAATCGGTTCATTCTGATCAGAAGGTCAACTGAGGGAGATACCATAACATGATCCACATTGAAGACTTCCTTCATGCGCATCAGGTTTTCCCAACCCTGATCAAGATAGTTGTTCCCGTTGTAAGTAACCAGCAACGGGTTCAGTCCCAGCACTTCCTTGACGAAATGGACCTGAAAATAGCTGTCCTTACCCCCGGAAACGCCGATCACGCATTCATAACCTGAACTGCGACGATATGGTTCTATTTCTTCAAGTAACCATTCGACGCGTTCCGCCCAATTTATCTTTTTCTTTTGTGCATGAACCCGACACCCACTGCACACGCCGGTCTCATCGATCACCAATGTTACGGCCGAGACGTTTGGATAAACACATTTGGAACAATACTGCACTTTTGGAATGTTTGGGACACTCATGTTACCTTACCCCGTTTTCAGAACTCTTTTTTGCGTAGCAGACCGACTGCGGGTTACCCCTTCGCCTTACTCTTCCAGCAGGTCCCAAGTAATAACATCGTCTGCATCGATATCGGCTGCGGCCCGTTTTCCAATCACATTGGCGATATCTGCCGATTGAACACCAGTTCCGGGGCGTTTTACGCCCAGCATAGTCCTGGTAACGACCTCGCCCTTCTTAATTAGGCGCTCAGCAACCAGGCTGCGGCGGATCTGCATTACATGATCGGCACTTTCAACCGGTGCCTTCTTGTTTTTGCCAATCGACTCCCAGGCGACCATGACGTCCGCCACCAATCGTTTCATATCATCTGGATCCGCCGAAAGGGCGTGATCAGGTCCTTCCGCAGCGCGATCCAAGGTGAAATGCTTCTCAATGATATCTGCCCCCAAGGCGACAGCGGCCACTGCCGTTGCCGTGCCAAGCGTATGGTCGGAAAATCCGACAGGGCAATCAAAGGCGGCACGGATCGCAGCCATGCAGGCAAGGTTCGCTTCTTTCGGCTGTGTCGGATAATGCGACACACAATGTAGGACCGCCACGGGCAGCGCCGGTGAAACAGCACGCATTTCCCCCAGCCCCCGGGCAATTTCTATCATCGTGGCACCACCAGAGGATAAAATAACCGGGCGATCAAGCGCTGCGACATGACGCAACAATGGCAGATGTGTGATGTCCCCGGATGCTATTTTAAAAGCAGCCGCATTCAAATCATTCCACACATCAGCACTGGGCTCATCAAACACAGCGGAAAACAATGTCACCCCCAGCGTGGCCGCGTGTTCCGACAAAGCCTTTAAGTCCTTCGGGGATAATTCCGCAGCCGCCAGCACATCAAAATAGGCGCTCTTACGGCTCAGAAAACAGCCCGTCTTGAAGGTTTGCAGCTTAACCGCATCGACGCCCGTCGCAGCCGCCACAGATATCATTTCGCGGGCGACATCAGCGCTTCCGCCGTGATTAATGCCAATTTCCGCGATCACATAGGGCGGATTGCCAGGGCCGATCTGACGGCCAGCAATTTCTAGTCCCAACTGCGGCATGTCTTTTATTCTCCTGTGATGAAGGTGTAATCAGCGTTGAGACCGGCAATATCACTCATCCCAAAGGCAGGATTGCGATTGTAGAGTTTGTCAAATACGGGCGCCAAAAGCTGGTAGTCTTCTGGTGTATCGATGGTGAGCGAGGGGACGGCAAAAACAATATCCGAGACAATGGTGACCTGCGTATATGTATCTGGGGCCTGACGAATGTGCCAAGTGACATGTTCATGATCGTTAGGATCTGAACTTTCCAGACCCCTTTCAAGCGCATCCATACGAGCAACCTCTACATACAGCCCATAGGGATATCCTGACTGTTGTATATTGCTTGCATAGACACAATCGGGGCCCGCATCCAGCAATCCTTGGACGACGCGATCAATCAGGGAACCGTCAACAAAGGGATTATCCCCAGTCAATCGCACGACAATATCAGACTGCCCCGCCGCCCCGATCATACGCGCCAGAACATCATCCTCAGATCCGCGATAGCAGTTATATCCCCTTGCTAAACACATTTCCTGCACGGGATCGTCCTTAACCTCTGATGTCGTCGCGACAATAAGGGTATCAAGACAAGTTGCGCGACTGGCGCGCTCCACCAGCCGATGCAGCATGGGAGCCCCAGCCAGAGGCATCAGAATTTTCCCTGGTAGACGTCTTGACCCCATGCGCGCTTGTATAACAACGGCGACTTTGTCAGGCATTAATACCAACCAAGGGAGAGGGAGCGTCGTCTTGACACGGAAGCATTTATATAGCTACCGCACCGGAGGATCTTTAATCCTCTGGTGTTGCTGATCCTTTAGAACAGGCTTCTGGTCGTGTCAACAATGATGAAGCATTGCCCCAACGGTCGCTTGGAGTATCGTGATCGATACGAAGAAATGTACTTTCTGGATGCATATGCTGAATTCTGACCCGAATTTGTCCTTGATCACGCTTGGCACCGTCCAATTGGGGATGCCCTACGGGGTCGCCAATCTTCAGGGTCAACCAGATAAAGAGACAAGTTTTGCCGTCTTGGACGCAGCCTGCTCTTGCGGAATACGCGCCTTTGACACCGCGCGCGCATATGGCGAGTCAGAGTCGATTATTGGTGAGTGGTTAACGGAAAGGCCCCTTAAGGGAACCAACATTGCCCCGACTCTGATCTCAAAGATCCCAAAACTGCCCAAAGACTTTGGCAATGCCGCAGCCTGGGTGATTGAGAATGCCAATAAATCTCTACAGACATTGCAGGTGACTCACATCTGGTGCTTCATGCTGCACAATGCGGATGACATCGAAAATGCATCCGTCAGAAAGGGTCTCGAGTCACTTCTGGAATCAGGGAAATGTTCAGCAATTGGCGTTTCTGTGTATGAACCAGATCAGATCAAGAATGCATTGAAGCACTTTCCGATCACCGCGGTTCAAATGCCAGGGAACCTTCTGGATTCACGCTTCAAACAGGCGGGCGCTGTCGAATTATGCAACAACCATGGCGTTTCGGTTTTTTGCAGAAGTGTCTTCCTTCAAGGGGTGCTTGCAATGCCCCCGGAACGCCTGCCCCAACGTTTTATGGATCTGTCTCCCATTCTGGCCAAATTGAACCATATGGCGGGTTCGTTGAATATGTCAGTGCTCAGTTTGCTTATGAAAGCCGCGTTTGATGCGACAGGAGCAACCACACTTGTTTTGGGCGCAGAACGCCCGGAGCAGGTCATCGAATTTGCGCAAGCGGCAAAAACTGTGTCTCAATTGCCCGAAGAATATATTAAGTCACTGGATCCGTTTATCCGGCAATTGCCTGATTGCATTCGGGACCCCCGCCAATGGTGATCTGGTCGCAGCAAATTAAGCAAATGGGCGTCCCGATCCCACCATCTGCCACGATTGTATTATCGGGAAGATCATTTCCCTGGCGCAACCATATGAAAGATCAATAGTGATGGCGCGTAACAATACGGACCTGGTAAATGGCGCTGGACAGGGGCGCTGTGATACGTTAGTGAGCCTCTGTGTTTTGACATTATAAAAATGTGATTAGGGAATTTGTACACAAATGAATGATAGAATAACGCATCTTCGACGTCTGGAAGCAGAAAGTATCCATATTTTTCGCGAGGTTGCGGCCTCGTTTGAAAAGCCGGTGATGATGTATTCCATTGGCAAGGATTCGTCGGTGATGCTGCATCTGGCGATGAAGGCGTTCTATCCTTCCGTGCCCCCCTTTCCGATGTTGCACATTGATACGACCTGGAAATTTAAGGAAATGATCTCCTTCCGGGACCAGCGCGCTGCGGAATTGGGGATCGACCTGATAGTCCACACCAACCCGGATGGGCTGCGCGATGGCGTTGGGCCGTTTAGCCATGGGTCATCCGTCCATACCGATGTGATGAAGACACAGGCCCTGAAACAGGCGCTGGATCACTATAAGTTTGATTGTGCCATTGGCGGGGCCCGCCGGGATGAGGAAAAATCCCGCGCAAAAGAACGGGTCATGTCTTTCCGCAGCAAGGGTCATGTCTGGGACCCGAAAAACCAGCGCCCGGAATTGTGGTCGCTGTACAATACCCGCATTGCCCAGGGGGAAAGCGTGCGCGCCTTCCCCATTTCCAACTGGACAGAATTGGACATCTGGCAATATATCCATGCGGAAAGCATCCCGATCCCACCGCTTTATTTTGCAAAGGAACGCCCGGTCGTCCTGCGCGATGGGCAATGGATCATGGTGGATGACGAGCGCCTGCCCCTGCGGGAGGGAGAGACCCCACAGCAAAAAATGGTCCGCTTCCGCACCCTGGGCTGCTATCCCCTGACCGCCGCGGTGGAGAGTCCCGCGGACACGCTGCAGGCCATTATCTCCGAAACCCTGATTTCCCGGACGTCTGAACGACAGGGCCGCATGATTGACCATGATCAGGCCGGATCGATGGAGAAGAAAAAGCGGGAGGGCTATTTCTGATGAGCGCTGACACCCCCGCGACCCTGACACCCGAAGACATTGATGCCTATCTGGCTGCACAGGAACAAAAAGACCTGTTGCGCTTCATTACCTGTGGATCCGTCGATGATGGGAAATCCACCCTGATCGGGCGTCTGCTGTATGATTCCAAATTGATATTCGAAGATCAATTGACCGCCCTAGAGGCAGACAGCAAACGCGACGGCACCGTCAAGGACGGTCTGGATTTCGCCCTTCTGGTCGATGGGTTACAGGCCGAACGGGAACAGGGCATCACCATTGACGTCGCCTATCGTTTCTTTGCCACCGACAAGCGCAAATTCATCGTCGCGGATACGCCAGGTCATGAGCAATATACCCGCAATATGGCGACGGGCGCATCCACCGCTTCGGCTGCCGTTATCCTGATCGATGCCAGGCGCGGGGTTCTGACCCAGACACGGCGCCATTCCTTCATCGTTTCCCTGTTGGGAATCAAAACAATCCTTCTGGCGGTCAACAAAATGGACCTGGTCAATTATGATCAGGATGTCTTTGACCGTATCGTTGCCGAATATCGGAGCTTCGCGGCCCAGCTGTCGGGGAACCAGACCATATCCGCCATCCCGCTATCCGCCCTGAAGGGCGATAATTTGATGACCCCCAGCACATCCATGCCCTGGTATGATGGTCCAACTCTACTGAACTGCCTGGAAAGTGCGCCGCTTCCGGAAGACCAGCCCGGCGGTTCCTTCCGGATGCCTGTACAATGGGTCAATCGGCCGAGTCTGGATTTCCGTGGGTTCAGTGGCACTGTTTCCGGTGGACCGGTGCACCAGGGTCAACATGTCATCGCCCTGCCCTCTGGCAAGCCAAGCACCATAGCACGGATTGTCACATTGGATGGGGATCTGGATCGCGCCCAACCGGGTCAGGCGATCACCCTGACCTTGGCGGACGAGATTGATGTCAGCCGCGGTGACATCCTGTGCGATGCCGAACAGCCAGCCAGCGTTACGGATCAATTCGCCGCCCATGTCATTTGGATGGCCGATGCGCCCATGATCCCGGAGAGACAGTATATCCTGAAGCTGGGGACCCAAACTGTCGGAGCCGCGATTACCGAGCTAAAGCACAAGATCAATGTGAACACGCTGGAACACAATGCCGCCAAGACATTGGACCTGAATGAAGTTGCCCTGTGCAATCTGGCACTGGATCAGGCGATCACCTATGATCCCTATACCGATAATCCGCAGACCGGTGCTTTCATCCTGATCGACCGCTATACCAATGCGACCGTTGGGGCGGGCATGATCAGTTTTGGTCTGCGCCGGGCAACCAATCTGGTCTGGCAGGAATTGGATGTCACAAAACAGGTGCGCGCAGAACTAAAGCGCCAGAAGCCTGCAATCCTGTGGTTCACAGGCCTGTCAGGCGCCGGGAAATCGACTGTCGCAAATCTGGTGGAAAAGCATCTGCTCGCGATTGGACGACACACCTATATTCTGGATGGGGACAATGTACGGCACGGCCTGAACAAGGATCTGGGCTTCACCGAAACCGACCGGGTGGAAAACATCCGCCGCGTTGCAGAAACGGCGAAACTGTTCGTGGATGCCGGCCTGATCACGCTTGTATCCTTCATCTCCCCCTTCCGCAGCGAACGGGATTTGGCCCGGGATCTGGTCGAGGAAGATGAGTTCCTGGAAATTTTCGTCGACACCCCCCTGGCGGTCTGTGAAACCCGGGACCCGAAAGGCCTGTATGCCAAGGCGCGAGCCGGTCAGATCAAGAATTTCACCGGGATCGATTCACCCTATGAAGCCCCTGTTAATCCAGAGCTTCGGCTGGACACAACCACCGGAACCCCTGCAGAACTGGCAGAACAGGTAATCGGCTTCCTGAAACAGAAGGGCTTTATCTAAAAGCATCTTGCGGAGAGGTAAAAATGGGAAGCACGATCACGCTTAGCGCCATTGATGGGTTCACACTTAAAGCATACCGGGCGGATCCTGAAGGGGATGCTCGGGGCGGCATTGTGGTTATTCAAGAGATCTTTGGCGTGAACGATCATATTCGATCCGTTGCCGATGGCTATGCGGCACAAGGCTATAGCGTTATAGCCCCTCAACTCTATGACCGATCCGCCCCCGATATAGAATTGGGTTACACTCAGGGGGATGTCCAAAAGGGCCGCGACATTCGGGTTGAGATCGGGTTCGATAAACCGCTGTTGGATTTACAGGCTGCTGTTTCCTTGTTGAAATCAGAAGGGCTGGCTGTCGGTACCGTAGGATATTGTTATGGCGGTGCCCTGGCCTGGCGCAGTGCGGCCAAGCTGGATGGCCTGTCTGCGGCCATTGGATACTATGGCGGCGCCGCCACGTTTAAAGATGAAGCCCCTGAATGCCCTGTCCTTCTGCATTATGGCGAGAAGGACGCCATGATCCCCAGCACCGACGGCGCGATGCTGGCGGACCTGTATCCCAAGATGGTGGAGGCCTTTGTTTATCCAGCAGATCATGGGTTCAATTGCGACCAACGGGCCAGCTATGACGGGCCCAGCGCGGCCCTGGCCCTGGAACGCAGCCTATCCTTTTTTCAGGATTACATCGGTTAGGGTAATTTCAACTGAACTGAAGGTGTCCAAATCCTCTCTTCCCTTTAAGGTTAAACATGCGCATTGACATATAGCTATTTAACTATTTAATAATAGCGTATGATAGATCGACTGGAACAAACAAAAGCACTGGCAAGCGATACGCGGTTGTCCATTCTTGAATGGCTGGCTAGCCCGGATCGATATTTTTCGCATCAAGAGACAGGCAGGCCGTCTGAAATCGGGGTCTGTGTCACACTGCTGACCGAACGATTGGAGATGGCTCAGCCCACAGTCAGCCGACATCTGGAGTTACTGCGCCGCGCGCGCTTCCTGACCGTTAACAGAATTGGCCGATGGTCATTCTTTCAACGGGATGAAGCCGCAATAAACGATTATAAGGACTGGCTGAATGAGCATCTTTGAGGAGGCTGACGCAGCATTATTACCTGGTTTTCAGCGTCAATTCGTTGATATTGACGGGGCGCAGGTCCTCGCGCTAACAGGCGGCACTGGACCGGCTCTACTGATGTTGCATGGGGATCCACAGACCCATTTGTGCTGGCATCACATCGCGCCGCGCCTGGCTGAACGATTCAGTGTCGTTCTGACCGATCTGCGGGGGCGGGGCGAAACCCATAAGCCCGGTCACGCAGAAGGGCATGACGCCTACACAAAGCGTCAAATGGCCCGTGAACAGATCGCGGTAATGCGGGCATTGGGGCATGGTACCTTCGCGCTTGTCGGACATGACAGGGGCGCACGCGTCGCCCGGCGATTGGCCCTGGACCATCCGCAGACTGTCACGCACCTTGCCATCATGGACATCATCCCGGCCTTGGATTTCTATGAGGGTCTTAATGCCCAAATTGCGCAGGATTATTTCTACTTTTCTTTCCTGACTCAGGATTACCCGATTCCAGACACGCTGATTGGCAAGAATGCTGAGGCATTCATACGCCTGATTCTGTTCGGGTTGGTTGAGGAGGCCGATTGCTATGATCCGCTGGCGTTAAAAGCCTATCTGACGGCGCATATACAGTCAGCCTCCGTCACCGCAATGTGTGAGTGTTTCAGGGCTGGCTATCATATCGATCAGAAGCACGACGCCGCAGACCGTACATCGGGGAAAAAAATACAGTGCCCTACCCTCGTCCTCTGGGGGCAACATGGGGTTGTTGGGCGGCATTTTGACGTTAAAAGTATTTGGCGAGGCTGGTGCGAACACCCCCAATTCACCCCGATGCCAAGCGGGCACTTCATCCCGGAAGAAGCGCCCGAAGTGGCCTTCAACGCCCTAAATAACTTTTTAAGGACACGCGACCTAGATCAAAAGAACCAGAGTCAGCGTTAAAATCATACCTGATGTTAAAGATAGGACCCAATCATGACCCGCGAAACAATCTACCTTCCCGACCGGGGCTTGGACCACCTTGTCCTGGCTGTGGCTGCCCTGGAAAGAGCGCAGGAAACCTATGCTCAATTGGGCTTCACCCTGACGCCCCGAGCGGAACATAGCTGGGGCACGGCCAATCAGTTGGTTCAGTTGCAAGGCAGCTTTCTGGAAGTTCTGGAAGTCGCCGCACCGGAAAAGCTGTTTCCCCATGGGGGTCGAACTTTCAGTTTCGGTGCGTTCCTGAATGACTATTCCAAACATCGGGAAGGCTGTGCGATGGTCGTGTTTGAAAGCCACGACGCCCGCGCGGACCGGGATCAGTTTGCACAGCGGGGCCTGCCCGATCTGGACCCCTTTGATTTTGAGCGCCAGGCAAAGCTGCCGGACGGTAGCTCGGTGCGGGTCGCCTTTTCGCTGGCCTTCGCGCCACCACCCGAAATGCCGGACGCCGCCTTCTTCACCTGCCAGCAACACGCGCCGGAATATTTCTGGAAGCCGGATTATCAGAAACATCCCAACGGCGCGAAAACCCTGGAAGAAGTTGCCATCATCGCCAAGGATCCAGACTCCCTGCGACCCATCCTGGAAAAACTGCAGGCACCAGAAGCCGTTCATTCAGACCCGGATGGCCTGACCTGTGAGACCATGCGGGGCCGCATTCGTGTCATGACCCTGGACAACTATCAATTATGGTATGGGGAAGGGGCGGCCAGTTCAGCCCCGGCTACCCCGCATTTTGCAGCCATGCGCATTGGTGTTGCCGATATTCAGGCAACACAGGCTTTGTTAGATCAACAGAATGTGCACTATCATTGGGCCAGGGCGGGCTTGATCGTACCCTCCCTTTCAGTGCACGGTTGCTGTCTGGCCTTTGCCCAGATTTAGATCGGACCCAAATGACGGCCTTAGGCTCTATGCTCACTACCCGCTCGATACGCCCAGGCTGGTTTGGCGTTGTTGTGCTGTGCCTGATCGCAGCGACCACCAGCGGCTGTCAGACGACGGGGACTGTACCGCCCAGCCCGGCCCCTGCGACCGTCTATAGCGGTTATTTCATTTGGGATTCTGAGCGTCCCCATGGCGATGCGGCTTTGCAATGCATTCAACTGGTCTTCACAGACAGGGAGACATTACAGGATGGCCGCCTGCGCTTGACTGGCGTATCGCGCTATATCACCGGGCCGGATAATGAGATCAATTTCGTCGACACGGAATTAATCTATGACCCCTTAAAACACAGTTTCGAGCTGTGGGAGCGCAATGCCACCAGCGATAATTTTGTCGCGGACGGTCGCTTCAAGGGTCAGTTTAAGCCTGATGCCCTGTTTTTGAATGGTGTATGGGCAAGTGACTCTGGCGGAGAATCCGGCAGGCTTACTCTGCGCAAAGGGGCGGATGCCCCCTGCACCATGGCCGCAGATGTTTGATTAAATCCTGGCTTCGGGTTATTGGCCGAACTGAGAAACCTGCGTTATGACAACGCTCGACACTATATCCGCCCCGAAGGCTTCTCTGATTTCCGTATCCAGCAAGGCCCGAACCGATTCAAATGTATAGGAGTCATGGGTTGCGAAGTAATCTGACAAAGCCCCAAAAACGATGGATTGAACCTTGGGCTTATTCGCGGTCAGATAGGCAGCATTGCTGGGATTGCTGTATTCCAGCTGATAGGAAACAGCCAGGTTTCTAATGCCACACTCGGTACCAGACATCTGAACCACAGCCTGCCCCATATCCAGATAACTGCCTCCTGCGGGTGCTTCACTGGCCTGAACAGAAGTTTTCACCGCCAAAAAACACAGCATTAGAATGGCTGTTATGCATGTCCAAACTTGATCATTCAGTCTCATTTCTAACCCCAATCGCCCAAGTCCCAAATCAACACCGATCTCGATGCGTGCATCACAATGACCACATTGATTCATATGGCATATTCAGTCATATCGATAAACGACGACTATTTGAATGTTTTGTGCATGGCGGCAGACAATTCGATTTCCCCCTGATCTCGCAGTCGGTCTGCGACACTTTGCGCAACGTCCTGTGGTTTGTTCTGCGACAGCTTGGCCTTACCGTCGATCTGGTCAACGGTCATGTGAAAGGCAACAATGCCCCGGCGCATACCGGCCATGAAGGCAGGATCGGTGAGATCAGGCGCCCATCCCCCATCCCCTTCGTATTTGTGGGACAGCGTATTCATCAACCACGTTATTTTTGCGTCATCATCCAACACTTTTGGGCGCCCAATGACACGGGCCAGCGTATAGTTCCAGGTTGGAACGGACTTTGACGGATCCGGGTACCAGGTTGGCGAAATATAAGCATGCGGCCCCATAAAAACCGCCTGGGCCACACGCTCCCCGTCAAACAGCCGCCAATGTGGGTTCGCCCGTGCCATATGGCCGTACAAAACCGCACCGTCGATTATCATTGGTAAAGGCGTCGTAAAGGGAATGTGTTCGGCGGAATCTCCGGCGCTGATCAAGAGCCCAAAACTATTTTTCGCAATATCCGATAATATCCTTTCAGACTCTGTTAAATTAAATACTTCCGGTAGAAACATCTTATCCTCCAGCGGGTGTAATTGGACCAGAATATGATCTTATTTTCCATCGCAGCACAGGGTCATTTTCCTTAATTTTCTGGGGCCAATAGCTGGGTTGGGCGGCAAGATTCACGGTTCCGTCACACATCTATCTGTGGTATAAGGCGGCTGCCTTTTTGGGGTCGGCATATGACAAACTATAATCGCGCGCTTTAAGGATCATATCCAGCATGACGAGTCCCTATCTGGAAAGGCCAAGGAGGGAGCTTGGCCAGGCATTAAAGGACTGTGGCATAAACCGCAGTGACTTCGGATTCCATCCGCAACATGCCAAATCTCACTCCCATCCGACGACCAGCCCTTGGACCCGAACAGGTATTACCGAAAAAACATGTTTACGATCCAGCAAATGGATCATTGCCGCTTTTGCCATCCTGATTGCATCTGCCGCCGTGCTGGTTGCGACCACAACACCAGGCCAACAGGTTGCGCAGGAACCAAACGCTGACGACGTCATCAATATTGCGCCAGCGGCAGGTGGGCCTCAGTAAGAATTCAACAGCGGCAGGCTTTTCTATGCATTGCCTTTTAAAGTCACAAAAAACGGAGCCTGAAGGCTCCGTTTCTTATTATACAAACCTGTTCGTCTACCCCATCACCCTTGCCGCGCGATCATCATCTTCTTGATTTCCGCAATTGCCTTGGCCGGGTTCAGACCTTTCGGGCAGGTCTTGGAACAATTCATAATGGTGTGACAGCGATACAGCCGGAAGGGATCTTCCAGATTATCCAGTCTTTCACCAGTCGCCTCATCCCGACTATCGACAAGCCAACGATAGGCCTGCAACAGAACAGCGGGGCCCAGATAACGCTCGCTGTTCCACCAATAGCTTGGGCAGGACGTGGCGCAGGAAAAGCACAGAATGCATTCGTACAGCCCGTCCAGCTTGCGCCGGTCTTCGGGTGTCTGCAGCCGCTCCTTGTCAGGCGGGGGCGGTGTTTTGGATTTCAGCCATGGCTCAACAGAAGCCAACTGGGCATAAGCATTATTCAGGTCTGGCACCAGATCCTTGACCACCTTCATATGGGGCAGTGGATAGATGTTCACCTCGTCCTTCACATCATCGATGAACTTGGTACAGGCCAGCGTGTTGGTGCCGTCAATATTCATCGCACAGGACCCGCAAATTCCCTCACGACAGGAGCGACGGAAAGTCAGGGTCTGGTCCACCTCATTCTTAATCTTGATCAGCGCATCCAGAACCATTGGGCCACATTCATCCAGATCCACCTCATAGGTGTCGACCTGGGGCGTCTTCCCATCATCCGGGTTCCAGCGATAGATATTGAACTTCCGGACATTCTTCCCACCGGATTTAACCGGCCAGGATGTTCCTTTGCCAATCTTTGAATTAGCAGGCAGTGCGAATTCAGCCATAACCTATAATCCTCGTTTCACGAATGCTCTTAATAGACGCGGGCCTTGGGCGGGATGGCCTGAACATCATTGGTCATCGGGCTCATTGTAACGGGGCGATAATCCAGTTTCACCGTTCCGTCCTCATTCAGCCAGGCCAGAGTGTGTTTCATCCATTCCTTGTCGTTCCGCTCGGAATAATCCTCCCGAGCTTGTGCGCCGCGGCTTTCCTTGCGGTTCTCAGCGCCGACAATCGTGACCATCGCCTGGCCGATCAGGTTTTCAAATTCCAGTGTTTCCACCAGATCCGAATTCCAGACCATGCCGCGATCAGAAACAGAGATATCGTCCTTATCGGCCCAAATCTTCTTCAATTCATCAATGCCTTCCTGCAGGACTTCGCCGGTGCGGAACACAGCACAGTTATTCTGCATAACATGCTGCATACGCCCGCGAAGTGCCGCAGTCGTGGTCGATCCTTTGGCATGACGCAGCCGATCAAAACGATCAATTGCCGCATCAGTCGCATCCTTAGTCAAAGGCCGCGTCTTTTCCGTCGGATCCACGGTTTCTGCGCATCGATTGGCGACAGAACGCCCAAACACGACCAGGTCCAGCAAGGAATTGGATCCCAAGCGGTTTGCCCCATGAACGGATACGCATGCCGCTTCCCCCGCCGCCATCAGACCCGGAACGGGAGAATTCGGATCCCCGTCCTTCAGAGTGACAACCTCACCATGATAATTGGTCTGAATGCCGCCCATATTATAATGGCAGGTCGGGATAACCGGAATCGGCTCCTTGGTCACATCGACACCGGCAAAAATTTTCGCGGTTTCTTCAATGCCAGGCAGGCGCTCATGGATGACCGCCGGGGACAGATGTTCCAGATGCAGGTGGATATGATCCTTTTTCGCACCAACGCCCCGGCCTTCCCGGATTTCCATGGTCATAGAGCGGGAGACAACATCCCGGCTGGCCAGATCCTTAGCAGACGGCGCATAGCGTTCCATAAAGCGCTCGCCCTCTGAATTGGTCAGATAGCCGCCTTCCCCGCGCACGCCTTCAGTGATTAGACACCCCGCCCCGTAAATGCCCGTCGGGTGGAACTGAACGAATTCGCAATCCTGCAGCGGCAGACCGGCGCGCAGCACCATGCCACCGCCATCGCCTGTGCAGGTATGGGCAGACGTCGCTGAGAAGAAGACGCGGCCGTAACCGCCGGTCGCCAGCACTGTCTGTTTTGCGTTAAAGCGATGCAGCGTCCCGTCATCCAGGTTCCAGGCGAGGACGCCCCGGCAAGAGCCATCGTCATCCATGATCAGGTCGATGGCGAAATATTCGATAAAGAATTCCGCGTCATGCTTCAGCGATTGTTGATACAGCGTATGCAACATCGCGTGTCCGGTCCGGTCGGCGGCGGCACAAGTGCGCTGTGCCGCCGGACCTTCTCCGAATTTCGTTGTCATGCCGCCAAAGGGTCGCTGATAGATCTTGCCGTCTTCGGTGCGGCTGAAAGGCACGCCATAATGTTCCAGTTCGACAATCGCGGGCGCGGCTTCGCGCACCATATATTCGATCGCGTCCTGGTCGCCTAACCAGTCAGACCCTTTGACAGTGTCATACATGTGCCAACGCCAGTCATCCGGGCCCATATTGCCCAGAGCTGCCGAAATCCCTCCCTGCGCTGCAACGGTATGAGAGCGGGTCGGGAACACCTTGGTGACACAGGCTGTCTTCAGACCTTTTTCTGCCAGTCCAAACGTGGCACGCAACCCGGCGCCGCCAGCCCCCACGACGACGACGTCATAGGAATGATCAATCACGGTATAGGCTTCAGTCATTCTCGGATCCCTCTTTCGGGTTAGTCCGTGTTTTCAACAAGCAGCGTTTTCCGCGCATCAGGCGGTAAAGGCCACCTTCAGCACCGCAAACACCGCAGCAACCGCCAGCGCGACAGAGGCCAGCTTGACCACCAGCATGACACCAACTTTTGCGGCTTCGCCATGGATGTAGTCCTCTACGACGACTTGCAAACCCAATTGCAGGTGATGGAATGTCGCACCGATCAGCAACACCATCATAATGGCGTTGAAGGGAGAGGCGAGCCAGTTAGCCATTTCGCCATGCTCTGCCCCGGCATGCCCCACCATTGAAAGGATAAACCACAGCGTCAGCGGCACCAGCGCCACCGCTGTCACACGCTGCATCCACCAATGATGCGTTCCACTGCGGGCCGATCCCAGTCCGCGCACCTGGCCAAGTGGTGTCTTCAAACTCATCTGTATATCCCCTGTTGTCTCTTACGCCACCAGCGTCAAATGGCGAAATACCCAATGATCCATGTTACCAATGTCAGGCACGCCGCCACGATGGGCACCGCATGTCCTGTCCTTTGGGCCACATCCAGATCAAATCCATGGCCTGTATCCCAGACCAGATGTCGAACACCATTTGCAAGATGATAAAACAAGGCAAAGGTCCAGCCGAACAAGAACAGTCGACCAAAGAAGCTGCCCATAACGGCTTGCGCACTCCCGAAGGCTTCAGGCCCTGTCGCCAGCGCCACCAGCCACCAGACCAAAAGCAACGTCCCAACCCCCAGCGCAATACCCGTCGCGCGATGAAGGATGGAATAGGCCATGGTCCACTGCCAACGATAAATCTGCAAATGCGGAGATAGCGGTCGATTTTCCGTCGTCATGCTTTGATACCTTTTTTGACTACTCGCCTCAGCGGCTGCGCACACAGTAAGGTCTCAGCCCGAACTGTCAAAATGTTTTGCATTGCAGCAGGATTACGGCACTTCAAATAGACCCGGCGCCATACAGAAAATCCAAACAAAACAGGCGGTTAAAAAACCGCATTAAACAATTGTGGATAAGTCTGTGAGTAAATTGTTATTAAATTGTTATTAAGTATAAATACACTCAACAACTTTTTTTACATTGTTATTACTTTTTTGTAGACTTCGTTGTAATGCGAACGCAAGATTTTATCAACGCGGTTGTTGTGACTTCAGTCTTTAATTTTTGTTCTTGTTACTGAACTTCTGGTTCAGTGAGAGCATAGATAAAGAGATGGAGGGGTGGCTCAAGGCCCTTTGGGATTTTGACCACAACAACGCCAGACGGTTCGAAACATCATTCTCGCGGATGGCGTTTCATGAAGGGCCGAATGGGGTGACTGTCGGCTGGACGGGCTTGCGATGTTTTGGGCAACCGGGACATTCTTGCATCCGGAAAGATCGGTGGTCTCTGTGACAGATACCCGCGCGGGCGACGCATCTCCCCCTTGGGAAACGCGACCGGCGTGGCGGCGAGTAGAATGACCCGAAGACCAGGTGCTTTGCCAGGGTGACCAGGACATCGGATCGGACCAAAAGCCGCACTGGATCGTCATTGATGTTCACGACACTGCGCTGACGCGTGGGAGGCCTCGCTCTCCGGAGGCTCCGTGAAGCCGCTACGGCTTTGGCTGTGGCAGCATCGTCACCGGGACGACGCCAGACGTCCTGACTGTCGATTCGGAGCCTCGCGCGCGTCCTTCAAGCCGCCGCATTCAGGTGAAAACCTCACCAGGATCGGCTAATCGAGGGTGAGACACACCACCCGGTGTGCTTCCCTCGACCAAGGGGCTTGAGAACAAATCGGGCGTTCGATCCACAGGGTCGAACGCCCGTTTTCTGTTCGCCGGATTCGCTGCTAACGATATTGTGAACACCAAATAATTGCGGCTTTCACAGTAGTTGTTATCGTTAACGAAGTTGATTAAAGTCTCTGTTCAAAAACATTACAAATGCGCGGTTTTTGCGCAAAAAACTGTGGGGGGTTTATGCCAGTCTGGCGCTTTAGCAGTATCATCGGCATTCTTTTTGCCCTTTCATTTGGTACTCAAGCTTCGGCCAACACACTGGAAACAGTTCAAGACAGGGGTCTGTTGCGCTGTGGCGTCGTCAACAGTGGGGTTGGGCTTTCAGAGATCGACCTGCAAGGGCACTGGCAAGGATTTTTCCCGGATTTCTGTCGATTCATGGCAGCTGCTATTCTGGGGAATGCCGATGCTGTCGAATATATTGAGGTTAACTACGTAACGCGGTTCGAGGCCCTTAATGCGGATGCGTTCGATGTCCTTATGGCCAATACGACCTGGACCGCCGGACGGGATATCGACCTGAAACTGGCCTTCACACATCCCCTGTTTTATGACGGCCAGGGCTTTCTTGCTCATCGATCCGTCGGCTTAGACTCTGTTGCGGATCTTATTGGCGATAAAACCTATTCCGTCTGTGTCAGCGATGGAACGACCACCATTGAAAATCTGCGTGATCTAGTTGCCACGAACAATTTGAACCTGAAAATCATCACATTCCAGTCCGTCGAAGGTGTTTATGACGCTTTTTTTGCACGGGTATGCGATCTGATGACACAAGACAGGGTGGCGCTGGTGTCACAGCGCTTGAACCGGGCTGCTGATCCCTCCAGTTTTGTCCTTTTCCATGACATCATTTCTAAAGAACCTCTGGGACCCGCCGTTCGGGAAAATGATCCACAATGGTATGACATCGTGCAATGGACGATTTATGCCACCATGATGGCGGAAGAAAATGGCATCACGCAGCAAAACGTCGATACTTTTCTGAATTCCGCGGAACCGGAAATTCAGCGCCTTCTGGGTGTTGTGCCTGATATCGGCGACTCACTGGGTCTGCCCCGGGATTGGGCCTATCAGGGATTGAAACAGGTTGGCTCTTACAGCGAGATTTATGATCGCACATTAGGCAAAAACTCTTCCATGGGGCTTGAAAGAGGTTTAAATGCCCTTTGGTCAGATGGTGGTCTTTTATACACGCCACCACTGCGCTAAAGTTGGACAAATTGGCTCCATACTGCGCATTATTGTACTTTGGCGCAGGGAACAAAGAAAGAGATTGAATGCTGTGCGGGGGGGCGTTGACACGCGGGGAACGCGCGAATTTGTTCAATGCTCAGTTTTCTGTGAACCCTTTACTGTTTTCTGACTTCCCTATTTCAATGGAAATGTATTCCAGCCTTCGCGCTTGTTTTGAAAGCCGATAGAAATGCGGTGGTCCCTGATTTCAGTTCGCCTGGTCATCGCCATATCCCTTTTTGGATTGGTGACATGCGGGGCTTTGCTGACGGCAGTGCTCAGTTTTGATGACATGCGGCGCGGCTATGACCACATCGCAACGACAACCGTCCCGGAACTGATTGCAGCGTCCCGTATTGGCCAGACAGCGCAGGCCATCGCATCCACGGCACCCGCGCTCAGTTCCGTTGAAACCCATCTGCGCAAAGAGGCGGTAAATCATCGCATCACCGACCAGATCAAACTTCTGGACGCCTATTTGAACGATTTACAGAATCTGGTTGGGGTATCAGAAACGGCCGCCAAGTTGATTGATCGTATCCGACAAAGCCGTGATGCGCTGGTGCAAAACCTGGAAACACTGGATAAAACAGTCAGTGAACGCATAACGGTTGAAGGCAGATTGATCGAAACCTATGCCACCGCGCGGTCCATCATGGACCGCCTGCAAGAGGCGCAGGATGACGCGATCTTAGCGATGGGTTCAATTGATCTGCATGCTGAATTGCCCGGGAACGGTACATTGCACCAGAAATGGTACCGACCAATGGAAGCAGCACTGATCAATGTCCTGGCCGTTCGCACCTTTGATTCTGATGTCCTTGTGGAACAGGCAAACGACAGGGCCGCCGGTTTTCTGGCAACCGCCCAAAACGCATCGGTGGTATTCGAACCTTATCTGACAAAGGATATGATTGAGAGACTGCGGGGCTTAGAAGGCGAGGCACGGTGGCTGATTGAAGGGGATAGGGGGATCTTTGGTCTGGTCCGCAAACGGCTGGAATTGTTAACCAATCTCAAAGGATTGCTGAATTCAAACATATTCCTTGCCAACCGGTTTGTCGGTTCTGTTGCAGACCTGACCTTAGTGTTGCGTGAAGATACGCTTAAAAGCTCTCTGGCATTCAAGGAAATCGCTTATTCAAAATGGCTGATTTTACTTGGCGTGATGGGGGGAAGCATTGCGGCTGTCCTTATCCTGTCGCTCTATGTGCGCAAACGTATTGTGCGGCGCCTGAACGCACTGCGAGATTCTCTGATCGCCCGGGTCAGCGGACAATCCGTGCCAATCCCTGTGGATGGTCAGGATGAAATCGCTGATATTGGACAGGCCGCCGCTTACTTCGCCGAAGCGGTCGCAGAGCGAGAGCAAAGCCTGTATCGATCAAAGGAAGAAGCAGAGCACCTCGCCCGGGAAGCGGAGGCCGCCAATCGCGCAAAATCCGTATTTCTGGCAAATATGAGCCACGAATTGCGCACCCCCCTGAATGCCATCATCGGGTTTTCAGAACTGATTGGCAGCGGCCAGATTAAACAGAACCGCAATCAGGAATATGCAATGGATATCAATGACAGCGGTCGCCACCTGCTGGAACTGATCAATCAATTGCTGGACTATTCCAAAATCGAAGCAGGCGAACGTGATCTAGCCATGCGGGCGATCAATGCGTCAGAAGAACTGACATCGCTGGAAAAACTGATTCACCAACCCTTGGAGCGCCGGAATCTGACAATTGCCAATATGCTGGATCCAGACCTGATGGTTTGGGCTGATCGCACTGCCTTCAGGCAGGTCCTGCTGAATCTATTGACCAATTCCTGTAAATTCGCCTACGAACATTCCACAATCACCGTTAGCGCCACCACGGAAAATGGCATGGTCGCCATTGAAATTGCTGATCGTGGAATTGGCATTGGTGAAACCCACCTAGCCAGGGTCATGCAACCTTTTCATCAAGAGACGGAAACCTATATTCGCCCGTCGGGCGGCACAGGTCTGGGTCTGGCAATCGTCGAATCTCTGGTTCAGATGCATGGTGGCGTCGTGACGTTGACCAGCGAGAAAGGGATTGGCACATCGGTTACGGTACAGTTCCAATTGGCGCAAACCGATATACCACCAGCCTAAAGCATCATGTGCTCGCAAACGCTCACACATAATGCTCTAACCATTTGTGTTTTCAGCAAATACGTCGTCGCACACAGATCCGTTCGCGCAGGTTTTTCTCTAACCAACTCTACCCATCTCCGCGCGGATTGCACACCACAGACCCACCAGGATTGGAACGCCGCCCAAAAGGGTCATTGCCGGGATTGCTTCGTTAAAATAGACCAATCCCAGAAAGCCGCCGATGATCGGCTCCCCCAACAGGCAAATCGCTACAAAAATGGGGGAAACCCGACCCAGGGAATGATTGTACGATGTGTGACCGATCACCTGGCTGACAAGGCCTAATGCCAAAATCGCCAACCATGCCTGTTGCCCCAGACCGGACACCGAAACGCCCATAACCAGGCCTGCGATGATCAGCGTGACAGCGGCACTGCCATAACACAGCGTCACGTACTGACTGGTTTCCAGATACTGACGGACATGTTTTCCAATCATCAGATAGCCCGCCATGGCCATGCCCCCCAGCGTGGCAAGGCACAGACCGACAGGATCCCCTTGTGGATTTCTAAGCCCGTCCCACCCGATCAGGGTCAATCCTACAAGGCATAACAGAATCCCGATCAGCACCCCGTTTGGCGGTCGCCCGCGACCAAGTGCTGTTTCAGCCACGACCACCCAAATCGGTGACAGGCTGACCAACAAAGCGCTTTCAGCAATAGTCAGGCGTTGGACAGATTCAATCCAGCTTGCGAAATGCACGGCCAGAAACAGGCCGGACACTAAAGAAAAACCGATCAACACCAAGCCTGATGGCCGCACGGCACGGACCGATCCACGCATTCCATACAAGGCAAAGGGCAGAAAAACCAATGTCGCAATTCCAACCCGCGCCGCGGCAATCAGCAAGGCCGGCGCATCCCCCGCCAATCGCACAAAGATAACACCGTGACTGACTGCCGCCAGTCCGATCAGCGCAACCAGCACCATCATGCCACGATGGGGCTGAAGCATCGGGCTGTTAACCGGGCCTGTCATTTGTCAGGGTCAACGTGTCGGGCGGGGAATATCTTCCGCATAATCATAGAAACCCCGCCCGGTTTTGACACCCAACCAGCCCGCCTCGACATATTTGACCAACAGGGGACAGGGGCGGTACTTCGCATCCGCCAGATCCGCATGCAACACGGACAGGATCGCAAAACACGTATCCAATCCGATGAAATCAGCAAGCTCCAATGGCCCAAGGGGATGGCGCGTCCCCAGCTTCATGGCGGTATCAATGGCGGTTACACTGCCTACCCCCTCATACAGCGTGTAAATCGCCTCATTGATCATCGGCAGTAAAATACGGTTGACGATAAAGCCTGGAAAATCCTCTGATACGGCAACAGTTTTGCCCAAGGCCTCTGCATAGGATTTAAACTTTTCAAAAGTTTCATCTTTTGTCGCCAGTCCCCGCACCAGTTCCACCAGCGGCACTGATGGAACTGGATTCATGAAATGACAGCCGCAGAAGCGATCCGGGCGGTCCGTAATTGCCGCCAACCGCGTGATGGAAATCGAAGACGTATTGGTCGCCAGATAGGCCTGATCACTCATTGCCGCCGTCGCGGATTTCAGGATATCGCGTTTGACCTCTTCATTCTCTGTGGCGGATTCAATCACCATTTCGCAATCAGACAGCATCCCATAGTCTGTGCCAGTCTGAATAAGCGCAAGGGCCGGGGCGATTTCCGCCGCATCAATCAGGCCACGCCGTGCCTGTTTGTCCATGGACTCCTTGATTTTCTCCAGTGCGATGGACAATGCATCCTGTGAAATGTCCAATAAGCGCACTTTTGCACCGGCTAAGGCAGAGACATGGGCGATCCCATGACCCATCTGACCTGCACCGATGACGCCGATGGTCTTAAACATCGCCGTCTCCTTTCCCGCATGGCTGGCCGCCCCTCGTTTCGGGGGCGGTCCTTATGTTGCAGTGCAACTTTGAGCCGGACAGCTGCATTATGCAAGTGTCATAGTGTAAACAACCGTCCCCATTGCGCCAATTGATCCTGAATACCGGCAAGCCTCAGGCTGTGCCAGGCAAGAACTTGATTGGATGATAGGACGGGTTTGCCCAATTCCGCTTCCAGCGACGCAATAGCATCGGCCAATCGAACGCTGGTGCAGGAGACAAAAACGCAATCGACATCGTCGCGCTTGCCTAAAGCCAAGACGGCCCGGCGCAGACTGTCTGTCGTGATGCAGGCTACGATATTGTCATCGGGTTCATTGAAGGACCCGAAGACAGGAACTGTGTAGCCCCGTGCCTCTATATATCCACGCACAAGCTCGTTTACGTCACGCGTATAGGGGGTCAATACAGCAATTCGGCAGACATCCAACGAGTCGAATGCCGCAAAGGCAGCCGTTATTGGAGTATTGGGTCGCGCTTCCGGACGACCCTTTTTGATTTGACCGAAGACCCGATCTTCACCCAACACGATGCTGGCCGACGTGCAGGCATAGGCCAGCACGTCCAAGTGCGCATCGGGCAAAATAAGTGCGGCCTGACTGGCGATGGTGTCTTCCATCGCAGCCAGGGTTGTCGGCGTTATGATGGCTGAACTAGCAATACGGGTGAAATGGACCGCCACGCCGGGCTGGGCAACCATCTCCCAGAATTCATGCTCTACGGTGTGATCGCTGGCCAGAACCACGGCGCCAATACGGGCGCGTGCAGCCAGACCGGCGCTCGCTTGAAAGGGAAAATCAATAAAGGACCTGTCTGGAGCATCCACCAGCGACTCATCCACCAGCGACTCGGGCACCCTACACCCCCTTCCCCACGGACTGGATCAACGATCCACTGCCGCTATTGTTTGACCCGCGACGGGCGACGGGTCATGCCTTCAGGCACTTCTTCCGACTTACTATCGATGAACACACGCTGCCAAACCATCGCCCCTTTGTCGGATTTCACCAGCATCCAAGTGCGCCCAAAGGCCGTATCGACCATTAATGTCCCAGGTTTGCCATCAATAGTCGTCGGCATGGTCAAATACCGACCAGGCGCGGTCAAAGACGCCCCGTCGTCCGATGATTGCGCCACAGCAATCCCTGAAAAGGTTAAGGACCCAACCAATAAACCTGTCACCAAGGCAGCAGTTTTCAAAAAGCGCATCATTGTGAACATCCCTCCAAACAAGATCATTTCGCACCAACAATCCGATGCGCTATCGGCACTGTACAGCGCAGAACGCTTGGGGGGAAGCATCTATGCGAAGGTCTTTATACAGGACGGCGGGCCAGGGCCAACCCGATGCCCGTCGCCAATAATAAAGTCCCCGTGATGCGGGCGCGCAGCACGGCCCGTTTCGCATCCATCAGATAGGGTCGAATACGCCCGGACATCAGGGCATAACTACCGTCCAACAAAATGGCCACGCCAATAAAGCTTGCCGTCATGATCACAACCTGTGGGGCTGGCGGCAATCCAGCGTCGATGAATTGCGGAAAGAAGGCGATGTAAAACACGATGGTTTTGGGATTGGTCAACCCGGTCAGGAAGCCATGTATGAACGTCCGCTTGAACGATTTCCGCCGGTTCGCCTTGGCATCCTGCAAAACCGCCGCTGAGGATCGCCATTCCTTGATACCCAGGTAAATCAGATAGGCAGCACCCACCCATCGCACAATATCGAACAGTTCCGACATCAGCGTCAGGGCGGCGGTAAGACCGATCGCGCCCGCTATCAGTAATATCGCGGTCCCGAAATTCGCCCCCAGGCTGGTGCTGATACCATAGCGGGTACCATGCTTCAGGCTATTGGCAATAACCAGGGTCACGACGGGCCCAGGCATCAGAACCAGAAGTGCCGAAGCAAGCAGAAACGCACTGAACAATTCGATATTTAGGACTTCCATGATCTATATTACCTCTGTTTCTTCCAGCGGCCGCCCTGCCGCAATGCGTTCATATCCAAAAACGGATAAATCGATGCTGCGATATGCTCCATGGGTTATCATTTCCGCAATTCCACGCCCGACCGCAGGGGATTGCTGCATGCCATGCCCGCTGAACCCATTAGCAAAATAGAAATTCGTAAGGTCTGGATGGGGCCCTAGAATGGAATTGGCATCCAGCAAGCACATCGCATAATGACAGCCCCAGGCAGAAACCTGCCGGATGGCCTCAAAGGCGGGCACCCGATGCGCCAATGTGGGCCACAGATATTCTTCAAACTGATCATAGGCGACATCAAAGTCGGTGTTCTCTGGATCCTCTTCCCCGGGATTTGGGGAGCGACCGCACAGGAACCCCTTCCCTTCTGCCCGAAAATACGTGCCCGAACTATCAATCACCAACAGGTCTTGCGGCACTGGATCGCGGCTTTCACAGTAGAAAACACAGCGCTTGCGGGGAGAGACCGGAAGGTCCGCAATCCCTGCCATGTCCGCCACCCATCGGGCTCGGCCTCCGGCTGCATTTACAAAGGCACCGGCGGGCACAACTTCCCCCATGTTTGTAACCGCCGCAGTCAGGCGTCCGCCTTCACGCTTAAACCCTGTGACTTCCGCCTCGCGATATACGACCCCCATTGAAATGGCCTTTTTCCGAAAGGCGCGGGTCAAGGCATAGCCGTCGAACCATCCCTCTCGCGACAAACCGACATGGGCAACGACCAGATCCTGAGCGTTCAACCAGGGAAACTTCTTTGCAATGGCATCGGGCCCGACAAATCGATCCACTTCAGCGCCACTGTCACGCTGAATGGTCAGAATTTTGTCAAAAGCCCCCTGCTGAGACTCATCGCCTAGAAACAAATACCGGCCTTCATGAAACTGGATGTCAGGGGCGTCGCCCTCAATCCCCAAATGATAGCCAACCTGGGTTAGGAAATCATAGCCATAGCGGGAGATGGCGATGTTCTCCGGTGTTGAAAATTGCTGACGGATCGATGCGACAGACCGGGCAGATGTGGAAAATTCATAGCTGGGATCCCGCTCGAACACCGTCACGGTGCCTTGAAAATCAGGGTCCAGTGCAAGAAAATACGCTATTGCACTGCCAATCACGCCCCCACCAACGATTACAACGTCCGGCATCACGCACCGCCGCGCAATTTTGTTATCGTCGTGCCAAAGGAGATCGCTTCAGGCGATGTCATCAATTCGATCAATGCCGGCCCCTTATATGCGCGCGCCGCTGCAAAGGCGGCTGGGAAATCAGCCGTCCGCTCAACCCTTGTGCCCCAGGCACCATAGGCTTCCGCCAATTTCGCAAAATTCGGATTGCTGAGATCGGTCCCAGACACACGCCGGGGATAATCCCGCTCCTGATGCATGCGAATGGTTCCATAGGTGCTATTGTTGGAAACGATGATCGTGATATCCAGATTGTGCTTCATTGCTGTCGCCAGTTCCTGGCCATGCATCATGAAACAGCCGTCCCCGGCAAAACAGATCACCTCCTGATCCGGTGCATCCAGCTTTGCCGCCACGGCCGCAGGCAGTCCATAGCCCATGGAACCGGATGTGGGTGCCAACTGCGTCCGGAAGGACCGGAACTGATAATAGCGATGCACCCAGCCTGCATAATTGCCCGCCCCATTGCAGATAATCGCGCGATCATCTGTGGACGCATCGACATGTTTGACGACCTCTTCCATCTTCACGTCCCCTGGCGTTTCGATGGGTGTCAGGCTGCTTAAATACGCTTCATGCAATTTGCCAACACGGTCTTGATCCCGTTTCATGGGTGCAACATCAACCTGTGACAGGGCTTCGGCAAAACCCTGTGCGGTCGATACGATGGCTAGTTCCGGGCGATAGACCCGCCCGATTTCCGACGCGCTGGGATGGATATGAACAAGGGTCTGCTTTGGATTCGGACTTTCAACCAGACTATAGCCGCTGGTCGTCATTTCCCCTAAACGCGCCCCAACAACAATCAGAAGATCCGCATCTTCAATCGCTGACTTCAGGCTGGGAATGGGGCCTATACCGCTGTGCCCAACATAACTGGGATGGCGATTGTCGATGTAATCCTGTGTGCGGAAAGAGCTGCAAACCGGCAGTGCCGCACGATCACAAAAAGCCTCTACCTGTTGGCGGACCTGATTGGACCAACCGGGGCCTCCCACCATCATGATCGGTCGCTCCGCCATTTTCAGCAGATGTGCCAATTGCGACATATCATCCTGACCTGGTCGCGCCTTGGCAGGATTTGCCCGCACAGCATCTTTCACAACCACCGATTCCCGCAGCATATCTTCCGGCAGGGCCAGAACGACAGGGCCCGGACGCCCAGATTGGGCGATATGATAGGCCTGACTGACATATTCGGGAATACGATCCACCCGATCAATCTGGGCCGCCCATTTTGCCAGGGGCGCAAACATCTGGCGATAATCCACTTCCTGGAAGGCTTCCCGATCCACCATGTCGCTGCCAACCTGACCGATAAACAGAATCATGGGCGTGGAATCCTGATAGGCGATATGCACCCCGGCAGAGGCGTTTGTCGCGCCGGGGCCACGGGTGACGAAACAGACGCCGGGCTCCCCCGTCAGTTTCCCATGGGCATCTGCCATCATGGCCGCACCGCCTTCCTGGCGGCACACAACCGGTTCAATCTCCGGCACATCATACAAGCCATCCAGGACCGCCAGATAGCTTTCCCCCGGCACCAGAAACACCCGCCGGCACCCCTGTGCACGCAATTGATCCGCCAGAATGCGCCCGCCATGACGCATCGTGCATTGTCCGGTAACACTCATCTGATGTGATCCTTGTACTGAAACGAAATGTGACAAACCCTATGCGCCTCGGGGGTGGGTCGGCAAGCTCTGTGCGATGTTTTTATCCAAGGCTTCGGTTTGATCTGGAAAAACCCTTTGTCAAACGGCACAGTCCCGATAATCACTTAAGATGAAAACAAATCAAAGGAAGCGCGTAAAATGAAAGACGGCGGTATTATCGGCTTTATCGGCACCGGCATTATGGGTGCGCCCATGGCGAAGAACCTGGCCCGTGCTGGCTTTAAGGTCAGGGCGTGGAATCGGTCTTCATCAAAAACTCAGGCCTTGCTGGAATTTGGCGTGGAGACCGCCCCAACCGCCGCAGAGGTTGCACAGGATTGCGATGCCGTAATCATCATGCTGAGCGACGGCCCAACATGCGATCATGTCCTGTATGAAACGGGGGATCATGGCGCGCCGGTGCTGCCTGCGATGAAGATTGGCGCCAATCTGGTGGTTATGTCATCCATTCCTGTCGAAACCGCGCGGGATCAGGCAGAAAAAGCCACAGCGTGCGGGATTGGATATCTGGATGCCCCGGTATCAGGGGGGGAAAAGGGGGCAACAGACGGCACTTTGGCCATCATGGCGGGCGGCGAACAAACTGCTTTTGATGCCCTTGTCCCAGCCTTCAAGGCAATGGGTCGCCCCACCCGCATCGGACCCGCGGGCACCGGACAATTGGCCAAACTGGCAAACCAGATCATCGTTGGGAATACATTGGCCACTGTTGCAGAGGCATTGATCTTCGCGAAAATGGGGGGGGCCGATCCTGCCGCTGTCCGTGCAGCTTTATTGGGCGGATTTGCGGATTCAACGATCCTGCAACAACATGGGGAGCGGATGTGTGTTGGCAACTGGAAGCCCGGCGGCCTTTCCCGCTATCAATTGAAGGACCTGCGCACCGCAATGGCCTTTGCAGAGACAATCAACGCGACCTTACCCGTCTCTGAACTGACGACTGGTCTGTATGAGGACACGGTCAGCCACGGCGATGGCGACAAGGATCAAAGTGCTGTCTATCTGGAGCTCGCGCGGCTGAACGGCCTGATATAGGATGCCGGGACAAGCGGCCTAGCCTTAACAGTCAGATCGCCCTTGCTAAAAACCACAATCCTGTGGACGATGGTATTTTAAGACAAAGGAATTGATCTGGGTTATGCCGCAGGATGAGTCTCAACCTGCCTCAACAGGCATTCGTCGATCTGTTCACAGCCGGTTTCTGGGCGCCTATATTCCTGCCGTAATTGTGACACTGGCTTTCTTCATCGCCGTATTCGAAATTTTCACCTATCGCACCGCCGTCAGCGACCTGAGCCAGAAAGCCCAGCGTATCGGCACCAACCTGTCTGTTGTCCTGGCCCACCCGCTGGCGCGATCGGACCTGTCCAGTGTCACAGCACTTCTGAACAATGTCATTCAGGATGAAGATGTAGCAGAAGTCGCAGTCAGCCGCCCGGACAAGACGACTCTGCACCGGGAAATGAGGCCTGATGCACACCCAAACCCGTCCCTTTCCGTCAACCGTCCCATTAAATTGGGCAGTGACTTAGGTACCACTACATTAGGCACGGTTCATATCATTATGTCAGACTCCCGTGTCACATCTGCAAGGCGGAGTCGTCTGTATTTCATTGCGTTCCTATCAGTCCTGCTGCTGGTTGCGATGGCGATTGTCGGGTCCGTGGTCTATCGGCGCACCATCGGCACCTCCTTGAACCAGCTGATCCAGGTCATCAATCAAACGGAACATGGCAGCGACGCAAAAGAGTTAACTGTGCAGCGTAACGACGAAATTGGTGAAGTTTTTCGTGCCTTCAACAGGATGCGCGACCGACAACGGCAACATGATCAAGACCTGGATAATGTTCGCGCCGGGCTGGAAAAGCGGGTGCGGGAACGCACGATGGAACTGAAATCCGCCCATGACGCCGCCTTATCAGCGAACCGCACCAAGAGCCAGTTTCTGGCTAATATGAGCCATGAATTCAGAACGCCCCTGAACTCCATCATCGGGTTTTCGGAAATTCTTGCCAGCGGCATCGTATCCGATCCAAAAATGCTGACGGAATATGCCAATGATATCCGCGAAAGCGGGCAGCACCTTCTAACCCTGACCAACGATCTGTTGGATCTGTCAAAGGCTGAGGCGGGTAAACTGGAGTTGCATGAATCTCTGATGGATGTCACCAGCACGATAGAAGCCTGCACGAACATGGTGCGAAACAGCGCCCAGGAGAAAGGCCTTACAGTATCGATCAGTGTTCCGGCCTCCTCGCCCACGATTTCCGGGGATGAGCGGAAGATACGTCAGATGATCCTGAATTTGCTGTCAAATGCAGTGAAATACACGCCCCAGGGTGGAACCATCACCCTGTCCAGTCGCCCATCACCGGATGGCGGGTTGATTTTGGCTGTGCAAGATACCGGGATTGGAATTGCGCAAAAGGATCAGGAGCGGGTGCTGCAACCTTTTGTCCAGGTCAACAGCGCCTATACCCGCAAACAAGCTGGAACCGGATTGGGGCTGCCGCTGGTGCGCATTCTGGCCGAATTACATGGCGGCTATCTGACCCTGTCCAGCACGCCTGGATCAGGCACCCTGGTCAGCATTCACCTGCCCGCAAGCCGCGTTCAATACGACAGCCGCATCACCCTGACCGGTTCCCCGGGCAAGGTCTCTCAACTGGAAACAAAATAGGAGCAGAAGCCCGGCCTACTTTTGGTCCGCCTGTATAGAGGCTTGCGCGGCTGCCAGGCGTGCAATCGGCACCCGGAACGGACTGCAAGACACGTAATCCAGCCCCAGTTCCTCGCAGAAGGCGATGGAGGCCGGATCTCCGCCATGTTCGCCGCAAATGCCAAGCTTGATTTCCGGGCGGGATTTACGCCCACGCTCCACAGCGATACCGATCAATTCACCAACGCCATCCCGGTCAATGGTCTGGAACGGGTCATGCTCTATGATGCCATAGCGCTGATAATCGTTCAGAAAGGTGGCGCTGTCATCGCGGCTGATGCCAAAGGTCGTCTGCGTCAGGTCATTCGTCCCGAAAGAGAAGAATTCCGCCGATTGTGCAATTTCTTCCGCCCGCAATGCGGCACGGGGCAATTCGATCATCGTCCCGATCGTGTACTTCGGGGCGATGCCGGTTTCTTTCTCAACCTCTGCTGCGACCCCTTCGATGCGGCTGCGCAGCAGGTCCAGTTCCTTTTTGATGGAAACCAGCGGGATCATCACTTCACACAGCACCGCCTCTCCTGATTTATTCTGAACCGCAACGGCAGCTTCGAAGATCGCGCGGGCCTGCATTTCACAGATTTCCGGGTAGCTGTTCAGCAACCGACACCCGCGGTGACCCAGCATCGGATTTGATTCATGCAATTGGGAGGCGCGTGCCTGTACCAGTTTCGCATCCACCGCCAGGCTTGCGGCAAGCTCCTGGAACTCTGCTTCTTCCCGGGGCAGAAATTCATGCAATGGCGGGTCCAGCAGGCGAATGGTGACCGGCAGACCCTTCATGATGTCAAAAATCGCCTCGAAATCGCCGCGCTGCATCGGCAGAATGCGGGCCAGCGCTTTGCGGCGACCGGCCTCGTCATTCGCCAAAATCATTTCGCGCACGGCCAAAATGCGGTCGCCTTCAAAGAACATATGTTCGGTCCGGCACAGGCCGATACCCTCTGCCCCAAAGCCGCGCGCGGTCGCAACATCTTCCGGCGTTTCGGCGTTGGCGCGGATGGCCATACGACGATGGCTGTCAGCCCATTCCATGATGCGCGCAAAATCACCAGACAGTTCCGGCTGAACGGTCGGCACGCGCCCTTTCATGATTTCCCCGGTCGACCCATCAATGGTGATCCAGTCCCCCGCCGCGACAATCACGTCGCGTACACTGAACCGTCCGGACTTATAGTCGATGCGGATATCACCAGCCCCCGCAACACAGGCACGCCCCATGCCGCGCGCAACCACGGCCGCGTGGCTGGTCATCCCGCCGCGCGTGGTCAGTATGCCTTCAGCGGCATGCATGCCATGAATATCTTCAGGCGAGGTTTCGATGCGAACCAGCATCACCTTTTCGCCCAACTGCGCCAGCTTTTCGGCTTCATCTGCTGAGAATACAACAATGCCCGACGCCGCACCGGGAGAAGCCGGCAGGCCTTTCGCGATGACATCGCGTTTTGCCTTAGGATCCAGGCGGGGATGCAGGATCTGATCCAGAGATTGCGGTTCGACCCGCATCACGGCCTCGCGGCTGTCGATCAATCCTTCGTCTGCCATTTCACAGGCAATGCGGATTGCCGCCGCGCTGGTGCGTTTCCCAGACCGGGTTTGCAACATATACAGCTTGCCCATCTGGACCGTGAATTCGATATCCTGCATGTCGCGATAATGGGTCTCCAGCAGAGTGCGAACCTCACACAGTTGCTGGAACACTTCGGGCATCACTTCTTCCATCGCGGGCAAATCGGACCCATGGGCCTTCTTGCCGGCAATAGTCAGATGCTGGGGTGTGCGAATGCCAGCAACGACATCTTCACCCTGTGCATTGACCAGATATTCACCATAGAACAGGTTTTCGCCGGTCGACGGGTTGCGGGTAAAGGCGACACCGGTAGCGCAGGTATTGCCCATATTGCCAAAAACCATGGCCTGGACATTGACCGCGGTGCCCCATTCTTCTGGAATATCATGCAGGCGTCGATAGGTGATCGCGCGGGGCGTCTGCCAGGAATTAAACACCGCCCCGATGGCGCCCCAAAGCTGTTCCTTCGGGTCCTGGGGGAAAGGTTTACCCAACTGATCCGCGACCAGTTTCTTATAACGCTCTATCAAGGTTGTCAGATGCTCGGCAGTCAGGTCCGTATCTGAAACCGCGCCGGTCTCGTCCTTGATATCTTCCAGCGCTTCTTCAAAATGATAATGTTCCACATCCAGCACGACATTGCCGTACATCTGGATAAAGCGACGATAGCTGTCCATGGCAAAGCGACGATCTCCGGATTGCTGGGCCAGGCCCTCCACCGTCTCGTCATTCAGGCCCAGATTCAAAACCGTATCCATCATGCCGGGCATTGAGGCCCGCGCCCCCGACCGGACAGAGACCAATAGCGGGTTTTTCACATCGCCGAACCTGGCCCCAACGATCTCTTCAACCGCAAGCAGGGCCTTTTCAGCCTCCGCTTCCAGATCAGCCGGATAGGTTTTGCCATTGGCATAGTAATGGGTGCAGACATCGGTCGAAATCGTAAAACCCGGTGGCACCGGCAAACCGATATTCGACATTTCTGCCAGATTGGCGCCTTTGCCCCCCAGAAGATTGCGCATATCCCGCGCGCCTTCCGCCTTACCATTCCCAAAACCATAGACCCATTTGGTCATTGTATCGTCCAACCCTTTTCGTTTGATGTATCCGTCGAAAGGAAACTCACGCAATCAACCTTCAATCTGTCCAAAGTCTGCCAGGGTACCCATCACGCTGCGAATACGCGCCAACAGCAGCAGGCGGTTTTTCCGCAGGTCGGCCTCATCGGCATTGACGATCACGGCCTCAAAAAACGCATCAACCGGCTGGCGCAACCCAGCCAGGGCCGTCATGGCACCACCGAAATCTTCCCCGTCGATGCAGGCCTTCACCTGATCCTCAGCAGCGTCCAGAGCCGCCGCCAGTGCCGTTTCTTCCGGCGTGGCAAACAGTGCTGAATCCGGCTTGCCGGAATAGGTCGTGCCGTCCTTCTTTTCCTCGGCGCGCAGGATGTTCGCGGCCCGACGATAGGCGGTCAGCAGATTGGCCCCGTCTTCGCTTTCCAGGAAGGCCTTCAGCGCATGAACCCGCGCGACAAGACGCACCAGATCATCCTCATCCCCCAGCGCAAACAGCGCCTGGATCAGGCTGTGAGAAACCCCCTCATCCTTCAAATGCACCCGCAAACGGTCGGCGAAGAAGGAAAGGAGCGGCTTAACATTCTCGATATCATCATAGGCGCTCGAGCTGAGGCCCATATTATAAAACTCATTGATAAACCCGGCATGTGGCGCCAGTACATTAAGCAAAGGAATTCTAAGTTTATTTTCTAAAATCAACCGGATAACACCCAAGGCAGCGCGCCGAAGAGCATATGGATCCTTAGAGCCTGTTGGCGTTTCATCGATCAACCAAAACGCCGCAAGAGTGTCCAGTTTTTCTGCTAAAGCAACGCACACAGCAACTGGAGCTGAGGGGCATCGATCATTAGGACCAACAGGAGAATAATGCAGCGCAATTGCTCCTGCAATGGACGGTTTTTCTTCCTCGTTTAATGCATAGTGGAAGCCCATAACACCCTGCAACTCAGGAAATTCGCCTACCATTTGCGTTGTCAAATCCGCTTTGGCCAGAAGCGCGGCATGCTTTGCGTCACTTTGATCACAATTTGGAATAAACTGAGAAAGTTCTCCTGCAAGTCGTTCCATTCGATAAACACGGTCAAGGACCGTACCCAGCTTGGCGTGGAACACCATTCTTTCCAAAGCAGGAAGGCGGGACTGTAGTTTAATTGCGCAGTCCTGATCCCAGAAGAATTTCGCATCCGCCAGTCGTGCGCGCAGCACACGTTCATTCCCAGCAACGATCTTTGCGCCGCCATCGACTGCCTTCATATTTGCAACCACGGCAAAGCGCGGCGCGAGACTTCCATCAAGGCCCACCAAAGAAAAATACTTTTGGTGGGATCGCATGGACGTTGACAAAACCTCATCTGGGACGCGCATGAATTCACTATCAATCTTACCAATCAGGACGTCTGGATATTCGACCAGATTGGTGACTTCCTCCAGCAGCGCCGGATCATCCTTGACCGTCAGCCCTTCGCGATCCGCAGCCGACCGCAGGCCGTCGGCAATCGCCTGTTTGCGCTCTTCAGGGTCCAGCACGACATGGGCGTCGCGCAACTTTGCGATATAGTCGCTGAAATTCAGAACCGTGAAGGGCTCTGGCGACAGGAAGCGATGGCCGGATGATGTGTTGGAAAAGGCAACAGTCGCCCCGCCCAGATCAAAATCCCCTGCCAGGGCCGCGCCATCGAATACGGCAAGAATACGATGCAGCGGGCGTACCCAGCGGAAGCTTTGCGCAGCAAACCGCATGCTTTTCGGCCAGGGTAAGGCACGGATCGCTGCCTCAATCAGGCTCGGCAGCACATCAGAGCTGGCCCCACCTTTTTTCTCCACAACCGCGATCCAGACCGGGCCTTTCGGGGTGTCCTGCTGTTCGCATTGATCCAGGCTGTCCAACCCGGCAGAGCGCAGAAAGCCCTGAACGGCTTGGTCGGGCGCGCCGACTTTCGGGCCCTTCTTTTCCTCCCGCAGATCAGGCTGGCGGGTTGGCAAGCCTTCGACGACCAGGGTTAAGCGGCGCGGGGTCCAGTAAATCCGGGTCTCGTCAAATGTCAGGTTGGCCTTTGTCAGACCATCCGTGATCAGGCGCTGTAAATCACCCGCGGCCTGACGCTGCATGCGGGCCGGAATTTCCTCACTGAAAAGCTCAATCAGAAGCTCAGCCATAATGGCGCCCCTTCACGGTGACACCATCGTCATTCCCGCGCAGGCCGGACTCCAGGGCCACACGCCCAACATTCTGCCGGTTGCCCTGGCCCCCGGACAACCGCTCCGCAGTTTCCGGGACAGTCTTGCTGCTGTCATTGGCCGCCCGGAACAAGGGCAGCGCACGATAGCCCAACCCCGATCCGCCACCGGTTAGTGGAAGCGAATGTTGAACAATCACTCTCTCCCTATTGGGGCGGGAGGATGGGTCTTTTACTCCCTCCCCCTTGAGGGGGGAGGACGGGTCTTTTGCTCCCTCCCCCTTGAGGGGGGAGGGTTGGGGTGGGGGTGACAAGGCCGCAAGGCCTTCATCAGAAACCTGCTGTAATGCGGAGGAGAGAGCACCCCCCTCCCAACCTCCCCCCCTCAAGGGGGGAGGGGTAAAATATGGGGCTCCCCCCCTCAAGGGGGGAGGGGTAAAAGATGGGGCTTCCTCCCTCAAAGGATGGGTGACAGCTGTCTTGTTTTTCATGTCATTGCTCATGCGGGTAACTCCCCTTGGCTTTTCAGCCAGGCTTCGGCACAGGCCTTTGCCAGGGCGCGGACGCGGCCGATATAGGCCTGGCGTTCGGTGACCGAAATCACGCCGCGCGCATCCAGCAGGTTGAACAGGTGGCTCGCCTTCAGGCATTGATCATAGGCAGGCAGCGCGACACCGCCCGCGATCAGACGGCCACATTCATCTTCTGCATCCTGAAAATGGCGCAGGATCATGTCGGTATCGGCCAATTCAAAATTATGCTTCGAATATTCGACTTCCGCCTGATGATAGACATCGCGATAGGTCATCGTATCGTTGAAGCGCAGGTCATAGATGTTTTCCACACCCTGGACATACATCGCCAACCGTTCCAGCCCATAGGTCAATTCGGTGGAAACCGGGTTACAGTCAAACCCGCCGACCTGTTGGAAATAGGTAAACTGGCTGACTTCCATCCCGTCGCACCAGACTTCCCAACCCAGGCCCCAGGCCCCCAAAGTTGGGCTTTCCCAGTCGTCTTCGACAAAGCGAATGTCATGTTCCAGCGGATCAATGCCAATCGCCTTCAGGGAGCCGAGATACAAATCCTGACTGTTCGCCGGGGACGGTTTCATGATCACCTGATACTGATAGTAATGCTGCAGCCGGTTTGGATTCTCACCATAGCGCCCATCGGTCGGGCGGCGCGACGGCTGCACATAGGCGGCCTTCCAGGGCTTGGACCCCAAGGAGCGCAAGGTGGTCGCCCAATGGAATGTGCCTGCACCAACCTCCATATCATAGGGTTGCAAAATCACGCAGCCCTGCTTGGACCAATACTGGTGCAGTGTCAGAATGATATCTTGAAAACTGGCGCCGGTGCGCTGTGATTGGCTCATAGATCCGCCGGGACTCGTGAATGAGGTTCGATTAAGTCTGGTCCTGTCGATGCCGCCGGTTCGCGGTGCGGCGCACAATAACGACGCGACTGTCCTGAATCAACGCCGGTTTTCGGGGAAATTACACGCCTGCGACAAAATGAAGACATTCTGTCGCCCAAGATAAAATTCAGTAGACCCGCGGAGCCTCGTAACAGGTTTGTAATCGCCCGATATTCTCCGCCAACAGGGCCAGTTGGAACTTATACAGATGGGATTGGCCGGAAACGTCCTTGAACTGAACAATCGCATGCTTTCCAAAGAAAAAATCTGCAATCAACTGGTTATAGATATTGTCGGTCCAATCGATATAGTCCGGATTAACCGCCCGAGTCCGTTCGTTAAAAACCTCAGGCGATTTGCCAAACCGGTCTTCATACATTTGCGCGGTACGGGCAAAAAACAGCGCGGATCGCATATTGGGCAGCACGGCGAAGTAATGGCGGCGCGTCTCGCCCCCATCGATGGTGACATCAAATGCCATCGGCTTCGTCGGTTTATTGATTTCCGCACCATGACCGAAAATCACACGCGGATTGGTGTTATCGCTGTCGCACAGGAAAAACAGGAATGCTTTGCCATCTTCTGCAGCCAGACGCACGCCGATCAGATGGCTGTTATCAACGGGATCCTTACCATCCACCGGCACCAGAATCTGCTGACCCTGCGCCACAGCCAAACCGGCATTGCAGAAAAGCAGGCCAAAAACCCCAGCCAGCATAGCAATCAGACCAAAAAAACATCGACCCTGTATCCGCATGGACGGAAGTGTATCAAGGCCCTGCCCGCTGGGAAAGATGGCAAAAGCCCCTATATAGCGTAATTCATCGAGGTCAAAGCAATGGCCTCAGGTCCATAGGGCCAGGGTTTACCGATGGGCATAGGCAGTCTATGTCTGCGCTTGAGACTTCTTAATCTAATGCCGGAAGGAAAATTGTTTATGACCACCCGTAAAATTCGCGCGCTTCGCTCTCTCGCCCTGGCCGTTGGCCTGTCGCTCAGCGCCTCAGCCGGTGCCAGCGCGGCCCCGGATCCTGAAAACACGCTGTTGATCGATATGGATGATGGCCAGATCGTCATTGAAATGCGCCCCGATCTGGCACCGAACCATGTTGCCCGAATCAAGGAACTGACACGCGAAGGCTTTTACGACGGTGTTGTCTTCCATCGTGTGATCGAAGGGTTCATGGCCCAGACCGGCGACCCGACGGGGACCGGCATGGGCGGGTCCACCTATCCTGATCTGGATGCCGAATTCACCCAGACCCCGTTTGTTCGCGGCACGGTTGGCATGGCGCGCACCAGCGACCCGAACACCGCCAACAGCCAGTGGTTCATCTGCTTTGACGATTGCTCTTTCCTGAACGGCCAGTACACGGTCTGGGGCAAAGTGGTCGAAGGCATGGACGTGGTTGACAAGATCAAACGCGGCGCAGGGCAAAGCGGTAAAGTAAATGATCCTGATGCGATGCTGAAAGTCCGTATCGCCGCAGACGCGAAGTGATCGTAATCAGATCATAACGCCCAAAGGATTGCATTCGGACCGGCTTTCTGTGTATAACAGAACCAGTTGAGGGCAGAATGTCCTTACAAAGCCGGTCCGAAGACCGTTTTAGTGTTCCATAATTGGGAGAACCCAATGGCTGATATCGCAGGCGTCCTGGCGCTTAACCAGGCTCAATTTCAGCAAAATCTTGCCATTGCGCTGACGAAGCAAAACTTCGACACGCAAAAAGATGTGATCAATATGGTCACCGAAGCCGCCGGTACCGGCGCGCAACCCTTAAACAGCAGCGGCACAGGGCAAGTCGTCAACGTCGACGTTTGACGATTCCCAATATCCCGGCGTTCTGCAACCGGTCGGGGTCCTGTATTAGACCGGGGTGCCGAGTCTGCATGCCCTAATTTCAGTGGAATAGCCGCACCTTCATCCGTCGCTGCATGGTCCAGGAACCCACCTTCGATACCCTTCCCCTCCTTACAGGGGGCCTCTTCTTTTGCCCCTCCCCCCTTGAGGGGGGGGAGGTTGAGAGGGGGTGATCTCTCCTCCGCAATCCATGCTGATTTAGGCGAAGGCCTTGCGGCCTTGTCACCCCCACCCCAACCCTCCCCCCTCAAGGGGGAGGGAGAAGAAAGACCCGTCCTCCCCCCTCAAGGGAGAGGGAGCAGATTAAGGGGCTCAAACACAAAAAGCCCGCCGCATTCATTCTGCGGCGGGCTTTTTACGCAATTCTAAATGTAACCTTTAGCCGCGTTCGTTCAGATTGCGGACCCAGGCGGATTTTTCGCCGCTTTTCTGAGCGGGCTTTCCACCCGGACGCGCTGACTTACCGCGAAACGGCTTGTTATTGCGCTTTGGACCCGCATTCGATGTTGGGCCGGATGTGAACGGCTTTGGGCCATTCCCGCCACGACCACGGGACGGCTTGCTGCGACCCTTATTGCTGGGCGGGTTGCGGCTGAGCGCTGCCTGCGCTGCTTCCTGAGAATGATAGGTATGACTGTCATCCACTGGAATGCTGGTTTTCGTCAGCTTTTCGATCGCCTGCAGTGATTCCGCTTCATCTGCTGCACAGAAAGACAGGGCAATGCCGCTGGCCCCGGCGCGTGCCGTACGACCGATGCGGTGAACGTAGCTTTCTGCATCCACGGGCAGATCAAAGTTGATCACATGGGTGACGCCTTCAACATCGATACCACGGGCCGCAAGATCAGTCGCGACCATGACAGAAACGCGCCCCTTGGTGAAATCCGCCAAAGCCTGCTTGCGCGCGCCCTGGGTCTTGTCGCCATGGATCACGGCTGCACCGATCCCATCGGCTTTCAGCCCCTGACTGACCTTGTCTGCGCCCCGTTTGGTGCGGGTGAAGACAATCACACGGCCAACATTATCGCCTTGCAGAATCTGACGCAGCAGCGGTGCCTTGCGGGACCGGTCCACGAACAGAACCTTCTGGGCAATGCGGTCCACTGTGGTGGACTGTGGGGTGACTTCAACGCGAACCGGATCGCGCATCAGCTCATTGGCCAACACGCGGATATCGGCTGGCATGGTGGCAGAGAACAATACGGTCTGGCGATTTGTCGGCATCGTTTTAGCAAAACGGCGCACTTCCGGGGCAAAGCCCATATCCAGCATCCGGTCGGCTTCGTCCAGAACCAGGATCTGCACATCTTTCAGGCTGATCGCATTGTCTTCCATCAGATCGCGCAGACGCCCGGGTGTCGCCACCAGAATATCGACGCCACGGGAAACGATGCGGGCCTGAGGCCCCTTGCCAACGCCGCCAAAGACACAGGCCTGAGACAGGCGCATGCGGCTTGCAAAAGCGGTGATGCTGTCATTGATCTGACCGGCCAATTCACGGGTTGGGGACAGAATCAGCACGCGGGTGGTTCGGGGGGCGGGCTTGCCCTGCTGTTTTGCCAAATGCTGAAGGATCGGCAGCGCAAAAGCCGCTGTCTTGCCGGTCCCGGTCTGAGCAATGCCCAAAACGTCACGGCCTTCCAGCATTGGAGGGATCGCCTGTGCCTGAATGGGCGTCGGAATTTTGAAGCCCTGGCTGCTCAATGCACCCAGGATTGGGTCGATCAGGTTCAGGTTTTCAAAAGTCACCGCATCATTTGCGGCAACCGGGGTGTTTGGTTTTGCTGAAACGGTATCTTCATCAGAAATCGCAACAGCTGCATTAATCGTCGTCATGTATAAAGCATTCCTATCGTCCGACCGCGCAACGCAGACACAGAGCAAATGCTCGGTCGCGTACGAGACGGGACGTTCTTTTTTGCGCCCTAGGTGCGCGCAACGCCTATGGGAGAAGGTTGAGACCTGCTCACGGGTTCCGGGTGTCGAGATTGGACACCGCTGCGCGATCGTTGAGAGGTCAGCGGCGATTAGCAAACATCTGCCACGCCATTTGTGCACTGCACATAAGACGTTGTCGCCGGTAAGTCAATTAAAACCCGCAAATAGTTGGAAAAATGGCCACCGAGAGGAAATGAGCGCAAAAATAGCGCGATTTCATGCGGCAAAACTGGTGCAACACGGTTGAATGGTCATGATTGCCTGATATTGTACGCGCATCCAAATGCCGCGCACCTTTGTGCTAATGAGAAATCGCGGCGCTTTGGGGGGACCTGTATGACCGGCGCTTGCGCTCAGAGAACGGCACAGAGATCACACCGGCGATCACACCGGCTAAAAGGCGATGCTTTTCGCCTCGCCGTGATGTTTTGCGCCCAACCGACCACAAGGCCTCTTTCATCTAACCCGCTTTTAAGGGATACCGCTTCACAATGAATATTCATGAATATCAAGGCAAAGAACTGCTGCGCCGATTCGGCGTTGCCGTGCCGGATGGCAAGGTCGCCTACACGATCGATGAGGCCGTCCAGGCTGCAAACGATCTGGGTGGCCCAATCTGGGTCGTGAAATCACAAATTCACGCAGGAGGACGCGGCGCAGGCCGGTTCGCCGACGACCCAGACGGCAAGGGTGGTGTCCGCGTTTCCAAATCCATTGATGAGGTCCGCGAGAATGCCAAAAGCATGTTGGGTCACACTTTGGTCACCAAACAGACCGGCCCATCAGGCAAACAGGTTAAGCGTCTGTATATTGAAGACGGCTGTGACATTGCACGGGAACTGTATCTGTCGTTGCTGATCGACCGTGCGACCAGCCAGGTCACGATCATGGCATCCGCAGAAGGCGGGATGGAGATTGAAGAGGTTGTTGAACACAATCCGGACGCCCTGCTGAAGGTCTCCATCGATCCAGCCTCGGGCATCTCTGGCTTCCATTGCCGCAAGATCGCCTTTTTCCTGGGTCTGGAAGGCAAGCAGATCAAGAGTGCGACCAAATTCCTGATGGCGATGTATCGCGCCTTTATGGAACTGGATGCCAGCATTGTTGAAATCAACCCGCTGGTCGTGACCGGATCGGGCGACGTCATGGCATTGGACGCCAAGATGAATTTCGACGACAACGCGCTGTTCCGTCATTCCGACATTGCCGATATGCGCGATGAAGATGAAGAAGACCCGTCCGAACTGGAAGCCGCCAAGCACGAATTGAACTATATCAAGCTGGATGGCACGATTGGCTGTATGGTCAATGGCGCGGGCCTGGCAATGGCGACCATGGACATCATCAAGATCAAAGGCGGGGACCCGGCCAACTTCCTGGATGTTGGCGGGGGCGCAACGCGCGAGCGTGTGACCAAGGCCTTTAAAATCATTCTCAGCGATCCGAATGTCGAAGGCATTCTGGTCAATATTTTTGGCGGCATTATGCGCTGTGACGTTATCGCCGAAGGCGTGATCGCAGCCAGCCGCGAGGTGAACTTGCATGTGCCCCTGGTGGTGCGGCTGGAAGGAACCAACGTGGAATTGGGTAAAAAGCTTATGGCTGAATCAGGCCTGCCGATTATCTCCGCCGACAATTTGGAACAGGCTGCGATTAAAATCGTCGCTGCCGTGAAGGAGGCGAACTGATGGCCGTTCTTATCGACAAAAACACAAAGGTAATCTGCCAGGGCTTTACCGGTGCACAGGGAACCTTTCACTCTGAACAGGCCATTGCTTATGGCACGAAGATGGTTGGCGGCGTAACGCCGGGTAAGGGTGGCACATCCCATCTGGATCTGCCCGTCTTCAACACAGTGGAAGAAGCTGTTCATACGACCGGCGCGAATGCGACCGTAATCTATGTGCCGCCTCCCTTTGCAGCGGATGCGATCCTGGAAGCCATTGATGCCAAAATCGCCCTGGCGGTTTGCATCACCGAAGGCATTCCTGTGCTGGACATGGTCCGCGTGAAACGCGCGCTGGTCAATTCCAGCACCCGCCTTGTCGGGCCGAACTGCCCTGGCGTGATCACCCCTGACGAATGCAAGATCGGCATCATGCCCGGTCACATTCACAAGCGCGGCAAGATCGGTGTTGTGTCCCGGTCGGGCACCCTGACCTATGAAGCCGTGGCGCAAACCACAGCCACTGGCCTGGGTCAGACAACCTGTATCGGGATCGGCGGCGACCCCGTGAATGGAACAAACTTCATCGACTGTCTGGAAATGTTCCTGGCGGATGATGAGACCCAGGGCATTATCATGATCGGGGAAATCGGCGGCACCGCGGAAGAGGAAGCAGCCGAATTCATCAAACGCTCGAAGGTGAAGAAGCCGATGGTTGGCTTCATTGCGGGTGTGACAGCCCCTCCCGGAAAGCGCATGGGCCATGCGGGCGCCATCATTTCCGGCGGGCAGGGCACGGCGGAATCGAAACAGGAAGCCATGCGCAGCGCTGGAATTACTGTTGCCGAAAGCCCGTCTGCGCTGGGGTCCAGCATGTTGAAAGTAATGGGTGGCTGATTTCGATGGCGGGGGCGGGCAATGGCTTCGCCCCCGTTGCACCGAAATTGCATATTTCTTTTAGAGTGGGAGCAGTCAGGGCATGACGTATATCGGCGAATCTTCCCAACTTTTCGGCGCGAATGAGACCTATATCGCCGAACTCTATTCAAAATGGGCCATCGATCCCAATTCGGTTGATCCCGGTTGGGCAGATTTCTTTGAAACCCTGGAACCAGGGGATGTGGATCTGCAAGATGACCATAAGGGGCCAAGTTGGACCAAGCGCAAGACCGCCGTCATGGGCCAGGCAACCTCCGGCCAAGGGGCAAGCCTTTCTGACTATCTCAGCGATCCTGATCTGAAACAGGATGCCCTGCATCAATTGCTGGCCGCTATCAAGGGTGGCGGCGTCGCCGCAAGCGGCAGCGACCAGATTCGTCAGGCGACCCTGGATTCAATTCGTGCCCTGATGCTGATCCGCGCCTATCGCATGCGGGGCCATATGGCCGCTAATCTGGACCCGTTGGGTCTGGAAAAACGGGGCGACCATCCGGAACTGGACCCGGCCAGTTATGACTTTGAAGAGCGGGACTATGATCGCCCCATCTTCATCAATTATTATCTGGGTCTTGAATCTGCGACCCTGCGTGAAATCATCAAGATCTGCCGCCAAACCTATTGCGGCAATATTGGCGTTGAATTTCTGCACATCCAGGACGCCGAAGAGAAATCCTGGATTCAGGAAAAGATTGAAAGCAGCCGGAACCGCAAGGATTTCACCGATCTGGGACGCCGCACGATCCTGGAACGCATGACCCATGCGGATATGTTTGAAACCTATCTGGACACAAAATATCGCGGCACCAAGCGATTTGGCCTGGATGGCGCGGAAAGCCTGGTTCCGATGATGGAGCAGATTTTCAAGCGCGGCGCGCAATTGGGCATGGAAGAAGTCGTGTTGGGCATGGCCCACCGCGGTCGGCTGAATGTTTTGGCCAATATCATGAATAAGCCCTATATGCAGATTTTCGCGGAATTCGAAGGGCTGGCATCGAACCCCTCCTCCGTACAGGGATCCGGTGATGTGAAATATCACCTGGGCACCTCTGCGGATCGCGAGTTTGAAGGCAAAACGGTCCACCTGTCGCTGACCGCCAACCCCAGCCATCTGGAATGTGTGAACACGGTTGTTCTGGGCAAGGTCCGCGCGAAACAGCACCAGCGTTCGGATAACAATCGCGACAAGGTGATGGGCCTGCTGCTGCACGGCGATGCCGCCTTTATCGGCCAGGGCGTTGTGGCCGAAACCCTGTTGCTGAGCCAATTGGACGGCTATGAAACAGGTGGGACCATCCATATCATCATCAACAATCAGATTGGTTTCACCACCGCACCGTCAAAATCCCGCTCTTCACCCTATTGCAGTGACATGGCCAAGACTGTCGACGCACCGGTTTTCCATGTGAATGGGGACGATCCGGAAGCATGCGTTCATGTTGCCCGTCTGGCGATGGAATACCGCCAGAAATTCAAGAAGGACGTCGTGATCGATCTTTGGTGCTATCGTCGCCATGGTCACAATGAGGGGGATGAGCCGATGTTCACCCAGCCCCTGATGTATAAAAAGATCAAAAACCACCCCCGCACCCGCGAGATCTATTCCAATCGTTTGCAGGAAATGGGTGTGATTGACGCTGAGGGTTGTGAGAAAATCCGGGACGACATCAAGAAAATCCTGGATGAAAGCTTTGAAGCCGCGCGGGCCTTTAAGCCCAACAAGGCTGACTGGCTGGAAGGCAAATGGTCCGGTCTGGCAATGGCGGAAGAAGGGGCCAGACGGGGTCACACCTCCGTGGATATGGACCTGCTGCGCGAGGTTGGTCATGCAATTTCCGAACCCCCGAAAAATTTCGCCCTGAATCCGAAGATCGAGCGGCAGTTAGAAGCCAAACGCAAGATGATCGAAACCGGCGAAGGGATTGACTGGGGCACAGCGGAAGCCTTGGCATTTGGTACTTTGTTGTGCGAATCCACGACAATCCGGCTCAGTGGGGAAGACTGCGAACGGGGCACTTTCTCTCAGCGCCATGCCGTCCTGTTGGATCAGAATAACGAAAATCGCCATGTTCCCCTGAACAATATCCGCATGGGCCAAGCCCCATTCGAGGTTATCGACAGCCCGCTGAGTGAATTCGGACTGTTGGGCTTTGAATACGGCTATGCTTCTGCAGAGCCGCATTCCCTTGTTCTGTGGGAAGCGCAGTTTGGTGATTTCGCCAATGGGGCACAGGTGATCATTGATCAGTTCATCGCCTCTGGTGAATCGAAATGGTTGCGCATGTGCGGCCTGGTGATGCTGCTGCCCCATGGCTATGAAGGTCAAGGACCTGAGCATTCTTCCGCCCGTCTGGAGCGGTATCTGCAATTGTCTGCGGAAGACAACTGGCAGGTCTGCAACATCACCCAACCGGCAAACTATTTCCATGCCTTGCGCCGTCAGGTTCGACGGAATTTCCGCAAACCCCTGATTCAGATGACGCCAAAGTCGCTGCTGCGCCATAAGGCGTGTGTGTCGAAACTGGAAGAGTTCGGACCCGGTACCAGCTTCCACCGCGTATTGTGGGATAATGCACAAATGCAGGGAAATCTGGCGGCGGATGAAGATATCCGGCGTGTCGTTCTGTGCTCCGGGAAGGTCTATTTTGACCTGGAGGCCGAACGGGACGCAAAAGGCATAAAAGATGTCTATATCATGCGCGTTGAGCAGATCTATCCGTTCCCCTTCCACGCGGTGACAACGGAGTTGAGCCGCTTCCCGAATGCCGAAGTGATCTGGTGTCAGGAAGAGCCTGAGAATAACGGCGCATGGTTCTTCGTTGATCGACGCATTGAGCGCGTGCTGGAGGAAATCAACCACAAGCCCAATCAGCGCCCCCGCTATATCGGTCGGGACGCGGCGGCCTCTCCCGCCACAGGCAGCGCAAAACGCCATGCGGCGGAGCAATCCAATCTGGTCGACGAAGCGCTGTCCCTGCCAGAACGGGCGCGCAAGGTTGCGGTATCAAAATCAACATCAAAGAAAGCCGAAGCCAAGAAAACGTCGGCGAAAAAGGCATCTGCTAAAAAGGCCACCGCGAAGAAGGCGACCGCTAAAAAGGCATCTGCGAAGAAGAAATAGCATTATCTGGAATACAAGAGCACTGGTTACAATCGGATGAGCGCCCTTAGATTACAGACAACGGGGCATTGAAAGACGGCGAAAGCCGGAAAGGCAAGAGGACACATGGCGACGGATATTACGGTGCCAACGCTGGGCGAATCAGTCAGTGAAGCCAGCGTCATTCAATGGTTCAAAAAAGTTGGTGATTCTGTCGCCAAAGACGAGCCCTTGGTCGAACTCGAAACCGATAAGGTAACGATTGAAGTTCCCTCCCCGGTCGCAGGCGCAATGGCGGAGATTATCGCTGACTCAGGCGCTGATGTCGAAGTTGGTGCCTTGTTGTGCCGCATCGACGAAGGCGCCACAGGCAGCGACTCGAAGAAGGAAGAGGCCCCCAAGGCTGAGGCCGCGCCAGAGCCCGCCAAAGAGGAAAAGAAGCCAGAGCCTGAAGCGAAGAAGCCCGCAGCGGCCGCCAGCAATGAAACGCTGTCGCCTGCAGTCGCGAAGATGGTAGCCGAAAACGATCTGGATGCGTCCAAAATCCCAGCCTCCGGACCAAAGGGAAATCTGACCAAGGAAGATGTGCAGAATTTCATGAAATCCGGTGGCTCAGCAGCCCCCGCCCCGGCAAAGGCTGCGGCACCAGCGGCGGCAGTGGGCGGCGCAAAGCCTGCCACGCCAACCTATGAGCCGCTGCCGGAACGCACACCAGATCCACGCGGCGAAGAACATGTCAAAATGTCCAAGCTGCGCAGGGTCATCGCAACCCGCCTGAAAGAGGCGCAAAATACCGCTGCGATGCTGACCACCTTCAACGAGATCGACATGGGTCCGATGATGGAGGTCCGTAACGATTACAAGGATCGGTTTGAGAAGAAGCATTCCGTCAAGCTGGGTTTCATGTCCTTCTTTGTGAAGGCGGCCGTTGTGACCTTGAAAGAACTGCCGGCTGTGAATGGCGAAATTTACGGCGATCAGATCATCTATAAGAACTACTATGACATCGGGATCGCCGTTGGCACCCCGTCTGGACTGGTGGTCCCCGTGCTGCGCGATGCTGACAAGAAGAGCTTTGCAGAAATTGAGGGCTCGATTGCCGATTTCGGTCGTCGCGCCCGCGATGGGAAGCTCAGCATGGCAGAAATGCAGGGCGGCAGCTTCACCATCACCAATGGCGGTGTCTTTGGGTCCTTGCTATCCACGCCGATCATCAACCCGCCCCAATCAGGCATTCTGGGCATGCACAAGATCCAGAAGCGCCCCGTCGTAAACAGCGATGGCGAAATTGTGGTTGGCAATATGATGTATGTCGCCCATTCCTATGATCACCGCATCATCGATGGACGCGAGGCGGTCACCTTCCTGGTTCGCATCAAAGAACTGTTGGAAGACCCCGCCCGCCTGTTGATCGACGTTTAGAGCATACTGTGTGAGTGCATGATGCTCTAAGGCACAGCTATTTAAACCAGCCTTCGCTTTACAGAAACGAGACCCGGTGGATAATCGGGTCTCGTTTTCTTTTTCATATGTTGAAAGCCCTCTCTGTTGCTGTTGCCCCATCCAGATACTGCACCGCCGGATCTCCCGCGCCCCTTGCTGCGTGGGATTCGCGATTGCCTGAACGTACCGGCCCTTGGCATAGGGCTGACAATGATCGGCTTTGGGGCCATGGCACAGGATGCGGGACTGGCGATCCTGCCCGCATTGGGGATAACAACCCTGGTATGGGGCATTGCCGGTCAGGTCGCCCTGGTTGATATCCATGCCAGTGGGGGCAGCCTGCTGGCCCTGTTCGTGGCGGTTGCCCTGGCCAATCTGCGGATGTTCCCGATGGTGGTGACGGGCCTGTCTTCCGTTACCGGCGGGCGGAAGCTTTCCGTCGTCTCACGCCTGTTGCTGATGCAAACCCTGGCAATATCCTGCTGGACCCAGATGATGACACGCGCCGATCATGTGCCTGCACGCCAGCGGCTGCGATACTATATCGGATTTGCCGTAACCTTGATTGGCGCGGCTTTGCTGGGCACGACGATTGGTCATCAACTGGGACGGGTCGTGCCGCAAAGCGTGCTGATTGTCGCTATCTTTATGACGCCGCTTTATCTGTTGCTGTTGATCTGTGGTGCGCGGCAATGGGCCAATCGATTGTCAGTCCTGTTCGGAATTGCCGTGGGACTGGCGTTGTATCCCGTAATGGGGGATTGGGCCGTGATTGCAGCCGGACTGTTGGGCGGCACGTTGGGCTTTTTCAGCGCCCCCCACCTGTTTCGCAATAAGGCGGGGGACTGATCGTGGGCGATGCTGCAATTTGGATCGCTGTTCTGATTGGTGGGTTTGGCACCTTCATGTGGCGGGCCCTGGGGGTCGCTGTGGAAACCCGCGTTCAAGAGGACAGCCCCCTGTTCAATTGGATCGGCTGTGTGGCCTATGCCATGGTCGCGGGATTGATGGCCCGTGTTTTATTGATGCCCGGTGGCGACCTGTCATTACAGCCCCTCACCTGGCGTGCAATGGCGTTTCTGATTGCCCTGGCGGTTTGGTATCGCAGTGGCAAATCCGTGCCCATTGGCCTGGTGGCAGGCGTTATCAGCTATGCCCTGATCCTGTATTTTCAAGGTTTATAGGCCTCTACCAGCCGATGATTGGAAAAGCCAGGGCATTCGCGCTAGTGTATCGGTCGGTGCAAACTTCAGGCAGACGGTTTGGTCCGCACCAACCGTTTACTTGAAAAGCTGTATGATCGCTGGTCCGATTGCACAATTGTCCAGCACTTAAAAGCTGTCAGGTAAGGCGATGGTAGTGTCATGAAAGACGAAGAAACTCTGCATTATCCGGATTCATTCATCAACGCGTTGCAGGCGATCTGGGGAGATGGCTTCCTGTCGCCCGGTGGCCCCGAAGAGATCGCTGCGATGCTGGATGGCACCGATCTGACGGGGCTGTCGATCCTGGATATCGGCTGTGGCGTTGGCGGTATCGACTGCCTGATGGTTGAAGAATATGGGGCCAGCCAAGTTACCGCGATTGATGTTGAACCCCAGTTGATCGATCACGCATCGCGACGGTTTAGCCAAAATGACCTGTCACAAAAGATTACGGCGCAATTGGTTGAACCGGGGCCTTTTCCGTTTGCAGACGACCAGTTTGACATTGTGTTCAGCAAGGATGCCATGCTGCATATCCCTGAAAAGCACAGCCTGTATAAAGAGGTCCTGCGGGTGCTGAAGCCGGGCGGCAGGCTGATCGCCAGCGATTGGCTGCGCGGTGGTGGTGAAAAGGACGCAGTACCCCCCATTCTGGTTGAATGGGGGAACCAGAATGGCCTGAAGGCAGATTTTGCAACCCCGGCGCAGACAGAAGACGCCCTGCGCAGGGCAGGTTTCCAATCACCCCGTGTGAAGGACCGCAATGCCTGGTATCGGGAAGAAATCAAAAAAGAAGAACTGCAGGTGACAGGCCCTGGTCTGCAACAATTGATTGCAGCAATCGGGATGGAGAATGCTGAAAAGCGGGTTCGTAGTTATGAAATCAGGCAGAAAGCGGTCGACGAAGGCGCGTTACGCCCCTGTCATTTATACGGCACGAAACCGGCTTAGATTGCCCTAATCGCCAAAGCGCATTGGCGGAGCGGAAAGCAGTCCACGCGGGCCCATGACACCATCCAGGTCCCCCATAACAGCCTCAACCCGTGTCATAATCCGACGCTCGGCAGCATCCGCAACCAGCGTACCGAATGCTAGAGAGAATTCGCCAGACTCAAAAGCCTCTGCAATCGCTTCAAAAGGCGATTTCGGCTTCGGCAGGACATGCAGATCAAGTTGCGCATCCGCATCCAGACTCAATAGGTCACGGATCGCAGCCAGTGCTTCTGAAAAGCCGCCCAACCGATCCACCAAGCCAACCTCAGCAGCTTGGCTGCCCAACCAGATACGCCCGCGGGCGACAGCATTTATCTTTGCCGCATCAAAGCCACGATCACGGGCGACCTTACTGGTAAAATCCTCGTAGACGAAATCGATTGATGTCGCGAAACGTTCCTGTTCGGACTCATCGAAGCCGCGGTTGAAAGACCACATGCCGGCATTTTGCCCGGCGGTGACATGCTCCCAATTCACGCCCAATTGATTCCACAACTCGCTGGCGTCAAATTTCCCCCCATAGACGCCGATCGACCCTGTAATCGTGCTGGGATAGGCGACAATCTGATCCGCACTGACTGATACGAAATATCCACCGCTGGCGGCGACATCGCCCATCGATACCACAACCGGAATACCCGCAGCCTGAACCTGTCCGACCGCATGCCATACCGCATCAGACGGACCATAGGCGCCGCCCGGACTGTCGACGCGGAACAACACGGCCGCATAATCCTTGCGTTTCGCGATATCGTTCAGGGTATCAATTAACCCCTGGCTGTTAAATCCGGGGTCACCAAAAGGCCCGCCCACTTGATCCTCCACGCCGATTGGACCGACCCCATACAGAACCGCAACTTTGGTCGGACCGGGGCCGTCCTCTGGCGGTTCAGCCTGTGTGGCAGCCAATAGGAAAGGCGCATCGATCCAATTTGCATCCGCACCTGTAAGGGATTTCACATGGGCTTCAAAGGCATCGGGATAATCCAAGCGATCGATTAATCCGGCTGCCACGGCCTCACGCCCCAAATAGGGTCCGCCATCGACCAGTTCCCGGACCTTTTGCTGTGTCATGTCGCGGTCTGCTGCGATTGAGGCGACGGCATGGTCCAATAAACCATCCACCAAGCGGGTCAATGACAGACGGATCGGACCCGACATATCAGACCGCGTCATAGGATCCGCACCGCCCTTGAATTCATAGCGTTGTTCAAATTCAGCGGTGACCCCCACTTCTTCCAATGCTTCAGCAAAATAGGGGGTTTCCAGCGCAACGCCAGTCAATCCGACGGTCCCGGATGGTGCCATCCACACCTCATCAAAAGCCGCAGCCAGGGTCGTCAGGCGCGTTCCGTCCCCAAATCCACCCAGATCATCGGCATAAACATAGGCGGGCTTGCCCGAGGCACGGAAGCGCCGAACCGCGGCGGCAAGTTCTTCCGTGCGCGCAAAGCCCAGGGATGTTCCCCCGATCCGCACGACCAAGGCCTTAACGGCGGGAGACGCCGCAGCCCGGTCCAATGCCGTTACTGTATCCAGCAGGGTCGCGGGCGGGACGGGCTTAAACGAAGGCAGCGTGACATATCGTTCCTCCAGAACCTCATTCCAGTTCAGGGACAAAACGGCGCTGTCAGGCATTGAGGGTTTATCCGTGCGCATAGAGGCCGTGAACGAAACCACCGCCAGGGTGATCACGACAACCAGACCGCCAATGCCAGCCAGTAACCAAAGAAGTATTTTTCCGATCCATCGCATGGCCAGACTATGCCGGAACCGAACCAAAGGGTCCACTGCCTTAAACAGCGCCATAGTCAGATAAACTGACTACAGTCAGGGAATGGGACCGATATGTCACAAGTCGTATAAGAACAAACAAGTACCGTGATTTGAGTTAATTGCGCATTGATACGAACAATGTATAACTAAATCACGATGAATATGGGAAAAAGCAGTAACAATCGTGATATCCGAATTCTCTTCGGGGAGCCGCAGCAATCTTTGCGCGGCGCCATTCGTGCTGCGCTGCATCGTGAGGGATATGAGTCGGTCACGGATTATGACCGCGCGATCCCTCTTCGCGAAGCGATTAACAATACTGAGCCCGATCTGATCGTCATGGATTCCGAAATGGATGTCGGACATGCCGATGCCATGATAACGGAGCTTCGCAACAACAAACTGGGTAAGAATCCATTCGTTCCAGTCATCGTGACGATTTGGGAGCCAACACCGGACCTGGTGCGCCGTGTGGCGTCTTCAGGAACGGATGACCTTCTGGTAAAACCGCTGAGCCCGGCCCAGGTCTTTGATCGCATCAAGGCGCTGGTCAATCATCGCAAACCCTTCGTCGTAACCAGTGACTATATCGGACCGGATCGGCGCAAGGACGTCAATCGCGAATCTGAAATCCCCACGATTGAGGTTCCTAACACATTACGGGCCAAGGCGAAGGGCGAACCTGTTGATACCGACATGATCATTTCTGCGATTAAAGATGCCCAGAATGGTATCAATGACCAGAGATTGAAGCGAAATGCGTTCCAGATTGGCTTTCTGGTCAAGTTGCTGCTGCCGGAACTTAAGAAGTTTGAAGTTACCGATGATCGGATCAAGACCGTAGAGCGCCTGATTTCCGTCGCCCGGGATACCGGCAATCGCATGAAGGGGACGCAATATGAGCATGTCACAAGCCTGTGCACGTCCATGATCCGGGTCGCCTCTTCCATCAGTGACAGCATTTCCCATCCAGACAGCAAGGATGTGGATTTGTTGAAACCCATGGCGGAGGCGATTATCTCCGCCTTCAATCCAGATCAGTCCTCGTCTGAGATGTATAATGAAATCAACAAGGCGGTTGAGAGCTTCAAGCAGAAGCAGCAGAAGAAGGGCTCTCCGCTTTAGATATCCATGCCGAGTGGATCACTTCGTGCTGATATCGCGGGTGGCTTGTTTCAGAAACTCAACCAGATCCTGACGGTCCTGGGAATTCGTCAATCGTTGTTCTGGCATTTTGGTGCCGGGGAACATCTGATTTGGGCCGATTTCAAACAAATGCGCAATCGTCTCTTCGTCCCAGACTACTGGGGTGTTCTTCAAGGCCTCCGAATAGGTGTATCCAGGCAATGTGCCCGCAGGTCGCCCGAATATTCCGGCAAGACTGGGCCCGGATCGATCCGGGCCGCCTGGTTTCAAAGCATGGCAGATCGCGCATTTTCGGAACTGATAACTGCCCCGCTCAACAGGATCGTCTGAGAAGGCCATTGAGCTTGGTACCCGCTCCACAGGCTGAAAGCGGGTTGACTGACCGATCACAGAGTCGCCGGTTACCGTCAGCCAGCCCCGCACCACGGAATCTATACCGCCCGCATAAATTCGGCTGCCATCGGGCGTGAAGGCCAGGGACCAAACCGCCCGATAATGCTCGACCTGCAGTGATATGCGGGGAACTTGCGATCCGATATTCCACAGATAGAGGCTGCCCCCCACCCCACCGGACGCAATCATCTTTCCATCCAGGGAAATTGCCACGGCCAGAACGGCACCATCATGCTGATTGCCCAATTCCTGCTTCAAGGTACCAGACTCAACATCCCAAACGCGCACGGTCTGGTCCGATGACCCACTGACCAGAACCGTGCCATCCCCCGATAGGGCCAATCCATTGATAGGAAACCCGACTTTTGCAAAGCGATAGGATTCCGCACCCTCTGCCAGGGGCCAAACGCGGATATCACCGTCATAGCCAGCAGAAATCAGAGACTCTCCCTTGGGAGTAAAGACGACATCATTCACGCTGTTGGTATGGCCGGTGAAAATCCGCAGCAACTGCCCAGATGTCGCATCCCAGAGTCGAACAGTCCGATCCCAGGAAGCCGTGGCAACCTGGCGGCCATCCGGTGAAGCAGCGACCGCGACGACCTTTTTCTCATGCCCCTGTAAGATATGCAAAATAGTGCCGGTATCCCCATCCCAAATCCGGGCTGTTCCATCATCACTGACACTGATCACGCGCGGCCGCGCCGCTCCCGGCAGAGGTGGCAAAAAGGTGACGGCATTCACCCCGGCCTCATGACCATAAAAGCGCGCCAGTTGTGAACGATCCGCAAGTGACCACAGGATGGCGATGTCATCAAAGCCAGCCGTCGCTGCATAGCGACCATCGGGGGAGATTTCCACATCCCGAACGGGGGCCCCATGACCAACAAAATCAGCGCGGGCGGACACAGCCATCATCAAAAGTAAGGCGGTGGTAAGAAGTATGCCTCTTATTACCACCGCCCCATAAAACACCCAATTCCATATCGAAATCGGTCCAAGCAATCTGGTCATTCCTTCTCCGGCCAGGGACTATTCCGCCGGTGCCGTGCGCCCGGAATGCTGCTCTTTTTCCTGAACTTCATCGACCCACAGGCTGTGATGCTCCTTGGCCCAATTCAGATCGACCTGTCCTGATCCCATTGCGTCGAAGGCCCCTTCCATGCCCAATGACCCGATATAGATATGGGCCAGAATGATCGCGATCATGACCAGAGATACCGCTGCATGCCATAATTGGGCATATTGCTGTTCCTGCATCGGTGTCAGATCCGTTGGTAAGGCAAAGCCGATCTTGTTCAACAGCGCAAATGTATCGGCGAACATCGACGTCGTGAACGGATCCAGCAATGTCCAACCAGACAGGCTCAGCGATAATCCACCCAGGATCGTGACCCAGAATACGATCTTTTGGCCGGCATTGAATTTCTTCGCTGGCGGATGAACTCCTTTGGAGAACAGGCCGCCCGCCTGCAATATCCATTTGATATCGTGTCTATTGGGGATGTTGTGCAGGACCCACATCAGGAAGATCATGACCAGCCCCGCCATGAAGGCAAAAGCGATCCAGTTATGAGCAAATTTCCCTGCTGCCGTGATGACTGAAAACGCCTCTTTTCCGATCACGGGCAACAGGAAATACTTGCCATAAAGAATGTTCAGCCCGGTCACAGCCAAAATGACAAAGGATCCAGCCGTCAGCCAGTGCCCGATCCGCTCGATGAAGCTGAAACGCTCTATCGTGCGACCGGCCCAGCCATGTTCAATCTTAATCCGTCCACGCAGCAAGAAAAAGAGCGCCAACAGGAAGACCATCCCCGCCATAATCCATATGCCATAAGTGGACAGGGGCCCATTATGAAGCGCGCGCCACGTGCTGCCTTCCGCCTGGATCAGGTTACCCGCCCCCTGCCGAATTGCACGCCACAGATCCGCATCACTGGCATTGCCCAGGGCTTGCCCAGGCACTTGACCGGATTGTTGAGCTGCGGCGACAACAGCCATCAACTGCGTCAGTAAAACAGCAGCCAGTGCTGCGCCAGCACGCAAAGGGTATGTTAGCCGTTTCATCCCTAATCTCCTAAAGTTCCCGAAGACCCCTTTGTGTCAGCGCCGTGGACTATTCTCCCGCGCGACCGCCGGAACTCTTACGGAGTCTCTTGTATCGCTGCGCGACTGCGCAATTCATCCAATGTTTCCTGGCTCAACGGCGTATCTTTTTTGCCTTTGTATACGCCCGGATCAAAATCAATGATGCGATCTTGTTCCGACTCGCGACAGCCCGTCAGCCCGATCAGGATGGCCGCGCATGCAACCAGCATGACACGCCCCATTCGGGATTTGTGCGGGTGGCTTGTTGTTCTGTTCATCATCATTAGCACCGATCTTCCAAAGCAAGGGGCCATGCCCCTTTAGGGAAAAGGTCAAGTCCGGCGAAAAGATCGCCAGGTTTTGCGCCTGTACTGATCTGAAATCATCCCCTCCGCATGGACGGGCGGTCCATGCGGAGGGGGGTGATTTTAGGTTCCCTTTTGGTCGTAGGCAGTACCCCAACCCCAGGCCCCGGAGCCGAAGCCACGGGACACGACACGCTCGCGATAGATATCGGAGACGGTATCACCATCCCCCGCGAGGAGCGCCTTGGTAGAGCACATTTCCGCACAGAGCGGCAATTTACCCTCTGCCAACCGGTTGCGCCCGTATTTCTGGAATTCGGCCGTGGAGTTGTTTTCCTCCGGTCCACCGGCACAGAAGGTACATTTGTCCATCTTGCCCCGGCTGCCAAAATTTCCAGCCTGCGGATATTGCGGTGCGCCGAATGGGCAGGCGTAGAAGCAATAGCCGCAACCGATGCACAGATCCTTGGAATGCAACACCACACCCTCATCGGTCTGGTAGAAGCAATCCACAGGACAGACCGCCATACAGGGTGCGTCCGAACAATGCATACAGGCAACGGAGATCGACCGTTCACCCGGCTTGCCGTCATTAATTGTGACGACACGCCGGCGGTTGATGCCCCATGGCACTTCATGTTCGTTCTTACACGCGGTGACACAGGCGTTGCATTCAATGCACCGTTCCGCATCACAGAGGAATTTCATTCTAGCCATTGTTCATCTCCTCTTATGCGCGTTCGACACGACACAGGGTGACTTTCGTCTCCTGCATCTGTGTCACCGAGTCATAGCCATAGGTCTGGGCCGTGTTGGTCGATTCCCCAAGGATGTATGGATCAGCACCTTCTGGATACTTGCTGCGCTGATCCTCTCCCTGATAGACCCCACCGAAGTGGAACGGCATGAAGACAACACCAGCGCCAACGCGCTCCGTCACCATTGCCATCACTTTGACCTTGCCGCCTTCCGGACCATACACCCAGACCATGTCACCATCCGCGATGCCGCCATTATTGGCGTCCCGCGTATTGATTTCGATGAACATGTTCTGCTGCAGCTCCGCCAGCCAGGGGTTCGACCGGGTCTCGTCCCCGCCGCCCTCATATTCGACCAAACGGCCGGATGTGAGAATGGTTGGGAAATCCTTCGAGAAGTCGTTCTTCTGGATGGAGGCATAGAGTGTCGGCAGTCGATAAGACTTCCGATCCTCATAGGTCGGGTAATCCGCCACCAGGTCCCGCCGCGGCGTATACAGTGGTTCACGATGCGTTGGCACGGGATCCGGGAAGTTCCAGACCACGCAGCGGGCTTTTGCATTCCCAAAGGGCGCACAGCCATGCTTGATCGCAACCCGCTGGATACCGCCCGACAGGTCGACTTTCCAGTTGGCCTTTGGACCGCCAACAGCATCAATGGCGGCCTTTTCATCGGCCGTCAAATCGCCATCCCAGCCCAGATCCATCAAACTTTGCATGGTGAATTCCGGATAGCCGTCGGTGATTTCCGACCCGACCGAATAAGATCCTTCGGCCAGCAGGTTTTCACCATCCCGTTCAACCCCAAACCGCGCCCGGAAGGTCAATCCCCCTTCGGCCACTGGCTTGGAAGGATCATACAGGATTGGCGTCCCCGGATGGTTCATTTCCGGTGTGCCCCAGGACGGCCAGGGCAATCCATAATAATCCCCGTCGCATGGGCCACCAACCGCCTGTAAGGTCGTACGGTCAAAGGTGTGCTGGTTTGCCATGTGCTTCTTCAGCCGCTCCGGTGATTGACCGGTATAGCCGATTGTCCACATGCCCCTGTTGAATTCCCGCGTGACGTCTTCGACAAGCGGTTCTTCCCCCTCGACAGCGATATTCTTGAACATTTCATCCGCGAAACCGAGTTTCTTCGCGAATTTGTACATGATCGTGTGATCCGGCAGGGATTCAAACAGCGGTTCGACAATCTTGTCGCGCCATTGGATCGACCGGTTCGACGCCGTAACAGAGCCATAGGTTTCAAACTGTGTCGCCGCAGGCAACAGGTAGACCCCATCCTTGCGATCATGCAGCACTGCGGAAACCGTCGGATAGGGATCGACCACGACCAGAAGGTCCAGTTTCTCCATCGCCGTCTTCATTTCCGGCAACCGGGTTTGAGAGTTCGGTGCGTGACCCCAGAATACCATGGCCCGAAGATTGTTCGGCTGATCCATATTGTCCTTGTTTTCAAGAACGCCATCAATCCAGCGCGATACAGGAATCCCAGAAGATTCCATCAGGTCCTTGGAGGCAAACCGCCCCAGCAGGTATTCGTAATCAACGCCCCAGACCCGGGACCAATGTTTCCAGGCACCCGCCGCCAGGCCATAATAACCAGGCAGAGTATGGCTGAGAACACCCAGATCGGTTGCGCCCTGAACGTTGTCGTGACCCCGGAAGATATTCGTTCCGCCGCCCGCTTTGCCCATATTCCCAAGCGCAAGCTGAAGAATACAGTAGGCGCGGGTGTTGTTGTTCCCGTTGGTATGCTGGGTTCCCCCCATGCACCAAATCACCGTCCCTGGCCGGTTATTCGCCAGAGTCCGCGCGACCCGCGCAAGCTGGGACCCAGGAACACCGGTTACCCGTTCGGTTTCTTCCGGGGTCCAGGCGGCTACTTCCTTGCGGATCTGATCCATACCCCAGACGCGCTGGCGGATGAATTCAGTATCTTCCCATTTATTCTCGAAGATGTGCCACAGCAGTCCCCAAATCAGGCCGACATCCGTGCCCGGCCGGAACCGCACAAATTCATCGGCATGAGCCGCCGTGCGGGTAAAGCGTGGATCACAGACGATCAGCGGCGCATTGTTCATCTCCTTCGCCTTCAACAGGTGAAGCAGAGAAACAGGATGCGCTTCGGCCGGGTTGCCCCCGATCACGAAGATCGCACGGGAATTATGGATGTCATTATACGAATTGGTCATGGCGCCATAGCCCCATGTATTCGCGACACCCGCCACTGTGGTTGAGTGACAGATACGCGCCTGGTGATCCCCATTGTTGGAGCCCCAGAAAGCGTAGAACTTACGGAAGAGGTAAGCCTGCTCGTTGCTGTGTTTCGCAGAGCCCAGCCAATAAACCGAATCCGGCCCCGACGTTTCGCGGATTTCCAGCATTTTATCGCCGATTTCCTCGATCGCCTGATCCCAGGAAACCTTGGTCCATTTGCCGTCGACAAGCTTGGTTGGATATTTCAGGCGGCGTTCGCCATGGGCGTGTTCGCGAACCGAAGCCCCTTTCGCACAATGCGCACCCAAATTAAACGGGCTGTCAAAGCCGGGTTCCTGCCCGATCCAAACGCCGTTATCCACTTCAGCCATCACGGTGCACCCAACAGAACAATGCGTACAGACGGATTTCACCATCTTCACATTGCCGCTGGCCTCGCCAGTTGACGCCGCTTCCGCGCGTCGGGTCATCAGACCCGCAGGGGCTGCAGTTGCAACTGCAATCCCCCCGGCTGTCAGGCCGGAACGCTTCAAGAAGGTACGACGATCAACAGCGTCACCGGATACGGTCCCGAAGGCCGCTGCCGAACGGGGGCCATTTGCAACCCCGTTGGTCTTTTTCCGGAGCATGTCTCTCCCTTTCCTTATCCTGGGCCCAATCCGTCGCCTTACTCTTATAGTCAGGAACGTCGAACCCGCGCTTTCAGTGCATTCTCAACACCAACCCGATCGCTTAAAAGCGGGCGAGTTCGTAATAGGTCTTCACATGGGCCGTTTCACGATAATCGCCTGTGGTCGCCGCTGGTTCTTCTGCCTGCGCAGAGGAAACACCGACTGCCGCGACCATCGCACCGGCCCCAGCGGCAACGCCCTTGGTGGCGGCACCGAAGAACTGACGACGGCTGACAGCCGCATCCCGGTTCTGTTGCTCTTGGTCACTCACTACACTCACTCCCTTATCTTAAGGGTTTCACAAACCCCTTTATGGCGTTTCAGGTTGGTCAGGCGCGGGCAATCATCCCGAACCCTTGTTCCTCAATCTCCATAAAGAGTTTCCCGACGCGTCCCACATGGCGGTAAACGTCGGCGGTTTTTGCCGATTCCAAATCAGCAAAAAACTTTCCCGCCCACGGTTTCAGATGGGCGGCAAAGAACTGATCCTGATCGTAAATATCGAATCCGCCCAGCGCGGTTCCTTCGATCAGGTGACTCATGATATCGCAGATCGCTGCGATATGATCTTCCGGCTCTTTCACATCGGCCGGGCGCTCAAAACCCAATCGCGCCATGTCACGGCGCAACTGAGCAAGCGGCTTTTCATTCAGGAAACCTGTCAGATAATAGGATGCAAATGGCAGCAATTCGCCCCGCCCCACCCCAATAAACAGGTTCTGATATTCTTCCGAGAACTGTTCCGCCTCAGACGCCAGAATGGCGTCATGCAATGCGGTCGCAGCGGCCCCCAAGGCGCTGTCGGACCCAACGAACGGGGCAATGCTGTGCCCTTCTGCGGTTGTCATGGGTTTCGCGAGCACACGCGTCAAAAAGGCATATAGCGACTGGCGCGCCAATTCCTCCGCAGACGCGACCTGATCCGGTGCGGGTGGATTATAAGTCTGTTGAGCGCCTGTCATACGTCATTCTTTCCAAACCGAAGAGTGTTTAAAGAGGCTGTATCCATATTAGCCGTGCCCCACTTTCTGTGGGGTCTCCTCTGCCATCTGCACCGCTTCATCCAGGGAGTCCTGATCGTTCGCGCTGTCTTCCTTCTGGATGGCTTCGCTGTCTTCCCCTTCACGTGCTGCATGATCATCTTCTGTCTCAGGATCTTGCGCTTCCTCATCCGACGCAATCTGATCCTGATCCATTCCATCCAAGTCTTCTTCGTCCAACGTATCTGGTACGGGATCACGTTTGTAGCCGCGTCCGACCTGATAAGCGGTCTGCATATTGACAACCACTGTCCCGGCATCGGTAAAATCATCGCCATAATCGATTAGACCATCCAGATTCGCCAGAACCGGATTGCTGCGCCATAGTTTCTGAAGCGCAAGGTTGCGCAATTGGGCTGGCACCGTGCTGGCCATAAAGGCCTTGAAATCAGATCCAGGCCCCAGACTGTCCAGCGACGGAAGACCAAGCTCATTTGCCTTTTCGACCAACTCCTCCTCACTTAACTCAGGCTCAAATTCGACCGGGGCCGCGTCCTGGACAACAGGTGCCAACTCCTGAATATCATCCTCTTCGCGTAACGCTGTGTCTTCCAGAAAATCCCCCTCCTCGGGATATGACGCAACAGCCGCCGCTGAGCCCCCAATGCCACGCTGTGGGCGGGCTTTGGCCTTCATGCGGGACCATCGGTTCAGGAAGCGGTCATTGGGCACGGCGATTAATCTCCTTTCGAGCGGCCTTGTAATCTCAGCGTTAGTTCGGTTTCGCCTTGTCGTAAAATCGTTGTTCAATCGGATGCAGTTCTTTGCCAAAGCGGGCTTCTTCCATCACATTCGATGTGCGTTTCCGCTTTTTGAACGGCGTATCGGTGTGGTGGCGATCAATGAATTCCTGGGTCCAGGCGATCAAACCATCGGGCATTGGCACGGCCTCGACCGTATCCTCCGCACTGTCGGTAAAATCTTGCGCGGCATAGGGGGATGCGGTGGCGGCAACGGCATAAATCTCAGGTCCATCGGGATCATCATCGACATCCGCATCCCGCAAAACGACGTAAATCGCCGGCGTTTCATTGGCCAGATTGACCAGATACGCCTCTGTCTCTTTGCGATGAAGGGTCAGGGGCAGCGTTGCGATATGGTATGTCTGAACCGACCCATCGTCGATCAACAGTTTCCATTCCGATAAGGGATGTGCGCCCGGCAAAACAGCGACGGGCTTCCAGACATGCGTAATCCACCGACTAACGGCAGGTCGCTTTTCCACGACAATGCCCATCGGCATTTCGATTTCCCGCGCGGCGAAGGAATCATCCGGCGAGTCGTAAAAACTGCTAGAAGGGGCCTCTGGCATCCCGCTTGAAAGCCTTTCTTCCCTGAGCCCTCTTCTTTGTTAACGCCCTGATCTTTTTAAACGACCACAGCCGGAGGGTTTTATTGGTAAGACCATTCTTGCGCCCAAGCGTGAAAGATTCAATACTGTGAGTATTCTTGATATTACTGAATTATGTAAAAAAAACATATTAAGACATTAGAAAGCAGGATAGCAGGATGGGTGCGAACGAGTCAGCAATTTTCTTAGCCATCAATCTGGTGTTGAGCGGCGACTATCAGCTGTATGGTATTGTGGCGTTGTCGCTAAAAGTTAGCTTGCTGGCGACACTGATTGCGACCTGTCTGGGTTTACCATTGGCTGCCCTGTTGGCAGTTGCGCGTTTTCCCGGCAGGGATGTCATCACGACGATCCTGAATGCCCTTTTGGGATTGCCGCCGGTCGTCGTTGGTCTATTCGTATATTTGGCGTTGTCCAGAGCAGGTCCGCTTGGCGAATTGGGCTTGTTATTCACACCGACCGCCATGGTAATCGCCCAAACAATTCTGATCACCCCGATTGTCGCCGCCGTTGCGCTGCGCAGTCTAGAAGATTTCAATTCAGAATATGCAGAACAGTTGCGCGCCCTGGGATTGACTGGATCTGAGCGCGCACTAACCCTGTTATGGGAAGCGCGATTCAGTCTGGCGACTGCCGTTCTAGCCGGGTTTGGAAGGGCCGTGGCAGAAGTCGGCGCGGTCATGATCGTGGGCGGCAATATTGCAAATGTCACCCGCGTCATGACAACCGCAATCGCCCTGGAAACCAGTAAGGGCGATCTTGCTCTGGCTTTGGCGCTCGGTGTCATTCTGATTCTCCTGGCCTTGGCAGTTAACATGGTCGCCGCTGCGGCGCGGGAATTCGGACGAAAGACGGCTGGTGAAAAGCCAGCACGGGGGGAAGTATGATGCCCCGGGATGACGCCACAGCCAGCCTGATGCCCTCCGCACTGTCACCAGGGGCGGATGCCGTTGGGGACGCAACGCTGCAATTGCAGAATGTCATAGTTCGCCGTGCCGGTCGGGATATCCTGAACCTGCCTGAATGGTCCGTCCCGATATCGGGTGGCGTCACCGCCCTGATCGGCCCCAATGGAGCCGGAAAGACGACGCTGCTGCGCCTGTTACACGGATTAATCAAACCAGATGCAGGCACAATACGCTGGCCGACGGACACAATCCCGCCCAGGGCCATTCTATTGCAATCCCCTGTCCTGTTGCGCAGGACAGCGGCGGCCAATATTGATTTTGTACTCAAACGTCGTGGAATTTCAAAGCAACAGCGCGCCAAGCAGATCACCCAGATCCTAGCCAAGGCGCGTTTGGAGGACTGCGCAAACCGCCCGGCACGCCATCTCTCTGGCGGACAGAAAAGACGATTGGCGTTGGCACAGGCCCTGGCACAGGCACCCCGCGTGCTGTTGCTGGACGAACCAACGGCCGGGCTGGACCCCACAGCCGCGATTGGTGTTGAACATATGATCGCGGAAGCCTCAGCCGATGGCATCGCCGTCATTGTTTCCAGCCACGAATTGGGTCAGGTGCGCCGACTGGCGGATCGGGCCCTGTTTCTTCACGCGGGCAAGCCAATAGAGGCCGGCCCGTTCCCATCCCTGTTCGATAATCCAAAGAGCCGGGAACTCACAGCCTTCTTAAAAGGAGACCTAACATGGTAACCAGGATTAAGGCCTTCAGCCTGGGGCTTGTCGCCCTATTGGCACTTTCGCTGTCACACAGTCTACCGGGGCAAGCGGATGATCGGTTCATCACGGTGGCATCTACAACGTCGACTCAGAATTCCGGCCTGTTTGAATTCATGCTGCCGGTATTCACGAAGGAGACAGGTATTGAAGTGCGGGTCGTCGCCGTTGGGACCGGACAAGCAATCAAATTAGCCCGCAACGGTGATGCCGATGTGCTGTTCGTACACCATAAGCCATCCGAAGAAGCCTTTGTCGCCGATGGTTTCGGGATCAAACGCTTCGACGTGATGTATAATGACTTTGTTATTGTCGGTCCTTCTGAAGATCCTGCCGATATCAAGGGCAGTGATGGCGTAACAGCCGCCTTAATGAAGATTGCAGACAGCAAGACGCCTTTCGCGTCCCGCGGCGATGACAGCGGCACCGACAAGCGGGAAAAGTCCCTTTGGAAACTGGCCAGCATTAAACCGGCAGGGGAATGGTATCGGGAAACCGGATCTGGCATGGGTGCCACCCTGAACACGGCCCACGGCATGGGGGCTTATGCCCTGACCGACCGCGCCACCTGGCTGGCCTATAAGAACAAAGACGGTTTCGAGATATTGTTTGAAGGGGATAAAAACCTTTTCAACCAATACGGCATCATCGCCGTCAGCCCGGAGAAATTCCCGCATGTCAAAATCGACGATGCGCAGGCATTCGTTGATTGGGTCATCTCCAAAGAAGGCCAGGCTGTGATCGCTGATTACAAGCTGAACGGCACCCAGTTATTCTTCCCCAATGCACCAGTGCAGGGGTCGTAAAATATCACGCACTAAACCTCCCCCTAACCGCAGGGGAATCGCATATGGCAGATTTGCCATAGGCGGCGAACAGGATTCTAAGGAGGTTTTCCATTTGCGGAGGACCTCATGGAGCAGTTTGAAGACACGTTTGGGGATTTGCCGGACCCGCGCGCG